>CXWL01000595.1_pt1 | contig 395441 bp, 327 predicted proteins | sample 590931 | NCBI WGS metagenome assembly CXWL01 (sample SAMEA3498368, study PRJEB10139) | groundwater metagenome | biome: water well; material: biofilm material | place: Germany | collected 2015-04-27 | reverse complement strand
GGACCGGACACCGTGCTAGCCCGCCGCCAAATAACCAAGCGTGGGCTAACCGACAAAGTAGTATTTTTAGGCAACCAGAGCAGGGTCGAAGCGGTGCTTCCGCTGACCGATCTGTTCCTGTTACCTTCTGAAGAAGAATCATTTGGCTTGGCGGCGCTTGAGGCGTTGGCTTGCGGCGTACCGGTAATCGGAACACGCGGTACGGGATTGGCCGAAGTTGTCTCCGACTACAAAAACGGATTCTTACTGCCGGTGGGAGATACTTCATCGATGGCCCGCGCCGCGATTTCGCTTCTAAAAGACAAACCACGATTGACCGATTTCAAACGAGCTTCATCAGAGATGGCTCAACGCTTTAACGCCGACAAAATTATTACCGAATACGAAAACTACTATGAGGAAATCTTGCGTGGCTGAACATCTTGATATTTTAGCCATAACCGCGCATCCCGATGATATCGAGATCACTTGCGGTGGCCTGCTTATTAAAGAAGCAAAGCGGGGGCGAAAGGTCGGCGCGCTTGATCTGACACAAGGTGAAATGGGAACGCACGGCGATGAATCCGATCGTGCCCGCGAAGCCAAAAACGCCGCAGACGCTATGGGGCTGATCTATCGCCACAATCTCGAACTCCCCGATTCGGCGCTCGAAAATTCGCAACAGTACAAACTGGCAGTAGCTCAGACAATTCGCGACACCAGACCCGAATTGATAATTCTTCCTCACTGGAGCCAGCGCCATCCTGATCATCTCGCCTGTACCCAAATCGGATACGATGCCTGCTTTATCGCCGGACTGAAAAAGGCGAAACTCGAAGGTGAACCGCACCGACCGCGTAAAATTATCTACGCGTCATATTTCCGCAACACCGACTACTCGTTTCTTGTCGATATTTCAGATTCATTTGAGCAAAAATGCAAGGCCGTTGCGGCCTATGTTTCCCAGTTTGGTAAATCGGGCGCCGAGGGAGTGTTTGCCGACCGATTCAAACTGCCGGAGTCTTCAAGCAAAGATATTCTCGTTCCGGGGGTCAGCATATTCGAGCTGATGCAGGTCCGCGCCATGCAACTTGGGCAGTTGGTCGGCGTTCGCTACGCCGAGGCCTACACGATCAAAGAGCATATTCTTATCGAAGACCCACTAAATATGCCGGTCCGGTCTATTTAGTTTGTATTAGTCATTCGGCTTCCGCTGATACTTGTAATTGATTGCCCTACAATCTGATAAATTGTCACTAAATCTCCATGTTTTCAGTCCGATATTAAATGTACTCTGGTGATGTAAGAGGAACTTTGTCTTGAGCAAAAAATTGAATTGCTGGGAATATAACCACTGTGGCCGCGAACCGGGCGGTCATTCGGCGCACGAGCGCGGTATCTGTCCAGCCGCTTTGTGTAACGATTTTAACGGTGTTAACAGTGGCTTAAATGGTGGTAGAGCGTGCTGGGGAGTGAGTGGCACGTTTTGTGAGGGAGACATCCAGGGTCTATTCGCAATGAAGATAGAATCTTGTATAAAATGCCCGTTTTTTCATCTGGTATCCACTGAAGAAGACGTCGAATTTGTCCTCCGTCCTGAGAAAAAAGATTCAGTGCATAGGAAGTCGTAACACCTCCACGTGTGAATTGCCTGCTTGATGGGAACGCTTACCGGCTAACGATCACACGATGGTCGCAATCAGCGGTTTTCGCCCTTACCCAATTGACTGGCTATCCGCGTCGCTTCTTCGACAGCCCGGGCCAAGGTCGAACGAATCTTGCCATCTTCCATAGTAAGTAGAGCGCCGATCGTACATCCCGCCGGCGTGGTAACATCGTCCCGAAGACTCGCGGGGTGTCGGCCGGTTTTGTGAACCATTGTGGCCGCCCCAAGTACTGTTTGAGCCACAATTGTCAGCGCGAGACTCCGTGGAATACCGACTTTTACTCCACCATCGGCGAGTGCCTCTATCACGAGATAGATATAGGCGGGGCCGCTGGCAGACAGCCCTGTCATGGCGTTGCAGAGCGATTCATCCAGTTCAATTACACGACCCACCGACTCGAACACTGCCCGTGCTGTCGCTCGGTGTGTCTCAGAGGCATTAGGGCCACAACACAGAGCCGTCATCCCTTCGCCTACGAGACAGGGAGTATTGGTAATAGCCCGAACAATCGGATTGTCGGGCATCTTTTCCTGCATGGCGTTGATCATCACACCGGTTACTATGGAAATCACAAGTGAAGGTGTTGGAAGCCCCGAATGGCGAAGTTGCGAAAGGACGGACAGGCACTGAGCGGGTTTCACACAGAGCAGAACAATGTTGGTCTTTTTCAGAAGACCATCGTACGATTCATGCAGACATGTTATGCCAAGCTCTTTTGCTACGGTCTTTGCACTTTCTTTAGTACGGGTGACACCCCATAGATCCTGTCTATCCACAATTTTCCGGTCGAGGAGGGATTTGGCGATTGCCTGTCCCATAACGCCGGCGCCGATTATGCCTATTGTGCCCGCTGAGATTTGTGTGCGCGTTTTTGCCATATAAGTGCTCTTACAGATATATCGGCAAAATCAGCCCGATGATAAAGCCTGCTGGTTAAACTCGCTAGTGCGTGGTGTACGTCCCCGTGNNGTACGTCCCCGTGCACCACGAAAGCTAAGAGAATCTGGCAGACGAGGACGTCCGCCAGCCACAAAATTCTACGATTCTATTAACGGAAGGGGTGGGAATCGAACCCACCGGGGACAATGCGATTGCCCCCCGCACGGCTTTGAAGGCCGGGACCGCCACCAGACGACATCCTCTTCCGGCGACATAATACCGTGTAGAATAGTTGTAGGTCAAGCAACCTATTCATTACACCCCTCACCCCCCTTCGGGGATTCGGATGCCTCACCTGTCACTTCGTGACATCCTCTCCCATAGGGAGAGGAATTTTCCATGCGGGTTCTGTTTGAATCCAAAACTTGCGAACGATTTGTCAAAGTAAATCTCCGATACAACTCCTTCTCCCTCTGGGAGAAGGTGGCCTAAGGCCGGATGAGGGAGAAGAGAAGTAGGTCAAGCCGCAGGCGGCTTGACAATATTCGGTCGTCGGAGTCGTGCGCCAGGGTACTTGATCTACAAGTACCTCTTAAACCACTTCAGAATCCAATTCAACCGGGCCATCCGGCGGTCGGGTCGGCCATGTCGCGAAAGTCCGTGCGGTTCCTCCGGAAATCGCACAAACTCAACGGTCTTGTCCAGAAATTTGAGCGTCGTAAACAACTGCTCCGCTTGTTCTATATTACAGCGCAAATCCTGCTCGTTGTGAAGAATCAAAAGTGGCGTCTTGACATTCTTTGCGTAAGTCAGAGGCGAACATTTTCTGTAATTCTCCGGATTAGACCACGGTGTGCCGGCGAATTCCTCTTTCAAATCCCAGCCAATATCCGAATTGCCGAACATCGAACTTAGTTCATTGACCGAACGTTGCGTCACCGCCGCTTTGAAACGATGAGTGTGGCCGACTATCCAGCTGGTCATGTACCCGCCATAAGATCCACCGGTAACACCCATCCGCTTTGTATCGATGAACTTTTGTTTCTCCATCCAATCTGCCGCCGCCATGCAGTCTTTGTAATCGAGATCGCCCCAGCCGCCGGTAATGGCGTCGGCCCAGGTTTCACCGCGTCCGGCCCCTCCGCGTGGGTTGGTATAGAATACAACATGCCCACTCGCCGCGAGAAACTGCATTTCGTGAAAGAAAGTGCTTCCATACTGCACCCTCGGCCCACCGTGGATTTCAAGAATCGCCGGATACTTTCGCTTGGAATTGAAATTCGGCGGAGTTAAGAGCCAACCGCTAATATCTGTGCCATCGAACGATTTGAATTTCAGTTTCCTCGTCCGACCGAGTTTGATTTCAGTTCGCAGAATAGGGTTCATATCGGTATGGCGGACAACCTTCTTCTCGCCGTTATACTCGGCAGGTATCGTGACAATTTCTCCGGGATTATTTAGATCGGCCCAGATCATCGCCGCGATCTTCCCGCGGCCGTTCATCGACAGTCCCTTCAGATGGCAATCTCCTCTGAAAATACGGGTCGGCTTGCCACCCGAACGAGGAACATAAAAGGCATTGGTGATACCGTCATCCGATGACAAAAAGTAAACTCGTTTGCCGTCACCCGACCAGAAATGCGCGGCGTTCTCATGGACATCCGAAAGGTCGGCAATCGTCTGGTCCATCACAAACCGGTCAAATTTCGGCAGTAGGTCTTTAGCTTTGGGCGTGCCGTTGACACCGACTATCCAAAGATGGCGGTTGGTTACTCCCCATGCGTCGTTTGGATTGTCGTGCCCGGCATACAAAATCAGTTTACCGTCAGGAGAAAACTTCGGGAGTTCCTTTGGCCCTTCCGGGGTCGGTATTTTCTTTTCTTTCCCTCCGGCGAAGGGGATAAGAAAGAGGTCGTCTCGCAAGAGATCAATATCTGGCCGCTTGGTTCGGTTTGACAAGAACACGAGCGTCTTGCCATCGGGCGAAATAGCCGGCGAATGGTTGTCGTATTTACCGGAAGTGATTTTGCGAAGTTTCGCCGTCTCGATATTCAGCGCGTAAATCTGCGGCCGGTCTTTAGGCAAGAAGCCGTACCCGTCGAAGCGATAGAATATCCGCGTGATATGTCGATAGACCGGCGCCTCGGTCTTTTTCTTTTCATCCTCGATAAAATGCGAATCTCGGTATCGCATCGCGAAAAACAAATGCTTGCCGTCCGGTGTCCAATTGAGATCAGTTATATCAGCTTCGATTTCAATCACTTTTCTCTCGGCGCCGCCGGCAACCGACATCAGGTACACGCCGGATTTCTTCTCCCGAGTGGACTGAAACACAAACTGCGTTCCATCTGGCGACCAGACGACTTTCCCGTCCGACCAGTTGCCATGCGTGAATCGTCGGGTCGAGCCGTTGCGAAGGTCCTTGATCCAGATATTGCTATAGTATTTGTTCTCTTTCTCGTCGATTCGCTCGGCTGTCCATGCGACTTTTGTTTCATCGGGCGAAAGAGAGACCGAGGTTAAGGCGCTCAATCGTAGCAGGTCGGTATCTTTGATCGGTCGGCGGGCTGATTTTACTGGCATTATTTCAAACTCCATGGTTTATAGCTAACCGTATGAATATCAATGAAGATAGGGGCCCGTTGGAGCTGTCGCAAGCAGTATTGGACGATGGCCTAAATCTATCCATTATTCCGATGATGGGGCCGATATTGGCCTAAAATTGTTTTTGCCTTTTATGACAAAATCTCTATTTTAGCGGAACCATAATTGACCTGGCCAGTGTTCTCTACCGGGATACTCATTCCTACCGAATGAGATGATGTAACTGTTGAGGAGGTTCTAAGTTGGAAGTTCTCGCGCTGATCGACAAAGTCCGCAACTACTCCGGTAAACAGCCGACTCGCCCGAAACCAAATCAGGCGCTTGAGGCATACTCCGGTCGGACGCCCGCCGAATTAAAAAATATGCTCAAAGTAATGCTGACCGCACGTCGCGTCGAACGCGAGGAAAAACTGTTACTCCGTAAGGGGTATAATCGGTTTTTCATCGGGTGTGGAGGCAAAGAGCTTATGGACGTTTGCCTTGGGAGCAATCTTCGCACAAACGATCCGTTCTTTGGGTACTACCGCAACAAGGCATTTGATATCTTTCGTGGCTCTACTCTGAAAGACAAAATGCTTGAGGCCATCGGCGACTCACGTGGGCGCAACCGCGGCCAGCAAATTCCGGCTCATCCGGGATATCCCGACTTAGCGGTTCTACCACAGGCCTCGCCAACCGGAGCGCACGCCATCGAAGCCGCCGGTTTATCCGAAGCTATCAAACATACCACTCCGATTTCAGACATTGCCCCGATTCCGGGTGGCGCTTATCCGGCTGATGCTGTTACGCTTTGCTGTATAGGCGAAGGGTCAACCTCTGAAGCGGAATTCGCGCGCGCCGTATTCTACACCGTCTTCTACAAAACCCGCGCCATATTCGCGATCTACAACTGCGGCTGGGCTATTTCCGTATCTGTACAGGAACAGTTTCCCGAGGGAGACCCGACGACTCCGTTCGAAGGGTATAAGCGGTTCGGGCTAAAAATATTGCAGGTAGATGGTACCGACATCAAAGATTCTCTTGCCAAAGCCGCCGAAGCCGCCGAGTACACCCGCGCGGGCAATGGTCCGGTACTCATGAACGTGAAAACCACTCGTGAGGGTTCGCACTCCGGTTCTGACGATCAATCCTTCTATATGGACCCGGTCGAGGTTGACTGGCATACCTACAACGACTGCATTCTGAAAACCTGCAATACGCTCTTCGAAGACGGCATTGTCACCCCCAAAGAAGTCGGCGAAATGTGGGATGAACTCGACGCCGAAATCACCAAAGAATCACAATGGGCGGTGTCGACATTTGAGCCGAAGAGCAAAGAATTCATCGAGAGTCTCGTCTATACATACGACTTTGAAGAAGCCAAAAAGACTTGGAAAAAATACCGCGATCACGCCAAGATCGACCGTGTCGCTAAATTCAAAGAGTACAACCAAAAGGGATACTTTGTGTCTCCCGAAGTTCCCGAACACGCCGGTCCGATGACCATGCGCTTCGCGATCAACTACACGTTGTTCGACATATTCCAGATGACAGAAGATGTCATTATGTTTGGCGAGGATGTCGCCGATTTCTCCGGACACATGATCGAAGAAAAAGAAAAGCAGTCGAAGCTGAAAGGGAAGGGAGGCGTTTTTCTTGTCTCCAAAAACCTCCAGCGCGAATTCGGCAACACCCGGTGCTTCAATACGCCGCTCGACGAAGCCGGCATTCTTGGTCGCGCTTCAGGTCATGCCTATCAGGGACGCCGGATTATGCCAGAAATTCAGTTCCTCGATTATATGTCGCCTGCCTATCAAGTGCTCAAAGATAAGATTTGCACAACCTATCAGCGTTCCGGCGGCTTGTTCAAAATGCCTATGGTAATCCGCACAACATACGGTGGCTACAAACAGGGAGCGGGCGCCTTCTGGCATTCTGAAGGAAACCTCGGCACTTGGATGAATATCCCGGGGCTGTTGATCGCTGTACCTTCCAACGCCTACGATGCCGCCGGACTTCTCAAAACCGCCTGGGCCTGCGACGACCCCGTGCTCTTTTGCGAGTCGGTCGCGCTCTACAATCGTCGTGACTGGGAAGGGGTGCCGATTGAGGCCCAGCTTCCCGATATCGATGAGCTGATTCCATTCGGCGTGGCGAAAGTGTATCATGAAGAGCATTCCGATGTCGGCATTATCACCTATGGCGCGACTTTCCAGATGTGCCGTAAAGCGGCCGAAGTGCTCCTTGAAAAGGGAATCCATGTCCGGATAGTCGACCTTCGCACTGTCAAGCCGATGGACGAAGAGTGTATTATTCGCACAGCAAAAGAGTGCGGCAAAGTGTTGGTGGTGACCGAAGACCGTTTCTACGGTGGCGCCGCCGCAACCATCGCGTCCGTCATTACCGGCGGTGAAGGGTTGTTTAGCTTGGAAGCCCCGGTAAAGCTCCTGACCGCAATTGACGCGCGAGTGGCGTACGGTGTCGACGGCGACGAGGCCTGCCTGCCTACTGTGCCAAAGATCGTGGCCGCGGTCGAGGAACTCCACGACCAATACTAGTCTCTAACCATATTGTTGAATTCTGCCGCCCTGATTTTCGGGGCGGTTTTCTATTACCGGACCCGGGGCTATCGCTTAATGACACGCCCCAAATATCAAAAAAAACCTTGCAAATAGACTGTGTGGGCCTATCTTATCTGTGTACTTCCTTGCTGGAAGTATGCCACACGGTCGGACTCTGATACGAAATACAAATAGTACTGATAAAACATTGGAAATGGAGAACTTCCAAATGGTAACTGGTAACTTGAAACAGCTCGTCATGCTGTTGGGGTCAATTGGCTTGCTGTCGGTTTCCGTGGTTGCGACTGAAGTAGCCAAGACGAACCAAAACATTGACCGGGCATCGGTCACGCAAAATCTCGCAGGTATGCCTTTGCCCTTCACCAAAAACATGGGCCAATGGCCGGATTCAATTCTGTTTCGCGCCTCGGCGAATGGGGCCACGATGTGGTTCACAAAGAACGGCATTTGGTATCAGTTTATTCGCAAGGTAGAGAAGGGACAGAAGATGTCGGGACCATCAGGGTCGCCGACCTACAATCTCAACGCGACGTCAACCCCGCAGACGGGATTGATCTACAATCCGTGGGCGGCCCCGCCTTCAGCGGGGTCTGCCCCATTCCAAGACGGGCAGGTAGGATACCTGCCGCGCACTGCAAAGGGCGGTCCCGACAATGCTCCTGACAGCATCGAAACGACGATGATCAAAGCCGAATTTGTGGGAGCCAGCCAATCGGTCGAAGTTGTTGGCCTTGAGGAGCAGGAGTACAAATGCAATTACTTTATCGGCAATGACCAATCCAAATGGCGCACCGATGTGCCCAATTATAATTCTGTCTCTATGCGCGGCCTCTACGCCGGGGTGGATGTTACTTTTTCCGCTAAAGACGGCCGCTTGCAGGAAGAACTGATTGCCTCGACGGAAAGCGATCTCGCGCAGGTGAAGGTTGAGTATCGGGTAAGAGGCGTTCCGTGGGCGGCAGACGTCCCGTCTGCCCCATTCCAAGACGGGCAGGTAGGATACCTGCCGCGCACGACAATTACATTGAAACGAAGAAGATGGTGTTGGCGAAATAGGGAGAGATGTGGGGAGGGGAACCCACAGCAAGCTGTGGGGCACCGAAGAATTACGAGTTGTTGCAACAACAAAAACCGCTTGGTGCAACAACAAAAACCGCTTGGTGCAACAACAAAAACCGCCCTCTCACTCAAGCGGCCTTCGTCAAATCTATTACAAAATTTCTTATAGAATCTTATCTGCGGCTTGCTTGAATACCTCCAGGGAACGGCCACCTACAAACCGTTCGACCTCTCTGCCGGTACGGTCAATAAAGATCGTCGTCGGGACACCGCGAATGCCGCCGTATTTTTCGTAAATGTCTTCAGTGCCCATCAACATCACCCACTTCATACCGGCGTTGGCCGTGAACGCCTTGACGGCGTCGGGGCTGTCCTTTACAGCCAAACTCACGATTTCGATTCCCTTCGATTTGTACTCGTCGTACAACTTCACAAGGTCAGGAATTTCCTTGCGACAGGGCGGGCACCATGTACCCCAAAAATTAATAATCACCGGCCTACGAGTGACCCATTCGGTCGACTGGCGCGTAACACCCTCGACATCAACAGCGGCAAATTGTACAGCGTTCGGATCGGGGATGATTTCCGACGTGCTTGCAACTTTCGTTTGCTCTGTCTGGGCAGGGGTTTCAATCGGTGGCGTGATGACCTGCGCCTCAGTTGCCGGAACTGCATCCTGTGTTTGAACTGGGGGTGTGTCGCTCTGTGCTGTTTCTTTCTTCTCGCCGCATGAAATCGCGACAACTGTGATAAGCGCGAAAGCGCATACTATTTGTCCGAACTGTTTCATCCTAACTCCTGTATTTGCATATCCGATATTTTCGAATAATAATTATTTGCCGGTCGAATCGGCCGGCTTTTGTGTCTGGGTGCGTGTGGTATCGTATTTACGGTCGCGCACGAACTCAAGTACTTTCATCAGGTTTGCGGCGTCCTGATATCCGGGAAGGGTGCCGAGATTGGTTCCTTCCGGCGACTTAAACGCCAGAGTCGGAAAACTCCGCACGCCGTATTGTGTCTGGCCAAGTAGACGTTCGCTTATTTGATACCCGTCAATGTCGAAAAGACTATCCTGATCCCCCCAGACTTTGCTCAATACAAAATCTTTAGCGAGCAATTTAGTTATGGTGGTATCGGTGTATGTTTCTTTTTCCATTTTCTTGCACCAGCCACACCAAGTAGCCGTGAAATGCACCATCAGGTGCTTGTTTTCTTTTTTTGATTTCTTCAGGGCGTCGGGGTAGGGATACCAGACGAGGCCGGAAGGATCGGTCTTGATAGTCGTTGCGGCAAGCAAACCATTGGTTGCGCCTGGTTTTGCGGCTTCACCGGCCGAGAGTGACAGAGCCATCAGGCAGATAGCGGCGAGACTAATCAGAAGTGACAAGCGTTTCATCAATTTTCCTTTATACAAATCGGCGATTATTCTTTTCAGTCGTCGGATACAGTTATACTTCTCGCATACTTCTCGGGCAATCTCCTCTTGTAGCCAAAACTTGAGCAGACGACGAGATTGCTTCGCAGAGCTCGCAATGACTCTACCGTATCTTTCTCAATACTCCCTCATGGCATCACATCGGTCGCAAATAGGCGGCCGAATTTCCCAATAATTCTTTGAGCCGGTTCAATAGTTCAAAGTCGGGCGTGACCGAGTACTTCTTTGATCTAATATACACTTCAGAACCGTTTTCGCGAGCGGCCAAAAGAACCGGAACTTTCCCGGCAAATTCGCTCAGCGACGTCAGGGTCTCTCTTATAGTATTTTCGGCGCAATCCGGTTCAATCCTTATAACCAGCTGGCACTTGAATTTCTCCGTGATCTGCTCAAGTCCTACGATTTCAGAGGCCATAACTTTGGCCGTTTCACCCTCTCGGGTATTCACCCGGCCGGTTACCAGAATCATCCTATCTGTCTCAAGGACAGCGACGCTCTTTAGGTAACAGTCTGAAAAGACAATCAGTTCCACCGACCCGGTGTAGTCCTCTATGGTTACGAACGCCATGAGGTTACCCTTTTTATCGGTCTTTTTCTTGATGAGACTTAGGATGCCCGCTACTGTCACCTCACGGCCATCGGGGGCGCCTGTCAAATTGGACACGGTGCTTGTGGTGAAAGCGATAAGCTCGTTGCGATACTTGTCCAAGGGGTGGCCGGAGATGTAAAACCCGAGCATTTCTTTTTCTTTGGCCAGCTTTTCAGCGGTCGGCCACTCGGCGATATCGGGCAACGAAGGCGACACCCGTGAGATGACGCCACTGCTGGAGGCAAAGAGATCGACGGTGTTGTGCTTTTCAAAAACACGGTGGCCGAATTCGAGCATTGGTTCGACTGCCTGAAATTTCTGAGATCGTTTGCCCGGAAGAGCATCACAGGCGCCCGCGGCGATGAGGGATTCAAGAGTTCGACGGTTGAGCAAGCGCGGTTCAAGACTTGATACCAAATGAGAAAGGTTTGTGTATTTTCGAAGAGATTCACGCGCCTTGACAATGGCGACCGCCGGACCCTCGCCAACATTTTTCACCGCCATTAACCCGAACCGAATTTTTCCGCCGATCACGGCAAAATCAACCGCTGATTCGTTGACATCGGGGGGTAAAACGGCGATTCCCATTCTGCGGCACTCTTCAAGCAGGATATAGATTCGATCCGAATCGCTCATTTCCGAGGTCATCATTGCGGCCATGAATTCGTGCGGGTAATACCGTTTAAGCCATGCAGTATGATAGGCGATCAACGCATAGCAGGTGGCGTGGGCCTTGTTGAAACCGTAACGGGCAAAAGTCTCGATCTGGCTAAAAACTTCGGAGGCAACCTCGGGGCTGACTTTGTTGGCGGCGGCTCCTTTTTTGAACGCCTCTTTCTGATCGGCCATCAACGCGGCGTCTTTTTTACCCATCGCTTTGCGTAACAAATCGGCTTTGCCGAGCGAATATCCCGCCAGTTCGTTGGCGATTTTGAGCACTTGCTCTTGAAAGACAATCACGCCGAAGGTATCGCCCAAACTCCGCTCAAGCACCGGGTGGAGGTAGACCGGTTTCTTCGAGCCGCGTTTACGATCGATATACTGTTCAATCATTCCCGAATCAAGAGGGCCCGGGCGATAGAGCGCGTTCATTACGGTCAGGTCGGTAAAATTCTCCGGCCCCAGTTTTCGCATATAGTCGCGCATGCCCATCGATTCAAACTGGAAAATACCGATGGTATCGCCGCGCGCGAAAATTTTGAATACTTCCGGGTCATCGAGCGTGAGCGTATCAAGATCGATTTCCTTGTTGTGATTTTGGTGAATCATTTTGATCGCATCATCGAGCACGGTCAGGGTGCGAAGGCCCAAGAAGTCCATTTTGAGCAGGCCGATTTCCTCAACCATGGTCATATCGTATTGCGTCGTTACTTCGTCGTTGGACCCCTTGAAGAGCGGGACAAAATTGGTCAACGCCGAGGGGGCGATCACGACTCCGGCGGCATGGGTCGAGCAATGACGGGCTAAACCTTCAAGAGTGATGCCGTAGGTCAACAGGCGATTGATGCGAACGTCGGATTTGCGGAGTTCTTGAAGTTCCGTGACTTGTTTGATAGCGAGTTCGAGGGTAATCCCCGGTGTGGCGGGAATCATCTTGGCAATTTTGTCAACCTCGCCATACGGCATACCGATCACTCTGCCGACATCGCGGATTACACCGCGCGCCGCCATCGTACCGAACGTGATGATCTGGCAGACATTTTCGGAGCCGTATTTGTCGATGACATATTTGATAATCTTATCACGGCCACGATCGGCAAAATCGATATCGATATCAGGCATCGAGATTCGTTCGGGATTTAAGAACCGCTCGAAGAGCAAGCCGAACGCTATCGGATCGACATTGGTAATTCTTAGCACATACGACACAATCGACCCGGCCGCCGAACCACGTCCCGGACCAACCCTGATACCATTATTGCGGGCGTAGTCGCAGAAATCCTTGACGATCAGAAAATACCCGGCATATCCCATCTGGCGGATGACACCAAGTTCATATTCAAGTCGCTTGGTAATTTCTTCTGTAATTTCGCCGTACCGCTCTTTGGTGCCTCGTTCGCACAAGCTTTTCAAATACACATCGGGATCGACATATGGCTTGGGAATAGGAAACTGCGGCAGTTTAAGTTTGCCCAGTTCGAGTTTGAGATTGCAGGCCTCAGCGATAGCGACCGTATTTTCAAGAGCGTCTTTATAGTCGCCAAAGGTCTGTTCCATCTCTTCCGCTGATTTGAAATAAATCTGGTCGGTGCCATAGCGCATACGGTCGGTATCTTCGACAAGTTTGCCGGTCTGAATACAGATAAGGGCGTCATGCGCCTCCGCGTCTTGCTGGCGGAGATAGTGGCAGTCGTTCGTGGCTACCAGCGGGATTCCGGTTTCTTTGGCTATCGAAACGAGTTTGGGGCGGGTGAAATCTTCTTTTTCAAGGCCGTGATTTTGAATCTCAATATAAAAATTTCCTTGACCGAAAATGTCGTTAAGCTCTCTTGCAGAAGCCACCGCAGCATCGGTGTCGCCGTTCATTAGATTCCAATTCACTTCGCCTTTCAAACAAGCGGAGGTAGCGATCAGCCCTTCGGAGTATTGTTTCAATATTTCTTTGTCCATGCGTGGACGATGGTAAAACCCCTCCAAAAATCCGGCGCTGGAAAGTTTGACCAAATTGCGGTATCCAGCCAGGTTCTTGGCGAGCAGAACCATATGGAAACCGCCGTCGGGGAATTTGTTCGAGGGCTTCTTGTCGAACCGGCTTCCTCCGGCGACATACGCCTCAATCCCGATAATTGGTTTTAGCCCGGCTTTGGTCGCCTTGGAGTAAAATTCGATTGCCCCGAACATATTGCCGTGGTCGGTGATCGCCAGCGCGGGCATTTTGAGGTGCTTGGCCAGTTCGATAACCGAGTCGAGCCGACAAGCGCCGTCGAGCAGGGAATATTGCGAGTGCGTATGCAGATGTACAAAGTTGGCGTATTTCATGTGTCCTATATGGGATGTATTCTCTCTATGAATAACGCTATAGAGAGCAGGTGGGTCAAGCACAGGGTGGAAAATATGAAGATTCATAGCGCGGCAGGTCACGCCGTCCTGTGGACGAGCTAAGACCTGCCGCAACGGACAAGAAGGGTGTGGTCAAGGGCGGGGAGAGGAGATTGTGAGTAAGTTGGCAATTTGTGGAAATCTTAAGAGCTTGACGAATTGGGAATGTGTGTTTACTTATGTATATGAGAATCTTCCTCTTGACAGTTGTAATTGCCGTAGTGGGGTGTACTCTTGACTGCGATGCTCAACCGCCGACGCCGGATAGATTTGTCCCGGGGAGAGTGGGGATATGTGTAAAGCCCGGATCTATTTTCATTCCGCGCGGAATAGACGGGTTGAAGTTCGATGTCGTTTCGGATTCGGTGCAAAAAGCAGAAAGTCCCAAATGGCGATTTCTGGGGCCGTTGTTGATAGAGTCAATGGCGAAGGATGGATCCTATGTAGCGGTCACGCATCGAAGCCAACTAGAGGGGATCTCTACGACGGTGCGAGGATTGCTCGTTTCGATGTCAAAACTGCAAGCTTGGCTGTTAATGAAGGAGTCACCCAGTGCGGTACCTGGGGATACCACATTTTGGGATTCTGTGACAAACACCAACAAGTCCTTTCCCGATATGAGCGGGTATTTTGAAATTTCCTTTGTGGCAGATATTTCTTTGGATTCGGCTGTCCGCTTGCTTGAACGCGTGCCCGGAGTATTGATGGCCGGGAAACTGCCGGTTCCGCAACCGGATTGACCTTTCGTGGACGGTCACCGCGCACAAAACACGAGGGCGTGTGTCGCGCACGGAACTGTGTAATCAGATTGTCAGAAGTGGAGATTGCTTCGTCGAGGACTCCTCGCAACGATAGAATCGCAGACGCGTCAGTGACCTACCACTTCAGCGGCAAAATCCACGCCGCCGAAAAACGGAAGGCGAATTCTCTTTCGCCCGGGGCGGGGCGATTTATGTAGAGGGGGAAATCCAAACGGACATGATGCTGTGACCAGACAGGCGGAAAGTTTAGTGAAAAGCCCGCCGAAGTGTACGAGCGGAGTTGCTTGCCGTCGAGAGCTGTTTCGCTTGTTCTGATAGGCGCGCGATAATCGTATTCGCTCCCCTGCATAGTGATCCATGCGGCATCGACCCAAACAGAATGGTCAGTACGTGACAGGAATCCACCAACCAACGGCAATTTCTTAAACCAGCGGAAAGGGAGAATATCCGGCGGCGTGATTTCAAGCGAGCCGTTCCAAGAGTCATAGAACCAGATTGGTCGGTCCTGATAGCCGCGCACCGGGCCGCCGGAGAGATAGAAGTCGCTTTGCCATTTTGTCGGAAAAGTCCCCGGTGAACGAAACAGTTTACTGTCGCTGAACGCATCGATGGCGCGGGCGCGGCTTAGTTGACGGACAAACTGAGCAGGTGGGCGTCCGAAAGTAAAGTTGAATCCGCCGCTCAGATCCATCCAAGTGCGTTTCGCGTTTGACAGCCGCAAGTGGGCGTCGATGCGGTCTTCGATGGCCGAGCGATTTTCATCAAACTCGCCATAAACAACCGCCTGAGAGTTTCCCGCGACGCGAAGCTCACCGTTGCGGAATGTCGTCAGCCAGCCGACCTGCGCCGACGATGTCCAGATTCTCGACATTTCCCAATTGGGATCGGCCAGATATTGAGTGAAGTTGTCGGGTGGGGCAACAAATCGATTTGAGTTTTCAGGGCGGGACACGATAAGCGAATGATCAAAATGTACAAATACACGGTCGGGGCGGGAATACCAACGCTTGTATGTCTTATCAAGACTCACCTGGTACATTTGACGGTAATCCGACAAAAGTATTCGCGTTTCGAGTGACGACATGTTTCCAAATGGTTTGAAAGGATTGCTCCAACGATAGTCAACGGTCGGTCTCCCCGATTTGGTGCCGATGCGGGCATCGAGTGAGAACTTCTGCACTTCTTCAAGATACGAGCCATGACTGTGAGCGCCGATCTGAAAACCGTTTGGAGTGTCGTACCAGAAATCGGGTCGCACACGAAGGGCGTATGTATTTACTGGCGTGCGGTCGAATTTCATGTTGTCGAAGCGAAACTCCGTTGGTGGAAACAAGCCACTTGCATTATTCAGCCGGTCGATATCCATGCTGATGTTCTCCGGATCAAGCACGACTTTCTTGATTTGTCGCTCAGAACGAATAGTGAATTCGTACTTATCGGAATAACGGCGGAATTGGTTCCAAGTTGGCAGAAGCCGATATTCTGGGCGTGCAAATTCCATGCCTTCAGGTGTAACCAGATACATCGAGGTATCCCCCTGATCCCAGATTACAGCAATTTCAACCGGCGCAACAAATTTGCCGGGGCGTTTCAGTTTGATAGAATGCGTGAACTCTTTTTCATTGGCGCTTAGAGAAGACGAGACATCATCGAGGGCGTAATCGAGTCGATCGCGGGTGTAATACCATTGATCGAGGAACGGGTCGAGTTCGAGTCCTGTAGCGTCTTCCATCGCTTGCGTGAAATCGTCTTCGTAGGGATGCTTAAACACCCACTCTTTGCAGTAGTGTTGCATCGCCGCGAAATAGGCCGAGTCGCCAAGCAGAGAGCGGAGTGAATAGTGCATAGCCGCCGATTTGTAATACGCCGAGACACGCCAGGGGAAATACTCCTCGCCTTGATCGTAGTTGAAAACCATCGGTTTGTCCATCCCCTGTTGTTGTAAAAGCATGAGCGGGCGGAAACCGCGATCGTCGCGATCTTCTGTCGAGGGGGCAAAGGCGCGCCGGTACCAAGTTTGGAAATTGTCCATGTTGCCGTTGCGGCCGAGATATTTTTCCATCGTCACATGTTCACCAAGGACGTTAAATCCTTCATCGATGAACGGTCGGTCTATTTGATTACTTCCGATCATTCCCATGAACCACTGGTGGCCGACCTCGTGGTAGATGACGACGTAATATCCGGGCGACGGGGCGCTCCCGCCGCAATTGGCGAGCATTGGGAATTCCATGCCTGAATAGGCATCGCAGATCCGAATCACCGGCCACTGATAGGGAAGGAATTTGTCGGAGTAAGTTTCAATTGCCTCGCGTCCGATCCGGGCGGCATCCTTCCATCCATTGGCTTTCTCGCGAAGGGCGTAGGCGACTATCTGCACTCCTTTGTACGAAGTGGTATCGAGGCACCAATTATTCGAACAGGAAAATGCGAAATCGTTTGTTTTCTCGGCGACAAAATGCCACGTTTTCGTCTTAGACGAATCAAATTGGAAATTCGGCCAGTCAGATTTTGGTTTGAGAAAATTCGATAGGTCATATTGCTGTCGAAGAGAATCAGGAATAGCTTCGGATTCATTTACGAGAACACCGGTGGAGGCGACGATCTGATCTTCGGGCGCGGTAATCGTCACGTCGAATGTTCCGAAATCACCGTAGCATTCCCCCCACCCGATATACTGGGCGTTGACCCAGCCGAGTTTGCGGTCATAGACACAGACCTGCGGGTACCAGTAGGCGGCTTTGCTTACCCTCTGAAATTTCCCCATCCGCATTTCGTTGCCGTTGGGAAGAACGGTCTTGAGACCGTATTTGAGCTTCGCGGTGTCTCCCTGAGCGATTGGGTGATTGAGGGTAACAGTAATAATCGAATTATCGACTGTGAACGGCGGCGATTGTTCAGAGCGGACAGAACCGTCGCGGGTACGCTCTGGAATCGGCACGAGCGTAAGCGAAGCTTCATTCTCTGGTTTGATGCCGGCCAGCGCCCACTCGTTGCGTTGTCTGGCAGCCAGATCGGCGTAAGAGCCGCGCTGTACCGCGTTGGGAAACGCCTTTAGGTAAAGCACTCGCAGAGTGTCGGGAGAATTGTTGATGTATTGAATATCAATCGTTCCGGTGATAGTGCGAAGATCAGACGCGAGGGTAACATCAATCCGGTAGTTGACCTCTTGTTGCCAGTAGTCGGAGGCGTTGGCAATCGAGGGTAGAAAAAAGAGGAAAAGAAGAGAAAGGAAAAGGGGGTGTCGCTGGGGTAGTGTCATATCAGTTCAAAGTACGAAAGAAGATACAAAAAAGGAATGAAGAAGGAAAGTGTCAGGTCTCATCCTCACAGGCGCGAGGAAAGGACCCTCCACAACGGGACAATGGGGCAGACGGGGGCGTCTGCCACCCACGGAAAAAAGGAATGAAGAAGGAAAGTGTCAGGTCTCATCCTCACAGGCGCGAGGAAAGGACCCGACACAACGGGACAATGGGGCAGACGGGGGCGTCTGCGCCCACGGAAGTTCACCCCTTCCCCGACGTGATCACGTACCAAAATATGATCAACAGAACAGCCAAGAACGAGAGCAGAAAGTATATGCGCGGGTTTGGTTTCTTTTCGAACACAGCAACCGATTCACGCACCGGATGTCGCACCTGATCAAGCGTAGCGTCAAGGCCGTTGATATCAGCGAATCGTTCTTTGGGATCATCGGCCAGCATGACGCTAAACAACAGCCGCGCCTCATGTGGAATATCGAGAAGCAGAGTCAAATCGGTCTCAGCGGCGCTGGCATACGATTCTGCAACTTTTTCCAATCGAATATCTGGATTCTGAACCAGCCGCTGTCCAGCAAACAGATACATGGCAATCGCGCCGAGTGAAAAAATGTCGCTCCGAAAGTTGGGGGTTCTTCCGGCGATCACTTCTGGGGCTACGAATACCCTTCGGTCAACAGGAACATTGGCCAGCCAATAACGGGCTACATCAGGCAGAAGCGGATCGGTCAGCCACGGATTGCCCTGCGGGTCAATAATGATATTCCAAGGGTGCAGATTTCCGTGCACCAAATCACAATCGTGCATAACCTTGACTGCGTTAACCAATCGTGCCAACAGCGCAAGCGTCCCCTGATAGCTTGAATCTCCTTGTTGAAACCGTCGGCCGAGTGGCTCGCCTTCGATCAACTCGCGGATAATCCCCTGACGGTCGTTGTCGCTTGCCCAGTCAAACGCCACCGCCAATGCGCCCTCGCGCGTGCGGAGACGCTCTTGCATAATGATATATCTGTGACGTAGGTCATCCGAACCGTACGTGTAAGGCCTCAGGACTTTCACCGCCACGCCCCGTTCCAAAGCGGGATCATAGGCCTGCCATGTCTCACCAAGCGACCCTTCGCCAAGCCGCTCAATCAATCGATAGTGAAGAAATTGATCAGGATTCATGAAAAGAAATGTCGGCGTAAAGTGGCTCGGACGTCAACAAATATTGCCGGCCAATACTACCCAACTACCCGGAGCTTGGCGAACTTTGCCATGATTTTCTTGGTCCCGACACCGGTAAATGAAATTTCCAGGCGGAGCGATTCGCCGAAACCATCGACTGTAACAATCCTTCCACGCCCAAAGGTCGGATGTTCGACCAGTTTCCCAGATCGAAATACCGAGTTTTCTTCGTATTCATAATGCACCCCCTGTTTGGGAGCCGGTTGGGGGAACAAACTCTGGGTCGTGCCGACTGTTCGATCGGAGCCGCGTCCGTGGCGAAAGTCGGTCTTTTCGATGAGTTCGGCTTGTATCTCACGAATAAAGCGCGACGGAACCGACTCGACTTCACCAAACCTAAACCGTGTCGAGGCCGACGACATCACGATCTTCTTCTTGGCCCGGGTCGCGCCGACATAGAATAGCCGCCGTTCTTCTTCAAGCTGATCCGGCTCGACTGCGGCTTTCTGAAGAGGGAAAAGACCTTCTTCGAGACCAACAAGAAAAACAGTCTCAAACTCAAGCCCTTTGGCGGCATGAATTGTCATGAGCGTAACTTTATCGTCGATTCCCTTGAACCTATCCAGATCGGTGAAAAGTGAAATGTCATTCAAATAATCTACCAGCCGCGCCTCGGGATGCCCCTTGGCGAATTCCACTGTGCCTTCGATAAATGCTTCCACCGATTCGACCCGCGTCTGTCCCAGAATAGGGTCTTCAGCAAGAAAGTCGGTTAAAAGTCCCAAATCTGTCACCAAATCCTGTGTGATAATATCTACCGGTTCAGTAGTCACCCGTTGGCAGTATTTTTCTATCAACTGCACAAACGGGTCGATTCGCTTCTGCTTGGCGCTTAGTTCGTCAAACTCTGCCGCCCGCTTGGCAATTGCATACACTGGCGCCTTTTCGCGCTTTGCAAGCTCCTGAATATCCGAAATAGTTTTATCCCCGATCCCACGCTTGGGAACGTTGATGATCCTTTCGAACGAAATATCATCTGCTGGATTGACCAGAAGTTTCAGATACGCCATCAAGTCTTTGACTTCTTTGCGCTGATAAAAAGAAATGCCGCCGATGATCTGATAGGGGATATTGCGGCGGCGAAGTTGCTCTTCGAAAGGTCGCGACTGACTATTCGTGCGATACAGAATGGCCGTTTCTTTAAGCGTGGAACAGCTACTCCCGCCGATTCTATCGACTACGTGAATCGCTTCTTCATCAGCTGAATTGACCAAAAGAAGCTCCAGCTTGTCGCCACCGCCGCTTGAGGTCCAAAGCGTTTTCCCCTTGCGCATCTGGTTATTCTTGATAACCGCCGAGGCGGCGCTCAATATTACCGAAGTTGATCTATAGTTTTGCTCGAGCTTGATAACTTTGGCTCGCGGGAAATCTTTCTCGAAATCAAGAATGTTCCTGATATCCGCTCCGCGCCAGCCGTAAATCGACTGATCTTCATCGCCAACCACGCATATATTGTCGTGATCGCCCAAAAGTTGTTTGAGCAGGAGATACTGTACATGGTTGGTATCTTGATACTCATCGACCAGAAGATATTTGAATCTCCGGCGGTATCGGTCGCCGACTTCGGGAATATCACGAAGCATCAGCGTGGCATTGCAAATCAGATCGTCAAAATCCATGGCGTTGCAGGCGCGCAGTCGTTGTTGGTACAACTTGTAGATTTCCGCAGTGTGCGATTCGAAGTACCCTGAAGACCCGGCGGCGTATGCCTCGGGGCCGATCAGACGGTTCTTGGCGTCGGAAATCTTGTGCAACTGGCCGCGGGCTGGAAACTGGCTATCGTTATACTTCAAATCGCGAATACAGTTTTTGACCAGCGTTTGCGCGTCGGCGGCGTCAAAGATCGTGAAATTGGTGTTGTAGCCAATCGCGGCTGAATCGCGGCGAAGTATCCGCGCGCAAAACGAGTGAAAAGTCGAAACCTGAAGTTCCGGAATATCGGCTCCCATAATCTGTACAACGCGGTGGCGCATCTCCCCGGCGGCCTTGTTGGTAAATGTAACCGCAAGAATCTGGTACGGCTCAGCCAAACGCTTGGAAAGAATATATGCTAGACGACTGGTCAAAACGCGGGTCTTGCCGGAACCAGCCCCCGCGATTATGAGGAGCGGTCCCTCGACAGCTTCCACTGCCGCGCGCTGGGCATCGTTGAGTCCTTCGAGTAGCGAATTCATTGGGGCGGAATATAGAGATTTGAGATGAGAACGCAATCACAGATGGAAGATTGAAAGCCCCTCTGTTTGTGGGTTCCATGATACGAAGCAATCAGCCGCCCAGAAAATCTGGCTTCCGGCCTTCGCCGGAATGCCATTTGCCTCAGTGTTCGACCTGAAAACTACCCCGCGCGCTTATGAAACCTGAGAATCGAAAAGGTAAACAGAACCACGCCGAATATCACCAGCGCGATCACATTAGGCAAAAGGTCGGCCAGCGTCGAGCCTTTCATGATAATCCCCCGAATGATGACCATAAAATATTTCATCGGATTGATGATCGTAATGTGCTGAAGCCAGTCCGGCATATTCGAGATGGGCGTGAAAAATCCTGAGGTGAGCATGGTGAATATCGAAAAGAACCAGGTTGAGAACATCGCCTGTTGTTGCGTCGATGAGATAGTCGAGATAAGCATTCCCAAACCAAGAGTCGTGAGAAGATATAATCCTGTCAATACAAATAGTAGTATCGGCGAACCGACAAACGGCACGCCAAACCAGTACATGCCAATCAGTAGCGCGATACCAAATTCAACCACAGAAAGGATCGCGAAAGCAGTCACTTTACCCATGAGGAGAACAATAGGATGCATAGGAGTAACCAGCACCTGTTCCAGCGTGCCCATTTCCCGCTCGCGCACAATCGCCATCGAGGTGAGCATCATGCTGATCATGGTGAGAAGGGTGGCAACTACCCCGGGAATCATAAAATATTTCGACTCGGATTCCGGATTGAACCGGAAATTCGATCTGATCTCGATCGGCGATTCCAGGCCGGTTACTTGTTTTGAAAAAGTACGGACAACCTGCGAGCAATACCCAAGTCCAGCTCGCGCGGCACTGGCGTCGGAACCGTCAGCGATCAGGCCGACCGTAACACTATCTCTAAGCGTCAGTCGTTCCGAAAAATCGGGAGGAATAATCAGGGCCATTTCGCTGTGCCCATTTTTGAAACGGAGATCGAGATTCCAGAGGGGCGATTCGTTTGGTCCGGCAAGCTGAAGCATCGGGTCAAAATACTCTCCAGCACTCAGCGCCTGAATCAGTTGGCGAGAATAAGTTGATTGGTCGTAATCATACACATCGAGCGGGATATGTTTGACATCGGTATTGACAGCGTACCCGAGCACGAGCAATTGAATAACCGGCATGAGGAAAATCAGTCGTAACATGAATTTGTCACGGAATATCTGAATGTATTCCTTATGCAATAGTCCGACAAAGGCGCGCAACATTACTACCCGATCCTTGTGGAAAATTTACGGGCGGCGATGAACATGAAAAAAACCGTCAACCCGACCAGTGCTACGGCCTGCACCGCGAGTACCTCCACACCGGCCCCCTTGAGCATGATCCCCCGAATGATTTTGACAAAATATCGGGCGGGGACGACGTGGCTGACGGCTTGAAGTTGTATCGGCATATTGCGAATAGCGAAAATGAAACCGGACAGCATGACAGCCGGAAGCAGTGTCGCCATCTGAGCCAAAGTCATTGCCACCTGCTGAGTTTTCGATACCGAAGAAATCAGAATGCCCAGCGACAATGCGGCGGTAATATAGACAAAACCAAAAAGCACCAACAAAAGATGCGATCCGACAAACGGGACATCAAACAGGAGGACCGCGACCGTGACAATCATGGCGCCATCGAGAAAAGCGATGACAACATACGGAATCAATTTACCGATAAGAATTTCACGGGGCTTGACCGGTGTGGTCAAAAGTTGTTCGAGTGTGCCGGTTTCTTTTTCGCGAGCGATAGTGATAGAGGTCAAGAGTGCAGAGATTGTCATTAAGATCACACCCAGCAATCCGGGAACAAAGAAATGCGATGATTTAAGGTCAGGATTATAGAGCACCTGCTGTGAAATGCGAACACCGGGAAGAGTGGTACCGACCGGTAGTGTGGACACTATATACTGATTGACCAAAGCAGACGAATAGGCCAAAACCGCCGCGCCGAGCGAGGCATCGGCGCCGTCGATATCAAGCCCCAGCTCGAAAGTCCGGCGCTCGGTCAGCGCTTGATTAAACCCCGGTTTGATGATAAGCACCGCGGCGGCTTGATTGGAACGAAACAACTGTTCGATATCGGAAAGGTCTGGCTCAACTTCAGGTCGATTGAAATATGTGGAATTGTAAAATCGCCCGACAAGCTCCCGCGATGCGGCGGTGTTATCCTGATCTACAATCGACAGCGTGATATGTTCGATATCCATATTGATGGCGTAGCCGTACATGAAAGTCATCATGAGAGGCATTGCGAAAACAATCAACAGCGAGCGCGGGTCGCGCAAGATATGATAAAGTTCTTTGCGGGCGATGAACTTAATACGTTGCACGCGCTGTCTCCTGAGATGTTATCAGCGAGATGAACATATCTTCGAGATTGGCCGCGCTGTGTTTTTGGATCAGATCGAAGGGGCGACCAAGCTCGATGATTCGACCGGCGTGCATGATGGATATCCGGTCGCAATACTCGGCTTCATCCATATAGTGCGTGGTTACAAAAATCGTGACACCCTCTTCTGCCAACTGGTACAGGAGTCCCCAGAATGTACGGCGAAAAACCGGATCGACCCCGCCCGTCGGCTCGTCGAGAAAGAGAATGCGGGGTTGATGCAAAAGGGCCGCCGCCAAAGCCAGACGCTGTCGCCAGCCAACCGGAAGCGACCCTGCCTGACGGTCAATGAACTCGGTAAGTTGGAGTCGTTCTGATAATTCGTCTATTCGTACTACTATTCGATTGCGATCAAGATTGTATGCCGAACCATAAAACTCGAGATTCTCGCGGCCTGTAAGGTCTGGGTAGAGCGAGAATTTCTGCGACATATACCCGATGTTTCGTTTGATCATTTCCGATTGTTTGAGTACATCGAATCCGGCGACATGGCCGCCACCGGAAGTCGGAAGTAACAACCCGCAGAGCATGCGAATGGCGGTGGTTTTGCCCGCGCCGTTGGCGCCTAAGAATCCGAAAATTTCGCCTTCGTACACTTCAAGCGAGATATCGTCGACCGCCGTGAACTTGCCAAACCGGCGGGTCAGGCGATCCAGATCTACAACCACGCGGCCGGTCATGACATCGACTCCATCAACTGAATGAAACGGTCTTCAAGCGAGGCGGGAGTCGGATGGAGAATTGTCGATTTGATTCCGAGATTGCCAAGCGCGGGAAGGTATTGGTCGATCGATTGCTGTTTGCCAATATAGAGATGAAGCGCCGAGCCGAACCGCCTCGCCTTCATTCCATCTATTGCATTCAGCTTTGACACGAAGTCAGAGGTTGGCTCAGCATCAAGAAACCAAACCTGACCGTCGAACTGTTCCGCCAACTCATCAGGAGTGCCAATTGAGAGACGTTGCCCTGCGAAAATAAAAGCCGCCTTGTCAGCCCGTGCGACTTCATCCATGTACGGCGTTGACACGACAATGGTGGTACCCTGCGATTTTAAATGGAGAAGTATTTCCCAAAACTGTCGCCGAGAAAGCGGATCAACTCCGGTGGTCGGCTCGTCCAGAATGAGCAGTTCAGGATCGTGCATGAGCGCGCACGAGAGCGCGAGTTTCTGTTTCATGCCACCGGAAAGCGCACCAGCCCTACGGTCAGCAAATGGCGCGAGATTGGAAAACCCAAAGAGGTAATCACGCTTCTTTCGATAAGCCGCGCCGGTAATGCCGTAGAGGCCGCCGGTAAATACCAAATTCTCTTCGACTGACAAATCTTGATACAAAGAAAAAGTCTGTGGCATGTACCCCAGCAAAGATTTGAATTGATCAAAATTGTCGGTCGGTTTTCGGCCGTTGAGCATAACTTCGCCACTATCGGTCGTGATAAGCTGGCAGATAAGCCGCATCGCGGTGGTTTTACCGGCGCCGTCGGGTCCGACAAGTGCGAATATATCGCCACGATTGATCGACAGCGAAAAATTAGAGAGCGCCTTTACAGCTCCGTAAGATTTCGACAGTCGATCAAGTACCAGATAGTTCATTGTGAGACCAGTGTCACAAAAACCGGTTGCCCGATCTTGAGCGTGTTGTCGGTATTGGGTATGCGAACTTTGACAGCATACACCAGGTCGGAACGGGACTGTTTGGTCTGCACATTCTTGGGCACAAATTCCGATTCGGAAGAACTCCAGATGACTACGCCTGTATACTCGGTGCCGCCGGATTCGGTGGAAACAGTCGCCGCATCGCCCAATTTGACACCCGCAAACTGGTCGGCTGGCAGATATACTTTTACCCAAACGGTATCGAGCCGCGCTATTTTCACCATCGCTTTGCCGGGGGTAACAAATTCACCCTGATCGACATATAATTCCGTTACCACACCGGTCAACGGTGAGAGCGGAGAGCAGTCCTCCAACTGACGGTCGAGCAGGGCGAGGTCGGCGTCTGTTTTTTCAAGCTGTGCTTTGGTGGCCACGACATTTGATTCGGCTGATTGACGGGCGATAGTTGCCTGCGCGGCTTCGTAATTCAACTGATCATGCTGTTTCTGGGTTGCCGATCCGGTTTTGATCAGACGACCAATCCGATCACGTTCCGAGAGGGCAAATTCTTCGGTTTTACGCGCGCGGGAGACCGCAAGATTCGCGGTGGATAATGTTGCTTCGGTCACCTGTCGGGCGGCCTTGAGCGAGTTGAGTTGTAACTCGAGTTTGCTTTGATCAATGACTAAGAGCGTATCACCGCGACTGATACTCTGACCTTCAGAGGCATTGCTCCGTTCGATGCGGCCCGAAGTTTCAGCGGAGACAATTGACTCGTCGGCTTCAATGAAACCGGAACTTCCCGCTTTATCAGTTTTACGGTTACATCCTAACGACAGCAGAGCTATCAGTAAGAAACCATGAAAAAATATATGACGCATATCAGAATCCTTCCTGCAATCTGTTTGAGCCGGTCGTGTAGTACCAGTAAGCAATCGACAACCAAAAATCGGAGACGCTCACCGCTAAAGATGACTGGGCGGCGGTTAAATTTGTTTCAATATCGAGCAGGCGATTTGATGAAAGATCGCCGTTTTGGTGGCGTTGTTGCGCCTGTCGAAACTGGTCGGATGCAATTTGAAATTCGGTGCGGGCGGTTTCATACTTTGCCAATGTCAGTAGAACCTGTACGCGAGCAAGGCGTGCGTCGCGACTAAGTTGTTCGGACACTCTATCATGCTCGGACTGAGCGGACGAAAGATCATATCGCGCCGACTTATTTTTTGAAAGCGATTTTCCGCCAAGATTAAACGACCAGCCGAAAGTGGCCCCCATCGACCAAATGTCACGCCATTTGTTATTGAAAAAATCGCCGTTTGGTTTGCCGTAGGAGTACCCGCCGTAGGCCGACATACTCGGCAGAAAATCGGCAATGGTCAGATGCACCCGCGCCCTTGCGGCGGCAACCGCGGCTCGAGAAGCGAGAAGTTCACTCTTGTCTTCAGAGAGAAGCGTGTAAGGACCGAAGATCATATCAGCAGGATCGGACGGAGATGTAATCGGTTTGATCGAATCGCCGGGATCGGCGTCGATGAGAATGGCGGTGCGAATTTCGGCGGACCTTTTCTGGAACAACGCCTGCCTGACACCAAGCTGAGCGCGGCCAAGAGCCAACCGAGTGTCGTTGAGATCGATCGAATCAGCTACGCCGGCGGTGTACAACGAGATCACATTTGCGCTGATAATCTCGGCCCGTTTAAGCGAGGCCTGCGCGACTTCGACCATCCGGCCGGCGCGTTGCAGTCCCAGATATTCATTCCAGACAGTGAACGCCACTCGATCAGAATCTCCTTTGGCAAGCGCTTCTTGAAGCTGTCGGCTGGCGCGGGCGAGATCAACGCCGGAACTTATTTTCCCGCCGGTGAACAGCGGGAATGCCAATCGGAAGTCGGTTTGATACGCTTCTTTGACTCCTAGTTCCTTGGTGATGCCCGGCGCAAACTGGACAACCGGTATATCGTCGATAACATATGCGGAACCTGAAAAAGACAGGGTCGGCCAACGCTCGGCACGGGCGGCTTCGAGTGACGATTGTGCGGCGTCTGTTATAGACGTGGCTTTCTTTAGCGCATTGGAATGTTTGAGCGCTTTGTGCAATGTCTGCTGAAATGTCAAATCGGCGGTCGGGGCCGTCAGTGGCAACAGCAGGACAATCGTAAGAATTGTTCTCATGGCTTTATTTTGTCCTCACGCCGTTTAGGAAAATATCGACGATAATCTGTTTGCGGTCCTCAAGAAATTGCTCTTTGTCAGTGATACCCCAAACCCTATCAGTAAAGGGAGAAATCAGCAAGTATCCCAGGCTTAGCGAGATAAATGCCGCCATTATCTGGCGGCTATCGAGCGGCTTGATCGTCCCTGATTGTTTTCCTTCCTGGAATTGTTTTTGCAACGCCGCCGGAAGTCCGGTGTCGGCGAGAACACGGGCCAGTTGATCGAGCAGGTCGCTTGTAGGGTTGGCCAGTTCGCGAAGGACCATAGTACGAACTACGGATTCAAGTCCGAACAGATGGGTGTGCAAGCTCGCAAACTCATAAAGTACCTGATCAATAGTAGCCGCCTCATCTAAACGACTTTTCAGCCGTGCCGCGCCGCTTAGAAGCGCTTGGCTGACAACTTCTTGATAGAGCTTTTCTTTGGACTGGTAGTGGTAGTAGATCATCGCCTTGTTGACTTTAGCGCGGCGGGCGATTCGATCAACTCTGGCCCCAGCCAGCCCGAACTCAACAAACTCATCACGAGCGGCTGAAATGATCTTTTCTTTCGAGCCATAGCCGGCTGGTCCTGGTGTTTCCGTCTCAACTACTTTCATGTGTTTAACAATAACTGTTTAGTTTAACCATCTGGTTGGTTAGTATATCGATAGGACATATTTGTGTCAATAGCGAAATTAGAGATTTGGAAATAATCTCTGTAATATGTTGAATGTCAATATATTACAGTGTCGTCTAGATGATTACAGATCATCTACCCATGACTTGAGCGCGGGGATGTGGCTTTTAGGCAGAAATTCAATAATACGATGCTTTGCTACATTGTGTTGAGCATAGGGATCGTCATCGCAGAATGACTGGACAGTGGCGAGTGAGTCGGATTTTACAAGCAATATCCCGCCAACTCTCGGTTCCTGAGGGCCGGATATGAGCAGTAGTCCTTTTTGGTAGCCAGTCTGGAGGTAGGCGCGATGCGCGTCGATCACAGCGGTGACTTCGTCAAATGGCCGGGTATAAATAATCTCTACGACAAAGTGTTTCATTTGTATTTGATGAGTGTAGCCTTGATCTGTTTTTTTTCTTCGGATGACGTGGAGGTAGTGCCGGTAGTTACGGTCTTAGTCTTGCCTTTTTTGTCGGTCTTATCCTGCGACGTCTCAGAATAACTGGTATTGGAGCCGGCGGTATACCGCTCCAGTCCCTCGATGATTATGCCGTCGGCGCCAACCTTTTGAGCTTTCTCGACCAATTTCATGTGCATTTTTTCGGCGCTCACGATATCTGGGGCGCTGGCCACGATATACCCCATTATTTTGTATTCACGAGTGACATCGCCGGAGGAAAAGAATTGTTCAACACGATCAGACGGGGGAAATTCCTCGCCGACATAATCAATTTTGGTGCATGAGACTGCTAACAATAAGATTGAAATGAGGAGCAAATCTTTCATGGATTCCCGCTTTCTGCTACTGGTGAATCTGCGAGTTTATCACTTTTTAAAAGACACGAATAATGATATACTGGCTGATGCGATGCCGCAATGTTTTTGTAGTCATTGAGTGGTAGTAACTGTCGGATTAGCGGGCACGAAAAAGAGTTGACAATCCAAGTAATTTCGCCAAATTATACGCCAACTTTTAGCTGGGAAGATATCGATTTGTTATTAGTGAAGACCAAAGTAGGACCAAGCGCCATTCACGGCATTGGATGTTTTGCCGATGAGCTCATTCCCAAGGGGACCTTGATTTGGAGATTCGTTGATGGGTTTGATCTAAAAATACCCGTTTCACAGGTTTCCAAGCTCACCGGTCACGGTAAGGAAACCTTTCTCAAGTACGGATATTTGAGCAAATTGGGTCAGTACTATGTCCTTTGCTTTGACGACGCCCGATTTTTCAATCACTCTTTTTCCCCAAATGTGTTGGAAATACCGAGTCTCGATCATGAGGAACCATACGATATCGCGGCTCGGGATATTCAACCCGGCGAAGAGCTTACCAGCAACTACTCGTCTTTCGAGGCTGATTTTAACCATGCCGATTATTGATATCGGAGCTGTCATCTGAACCATCTGAAATCGCTGAATTAGTGGTTGTATTGATATCTAGTCCGGTGTTATTTGCGTTGGCCACTCGAACTGCTTTAAATAATTGACTGGACAATCCTTTTCAAGAAAAATAGATTGACAGAGCGTCACAACCGTGAAGCAGATTCAATTGTTCGGATTCGTTGAATCCAGGGTATGTGGGCAGGTACCGTACTTCGCCTCCCGCGACAGTGACTCAAGGAAGTTTCTGATTGAGCCGACAAGTTCAGAAACAGAAATAAGTTAGGACTGATATATCATGAAATTTCTTGTTACAGGCGGCGCCGGTTTTATCGGTTGCAATATTGCCAGAAAACTTCTTAAGGACGGACACTCCGTCCGAATCCTCGACAATTTTTCGTCGGGCCGAATTGAAAACCTAGATGAAATCAAAGGCGAGATTGAACTAATAGAGGGAGATATCCGTGACTACTGGACCGTTGTCCGAGCTGTTCAGGGTATTGAATATATTTTGCATCAAGCGGCGTTGCCCTCGGTGCCGCGTTCTGTAGCGAACCCTCTTACTTCCAACGAAGTGAATATCAACGGAACATTGAATCTTCTTGAGGCGGCCCGCCATGCCGGAGTGAAAAAATTTGTCTCCGCCTCATCATCGTCAGTTTATGGGGAAACCGTGGAACTGCCGAAGCGGGAGAGCATGGTCCCCAGTCCGTTATCACCATATGCTATTACTAAGCTGACGACGGAATATTATTTGAAAGTTTACTGGCAGTTGTACAAACTGCCAACGGTCTCCCTGCGGTACTTCAATATCTTTGGCCCTCGTCAAAGCCCTGAAAGCGAGTACGCGCCGGTTATTCCAAAGTTTATTACCTGCTTACTTGAAAATAAGTCGCCGATTGTTTTCGGTGACGGAGATCAGTCACGCGATTTCACTTTCATAGAAAATTGCGTCCAAGCAAATATATTGGCGGCCCTGAACGATGAAGTTGTTGGGGAGTCTTTTAACGTCGCTTGTGGGGGGCAGTATACGCTGAATGATCTCCTCAAACAGCTTCGACAAATTATGGGAGTAGATACGAAGGCGGAATACAAACCGGCCCGAGTTGGGGATATTCGTCACTCATTTGCGGCGATAGATCGGTTGCAAAAATTCGGATACAGACCGACGGTCGATTTTTCGGAGGGGTTGAAGCGGACGGTGGAGTATTTTTCCCGGTAGTAGCCAAACGATTCGGGCGGAAACGCCACCAGTTTGAGGATATGTATTTGCCTCTGACGGCAAGACGTTAAGACGTCTCTCACTAGAATCACCACCGACCCGAGGAATAAATAATGCTAATGCCAGAGGATAAGACATTTGCTTCTCCCTGCTTGGCGGAACTATTGTGGTATTGGTTAGTTATGTCAAACAAGCGAATGCTTCATCTGTTGGAAGTCTAGGAGGACCTGTATGAATAAATTACTCATTGCCGTTTTGGTGGTATCGATATTGGGCAATGTTGGAGGGCTGTTTTTCGCCTACCAGTTCTGGCAAATGAAGCGCCAGACCCAGCGCCTCCAGACTACAGTGCGAGAATCAGAGAAGACAATCGCCACCCTCTCAGATATTGCCGAAATGAAGTATGCCAATCGGATGGTGTTCCTGCACCACTCCGTAGGAAAAGGCATTCTCGAAGAAGGGAAACTACGCGATTATCTCCGTGAGATGAGTATCGATGTGAAGGGGATGACTTACGGCGATTCTATCGGCCAATATACTGATATGTGCAACTGGTTGCCGAAATTTCAAAACGACATGAAGGGAATTCTCAGTTTCCAGAATCATCCCAACGTGTATTACACCGATAGCCGCGCGAATGATATTGTTATGTTCAAGTCGTGCTTTCCGAATAGTGATATTGGATCCGTCGGTACTGGACCCGGCAATCCGTTGAGTTCGAAGAGAACTCTCGCGGATTACAAGGCGGTTTTTGCCGGCTTGGATCGGGAAATACGAAAGTTTCCGAGCACGCTGTTTGTCTATATGACTTTCCCTCCGCTCGTTCCTCTTGAAACAACCACTGAAAGCGCACGCAACGCTCGGGCATTCAACGTCTGGCTGAAGGACGAATTTCTTCCGACCTACCACAAGGAGAGTGGGCTGAATAATCTTGTGATATTCGATCTATTCGATGTTCTCGCCGATCAGGACAATGTTCTCAAAGTGGAATATAGGAACGCCAACCCCCGCGATTCACATCCGAATGGATTGGCTAATCGTGAGGCGGCGCGGAAATTCATGGAGTTCTTCCAACCTGTCTGGGCCGCACGGCAATCAAGAAACAATTCTCAACCCGTTAGGTGATCTGGTTTGAATTGAAGCGTCGAGCGTTATGATACCAACAATGATTTCCATCCATTTCGCCTTCAGTTTGGTGTAACGTCGAGGCGGATACGAAGCAGGTATGAGCACCATAGCCCGGATAGGCAGAAACGTCTTTTCTAACTGGGCCGGTTTTGTCATTTACATGATTGTGTCGTTTTTTATTTCTCCGTTCATGGTGCATCACCTGGGAAACACCGGTTACGGTATCTGGATATTGGTCGGTTCATTGACCGGTTATTTGGGCATTCTTGATCTTGGTCTTCGTCCGGCCGTAGTCAAATACGTCGCGCGGTACCGCGCCCTCGGTGACGATGAGATGGTCAATCGAGTAATTAATACGATTCTTGTCATATTTTCTTCGATTGCCGGTCTTGTGGTTATAGGGAGTCTCATTCTGTCGTACTTTTCAGCGGAAGTATTCAAAGTGCCGCCGGAATATACGAGCGAACTCAGAGTGATCATCATCATTGTCGGCCTGAACGTTGCGGCAAGTTTCCCATTTGGTGTGTTTAGCGCGATGTTAAATGCCCTTCAACGGTTTGATTTGAATAATGTCATTCAAACCTCTGTCTTTCTCGTGAAGACCATATTGCTAGTTCTATTCCTGAAATTCGGCGGTGGACTTATTACGGTGGGCGTTATTATGTTATCGGCAAGTCTGACTGAGTTCGCCTTGAAGACGCGCTGGTGTTTGAAAATCAACCCAAAGCTGGAAATCAATCATCACCTGGCGAGCAGGGAAACCTTCAAAATGATCGCCGGATTCAGCGCGTATACCTTCATTATGTCGATTGCTGGGCGAATATCATTCCAGACTGATGCTATCGTGATTGGTGCCATGGTATCAGCCGAGGCGATAACTTTCTTTTCGATCGGCTCCAGCATGATAGAGTATCTGGGAACGCTGATTTCGCATATGTCGATGACAGTCACTCCTCTGGCTTCCAGTCTCGATGCCACCGGGGACGATGCCCGGATGCGCCAGTTGTTGTTCATTGGCACAAAGTACTGTTTGCTGGTAATTCTTCCGGTCGGATGCGCGTACTTGATACTCGGTGAAACATTTATTTCGCTTTGGATGGGGCCGCAGTATGGTCCAAGCTCGGCAAAGGTGCTGGCGATTCTGATGTGGTCGTATTTCGGCTACCTCTCTCAATATGTTGCGGGTTCGATATTCTACGGACTGGGAAAAGTAAAAAATCTGGCGTACTTAAATCTTGGGGTAGCAGTGGTAAATATCGTTTTGAGCGTGATCCTCGCCGGGCCGTTTGGCATTTACGGTGTCGCGTTGGGGACTGCCATCCCGCTTACCATCTACGGGACATTTATCCAGCCCATATATATATGTAGAACGATGAAGCTTAGTCTGTTCGAGTATTTTCGCAAGTCATATCTATTCCCGTTGCTTGCGGTGATCCCTTTCGTTGCGATCATCGCGCTATCTCAATACGCACTTGACATCAATAGCTACGGACGCTTTGCGATGGTTGTTGGGATTGCCATCACCGCTTACGCAGTGCTTGCTTTCTTTTTCGTGATCGAGCCCGATCATCGATTGCTCTTTAGGGATAAAATCCGCGCCCTTCTTTCATCGCGCTGACGAATAAGGAACGGATTGAGAAGTGTATGATTATTTGAATTTCAATTTGATGGCGCGTCGAATATCTAAGAGCGACTTAGTCAAACGGCCCGGCAGGTTTGCCAAAAGATGAAGAGAGAAAGGGGGATTCTTTGTATCCGCAAGTTCGAAACGGGCTTTGTCGGTGCTTCCTTGTACGAGAAACCTCTCTATTCGGGAGAGTTGTTCTTCTCTCAAGCGACATTCGTAATATTGTCCATGCTCATGCAAGAACTTTAGATCGGCGCCCCATATTCTTCGCATAATGGTAATTCTGGAATTTAAATACGCAAGTGTATCCGTTTTTGTCAACTGCTGTCCTTCATGATGATGAACCCGTGCGGTCTCGAAGTGTAAATACGCGCTCTTACCGGCACGAGCTAAGCGTGCGGCGCACTCCCACTCTTCAGCGGTCGCTGTGTCCTCCGAGAATTGCAGGCTATCGCCAGCTTCTTTGCGTCTGACAATCAGCGTGTCGACAGAGACGTAGCTGGCAAGACATAGCGATCGATAGAGGTAATCACCCTCGAAACAGAGGAAATCCTGTAATTCGGCGGGAAGTGTCATGAATGACGAAGCCGGTCGGGACGCTCCCATAATCTCGTGCCAATTTGGCTCTCTGACCGTATGAGATTCTAAGGCGAAATGTCGCACTGACCCATCATGGAAGTTGGACACGTAATTAGTAAAACAGAACAGCAAGTCCGGTCGGGATTCCATGAAAGACCGCAAGAGCAGAAGATGTCCTGGCATCCACTCATCATCCGAATCAAGAAAAGACACTAGCGGATTGGCAGCCACCTGAATTCCTGTATTGCGTGCCGCGCCGGCTCCCCGATTTTTGGTGCGTATGTATCTAACCCGGTCACGACATCGGGCAACCACTTCGGCGGTATTATCACTGGAACCGTCGTCTATTACGATAACCTCATCACCATCCTCGATCTGTGTCAGGACGGAATTGAGCGCCCGCTCGATGAGGTGGGCACGATTGAAGGTGGGAATTATTACTGAAACAGTTAGTCCGGCCAATCTCTATCCTTTTTTCGCGCAGTGCAAAAGGGCCTTATAATCGCGAAGAGCTTTCCAGTAAAAATCTGTACAGCTTCGACCTCGTCGTGGTACACATTAACGATGACAAAGGTATGCACCAACATCAAACACAGCAATCGGTTATTTTTGTGTATTTGTCTTGATTCAATCAATAGGGTTTTCTGTTGTACTGTGTTCGAGAATGAGTGTTCATTATGTTCGTGAGATGAGCGAGTCATGGAGCAGTTCACAGGTAAAGAAAATTAAGTTTTGACAACATTCATATTATGCGCAAATTCATTCAAGAACTGGCGCTTGAACCCCGACTTTTTTTTCGATATTTTGTAACAATGTACAGTATATTGACTGTTTGGATGGCTGAGCGAAGGATTGCGCTAAATAGCTGTAAGGCAATGAGCTGATGAAAAAACTTTTGATGATCACATATGATTTCCCGCCTGCTCGAACATCCGGCATCTATCGTCCTGTTAAGTTCGTAAAACATTTACGCTCGCTCGGATGGGAGCCTATCGTGCTGACCTCAAAAAACCCAAGCGTGCTTGCCTATGATGATACACTTCTGAAGGATCTTCCACCCGGAGTTCGTATTGTTCGAACACTCACGGTTGATCTGTTTCATCTGACTAAATTGTTACATGATGTCCTTTATCGCCGTAAATCCAACGCTGGCTTATCACAGGCCGAGGCGAGAGACAAAGTCAAGATCAATACCGACTCTACATCCGGCGCTGGCTCGAAGAGAGGATGGTTGAAGCGGTATTTTTTCCATCCTTTGAATGAATTCGTGGAAGAGTGGTTGTTCATTCCTGATCGTATGATCGGGTGGTTCCCGTTTGCGTTTTTCGCCGCTCTCAAAATCATGATTCGAGAAAAACCAGACGTCGTTTTTAGTACCTCGCCACCGTTGACCTCGCATGCAATAGGTTTTTTTCTCAAGCTACTCTTTCGTAAACCCTGGGTTGTAGATTTGCGCGACAATTGGGTGGTCGGATATGGAAAGTCGGGCAAGAGCAACCTACGCCACCGATTAAACTATTGGATATTTAGGCAATTTCTGAGGTGGGGAGATCAGGTGATCACTATGTGCGAGGGAAACGCCAGCGATCTGGTAGATGTCTTTAAAGACCCGAACCCGCAAAAATATCAGGCCATCACCAATGGTTTCGATCGGGACGATTTCTGTAATTTACACACAAACAACGGCAATTCTCACTCAAACAAGTTGGTTATGCTTCATATCGGGACGCTCTACGACGGTACCGCTGGCCAGTTCTTTAATGCGCTGGCCGACCTATACGCTGAGAAACCACAGAATCGGCAAGATATTGAATCGGTTTTCATAGGATATGTCGGGGGCCAATACCCTGAACTCATCGAGCAATTAGGACTTGGTGACAATCTCAAATCGGTTGGGTTCAAGCCGCATCCGGAAGCAATCCAGGCCATGTCCGATGCTGACGTGTTGCTGATGTTTCTTGGAGGGAAGAAAATTTCCAATCAACAATTCCCGGGTAAATATTTCGAGTATCTAAATGCTCAAAAATTCATTCTTGCGATCGGAAAGCCGGGTGAAATTGCAACATCGCTAGAGAATAGCCGTTGTGGTATTCTTGCTCCTTATGATGACGCCATGGCGATCAAAAGCACTATCGGTGATCTCTGGAAACTGAAAAGCACTAATAAACTGGCAGTCACTTCTGATCGAGATTTTATAGCCAGATATGAATACCGCAATCTTACTCGCGATTTAGTTAGAGTTCTTGAAAAAGCAGTTGGCAGTAAGAAAGCCATAATGAGCTAGATTGGCCGCAATGGAACAACAAGCTCAGATTTTTACCGTTGGCCGGCAGATAATCAAACCCGCCCACATTTGGTGGGCGGTTCTTGCCCTCGTATCAATAGGCAGTGGAGTGGCCATACTCTTGGTCAATCCCATGATTGTGTTTGGTCTGTTGGGCGTGATCGCAATGGCCATGTTTCTCGTGTATTATCCATTTCTGGGTATCCTCGCCTACTTCGTATTTGAGTACGCGCGACTTTCCGCAATGTTTCCCGCCCTTCAATCTCTACAATTTGGAAAACTGATTGTCCTGCCAACTTTGGTCGTCATGCTGGTTAGGTACGCGGTATTTGGACAGTCGAAAGTCATCTATGATCGGGCGTATCTGTTATTCTTTATTTGGGGAGGAGTGGCTTTCGCGTCGATAGCCGTTGCGATAGACACAGGCATGGCCTTCGACTTGTCGGTTGATCTGGTGAAGTGGTTCATTATCTGCTTCTTGATTATTAACCTAGTTGACAGTTTGAAGCGATTCCAATGGGTCATTTGGATATATCTGCTCCTGAATTTCAAACTCAGCCAACATCAATTACGGTCATTTGCGGCAGGTTATGCTTCTGCGGCCAACCGGGATTCCTATGTCAGTCAAGGCGCCGGCGGTGGTGGCAGTTTTTTTGGCAACTCCACTGATTTCGGATTAGCTATGGTAATTGTGGCGCCACTGGCATTCTATCTGATTCAGACCGTCAAATCGAAGTTGCTCAAAATAGTTGCTGGCACATTTACGATATTCTTTGTGGCATCCATTTTGAGGAGTGGCTCTCGAGGAGCGGCGTTGGCCCTTTTTGCTTGCGGAGCCCTCTACTGGAAGTATTCAAAGAGCAAAATGATCAGCTCCATCGCGATCGTGATGTTCATTGCCGGTTTTTGGATCGTCGCGCCAGAAGCATGGAAGGAGCGATTTGCCTCAGCTCAGGATTACGAGGAGGATGCCACAGCTTCAGCGCGTATCGAACTCTGGAAAGGGGGACTGGCGATGTTTGTCGATAACCCAATTCTCGGAGTTGGCATGAACAACTTTTCCTCGAGCTGGCTCAGTAAGTACCGTCCCGCTAACACAGGTGGGGCTTCCGTGCCACACAATATTTTCATTCAAGCAATGTCTGAACTTGGTATTGGGGGCTTATTAGTTGTAATCGCTATCTTATACCTTGCCTTCAGGCGTAATAGAGAAACGCGGAAAATATGCAGAGAAGCCCGCCTAGAAGAACCCTGGATCATGAATTTCGCCTACGCTCTTGACATGAGTATGCTTTCGTTTGTCGTGGGTGGCATGTTTCTGACTGTCTTGTATTTCCCCCACTTATATGTAGTGTTAGGGCTTACCATTGCCCTAAATCAAATAGCCAAGTCGAGCGCCAGAGATCAACAGATACAATCCCAGATCCAGACATGAAGAAGCTAATCAAGCTAATGGTGGCAGGGGCTTTCCTGTATTCCGGACTGTGGCGCCTATTGTTTGCGGTGAATCGGCTGTTTTCTCGAACGCAACCTACTATCATCTTGATGTATCACAGGGTTGTGCCTCAAATCCCCTCTGCACATAAGCAGTCGTGGCTCCGCTTTCACTCACAGCCTGGGATTGTCGTTTCACCAGAAATGTTCAAGCGGCAGATCGCGTATTTGACGGAAAATTATTCAATAGTCTCTCTGGAATCCTTAGTTGAGAATATTGAGCATCATAAGACTCTCAAACGGTCATCAGTTGTTATTACATTCGATGATGGTTGGCGTGACAATTATGAGTATGCCTTCCCCGTTCTGAACTATGCATCAACGCCCGCGACTGTTTTCTTGTCGACCGGGTTCGTGGGAACCACAAGGATCTTTTGGCCAGAGCGGTTGTTGCATATGTTTGGCTGTGGAGACCGTACGAAACTGTCTGTTCCCGATCTCCCTCAAGAATTGTTGTCAACGAAGCTCGGGGAGATTATTACGGAGATGTGCGCCGCAGATAATGACGTTCTTGAGAATCATTTTGATGCTTGTATTAGTCTTCTCAAGAGTGCTCGCCCTGAACCACGCGAGGAGTTGATGGCGGCGATTGCTAAGCAGGTTTTCCCGAACAGCGTCGCTCAATTCGCCGAGCGCGTCGTACTTGACTGGGACGAAATTGCGCTTATGCAGAAAGAACACATCGATTTCGGGTCGCACGGAGTGAATCACGAGTTGCTCACCGAGATCAGTTATGATGACGCTGAACGCGAGCTCCGCGAATCAGCCGAGGCGATTGCAGTTCGACTCAACTCGGGAATGCTGACTTTGGCGTACCCTAATGGAAACCATAACGAGGCGGTTAGGAAGCAAGCGCTTACGCTTGGATATCGGTGTGCTGTGACAGTCAAGCGCGGCGCGGTTTATTCCTCCAGCGACTTGATGTCACTCCCCCGAATCAATATTCACGAGAATGTAAGCAAAGGGCTTACCGGGGAATTTTCTCCGGCCCTGTTTGCCTGGCATATCAACCGAGCGATCTTGTAATATGTCAATCCTAGTAACCGACGGTGATCAAAGAGCAACCCTGGCGGTAGTACGATCGCTCGGGCGTCAGGGACTTGAAGTAGTCGTTGGCGAAGAGCAGAGACCGAGTCTCGCAGGTGTTTCACGACACTGCTTTGAACAGTGGCGATATCCATCACCTCTGGATGATCCAGATGGATTTCAGCAAGCGCTCATTACGCATGTTTGCGAACACTCTTATGAACTGCTGATACCTATGACCGACCTCATATGTGTTCTGGTGTCAGAGATACAAGAGGAGCTCGAACAACGAGTCCGAGTCGCCTTGCCAGCATCGGGCGTGTTCGAGCGCGCGTCGCATAAGGGAGAATTAATACGGTTAGCTGAATCACTCGGCGTTCCTGTGCCTCGGACTGAATTTATCACCGACCTTAAGCAAGTCACGGCAATTGCACCCAACTTGACTTATCCTGTCGTGGTGAAATCTACCCGCTCGCGTGTTAGGATGGGCAATAGGTGGATAGCGGGAATGGTTCGGTACGCGTCGAACGCGGAGGAATTGATTCGCGCGTATAACGCAATGCATCTTGAGATGCCTTATCCACTAATTCAACAACGGATCGAGGGTCCCGGGAGCGGTCTGTTCGCTCTGTTTGCCGATGGGGAAGCAAAAGCGATTTTCGCCCATCGGAGATTGCGTGAAAAACCACCGTCTGGGGGGGTGAGCGTCCTAAGAGAATCAGTTGCGGCGGATGACCGAATTATCGATTATTCGCAAAAACTGTTACAAGCCCTGAACTGGACCGGAGTCGCCATGGTGGAATTCAAGATTGACCAGGCCGAAAATGTGCCAAAGCTTATGGAAGTGAATGGTCGCTTTTGGGGCTCACTACAGTTGGCCATTGACTCGGGTGTGGATTTCCCGTATTTACTGTACCGGGTAAAAAGTGGCTTGTCAGTTCCAATTGTGTCGAACTATCGAACGGGAGTGGTAACCCGATGGTTTTTGGGAGATGTTGATCACTTGTTGGCCATCTGGCTTCGCAGACGCGGAAACTTATCGCTTCCAAAGGGACACCCCGGTCGTTTCGGTACACTTTGGAATTTTCTCAAAGCTTTCGGGTGTGGTACACAATCCGAGATTTGGAATAACAAAGATGTCAGGCCCGCATTGAGAGAGATTAGGTATTATTTCAGAGATCTGCTTATGGGTCTACGAAGGAGAATGTTGTAACGCGTATGAACAAAATTCGAGGAGTCATTCACGTCCATACTGACTTATCACACGATGGACATCACACACCGGAAGAACTGTATCAGTTATTTACCAGCCACAATTTGCAGTTTGCCTGCCTGACTGATCATTCGCAGGATGTTCGCGAGGATCAGTTTGCGCATCTCCGGGAGCGATGCCGGAAGCTGTCGAGCGCTGATTTTGTGCTCATCCCGGGACTTGAGTATTCCTGCAACGGCGGAATTCACATTATGGGCATTGGCATAAGCCATATGACGCGAGCTACTGCCCACGCTGAGGTCATCAACCATATTCATGCCCACGGTGGACTTGCTGTCCTTGCACATCCGACCAAAGACCCGTACAAGTTCAGCAATGATTGGTTGTGTCTGCTTGATGGCGCGGAAATCTGGAATCGAGCTGTTGACAGTATGTATCTTCCTCAGATGAATTCGATTAGCACTTTTATCGAGCTAAAGAAAGCTCACCCGCACTTGACTGCTTTTTTCGGACTTGATCTTCATATCGAGCGAAGTTTTCAGGATAATGTCATGGAGATTGAGGCGGACTCATGCGATCCAGACAAAATCGTACAGGCGCTGAAATCTGGCCAGTACCGGTGTGTAAGTCCCTTCTTTCAGGTTTCGGCACATCCGGTGATAAGTAGTAGAAAGCTCGCCACGGTCGCCTTCTTTAGAATGATTTTGAATGGCTTGCGCATAGTTAAGGGATTGTTTCAGCGTGCCAAGGCAAAAGCGTAAGATCCTGCACCTGATCGAGACGACTGGCCCAGGCGGGGCTGAGACGGTTCTGCTGAATATCGTTCGGCGGCTCAACCGCGATGATTTTGGCTCATTGGTAGTGATTAAGGGGACGGGCTGGCTTCATGATCAACTTACGTCTTGTGGAATTGACGTGAGGATCATCGACAGCTCAAAGGCCAATGATTGGAGGTTTATTCGAAATATTTGCCAATTAGTCAGAATTGAGGGAATAGACCTTATCCATTCTCATCTGGACGGCATGAATTTCTATGCCTGCTTAATCGGACTTATATCCCGTCGACCGGTTGTTACTACTTTTCATGGTATGGTGGGAGATTGGCACGGTACTGGAGTAAAGACCAGATTGAAATTTACGGTTATTAGGAAGTTCGCAACTCGCGTTGTCGCAGTTTCGAACTATCTCAAGCGAGAACTGGAACAGAAATGGCGCTTTTCTACCGATAACATAATGATGATCCACAACGGAGTTGATTTTGATATCTTCGATAAGCAACCGCAGAGTAGTTCTCTTCGAACAGAACTCGGATTCGAATCCAGCACGCCGCTCATCGGTATGGTGGGAAATATCCGGAGTCCTAAAGGGTATCAGTACTTTGTGGAGGCGGCTCGGCTGGTTAGCGATCGAATTCCTCAATGCCGTTTCCTGATAGTCGGCCACGGCTCAGGGAATCTGCTGAAAGAACTTACCAGTCAGATTGAAACCCTTGGTTTGACAGGGAAAGTCATTCTGACCGGATTTCGTGATGATGTGGAACAGATACTATCGCAACTCGATATCTTCATGCTGTCCTCTCTCACGGAAGGACTGTCTATTGCGACCATTGAAGCTATGGGGCTTGGGAAACCCGTCGTGGTTACAGACTCTGGCGGCCCCGGAGAAATCGTACGGGATGGAGAAACCGGATATTTGGTACCACCTGCCGATCCAAGAGCTTTAGCCGATCGAGCTGTGGAGTTGCTACGCAATCGCGGCTTGGCTGACCGAATAGGACAGGCCGCCCGTGCCGATGTCCGACAACGATTCAGTCTTGAGCAAAATATACGTTCGTATGAACAGCTGTACCGTGAGTGCGTGTGAGACAATCATGAACTGGGTTTTTTGGATAAGTTTGGCGCTCATTGTGTACACGTATGTCGGGTACCCCATTGTGCTCCTGATTGTTGGGCGATGGCGCGTCAAGCCAATCCAGCGAGGCGCAATCTATCCAAAGGTGTCGCTTATCATTCCCATCTATAATCAAGAGAAGCGGATTCAACGAAAACTGGAAAATACCTTAGCGTTAGATTACCCGGCCGATAAGCTTGAAATCATTGCGGTTTTTGATGGCTCGACTGACAAATCTTATGAGATTGCTTCGAACATAAGCGATCCGCGTCTCAAACTACTGTCACTTAGCAAACGCGAGGGCAAGCACTACGCCCAGGGTCACGCGCTGGGTATTGCAACCGGCGAAATCATTGTTTTAACAGATGCCAGTATTACGCTTCCGGTTAACGCGATTACACACATCGTGAGCAATTTTGCAGACCCGGAAGTGGGTTCGGTGTCGAGTGTGGATAAAGTAATTGATGAAAAAGGCGAATTGAACGCCGAAGGTGCATACATACGATATGATATGTTCCTGAGAACAGCCGAGAGTACGATAGGGTCATCGACGGGCATGAGTGGTTCTTTCTATGCACTGCGCAAACAATTGACCGATCCGTGGATACCCTATCTATCGAACGACTTCTATGTACCGTTGCTTGCGGTCATGCGGGGATATCGGGCAGTTTTGGACGAAGGGGCGATCGGCTATTACACTGTGGTTTCCTCCTATGGTGAGGAGTTCACTCGCAAAGTACGAACAATCGTGCATGGAATTGATGTGTTGATCTGCTTCTGCGGCATTATGAACCCATTCCGCTTCGGATTCTACTCCCTGCAAGTAATCAGCCACAAACTGTTACGTTGGTTGATTCCATTCTTGATGATCTTGGTATTGATCGCTAATCCATTTCTATTGCAAAGCGGCATTTTGTACAGTGTGATGCTCGGAGGTCAGGCAGTGTTCTATCTCGTTGCTGTTTCCGCTAGGCTAATGCCTCGATTGCAGGAGACGGCTATTGTCAGACTAATTTACTTTTTTGTCGTGGCTAACCTGTCAATTTTCTACGCTTGGTATAAGCGGGTGATGGGAGAACGGTACATCGTTTGGGAACCCTCAAAAAGATAAATGTTTGCCACCTGGCTTCAGGTGATCTTTGGGCCGGCGCTGAAGTCCAGTTGGCGACTCTGATTGCCGGATTGAAGCAATTCGAAGATGTGCGCTTCACGGTGATCTTGCTTAATTCCGGCATTCTGGCAGAACGATTGGGAGAACTCAACATACCGGTCCGCATTCTCGAAGAGCGCTCGCATAACTTTGCGCAGTTGCTGTTCCGGATCAGGCGAATTCTCTTCGAGGAACGGTTCGATATTCTGCATTCACATCGGTACAAAGAGAACATTCTCGGCTGTATAGCGGGAACCATGGCCGGAGTTCCACACCAGATCAGAACCGTCCATGGCTTGGCGGAGCCGTCTGCAGGGTTGAAGAGTCTCAAGTCCCGAGCTTACGGTATGCTCGATACGCTTGTCACACGATCCAGAATCAGATTGTCGATTGCTGTTTCTTACGATATCGAGCGCCAGTTGTCCGCCATGTTTGGCACAGATCGAGTGATCATGATCCATAACGGCATTGACTGTAGCAGACTGCGATTTACTACCTCGCCCAGTGAAATTAAACTGCGCTTGGGTCTTGATGACACCCACAAGCTTATCGGGTCGGTTGGCCGATTGACGCCCGTGAAAGGATATCAATACCTTATTGGCGCGTTTCGGAAAGTAGCCGAGAGGGATTCGCGCGCTCGACTCGTACTCGTAGGAGATGGTCCCGAGCGACAGCGCCTTGAATCTCTGGCCATGGAATACGGCGTCGATAAAAAAGTAGTTTTCTATGGGTTTACTCCCGATGTAGGTGAAATTCTCGCCGCGCTTGACGTATTTGTTCTTTCTTCCCTTCATGAGGGAATTTCAATATCCTTACTCGAAAGCTTGGCGCTCGGTATACCGTCGGTTGTCACAAATGTAGGCGGCAATCCCGAAGTTATCCGGCACAAAGAAACCGGCTTGCTCGTGCCGCCTCTTGATGAGTTGGCGCTGGCGGAAGCCATACTATTACTTCTCGACAATCCTGGCCTTACCGCCGAGATGAGAGAAGCAGGCAGAAAATTGGTAGAGAGTGAATTTTCTAAAGATGCAATGGCAACTCAAATGCGCACCCTGTATCGCCGATTGGTTGACTTCACTGGCGCGTAGGTCTGTATAGTGGAAATTACGCTATATTCTGAAGCCGACCGCTCCGAATGGGAGGCATACGTCGACAGATGTCCCTCTTGTTGGCACTATCACAAGATTGGGTGGAAGGAAGTAATCGAAACCGCTTACGGCCATCAGTGCCGTTATCTGGTAGCTCGTGAAAATGGTTCGATAACTGGCATTCTCCCGATGGCTGTTATCAAGAGTCGCCTATTTGGGCATTCACTGACTTCGCTTCCCTTTCTTGATTACGGCGGTCTGGTCGCGGATAATTCAACCGTCCGCGATACCCTGATCGCGCGCGCCATTCAGATGACTGATGAGTCCCACGCTGGCTATCTGGAGCTTCGTCAAACTGTATCGGTTACCGATACGTTTCGGACCGGTACCCATAAAGTAACTCTCGTGCTTGATCTGCCAGTCGATCCTGAACAATTGCTAAATGCCCTTCCCTCCGAGCGTCGCAATAGAATCCGTAAAGCCCGTAAATCTGAACTCAGTGTTGAGTTTCACGACCGCTCCATGCTCCCTACATTCTATAACATCTGGACGGAGAATATGCGCGACCTTGGCTCGCCTCCACACAGCATGAAATTCTTCGATACCATCCTTCGTGTCTTTTCTGATTCATCTCGTTTAATTCTGGTGAAATATCGTCAGGAATATATAGGCGCGGCCCTCTGTCTGTACGAGAAAGAGATGCTGGCTCTTCCATGGGTATCATCGCAACGCAAGTACTTTGAGTTGTACCCCAACAACATATTGTACTGGGAGGCGATGTGCTTTGCTATTCAACAGGGATGTCGGCGTTTTGATTTTGGGCGATCGTCGGTGGGGTCAGGCACGTACACCTTCAAAATTCGATGGGGTGCGAAAGAAGTCCCCTTGTACTGGCAGTTTTACACACCAGGCGGACGGGACCTGTCGCTCCCGGCAACCGATAATCCGAAGTACCGCCTAGCTCTGGCAGTGTGGAAACACCTTCCGGTGGGCATAACACGCCTTGTCGGCCCGTCGATAAGAAAATATATTACGGCATGAAAGGGCATGGCATAGATTATGAAAGCTCACTTGATTACGAACGTGATTTCCCCGTTTCTGTAGATGAAATGACTTCCAAGGGTTTGGAATGGGAACTCTTGGTGATGTAACAGCACAGAGGACTCCGAAGAATTAACAAGGAAATGGCCAATTAGGGATGCGCATATTATTTCTTTCACATTTTATACCACATCCTCCCACCGGAGGGGCGTCGTTGCGTAACAACAACATAGTAAAGGAGTTGTCGCGAAATAATAGCGTTCATCTTGTTACTTTTACCCAGCGAGATCGTCATCCCAATCGCGAGAGAATCGAACTTAGTCGGTCGGTGCTTGCGAATTACTGTGAAGAGATTAAGATTATTGATGTGCCATCGGACGGCAGTGTTTTGAAATGGTATGCACTTCTTGGACTTAACCTCTTTTCTGCAAAGCCGTATTCTGCCTGGCGTTTTTGGTCTCGGCAAATGGTCCATGCGATCTCAGAGCAACTTGATAAGCATACGTTTGACATTGTGCACGTTGACACGATAGCGCTTGCGGGCTACATTGATCATCTGCGCGGGTTACCAGCCGTTCTTAATCATCACAATGTTGAATCAACCCTGTTGCTACGGCGCGCCGCGATCGAGAATAATCTCGCTACGAAAGCCTACATCGCCCTTCAGGGCCGGAAATTGAGACGCGCTGAAAAAATTGCTCTCGAGCGCTACGACGGCAACATCAGCGTGTCCGAACTTGATAGTCAGGAATTACTCACGTTCAACTCAACGGCGACACTCCAAGTCGTGTCTAATGGAACGGATACGGAATTTTTTAAGCCACTGGTCGGCGAAAAGGAGGGGCCCAGTCTGGTCTTTGCCGGCTCAATGGCATGGTATCCAAACAGCGATGCCATGATTCTTTTTTGTGAGAAAATTTGGCCTTTAATCAAGAAAGAAATTCCCGAAATAACCATGAATTTGATTGGCTCGCATCCACCGGCACAGGTTGTCAAATTGGGACAGCAAGACGACCATTTCAAGGTGCTTGGATTTGTCGATGACGTTCGCCCGTACATAGCAAGAGCGGCGGTCTATGTGGTCCCGATACGGGTTGGTGGTGGCACGCGCCTGAAGATTCTCGACGCCTTGGCTATGGGTAAGGCGATTGTCAGTCATCCGATCGGCGCCGAAGGACTGGATGTCACCGACGGAACCGACATTATTATCGCTGAGGATCCCGAAATATTTGCCCGCCGCGTCGTCGAACTCGTACGGGATGAATCGAAGCGGCGTACTCTTAGTCACAATGCGCGCCAGACTGCCGTGGAGAAATATTCATGGTCCCGAATTATTCCGAAGTTGGAGAATTTCTATCGTGATGTCTCACTTAGAAAACGCCGCTCACAGTAATAGAGCCCGAAAGATAATCCCCTTATCATGAAGAATCGACGATGATGTCAAGGCAAGGTCTGATCTTGTCCGCAGTTGGTGATATCATGCTCGGCGATCTGCCGGCTTGTTCCGGCTTTGGCGTGGGTAGCATGATTGTAAAACATGGCCCACGGTTTCCGTTTGCAAAGGTCAAAGCCGAACTTGAGAACTCAGACATTGTCTTAGGAAACTTAGAAGTCGTGTTGTCGCGCTTTGATGTCAATAAAGATCATTTCGGTAGCACACATTTGCGGGCTCAACCGGAAGCCGTAGATGGATTGCGCTGGGCCGGAATCAATGCCCTCACGATGGCGAATAACCACATGATGCAACATGGGCGCGCGGCGGTTCTCGAAACGATTGAGCTTCTCCGAAAAAACAACATCGCCTTTACCGGTATTGAAGACAATGAAGCGAGGGTAACAAACCTGTCCATTGTCGAAAAAAAGGGAGTCAAGATCGGCTTGTTAGGATACAATTTTCGACCCGAGCAATATTTCATAGCCCCACGCATCGATGTGGCCGGGAATATTGATAAGATTTGCAGTGACATTGAAGCCGCAAAAAACAATGTCGACTTCATCGTATTGTCGCTTCATTGGGGTGAAGAGTTTATCAACCGGCCTTCCGCTGAGCAGGTCAAACTCGGGAGGCGGCTGATCGACAGCGGGGCGCACGTGGTGCTCGGCCATCATCCGCATATTCTGCAAGGAGTGGAAAAATATCGCGGAAGAATCATTGCTTACAGTCTTGGTGACTTTATCTTCGATCTGTGGCAATTGCGTTTGCGCAAATCAATGATATTGAAACTGCACCTGAAAGATCCTAATGATATCGGCTACGAGATCAACCCAATACTGATCAACAAGAAATGGCAACCACAAGTTCTCAACGGCGCCGAGGCAGTCAAACTGAAATCGGAAATCGAAGCGCTATCAGTTCTGATAGATGAAAACGCCAATGAACAGGAATGGAAACGTGAGGTTGCACGGGAAGAACGCAGTTCTCGACAGAGTACGTATCTTCACTATCTTTACAGTGCGCATCGCTTCGGAGCAAAGAGATTCTGGGAGAACTTTAAGGGAATTGTCGGGCGGCGGATTGGCATAAAAACGAATTCATACTGATTGGCCGGCTTGGTTTTTATCTATGTTTCAAGAGATCAGATACAATATTTACGGGATATGTACAGCGACTTGTTGTAAGGAACAGCATGAGTAGTCTTATTGAATCCATCTATTCGCGCAGTCCGGTTTTTGTACAAAACCTCGGTGTCTCGCTGTATGGATTGAAGTTATATCTTCGCGAGTACGGCCCGAAGTTCCATCGCTTGCTCAATGAGTTTGAACAGCACCTGAACTGGACAGAAGCCGATTTACGAACGTATCACGAAGAACGCCTGCGGGCGTTGATCAAGCACAGCTATGAGAATGTTCCGTATTACAATAACATCATGCGTGCGGCCCGTCTCACTCCTGATGACATCAAGACGCAAGCGGATATACCCAAACTGCCGATATTAACGCGCAAACAGGTGTTTGAAAACTTCGATAATTTGGTTGCGCGGAATACTGGTCGATTAGATCGAATCATTGGTAACACGTCAGGGACAACCGGGTCTCCTTTGCGGCTCATGTGGGACCGGCAGGCCTGCCTTGTAAAGACGGTGGTTGACTGGAGACAAAAGCGGCTGGCGGGTTTGAATCCTGGCGACAAAATCGCCATCTTTCTGGGTCGGCAGGTGGCGCCGGTAAGCCGGACCAGGCCCCCGTTTTGGCGCCACAACTGGATTCTCAATCACCTATTCTGCTCTTCGTTTCATTTGTCGCCGGTCAATATGCCGCATTATTTCGATAAACTCGCCAAATTCAAACCCCGAGCCATCGAGGGGAATCCCTCTTCCTTGTCAATTCTGGCGGGGTATCTGAACCAGCGTGGCGAAACCTTTCCGCTCCATGCGGTGCTCACTTCATCTGAGCCGCTTTTGAAGACTCGACGCGAAGCGATTGAGAAAGCCTTTGCCTGCAAAGTATTCGATTCCTACGGAATGTCGGAACGGGTCGTGTTTGCAACCGAATGCCAGGAACACAGCGGGAAACACATCAATACCGATTTCGGCCTCGTTGAAATCGCTGTTGGAACGCAATCGACAAACGGTGACGGGCGGCTCGGAAGAATAATCGCCACCGGTCTGCATAATTACGCGATGCCGCTCATTCGTTATAAGACGAGCGATGTCACCTCGCTGGAATCAAATCCATGTCGATGCGGACAGGCATTCCCCATTATGAGCGGGGTTGCAACCAGAGACCAAGACATTGCCGTGGCGCCCGACGGACGCTATATATCAGCTTCGATTCTGGATGCTGTTACTCACAATCTGACCAGTATTGCAGAATCACAGATCGAGCAGGAAGATCTTTATCACGTCATCATGCGGGTGGTACCGCGTCCCAGCTACAACAAGCGTGACGAGGCCTCCATTATAGACTCGCTACAGCAGGTTTTTGGTCCGGAAGTGAGTGTTACCGTTGAGATCGTTGAATCGATCGCGCGCACGGCCAGCGGCAAGTTTCGCTGGGTAATATCCAAAGTTCCGCTGGGCTTTTGAACGAATTTTAATCTATACTGCTCGGAGAACAAGTAGGAGAACTCATATAATGGCACTATTGAAACGATTCGCGGCACGATTGCCAAACCGATGGCAGTCTGAGCTAAAACGTATTCATTTCGGTAGGCAAATCCGTAAAGGCACTTTCGATACATCCGAACCAGAATACAAAATACTTCATCAATTTATTTCCCATGGAGACTGGGTCATTGATATCGGAGCTAATGTTGGGCACTACACAAATCGGTTTTCTGAATTAGTTGGAGCACAAGGGCGTGTCATAGCATTTGAGCCGGTCCCGACGACATTTTCCCTGCTGGCCGCGAACACCCAGTTGTTCGCACATCCCAATGTGACACTAATTAATGCCGCAGTTTCAGACAAGTTAGATGTTGTAGGCATGTCTCTTCCAAAACTCCCGACAGGGCTAACCAATTACTACGAGGCCCACCTTTCATCTGCGGCTGATAGCGCGCTATCGGTGATTACTCTGTCACTCGATTCACTCTGCATAAATCAACGAATCGCGCTCGTCAAGATTGATGCCGAAGGACATGAGTCTTTCGTTTTGGCGGGTATGCGGAGATTGTTAGAGACACATCACCCTGTCCTTATTGTGGAAACCGGTTCCGACAAAATAATCGATCATCTGTCGACATTTGGTTACGTGTCAGAAAAATTGCACAATTCACCAAACATACTGTTCAAACCGTCAAAGATCGTCAAATGAACGCCATCATTATTAACATGTCTGTTTATTGAATACTGATCTAATGGCGGGAAGAATTTTGGTGTATTACTCATGGCGCCGCCAGTGAGCTGAGATCGATATGCTCTACTTCTCAAATATTCGCTCTGAATTGTTCAGAAAATCGACTATTGTAGAAAATGAGTTCAGACAATCTTTTCGCTTTAGTTCTGCGAGTCACACCGACTCTATAACTATATGATATCCCAAGATGTTAGCAGTCAATGTTTAGGGTGGCCCGTGGCACAAGAATCGCTTACCTTATCATGCTTAATATGAATATGCCGACAATAGTACTATCTCAAGAAACTGGCCTGAAGCCGCTTGAGTTTGTATAACTGTCAAGTTTCTTAGCTAAGACGGCTAGTGAGACAGATACTTCAATTGGTGAGTCTTGTTGTTTTGTTAGGAGGTACGGCGAAAATGTCAATGAATTCAAAGGTAAAATGGATGCTAACCATCTGCGTCCTGCTTTCAGGAGCCATTTTCTCCAACGCCTTGCGGGCGGCGACATACTACGTTAAGCCGACGGGGAACAATGCGAACAGTGGGCTGTCGGAGGCGTTGGCGTGGCAAACCGTACAAAAGGGACTGGCGACTGCCATTGCGGGGGATACGGTATTTATCCGTTCTGGGACATACAACGAAGCATCACCTTATAGTGGGTATATCGGCGTTGTCAACCATGGGTTCAGGCCGACTAATAGCGGGACTGCCGGAAATGATATTGTGTTTAAGGGATACCCCGGAGATGCTCTGCCGATGATTCTTGGTGTGAATGATCCCACGGGAAGCGAGACAACAACGATTGGTCGGATGGTGGCCGAGTTGTCGAATATGAGTTACATTGTTTTTGACTCGTTACATTTTCGTTATGGGTGGCGCGGAATCAACGCCGTGAACACCCATTACATAACGGTGCGGTATTGTGTGATTGATTCGCTCATGGGGACGTATGATAACAATGGGGCGTTTACCTCGGTCAATTCTGCGTCGGGGACTTCCGTCACCAATATCACAATCGAGAATTGCGATATAAGTTATGTTGGAAAGGGCGGGTCGTATAACGTCCTCAATGCTTCCGGTATCCACTTTTACGGGACTTCCAATGTGATTATCCGTAATAACAATATCCACCATGCGTATATGGGGGTATTTTTGAAACACGCAACCGCAACCTACTCCCACGACTTTCAGATTTACGGAAACACCTTCCACGACTTCTATAACGGAGTAAATCTCGGCAATACTGATCTTTACGCCAATATCGTAGTTAGAAACAATGTGTTCTATAATTCGCTAAGTGGGGCCTGTGTAATGCTCGCATCCCCCGGAAGCTCCGCCAGTCCGTATTTTCTCCGTAACGTATTTATTTACAACAACACGATGGATTGCGGGGGAGTTGCGGGGGGAATAGCCGAGCAACAGGGGCAAATTGATAGTATTTTCATGTTCAACAATATCATCTACAACCCCGCCCTTAACCAATATGATCACTCTGGAATAGGGTTCAAGAACGAAGCCGTGACCCCAACGAATGTGTATGAAGATTACAATATGTTCTATGGTCGAACCGACCAACTTTATTATGAATGGCAAGGGTACATAAATTACTACACGATAGCACAATGGGTAGCATTGAATCCGCCGGGTGTTTACGCGGGGCACGGCACTCATACTGTCGAGGCGAACCCACTGTTTGTTAATGCGGGGGCGAGGAACTACAACCTACAAGCAGGTTCTCCGGCCCTTACTGGCGGGCGCGGTGGAACTTGGCCGCTGTATATGGGGGCTCTTGCCCCGCAAGGTTTGACGGTTACGCTCAATGCCAAGCCGACATGTTTGCCCCCCGGCGGTGGAACCGACACTCTCACTTGGACCTCGACGAATGCCGACTCGGTTGTAATCAGAAATCAAGCGACTAACCAACGTCTTGCTGGTTCGGGTCCTACGAATGGCACAATCTTGATTACGGTGGCAGTCGCGACAACATATGTGGCCACCGCCTACAAGTCTCCTAACACAACAACTTCTCAAGTGACAGTGTCGGTCGGGTGCCTTCCTGCCCCCACCGTCACCCTCACCGCCAACCCAGATACATTGCCATCAGGTGGAGGAAGCACTACTCTGACGTGGACCTCCACTAATGCCGATTCGGTCGTCATCAGAGATCAAAACAATACGAGAATTGTGGGAAGCGTTCAGGCAAATGGTTTTACCACCACCAATCTGACCTCCACAACCACTTATACTGCCACTGCATACAAAGTGCCTAATACCGCTACCGCCCAGGTAACTGTCATTGTGTCGATTTCCACGAGCACCGGCGGCCCCGCCCGCACTACAAGCCTTATTGTCAGCCGCGACTCGACGCTTGACGCAACGCATCGGAATATTACTCTTCGCTGGACCGCGCCGGGATCTGATGGCGATACTGGTACGGCTACGGCTTATGATATGAGGTTTGATACATTACTCATCACCAATGACGCCCGCTTTAACGCCGCCACTCAGGTAGTTGGCGAGCCAATTCCTCAGACGGCGGGTAGTGTTGATTCTTTGACCGTCACCGGCTTGGACCCCATGCAAGTGTATTATTTTGCACTGAAGACCAGAGACGGTGTTCCTAACTGGTCACCAATGTCAAATGTCTCCAGCTCACAAAACCGTGTTTTGACGCGGGTCCCCACAGTGAGCGGAACCTACGCGGGATATGTGATAGCGCCGCTTACTGATGGTGTGATCGCACCCCGTAGTGACGCGGCCACTTGGGCATCGGATCAAAGCGCCCAGCCACACTGGGTGGAGGTCGATTTTGGAGCAGTGAGGCCCGTCAGAAGCGTGCAAATCTACTGGGCAAGGAACAGCGCTCAATCTGCTTGGATGGTGTCTCAACAGTACACTATTCAGAGCTGGAATGGCAGTGCTTTTGTCGACGTTGCTACAGTAAACAATGCAACCGCGACCGACAGTCTTACCGTTACTGCCTTCCCGACCGTGAGTACTCAACGGGCACGAATTTATCAGCCTGTCAATATGGGACCGGCGACCTATCCAACTATAATGTGGATGACTGAACTCAAAATTGAATACGACACGATCCCGCCACAATTGATTAATAATCTTAACGCCATCCCGTAAAAACATTGATGATTATTAGAGAAAATGTCCAGGATCATACATTAATCGGTGGTTACAGGTTTTTGCGATGACTAACGAAAAGAGCGCCTTTCAGGCCGACCTCGACAAATATTACCGTGTACCCCCCGGATGTGCCCGACCGCCAATCGGTGTCAAAATGCGGCTCTGGATATTCAATTTTGGTATGCATTGTGTCGCCTGTTACCGATTCGGGATATATGCCGAGCGCTTGTGGCGGATGAACAAGCTTGTGGGACTCATACCTCGATGCTTGCATCTTGTGATGAGCTATTTCGTGCGGCTGGTGCACCATGTGGATATTGACTGTGCGACGATCGGACCGGGATTCAATATTGGTCATGTTGGGACAATCTATATCGGGCCGACCATGATCGGACGCAATTTCAGTGTCGGCCACAATGTTACTATCGGCATCGGCCATTCCGAAGCCGGCGAAGGAATTCCCACTATCGGAGACGATGTTTGGGTTGGAACTGGCGCGATCTTATCTGGGGCAATCACCATCGGTAACCGGGTGACCATTGCCAACGGCTGTATCCTATCCAGAAGCGTTCCCGATGGCTGTTTGGTAGCAGGAAATCCGGGCAGGGTAGTTCTTGCCAATTACGATAACAGCAAATTGCTTGGCTGGAAATTCAATGATGAAGCAACAGCTTGATCTGTTGCGGCGGGTCGACAATTTCCCCAAATTGCGAATCAATGTTTAGCCAACTCCAATGGAAAGAATAAACGGGTGCTTCAAGTAAAGTGTCTGACCAGTGTCGATGAATTAAAGGCAATATCCGGGCAGTGGGACCAGGTACTTGGGCAAAGTCTCAATAACAGTTACTCCCTGACTTGGTCTTGGCTCTCAAACTGGATGAGCGTATATGTCTCAGATGGTCGGGTGCTCTGTCTGGCAGTTTTCGATGACGATAAACTTGTTGGACTGGCGCCGTTCTGGGTAAAACGACAGCGGCAACTTGGGTTGAGCCAACTGAAAATACTGCGTTTTATCGGCTCCGAAGAAATCTGCGGTGACCATCTGGATCTGATTGTCTCCAAAAAGAACTCTGAAGCGATCTGTGCGGCGATGTGGGAACACCTTTATGGCCCGCTTCGCGGAGAATGGGACATCTGGGAGTATAACTATGTCCCCTCTGACTCACCCATATTTCATGCGCTCTTCAAGCTGTCTGATCAGGACAATCGTTGCCTCGGGATGGTCATCACCGGATACGCGATTTGCCCGTATATAGATCTTCCGGATTCGTGGGAAGCATACCTTGCGTCTTTGAGCGCAAATCAGAGAAGAGCCCTGAAAGTATCCTCTGATCTTATGACTCAAGCGGGGACACTTGAGCTGCGTGTCTGTAATACTACAGAAAGTATCCCTGCATTCATGAAAACCCACATTGAATTGCACCGTAAGTCGTGGAATGAACGCGGCCAGAGCGGCAGTTATTCAACAGAAAATTTCCGACAGTTCCACCGTAACCTCGACGATGATTTACTCTCGAAGAATAAACTGTTCTTGTGTAATTTAGAACTTGATGGAACTCCGGTCGGAAGTTTTTATGGTTTTGAGCATAACAAGGTTATGAGCTACTACCTTCTTGGAGTAGATCGCGCGGCTGTGCCTAGGGCGAGTATCGGACGGGTTTTACTTGGCAGATGCATCGAAGCGGCCATCAAACGCGGTTGCACGAAATTTGATTTTCTCCGCGGATTTGAAGATTACAAGTATGACTGGACAGATCAGGAGCAAAGGGAATTGCTGGTTACGTTTTACAATCGATCTCTCGGATCTCTGATCTATATTCTTAAGCAGTTTGTTGTCCGATACAGCAAACAGGTCGGTAAATTTGTGCTCGGAGATAAAACTCTGTCAGTAAGGCGGTGGCTGGGCAAGGGAATATGAAAACGAAGATAAGCGACCAACTCAAGAATTTTGCCAGAAAGTCGCTTTATTATGGCGGGTACTATTACCTCAATGAACATCTCAACATGCCATCCGAGAATCGTTTGCTGATTCTTATGTATCACAGTGTTGTACAAGAAAGCGACCAGCGCTCACAATGGTATAGACGGAATACGCACAGCAGTTCGCACTTTGAGGCGGCTTTAACCACGCTGAAAGAATACTACCGCGTTATTTCGGTCGAAGATGCCGTACATGAGATTAGAACTACGGGGAAGATCAGGGAAAGAAGCGCCGCGATCACGCTTGATGATGGCTACCTGTCTTCCTATGAAATTGTCTTTCCTCTATTGAAAAAACACGGTGTTATAGCCACTATCTACCTTCCCACAGATTGGATCGATGGACGAATGAACCCTTGGTGGATGGCGCTGATCCGCATGATCGATCAATGCCACATAACGACAGATACGATCGCAAACATTGCAAAGGTCATGGGACCATCCGCTAACCTGAACGTGAATACACTACGGACTCCCGCAGACACTAAGAGGATGATCTTGGGAAAGGTAGAGGGAGTCCTGATGCGACAGAACGATACTACCCGAAACCGAATTTTACTGGAGCTTCAGAGTGCCATGTCCGTAGGTCAGCTATTGAACTCGCGCACCGAAGAGCCAATGACTTGGGAGCAGATTAGTGAAATGTCCGCTCATGGAATTCGTTTCGGAGCCCATACCTGTTCGCATCCCAACCTGTCATATGTTGATTTGGAAACAGCGGAACGCGAAATTGTCGAGTCAAAACGGATCATCGAGCGTCGCCTTGGAATCGAAGTATCTGGATTCGCATACCCGTATGGATATGATGTGGATGGCTATCGAAGATTCAGGCCAATGCTAGAAAAACACGGTTTTCATTACGCCTGCTCCACATGGTGTGGTCATGTTGATTCGATGTCTGACCGGTATTTGCTTGGACGCATTGGTCTCCCTCTTTCGACATCGAAGGCCATCCTTGCAAGAACACTCAGCTTGGAATACTGCACCAAGCCATGATCGAGCGACTTTGTACGCGAGTTTACAGTTGACTGCTCCAAATATTCAGATTATTCATTGTAAAGCCGATATAGTAATTGGAACATTGAAAAACAGGATTCCTATGCGCAAAGAGATGAATGATTCGGCACATACGAGACTCGGGCGTGGCCCTTTGGTGTTTCTACTATTGGTCATGGCAACTCTTGCCACCGAAGTCAGGGCCGATTCCATCCGGCTCACATGGAGAGCTCCGAGCGACCGTGGCGGCGACGCAGTCACGTCTTATGACATCCGCTATGACACCATACCAATCACTGAAGGAACTTGGGGGCTTGCAACTCAAGCACCAGTGGTACGAGCGTCGCAATCGCCCGGTTCAACCGAAGTGGCTGAACTTTCGGGTCTTACTGCGGGAACCCTGTATTATTTTGCCGTAAAAGTTGCGGACGCAGTCGGCAACTGGTCAGCTCTCTCAAACTCAGTTACTTACGTGATAGGCCCCTCGAATGCGCCGTCTGCTATTCACCCGTTTCCGAATCCCTTTCGAATTGGGGAAGTCACCGAGGTAACGTTTACCGGAGCGCCCAGCGACTTGATTATTTTGACGCTATCAGGCGAAGTTGTGCGACACTGGACAAATAGCGCGGGTATGGAAATCCGGTGGGATGGCCGTAATGCATCCGGCCAATTTGTGTCTTCGGGAAACTATCTCTGGTATGCAAATGGCGGAGCGCTAAAGGGAATAGTTCAAGTCATCAGATAACAACGGTTTGTTTGTAGCTTCTCGATCCTGCTCGATCTGCATGTATTTGGCTTGTCGACTCCTCTATATGTTGCAATTAATTCCCTGCCGATTATCTCCGACAAGTAAATAGACTGATGGATAACACTCATGCTTGAACGCCAGACTCTGAAAAGTCGCTCCGCTATCCTGTTGATAGATTGCCCTGATCGCCGTGGTCTGGTGGCGTCGGTAACTGAATTTGTCCACAGGAACAACGGCAACATTCTATATCTCGACCAACATGTTGACCTCGATATGAAAGTATTCTTCATGCGGATCGAATGGGATCTCGACAAATTCACAATTCTATCCGACGAGATCAGTACACGCTTTGAAAAAGAGGTCGCTACACCGTACGCGATGCGGTGGCGACTGCATTTCTCGGACGATATTCAACGCATGGCGATATTCGTCTCCAAGTCACCTCACTGCTTGTACGATATCCTGGCACGGTGCCAGTCAGGCGAATGGAAAGTTGAGGTTCCATTGATTGTGAGCAATCATCCGGAACTCGAACCTGTGGCAAAGCAATTCGGGATTCCATATCATCTATTTCGATTCGATGAAACCAATAGAAGTTTAGTTGAAAGCGCGCAGAGAGATCTGCTACACGATCAGCGCGTTGACCTGATCGTACTGGCGCGATATATGCAAGTATTATCCGATCAATTTGTTACCCAGTACCCGAATCGAATTATCAATATCCATCACTCCTTCCTTCCGGCGTTTCCCGGATCTCGGCCATATCATTCGGCTTATAGAAGAGGAGTCAAAATCATTGGAGCCACCAGTCACTATGTCACGCCTGAACTTGACGCCGGACCAATCATTGAACAGGATGTAGCCCGCGTTGGACACCAGCATTCAGTGAATGAACTTATCAGGAAAGGGCGTGATCTCGAAAAAGTCGTGCTTTCTAGGGCGATCTGGTCGCATCTGCAGAGGAAACTGTTGGTCTACGACAACCGTACTGTCCAGTTTGTATGAGAGAATTGAGTTGAATTCCCGCCGAGTCATTCCAGCCAGAACCGGTCAAGATATACAATGACAGGACTTTTCGGTTGATGCGCGAACAGGATTATTCTTCGGATTGATTTCATGTCGGTTTTGCGTTCAATCGGCGCTTCTCGCACTTTTTCCAGGGGAATTCGGATGGAGTTGATACCCGGCACCAATACCCATCTACTATTATAGCGGTCATCATACCTATAGTTGTGGTGAAGATCGTCAATCCTCAATGCAAGAAACACCGTGTCCTGACTGTCGGAAAACAAATCAACGCAGAACGTCTCGTATAAACTCCAATCAGGATAGGGTTCTTCGATGGTAAGGCCGGGGTACTCGGACGCTCCCAGGCAAAGACGCGAAACTTGGCTCTGCTTCAGATCCGTCCACCCGACCGGGGGCGGAACTTTGGTCAATGTGGCTCCTTGTAATTTGATGAATTGGTCGCTCCATAATGAACCGCAATTGAAAATCTGCGGAAATTCTTGATTTCGCATAAAATACGCAGTGCCGCAGAGACTAAGTGAGATAAATGCGGAGGTGAAAATCATGAGCGACACCACTCGGACAATATGCCTGATTGTCACCCTTGTACTTTTAGTCCAGCAGGTTATTCGCGAATCAATGGTGAAATACACACCTAAAAATGAAGCCGCCCCCAGCAAGTCGTGAACAACATCGATGAATTCAGCATCTCTTTGCATGAGATATTGAATAATCTCGATCGCCGTGCCGGTAACCACAGAGATTCCAAGCGAAAGAAGATAGTAGATCGATTGAGCGTGTCTGTACCGGAGCATATTATTACGAAGCAGGACCAAGAGTGCTATCGCGAAAACTCCGAATGCCGGTGCATGGCCCGCGTTCTGAATTTCCGCCCAGAGCATCGTGTTGCCGGGTAGATCGACGCTTATCAGTACGATGAATACTGCAAAGATGATCAGTAGTGATGTTACGTTCGATGATCTTATACTATCAGGTAACCTCACTGTTGCACTCCCGCGCTTGACTCAAAACACACGAAATTTCAATGCCTCAAACTACAACAGACTGAATCCGATGGCAACCAGCTTCCGATAGACAGTCTCTTGACGGATTCTGGACTGCGATTTCAACACCTGCTATTTCGCAAAATTGTCGTACGAATGGCTCAATTATGCGATGCAGTTTACAACCCACCTCAGCCCGGCCATTCAAGTCATTTTCATGGCTAGCCGATAACAATAGTGACAGTAGGTATCAGCCCAATGATAACCCTGTTGGAGAAATAGGCGAAGAAAGATTCTCCAAAGTTGCGTGAAACAGGAAATGGTGTATATTAGCCGACCATCAGCCGATGTTTTTCAAAGAGTTAATAGTGAGTAAAAGAAGGGTTGATTTTGGAATTTAACAAAAATAGTCTGAACATCGACGCGGCCGCCGTGACTGAACGGCTCTGCAACACAATTCGGACGCAGATCCGGGGCCAACTCCATAAAACCGGAGCTGTGATCGGAATATCGGGCGGGATTGATTCCACTGTCTCAGCGGCGTTGTGCGCCCGCGCGCTTGGCCCGGAGAGAGTAGTCGGTATCATGATGCCGGAAAAAGATTCCTCACCAGCCAGCGAACAACTGGCTCGCAAGCTTGCTGAACAGTTTGGTTTCGAGGCATTCAAAGAAGACATTAGCGGCGGTCTTGCCGGACTGGGATGCTACGAGAAGCGGGATGAGGCGATTCGCTCGGTATTCCCGGAATATGATAGCTCTTGGTCTGCCAAGATCACTATGCCAACCAATATTCTCGAAAAAGATACGTTCAATATCTTCCGTCTTACGATTGAGAACAAGGCCGGAGAAGTAAAATCCAAGCGGATGCCACCGGCGGCCTACCTGCAGATCGTGGCGGCCTCTAATCTCAAACAACGGCTCCGCATGACGACTCTGTACTACCACGCCGAAAAACGTAACTGGGCTGTTATCGGCACTGGCAACAAAGATGAGCACGAACAGGGATTTTTCGTTAAATACGGCGACGGCGGCGCTGATCTCAAGCCCCTTGCCCACCTTTTCAAGATTCAGGTCTATCAGCTGGCCGAGTATTTGAAAGTACCTCGTGAGATCATTGAACGGACGCCTACCACCGACACCTACAGCGCCGAGGTGACGCAGGAAGAGTTTTTCTTCGGGCTTGATTTCTACAAAATGGATATGCTTTGGTATGCCATGGAGCATCAGGTGCCAGCCGAGAAGGCCGCGGCCGTGCTTGGGTTGACTCCTGAACAGGCGCTCCACGGCTATGCCAATATCGAGCGAAAAATTCGGGCGACCGAATACCTAAAACTTCACCCGCTACACGCGGAATAACAATCTGACAACGAATAGAGGTAATGAAATGACTTTTGATCAAACTGTTGTCAGGAAGGAATTGAGACAATTTGTTATCGACTCGTTCCTCATTGGCGATGACCAAGTAAGTTTTTCGGACTCGGATTCTTTCATGAAAACCGGTATCATTGATTCAACCGGAGTGCTGGAATTAACCGCCCATCTGGAAGAAAAATACGGTGTGGAACTTGCTGACAATGAAATGTTGCCATCGAATCTTGACTCGATCGACAATCTGGCCCGATTCCTGCAGGGCAAGAAGGGCGGTTGACTACAGGACGAGCGTTCGCGCAAGCGGATGTCGTCTGGTCTGGTCAGCGGGACGACAATGAGGGCAGTGTTTCCCGTGAACATCCAGGACCTTCTGATTCAAACGGCGACGACCTTTCCGGAACGCATCGCCGTAACCTGCGATGGCCACAGTATGTCTTTCCGCCAATTGAACGAGGCATCGGGTCGATTCGCAAACTACCTCAAAAACCTGCAACTTGCGCCGGACAGCCGGGTAGCAATTCTTTTTGACAATTGTCTGGAATACTTGCCGATATTTTTCGGAGTGTTCAAAGCTGGACTCGTCGCGGTTCCGATGGACACGTCGCTGAAGGCCGACGCTTTATCGCAAGTGTTGGCTGACAGCGAGGCCCGTGTTTTAGTGGTGCAGGGGAAATCTCGACGTCGCACAGCGGATATTCTAAAAGACAATAGGCACATCACGACACTCATCGCCGATGCTCCCGTGCCGACAGGACGAGATGACCTGCGCCCATATTTATTAACTGCAATTATCGGTCAACCCGCCAATTGGAGCGCGGGGCATACGGTCGGCTTACGACAAGAGTTTATCGGCGCTTCGCCGCTGTCGCTGACCGATGCCAGCGGGATTGGTAGCCCCCATGAGCTTGCGGCAATGTTCTACACCTCAGGCTCAACCGGCAATTGCAAGGGAGTCATGCTATCGCATCGCAATCTTGTGTCAAACACGGTTGCAACGATTCAATATCTCAAGCTCACTCCCAACGATTCAGTTATTGTCATTCTGCCATTCTATTACATTTACGGCAATTCGCTCTTATTGACGCATGTGGCTTGTGGCGGACGACTCGTCATCGATAACCAATTTTTGTATCCCGAAGCAGTGCTTGATACGATGGAGCAGGAACAAGTAACCGGATTTTCCGGAGTGCCTTCAAATTTTCTTATCTTATTGGGGAACTCAACTTTCTCCTCACGGCGTTTTGAACACCTAAGGTACTTCACGCAGGCGGGCGGCGCCCTTGCTTCCTCAGCTATCAAAAAAATGGTTGCGGCATTTGGTCATAAAGAGATCTACATCATGTACGGTCAGACGGAAGCGTCACCTCGCATTACCTGGCTTCCACCGGATAGTCTCAAAGCTAAGCTTGGGTCGATTGGAATTCCAATTCCCGGCGTAACAGTGGAAGTTCTGGATGATCAAGGTATGCAAGTTCCTTCCGATCAGACGGGCGAGATCGTCGTCAGCGGGCCTAATGTCATGCTCGGATACTGGAATCAGCCCGAAGAAAACCGGGAAGTTCTCAAAAACGGCCGACTATATACCGGGGATTTGGCGAGTCGCGATGATGACGGCTTTTTTTGGATTGTGGGACGCAATAAAGAGATAATCAAGTCCGGCGGAAATCGCGTGAGTGCCAAAGAAATAGAGGATCATCTGCTAGCCCACGAAAAGATTCTTGAAGCTTGCGTCGTAGGCGTTGCCGACGATGTGTTAGGTGAGGCGATACGGGCAGTTGTCGTGTTCAAACCGGGTGTAGAATCTGATCGCAACGAAATCCTGCAGTATTGCCGCTTGCACTTGGCGAATTTCAAAGTTCCTAAGCAGATTCTGTTTGTAGAGACTCTCCCCAAATACCAGTCTGGAAAAGTGAATAGGCCGTTATTGAAAACAGATGAATTCCTGACGAGCGCAATAAAACCTGTCTGATAATAACAATATGTGTGGCATAGCCGGATATTTCCAACTCCATGAACCAAGACCGCCCGACCGAGAATTGATCGGCCGGATGGTAAATATTATTCGCCACCGAGGGCCGGATGAGTTCGGCGTTTATCTGCATGACCGCTGTGTGCTTGGGCACGCCCGGCTGTCAATTATTGATTTGTCCACCGGTCAGCAACCGCTCAGTAACGAAGACGGAACCATTTGGATAGTGTTCAACGGTGAAATATTCAATTATGTGGAACTCCGACCGGAACTGGAAAAGCTCGGCCACCGGTTCCGTACTCACTCCGACACAGAAGTCATCGTCCACGCCTACGAAGAGTGGGGCGCTGATTGCCTACACCGGTTCAACGGTCAGTTTGCGTTCACGATTTTCAATAAGAAGGATAATTCGCTGTTTATTGCTAGGGATCGCCTTGGCAAAAGGCCGGTGTTCTACACAATACACGATGGGCGGCTGTATTTTGCCTCAGAAATTAAGTCACTATTTTGCGATCCCGACATTCCACGCCAGATAGATCATCAGGGATTGGATGAAATTTTCACTTGGTGGACAACCGCTCCGCCCAGGACGGCGTTTCAGAAGATCTCAGAACTGGAAGCCGGAAGTAGTATCACTGTGCGGGGAGGGAAGGTTAGCCATAGCAAATACTGGCAGATGAATTTCCCTGTTGAATTCGATCGCAAGCGGTCACTTACCAGTTGGGCTGAAGAACTTCACGCACTTCTGGTGGATGCGGTTCGACTTCGTCTTCGTGCCGATGTCCCGGTCGGAGCATACTTGTCGGGCGGGCTTGATTCTTCGGCGATAACCGCTCTTATCAAGAATTTTACCTCCAATCAGGTTGAAACATTTTCCGTGGCTTTCCATGACAAGGCCTACGATGAATCTTCCTATCAGAATCAAATGGCCACATTCTTGGGAACTAATCATCACCAGATTCAATGTTCTTATCTCGATATTGCCAACACTTTTCCGCAGGTGATCTGGCACGCCGAGCGGCCCATAGTTCGAACCGCTCCTGCCCCGCTAATGATGCTATCGCAACTGGTTCGCGAGAACAAATTCAAAGTAGTCCTGACCGGTGAGGGGTCGGACGAAATCCTGGGCGGGTACGACATATTCAAAGAGGTCCTGATACGGCGGTTCTGGGCGCGCAATCCTGAATCTACATGGAGGCCGTCATTACTTCAACGCCTATATCCCACACTACCACTATCTCCGGCGAAAGCGAAATTCTATCTTGAAACATTCTACAAGTCCGACCTCGACCAGACCGACGCGTATTATTACTCACATATGCAAAGAATCACGACAACCTCCAAGGTGAAAAATTATCTGACTCGTGAGATTAGGGAACAGATAGGCGGCTACAATCCACTTCAAGCATTTGCCGGGGGGCTTCCCGAAGATTTCGCTCGATGGCATCACCTGTCACGGGCGCAATTTCTTGAGGCGCGTTCATTATTGTCCGGATATCTGCTATCCTCGCAGGGCGACCGCGTAACCGCGGCGAACGGAGTTGAGGGGCGTTACCCATTTCTTGACCATCGGGTGGTCGAGTTTGCCGCCAAGATTCCGCCGATTTACAAAATTCTTGGACTCAAGGAAAAATTTGTTCTGAAAAAGGCGATGTCAAAAGAATTGCCGCCTGAAATTCTAAAGCGAGTCAAACAGCCATACATGGCGCCGGATTCCAATTCGTTTGTCCAGCCGGATTCGCCTGCTTATGTGCTAGACCTGCTTTCAGAAGATGCGATAAAGCGAGCCGGGCTATTTAACCCGCTTATGGTGGAGAAACTAAGAGAAAAATGCACAAAGCTTTTTCACGCTCATTTGTCTTTCAAAGACAATATGTCGTTTGTAGGTATCCTCTCGACGCAAATACTGGTCGAACGTTTTATTAGGCATTTTGACTCCGCTCCACCCCTGTCTCGGGAGTCCTACCGGACCTGGCACGATGAAAGCTCCGCGCGATAAACTTCTCGCCGAATGGTTTCCACAAGCAATAGGTATTGGCACGCCGCTCTTTTGTTGACTTTGTGTGACGGCAACGGTATACATAGCAAGTTAGGATGTCGGAAATATGGATAAGCTAAAACGTAAAGAACTCCCAGACGCCAGAGACATCTGGCTCATGATTAAGAGGCGGAAGTGGCTCTTGATTATTCCCTGGATTATCACTTCTGTAGTCGTCATTATCGGATCAAGATTCCTCACTCCCGTGTATCAAGCATCAACGATCATTCTGCTTGACCGCGAAGTGCGGCTTTCCACCGAACTGCAGGGTCTTATGGGGCTGAACCGGAATTACAGGGCAGGAGAACTGCAGATGGATGAGTTGCGGGCATATCGCAATGAAATCACTTCTTCGTCGTTTATGTTTCAATTGTCGGATCGGCTGAAGCTCGATGCCGACCCTGAAGTACAGGAGCAGATTCAGGCGATGCAACGGGCAAATCGGAGTTTGGACGCTAATCAAGTCAAGCTGTATGTCATGCATCGCAGATTTTGGGACGGTATACATGTAAGAAGCGTCGGCGCGGCTCAGGTTGAGATTGCTGTGGAGTCCAACAGTCCCGTAGAAGCGCGTGACGCGGCAAATATATTAGGCGAAATATTCGTGACTGAGCGCCTGAGACAGGATGTCACCTCAGTTCGCTCATCTCAGAACTTCTCCGATATACAGCTGGAAAAATACGACAAATTGCTTCTGGAAAAGACAACTGAAAAGACAAATTTTGAAAAACAACTCCTGAAGAACCGTTTGGATCTCGCTGTTTCATCAGAAACCAATCGCAATCAAATCCGATCGGAAATTGCTCAGACTCAACAAGACATTACCGACAATCAGAGCGACGAGCGAACCCTGCTGTCACAACTAAATACAGGCGACAATAATCCATCTATAGCAAGCCTTGCTCTTGTGGATTCCAAGCTGAACCAACAGAACAAAGATGCCCTTAAAGGACAACTCCGGTCGGTAGGAGAATTGTTGCAGAAGTATGCCTGGAACGATCCCCAGACACTTACTTTCCGCCTTAAGCAAAACTCATTGTTATCCTCCATTGAGGGAGAGAACAAGCGACTCGTCGGCGCGCAGTTTTCGTCGGTGAGCAGTGACACCAGAGAACAATTATCAAAATTGTTTACAGTTCGAGCCAATCTTGATTTCTATGTAGCCAAAGCCAATTACCTCAAAACATCGCTCGATGAAATCAATGACCGATTCACCAGGATGCCGGAAGATCAAGCAACCATTGATCGGTTAAACCGGGAAATTACCACCGCCACCGAAATCCGCAACCGGTTTAAGAATCAACAAGAGGGGTCGAGCATTTCTCAGGCGCTTCTGCAGGACATGTCCTCAATGAAGTATCGCATCGTGGAGCCGGCCATGTTACCTCTTAGTCCTGTGCGGCCGAATCTAACCAATATCTCTTTGATAGGGATCCTGCTGGGTTTGTTCCTCGGAGGCGGAGCCGCGCTTCTGGCTGAATTTTCCGACGCATCTTTCAGGAAACCGCAGGACTTGGAAGATGCCACTGGTTTACAAGTGCTCGGCGTGATCCCCAAGATTGGGTTTCTCGATAGTTTGAAAAAGCAATTGGCAAAATAGAGACCGGATGTGTTCCGCGCTCTACAACACCAGTCTGTACAACGGTCTACTGTAGGATAACCGCTGAATCACTTTGAATCCCAATTCTCGGAACATCGCCTCCGGGCCGGTCCAGACAAAAGTAGCCGGAAGTTTGTTGCCCTCTTTGGTCAGCGGGGCGGGGTAGGTTTCGACGATCTTCCCTTTTCGCTTTTTGATCGCAGAAATCGCCGCTGTGGCAAGCGCGGTCGCAACACCCTGATTGCGGTATTTGGCAAGTATGAAAAAACAGTTAATCGACCACACTTTTTCAATATCATCCCGATGATAGGCCTTGGCCGATTCAAGATGAGGAAACTCTGTGCGGCGTCCGTAAGCGCACCAACCGACAGGTGCCTTGCCATCGAACGCGAGTATTCCAAGCGCCTCACCCGATTCGACAAGTTTTTTGAAGGCTTTGCGGTTCGGTTCGCCCTGGGCTTCGATCCATTTCTTGCCGTGCGGAGTGATTCGCCAGCTCATGCACCAACAGCCGCCACAGGCGCCGTTCGATCCAAAAAGCGCAGTAATATGCGACCAGTCGGTTTTCTTCAGTTCACGGACTCTAATTGCCGTTTGTGCTGAAACGGTCTTTTTGGAAGACGATTTGGTCATCTGCAATCTCCATTTCCCCCAATTTCATGGTTGATTTGATGTCTGTCAATCACATAAAAACCGCTTGCGCTCTTATGGGTTTGGCGGTTCTTTACCCCTGTGATTCGGCTCCTGTCGACCGGATTCGGGACCCCTAGAAAGCCGGATTTTTTGTAAATTATGAACAAACGAACCACAATACATAAAGGTAACCGCGAATGAAGTTTGATGATTCTCTGCAAGATGACATTGTCATTTTCGACTTGTCCGGAAAGATCATGGGCGGCGACGAAACCACCATGTTCCACGGTCGCATTCATGAATACATGACACAGGGCAAAAAGAACCTGATAGTCGATCTCGCGAAAGTCGAGTGGATGAACTCGGTAGGACTTGGGATGCTGATTATGGCCCTTACCACGGTCAAGGCCAGTGGCGGCCGGTTGGTACTGGTCAATATCGAGAAGATCAAGCAGATTCTGGTCATCACCCGCCTTATCACTGTTTTCGAAAACTACGATAGTCGCGAGGACGCGCTGGCCGCGTTCAAAAAGTAGTTTAGAGATTGTTTTTCAAGATGAGATCAACCCCCCCGCAATGGGTTTGTTGCACAGCGGTTTGAAAAATTGTCGAGGGCTTTGGTAAGTTGTTGAACGATAGCAGTGAAATGGCTTTGTTCGACAACATCATAAAATCTGCAGAACACTCCTTTCTCACGCCTGATCCGTTCGACTCTACATATATGAGGGCGGGTACGGAAAGACCTCGGGGTTTGTGGTGAAATTGTTGGAGGTTGGCAGTTTGGAGTCAGTGAGTATGGTTTCAGAATCCCACGATAAATCGTGGGCCACCAAGGCGAAGAAGAGGACGAACAAGTAAGACTTACGGGTTGGGCCACCGGGCCAATACATATTTCGTGCGTGGCGGCCGTCCTCGTCCGCCACGTCGTTCGTGCTTCTCATGGATAATCTTGCCACTTCCAAGCCTTGTCTATTGGGATCATGCCCGGTTTGTCCAACAGCCAGTCGCTCGCGCTTGAGAACATGTAGTCTGTCGGTTGCTCAACAAGCCCTGCTCTTACAGGATTATTGTGAATGTACGCAATTTTGACAGTGAACTGCTTTTCCGACCAGATGATGAGATCATCGAATCGCCTCATCCAGAATAAAAATTGCCCGTTTTGATAAAACGTAGACTTTTGCTCAACTGAAAGCAAGGGTTGAATCCTCCTCGCTGACAAGCTCTTAATCGCACGCACAACCTTCGAAAGTCCCTCAACTTCGGGAAAGCCGAGAAGCGCGTGAAAGTGAGAAGGCATCACGACATAAGCGCACATTGAAACGGCGTGTCTTGCCAGTGTTTCTCGTAACTGCTCAGTCATGACACGAGCAAGTCGTTCGTCTGCAAAAACCGGTGTCCAGTGTTGCACTGTTGTTGTGACAAAAACCATCGCTGGACCGGAGAGATCAAGCCGCTTTTGTGCTACCATGCGATAATTTGCAGAAGGCACATTCATTTGTCAAAGGGTGGAGTCGGATAGGAATCAAAATGTGAGAGTCGGCGGACGAGGACGGCCGCCGACCACAAATTCAGCGAATCTGTACCCACTGATATTCTTTCGTGGCTACTAACTCAAACCAGTTGCCCTCTCCCCCAAATCCCCTATATTCCTACCCCTGAACTGACAATAAACAGGAGATAACAGGTCCGATGGCTGAAGAACAAAAACGACAATCATTATATCGCCACCCGCTGGCGGCCATAGGTGGCGCGTTATTTGCCGCCGGAGCTTTCGCCTTTGTAGTGCTCTTGCTGTTGGACTTTACCAGCCACAGCGATAATCCGTATCGTGGTCTGGTGACGTTCATTGGCGCGCCCGCGCTGATGACTGTCGGGTTGATGCTCTTTATCATCGCCGTCTTTTTACAGGTGCATTCGGCGCGCAAACGGGGCGAGAATGTCAAATTTTCACTCTCGATAGATCCCACCGATCCCAAATACATGCGCAACCTGTGGGTGTTCTTGGGCTTATCAGTCCTTCTTATCGCGCTGGTTGCCTATAGCGGTTCGCGGGCATATGAGGCCACCGACTCTACGGCCTTCTGCGGCAAAACCTGCCACGAAGTGATGGAGCCGCAGTATGTCACCTATCAGAATTCACCGCACGCACGCGTTTTGTGTGTCGATTGCCACATCGGACCTGGCGCCTCGTTTTATGTGAAATCCAAAATCGACGGTATGCGGCAAGTTCTGGCGGTGTCTACCAACAGTTTCTCCCGCCCGATAGAAACCCCGGTGCATTCGCTTCGTCCGGCACAGGAAACCTGCGAGAAATGTCACTGGCCAAAACAGTTCTACGGCGAGAAGTTGGTTACGAAAACATACTACCGCACCGATGAACAAAACTCGCCGTGGACAATTAGTCTCCTTGTCAAAATCGGGGGCGGCAATCCTCGCACCGGCAAACTCGAAGGTATCCACTGGCACATGATCGGCGACAATAAAGTGGAATATGTCGCCACCGATCCCAAACGACAGAACATTCCCTGGATTCGTGTCACCAATTCCAAAGGCGACACCGCCATCTACATGGAACCGGGGGCCACGCCGCCTAATCTGGCCGACACGACGGTCGATCTGCGCGGTTTCGACTGCATGGATTGCCACAACCGCCCCAGCCATCGATTTCAGCCCGCCGCAACTGCGGTCAACCTCGCCCTATCGACCGGCCAGATTCCGTCAGATCTGCCATATGTTCGCAAGGTCGGACTTGAACTGTTAAATGCTACCTACGAAAAGCGCGAGGATGCCTATATCGCGATCACAAAGGGACTGGTTGATTACTACCGCACCAATTATGCCGCGCTGGCCGACGCGCGCATTGACGATATCAAGAAAACCGGCAACGCGCTGATTCAGATATATAAAGAAAATTTCTTCCCTGAAATGAAAACCGACTACCGGGCGCGTGAAAACAATCTCAGCCACTTTACTAACGATGGCTGTTTCCGATGCCACGACGGGGTCAAGGTCAATCAGTGGGGTCAGAAACTTTCACACGACTGCAAGACCTGCCATGATATAGTGGCGCAGGGAGCTTCGATGGATGTAGACAAACTGGAGAACCGTATTTCAGGTCTTGAGTTCAAGCATCCGGAGGAGATCGACGATGCCTGGAAAGAGACCAAATGCACCGAGTGCCACACGCCTGATCAGGGGTATTGAGCTTTTATAGCGATTGATGATCTACGCGGACGAGCAGACGGGATGTCTGCCGCGCACAAAACTAATTGTGGTGTCGGGTGCCCCCACCCGACACACATCTTTGAGCGAACGGTCAGGTGAGCACCTGACCGCACACAATCACCAACTTTTCGGTCAGGTGAGCACCTAACGGCACAGAAAATCAGTGCCCGGTGAATTTTGCCGCGCGCTTTTCGGAGAAGGCCTCGATTCCTTCGTTCTTGTCGCCAGTGCCGCAGATCATGCCGAAATTCGCTTTCTCCAAATCGCATCCTGATGTCAGTTGAATATCAAGACCACGATTAATGCATTCTTTCGCCGCGGCAATTGCCAGCGGCGCTTTGGAGCAAATCAGTTTCGCCATCTCAATCGCTTTGGTCATCAACTGATCGGTGGGATAAATCTCGTCGACCAGTCCGATGCGGTAGGCCTCCTGCGCTGTGATGATCTCGCCAGTGAGAATCAACTGCATCGCTTTCCCTTTGCCGACCAGACGCGGCAAACGCTGGGTGCCGCCATAGCCGGGAATAATACCTAAGTTTACTTCGGGCTGGCCCATTTTTGCTTTTTCGGAAGCGAGCCGGATATCGCAAGCCATGGCAAGTTCGCATCCGCCGCCGAGGGCGAAGCCATTGACAGCGGCGATCACCGGTTTGGGGAAATTCTGAATCGTCTTCATCAGATAAAGGCCACGCGATGAGAAATCGTTGCCGGAGCGGACATCGAGTTCGCCGATTTCGGGAATGTCGGCTCCCGCAACAAACGATTTTTCACCGGCGCCGGTGATGATCACACACCCGATTTTATCGTCGGACCAGTGATAGGAAAACAACTGCTGGAGTTCAGCAATCGTTTCTTTGTTAATGGCGTTAAGCGCCCGTTCACGATTGATTTTGACAATCAGGACCGCATCCTGCTGCTCCACAAGAAGATTTTTGTATTCAGTCATTGCATACATCCTTTGCGTTTATGGCGCTGTTACTTTGCGGAATATTCAAAAAAGCCCCGGCCGGATTTCTTGCCCAGATATCCGGCGTTGACCATCCGCCGCAACAGCGGCGGGGCAGAATAGTGTGAGTCTTTGAATTCGGTAAACATAATGTCGGCGATATAGAGGATCGTGTCAGCGCCAATGAAATCGGTCAGCGCCAGCGGGCCCATCGGGTGACCGCAACCGAGCATCATGCCATTATCGATATCTTCGCGCGAGGCCAGGCCGCATTCTAGGTGACGGATAGCATCGAGCAAATACGGCACAAGCAGTACATTGACAATAAAGCCGGGGGAGTCTTTGGCCGTCACCGAGGTTTTGCCGAGTGTCTGAGCGAATTCGAAGGCGGCCTTGAATGTCGCGTCGTTGGTGTCGATTGTGCGGACAACCTCGCAGAGTTTCATCATCGGAACAGGGTTGAAAAAATGCAACCCCACAAACTGGCTTCGGCGTTTGGTGACCGAAGCCATGTCGCCGATCGAGAGCGACGAAGTATTGGAGGCAAAGATGGTTTCAGGTTTACAAATTGAGTCGAGCTTCTTGTAGACGTCTCTTTTGACTTCGAGATTCTCGACCACCGCTTCGCAGATGATATCGCAATCAGCGAGATCATTGAGCGAGGTGGTGCCTTTGATGTTTCCAAGAACCTTGTCTTTGGTCGCCTGATCCGATTTTCCTTTTTCGATAGCTTTGTCCAGCGACTTGGTGATGTACTTCAGGCCTGTCTGAACAGCCGAGTCGGACACCTCGCACGCGATAACACTGTATCCCGCGCCTGCGGCGACCTGTCCTATCCCTGATCCCATCTGACCGAATCCGATTATGCCAACTTTCTTAATCATACTCTCTCCATATTTCTATCTTTCAAGACTAACGTAGCGTACCATTTTGAGTCCGGCGACCGCCTGTGTGGTGCCTAATAGTTCGAATCCCGATTTCAGATAACAGCCGAGCGCTTCTTCGTTTTGCCCGGTGAGAAAAATGACAACTTTGTGGACACTGTGGCGCTCAGCCGCGCGTTCGAACAGCAGTTTCACCAAGCGGGTGCCGTACCCTTCGGATCGCTTGAACGGATCGACCAGCAGGTGAGTAATTTCCACCGCCAGTTCGGTTGGGCGCGCCCACAGCTCGCCATAGGCGATCGGTTTGCGGTTAACTATCAGCACGTATGATGTAATCCCCTCACGTTGCCAGGAATCGACAACATCTTCTGAGGGAGGATAGTCGGCTCTTCCCCGGCAGACATTGGCATACGTTTCCGGCGAATCGAGCCACGAGCGAACCAGCGAACTGAAATCGGGGGTGTAGGGGACAAGGTCGGCTTTGACTCGGGTCGGTTCGGACATCGGCGGTTCCTCAGTTTAATTCAGGCGGGCAATATATGGAGTGGATTTGACGGTGGCAACTGAGATTCGGAGAGGAGGACGGGGACTTCTCTAACGGATTGACATTATTTCGTCGGTGTGATTTGATAAGAAAGACCCCACGATAAATCGTGGGCCACCGGGACGTCTGCCGCCCACGCAATTTGCGATGAAAAAGGTCAACCCCGATCCGCCGTCGGCGGACGGGATTGACCTACGCAATCGAAAGAGATAACCATTCCTCAACCGCTATTCCGATTTCATCCCTCACCCCCCTAAACTTCCCCAGCACCTCTTCCTCCGTTCCGGTCGCACTTGCCGGGTCATCGAACGGCCAGTGCAGGCGTGTGCCTTCGCCGGGGAATGAGGGGCAGTTGGCGGCGGCGTTGTCGCAGACCGTAATCAGATAATCAAGCTTCTGCCCGATAAATTCATTGAGATGCTTTGAGGTCTGCTGAGAGATATCAATCCCGATCTCGGCCATCACTTTGATTGCCAGCGGATGCACGCCCTTTGGCGAAAGCCCCGCCGAGTAAACTTCAACTTTGTCTCCGCCGTAATGCCGAAAAAATCCCTCGGCCATTTGCGAGCGGCAGGAGTTGCCGGTGCACAGTACGAGAAAGCGGAGTTTGTTCATATTAGTCGCACTTCTTTCGAGCGAGATATTGTTGCAAATGCCCTAAATCGGATTGAAATGGTTCGAGGTCGGCCAGATGCTCACCTACCGCCGAAGTAATTCCGGCCGGGAATTCATCGGTCGTCAGTTTGTAGTGCACCCATTTACCGGCGCGGCGGTCGACAACCAATCCGGCTGATTTTAGTTTGCTCATGTGGCGCGAGATGGTCGATTGCGGAAGCTTGAGGACTTCGGTCAAGTCGCATACACACAGTTCCCCGCGCGACAACAGGACAGTAATGCGAAGGCGTGTCGGGTCGGCCAATGCTTTGAAATGATCGTGCGGTTTCATCGGCTTGCTCCTGCTACTGGCTTGGGAGCGAAATACTTCTTCTGGAAATAGAGGGAGACACTTACCAGCGCGACCAATACGGGGACCTCAACCAGCGGCCCGATCACCGCCGCAAATGCGACACCGGAGTTGATTCCAAAAACCGCTACTGCCACAGCAATCGCCAACTCGAAATTGTTACTCGCCGCGGTGAAAGAGAGTGTTGCCGTTTTGGAGTAGTCGGCGCCGATCTTGTGGCCCATCCAAAAACTGACCAGAAACATCACCACAAAGTAGATTAACAGCGGCACTGCGATGCGAAGAACATCAAACGGTATCTGCACAATCGCATTCCCCTTCAAGCTAAACATGACGACGATCGTAAAGAGTAATGCGATAAGAGTGACCGGAGAAATCTTTGGAATGAACTTCTTCTCATACCATTGTCGCCCCTTGAGCTTGAGCAGAACAAAGCGGGTGATCATTCCGGCCAGAAACGGAATTCCAAGATAGACAAAGACTGTCTGCGCGATCTGACTCATACTGACTTCAACAGTCGATCCGCTTAACCCGAATAGTGGCGGGAGAACAGTAATGAATAGCCAGGCGTAAACGCTGTAGAAGAGAACCTGAAAGATTGAGTTAAACGCCACAAGACCGGCGGCATACTCGGTGTCACCTTTCGCCAGTTCATTCCAGACGATCACCATCGCGATACACCGTGCCAATCCGATCATAATCAACCCGACCATATACTCCGGATACCCCGACAGAAACGTAATCGCGAGCAGGAACATGAGAATCGGTCCAATCACCCAGTTTTGCACCAGCGACAAGCCGAGCACTTTTGTGTTTCGGAATACATCACCAAGTTCCTCATACTTCACCTTTGCCAGCGGCGGGTACATCATGAGAATCAGACCAACGGCGATTGGCAGGTTAGTTGTGCCCGCCTGAAACTGATTTAGAAACGGCACCACCCCCGGCACGAAATACCCAAGCCCCACTCCACACGCCATTCCAAGGAAGATCCAGAGGGTCAGATACCGGTCAAGAAACGAGAGTCCGGAACGATTCATGAAATAACTCCGGCTTGAATGTATGTATGCATATATTCGAATATATGGATTATTTCATTTATGTCAATGAGTTAAGGGGTGATAATTGAAAATTTGAGTATTATTGAGTTTGGCTGTATTTTGGAACCCGAATAGCCGATTCAAGGTTTAATAGATTGAAACTGTCCTGAATTGACTTGATCGATTCGGCAGTTCGAATGAAGTTGACTGAAATAGAAATAAATAGTATAATAGTCTGATTAATGAATGACGATCTGTAACCCAAAAGGAGTAGCAACGTGAGAAAAGCGACAACCCTGATTTTGGCGGCCCTTGCTTTGACTGCATATGCCGTCTCACCGATTCTCGCCGGTGACAAAGCTTCCTGCGGCGCAAAGACCGAAAGCGCCTCGACAACGACCACGGGCGAAAAGGCCTCGTGTGGAGCAAAGACCGAAGGTGCTTCAGCCAAATTGATCGGCGACAAAGCGGCCTGCGCCGCGACTTGCAAAACCATGTCGGCGGCCGAATGCGCTTCCAAGTGCGCGTCGATGTCAGCCGAGGATCTGGCCAAGCATTGCGGATATGATGGCAAGGTTGAGATGATCACCATGTCCGTCAAAGGGATGACCTGCGGCGGTTGCGAAGGCTCCGTCCGTGCCACTCTTGAGAAGATCGAGGGTGTGGTTAAAGTTTGTGCTGTCTCATTCAAGGACAACATGGCAGTTGTCGTTATCGACCCGGCCAAGGCCAAAGCCGAAATGTTGACTACTGCGGTAACCAACAAAGGGTATGCCGTTGAAGTGATCCCGGCTGTGGCTACCACAGGTTCGACGGTTGACGCTCACAAGGGTTGCTCGGCCGAGCAGAAAGCCGCTTGTGCCGCCAAGAAGGCCGCCGAGACTTCTGAAACTTCGGACAAACAGCCCCACTAATTATTGCGGACTGGTTAGTTTTATGCGGGACACGGATTCGTGTCCCGCTTTTTTATGCCCATAATCGGCCATTTCGATTGCTTAAATTATTTTCTATATTAGAAGTCATGCTAACCGAAGTGGTGAGAAAGATATATTTGTGGCTTTTTGTAGCCTGTCATTCCGGCGAAGGCCGGAATCCAGTCTTGTTTTCCAACAAGTTAGGACTGGACCCCGGCCTTCGCCGGGGTGACATTTCCGAGGTTCACTCCAAAAGAGGTCTTTTTCAACAAGCCCCTGCCGGAGAGTCCTGCATAGTAGCCAGAGTATTCAAAATGCGACAGTTTGCTGTCTGCATACTTGCATTTTTGTTTTTCTCGTCGTCATCATTTGCGGCCAAATATGCCGGCGATGCTTTCTCGCTTGGTGTGGGTGGACGCTCGCTGGCTTTGGGAGGGGCTACGGTTGCGGGACCGTTCGATGCTTCGGCACCGTATTGGAATCCGGCGGGTCTGCTGTCGCTTGCCGGCCGCTCGGTGTTGGCGATGCATGCCGAGACATTCGGTTCATTGCTCAACCACGATTTTATTGCATACGTCGATGCCCGCCAGCGCGACAGCTCGCTCATTCGCGCCTGGGGAGTTTACGTGTATTATCTCGGCGGTGGCGGGATCAAGATTACTCAGCTCGATCAATACAATAGGCCCTACGTCGTCAAAGAGGAATCCCACGGCGACTACCTTTTTGCCGGATCAATCGCGGGACGACTAAATGACAAAATCGATTTCGGACTGACGGGCAAAGTCATCTACCGTGATATCGGCACCGAGACTGGGATAGGGCTGACACTCGATGGCGGCGGATTGTACCGAGTACACCGTTACGCCACACTTGGGCTGACAGTTAGCGATCTCACTACTGGATTCATCAGGTATTCGGGAAAGACCTTTGGTACTGGCGGCAACGCCGAAACGATCTACCCGACAGTACGACCAGCCATCATGATGCACTATGCGTGGCGAGATTTCGCCGGACGAGCAATGTTCACGGGCGATGTCAAGTTTGAGTCGCTCAAAACTACTGCTCAATACTGGGTTGGGCCGATGTCGATGGACACACACTACGGCTTTGAGATCGGCTGGCGAGAGATGGCTTTTGGACGCGCCGGATTTGATATTGGGCGCCTGACTCTTGGCGCAGGGGCGACGGTGCGGAATTTCACGATAGACTTTGCCTATTTGCACGATTCCGATTTCGACGCCACCTTCCGGGTGAGCGGCGGGTATCGGTGGTGAGTTAATTCGGTAAGTCAGACAAGGGGGAGTCCGCCTCCGGACTCGCAATCAATCTCGAAAATTCTGGCGGGTTCGTGGACGGACCCGCCCTTGTATCTACAAAACTGTCCCTCTTAGGGTGAACCCGAGAAGGGGCGGTAGAGGTTGTCTGTCGCGCACGAAAATCGGTAATAAGCGCGTTTGGGCCGCCATTTAATCGTTGACATCTTAACAAAGATTGCCTATATTGTTTACAATGAGCAGTCGGACTTTCGACTGATCACTACAATCGATCGCCTGACGGTGTCTTGGTCCCTGGGTGCAAATTGTGGCTTTCCGAATCACCGTCGTGTGATCATTTATAAAAATCTTTAGGTGTCCCAGGAGGAGTACAGATGCGTAAAAGCAGTATGTGGGTATTGCTGTCCGCTGGAGTCTTAGTTGCGATTGCCATGTTTGGTTGTTCGCAACAGTCGCCAATGCAATCAGGGCCAAAGGCGTCAATTCCGAATAATACCTCGGAGGTTATTCCGGGTGAGTACATTGTCGTCCTCAAGACAACTCAAATAGAAGGGCTTGGTAGAATTAACCCTGCCGACGCTATCAGAGTAGCGACAAATGTGGCGGCTGAAGCCGATGTTACGCCGAATCATGTTTATTCTCGCGTACTCCATGGGTTCTCCTCCAAGTTGACTGATGCCCAATATCAGGCATTGGCGAACAACCCGTCCGTCGCTTACATCGAACCCAACCGAACCATCCATATGATGGCGCAAACTGTGCCATGGGGAATCACTAAAGTGAATGCTCCGCTGGCTCACGCGCGCAATGTGCGGGGTGCGACTGTAAAAGTCGGCATTATTGATACCGGGATTGATAACCTGCATCCCGATTTGGCCGCGAATTATGCCGGTGGCATTGATTATGTCAACAACGACGCCAACCCAATGGATGACAACGGGCACGGCACACACGTTGCTGGCACGGTCGCGGCGATCGACAACACGGTTGGAGTCATCGGTGTGGCCCCTTCCGCCCGGCTTTATGGCATCAAAGTACTTGATGCCGCCGGTAGCGGAACTTTTGCCAATGTAATTGCCGGTATCGACTGGTCTGCCGCCAACGGCATGCAGGTTGTCAATATGAGCTTGGGCGCGTCCGCTGGCACGACAGCCTTACAGACAGCTTGCGACAACGCCTATGCGGCTGGTGTCGTGATCTGCGCCGCGGCCGGTAATGGCTATGGCGCCGGAGTGTCATACCCTGCGGCTTACACATCTTGCATCGCGGTTTCCGCGACTGACCAAAACAACAATTTGGCAGTGTTCTCTAATCTTGGACCGCAGGTTGATGTCACGGCTCCTGGCGTGGGAGTCTATTCGACATATGCGGGAAGTTCCTATGCGACTCTTGATGGCACCAGCATGGCGACCCCGCATGCCGCGGGCGTTTGCGCCTTGATCTGGTCGACGGGAAGCTACACTACCGCTTCGGCTGTCCGCACCCGATTGACCAGTACTTGCACTGACATCGGCTCGGCCGGTTTTGACAACTCATTTGGCAACGGCCTGATCAACGCCGACGCGGCCACCGCGGGTGGTGGTGGCGGGACGAATCAGCCACCGGTTGCAAATGCTAACGGCCCGTATAGTGGCACCGCCGGCACAGCGGTCTCGATGTCCTCAGCCGGTTCGAGCGATCCGGACGGGACAATCGCCAGCTACGCGTGGAATTTTGGTGACGGCGGAACCAGCACTCTGGCCAACCCGACTCGCACCTACGCCGCGGCCGGAACCTACACTGTGACTCTGACCGTAACTGACAATCTGGGCGCGACTGGCACAAGTAGCACTACTGCTACTATCAGCGGCGGAACGACGAATGATGTCGTGACGATCACGAGAGCCGAATACTCGGTCTCAAAGAAGAAGCTGACTGTCCGTGCGAAATCGAGCAAGCAACCGACGCCGTCCTTAACGGTCGTCGGCTACGGTACGATGACATGGAACGCCAGCAAGCTCTATTATGAGCTCTCGAAGACCGTGGCAACTGGCCCTACCTCGGTTACTGTAACCTCAAGTTTGGGCGGCTCAGCCACTAAGACTGTCACGAGGAAGTAATTAACGCTCTGCACCCAGCGCCGAAACCTCACGGGGCTCTCTTAGGAGAGCCCTTTTTTTTGCCGTGGGCGGCAGACCTCCCTTTCTGCCCCTCTTAGGGGTATAGCCAAGAACGGGCAGACCGGGCAGTTGCCGGACCGCGCACGCAAAATTAAAGGCCGCCCCGATATTCGGAGCGGCCTTATCTGGGGTGTCTTGTCAGAATGGTCTAGAGTGAAGTCTTTGAATGCGAAGTCGATTTGTCACATGATCGCTTGCACTCTTTTTTCGTGCACTGACCACACGGCTTGCCGTCGCAGGTGTCACCCGGTTTGCATGGGCCACAGACTTTCCCACCGCACATAGCGGCAGAAGTACAGGCGTCAGCGCCAGCTTTCATCGCAGTCGAATTAACAGCAGTCGCGTTGGTTCCAGTAACTGTTGCTTTGACGTCAGTCGAGCTTGGCGCGCAAACGGCCTGAGCGCCCTTCGAGCAACATTGCCCGCCAGCGATAGCTGAACCACTCAAAGTCACAATCGCCGAGAAGGCAGTAAGTAGCAAGAGAGAAAAAAGATACTTCTTCATACAGTTCTCCTGAAAAATTTGTTTGATGTTTTAACTCATTTGAGACTATGCCACGATAAACTGTGGCAAAAGTCCAATCTCAAATCCGGAGAACAGTTGTGGCGATTGTGGGATGGACACCCCATGGGGGGATGATGTATTTATCTGCAATGTAGGAATTCGCATCGGCTGTTTCAATCAATTGATATTCGGGGGCAGGAATCGAGAGGTTGTCGGGGGTGAGCAGTAGTTTCACCGGCAGTTCACCCCAGAAGGGATATACGAGCAAACAGCATCGGGGTTTTTGCGGCGAAGCAGTGCATTGTGTTTGGAGGCAGATAGGTTCGGAGTTAGCGGAGGCACAGTCTTGGGAAGCGGAAGAGCACGTTGACTCGCAGTGAGTTTCCGGTTGACCACTTTCACAGCCCGCACGAGCTGAAGATCGGCAGACGGGAGCTTCTGCCTTGCACTGTTGCATCTCGGGGGGGCAGACGTCGCTTGTAATCACCCAATATTCGGAGTGGTTTTGCAGGGCAATCACGAACGTGAAGATCAAACTCAGAATTGTCAGCGGACGTACCACGAATCTTCTCCCTATTGAAATCTTATACGCCGAGCCAGCGGGTCTGGTTCCATACCCATACCCAAACCTCAAATTTGACTATCTGACCGCGCCACCCGATCTTTGCGGGCAAAGATTTACGACACGAGAACGGGCAGACGGGGACGTCTGCCGCGCACGAGATTATGAAAGGATACGCGACTGGATTTACTCCTATTCATCAAAGCGCTGATCATGGGGATTGTCGAGGGGCTAACCGAATTTCTTCCTGTCTCAAGCACCGGGCACCTGATTATCACGGGCGATCTGCTCAAATTTTTGGACCGCGAACAACGCAACCTGTTTGAGATATTCATCCAGCTTGGCGCCATCTTGGCGATTTGCTGGGAATATCGAAAAAAGCTGATTCGCGCCGTTGCGGGAATCACGGGAGAACCGCAATCTCAACGGTTCTGGATAAATCTCGTGGTTGCGTTCATACCGGCAAGCGTGCTTGGGCTTCTCTTTGGGAAAGTAATCAAAGCCTATCTCTTTTCGCCGATTCCGGTGGCCACCGCTTTTGTGGTCGGAGGGTTGGTTATTTTATGGGCGGAACGCCGCAAGTACATTATCGCAGTCAACGAGGTTGACACGATGACTTGGCGCGATGCGCTCAAAGTTGGACTGGCGCAGTGTTTCGCGCTGATTCCGGGGACCTCGCGTTCCGGCGCAACGATTATTGGCGGTCTGCTTTTTGGCCTGTCGCGCAAAGCGGCGACTGAGTTTTCGTTCTTTCTTGCGATTCCGACTTTGACCGCCGCGGCATTATACGACTTATACAAACACCGGGAGCTACTCTCTGCAGATTTATGGTGGCTGTTGGCTGTCGGATTTGTGGCGTCGTTTCTGTTTGCGCTGTTGGCGGTGCGGGCGCTGATACGGTATATCTCGCGCCACGATTTTGTGGTTTTCGCTTGGTACCGGATTGCGTTTGGCGTACTGGTATTATTGACGGCGTATCTGGGTCTGGTGGATTGGGCGGGGTGACAGGCATGATGTCAGGTTGACGCGCCGCCTGCATTTCCTTTTATTCCAATATGCAACTTGAAGACTTCATACAAACGATTCGCTCGAAATTCCCCGATGATCGGCTAACCTTTCAAAAGTCGATAGCCACGTTTCATCCGGATTCAGCCGACGAGGCGGCGCAGATGTTTCAACTGGCGAATGAACATCGTCAGAAATTGTACATCACCGGATTCGGCAACAATATCGATCCAATTGGCGAACCGTTTACCGGCATGGTCACGATACGCACGGATAGACTCAACGACTTGATCGTTATTCAGCCCGAAGATTTCTATGTCAAGGTTGGGGCGGGGTATCCGCTCAAGGAACTCAATATCGATCTGGAGTCGTATGGTCTTTTCTCGCCGTTGGCAGATTTGCCGTATGTCGGTTCGGTGGGTGGGGCGGTGGCGGTCAATCTGTCCGGTCAGTTGGGAGGGCACGCGCTACCGATTAAGCGGTATTTGATCAGGGCTGAGATTGTCATGCCGGAGGGTGAAATTGTTACACCGGGGTCGATCTGTTTCAAGTCGGTGTCGGGGTACGATGTGGTCAAGCTGTTCGCGCCGTCGTGGGGAATTCTCGGCTTGGTAGTCTCCGCAACACTCCGGGTATTGCCGTTGTCGGCCCGCCATGAATATACCGACCTGACACAAAACGCGATCGACCGCAAGCAGTTCCTTGCCGGACTCGATGCGAGCAATACCAACACCGATGCCGTCTATTCCCGTAAGGTCAAGCAGAAGCTCGACCCAAACGGAATCCTGCCGATAATTAGTTAGAACAGTTCTGTCGCGTAATAACGCGGCCGTTAATTCATAACAGGCAGGATGTGGCTGACCGTGCATAGTAGCGCTATTCCCGAAACTACTTCGAAGACTGGCAAGGACCTTACGCAGGACCTTCGCCGCCCGGTGATGGATTTTGCCGCCACCGATGTAGTAACGCTTGTTGATACCGATACTGCGGGCGAGGCGCTGGCACGGCTCAGAACGCGAAAGCTCGGCGAAAAGATCGTGTATTTCTATGTGGTCGATTCCGATCAGCGATTGGTGGGGGTTCTGCCGGTTCGTCGGTTGCTTATGAGTCCTCTTGATGAACCGCTGGCCGCGCTGATGCTCATTCATGTGCATGCGTTACGAGATACGGCTACGCTCCAAGAGGCATCTGAGATGCTCTTACACCACCGGCTTATAGCGCTTCCGGTGGTCGATGATTCGCATCGTTTGATAGGCATTTTTAATATCACCGTCTTTTCAGAAGAGCTGTCGGACACGGCGCATCAGCATGAGATTGACAGCGCATTCCAGTTGGTTGGCGTCCATGTGTCACTGGGGCGAAATGTGTCATGGTGGTCGGGATTCCGTGATCGGTTTTCGTGGCTTATCGCAAATATCATCGGTGGTATTGTCTGCGCGTTAATCGTGGCATCCAACGAATCGTTGATAGAGTCTGCAACTATGCTGGCCTTTTTTATTCCGATGATGCTGACGGTTACCGAGAGCGTGAGTATGCAGTCGATGTCCCTGACGCTTCAAACGTCGACCGCGGCGGTGTCTTGGTCAATGCTATTTCGCGCCGCCCGGAAAGAACTCCCGATGGCATTAGGGCTTGGAGCGACGAGCGCCGCTATTGTGGTTGTGCTATCAGTTATTTGGAAGGGTCAGGTGATGGCATCACTGGTGGTTGGTATCAGTATCATCGGGGCGGCGCTCTTGGCCTCGGCGCTCGGGGTCATATTGCCGGCGGCGGTTATGGCTTTCAGGGCTGACCCAAAAATAGCGTCGGGTCCAATCGCTCTTGCGCTGGCCGATATTATTGCCCTTCTTTTGCTATTCGGTATGGCACAATCATTATTAGGATGAGATAAAGATGAAAGCAAAAGAACATTCAATCGTCACAGTATTAGGAGCTTCACCCAATGAAGATAGGTATTCGTACAAAGCGGTGAAAATGCTCCGTGAGCACGGGCACAGCCCGATTCCGGTGCATCCTGCGGGGCACGATGTGCTCGGGATCAAGGGGCTGAAATCGCTCGATGAAGTTTCCGGACCGGTTGATACGCTGACCATGTATGTCGGGGCGCAAATCTCCGAGGGGGAGGTTGATCGGATTCTCAAGCTCAAGCCGCGCCGGGTGATTTTTAATCCGGGGTCAGAAAACGAATCGCTGGCGGAAAAACTGCGGGCGGCTGGAATTGAAGTAATATTTGCCTGTACGCTGGTGATGTTGCAGACCGATCAGTTTTAGGCGTTAACTCGGAGTTTCCATTTCGCCGTCAGGATGCGCCAGTTTGCTCATCTTAGCGTTGATTGCCAGACGAATCATTTCAATAAGTTCTTCCAGATCAAGAAGAGCGGTGTTGATCACGAAGTCATAGTGACGGGCGTCATCGATTTCGGCCTTGAACTGACGCGAGATGAAATTTCGGCGTTCAATATCGGATTGATCGAGATATTCTTTCGCCTCATGTTCAGACAGGTTTCGATATCGAATCAGATTATCTATCCGTAGATCACGAGGGCAGATCATTCTCATATGAAAGCCCTGCGTTGGGCCAAGGATAAAGTTACCACCTCTTCCTATCAATACGACACCGCCCAACCGGGACATGGAGAGCACCACCTGATAGAGATGACGGAAATAGTCAGCATGATCGACCACCTGTCCGGCGAAAACGCCTTCGACCAATAGCGCCAGTTCGCTCCGATTGCGATCGTCGAGCGACTCGACAATCCGTTTTACATACCCGGACTGGAAGCAGATAGCGTCGATTGCCTCGCGGTGAATCCGCTGGTATCCGAGTTTCTGCGCCAGTCGCGATCCAAAATATGAACCACGGCTTCCTGCTTGGCGGCTTATTGTTACAATTGGCGAAATGACCGGTGGTGTTTGAGACGGGCGTTCGGTGGCCGCTTTCTTTTCCGCTTCCCACTTGAGAATCTGCCGATTAATAAGGGACTCAATCGTTGTCATGAGATCTCCTCCTTACCTACCCCTAAAATAGCGGGTGATTAAAAAGGAGCAATCATTATTTGTTCTCGAGTGAGATAAACGGTGGACTTGCGACTAAAAAAGCTCGATTACCTGATCTGGACAAGGCACACGTTCCCGTGTGGCTCTGTTATTGTCGATAAACGGTGGACGAGGGCATCCGCCATGCACTATAGCCGATCAGTCTTCCAGCGCGGTCCATTCGGCGTTTTCGAGAAACGAATTCGGGCGATCAAGAAATTCAATCACATGCTGGAGCGCTACCCAGTGCTTGTGTTCCTCTTCGGCGATCTTATTTAAGATATTCTTCTGATTAGGGTCAGTGAGTTTCGCCGATTCAGTCCGATAGTAATCTTCGGATTCCTTTTCAACATCTTGTGCCTTTTTCCAGACAGCACGGATATCAGGCGCGAAAGTCGAATTGGCTTCTTCTTCGCGAAGGCGCTGAAACAGATTCTTGGTATTACCCAAAATCTTCGTCTGCTCGGCATCTTTGTATTCGGCTTTGGCGTCGTCGCGCAGGGCTTTGAATAAATTGTAATGCTTAAGCTCGTCGTCGGCCAAATTGAGTAAGATGTTCTTCAGCGCCGGGATTGTTACCTTCTCGGAATGCTCCATATAATAGGTGCGGCCGTCGATTTCCATCTGCATGCAATAATCAAAAACGTTCATCTTGCGTCTCCGTGGTTTGTCAATTTCGACGGATAATATCCGAAAGGCAGTCAAGAAAGTCAATCGGGGGAGCTGGGAGTAAAATCTACAGTTTCTGCGGTCGATTGGAATTAGCGGATACGTACTCTATACTGCCGGTATGCGTCAATTGCTTATATGTCTGCTGGTATTAGCGCTAATGGTGATGAGTCCGATATTGCCTGCGACTGAACGGATAGAAACCCAGCATTTCATCTATTATCTCAGCGTACCCAAACTCAAACCGGCGGTTGATTCGGCGTTGGCCTCGGCGCGACAGCAATTACAGTCTTTGCTTTGCGACACGTTGTCGTATCGGCCTGAAGTTCATATCGTTGACAATCTTCAGGAATTCGACTCGTTGATTGGTGGGAAATTTCCAGACTGGGGCGCGGCCGCGGCTGTGCCAACGAGACAGCTCATTGTTATCAAATCGCCAATGCATTTCAACGTCAACAGATCACTATCAGAGCTTCTGGCTCATGAGTATTCGCATCTGGCGTTAGCGGATCGAACCGGATTCTACAGCGCGCCCCGTTGGTTTGATGAAGGGCTGGCGATGTCGGTATCCAAAGAGTGGGTATGGTCTGACAATCTGGCGATGAGCAAGGCGGCAGTGTTCAGAGGACTTCTCACGCTGGATACAATCGAATTCGTCAATAGATTCTCCGAAGGTCCAGCCCATGTCGCCTACGGGACCTCATTTCTCGCGGTAAATTATTTCTACAAACAGTACGGAGCCGACGCGGTGAATTTGATGCTGGATTCGATTGCCCGTGGCGTTTCGGTCTCTGCCGCCCTTCTGGCGGCCACCGGTTCGAATTATCACGATTTCGAGGCAGAGTTTCGTGTATATTTAGACGGAAGGTTTAACGCATCGAGCTTATTGGCGGACACAATGTACTTCTGGCTGGTATTGGCATTCATTTTGATCGCGGGCGGATATCTGCAATGGCGGCGCCGTCGGTCGTATTACAAAAAATGGGAGCGCGAGGAACGCTACGAATCGAAGGATTTCGATTACGGCGATTCCGACAAACCGGAGAGTCCCGATGTCGATGAATTCGATACCAGTGATGATGACGACGACGAAAACGACGAATCATGGCGAAAATAAGCCACACGCTTGAATACCTCGCGGCGCTCTCCGGGATCAGGATTGCGCAGGTGTTGTCGCCACGTTGGGCCGACCGCTTAGGTGGTTGGCTGGGTGGGGCATCAGGTATGATTCTTTCCTCGCGAAAAAAAGTCGCGGTTGCAAATCTAAAGCGGGCGATGGGTGCCGAGCTTTCCGAGGAGCAGATTCAGCGTATTGTCAACGAGGTTTTTCGCAATATCGGCCGGACATTGATAGAGTTCGCGCGATTTGGCAAGACCCGGCTTGACGGCATCAGGGCGGTGGTCGTCGGGCCGGATTTCCCAGAACTACGAGAGGCGATGTCAAAAGGGCACGGCGCGATAATCGTAACCGCGCATTTTGGAAGCTGGGAGATGCTCGGAGCGTGGATTGCGACTCACGGGTACCCGATGGATTTTCTTATCGGCACCCAGCACAACGCCAAAGTCGATGATCTGCTGGTCGGATTTCGCCGTGCGATGGAGGTCGGAGTGATCCGGCTATCGACCAGCGCACGCTCGGTATTCAAAGCTCTCAAGCAAAATAGAGTAACCGGATTGGTCGCTGACCAACACGCCGCATCGGGGGGAGTGGTAACAACATTTTTTGGACGACCTGCCGCGACACCGCGAGGCCCGGCGATATTCGCGATTCGGGCTAACTGTCCGCTATTGCCGATGCTTATCAGGCGGGAGCGGTATGATCGTCACGTTGTCATTAAGGGGAAACCAATCTATCCACCCCATAGCGGCAATGAAGAAGGCGACATTCGCGCTATGACCGAAGAATACACAAGATTTTTTGAGGAGAATATTCGTCAATATCCCGATCAATGGCTTTGGACACACCGTAGGTGGAAAATTGACTGACGAAACTATCATGATTGATCTCAACGAAAAGCTCTCTGACATATGGGACTAAAAGTTCTGATTCGCGCTCCCAATCATTTGGGCGATTGCGTCATGGCATTGCCGATGATCAGCGAAGCACGTGAGGCGCACCCTGATTCGCATATAACCGTACTGGCTCCCGAGTCAATCGCTGATGTGTTTTCGAGGAATCCCGGAATTGACGATATCCTGACTATCCCGACGCGGTATCTCCACGGTCTCATCGGCATGATGAAGGTGAAAGAGATTATTGCCAGAGGAGCTTTTGATGTCGGGTATGTCATGCCGCCTTCGTTCGGCGCCGCTTCGTCGTTCAAACTTGGCGGAGTCAAGGTGCGAATCGGATATGTCGCCGATGGGCGCCGACTACTTCTGACTCGCCCTCTGCCGCTCCCTGAGCCGCTTAATTCCCAGCACCGATCGGTTGTCTATTTCGATTTGCTCAGGCGTGGAGCCAGTGTCGATCTGGAATATTCTCCGCCGAAACTGACTCTCAACGACACCGATCATGGGCGAGCCAATGGCATTCTGCAGTCAGTTGGTCTTGGGACTGATGATCGGTATGTGGCAATCTCGCACCAAGCAGTGGCCGAGTCGAGGCGATGGGGAATCGACAAGTATGCGATGCTAGCGCAGAGAATTGTCGGCGGGCTAAATCTGCATGTAGTATTGGTCGGCTCGTCGGCGGATCGGAAATCCGGGGATGAATTGATATCCGAAAGCGGAAGTGGCTCCATTCACAATCTGGCCGGGATGGCTACGCTCCGGGAATCGGCGGCGATTCTGGCGCGAAGCGAGGCGTTTGTGGGAAACGACTCCGGTCCGGCGCATCTGGCGGCCGCGGTCGGGACAAAAATCGTGGTATTATGGGGAGCGGGTGATCCAAACGAAACCTCGCAGTTGTCGACACAAATGACGATTGTGCGGCGAAGCAACTTGTCGTGCATTAGCTGTGTCAAAAATATCTGCCCGCTCAAAGGGTCAGCGCGTATGAAATGCATGAGCGAGATCAGCGTGGACGAAGTGTACGGCGCGTTACGCGATATGGTGCGAAGTTAATAAGGGCCTGTTGAAAAACCTGCGCAGTCGAATTTCTTTAGCATTTCATTCCGCCTTGGTGGCCCGTCATTTATGGCGGGTTTCTGTAACCCCGCAAAATCCCCACCCCTTCGATGGTAATACCGCTCTCGCCCGAATAGATATGAGGAACCTCGATTTTACACCACCCAACGAATGCGCAATCGCTTCGCTGTGGAACGAAGCCAAGCCCCGTGTTGTCCCCCAACAACTTACAAAGACTACCCTGAAAATAAAAAACCGATGTGAAACGAACCCATTCAGTGTCAAGCGCCAGGGCGCTTGACCTACTTCCAGAACTGGAAATATGCCAATATCGCGAGTACAATCGAAAATAATACGCCGGTCAAAAACCCCATGCGAAAAGTGTTAAGCGCGGCGAAGCGTGACTTTTTCTTTTCCGCGTTGGCTTTTGCCAGATCCGCCTGACAATGTTTGCATCGAGTTGCGCCGCTGGCGATAATCTCTTTGCAAAATGGACAGATAGCAGTCTGTTTGGCGAGGGTCATTTGACACCTTTAATTCACGCGATTACTTATCTACACAGAGGTCGGTTGTTGAGCCGGGAAATCCACTCGCGCAAACCACTCGATATCCAATTCAGGGAAGAGGACATCGCGGACTTTGCAATCGGCGAAGAATGTCCATTCGCCATCCGAAATCGCCTGTCCGGCGATGTTCTTATCGGCCATCTTCGCAATCCGTTTGAAATCGGCATAATGCTCGGCTATACGCAGTTCGGCGTAATCACGCGCCGCGAAAGTCGAAATCAAGAATTGCCAATCGGAAGCGGACAATATCATCAGTTCACGAGCCAACTGCTGAAGAAGGTCCTTGAGTTGAAAGTCCTGTTTTCCGGGATGCTCACGCCACCACTGAGCCAGCTCGCACATTTTAGCTTCGCACTCGTAAATGTGCTTCCAGGTCCAGGCGTTTTCATCGTTGAGCCAGATATAATGATGGTTTCCCTGGCCCCAACTTCCTTCTGGTATCGAAACAACTCGGGTCGGCTTGCGGCGTTCCAAATCCTCGGAGAGAAATGTCAACGCCACCTCACTGCTTGTTGAGAGCTGTCGCAGAACCTCTTTCAGGAAAAGCGGGCCTTCAAACCACCAATGACCAAACAGTTCGGCATCGTATGGGGCAACGAGAATGCCCTCTCGGCCAGAAGTGTTTTTGTATTCGGTGAGGGCGTTGGTAATTTGCTCGACATAGTGTCCCGAATTTTCAATAGTCCGCCCGACCGCGGTTGGGCGTTTATATTCCACTTTGTCGGCAAGATCGGATTTGGGAGAGGTGACAGCCCAGTAGCGAAGGCCACCTGGGAATCGCTTTTTGTGGAAGTCGAGATAGTTGCCATCGCCCGGATAGCCATGCTCACCCGACCAGACCAATATGCCGGTTTCGGGATCACGGGTAAAAATGGCGGTCGGTTTCTTACCTTCGGTTACCGATGACACAAGATAGACCTCACGGGGGGTTTTGTCGGCTTCTTCAGGTCGCGGATGGTAATTCTTCTCGAATTGACCCCACAACAATTTGAGGGCCTCAAACTGATCGATATACACACCAGCCGATTTTCCACCCTTGAGCAATGGTGAATCGATAATGAAGAAATCCAGACCGTTCTCGCTTAAGAATTCGTCAGAACCTTTACGGAGATATGTCAGTGGCGCGCCGCCCACCGGCTCTGGTGAGGTCCATTCGTAACGTGGTCGGTAGGCGCATTCGGGCAACCAAATACCTTTCGGTTTGCGCCCAAAATGTCGGTTATAATTGGCGACCGCGGCTTTGGTTTGTGCTTGCAACGACTCATCGCGAGAGAGGAGCGGGTAATATCCGTGAGTAGCGCCACAAGTGATGATCTCAAGATGGCCGTTGTCTTGTAGTTTTTTGAATTCAAATAGAATGTCCTGACCGATGGCGTTAAAATGCTCCAGCACCAACGAGTACCATTTTTCCCAGAAGTGCGCATTTTCGAGCATCAGCTCCTGATCGTAGCGGGCAAACTCTTCGGCGTCGTGTTGAGCCGCCTTGATCTTCGTAGTGACGTAGGAAACGAATTCATCTTTGAAACTATTGTCGGCGAGCTGTTCGCACAGAACCGGCGAAAGCCCGATCGTCAGTTTGGGCCGGTATCCCTCAGCCACCAGTTCATTCATCACCCGCAAAATCGGGAGGTAGGTTTCAGCCGCGGCTTCGCATAACCAGTCGGTGCCGTGAGGCCAGCGGCCGTGCGAGAGGACGTACGGCAGGTGGCTATGGAGAACAATCGACGCGTACCCCTTGGTCATCGGTTTCCTCCGGTTGTTTCTTCACTCGAGGCAAATCCAATGGTTTTGTTCTGATTAGGCATTCCCCACACTTTTATTTCGCCGAACTGTGTTTCAAACTTCTTGATATTGTCTTCAAGCGCGGTATGCAGGAGTTTGGCGTGCATAGGTGTCATGATGATACGCGCCAAAACGCGCGATTTGGGCGTTCGCGGCATAACCCGTGAAAAATCGATCACGATTTCGGTCGGGGAGTGGGTGATCATAGCCAGGTTGACATAGATACCCTCGGCTTCCTTTTCGCCAAGTTCGATATTTATCTGCTGTTGGGGCTGATTCATTTCCATCGTTCATCCTCGTTTAAGTGTCGGCGGATTTCCCTGCTTGTAGCAGGCAGGTCATTTTACTATATTCACGCCTGATGTCAACTTATTTGACGACAAAGAACGTATTGACCAACCGAACGACAAGCGAGGACCGATGCCGCTGACCCGTTCGCGTATCGACAGCATCACGTCGCGGCTTGGCTCAGCCCGTGTGGTGGTGCTGGGTGATGTCATGCTCGACGAATACCTATTCGGAGCAGTCGAACGGATTTCGCCCGAGGCCCCCGTGCCGGTGGTCGAGATTCAATCGGACAAACTGCTCTTGGGGGGAGCCGCCAATGTGACCGCGAACTTTCGGGCGCTGGATAACGAGCCAATTCTGATTGGCACAGTTGGCAATGACGATGCCGCCGAGCGGGTAAGGCGGCTGTTGTCCGAGCATAATGTCAGCTCTGATTTCCTCGTGGTTGATCCCTCGCGACAGACTACAATTAAGACACGAATTATCGCCCATAACCAGCAGATTGTCCGGGCCGACCGCGAGGATCGCCGCGATCTCAACGCCGAAATCGAGGAGCAGGTTTATCGTCGCATTCTCGACGTGATCGATTCAGCGCAGGCACTGGTGATTTCAGACTATGGCAAGGGTGTAGTAACTCTGCCGCTCTTGGAGCGGGTGATCGCGCTCTGTCTTCAGAAGGGAGTCTTTGTCGCGGTTGATCCAAAAGAGACCCGATTCTTGCATTATAAGAAAGTATCGGTTATCACGCCGAATCATCATGAGGCCAGTTTTGCCGCCGGAAGGCGGATACATACCGAAGAAGACCTGCTGGTTGTCGGCAACGATCTGCTCGAAAAGCTGGAAGCTCGTTCGATTCTGATTACGCGTGGAGCGAAGGGGATGTCGCTTTTTCAACGGGGCGCCGGGCCGACGCATATCCCGACTTTCGCACGAGCAGTTTATGATGTGACCGGCGCGGGGGATACGGTTATCGCGGCCTTTGTTTCGGCAGTTTGTGCCGGCGCGGATCTTATTGAGGCGGCCATTGTATCAAATGCGGCGGCGGGGTTCACGGTGGGGCAGATCGGTACCGCCACAATTTCGCGACAACAACTTCGCGAAGAACTGGAACGAAACTTCGATAACGGCAATGTGAGATCGGTCAATGTATCGCAATAAAATCGCCATTGTTCTGCTGACTGTCTTATTCGGCGCTCACGCTGAATCGTCACCACTCATATTCAAATTCAACCCTCCGGATTCGATCTCGTTCTCGGTTGAAGTGAAATCGGAGCGAACTCGCTGGTTTGATTCGACCAAGAACTCAACTGATAGTAGTATTTCGGTAGTGAAGCGGACAATCAAGCGAACGCCTACCGGGTTCACGATGACTGCCCGTCCGAAATCGATCGTTACAAAAACCGGCGCTCAGACAGTCGAAAGCCCGATCAATACCATGCTGACAACAACGCGGGCAATCTCTCAGATTGACACTATGGGAATGATTACGTCCGTGACCGGCTATGATCGGATTCCCCGGCAACTCGATTCACTATTTACCGGCCAGACAGCTATGCGCCTCAAGGAAGTCCTCAATCCGGAAAATCTATCAGCCCGAGAACAGCTTGAATGGAACGGTAAATTGCAGGGGCTGGCCGGTCAGCCGATTACTATTGGCAAGATTACTTATGAAAAGGCAAAGTACCCGATTCCGGGCGGAACGCACATTCCGTTTATGATCGCAATACGAGTTGTCGATACGATTGAAATCGACGGAAGAACCTGTGCCATATTATTGATTTCCGCCGGCTCGGACCCCAATGAAATGGCCGAACTCCTTCGTGTAGAACCCGATGAAATAGCCATGAATTATCCGCTCAATGACCCCGCCGGTCTGGCGATCATCAAAGCCGGTTCGCGGTATTTCTCGGAAACGCGGGTCGTCCTCGAAATCGCGACTCTCTTACCTCAGTCTGAAAGCTCACAGCGCGAAATCACCATAGTGGGTGAAGCCGGACAGGCAGTGCGAAAAATGCGGTTGGTTGAAAGCGAAACGCGCCGGTACACCTACCGTTGATTATTTATCCAGCCGGATAATTGTCATGAAAACAAATCGACTGATTCCAAGTAGAGTAGTGAAATCAAAAACCGCGGCATTTCGACGCGCTGGGCAAAAGATTGTCTTCACCAACGGCGTCTTCGATATCCTGCATCGAGGCCATGTAGAATATTTGGCCAGAGCAAAGTCATTCGGCGATATATTAATTGTGGGATTGAATACCGATGCCTCGGTGCGGCGACTCAAAGGAAAAGACCGACCGGTGCAATCCGAGCAGGATCGCGCGGCAGTGCTGTTAGCGCTACGTTCGGTAGATTTTGTCGTCTTGTTTGCTCAGGACACTCCTGAAGAATTGATAACTTTAGTGCGTCCTCATGTCTTAGTGAAGGGCTCTGATTACAGCGAGTCTGAGATTGTAGGCGCTCCTTTTGTTAAATCCTACGGTGGCAAAGTCAGGCGCGTTCGTCTGACCCCGGGACGATCGACAACTCGCATCATCGGGGCGCTGAGCAAGAAATGAATCCTGCGCCACATTCAAATCCCGATGGTATAGAAACCGGATTATTCGGTGTCTCAAATAATAGTAAACTATTGGGTGATGCCGGATATTGGCCGGCGGTGGCGATGAATCTGATAGCCGAAGAAAAGTATGCCGGGGCAGTGCAAGTCTGTCGACAACACCTCCGCGATCCCCATATTTCCATATCGGGGCGGGTCGCCTACGGCTTGGCTCTATATAGTGCCGGTCAGTTTGAGGCGGCAGAAGAGCAGTTTCGTGAAATCCTTGTCCACGATCCCGATCATCTGCTGGCTCTCAAGTATCTCGGTAACATCGCCTACATATCCGGCGACGAATGGACAGCGCTGGCGAATTACCGGCGGATTTTAGAAATCGACCCAGAGTGTGGGGGGCTATTCAGCCGAATCCCCAAAAAAGGACCGCGCGAAACAACACGCACCATTTCACTTGTGCGGTCGCTTGGAGAAACTTCAGGCGCAGAAGGCCGTACTCATCGAAAAGGATTACCGGAACCAATGCGCCGTGGTTCAATACTTGTGAGCGAGACAGTCGGCGATCTTTATCTGTCGCAGGGACACGCCCGACAGGCGGCCGAGGTGTATCAAAAATTGTACGATCAACAACCATCGCCGTCGTTGGCTGACAAGCTGGCACAGGCGTTGGAAAAGCTATCAGAAAGGGAACCGATTCATGTCGCAGAAACGGATGACTGATCTCCGCGCCCAACTTGCGGAGCACAATCTCGACGGCGTTATCGTGACGCATCTGGATTTTGTAAGGTATCTTACCGGATTCACGGGAAGCAGTGGACTCTTGGCTATTATGCCAAACTCGGCTGATTTTCTGACCGACTCGCGCTATAGCATACAAGCCCGACAACAGGTAAAGGGAGCGAAAGTAACCGTTGTCGCAAGCGGCCTGCTCGATAGTTTGAAAAATCTGAAATCGCTGACCGGACGAAATAAGCGGCTGGGTTTTTCCGGCGAATATTTGACTGTAGCCAATAGATCCCGAATTCAAAAAGCGCTACCCGATGCCCTGTTGATTTCCGCGGATTACTTATTTGCGCAGATGGGATGGGTGAAGGATAGTGTCGAAATCGCCAACATCAAAAAAGCCGTGGCTATTTCCGACGAGGTGTTTGTTCGCATTCTCCCGCTAATCAGGCCTGGAATCGGCGAAATAGAATTGGCGGCCGAAATGGAATATCAGATGGCCATGCTCGGCTCGGAGAAACCGGCGTTTGAGACTATCGTTGCCTCGGGGCCGCGATCAGCTATGCCTCACGGAGTGGCCTCAAAACGCAAAGTGAAAAACGGCGAGTTCATCACGTTCGATTTCGGCGCGACAGTCAATGGGTATGTGTCAGACATTACCCGGACAGTGGTTGTTGGCAAAGCCAGCCCAAGACACAAGAAAGTGTACAACTGGGTGCTCAAGGCACAGCTGGCAGGAATTCGAAAAGTCCGTGCCGGGGTGATGGCCCGCGATGTCGATCAGGCCTGCCGTTCGATTATCAACAAATCTGGGTATGGGAAGACTTTTGGCCATGGGACCGGTCATGGCATCGGGTATTATATTCATGTCGGGCCTCGGGTGGCTGGGAGTTCGCCTGATAAGTTGGTGACTAACAATGTGATAACGATTGAACCGGGGATATACATCACGGGATTTGGGGGGGTTAGAATCGAAGACGATGTTGTGGTTACCCCAAAGGGTGGGATCGTGCTCAATCGAGCCGAAAAAAAGTTGTTGGAGCTGTAGGGCCAATACCCTATAGTCTTTGGTGAGGACGAGGGAAATAGAGGAGTAGATTATGACGCCCGGTCAATCGACAGGGCCATTTTCAGCATACCATTATGTTCATTACAGAAACGTACATTCGAAAATTGATTCGACTCGTCGAAGAGTCGGAGATAGCGTCCCTGGAGATTTCCTCCTGGGGCCGTAAGGTCAAAATCCTGCAACGGGCGGCGGTCAGTTCCAATGGCCACCATCCGCAGGCGATTATGATGTCCACCCACGCCACCCCGGCGCCAACAATGGCTCCGGCCCAATCCCCGGCGCCAGCCGTCGCTTCAGCAATCGACGAAACCAGCCGATATGTGGAAGTAAAGTCCCCAATGGTTGGGACTTTTTATTCCGCGCCGGCTCCCGATGCCGCCCCGTATGTTTCGCTCAATGAGCGGATTACGACCGGCCAGGTGGTCTGCATTGTTGAAGCAATGAAGCTGATGAACGAAATCGAGTCCGAAGTCAGCGGGCGGGTGGTCAAAGTTCTTGCGGAGAACGGCAAACCGGTCGAATTCGGCCAGGTTCTGTTTCAGATCGACCCTACCGCCTGATCCCGGATTCGGGAAAGGGTCTCCATGACACTCAAGCAGATGCTGGTTGAGATGCTCAACCGCAAGGCATCCGACTTGCACGTGCGCGTCGGCGTACGGCCGCACCTTCGCGTCAACGGTATCCTCGAACAGATCGCCACCGACCCGGTAACGATTGATCTGATGGATCAGATGGTCTCGCAGATCTTAAACGAAAAACAGCTCGAAAGATTCTATCGCAAAAACGAAATGGACCTGGCGCTTAGCGTGGCCAAGCTCGGCCGTTTTCGTATCAACTTGTTTCGTCAACGAGGAACGACCGGTATCGCGATTCGCGCCGTGAACACCATGGTGCCGGGGTTTGAAGATCTCAATCTTCCGCCGGCGGTTAAGAAACTCGCCTACCAGCATCGTGGGATGGTGGTTGTCACTGGGACGACCGGTTCGGGAAAATCAACGACTCTTGCTACTATTATCGAAGAAATGAATGGCAATCGTGGGCTGAATATTCTCTCGGTTGAAGACCCGATCGAATATATTTACCGAGACAAGAAGTCGATCATATCACAGCGAGAGGTTGGCGGCGATACCGAAAATTTCGCATCGGCGTTGCGACATGCTTTCCGACAGGATCCCGATGTCATTCTTATCGGCGAGGTCCGGGACCTTGAAACGATGTCGATCGCGTTGACCGCGGCGGATACCGGACATCTGGTGTTAACCACGTTGCACACGCTGAATGTCGTGGAGACTATCACCCGTATCATCTCGTTTTTCCCGCCGCACCAGCACCAGCAGATTAGGTTGTTATTGGCTGGAACGCTCACTGCCGTTGTTTGCCAGCGTCTGTTGGCCCGATCCGATATGCCCGGCCGGGTTCCGGCGCTTGAGATCATGATCTCGACCGCGGCTATTCGCGAGTGCCTTATGAATCCCGATAAAATGGCGGACATTCCGGAGTTGATGGCGCAGGGTGGCTCGCAGTACGGCATGCAGACGTTTGATCAGTCGATTATGAAACTACACCGGGCCGGAATGATATCGTTTGAGGAAGCAATGACTGCCGCCTCGAATCCTGACGATTTCGATTTGCGTCTTAAAGGGATCACGGGCGCGGCCGACCGGTGGGGCGACCCCCTGGCGGTTCCTGCTGAAAATGAACGAAAAGAAGCACCGGCAGGATTTCGAAAGTTGTGACACCGATCCAACAACCCCGATCCCACGACCGCGATCAAACTATAAATTCTGGTAGCCCACTGCTCCGCAGTGGGCTTTTTTCTGGCAGTTCCGAGCGAGGAAGTCCGGTTCGGTGGCCAGATAAACATTTCTGTGTTTGGGTCCGGTGGGGTGAAAACGTCGTGTGGATTGTGATTTGGACAAGCTGAGGCATACTCATTGGGTGGCGGAAGATGCACGGTTGTAGGATCCCACGATAAATTTTCTTGTTCCCAAGGCTGGCATTTGGCAGACGAGGGCGTTTGCCGCCCGCGAATAAAGGCAATCCAAAGATTGCCATAGTCATTCTTAGTTCGTATACTCTTATTTAGCGGGAGAAAGTTCGCAAGTTGTGCATAAAGATTTTGAGGTAAAGCCATCCAACGAGCAGAGTGCTTGGTTGCTTACCCTACCATTTGCTGTCGTTTTGACGTTGCAAGTGATAGGAGTGATAGTCGGAGGCACCTACTTATGGGGAATCAATCTGTGGTCGATCATGCCTCGATGGGTATTATGTGTTGCTGTGTGCGGCTGGATGGTTTTCAGTATTCCGGCAGTGGGGATTTTCAGTATTGACAAACTGGTTAGTATTTTCGGACTAGTAACATCCAAGTTTACGCGATATTTGCTTCCGGCAGGCTGGATCGTTTTCGTGGTGGTCAGCTTGGCAGTGGTCTGGTATTGCAGAAGCCAGAACCTCTCATACGGTGATGGCTTTTCAATTATAGATCAAATGACTCGACCCATTAGCGCAACCTTTAGCTCAGTACACGATTATATTCGACCGTTGTCAACACTGTTTTACAGTGTGTCCAGCAATTTCCTTATCAACTCTCTTGGACTTGGCACTCGCGATGCCATTTCAATTGTATCCGTCGTCGGTGGATGTATTGGACTGTCGGGCATCATGGCTGCGGCTCGGTCGCTAACAAACGATCTAATTGGTAGGCTAGTCGTGTTCTTTGTAACAGTGACGGGGGCAAGCGTTTTAGTCTTCTTGGGGCATATTGAGCTGTATGTTTGGCCGAGTGCGATGTTGATTTGGACTTTGGTCTGTGCATTTCGTTATCAAGAGACAGGCAAGGGACTTATCACTCTGAGTTCATTATCTTTATTGACGACGCTCTTTAACGGATTACTCGCCCCAGTCGTGGGCGTCATTCTGCTACTTTCAGTCATCGAGCATAGTACCAGTCGAATTGCCGTATTGCTGAAACGTCCTGTAGTACTAATTCTCGCACTTGCTCTTGTTTCGCTCACGGGTGCAATTTTGTGCCATTTGCTGGACGCCCCCTTCATCGTTCCATTAGTGAAACGCTCGAACAACCCATATTCTGCCTTCTCACTCTATCATCTGATCGATTGGGCAAATCTGTTGCTCTTCTTAGCTCCTGCTGGTTTGATTCTCGTAGTAACCGCCTTTTGCCAAGAGTTCTGGAGACGAACACTAACGCCTCCCGGAAAGCTACTCATGGTGGTAACCGCGACTTGTTTCTTGGTCGGTTTTTGGATTGATCCATCACTTGGGGCCGTGCGCGATTGGGACCTTTTATCTTTCGTCGGATATCCCTTGGCAATGTGGGGAGGGTGGATGGTTGTCCACGTAGCGCGAAGCAGACGCAGTTTGAAGATCCTGCTCGCGCAATCTTTTGCCACGGCTCTCTTCATTCTCGTACCATTGATCCGTGATAATATTAACCCGGAAGCTTCGCTTGTTCGACTTGAACAAGTGACATGGAGCGACGTGCACTACAGCGCCAAGTACGACAAAGCTGGTCGTTGCATACCTTGGGGCAAGACCCTCCGTGAGTATTATCGTCGTCTCGACCTTGCAGAAAAGTACTTTATGAGGAGAGTAGTAGCTGATCCAGAGTCCCACAGCGGATGGTTTGGTCTTGGACAAATCGCCCTTGAAGAAGATCGCAACATAAGAGCAGAAGAGTGTTTCGCCAGAGCTTTTGCGTTGGCACCGAACTTGTGGCGATACGCTGAAGCTTTGGCAGTCGCGATAAATGCGAACGGCGATCCCGTTCGGGCAAGGCGATTTCTCGAGTTGTACCACGAAGAAAACCCGTAATTTCGTCTTAATCATTTGTGTTGGGGGGGCTTAGGAGGAACCGCCCTACCGGCGCGGCCGACCGATGGGATGACCCTCAGGTGGTTCCTGCTGATAAAGAACGGAAAGAAGCGCCGGCAGGATTTCGAAAGTTGTGACACCGATCCAACAACCCCGATCCCACGACCGCGATCAAACTATAAATTCTGGTAGCCCACTGCTCCGCAGTGGGCTTTTTGTTTGAAATCTGTAGCGCTTACCGCATGCAACCTAGGCTTGACGAACGGATTCATCCGGTTGCACCGATCAAGACATTCTCGACTCTGTTGTGGCATATTCATGTTCAGGTATGCTGATGCGGCAAAAGCCAATATGTAATAATCCTCGGGGTATCTTAGCACCAATTGGTCCACAAGCGCTATTGTGGAATCGATTTGGTTGAATCGAGAGAAGTACAGGTTGATGCGCGTGACCTGTGCGAGTCGGTTATTCGGGTATCGTTTGATGAAAGCATCCAACAGGGTTCTGGCGGTAATGTAATCCTGTGAGCGATCTGATTGTAAGGTCCGCTCGAAAACGGAAGGAGAGTAATTCGATGCCGGCAAAGGGGCAATTGCCAGAGTATACGACCATATTATCGGACTGATGATCGAGTTGTATGAGCGAAGGGTTGGATAGTTCTTGACAGTTTCGGACCAGTCGCCCGAATTGGAGAGAATATGCGTGGGCTTGAAGAGGCCGAAGAAAGTCGCGTCGTGCCGGACTGTTCCCAGATAGTTGAATACGCCATTGAGTTTGTTGTCGATCGTTAAGGCCGGAGCGTATGAGCCGGTGACTAAGGCCGAGGGGTCAATTATCTCCGCCACCTCGCGATTTAGCTTCTTCAGGTCATACCGTGGTTCGGAAAGAGCGGCATAAATATCCATTGCGTTGGTCACAACATATCCGCCAACGAAAATGACAATCAAGAGACGGCCGATTGTCAGAGGGATATTCGCTAATTGTCGCCATCGCGAGATAGCAATCAAAATGGCAACAATGCACGCACTGCCTAAGCAATACGGGAGTACCGTTTTGAATCCGATGAACACATGATCTAAATTGGCGCAGTAGGAGATAATCTGATTCGTCAGCAACAGCATGATGACGAACACCGACGGCACGACTAGCCAAAGTGGCCTCGCAATAATTGGCAGGCGACGTCCCCATGATTCGATCAACGGAATGGCCAACGTGATGGCCGGAATTACTCCAACAATAAAATATCGCAACGGGCGGTATTCGAACGGCACAAAGACAACCATTGTAACGGCAAGCCATGTAATTGAAAAAATAAATGGCAGATCGTTGCGGTTGAGTTTGCCCAAATCCCGCGAGATGAGCCAGAAGATACTTCCGACAGCGGCAAGGCAGATACTTCCTATGGCAAAAAGTGTTAGCCCTCCCTCCCCGCCGAAACTGACAAACATTCCGAGCGGACCAAGCGGCTGGGCGAAGTACTTGGAAATATGCAATAGTTCAGTGGTGTCGGTGTGGTATTTCCAGAGCAGTTGAAAATCACCGCCGAGAAAGAGAAACAGATACGCCGCAAACCCAATCAAGCCGCCGAGAATAGTCAGGCCGATTGCCTTGATAGAACGAGTTCGCAGGAAATACATCTGTGTTGCGAAAACGGGTAAAAAGAGTAACACACCAAAGAGTTTCCCGCAAAGCGCGGCTCCGGCGATGGCAATGCCAGTGAGAACTTGCCCGAAAGCGCGCTCACCCCAATATGTGTAAACAAAAAATGTCAGCCCGAGAAAGAAGATCAGCCCGTTTTCCAGATAGGGCATTCGGCTGTATGTCAGCAAAACGAAATTCGAAAGCATCAAAAGACCGACCATCGCGACGCGCCCCCAGCTCCAGAACTTCCGTAGAGCTAACAGCCAGAAGAGTATGCCAAGCAGACACAATAATATTGACGCAATATTCGCGGTTACTCGTGATACACCCGCGATCGTAAAGACAACTCTTGCGGCGGCTGATACCGCCGTGAACTTTAGCGGGGCGAAGCGTTCATATTCGATCTGCTGGTCGGGTGGGAAAAGCGTTGCCTGGCGGGCGTGCCAGGTGTACAGGTACGGGTCGGTGAGAGCGGACTGACCATACTGTGCGAGCATTATCGGCGGATCGGCAGAGAGTTGGAAAAAGCGGAGAGATAGGAGGGCGACGAAAACGAGCGAGATGATGAAGATGGCCGTTTTGCGCATAACTTAATAGTATAGGATAGGAGTCAGCCGGGGTCAACCCACGCACGGAATTAGCTCAGCGGGGGTAGAAGAGTGCGCCGGCATCCTGAAGGAAATGCGCGAGAATGCCCGGCCAGATCGAGCCGGTTCGAATATACAAAAGCGCAAAGAGGACACCGTAGCAGGTAATAACAATAAAGCCCGGTATCCCTTGATAGGCATGGCAGGCGCCGAAAGCGATTGCCGAAACAATAGTTGGGATTGTCCAACTGCCGAATTTCCCAAGCAGGCGTAGACGGGTCATCAAATAACCTCGGAACATCGATTCTTCGCACACCCCCGCCGTTACTGATACTCCCACCCAGACAACTCGGCCAAGCGGATCCTGTGGAATCAGCAGTCCGATTTCACCGGGCATTGGCAGACCGACTTGTCCTAATACCCAAGCGATACCTGATAATATCAGATTCGATACCAACAAGAATGCGATTGTCCACGCGAAATAGACCGGTTTGAAACGTGTGAAGCCGAGACCGGCCAGTCCGGTTTTTTCGGTGAAAGTCGTCCAAAGAATCAGCAGGAATGATCCCCATTGAAAGGCGATCGTGACCAATAGAAGAAACATGAGGACTGGTGGGGTCAGGTCTTTGAGCATCTGCAGAGGATCTTCGCCAATGCCCAACAGCGACAATCCCGGATATCCAATCAAAAGAAAGGCAAGGGTGAAAAAAGTGAAAAAACTTGTGACAAAAGGCGTATTCCCGGAATCGAGTCGAAATTGCTCGGTCGATCCGGTTGATTGATCCGGGTCAGGATAAACTGTTACGCGTTCCAAGGGAGTATCACTCACAATCACCTCAAGTGGGGGGAAAACTACTTTCGAACAATCCCGCGGACAATATAGGCGGAGCCGATGATGATAAGTATGACCGGCCAGGAAGCTTCGGGGGACGGCAGAACCTCGTTAAAGAGCAAAAGCAGGTAGATACCCAGCCCCAGCCAGATAATGCCGCTTACCAGCGGACGTCGTTGTTGTTCAATTACTTTGTCGGTCATCAGTTATGCCATCCTGTCCCAGAGCGTTTGTTGAAAAACCCTTCAATTCTCGCCTAATCATCTCTAATGTCACCCCGACGAAGGTCGGGGTCCAGTCATAACTTGTTGAAAGACAAGACTGGATTCCGGCCTTCGCCGGAATGACAAAGAGGGCCGGAATGACAAATTCTGCCCTGCTTAGTCAATATACGCAAAAAGCATGCTGAAAGTCGCTCAAAAATTGCCGCCTTTCGACTGAATCATCTCAAGTGAATCACATGATCTGCCCTCCGGCTTTGCGCCAGCTAATGCTGTGAACTGTAAGGTGTCGACAGGATCTGTCGACGCATGTTGCTTTCCTCCCCAAGAACAGAAAACCGCTTCGTCGGCCTAGTTGGTCCGCGGAGTATGCAACAAGGGAGCAGTCATGCAAAGGAATCGGATTCGGTATTGCAATTGGTTAACAGAGAATATCCGGGCCTTCCGGCAACTTGAGGATGAGAATATAGCCGGCGAAGTGGTCGATTTTTCATCGCTTGAAGACCTCGACGAGGAAACTCTCGAAAAGTTGGTAGTGCGTCGCAAGAGTGATGAGCGGGGCGATCGGATAGGCGCCGAGGTTCAATCGGTGGTAAGCCAACTAAGCGATGACGAGCGGGAATTTCTGGCTCGATTCTATAACATGGGCGAGACCTATCAGCAAATTTCCGAGAAAAGTGGGAGGAGGATTCACTCACTTGAAGCGCTCCACAAGAGGGCACTCAAAAAACTTCACAAAATGTTGGCTTCGTTGGTAGCCGGGGAGTATGGCATTAAAGCAAAAAAATTCGATGCCTGCCCTCTTTGCTGTTCTCCGTTTCGCGCTGAAATAGATACACTCATAGCCGCGCGACCGTCTGAGAAAACCTGGCGGCAGGTTATCAGGATACTTGAAGAAAAATACCGGATAATCAGTATCGCACCGCAAACAATCATCGGTCACCAGAAATATCACTAATAAAAAGGGACACCACTATGTCAGAAGAAACCAAAGCTGCCCGAAAAATGCGCGGAGAGCATTGCCTGAATGTCTTTGTTTCCCACGAACTCAAACAGAAATTGCAGGAACTGGCTGAAAAGTATGACCGCACTACCGCCGATATTGTCCGCGCCGTACTTCGAGTCGGCATTCCGATGATGGAAGGATTGTCGGCGGCTGAGGAGGTGCTGATTAAAGAGTACGTTGAGCTATTTCGGAAGCTCCGCAAGGTAAAATCGCTAAAGGATATTTGAGGTCAGACCGCGTCGTGAGTGGTGTACGTCCGGTGCACCACGAAATGCCATGAAGAGCTGGCGCACGGGTACGTACACCAGCCACAAAAAGTTGAGGGGCACGCCGCTTTTGGCGCGTCCCTCTCCAACGCAATGTTAGCCGTGTGTGGATTTTGCACCAACTTTCCATACTCCAATAACGGCTGCTGCCACAGTAAGCAAAACGTTTATTGCCCCAAAGATTGACTCTTGCATATATGCAGCCTTGTACTCTGGAAGGAGCAGGCCTTGTGCAAGAGAACGAGCGGCAATTTCTGTTGCCGAGGTAACGGCGGGCACAATGAAAACATAGGCGTTAATAACGACCAGCGTGATAATCAGTAGCTTCATCTGGAAAAAACGCTGTTTCAAGCCATAACGTTTGTAGCCCATCCAAACACCGGTAATGGCGAGCACCCACATGCCGGGGAGCGTCAGGACATTGGTGCCAGTGCTAATGATTTTCCGCCCAAAGGCGAAGTTCTCCAGGCTGGCACCTTCGATAAGGGCAGAGATGAGTATGAAAGTGACAATGCTTCCCAGAAATATCACTAGACCGCCAAAGTGGGCCAACTTCAATCCTCGAAGCATTGTTTTTCTCCTTTTTTAAAACGGCTAACATTTAATAGACGAATTTCCTGATTACCTATAATTCTTGTTAATATACATTTTTATTATTCAGGATGAAGTTGCTCCTCGCATAGAAAGTATTCAAAGCTTTTTCAACAGGCCATAACAATGCCCAAAAAGGGCTTGAATGGGGTAGTCAATCTCCGTATACTCACCCAAGTTTACGGACCTAATAAAAGAATGTTTTCAAAGCAACGCACCATAGCTCGCCCCATCTCTTTGTCCGGCATAGGGTTGCATACGGGCAATCCCTGTGCGATGACATTTAAGCCCGCTCCGCCGGATTTTGGATACCGGTTTGTTCGGGTTGATTTGCCCGGATCACCCTCTGTGATCGCAGATATTGATCATGTCGTCGATATCGCACGCGGCACCACGTTACAGCAGGGCGAGGCCCGTGTTCACACGGTTGAGCATGTTTTGGCGGCTTTGGCCGGTTTACAGATCGATAATATCGAAATCGAACTGGATAACAACGAACCGCCGGTTTGTGATGGATCAGCAAAACCTTTCGTGGACAAGATTCTTGAAGCAGGCATTGAGAACCAGTCAGTAGATAAGTTCTATCTCGAAATTGACGCCCCGATGTCTTACTCCGAACCTGAACGCGGTGTCGATTTGGTCGTAACGCCATCTGATGACCTTCGGATTACGTTTTTGATCGATTACAAGAATCCATCACTCGGGACTCAATACACGACGTTGCAGGATTTGGAGAGCGAATTTGTAGAAGAATTTGCTCCGGCCCGGACATTTTGTTTTCTCTCCGAGGTCGAGATGCTCAAGGCGAATGGGCTGATTCGCGGCGGGGGATTGGACAATGCGATTGTCATCTATGATTCCAACGGCGGGCAGATCGAAGTTGATCGTATTCGTCGGGCGCTTAATATCAAGGGCGATGCCTTTGTCGGCAAGACGGGCATCATCAACGATGTCCCGTTGAGATTTTACAATGAACCAGTCCGCCACAAAACACTCGATCTGCTTGGAGATTTGGCGTTGATCGGAGCGCCATTCAAGGGTCATGTGCTGGCGGCGCGGTCGGGGCACAAAGCCAATGTGGCGCTTGCCAAACGGATGCGCGAACTTTACAAGAAGAAAAAAATGGCGCGCCGGTTTCCTTCCGGAAGCAAGAATGCCTTCTACGATATTCAATCGATTCTCAAAATTTTGCCGCATCGGTACCCATTCCTTTTGGTCGACCGGATACTTGATTTGGATCCGGGCAAGAGCGTTACGGCGATCAAGAATGTTACGATCAATGAGCCGTTCTTTCAGGGACATTTTCCCGGTCATCCAATCATGCCGGGAGTTCTTATTCTGGAGGCGATGGCTCAGGCGGGCGGGTTACTTTTGCTTAATGCGATAGAGAATCCAGAGACGAAAGTAGTGTACTTTATGTCCATCGATAATGCAAAATTCCGTAAGCCGGTCCTGCCGGGCGATCAGCTACGATTTGAACTCAAGATGCCGGCCTTTAGACGCAACACCTGCAAGATGTCTGGCGAGGCCTTTGTCGATGACTCTTTGGTGGCCAGCGCAGATTTCATGGCGATGGTGGTGGATCGATGATCAATATCCATCCAAGCGCAGTTGTTTCCGCGAAGTCGCAGATCGGCGATGGGGTGGTGGTCGGTCCTCACGCAATCGTTGAAGATGATGTTATTGTCGGCGAGGGATCGGTGATCGCTTCATCGGTTCTATTGGCGTCAGGCGTGATTCTTGGCAAGAATGTAAAAATTTCGCACGGGGCAGTGATCGGAACCAAACCGCAGGATCTGAAGTTCGGCGGAGAAATCACCAAAGCTATCATCGGCGACAACACGGTCATCCGCGAGTATGTGACCATTAATCGCGGCACCAAAGCCCACGGCGAGACCTCGGTGGGAAATGATTGTTTTATCATGGCCTACGCCCACGTTGCCCATGATTGTATCGTCGGGAACAATGTCATTTTAGCTAATTCGGTCAATATGGCGGGGCACGTTGAAATTCATGACTCCGTGACAATCGGCGGTCTCGTGCCGATTCACCAGTTCGTGAGAATCGGAGCGTACTGCATGATCGGCGGCGGGTTTCGGGTGCCGCAGGATATCTGCCCATTCGCTTTAGTCGGTGGATATCCGCTGAAAGTGGTCGGTATCAATTCAATCGGGTTGCGTCGCCGTGGTTTTTCAGTGGAACGAATCCGGACGCTTGAGCAACTTTTCAAGTTATTGTTTTTCTCCGGTCTGAATACGTCGCAAGCGCTGGAGCGGATCACTACTGAAATTGAGAAAAATGTTGATGTGACGTTGGTGCTTGATTTTATCGCCAAATCTGATCGCGGTATTGTAAAATAGTTGGAAGGCCTCAGGTTCGCGAAGCGCGACCTGAGCCGGTACGAAAATATGAAAAAACTGCGAACAGCAGTCGTTGGCTTGGGGGCGTTGGGGCGGCATCATTTGCGTTGGATGTCACAGTTGCCGACCTCCGATTTGGCCGGGTGCTACGACGTTGACCCTGAAAAAACAAAGCAGTACGCGACCGAATATACTATCACGGCTTTTCAGTCGCTCGAAGATGTGATTGGCAAGGTCGAAGCGGTGTCGATTGTCGTGCCGACAAGTCGTCACTACGCGGTTGCCTCGCAACTCATCAAAGCAGGGATTCACTGTCTGATCGAAAAGCCGATAACCTCGGATTCTTCACACGCCAATGAACTGCATCAACTGGCGATTGCCCACAATGTCAAAGTAACAGTTGGGCAGATCGAGCGATTTAATCCGGCGGTGCTGGCGCTGGAATCGGAAAATATACGGCCTTCGTTTATCGAAGCTCATCGATTGGCGGCTTTCGATCCTCGCGGCACGGATGTCGCGGTGGTGCTCGATCTGATGATTCACGATATCGATCTGGCGCTTAAATTTATCAAGTCTAAGGTGGTCGATATTCAGGCCTCGGCGGTCGCGGTCATTTCGGACAAAGCCGATATCGCAAATGCCCGTCTTACTTTTCAGAATGGCGCGGTCGCCAATTTGACCGCATCGCGTATTTCGTTGCACGCGATGAGGAAACTTCGAATTTTTCAGCACTCCGGTTATTATTCGCTCGACCTCGCCGCAAAGCAGGTGGATTTGTATTCACTGGCTACTGCCGATTCTCCCGCCGATGGAATGCGGGTGCCGCTTGGCAAATCGGGGCGAGAAATTGTGTATCGAAAGAAAACCGATAACGGGCAGGATATGCTCGGCGCTGAGTTGGGGTCGTTTCTTGATGCCGTTATAAACGATCGGCCCGTCGCGGTTACGGTGGCCGAGGCCTCCGAGGCGCTCCGTCTTGCTTTGGAAGTTGACCGGATAGGCACAGCTTCAATTTCCCGCTTGATGGAGTCATAAAGCGGTCTCCATGAACGACGCGTTTATATTTATCTCAGCGGGTGACCCCTCCGGCGATATCGCGGCTGGAAGATTAGTTGCTTCGCTAAGGCCGCGGACATCCGACTTACAGATATTCGGCCTGGGTGGAGTACGACTAGCTTCTCACGGACAGGAGCAATTTGCAAATGGCCGTGATCTGGCGGTGCTCGGATTTTGGGAGGTTGCGCGGCGTTTTCGATATTTTCAGAAACTAATGGCCAAGTGCGTTGACGAGATTTCGCGACGTCGCCCCAAATTGATTGTGTTGGTAGACTACCCCGGATTCAATTTGCGGCTCGCGGCCAGAGTAAAGCATCTGGGTATTCCTATCGTGTACTATATCGCACCGCAGGTATGGGCTTGGGGGCATAAACGAGTCGAGGAAATTAGGAAGCTTGTCGATTTGCTGTTGGTACTCCTTCCTTTTGAAGAGAGTTTTTTTCATAAGCACGATGTTCCGGCGAAATTTGTCGGGCATTACTTGCTTGAAGATATTGATCTGTCGTTGCAGAAATCTCAGATTCCGAAAAGCGGTCAGATCGCATTGCTCCCCGGATCGCGTCATCAGGAAATCCACCGGATGCTGTTGCCGATGCTGTGCACCGCTCGTGCGCATATCAGTGCGCACGGTGGTAGGGCGGTAGTGGCGGCGGTTGACGGCGCGTTTGAATATGAAAAAGTATGCGCTGATTTCCGCGACGATGGTATTTCGGTCGCCTTCGATAATTCGCGACAGGTTATTGCAGAGTCGGATTTTGTCGTTACAGCGTCTGGGACCGCGACGCTTGAAACTGGAATAATCGCGCGGCCTATGGTTATCATTTACAAAACCGGCGCGATAACCTATCAAATCGCGCGACGAGTCATCAAGCTTGACAAGATTGGGCTTGTCAATCTTGTGTTGGCAGAAAAAGTGGTCCCCGAACTTATTCAATACGAGGCGACACCCGATACCATTGCCTCAGAACTCCGACGATATCAAACCGATGCCGAGTATTGCCGTCAGGTCCACTGTCGACTTTTAGAACTACCTTCAAAGTTAGGCGGAATCGGCGCCTCGGAACGAGCGGCTGTACTGATTGGGCGGTATCTGTGATATTGCTATATCGTCTGCTCACGGCTCTGCTATATTTTATTTTCTTTCCGTTCGCGTGGATCGCCGCTCGGAGTGGATCGGTGAAATGGCGCGACCGGTTTGCAATTGAGAGTTTGGATGAGAACTGCGATATTTGGATTCATGCGGCCTCGGTGGGNNGTGGGAGAGGTGAAAATTGCCTCCTACTTGATTAGATATTTGCGGCACGAAAGACCAAATCTCCGCGTGGTCATGACAGTTGTTACCGATGCCGGATATCGTATTGGCCAGGAGGAATTCTCGTCTGGAGTTACGGTGCGATATTTACCTATCGACGCGCAGGTTCCGGTGGCGCGCGTGATAGACCGACTAAAGCCGAGCCTGATTGCGATTGCCGAAACCGAAATCTGGCCCAACTTAATTCTCACTGCGAAATCTAAACAAATTCCAGTGGTTCTGATTAACGGACGGATGACCGAGAAAGCAGATACGCGGTATCGGTGGATCAAAGCCGGTATCACAAAGGTACTTTCGTGCCATGAGAGGTTTTTCTTCAAAACACAGAGCGACGCCGACCGATACGCTCACTACGGTGTTGGTGTGGAGCGATCGACAGTGGCGGGCGACATGAAATTCGACGCGCCGCTGATCGAACGCGTTCCGGAAAGAATCGCTGAGCTTCGGCAACTGGTCGGAGTAACCTCTCAGGAGTTTTTATTGGTTGCCGGTTCAACTCGACCCGGCGAAGAAGAGATGCTCTGCCGGCAGTACTCTAAAATCAAATCCGCCTGCCCCGGTTTCCGTTTACTGTTAGCGCCCCGTCATGTTGATCGGGCCGAAGAAATCAAATTGCTCATTGCCCAAATGGGGTTTGCGTGTCAGGTTTTCGGGGAGTCGTTTGACGAGACATCGGCCAACGCAATAATATTGGTAACCCGAATGGGTATTCTTACGGAGCTGTACACGTCGGCCAACCTTGCGTTTGTCGGCGGGACACTTGTCAATATCGGCGGACACAATATTCTAGAACCGGTTTGGGCCGGCGCTCCCGTGCTCTTTGGGCAATCGGTTGCAAATGTTGTCGAAGCGGCGGCATATATAGAACAACACGGATACGGCCAACAGGTTGAATCGGTCGAAGAACTTGCCGAGATCATTTCGGAAGTCTGTGCTGGTCGCAGAACATTTCACACCAAGACGGTGGACGAGTATCGACATTCGCCGACCGCGATGATCGGCGACTATATTTTGGAGCGAGTTCCACATGTTTGAGAGATTGTGGAAACGCATTATGCGCCGTCGCGGGATTTCTCTTTGGTCGATCCCGGCCGCTCTTCTTTGGGTGGTGTCGCTTGGGTACAACGCGGGGGCGAGAATAAATCGCGTAAGAGGACGTTCAAAACTTCGGGTCAAAGTCCCGGTGATTTCAATCGGAAACATTGCTGTCGGTGGATCGGGAAAGACGCCTATGGTGGCATCGCTGGCTCGGACTCTTATTTCGGAGGGACACCGGGTAGGGATTGTATCCTCTGGGTATCGACGGAGCGGTGTCGGCAAATTTGTCGAACCGGGCCATATTCTCTCAAAGCGGCGGGCTGACGAAACCGGCGATGAAGTTCATCTTCTCGCACGGGAGCTTCCCGACGCTCTCTTCTCGGTTCATCCGATAAAAACCGAAGCCGCGCGGCAGATTGATGAGTGTGGCGAGGTTGATGTAATAATTATCGATGACGGTTTCCAGCATTTTGGCCTGCACCGTGATTTGGATATTGTTACTTTCGACGCCGCCGTGCCGCGCAAATGGCTGAGGCCGTTTCCCTATGGTATCCTGCGAGAACCAATGACTACTCTGGCTTTGGCTGATGTTGTGATCATCACACGGTCAAATTTTGCCACCGATATAAGCGGACTGAAAGCGCGGATACTCAAATACGCGCCACGCGCTGAGTGGTACGATGCCCGCTATCAGTCGCGCCAATTGGTCGGCGATAAACGTCGATTACCCGTAAAATATCTTGAAGATAAATCGGTGTTGTTGTTTGCCGGAGTCGGACATTTTGATTCGCTACATCGACAGGTGACCGCGATGGTGGGAACATTGGCTTACGCGCTTGAGTTATCTGATCATCAACGATACGACGAGCCGACAGTCGGACGAATTCGGCAACTGATAAAGAAACATTCGCCCGAGGTGGTGTTGACTACCGGCAAAGACTGGGTGAAAGCCCGTCACTTTGATTTCGGCCACGAGTTCTATTATCTTGATTTGGCGGTAGATTTGAACCCCGGCGAAGAACATTTAACCGCGCTGGTGCAACAGCGTCTTGGATTGACGCGGCAAAGCGACTAGACTAATGGACAAGCGATTTGACATACTGGTCATTGGAAGCGGCATCGCCGGACTTTACTATGCGCTTAAAATCAGTTCGCTCGCTCCTCAGCTCAAAATCGCTATTGTCACCAAGAAGCATGAAGCTGATTCGTCAACCAATCGGGCGCAGGGTGGAATCGCCGCGGTGCTTTCCGGCACCGATTCGTTCGCGGCGCATATTGCCGACACGTTGAAAGTCGGATGCGGTTTGTGCCGCAGTGATGTTGTAGAGAGAGTCGTGGAAGCCGGACCGACCGCGATTCAGGATCTGGTTGATATCGGCGTGGATTTTACCCGGCGGGGCGAGTCGTATGATCTTGGTCGCGAAGGCGGGCACACCACCGCCAGAGTGGTGCATTCGTCGGATATTACCGGGCGCGAGATCGAACGGGCGCTATTGGCCGCTTGTCACGCCATTCCCGATCGTATCGAATTTTATCCCGATCATATCGCGCTTGATTTGATAACCCACACGAAGGGTGGGGATCATCAATGCGCGGGGGCATTTGTATTTTGCGAAGAAGATCGATCATTCACCGCGATGTACGCGCCGGTTACGCTGTTGGCTACCGGCGGTCTTGGGCAGGTGTATTATCACACTTCTAATCCTCTCATAGCCACCGGTGATGGAATCGCGATTGCTAGCCGTGCCGGAGTGGCGATAGGTAACCTTGAGTTTATTCAGTTTCATCCGACCACGCTCTACGCCCCGGGCCGTTGGCCGTTCTTGATTTCAGAGGCAGTGCGGGGAGAGGGCGGTCGGCTTCGTTCGGTGGGCGGTCAATATTTCATGGACACGGCGCATGAAATGAAAGATCTGGCGCCGCGCGATGTCGTGGCGCGCGAAATAGATAGAGAGCTAAAAGAAAGCGGCGAAGAATATGTCTTGCTGGATGTGTCGCATCTCGATGCTGAACATATCCGGTCGCGTTTCCCAAACATTCACGGCGAGTGCTTGAAATACGGGTTTGATATTACCAAGCGCCCCATTCCAGTCGTACCCGCGGCCCACTATGCCTGTGGCGGTGTGATGTCGAAACTCGACGGGACGACCGGGTTGCGTGGTTTGTTTGCCGCAGGTGAGGTAGCGATGACCGGCATGCACGGCGCTAATCGCCTCGCCTCGAACTCTCTCTTGGAAGCGGTAGTCATGGCCCGATTTGCCGCCCACGCTTCGTATGAGTACTTTACCCATGCGGACCGTTCCGAACAGATAACAATCGATTTGCCGCCGCATTCCTCGCTCAGATATCCACGCGAGAAAGTGTTGATCTCGCACGACCGACGTGAACTGCGGCGGATCATGTCGGACTTTGTGGGAATAGTGCGATCGATAGAACGACTTCAACTGGCTAAAGAAAAAGTCCAACAGATCAAAGAAGCTATCGATCAGTATTATCTGGCGACTCCCGCAACCTACAATGTTATTGAACTTCGCAATCTTGCAACTGTGGCCGACCTGATAGTCACTTGCGCGATGACCCGACTTGAATCACGTGGCCTTCACTATATGACCGACTACCCTCAAACCAACGAAACTTTCCGGCACGATACAATCATTACCGGACACCTTCCGCAGGAAGAAACGCGATGGCAACAACCCACGACATGATCTTGATCATTGATTTCGGCTCACAATATACCCAGCTGATTGCGCGCCGTGTTCGCGAGGCTCATGTCTATTGCGAGATTGTGCCTTGCACCGCTGATTTGTCGGCGTATGCGCATGATCGGGTAGGGGGATATATATTGTCGGGGAGTCCATCGTCGGTGAAAGACCCCGGCGCGCCGATGCTGAACAAATCATTTTTTGAGACCGATAAACCGGTGCTGGGTGTTTGCTATGGCATGCAGTTGATAGCCGAATTGTTCGGGGGCGAATTGGTTCGGTCGGATAAGCGCGAGTATGGCCGTTCGCATTTCAAGATTACAGATGATGGCCGCTTGTTCGCCGGAATGGCCGATGACAGCCAAGTATGGATGTCGCACGGTGACTCGATTGTCAAGCTTCCGAAAGAATTTCGGCTGACCGGATCGACCGAAACACTCAAGGTGGCGGCTATGGTACATGAGACGCGCCCCATTTATGGTGTGCAGTTTCACCCCGAAGTTCATCATACCACCGAAGGAACCCGCATCCTGCACAACTTTCTTTTCGATATTTGCAAGTTGAAGGGGGACTGGACCTCGGAATCATTTATCGACGAAGCTATTGGGAAGATTCGCGCCAAGGTTGGCGATAAGAAAGTGGTGCTTGGTATTTCGGGTGGGGTTGATTCATCGGTCGCGGCTGTACTGCTGACCCGTGCCATCGGGGATAATCTGCACGCGGTGTTTGTGGATACGGGGCTTCTGCGCAAAAACGAGTTTACGGATGTTGTCGACATGCTCCGTCATCTGAAGATCAATCTGCGTCCGGTGGATGCTTCTGAATTATTCCTGACGCGACTGGCAGGTGTTACCGATCCGGAAAAGAAACGCAAAATCATCGGCGCGGCGTTCATCGATACTTTCGAGGCCGAGGCAGAAAAGATCGGCGCTATAGAATTTCTGGCGCAGGGGACACTGTACCCCGATGTGATCGAATCGGTGTCGTTTAAGGGGCCGTCGGTTACAATCAAATCGCATCACAATGTCGGCGGGCTGAAAGACCAGATGAAATTCAAACTAGTCGAGCCACTTAGGGAATTGTTCAAAGACGAGGTTCGCGCGCTTGGCCGCTCGCTGGGATTGCCAGAGCATTTTATTCGCAGACATCCGTTTCCCGGGCCGGGGCTGGCGGTGCGTGTATTAGGCGAGGTGACCAAAGCGCGATGTGATATCTTGCGTGATGTGGATGCTGTGCTGATAGAAGAACTTCACCGCTTCAATATCTATGATGACATCTGGCAGGCGTTCACCGTGCTCCTTCCGGTAAGTGCGGTTGGGGTGATGGGAGATGAACGGACATACGAGAATGTGGTGGCGGTTCGGTGTGTAACCTCGGTCGACGGCATGACTGCCGATTGGGCGCGTATCGATCCCGAAATATTGGCGCACATTTCAAATAGAATCATTCGCGATATCAAAGGAGTGAACCGGGTGGTGTATGATATTTCGTCCAAACCCCCGGCCACGATTGAGTGGGAGTGAGCGTCGTAGTAGAATGGGTACGAAAATCCGCTGTATGTTGTTAATTCCGCTTATCTGTATCGTCGGTGTCTATATCATCATCTGCGGCTATCTCTATTTCTTTCAGAATAGACTTCTTTTCTATCCGACACACGATATCGCCGTAACTCCCGATCAGGCGGGGATGGCGTATGAAGACCAGTTCTTTGAATTGACGAACGACGATAAAATGCATGGCTGGTTTATTCCGGGGGACTCGGATAAGCCGACGGTCTTGTTTCTTCACGGCAACGGCGGCAATGTAGGACACCGAATCGAGCATCTGCAATTTCTTCACTCGCTGGGTGTGTCGACGCTGATCATCGACTATCGCGGATATGGCCGGTCAACCGGAGCGCCCAGTGAGCAGAATTTCTACGAAGATGCCAATGTTGCATATCGCTGGCTGGTCGAGTCGAAAAAAGTTCCGGCTGGGCGGATATTCTTGTTCGGCGAATCGATTGGTGGGGCGGTCGCAATCGAATTGGCTACGAAATATCCTTGCGCCGGATTAATAATCGAATCCTCGTTCACGTCCATTCGTGAAATGGCTCGTCACGCTTTTCCGTTTGTGCCAACAGGAATTCTGCTTCGATCCGATTTCAATTCAATCGACAAACTCTCGAAAATTTCATATCCAATCCTGATAAGCCATTCGCCCGCAGATGACATTATCCCGTTTCAGTTCGGCCAGCGCTTGTTTGAGGCGGCCAAGCCGCCCAAACAGTTTGTCGAATTACACGGAGGCCACAACGACCGGGGATATTTGGCGGCCCCGGCGTATATCGATGCGGTTAGCTCGTTCTTATCCGATCCGACTAGAACTCGGTAAGGGAGCGTTATCAAGTCCTTAATTACTGATGAACAAACTGTTCCTGCCATCCGGTTTGCATGAATACCCGGACCATGGGTGTACCGGGCGGTAAATTGGCCGGATTGTCCAAGTCGGTGTCATAGTACCAGCGACGGAGCGGCGGGTCGTAGTATGTACCATTCCACTTTCCAACTGACTGGCGTGAATTCCACAAACAAACAGCCGAGCCGCGCCAGGTAAATTCCTTACTTGCCCAGGTTTCGAGGAAACGCGGCAGATTTTCGAAGCCACCGCTGTACACGGTTGAAGTAGTGGCCACGTTGCCTGTCATATATGAGGCATTCACGGTTGTTGGTGCGGCTACGCGATTGGCTTTGGTCAGAGTGCTTTTTGTATCATCCCAAGAACCGGATAAGTAGGTGATTGCGTCGGCTAACAACGAAGCCGGTTTCTTGTTGAGCGAATTATAATTTCCCACGGTATAGATCGGATTAGCGCTCGCAATTGTCAAACCGGCGCTGAGTTCCGAGCCGTTTTTCAAGCGAAGCCCAGGGAACTCTGTAGTCGCGCTGATATTGTCGGAAAAATAGAGGATGCCGTTCGAGGGTCCATACCCGTTGGCGTATAATTTGGCGACATCAAGATCGGTGACGTCGATTTTTTTTGCTTCGCGCTGATCGGTGAACTTGTCCGCGGTATAGGTGATGATACCCAGTGTCGTCATATCGGCAGTGACATCGACCCAACCGCTGACCTGTTTCTGATAGGCCCTATTATCAACGATTTTCAGCGTGGCCTGATTTTCATACGAGTCGGCATTGCCTCCGGCGGCCGGTTCGATCACCTTGTGAGGGTCAGTGCCGGTAGTCAAGGGCAGGTTGAGCGCATGCTGACCATGCGCTTGGTCCTGTACCCGTCCGCCCCAGCGGCCAATTGAAGAATCATACCAATTGGTTTGGTTGGCGTCCATCCATCCGGCACCCATTTTCATCGACACATATGCGCCTGAAGCATTCTTCATACGGACATCACCGCTTGCCGCTCCGCCCGGTCCCAGTCGTCCGTGCTTGATGCTTCCGGCGGCAGTAACGTATGAGTCCATATTCAGCGAGACGCCTGCCTGCAGGTACATATCGGAATTCGAATGTACCCGTCCCACCAGAGTCATGTCCGGCCCGGGCGCGACTTCCAACGGCTGGCCATAGAATACCGCGAACTGATAGATGGGGATCATATCAGTTTCAAAACTCTGCGATAGATCGACTCTTCCGTGGTCGTTAAGACTGACCCCGGTCGCGTTAATGGTAAATGTTTTCACCAGTGCGTGGAGACCGGCAAGGGTGCCAGAGGTGAGCGTGCGCTGGGTGGCCGGGCCGTTGTCTACTGTATTATAAGCCACGACCGCCCCATTCAAGCTGTCGTTTCCTTGCGGCATTGTTGTGGGGGGAAAGCCGGTCGCCTCGTATTCTGTCTGAATGGCGGCGCCGGCGCGTTCGAGACCTGCCTCCGCGGCGTAGAAGGCCCTTGCTTCCCGGCGTTCGTTACCGGCAATGCTGACTTCGTCGTCCGAAGTTGACAGGGCGGCTAGTCCAAGAAGCGTCATCATACCGACCATGATCAACGCGATCACGGCGGCCATGCCGCGTTCGGATTTTAGACATGTCGTACGCATTTGGATTATTCCTCTTTTCTCGTGGGTGCAATTTCTTTTTGTTTGCAACTTGCTCCGATTTCAGAGCGGGGGTTACGCTCCGAGATTTCTGACGCTCACCGACGATGTGTACGTCCGATATTTGTACGGATCATTGCCGGTATGGTACGGATCCTGATTCTTGGACCGGGCGGTGACGTTCACCAGTACTTCTCGGACATCTTCAACAAGTACAGGGATATCAACCACCGTTCCGTTATTCAAGCGGAATCGAAATTGCAGATCACCAACATCTTCGGCGAATACCTGACTGCCTGATGCAGGAGTGCGCATCATGAGATTTGGATGTTCCGAGTTTGAAGCGTCAATATAATACTGCGCCCAGGTGACAATAAGCACGATCGCGTCTATGCGATACACTTTGCTCAAAGGAGCGTGGGAGATGAGCTTGGCCCCGGGGTTTACGGCGGAAATGACGAAAAACTCGCCGCCGCCGGAATCGGGCTCAAAGATGTAGGCCCAGTCGCCCGTGGTAAAGCCGCCGGTGCTGGTTGTCGATACTATGTCGGCGCCCATCGAGACCATATTCGCGGAAAGAACGGCTTGGGCCGTATCTGACCGATAGATCACGACGAGAGAATCCGGGTTGGTATTGGCGGCGCGCAAAGCATTCAACCCGGTCGGCAATTGATAACCGGCCATCCGGATTTGACGAGTCATTTCGTCGATGGCGGCGCGGCCATTCTGCTGAATGTTGGTGATGTCGTCTTGCGCGATATAATGTTGATGCTGGACTATGTATGTTTTGAAAACAGCCGTACTCACTATGCCGGTAAGCAGTAACGCGATGAGGGCTTCCATCAGCGTGAAGCCAGACGATTGAATCAGTTTCGAATTTCGACTGTACATATTAACCTCACAATTCTAAATTAGCAGTCGTACTGTCGAGGCAAATCAAATCGAATCGGTTCTAATGAGCGCCGACATATTGTCGGTGTGCAAGCGGGCACGGACGTCGGACCAGTTCGTTGTTATGCTCACACTCCTCAAGTGCGAACCGGCGTTTGCAACAGTCCATGTGCGTACAACGTCGCTGACTGTATCGTGGCCGTTGGTTAGGTCGCCGGAAGCGCGAATCTCTTCAAGTTTCTGTTGCATCAACTGAGTAACAATAGTGGTGTTGTTTGACCAGTCATTTCCGTCGAGCGCCACCATCGCCATATTCAGCAAGAGCAACAGAGATATCGACATAATGATCATGGCAATCAGGACTTCAAGAATAGTGATTCCGTCGGACCTGTCAATTTTTCTAAAGCGCATAATCGGAATCCTCCTCTTTGCCGGAGATACTGTAATAAGTATGCCGCGTAGGCAATCTATTTAGTTGAATGGCACTATTGGTTATTATGAGCATTGCTCATAAGTAGTTACAGCAGACAAGAAATAGGTGAATTCTCACTCAATTATGCTCCGCTACTGCTCTCAGGTCCATAAGAATGGGGATTTATCCACAGTTGGCGAGGGACATCCCCCATAGAGAAATGCGGCCTTTTAAGGGGTTGAATAGAAAGATTTGACTGGGTATGTTATCACCATGAATGAACGGGAGTATTTCATATGAGCAAGAAGTTTCGGTTGTTTCTTGGTGGTGAATGGATAGACCGCAAGTCGAGCATTGAAGTGCGCTCACCATACGACAACAGCCTAGTCGGAGCCGTTTCAGCGGCCTCGGCTAAAGATTTCACCAATGCAATCGCGCTGGCTGATCGCGCGTTCACGCTGACTCGGCGGCTGGCTTCGTATCAACGCTCAGCGGCTTGCCTATTTGTAGCGGAAGCGCTGGAAAGGCGAAGCGAAGAATTCGCGGTGATGATGTCGCGTGAACTTGGCAAGGCGATTAGAGAATCACGTCTTGAAGTCGCGCGGGCAGTGGGCGTCTTTCGACTTTCTGCCGAAGAAGCCAAAAGAATCGGGGGCGAGATTATTGATCTGGACTGGACCGCCGGAAGCGAAGAGCGGTTTGGATTGGTACGTCGATTTCCAATTGGTGTGATAGGAGCGATTACGCCGTTTAATTTTCCGCTCAATTTGGTAGCGCACAAAATCGGACCGGCGATGGCATCGGGGAATACGATTGTTTTGAAACCGGCCAGCAAGACGCCGATCATCGCGCTGATGTTGGCGGAATTGATTGAGCAGAGCGGCTATCCGAAAGGCGCTGTTTCGATATTGCCGGGATCAGCCGATGCGGCGCGGCCTCTGCTGGATGATCCTCGCGTCAAGCTGATCACATTTACCGGCTCGGACACAGTCGGCTGGTGGATCAAAGAGCATGCCGGAAAGAAGCCGGTGGTGCTGGAGCTTGGTGGAAATGCCGGAGTTGTCATTGCCGACGATGCCGATCTCGAATTCGCGACCACTCGATTGTTGTTCGGCGCGTTTGGTGTGGCGGGGCAATCGTGTATTTCGGTTCAGCGGATATTTGTGCATGAAAAAGTGTACGCTCGTTTCATGGCATTGTTCAAAAAGAAAATTGCCGGTCTAACACTTGGCGATCCGCTCGACCCTAAAACAGATATCGGAACAATGGTCGATTCAGTAGCCGTGAAAAATACTGTTGCGATGATTCGGGATGCCGTGAAACATGGGGCTAAAATAGTGACTGGGGGACGGGAGTCCAAAGCGAAGGGACAACAATTGTCTCCGACCGTTCTGACGGGAGTCCAGCGGTCTTCGCCGCTCTGCGCTCGCGAAGCGTTCGCGCCGGTGGTGGTGGTCGAAAAATACAAACAGTTCGCTGATGCCGTAGCTTCGGTAAACGACTCTGTCTACGGTCTTCAGGCGGGAGTTTTCACAAATCGCCTGAAAGATATTATGTACGCGTTTCGTGAGATTGACTGCGGCGGCGTAGTGGTCAATGATGTCCCCACCTATCGCGCCGATCAACAGCCGTATGGCGGAATGAAAAATTCTGGCCTGGGGCGCGAGGGAGTGCGCTACGCGATTGAAGATATGACGGCGATAAAAATTCTTTCTGTAAACCCCAAATGAACCCAATGAACATAACCTATACAATTGAACCTGATTTGCAAGCGACTGAATACATCGACGTTTTGAATCGATCCGGCTTGGGGGTGCGGCGGCCGGTTGATAATTCTGAGCGAATACAGAAGATGATCGACTGCGCCTCGGTCATGGTCTGTGCCCGCGATGATGGGAAACTGGTGGGTGCGGCGCGATCGCTTACTGATTTCAGTTACTGCTGTTACTTGTCAGATCTGGCGGTCGACAAGGCGTATCAAGGGAAAAAGATTGGTCAGCAGTTGATTGTGCGGACACAGGAAATCATTGGCGAGGAATCGATGCTGTTGCTACTCGAAGCGCCGACGGCCAGAGGGTATTACGAGCATGTAGGTTTTGAGAAAGCCGAAAACGGGTGGATTCTCCGGCGCAAGAAGTAGAGTTGTCCGCTGGTTCGGTAGCCTAAATTCGACGGAACTATTCAGGGGTTGTTGGTTGTTACATGAATCAACAACACCGCATTTGAAGGAGCAGAAATGAAGCCAAACATAGGAACCGCGGACCGGGCAATTAGGATACTACTCGGTCTAGCCATTATCGTGCTGGGGGTCATTTTGCATAGTTGGTGGGGACTGGTTGGGTTGCTTCCAATAGTTACGGGACTGGTACGTATGTGCGGGTTGTATTCAATTTTTGGAATCAATACCTGCAACGTGGAAAACGCATCACCGAAACGATAAGACCTGTTCTTGCGCCGGTCGTGCCGAATTGCTACCTTGGGGAATCAATAGGAAGGACAATCAATGCAATTTGGCGCTCATCAATCGATATCCGGTGGTGTATTTAATGCTGTTATGTTGGGACAAAAGGCCGGATGTGATACTATTCAGATGTTCAACAAATCGAGCAATCAGTGGCGCGCCAAAAAGCTCGTAAGCGACGAGGTCGATCAATTCTTCAGGACTATTGAAGATACCGGTGTTTCGGTGGCGACCTCGCATACCAGCTATTTGATCAACATTGCCTCACCCGATTCCGAACTCAACGCCAAGTCGTTCGCCGCTCTCAAGGAAGAGATGGAACGGTGTAATCTGCTCAAAATTCCGAATTTGGTTCTGCATCCCGGCTCGCATGTTGGCACGGGGGAAGACGCGGGACTTCAGCGCATAGCCAATAACATTAACAAACTATTTGATGAACTCTCGGACAACCAGTGCTGTCTTTTGCTTGAAACCACCGCCGGTCAAGGGTCAAATTTAGGGAGTAAGTTCGAGCAACTTGCCTGCATCATTGACAAGATTTCAGCAAGGTCGCATATCGGCGTGTGTTTGGATACCTGTCATATATTCGCCGCCGGGTACGCGATTAGCGAGAAAGCTGATTACAAAAGAACAATGAAACAGTTCGACGAGATCATCGGGCTGGATTGTCTTCGCATTATCCACATGAACGATAGCCAAAAGCCGTTTGCTTCACAGCGCGACCGCCACGAGCATATCGGAAAAGGATGTATCGGGCTGGAGGCGTTTCGTAATATTGTAAATGACGCCAAACTAAAGAATATTCCGAAAATCCTCGAGACGCCGAAAGGTGATGATGTCGCTGAGGATATCGAAAATCTCAGAGTTTTGCGGTCGCTGGTGGCGTAGGTGGTGTGGTGTTCCCTTCACGATTTGTGGTTCGTAGATTACCCCATATGGTTTCGACATTCTTTTTGGCGTAGGTCAATCCCGTCTTCGGGGTTGACGTAGTGGAATATTTGGGTGGTCTTTGAAAATGGTGAAGATCCCACGATAAATCGTGGGCCACCAAGGCCAAGAAAAATGAATCAAGCACATAGTGGTTAGCCACCGGATGCTGTTCGACTTTGTTATTGGTTCCGTACGTCAGAGCGCGCTTGACTTGCCTTGTTGAACCGCTTTATTAGTCAGTCTACATACTACGAAAGGACTTTCCTGACCGCTATGACAACTTCAGTCGATCTTCAAAATACTCCGTTCACGCAATTTCATATCGCCGCGGGGGCCAAGATGGTGCCATTTGCGGGCTACAATATGCCAGTGCAATACAAAGGGATCACCGCAGAGCATTTGGCGGTGCGCAAAAACGTCGGGTTATTTGATTTGTCCCATATGGGAGAATTCGAAGTCTCCGGCCCCGGGGCACTTGAGTTTTTGCAAAAAGTTAGCACGAACAACGTGGCGGCCCTCACCCCAGGGAAAATTCAATACAGTTGTATGACCTATCCCGATGGCGGGATTGTCGACGACTTGCTTGTCTACCGACTCCCCGACCGTTTCCTTCTCATCGTGAATGCCTCCAACATACAGAAAGATTTCGAGTGGCTGTCGTCTCACTTGACATCAGGTGTGTCGCTGGTTGATCTCTCGCAAGAGCTTGGTTTGCTCGCGATTCAGGGCCCGAATGCACAGAAGGTGATGGCTCTGCTTTCCGATTATGATCTGGAAAGCATGCCGTACTACACCTGCGCGACTGGCAAAGTCGGAGGCATCGAACTTCTGTTTTCACGCACCGGATACACGGGTGAAGACGGTTTTGAATTGTATTGCCCGAATGGCAAATGCGCAACCCTCTGGCAGGCGGTAATGGCGGCAGGGGCGAACTATGATCTGGAGCTTATCGGACTGGGAGCGCGTGATTCGCTTCGTCTCGAAATGAAAATGGCGCTCTACGGGAATGACATTGATCAAACCACCACGCCTGTTGAAGCCGGATTGTCGTGGATTGTTGATTTCAACAAAGATTTCATCGGTTCTGCTGTCCTCAAAAAACAGAAAGCAGAAGGAGTGTCGCGGCGACTTGTTTGCCTCGAAGTTGAGGGTAAGGCGTTCCCCCGTCACGGCTACGATATAGTCGACGAACGCGGAATGATTGGCAAAGTAACTTCCGGCACCGTCTCGCCATCGCTCGGTAAGCCGATAGCGATGGGATATGTCCCGACCGACAAATCGAAAATTGGTTCGACGGTCGAAATCGCAATCCGCGATGGACGCCATCACGCCACTGTGGTCAAACCGCCGTTTTATAAACAGGCCTCGCACAAGTAGGATCACCATGCAGGTAGAACTCTATCTCACGCCGGTTCAACTGGGGAAGATTCCAGCCGAGGACCGTACCATTGTGGTTATCGATGTTCTTCGAGCGACCACCTCGATCTGCGCCGCGCTGATGGCGGGAGCCAAAGGGGTGATTCCGGTCGACGAGCCGGGTGAGGCGGGGGATATCTGGTCGAAGGTCGGCAGTGAAAACGCTGTGCTGGCCGGCGAGCGGAACGGGATCAAGATCGAAAATTTCACTCTTGGCAATTCGCCCGCGGAGTTTACCGCTGATTCGGTCGGTGGGAAGATTGTCATTTTGACAACAACCAATGGCACGCCGGTGTTTACCAAGGGGCTAAAGGCATCATCGATATTGTCCTGCGCGCTTGTTAATGTGTCGATGGTGGCGGAAAAAGTGGCGGCGGATAATCACGATTTGGTGGTCATTTGTTCGGGTCGCGAAGGGAATTTTTCCATTGAGGATACGCTATGCGGCGGAATGCTTTTGCATCTGGTTTCGGCTGTCCACAAGCGCAATTTGGTCATGAATGACGCCGCGTCGCTGGCCCTGCTTTTGTACCGAAGCAACAAAACGGCTATCAAGCAGACTATCCGGCAGGGGGAGCACGGCAGGTATCTCGAATCGATCGGATTTGTCGGAGATATAGACATTGCCGCCAATATCGATAGTATTCCGGTTTTGCCAGTGCTACGCGACGGTCGGCTGGTTCGCGAAGGCTGAATCTGACGAAGGGCCTGTTGAAAAACTCCTTCCATTTGAGTTTCTCTCGCAATACTCTACAAAAACTTTTTTCAACAGGTCCAAGTCTCGTTTACCTTTTGGCTCCAATCCTGTATAATAGGCATCTATGAAAAAGCTACTCAGTATAGTGGCCGGGCTGGTTATGCTCGCGGCCAACGCTCTGGCTGTTGATGCGGTCAGATTTTCCTTTGAGGTTTTCCAGCGGGATTCGGTAAGTCAACGTGATATCCTGCTATATGTCGACACTGCCGATGTTGCCAAAGGAATCCCTGCTGTTGGGTTCATGGCGGTAATGTCAGTTGAAGTTAGGGTGATGAAGGTTGATTCGGTAGGGGTGTCGTATTCAGTTCAAGCGGTAACCGCGAACCGACCCGCGGCCATGGCTTCTCGCGAGATTCTCAGCGAGTTTGGATTGCCACTCAAGCTTTCTGATCTAAGAGGAAAAAACGGAGCTCGGCACGCAATTGTGGTGCGCCCATTAAGTCGTCAGAAAATCGCCGACGGTTCTTTTTCGATAACAAACGCCGGGATGGATCAATTCAAATTTGATCCGACCGCCCACACCGACTTGTACTTTCAAAAGAACACGCTGGGTGATTTCTACTGGAATCTGGCGAAAGGACTTTTTGAGACCGAGTACGACCAGTTTGACGCGCTCAACAAATTCAACGTACCGGGCAAGTTCTCGATTTATCTTTGTCCAAGTCCGATAGTGTCGGTGATATGGGATGAGCGATTTGGGCAGGTTATCGACCCGACCCGAAACACGGCATTTGTGCTCTTTACTACCAAAACCAACACCGCCGATCCTTTTGTCCTTATGGCCCTTGCGGCCTATCTGCAATACGGATATGCCCCGGCATTTCTGGTTGACGGTTTCGCCAATATCGGATCGGTCGCTCTTGATGATCTCAAGTCGGCTGTCAATGCGAATACATCGTTTTCGGTTTTGCCGTTGCTTGATTCATACACCTATCTCTCATCCGACCCTCAAAAAAGCGATATGGTTTCCGCCGGTTTTATAAAGTATCTGATATCAAAATATTCGCGGGATCGGTTTCTATCGCTGTACGCGAAGGCCGACGATCTTAATTTGCGAGCGTCGATTGAATCGACCTACAGCAAATCGATCGCCGACCTTGACAGCGAATTCCGTGGATGGGTGGACACGGTGCAAGTCAGCTTGAAGCAGTATCAGTATTGTTCCGACCGGGCCGAGGCGATGTTTGATTTTGCCGGTCAGAAGAAGTTCGCGGCTAAAATGCGTGAGCTGGCGATTACGCGCGCAGATTCGATAAATGCTCTCTGGATTGAATGTCGTGCCGCTTTCAATACAGGAGATTTCTATGGGGCCACTGCAACTTTACGGGCGTATATAAAGTTTGATACTTTACAGTCCAACGTGATCGCGCTGTCAGGATACCAGATGATGAACGGGCTTTACGATTCGGCGCGGGCCGACCTTCTGCGCGGTCTGGAGCGCGACACCACCAACACACTCATCAAAATGAATCTCGGACTGAACAAACTGTTCACCGGAGACACGGTCGGAGCTAAAGAAATACTCGCGACAGTTGTGTCGATCGGTGCATCCGGAGCCGCCGAGTCGCAGGTTATCCTCGGGCACTTGTATCTTCGCGGACGAGAACAAGCCGAGCGGGCCAGGGCTATTCCCCTCTTTCAAGAGGCAATAGCGGCTTTGCAATCGCGTAGCGCATCGCACGAGATTATTCCAAGCGAGCAGACGTGGCTTGGTATGGCGTTCTTGGGCCTCGATGATCAGTCGAACGCGCTCAGTTCGCTCCAATTGGCCGATTATGTGGAAACCCGGCCTTTTTATCGTGGCCTTATCTCGCTTTGGCTGGGCAAGGCCGCCGATTTACGTGGAGAGAGGGAGGTCGCGCTGGGTTATTACAACGCGGTGCTCGCCAATTCCTCGGCGCATTATACGCAGGTCGAAGCTCGTCGGTATAAAGCAACCCCGTACACTCAGTAGCCGATGTTTAATTTTCTAAATCCTGCGATGCTGTTTGCCGCGATGGCCGCGGTTATTCCGCTGATTATTCATCTGTTTTCACGGCGCAAAGTGAAAGTGGTGGAGTTCTCCTCACTGCGGCATCTGAAGGCGATGCAGAGGCGGCAGGTCAGGCGTCTTAAAATTCGGCAACTGCTTTTGTTGATTATTCGCACCCTGCTCATTTTGTGCGTCGTGCTGGCGTTTGCCCGCCCCACGACCAAAGATGGTTCAGTCGGATCGCATGCCGGGGTATCAGCGGTGGTATTGTTTGATAATTCGGCATCGATGAATCGATATGTTGCCGATGGTCGGCTTTTTGATCTGGCCAAAAGGCGAACCGAAGAACTGCTAAGCAATTTCGGACCTGTCGATCAGGTGGCGCTCATTCCGCTTTCCGAAAGCAAAAAACACGCGACCGGGACTGGCTTTGGTTCGGCCGCAGTCGCTTTGGAACAGTTGAAGCGACTCGGACCTGGGCATAGACAGGCAAAAATGAATGAAGGGCTCGAATCAGCCGCCGGGCTTTTGTCGCGGGCCACTCACCTCAATCGTGAAATATATATTGTATCGGATAGACAACGACAATCTCAGCCGGACCGACCATTGCCGCCTGATCTGAATGCGAATGTTTATCTTGTCGATATCCCTGCCGGTGATAACGCCAATATCGGTCTGACCGCTGTTGATTTCGGCGGACAACTTGTTTTACCGGGGCAAGAGTTTACCATTTCTGCCACGGCGCACAATTACGGTGATCAAGCATCGACAGAACAAATCGCCTCGCTGTTTCTAAACGGCCGTCGCATGGCGCAGAGTAGCTTTGCCGTCGGCCCCGGAGGCGAGAGCGTGGTACGGCTTGCGGCCACAGCATCGCAGACCGGATTCTATTCGGGATATGTCGAGATTCCCGATGATATGCTGTCCGAGGACAACAGGTATCATTTCGCGTTTTATATACCCGAGCGATTTTCGGTATTAGTAATCGACGGCGACCCGGTGTCGGCATTTGTCGGTCTGGCGCTGGCTCCTTCGACCGAGCAGAATCTGTTTTGGTCGGTCAAGCAGGTGTCACCATTGGAAACGGACGAGGTCAATTTTGACGAATATGATCTTGTGGTGCTGGCCGGAATACCGACACTATCCGAAATTGCTACTGCGCAAATTCAGTCGGCCGTTAGAAGTGGTAAGGGGCTTTTTCTTATTCACGGTAGCATGACCGATCCGATGTACGCCAATCGGGTGTGGGGCAAGATCAGCGGCGTGACGATAGAGGCGCCCGCGCCGCAGGTGGTGACGAGGTCGGGATATTACACGCTCAAGTCGATCGAATCAAATCATCCTATATTCTCGGTTTTCGGTATTACTCCCGACAAACTGCCCGATATGAAATTTTATTCACTCCCGAAAGTTAAGAGCGAAGCTTCTGCTCGGATTTTGATGCGCTTTAGCGGTGATCGTCCGGCATTGGTTGAAAGCGCGTACGATCGGGGAAAAGTGCTCACTTTTTGCGGGCCGATCTCGCCCGAGTACAGCGATCTTGTCAGTCACGGTTTTTTTGTGCCGTTTGTCTCTCGCACTGCCGAATATCTTTCGTCGAATCTATCGAGTTTCGATATCCGATTGTTCACCGACGAGAATGTTACCCGAATTCTTTCCATTGGCACGACGCTCACCTCGGCCCCCGATCTAATCACCCCCGACAGTTCTTCTTGGTCGATTCAGCCGGAGGAAAACGGTGGATCGATGGTGGTGCATCCAGAACCGACCGATCAACCCGGTTCCTATTCGATTCAATATCGAGATCGTGAAATCGACCGATTCGCCGTGAATGTCAATCCAGCCGAAGGCGATCTGGCCACTGCTGACCCCGATCAGTTTGCAGTCGCGATCGGTGCGCCACAGGCCCGATTGATTGCTGAGGGCACGACGGTGGCGTCGGCGGTTTCCGGTTTCCGCCTCGGACGTGAACTCTGGCCGATATTCGCGTGGATTGCTGTTCTGCTCATGGCGGCAGAAATGATTCTCGGCCGTGGCTCGGTGGCGGAAGAGGAGGCGTAGATGACGCTTCTGGCCGCCGAACAAATTTTCAAAAAATTCAAAGACCAGATTATTCTCGACGGCGTCTCGTTCACCATTTTTGCTGGTGACCGGATTGCGCTGGTCGGCAAAAACGGTATTGGTAAAACCACTCTGCTTGAAATTCTTGCGGGAATTCAGGAACCGGACAAGGGATCAGTTACCCGTTCGCGCGCCTGCCAGATCGACTATGTGGAGCAGGAGAAAACCGAATATTTCGAAATGACAGTTTTTGAATTTGTTGCCGATGCCCGTCGGGATCTAATTGCGATGCGTCATCGCATTACCGAACTGGAACACGCGCTTGAAATCAATCCTCACGACAACAACAAATTGCACGAGCTGGGGCATCTTCAGCAGGTGTTTGAGCGCGACGGGGGGTTCGATTTCGAACACGAGGTCGGCGTCATTCTCAACGGACTGGGGTTTGGCGAGCACCGGTTTGCCGATCGACTGAGAAATTTTTCTGGCGGCGAAAAAAATCGTGCAGGCTTGGCGCGACTTTTGGCTGGGCGCGGGAGTCTACTGTTACTCGATGAACCGACCAACCATCTGGATATAGATTCCACTCGCTGGCTTGAAGACTATATCCGCCAGTCAACCAAGGCGTATATTCTGGTGTCACACGACCGTGCTTTTCTTTCGGCGGCATCAGACAAGATTTGGGAAATGTCGTACGGTAAAATCGATTCATACACGGGCGGGTTTGAGCGATATCTGAGCGAGCGGATTGACCGAAAACGACTGGCCGAGCACCACTACCGCCACCAGCAGGAAGAAATCAAACGGATCGAAGAGTTCATTCGTCGCAACATGGCGGGTCAGAAAACTAAACAGGCTCAGTCGCGGCTCAAACATTTAAGTCGAATAAAGCGACTTCCTCCACCGCGCGCTGATGCCTCGGGCCCAGCGATTCGTGTACAGACTTCGGGTCGATCGTTTGCCCATGTGCTGTCGGTTGACGATATGTCGCTTGGGTATGGTGACCGGACTGTTTTAGCGGGAGTAACATTTGATTTGTACCGAGGTGAACGGATAGGATTGATTGGACGAAACGGATCCGGAAAATCAACTCTGCTCAAAGCGCTCATCGGCGATCTGGAACCGAGCTCCGGCGGGATTCGTCTGGGCAACAATGTCGAAGTAGCGTATTTCGATCAGGAATTATCCGACCTCGATGACAGCGCGACGGTACTGGATAATATCTGGCAGGTCGACCAAATGGCCGAGGTCGGGGCGATGCGGTCGTATTTGGCGCGATTTGGATTCTCAGGCGAAGACGCGCTCAAAGCGGTGGCGGCGCTGTCAGGCGGCGAGAAAACCAAACTCTGCCTTGCAAAGCTTTTGTATCACCCTGCCAACTTTGTCATTTTGGACGAACCGACAAACCATCTTGATATTTACGCACGCGAAGCGCTTGAAGAAGCTCTGCTCGAATACGAGGGGAGCTGCCTGATTGTCAGCCACGACCGATTTTTCTTGGATCGGGTGACGACCAAAGTCGCGGCGATTCGCAACGGCAGAGTGGAGGTCTACGATGGCAACTATAGTTACTTCGTAGGAAAAACAAACGAAGCCGCACCGAATTCGACTGCGCGATCAAAGGAAGAACGGAACGCCAAGCCATCAGAATCGGAATTCAAACAGCAGTCTAAAAAAAGAGCCAAGCTCAAGAAAGAAATTCAATCTACCCGCTCTAAAATTGCCGACCTTGAAAAAGAAATTGAGACGCTTGACACGGAGATAAACGGCGGCATTCCGACTCATCACTGGGAGCGACTCCACGCCTCCAGCGCGCGAAAAAGCGAAGCTGAAAACGAACTGTTGACACTGTACGCCACGCTCGAGGAACTAGAGGGTCTGGCGCTTGGTTAAGGTACTGGTTATTTCCGGCTCGCCGACCGCTCATTCGTCGACGGATATTTTACTCAAAGTGGCGTCGGACACTATTGCCGATTTGCTCAAACCGACTCACGAAGTTGAAGTTCAGTTCGTCAAACTCAATGACCTACATTTCATCCCCTGCCAGTCATGCGGCAAAGCGCCACATGAAGGATGGTGTGTCTTTCACGATGGTATTACGCCGGTGCTTAATCAAATCGGAGAATGTGACTGTTTGCTAGTCGGTTCGCCGATCTTTTTTGATTCGGTTTCGGCTCAACTCAAAATGCTGATGGATAGATGCAACTGTTTCCGTCCGGGAGATTTTGACGAGGTTGACCCCGAACACGATTTCATCCGCCTTGTCAAAAAGAAACGCCCCGGCGGAATGATGCTCGTCGGCGGCGAACAGGGGTGGTTTGAAGGCGCGCGGCGGGCGATTGCGGGTCTTTTCATTTGGATAGAAGTAACCAACGAGGGTGTGGTAACATATAAATCCAAGGATTTTCATCGCGCCGGAGAAGTCGCCGACTCGGCGGTATCGCTTGAGGAGGCGAGAGAGCTTGGCAAAAAGCTCGCGGAGATTCTGAAAGAAAGATAAGCGGGGTAGAATCTCGTAGATCGAAATCCCTTGCCACGTAGTTTGGTAGCCCACCGCTATGCGGTGGGCATCAAACAGACTTTCCTCGTACTCACCGCGGAGCGGTGAGCTACCAGATTATAATATTCTGTGAAGAATAGGTCGAACGTCGCGTGAAGTTTCGACAGTCGGCTGTTCCAAAGTTCCGTCAGTTCTGCCGCTTCGCGGGGTGTTTCGTGCGTGGTGTACATCCTCGTGCACCACGGTTTGCGGGAGCTGGCGCACGGGGACATACGCCAGCCACGACCGGTCAGGAGTGAGGTCTTGTCCGGTTTGCGCCCGCCTATGACTTCACTCAAAAGACCCAACTCATTGCCTGCTAATGCCTTGCGCTGTCAACCATGCTTTCTAACTCGTTCACTCCTTGCTTTTTCAGCAATCCCGTCCTATATTAATAGTTACCCGTGAGTCTTGGGTTAAACTGAGACATATGGGCTATCGTTGACGGAAAGAAGATTTGAGTTCAATATATTGTGGAGAAAGTCGTGAAAGAGAAAATTCATCCGGCGTATCACGATATCGTGATCACCTGCGCCTGCGGAGCACAGTACCCGACCCGTTCGACCCGCAAGTCGATCTCAGTCGAAATATGCTCCAATTGTCACCCGTATTTTACCGGCAAGCAAAAGTTGATCGACACCGCTGGCCGTGTTGAGCGGTTCCGTCGGAAATACGCCAAGGTCGACAAGGTAGAGAAGACGAACTAAGACCTGCGGCGAGTTTGCGTCTCGACTACGCTCGACGCGACGGTCGTGAGGACATCACCGGAATGCATTATTTGTAGGTCAAGCCGCCTGCGGCTTGACTTTGTTGATATTGTCAAGCGCCCTGGCGCTTGACCTACGGGTATAAATCTTAAGTAGGTCGAAACCTATGCCCCGAAGGGTGACCGCGAAGCCCGAAGGACGAGTCCAGCGACCGGATGGTCGCACGGGGGGGCGAGAATAGCGAGAGGTTTCGACATTTCAACTTACCTAAAAGGAAACCATGGCCGATCTGAATGTTGGCGGACAAGCGGTAATCGAAGGTGTTATGATGCGGGCAAAAGATCGCATTGCCACCGCGATACGCATACCTTCGGGCGAAATCTTGGTCAAGACGCAGGAATATCGGTCACTGTCTTCACGCTACAAGTTCCTCAAAGTTCCGGTTCTGCGGGGTGTGGTCGCGTTCTTCGAGATGCTGATAATAGGTATCAAGACGCTTAATTTTTCAGCTGAGATCACAATCCGAGAGCAGGAAAAAGCTGATGCTGTCAAAAACGGCACCGAGTACACTGAAAAAGAGAAAAAATCAAACGGGTTACTGTTGGGCGCGATGGCGGTGGTCTCACTTGGCATCGGAATCGGCGTCTTTTTCTTTCTACCTTTGGCTGTTGCCGGGTTGTTCGGCGTAGACAAAAATGCTATCGGGTTCAATTTGATGGCCGGCGGAATTCGCCTGACACTCTTAATCTCATATTTGGGCGCGCTGACACTCGTCAAAGACTTTCAGCGGATTTTTCAATATCATGGGGCCGAGCATAAATCCATATTCACTTTTGAAATGGGCGATGACCTAACACCCGAAAAAGCCATGACCTACACCCGGTTTCATCCGAGATGCGGGACATCGTTTGTGCTGATAGTCGCTCTGGTCGCTATGTTCATGTACGCCATCGGCGATTCGATTTACGCTGTTGTGAACGGCTATCCGCCGTCGCTTTTAGCTCGGTTCGCTCTGCATTTTTCGATGTTACCGTTGGTTGCGGGGGGATCGTATGAACTGTTGAAGCTCTCTGGCAAAACTCGTGACAATGTCGTCACCCGGTTTTTGATCGCCCCCGGTCTCTGGATGCAGAGAATTACCACGCGGGAGCCATCGATTGATCAGGTCGAAGTGGCAATTGCCGCGCTTGAAGCGGCTTTGGGCGTCACCGAATCCAAGCTGACTTCCAAGCGTACCGCCGTCTATTAGTGGCGATTACGCCATAGACTTGTCTTTCCTTTTTAATCCGAATCTTATACTTTGCGTGAACTACTGATATGCTTGAAATAGTTGAAAAATTAGAACAGAAGATCAAAGCCCTCGACCAGCAATTTCTTGATCAGGCGGCCTCGACCGATATCAAGAAGATGATCGCCCTCAACCGGGAGCGTCGCCAGCTCGAAGAATTGCTCGAAGTTGCTCGTCGATACAGGAAAGTCCGAACTGGTTTGGACGATGCCCGCGCGCTTATACATGACAGCGCCGATCCGGAGCTTGTCGAAATGGCCCGCGAAGAAGCCGCCGAATACGAAAGCCAGATCGATCAGGTCGAGCAGGAATTCAAGGTCAAACTGCTTCCTCGGGATCCGAACGATGACAAACCGGCGGTGGTTGAAATCCGTGCCGGCACCGGAGGCGACGAAGCCGGGATATTTTCAGGTGACATTTTTCGGATGTACCAAAGATACGCCGATCAGTGCGGCTGGAAGCTCGAAATTCTATCTTCGAATGAATCGGGAATGGGCGGGTTCAAGGAAATCATTTTTTCTCTATCGGGCGAGAACGCCTACGGCCGCATGAAATATGAGTCGGGGGTGCATCGGGTCCAGCGAGTTCCCGCAACCGAGGCGCAGGGGAGAATCCATACCTCGGCGATATCAGTAGCGGTTTTCCCTGAAGCCGAAGAACTCGATATCGAAATCAAAGAAAACGAACTCAAGATTGATGTCTATCGCTCATCAGGTCCGGGTGGGCAATCGGTCAACACGACTGACTCAGCAGTCCGGATAACGCACCTTCCTACCAGCATGGTAGTCACCTGTCAGGATGAAAAATCGCAGTTGAAGAACAAGCAGAAAGCAATGCGGGTGCTTCGCTCGCGTTTGTACGACCGGATGATCGCTGATCAGCAGGCGAAAATCGCCGCAGAACGTCGCTCGATGGTCTCTTCTGGCGACCGCTCGGCTAAAATCCGAACCTATAATTTCCCCCAGTCGCGAGTGACCGACCACCGAATTGGTTTGACGATTTATCAATTGTCTGATATCCTCAACGGTAATGTCGATTCACTGATCGAGCCACTCATGCAACACGATCAGCAGGAGAGACTGAAACTCGAGGCGCAAACGGTGTGATTGTATTATGAAGTACGTTCGGATTCTTGGCGCAATTTGCTTGACAGCGTTCATGCTCTATGTGGCGCGTAAAAACTCAATCGGCGCGCCTGAGCATTTTGAACAGGCCGACGGTGAATATCAATTTTCGATGACGACTGTTCCGAAAGGGATGGAGAATCGCGACACGGCTATCACCGTCGATGTGGTTGGCCCATTTACCGAAGGCCACCGGGTCATGCTCTTCCTGATGGGTGATCCGGCAAAAGAAGAAAAGAGAACTCTGTCGGGGATACCAATGCACATCAAAGAGCGCGGATCAAGCGAGTACTCAATCCGTATGCCGGTCGGACCACGCAACGAAAAAATCTGGTATCGTATCGCCGTTGTCGAGGAATCGGGTCAGCAAATTGCGCGCTTCGCGCGGCCCGACGGTTCGTCATTTGTGCTCAGGTCAATCGGCCATGTCCCGCGACTTGTTCTCGTCAGTCATATTTTGTTTATCTTCGCGACGTTCTTTTGCGTGGCGATGGCCGCGCTGTCGGCTCTTCCGCTTATTCTGGGAAGTACCGAGGTGCGACCGATGGCTGTGTGGTTTTGGGCGGCGGCAATTTGCGCCTTTATTGGCGGGTATCCGTTCGGGTTTGCTATGAACTGGTATGCTTTCGGCGGAATCTGGGAAGGTGTGCCATTCGGTACCGACACAACTGATAATAAGACTCAGCTTCTGTTCGTGTACCTGATATTCATGGCACTGGCCACAGTCGGCTCGCTCACTCGGGGCAAGTGTTGTCGCGATATTTTCGCGCCACGCACGCTCGGCCTCTTGGGTTTGGTTGGCTTCTTGCTCCAACTCAGCATTTATCTGATTCCGCATTCGATCCAATTCAGCGCCGGACGGACCTATACCGTTTGCTATGGCTTCATCGGATTGGTAGCGGCGGTTTATCTCGCGGGACTTTTCACTTCGCGCGCTCAATCAAAGTCATTGTAGGTTCGGAGATGAGCGCCACAGTCACGCATCTTCCGAAATTCATTGCCGACAAAGCGGCAGTACTGGAAAAGGTGGGGATTGAATCATCAGCGGCAGAAATTGAATGGATATTGTGCCATGTGCTTGAAGTCGACCGTCTCAATCTATATCTGCACGGTACGACGTTACTCAGCGAAGAAAGAATTTGCCGGATAGACCAAATAATCGAACGTCGAACCACCCGCTACCCGCTTCAGTATATTCTCGAAGAGAGCTGGTTCTATGGTCGGAAATTCTTTGTGTCTCCGGCGGTGATGGTTCCCACACCTGAAACCGAACTGCTTTGCGAAAACGCTATCAAATTTCTCAATCAGCGACGGATTCAATGCCCGCGCCTTCTTGATGTCGGAGTGGGGTCAGGCGTGATCGCTGTGACAATGGCGATTGAGGCGCCAAACGCTTATGTTGTGGCTCTCGATATTTCACCCGATGCCCTGGCGGTGGCGCGACGAAACGCCGCCGAACTCTGTCGATGCTTTAGGGTCGAATTTCGTCAGTCAAATTTCTTCACGGAGGTTCGCGATAATGAGCGATTCGATCTGATTCTTTCCAACCCGCCGTATATTGCCGAATGCGACTATACGGGTCTGATGCCCGAAGTCCTCGCTGATCCGAAAATCGCCATGACCTCCGGCGACGAGGGTCTTGACGCTATTCGGACAATAATCGAGCAAGCCCCGGACCATCTGTTGCCGGCGGGGAAAGTAATGTTCGAGATCGGTTACAATCAAGCCGAAAGAGTCGCCCGACTCACCGAACGTGATTCTCGCTATCAATCGATCGATATCCTGCGCGACTACAACGACATTGACCGCATTGTCATTCTATCCTGCGAAGGTTGAACCATGGCTATAGAATCACTTTCTGCGAAACAGGCGCGCGCGGTTAAAATCATCTCACTGTTAAAACGGCAATACCCTGATGCCAAATGCTCGCTTGATTTTGGAAATGCGCATCAATTGATGGTAGCCACAATACTGTCGGCGCAATGCACCGATGAACGGGTCAACAAAGTAACGCCCGCCTTGTTTGCCAGATACCAATCAGTTCGAGATTTTGCCTATGCCAACAAAACCGAACTTGAAAAACTAATCTACACCACCGGATTCTATGTCAACAAAGGTAAATCCATTATTACCTCCGCAAATCAACTGTTAGTTCGACACGACGGTGAAGTTCCGCGCACCCTGATCGAGTTGACCAATCTTGCCGGGGTCGGTCGAAAGACCGGCTCGGTCATTCTTGGCGTAGGATACGGTCTGGCTGAGGGGATAGTCGTCGACACCCATGTCGGGCGTCTCTCGCGCCATTTGGGGTTCACTGTTAAGAATGACCCGGCAAAGATCGAACAGGACTTGCTCAAACTGATCCCTTCTGACAATTGGATTGAATATTCGCACCTACTGATCTTTCATGGCCGTGCGGTCTGCAAAGCCCGCACTCCCGACTGCCCAAACTGCCCGTTAAAAAAACTCTGTCCCTCAGCCAATTTGTAGGGCCGGAACCCCGCCCTCCTGTCATCTTCGCAACGGCATAAGCAAGTCGGCGGGAGCGCCCTTCGAAGTTCAGGACTACGCAGGGCTCCCGCCCTACGAAGATTATCGTCGTGTCGAGCGTAGTCGAGACACGATTCTATTGTTCGTGGTGCACGAGGACGTACACCACGCACGTAATCTCTGGTGGCCCACGATTTATCGTGGGGTTAAATGTGTGCGGCAGAACCCCGGGTCTACCCCTTTGTAGTCGGATCAAACGGAGGCATTTGCCACGCTCGAACCCCAAGCCACTCCATCATTTTGCATTGCTCCAAACCCAAGAAAGTACTATATTTAACCAAAATGCGAATACTGCGCATACCAAAGAAACCAGATGTGAGGACACCACATGTACGGATTGCAACATTCGTCTCGCGGACTTTCTAAATACACCATCCTGATAGCGATACTTGCGCTTCTTTTGTGCGCGTCCTATCCGGTCAACGCTCAGCTGACCACCAAAGACGTCGCCGACTTAAATCAGCGCGGTGTCGACGAAGGGTGGACATTCACGATCAAAGAAAATGATGCAACTAAATATACGCTCGAACAGCTTTGCGGAACTCGTGTCCCGACCGACTATGTTCGTCCGCGCGGGCATATCAATACTTCACTCGGCACGGCCTCTTTGCCTCCTGCCTACGACTGGAGGACTGTCACTCCTATGCCGCCTATCCGAAATCAAGGTGGCTGTGGTAGCTGTTGGGCTTTCTCAACCATTGGCGCGATGGAATGCGCGATAAAGATTTTTGAAGGCGATGTAATCAATTTGTCCGAGCAGTGGCTGGTAAGTTGCAATCAAAGCGGATGGGGATGCGCCGGCGGCTGGCTCGCGTTTGATTATCTGATGAATACAGGAGACAGGTGCAGTGGAGTCGGCGCGGTATTGGAAACCAATTTCCCGTACACCGCTACTAATGGATCCTGCAATTGTCCGTATCCGCATGATTACAAAATCGACAACTGGGCGTTCGTCGGTGGAGAATGGGTAGTACCCACTGTTGCCCAGTTGAAACAAGCGATTAAGGACTACGGCCCGATATCTGTCTGCGTTACCGCCAACTCAGCTTTTCAAGGATATGGCGGCGGAGTTTTCAACGCCTGCTCAGATGAGTCCATCAATCATGCTGTCGTGCTGGTCGGTTGGGATGACAATCAGGGAGATGGTGGTGTTTGGATCATGCGCAACTCCTGGGGCACCAACTGGGGCGAGGGTGGATATATGCGCATTGCATACAACTGCTGTAATATCGGATTTGGCGCCGCGTATATCGAATACGGCGGTGTCGGATTCGCCGCTGACACAAAGTTCGGCCCCGGCCCCAATAATGTTACTTTCACTGGAAAGACTACCCGCGATGTCATCGGATGGAACTGGGAATTCGGCGATGGTGCTACTTCGACCGACCCAAACCCGGTTCATACGTACGATCCAGGAGCTTATAATGTAAAACTCACCGTGCAGACCCCGACCCGTAGCTACGCCACAACCAAGTCTGATTTTATCATGCTCTATGCCGACTCGCTCCTTGTCGACAACGCGATGGGGTGTGCGGGTAAGAGCACGTGTGTGAATATTTGCGCGCATAACTATATTCCGGCAACAAGTTTAAATATCCCATTCACGTGGGCCGGTACTCCTGCCCCGACTCTGGATTCTGTGAGGATTGCGGGTACTCGATCTGCCGGAGCGATATTGACGGTGTTGAATGAGGACACATACAATAAGCGCCGCACTTACCAGATTGACTATTCTTCTGTGTCCGGTCAGGCATTAAGTAGCGGCAACGGCCCGGTGCTGAGTCTGTATTTCCGGGTTGGCTCAAGCGTCCCAGACGGTACCTCTCTGCCCGTTAAAGTGCTTCCTTACGGTTTCCAGACACCGCGGTTTGCCGTCGGCACGCAATCATTTAGCCCTGAAGTCGTGAACGGACAGATTTTACTTTGTCTTGCTGGCGATTTTAACAACGACAATATCGGGCCAGACATTGCGGATCTAAGCGCCATGATCGCGTTTCTTTTCTTGCAGGGAGAACAACCGACTTTTATGCCCAAGGCCGACATCGACGGCGCCGCTGGGCTTGATATCGGTGATATTAGCGCGCTGATCAGTTATTTGTATCTGTCCGGCCCCCGGCTGTCCTGTCGGATGTAAAGTACTCTTTTCTTGCTGGTTTGTAGGTCAAACCGCCTGCGGCTTGACAAAAGTATCGTCAAGCGCCAGGGCGCTTGACCTACGAAACTGCACTTTGTGCGCTCAGTCCCACTGGCCGACCAGAAAGCCCGTATGCCTCATCCCCCTTCATGGACTTTACTTGTGGGCTTGTTGAAAAACCCTGAATACTGTCATTGCGAGCTCAGCGAAGCAATCTCAACTCATTCTTAAGTCAATATCAGAAGGAGAGATTGCTTCGGCCACCCCGCCAAGGCGGGAGGGACACTCGCAATGACACTCTGGTTGGCTTTTTCAACAGTCCCTTGTCGATGTGCCACAACTACCTATATTAAGGCGTCAACCCCGGGCTAAAGAAATACCCGGATAAACCGATAACCTATGTACGTATGGATCAAGATTTCCTCATCCAGGAGCAAAGACAGCTCGAGAGCCAGCGGCAGGCGCGGCAGTTTCTCAACCGCCGTACCCGTAAACCGCTTTGGCGCGAGTACTTCGATACCGCCATTCTGGCCGTCGGGGCCGCGATTCTACTGCGGATATTTGTTGTATCCGCCTATCGCGTCAACTCGGCTTCGATGGAAGATATTCTGGTCACCGGAGACTACATCTTTGTGAACAAACTGGCCTACGAGTACGGCGGCAAAACACCACAAGCCGGGGATATTGTCGTTTTCAAATATCCCAATAATCCTGAAAAAGATTATATCAAGCGGATTGTGGCGCTTCCCGGCCAAACTGTGCAGGTTGCCGACAAAGCAGTGTATGTCGACAGTATGGTGGCCGAGGTTCCACAGACAGCCAAGAACACCGACGGGAAGACGCTTCCCGGTGATCTGTCGTTCCGCGACAATTTCGGGCCGTATCTGGTGCCGCAGGGTCAGTATTTTGTGATGGGCGACAACCGCGATGATTCTCAGGACAGCCGGTTCTGGGGTTCGGTGCCCATTCAGAATATCAAGGGGAAAGCAGTCTTTATCTATTGGTCTTGGGAACCGGATGCCAATCCTCCGGGCTGGTCTTTTCCATACGTCCATCATGCGATTCAGTGGGTCGGGCACTTTCTGTATAACCTGCCCGGTAGCACCCGCTTCGATCGCATCATGAGACCGCTCTGATGCCGTTCGGGCTTTATCTCCACTTTCCATTCTGTCGCAACAAATGCTCGTATTGCGATTTTTATAAAGAGCTGTACGATACCCGACTCGAAGTCCGTTTTTTTACAGCGCTCACCATCGAGACCGAGCTTGCGGCCATGGCGTTTGCACAAACCGACCGTGAGATTTCGACAATATTTGTCGGTGGTGGTACTCCGACCCTCGCCAACATTGAGCTGTTCGCAAAATGGCTGGAACAACTAAGGCGATTGTTTAATGTCCCGGCAGGTATCGAGTTTTCGCTTGAGAATAATCCCGATTCTGTTACGGCAGACAAACTGGCGGTATTCAAAGACCTCGGAGTCAACCGACCAACTTTTGGTATCCAGTCATTCAATACGCAGTTGCTACAACTGCTCAATCGCAAACACAACCCAACCGATTCATCTCGGGCGGTGTATCTGACCAATGCTCTTGGTTACAGGAATTTTGGCGCGGATTTGATTTTTGGACTCCCAAAGCAGACCACGCAGATGCTTTCCGACGATCTGGACGCAATGGTCGAACTCGATCCGCCGCATATCTCGTACTATCAACTGACGGTCGAACCGAATACGACATTGGCCGAGCGTGTTAATTCTGGATCGCTGGCGATGCCCGATCCGGATTTATCGCTGGCAATGTATCGCGGTGGCTGTGCACGACTTGCCGATGCCGGATATGAACGCTATGAGGTGTCGTCATTCGCCAAACCGGGATACGAGTGTCGACACAATCAACGGTACTGGGACGGGAGCGATTATCTGGGGCTGGGGCCATCGGCGCACTCGTTCATGCACGGTCAGCGGTTCGCGAATGTTGGTGATGTGCACGAATATGTGAAAATGCTCTGCGAAGGAAAGCGGCCGGTGATCGCTGATGTCTCAGGGACCAATGAGCGCATGATTGAGGCCATCATGCTTGGTCTACGCACAACGCGGGGAATTGATCGGCATCAGTTTGCGGTGCGGTTTGGGAAGGTTGTCGAAGACCGCATCAACCAACACCAATATGAGTTGTTTGTCAATTCGGGACATCTCATCGACGAAAGAGGCACGATTCGATTGTCAGACGACGGCATCTGTGTGGCTGATGAGATCATTCGGCGATTGGTGACGTAAAGTACTTTCCGCCGCGTTCGCATCTATCCCACATTGTGATTGTCGCCACTCCTCCAGTCGATTATATTCTTTCCCGTCATGGACTTCTTCGAATCAGAAAATACCGATACCAAACTATCGCGGCCTTCTGTTGCCCCCCTTGCCGACCGGATGCGGCCGGAATCGTTTGACGAGTTTGTTGGTCAACAAAAGATCGTCGGAGTGGGAACGCCTCTGCGTAAATCTATTGAGTCGGATCATGTCGGATCGTGCCTTTTCTGGGGACCGCCCGGAGCTGGGAAAACCACCCTCGCCGAGCTAATAGCCAAATCCACCAACGGCCAATTTGTCCCGTTTTCGGCGGTCACATCGGGAATAAAAGAAGTCAAAGAAGTACTATCAAAAGCGGCGAAGTATTACCAGTTGACCATTCGGCGAACGTATATTTTTATCGATGAGATTCACCGCTTCAATAAGGCCCAGCAGGACGCGTTTCTTCCGTATGTGGAAAAAGGCGATGTCGTCTTAATCGGCGCCACAACCGAAAACCCGTCGTTTGAGGTCAACTCGGCTCTCCTGTCTCGGATGAGAGTGTATGTGCTGGAACGGTTGACCGAAGATGATCTTCGCGTGGTTGTCAATCGAGCATTGATCGATCCCGAACGCGGTTTGGGGAAAATGCAGGTAACGATTGATCCCAAAGCTCTCGATTATTTGGCCGCCGCGGCCGATGGTGACGCCCGTCGCGCGCTCACCCTGCTTGAATTAACCGCCCAGCATGTCGGCAGTAGAAACATGATTTTGGTTGAGCATGTTGCCGAGGTCAATCAAAAGGGATGGCTGGCCTACGACAAAGCCGGCGAAGAGCATTTCAATCTAATTTCAGCTCTCCACAAAACAATTCGCGGTGGAGATCCTGACGCCGCTTTATACTGGCTGGCGCGGATGCTGGCTTCGGGCGAGGACCCGATGTATATCATCAGGCGACTGGTCCGGTTTGCCAGTGAAGATATCGGGCTGGCTGATCCGTATGCGCTGACCCTGACACTCAGTGCCCGCGACGCCTTTCATTTTCTTGGTTCACCGGAAGGCGAGCTGGCCATAGCGCAGGCAGTGATTTACATGGCTTGCGCCCCAAAGTCGAACGCCGCGTACACAGCATTTACTAAAGCGAAAACCGACGCGACCGAGAAGGGATCACTCCCTGTTCCCCTTTGGATTCGCAACGCTCCAACCGGCCTTATGAAAATGCTCGACTACGGAAAGGGGTATAAGTACGCTCACGATTTTGAGGGTGGCTTAACCAATCAGGAGTATTTCCCGGTGGCGATGGCTGGGACAACGTATTATCGTCCAGTTGGTGTTGGTCGCGAGAAAACTATCGCCGAGTATCTTGAAAAATACCGCCGCTTCCGAGCTGAAAAGAACTCCGGGTTAAAGCAGGGAGACACCAAGTGACAATCGAACCGATCGTTGGTTCGCGGGTTTAAGGACTACAATGAAATTAGTTTCGATATTTTGCCTTTTGAAAGAAGTACGTCGGCGAATTTCTTTAGTCTGTCATTCCGGCGAAGGCCGGAATCCAGTCATGTCTTTAAAGAAGTTAGGACTGGACCCCGGCTTTCGCCGGGGTGACATTTCTGAGAATGCTTCAATAAAAGGGTTTTCTCAACACGCCCTCTTCAGAAGTTGCATTGTCGCGGTGGTACTCTTTGCCTTTGCCGATTCGAGCCATGCGGCTTCGCTCTTGATCCCAATGGACAGCACGCAATCCAATCACCTCAAGGCCTACGGCGTGATTTTCAAAGCTCTGGAAAAAGGGCACAAGTCAGAATGGCTACTCAACTACCGCTCCGGATCGTTCTTGGTTGATAACAGCAAGGAGATCGTCGACCACTGTCTGCTTATGGGCGTAACAGCCGAGCCGGTGTCGTCTGATCAGATCGCCGATATTTACCGGCAAATCGAAGTCGAAAACATGGAGCGGGTAGAACTTGAAAAAGCGCCGAAAATCGCCGTCTACTCACCTTCGAATAAAGAACCCTGGGATGATGCCGTAACACTGGCGCTTGGTTACGCTGAAATTCCGTACGATCAGGTATGGGACGAAGAAGTATTGACCGGCGCGCTCGATGACTACGACTGGCTTCACTGTCATCATGAAGATTTCACGGGACAGTACGGAAAATTCTACTCAGCGATGCGCAATCAGTTGTGGTATCAGGCCGATGTTCGCCAAAACGAGGAAACCGCCCGCAAGATGGGATTCACTAAAGTTTCGCAAATGAAACTTGCCGTGACTAAAAAAATTGAAGATTACGTCCGGCGGGGCGGATTTTTCTTTTCAATGTGTTCGGCCCCCGAAACCATAGATATCGCGCTGTCGGCTGAGGGCGTTGATATCGTGCCACGCGAATTCGACGGCGATCCGGCCGATCCTGGTGCGCAGGGGAAATTGGATTTTTCGCGCGCGATGGCGTTTGAGCATTTTGATATTTCGCTTGATCCGATGGCATACCGGCGTTCGAATATCGACACCTATCCCGATCGACAGATGCGATTCATGACACCCGACGACGACTACTTCTTTTTGTTCGAATTCTCAGCCAAGCTCGATCCGGTTCCCACAATGCTCACGCAGGACCATGTGAACACCATCAACGGATTCATGGGGCAAGTGACCGGATTTCGTAAATCACTGCTGAAAAAATCGGTCACCGTGCTGGCCCAGCCGGATAATTACGACGAGGTCAGGTACATTCACGGAAATTTCGGGCGCGGGACATTCACTTTTTTGTCCGGCCACGATCCCGAGGATTACCAGCATATGGTTGGCGACCCACCGACTGATTTGTCGCTTCATATCCATTCGCCGGGGTACCGGCTGATTTTGAACAATATTCTGTTCCCGGCCGCCAAGAAGAAAGAGCGGAAAACGTAAGTTAGTTCGTGTAGGTGGGATTCTCCGTGACGAATGATTGTCAGAGATTAATGTCAGCGTCTAATGCAATTGGCGATTTGCCACGGCTGATATTGGTTGCGGCAGTAAGCATTTGCACGCTGAGCTGTTCAAAAACATTATATGAGGTTCAGTCGTCTGCTTTCAGGATGAAGGTAGTGCAAACGAATGGTGGTGCAACCACTGACTTCGGAACATATGTCACGTACAATCGGCATCGTTGGCGTTGGTGGAAATACCAAACTCTACTTAATGCCTACCACGAAGACAGCGTTGCGGCGATCTTCCTCGATGCAAGTACTGTTTGTATTTCAGATATCGATTTGTGGCGTGATCATTGTGGCGGCGAAGGAAACGGTACGCTGCTTGCCCGGCTTGATATTCGCGCTATCCGACCATTTGTTTTTTGCGAATCTGGCCCAACCATTGACGCCGATCCCATACCCGTTTCTACTGTTCAATCGACGTCACTAACAGCGAGCCTGCACAGGTCGCGAACGACTACGAACTTGTGGTTCTTGTATTGTCGATTTACAAAGGACCCCCAAATTCCAGAAGTTGTGATATTCTCCGGCGCTGAAAAGCTCGAATTACATATGGAGGATTCACTTCGTGTTACAAGCAGCGTAGTCTGGGCGGGTCAAAAAGCTGTGGCGCTCTTTCAGATGGCATTTAGAGAATGGGGACGAGAGCGCTTAGATGTGTCGATTCCACCCAGCGCCCAGAAGATTCTATGAACGCCCCGTTTGACCTTGGCATTGTGAGTGTGTAGATTCTCCGCGTGAGTTCACAATATCACCGCACATTTTTGGCAATCGACTACGGTAAGCGGCGTGTCGGCCTGGCAAAGAGTGATCCGCTGGGGATTATTGCCTCGGCGCTTGAGACAATCATCGTAAATTCACGTCAAGACGCCCTGAACAAAATCAAACTCGCCATCGAAACCTACCAGCCCAACGCCTTGATCGTCGGATATCCGGTGCTGGCCTCGGGGGATCCGTCGCCGATGTGTCGGGAGATAGATTTGTTCATAAGTGAACTTGCTGTTTTCTGGAACGGGCCGTTGTATAAAGTCGACGAGGACTACTCATCCACTGAGGCAACCGACCTTCTGCGCGCGCAGGGTAAACGGGTGGGGAAGAACAAGGGAGAGGTCGATCGGATGGCGGCAGTTGTAATTCTCCGGCGGTTTTTAGATGAACACCCGAAAGACTAATTATGATTGGCGGGAATATCTTCTTTATATCGCCGTCACACTTCTATTCTCATTATTCGGATTATTAGTGATGATACTCAAAATGCTTGGATTTATATGGCGAACGATCACCTGGCCGCTTCGGCGTGCTTTCAGGGGTATCATCACACTTATATTCTTGGTTCTCCTGATTGCTGGAATCGTATTCTATTGGTACACACGGCCAGTTGATCTGGGGAAACGTACCGAAACGGTGATGATCTCAAAAGGTGATGATCTCGGTACCATTGCGGCTCGTCTGACAAATCAGGGTGTCATTCGCGCGCGACGCGCGCTCATATTTCCCGCCGAGTGGATCGGATTGGATCGAAAGCTTACTCCCGGTCGTTATGACTTTACAGGCGCTGTTACGCTCTTATCTGTGATTCATAAATTAGAGACGGCCGATTTTGTTCGAATAAAAATTACCATTTACGAAGGAGCGCCTATTTGGAAAGTTGCCGGCGCAATCGCTCGGGCGCTTGAAATCGATTCGGCCTCGGTCTGGACTGTGTTGCACGACAGTTCGCTTATTACAAATCTTGGTCTGCCATATCTTGAGGGGCATTTGTTTCCTTCGACATATATCGTCCCGTGGGGAACTCCTGCGGATTTGGTGGTGCGCGAAATGGTCGCCGCTTTCAAGTCTCGGACCGATTCAATCTTTACGAACGCTGATCAGTCCGGTTTGAATAGATATGATCTGCTGAAACTCGCTTCGATAATTCAGGCCGAAACAAGACTCGAATCCGAGCAACCGCAAGTGTCGTCGGTGTACCGCAATCGGCTCAAAATACGAATGCGGCTCGACGCCGACCCGACAGTCATTTACGGGCTGGGTGGTTTATCAAGACCGTTACTGCGTTCCGAGCTGAGAACCGCAACGCCGTATAACACTTATATGCGCTACGGTCTGCCCCCCACGCCAATCAATTCGCCGGGTCTTCCGGCAATCTTGGCCGCACTGCGACCCGATACGACGCCGTATTTGTATTTCGTTGCCGACGGTTCAGGTGGGCATCGTTTTTCTCGCACCAACGACGAGCACAACCGCATTCGCCGCGAGATAAAGCGCAACCAGCGCGCAAACAAAAAAATCTGAGAGTTGACCGAGAATACGCGCTAGAGCGCTTGCCCTTCGCGCAAGCGGCCAAGTTCGGCCGCGAGAGGCGCAAAGGTACGATCGGGATTCAGCGATTCCAAATCACCGAAAGCCCCGGGAAGAAATGACGAAAAACCGATCAGCCCCACCAGAGAGGCATCAATTTTAATAGGATATATCATATACGAGCCGCCGGTCACACCGTCGAGCAACAACTTTCGCTCGATAGAATTTCCGGAGAACAACCCAAAATAGTCATCCCCAAATTCAAAGCGCTGAGCCGCAACTTGTGCGAACAATGAGTTCTCAACCGGCAGATGAAGTGAGAGAATACGCGACCCCTCGCTTTCTCCCTCTGACCAGCGGGCAATCGCCAGCAGATCCCGGTAGTGTGACATGACCGCCACCAGAACTGCCCGATGAATCGGAACATATCGATGGATACTATCGGCTGTCTCTACAAAGATTTCGTGGAGATGAGAGTTACCCGTTATTTCAGTCGGAGGAACAGATTCGAGCGCCGCCATCCCGATGATCGGTGATCTTGATTTTGATTGCGGGTCAGGGGGCATAGTGGCTCAGTCGTTTTCGGGTAAAGCGCCGACCGGCTCAAGATTATATCTCTTGATTTTGCGCCAAAGTGTCGTTCGTCCAATTCCGAGCGCCGCGGCAGTGCGGGTAAAATTCCAGCGATGGTCGTCAAGTGCGCGGACGATGACTTCCCGTTGATGGTGATTAAGCAGACCACTCTTTAGAATCAGTTGGCGTGGACCTTCGGAGACAGAAGCTGTGGAAGCGGCGCCGGAATCCGAAGTGACAAAGGTGATGTCGGTAGCTTCGAGTTGATCGCCGGTGCAGAGTGCCACTGCTCTTTTGAGCGTGTTTTCCAGTTCCCGCACATTTCCAGGCCAGCGGTGACTGAGCAGTTTTTCAATAGCCGGACGTGAGATCGATAATCCCGGCTTGGAAAGTTCATAGCTCAAATGTCTCAGGAAATACTCGGTAAGCATTTCGACATCTTCCATCCGCTCGGCCAACGGTGGCACAACCAGCGGGATGACATCGAGCTTGTAGTATAGGTCCTCGCGGAATGTTCCTTCTGTCACCATAGTCGCCAAAGAACGACTGGTGGCGGCAATGATACGGACATTCACTTTCTGGACCTCGGCATCCTGCAGAAACCGCAGTAGTTTTACCTGCGCGGGTAGTGAAATACTGGATACCTCATCCAAGAAAAGCGTGCCGCCATCGACTTCTTCACGCAAGCCGCGTCGCGAGTGGGTAGCGTCAGTGGAAGTTCCCTGTGTTTGCCCTAATAGTTCAGACTCAATGAGCGCCTCGGGGAATGTACTACAGTCAATCGCCACAAAGCGGTTACGTCGTCGAGGCGAGTGATGATGAATTGTTCTGGCTATCAGCTCCTTGCCGGTGCCCGAAGGTCCGGTAATAAGGATGTTGATATCTGTCGGCGCGATTCGCGCCGCGGTTTCTTTGAGTTGGGCAATCAGTTTGGAGATGCCGACAATGTTGTCAAATCCGTATCTCATGGCGACATGGGTACGCAAAGCGCTTAGTTCGTGTCGCATCTGTCTTCGCTCCAACGCCTGTTTGATTTTTGAATGCAACTTGGACAGATTCAGTGGCTTGGTCAGGCAGTCAAAAACACCCGCTTGGACAGACTCAGTTGTGTTTTCGATCGAATCACTTCCGGTAACCAAAATCGTTTCGATACCTGCCAATTCTTTACGGGCATCTCGAATAAACGTATGCACTGTAGAGGTGTTCATCTCCAGATCGCAAATGATCAGATCGACCGTCTGCGAGCGTAATATGCGCAGGCCTTCATCGGCTGAAATTGCGTGCAGGAGATCAGAATTATCTGATTTAATCTGTTGGGACAGAAGTTCCAGTGTCGAGGGGTCGTTGCTGACCAAGAGAATGTGTGTGGTAGATTGTGTGCCCATTGCCGTATTAATTCCCTAGTCTGGTGTTAAAGCATATATCGGTCGTGAGAGTTTTCTGTTCCTGGTCGGCCAAATGTGTCACCTGTCCCTGTAGTCGCGCTCCGAGATGGATTGCCAACTGGCTCCATCCCGGATTGAATTGGACCGAACGACGTTGGTTTTCAAGCCGACTCGATATTTTCAAACGCAGATTGTCTTCTTCCGCGGTTGCTGAAATTGAAACGAGGGCCGGTTCTTGAAAATCGTGGGTGTGAGATTGGATAGCGACTTCAATCAGGTTTTCGATGGCGCCGGCCGGAGTTGACAAAACAAGTTCGTTGGCTTTCCATTCGAAATGAACTCCGCGAAGTGAAGGATGGGCCTGTCGTAGTTGTGAGATTGAAGCTGAAATAGCTTTGGAGATTTCAACCGGTCTGGTTTCGAGTTTTTCGAAGTCGAATATCAGGTGGAAACGATGTATCTGCTGATCAAGTTCAGTTGCCGCCGATTCAATCAAATGCGCCAGATCGGCCTCGCCTGATTCGTGCTTCCAACAGGTGGCGGCTCGCAAATGCACGGCGGCGGTCTGGATGCTCGATATTTTATTTCGCATCTGCCCAACTAAGAATGTGCCGACATCCTGCGGTTTACCGGGCGTTGGTCCCGGCTCGACCTTTATAAGACAGAGTGGCAGGGTGTCGTTGCCCATAGAGGTCATGGTCAACCCGCGGCCTATCACGTTTCCGATCTGGGTTCGGAGTGATCCAAACTCGCAGTCAATGAGTTCAAGAGGTGGCGCTTTGAGAAGTTCGGCCGCTGTTCGATTTACTGCGATTGTCCGGCCCGATGACCGGTTGACGAGTATCCACGGATCGATATTTGAAGTCGATTTATCAAGGTGGGCGGCCGCGTGTGAGGCGATCTCGGCTGACTCAACAAACTGGCGGGCGATGTCATGGAAACGACTGAGCGCCGACTGGTCTCGACGAAGTCCTGCTGGTACCAGCATGCCAAAAATTAACCTGCCAAAGGTCGGCTTGCCAATGGTGACGGTCATCATCAGATAGCTGGTCATGTCCGCTGTGTTGGCTTTGCGAATCTGTGAAAATACTGTTCCGGCTGGGGCAGTCGCCGCGGCTCTGATTTCATCAAGCGGAAATAACTCGGCTCCGTCCGGATGCAAATATGTTTGGCCCCGAATCAGGAAACTGATACCGTAGTCTCCCGCAAGATCATCGAGCAGGAGTTGATCCGAAGTTGTCAGTGTTTCACGATACTGAAGACCAAGAAGCATCGAAGCGATAGCCGGACGATAATCGTTGTTTGAATCAGTGGTGTTTGCTTCGGTCTGAAGATTCAAACGGTTGGCCGATGTATCGGATTGAAACTTCGGCGAACCCAGCGAACCATAGAGTAATGTTGTTTCAGCTTGGGACACGTTATATACATCGGTAAGTACAGCCGGGACTTTAGTCTCTTGTCTGGGGGGCGGCAGTCACCTTTCATGCACGGAATAGACGAAAAAAGGCTTGCATATCGACCTCGTAGGCCTATATTGTCTTGATACTTCTTCATCGGGAAGTATCCCATCTGATCGAACGCTGTTGAAAAATGGTCCTGATAAAACATCGGGAAGGAGATCTTCCAAATGGTAACTGGTAACTTGAAACAGCTTGTCATGCTGTTAGGGTCAATTGGCTTGCTTTCGGTTTCCGTGGTTGCGACTGAAGTAGTCAAGACAAACCATAACATTGACCGGGCATCGGTCACGCAAAATCTCGCAAGTATGCCCTTGCCCTTCACAAAGAACATGGGCCAATGGCCGGATTCGATTCTGTTTCGCGCCTCTGCGAATGGCGCCACCATGTGGTTCACCAAGAACGGGATTTGGTACCAGTTTTTCCGGCGGATTCCGCGTGACGACAACAACCCACAGCAAGCTGTGGGCCACCAAGACGTTTCGACTCCGCTCAACGCGACGTCAACCCCGATCCGCCGTCGGCGGACGGGATTGACCTACGAAGACCTCAAGACACACGATTCTTCTCCCGACATGGCTGACGACAGCATCGAAACGACCATGATCAAAGCCGAGTTTGTTGGGGCAAGTGAATCAGTCGAAGTCGTAGGGCTTGAGGAATTGGAATACAAGTGCAACTATTTCTTTGGCAATGATTCCTCGAAGTGGCACACCGATGTGCCGAATTTCAGCGCTGTCACTATGCGAAGTCTTTATCCGGGGGTGGATGTTACTTTTTCCACCAAAGACGGAAAGCTCCAAGAAAAAATCGACGCCCGATCCGGAAGCGATCTTGATCAAGTAAAAGTTGAATATTACGGAAAAGGCGTTTCGACCCGTGCGGCTTCACCGCAGTACTTCGCTGCGCTCAACGCGACGTCAACCCCGAAGACGGGATTGACCTACGAAGACGCGTCTGAAACTCCTTCGTTGCGAGGAGTCCTCGACGAAGCAATCTCCTCTTCAAGTGGCGATCCGTGGGCGGTCCCGCTTTCAGCGGGATCTGCCCCTTTTCACGACGGGCAGGTAGGATACCTGCCGCGCACTATATCGGAGAGACAAGTTGCATCAACGGCTTCAAGCCCAAGCGCCGTAACGCTGGTCTACAGCACCTATCTGGGCGGCAGTGGCAGTGATTATGGCGAAGCCATTGCTGTGGACTTGACGGGGAGCGCATATGTGACGGGAAGCACCCTTTCTTCCTTTTTCCCGACCGTTACTCCTTATGATGGTATCTTGGGCGGCACTTCTGACGCCTTCGTGACGAAAGTAAGCGCGGCTGGCAATAGCATGGTCTTCAGCACGTATCTGGGTGGCAGTGGTAATGATGAAGGCAATGACATCGCGGTGGATGGAGCCGGGAACGCGTACGTGACGGGAGATACCAGATCTTCTGATTTTCCTACCGTTGGTTTTCGCGGTCCCTTTGATGCTGTCTTGGGTGGCACTCATGACGCCTTCGTAACGAAACTGAATCCGGCCGGCAATAGTTTGGTTTACAGCACCTATCTGGGCGGCAGTAGCACTGAGATTGGCTATGGCATCGCGGTGGGCGGAACGGGGAACGCGTACGTGACGGGAAAGACCCTATCTTCCGATTTCCCGACCGTTACTCCTTTTGACGGTATCCTGAGTGGCACTTTTGACGCCTTTGTGACAAAACTGAATTCGATCGGCACTAATTTGGTCTACAGCACCTATCTGGGTGGCAGTGGTGAGGATCAAGGCAATGTCATCGCGGTGGATGGAGCCGGGAACGCGTACGTGACGGGAAAGACCCTATCTTCCGATTTCCCGATCGCTTTCCCAGGTGTAGCGCCTTTTGACGGTAGCTTAAATGGCGTTAGTGACGCCTTCGTAACAAAACTGAGTCCGGCCGGCAATAGTTTGGTGAACAGCACGTATCTGGGTGGCAGTGGTAACGATGAAGGCCATGGCATTGCGGTGGATGGGGCGGGGAGCGCGTATGTGACGGGAATGACCCTATCTTCCGATTTCCCTACCGTCACGCCGTTTGACGGTATCCTGAGTGGTCTTATTGACGCCTTCGTGACGAAAGTGAGCCCGGATGGCAACTACTTAGTTTACAGCAGTTATCTGGGCGGCAGTAGCACTGAGATTGGCGATGGCATCGCGGTGGACTTGGCGGGGAGCGCGTACGTGATGGGAACAACCTTTTCTTCCGATTTCCCTTCCGTTACTCCTTTTGACGGTAGCTTTAACGGCGGAACTTATGACGTCTTCGTGACGAAAGTGAGTCTGACCGGCAGTAGCTTGGTTTACAGTACGTATCTGGGTGGCAGTAGTGATGAAATTAGCACAGGCATTGCGGTGGACTTGGCGGGGAACGCGTACGTGACGGGATCGACCACATCTTCTGATTTCCCTACCGTGAGTTCTTTTGATCTTAGTTCTAATGGCGGTGCGGACGCCTTCCTGACGAAACTGCAGTGGTCATCGTGTTGTACCGGTTTGACCGGCAACGTCGACTGCGACCCGGAGCAAGGCATCGATATTTCCGATCTCTCTCTGCTGATCGATTTTCTCTATATTTCATTCTCTCCTCTTTGCTGTGCTGAAGAGGCCAACACCGACGGTGATCCGGAAATGGGTATCGACATCTCCGATCTGTCGCGACTGATCGATTATTTGTATATCAGTTTTTCGCCTCCTGCGGCGTGTATGTAGGCAGGGGAAAGCTACTACGGACCCCGTTCGGCTCGAATTACAACAGGCACTTGACGCGGGAAAACTGTTTCCTTACCTTGGCTTATGCCACTATCACGTGCCCAAGTCGAGCATATCGCCAAGCTTGCCCGGCTGAATCTGACCTCCGATGAGATAGATAAGTACACCCGCGAACTGACGGTCATCCTGACCTATGTTGATCAACTACAGGCGGTTGACACGACCGGTGTCGAGCCGAAAAATCAGTTTATCTCAGCCGAAAATGTTTTTCGTGAAGATATTCCGGAGCCGTCATTGTCTTGCGACGAAGCGCTACGAAACGCCCCCGACCGCGACGGCGAGTATTTCCATGTACCAAAGGTGATTGGTTGAAAACGGTGGAAACATTGGCGGTAATCCCGGCCCGGCTTGGCTCGTCGCGGTTTCCTCGAAAGGTCCTTTATCCGTGGAAGGGTAAGCCGCTGTTGTTTCATGTGTGGGATAAGGTTCGTCAGGCGAACACGATCACGAGGGTGGTAATAGCAACCGATTCAAAAGAAATCGAAAAAGTATCCCGGGATTTCGGCGCCGAAGTTGTCCGGACCTCGGCCCGCTGTCAAACCGGATCGGATCGCGCCGCTGAAGTTCAGAGGAAAGTCGGCGGCGATATTGTTATCAACGTACAGGGAGACAATCTCAATCTGACGCCTAAAGTGTTTGACACAGTCATTCGAGCAATGAAAAAAGATTCGACGATACAATTCGCGACACTGGCTCGTCAGACTAGCACCGATGAGGAATTGTTCGATCCGGGGCGGGTCAAGGTAGCGGTTGATAAGAACAGTCGGGCACTTTGGTTCTCACGTTTTCCGATTCCATTTCTGCAGAACGCCTCTGCCGGGACACGCTTTCGACAATTTCCATTTCTTTCGCATGTAGGAATTTACTTTTTTCGCGCGGCCGCTTTGGCTCAATATACCACATGGAAGCGAACACCCTGCGAATTGGCTGAATCGCTCGAACAACTTCGCGTGCTCGAAAATGGCGGTTCGATGCGTGTGTTTATGACTAATATGAATTCAATCACTGTCGACACACCCGCTGACCTCAAGCGGCTGACGGCAGGCAGGCGATAGAGGGAAGGGAGTCCGTTGATGGAAAAGGCGAAATATATATTTGTGACCGGCGGAGTGGTGTCGTCGCTCGGCAAAGGAATCGTGGCGGCCTCGCTCGGTTTGCTTCTCCAGCGGCGCGGCCTTAAAGTCCAGAACCTGAAATTCGATCCATACCTGAACGTCGATCCCGGCACTATGAATCCATTTCAGCACGGTGAGGTCTTTGTTCTGGACGACGGTTCCGAAACCGATCTCGATTTGGGTCATTACGAACGATTTCTGGATCAATCGCAATTGCGCGTGAACAATGTTACTACCGGACAGATTTATCACACGATTATCACTCGCGAACGTCGGGGCGATTATCTCGGAGCGACTGTGCAGGTCATTCCGCATGTCACCGAGGAAATAAAAAATCGACTACGGTTACTCTCTAAGGCCGCCGAACCACCCGATGTAGTGATCGCGGAAATCGGCGGTACGGTCGGCGATATCGAATCGCTTCCATATCTGGAAGCCATTCGACAGATTGGACTTGAAGAGGGTGATCGCAATGTGATGTTCATTCATGTTACGCTGGTTCCGTATATCAACACCGCCGGAGAATTCAAAACCAAGCCGACCCAGCACTCAGTGAAAGACCTTCGCGAGATTGGTATCCAGCCGCACATGCTTATCTGCCGTTCGGCCAAGCCACTCAATGATTCGCTTCGCCAAAAAATATCGCTTTTCTGTTCGGTTCCCACTCCTTCGGTCATCGTAGCAGAGGATGTCAGCACCATTTACGAGGTCCCCCTGCACTTCCATCGGCAACATATGGACCAGATTGTTTGCGAGCATTTCGGATGGCCGGCCACCGAGCCGGATATTGCGCAATGGGAAGGACTGGTTGAGCGAATCAAGAACCCAGCACGGCGAATCCGCATAGCGATTTGCGGTAAATATGTCAATCTGAAAGACGCCTACAAATCGATCATCGAATCGTTTATTCACGCCGGTGTGGCCAATGATGCCGAGGTAGATCTCATCTGGGTTAGCTCAGAAGACATTAAGCACGGCGGCGCCGATCGATATCTTGCCGATGTCGATGGCCTTCTTATTCCCGGTGGATTCGGCGAACGCGGCGTGGAGGGGAAAATTGACGCAATCCGATTTGTCCGCCAGAACAATATCCCATTCTTCGGGATTTGCTTGGGCATGCAGTGCGCCGTGATCGAATTTGCCCGCAATGTCTGCGGTCTTGCCGACGCTCACTCGTTTGAGTTCTATCGCGATCTGAAACACCCGGTCATCCACCTCATGGCTGATCAAGAGGGAGTAACAGAACTTGGTGGAACCATGCGATTGGGAGCGTATCCCTGCGAACTCATTCAACACAGTCGATCCTTCGAGGCCTACGGGTCAGCCACCGTTTCTGAACGCCATCGGCACCGGTACGAACTTAACAATGTCTATCGGGAGATGCTAATCAACAACGGCCTCTTGATGGCTGGTTTGTCACCCGATCAGAGACTGGTGGAAATAGTCGAAATCCCCACTCACCCTTGGTTTGTTGGGGTGCAATTCCATCCGGAGTTGAAATCGCGTCTGGTTCGGCCGCATCCGCTGTTCCGGGAGTTTGTCAAAGCGGCGGTCCAATATCAGATCAAGCGTGTCGATACTGGCGCCTCAGCTGAAGAGTCAGTTGACGTAACCCGCGCAAGAGGATAGCTGTTCGATCAGCCGCTTCCCGCCGTTGACAATCTACGCAGGGTTGGGTATCGTGTTATCCTGTTTTTGATATGAATTGCCAGGGAAAGATTATTCAGTTGAAGAACTTAGCCATCATTCTCGTCTGTGGACTTTTGGTCAATTCCCCAAGCCGCATAACTGCACAAGTGCCGTCCCTTGATTCGACCCTTGCTCCTTTTGGAGAAGTGTCCTTTGATCAACCTATCGATCCTGATCTATATCTTATCCGTCCAGGCGAACGCCTGATAGTCACACCGATTAAAGCAGGATTAGCCACTTCGGAGTTGATTGTCGGACCGGAAGGGAAGATTATCGATGCCCGAATCGGGGTTGTCGATGTCAACGGAATGACGCTGAGCCAGGTACGGAAACGTCTGGAAGAGCCGCTTTCCGGCCAGTTTCGCTCTGCACAGATTGTCGTGTCCATTGTCGCTCCTCGGCAGGTGTCGATTGCGGTGATGGGGGCCGTGAAAAATCCCGGAAGCTATTTGATGTACACATCTCAGCGGGTCTCGGATGCGATAGATAGTGCGGGAGGGCTGAAGGCCGGGGCTACTACCCGGCGAATCGAGTTGACAGCCGGTCTCAAGACAATAATCGCCGATCTCGACAAGGCCCGGTACAGCCGTTATTCTTACGCTGATCTGCCCTTGTATGCCGGAGCCGCCGTCTATGTGCCTATGCGGTCGCTTCAGACAGTTCGCGTAGCAGGCGAAGTTCAGTCGCCGCGCGAAGTGGAACTTGTGGAGGGCGACACCCGCGACGATCTCACGACGCTTGCGGGTGGAATCCTGCCGACAGGCAACAGCGCAAATAGTTTTGTGATGAATGATCCGGGACGCTCTCTGACCGACCGTGTTCCCCGGGCAGGCGACCTCATTGTTGTGCCAATTGACAAATCATATTTGGCGAAACGTGGCGTGGTTATCAGCGGAGCGGTCCTCAAACCCGGCGGGTATGGATTCCGCGTTGGAATGATATTTAGCGAATTGATTGACGAGGCCGGAGGAAGCGCCTCCGGCGCGAGCGTTAATCGGGCAGTGATCTTCCGTCGCAGTGACCGTCTCGATCCGGGTTCCGATACGTTGCCGCGAACTCCCATCGGAAATCTTTACACTTCGGAAGGCAAACCGAGGGAGATTGCACTGAAACCTCTGGACTCGCTCTACATTCCGGCGGCTGTCGGCGTTGTTCGAATCGGCGGATTGCTACGTCGTCCCGGTCTGTTCTCATATGAGCCAGAGCAGTCTGTTGCACACTATATAAGCATGGCCGGTGGGTTGGCGGCTTCAGCCAATCACATCGATGTCAGTATTCGCAATCGGGTGACCGGTCAGGTCTTTCTCGCTTCACCGGAGTCGATTGTGGAAGACGGTGACGAAGTGCTGATTACATCCTCAGAGAGCAAACAGTGACCGAACGATCATCCAATAATCTATTCCGGCTTCTCGAGGCAATCGCGCTCCATCGCGCGTTGGTGATAGGAATCATAAGTTTCGGGACGGCGCTCTCAGTTGTTCTTGCTTTGTCGCTTCCCAAGTGGTACAAAGGCGAGGCATTACTCTTGCCACCAAAAGAACAAACCAACAAAGGCGCAGGATTGGCGGAACTGGCGGAGGTAACTTCTGTGGCTGGCGGACTAAATCTGCCGGTGATGGTCACAGCTTCGGATCTATATGCCCGCATGCTCCGCAGTCATGCCATTTGTGATCCGATCACAGAGAAATTTGATCTGCCCGCCCGGTTCGGTACGGGGAATCAGACAGAAACGTATGTCGAGCTAATGGACCGTGCCCGGTTTCAGGTGACCAACGAGGGGTTACTATCCATCAGCGTCGAAGACAAAGATCCGCAAACAGCCGCCGATCTGGCAAATGCGTTTGTCGAGGAGTTGATGGCGCTCGATCAAAAAATATCGTCATCGCGAGCCACTAAGAACCGTCAATTTATAGAAGAACGCCTTGGCCGAGTGAAAAGCCAGCTTGATTCCTCACGGCAGGAACTCGAAGAATTTCAGCGTACCAACAGGGCGGTGGATTTTGACGCGCAAACGCGCTTGGCTATCTCGCAGGCGACTGATCTCAAAGTGATGCTGGCGAAGCTCGATCTTGATCTCAAGTCGCTTGAGAGAGTCGTCGGCGAGGACAACGCCGAGCTGATCGACAAGAAATCGCGTCGCAAGATTATACAGACACAATTAGCTGATCTTGAGGAAGGCGGAAGCGACAGTTCCTATTTCAACTTGCCGGTGTCGCGCATTCCAAAGCTCAAAGGTCAATACGAATTGCTGTTCAGCAACGTCAAGGTAAACGAAGCGCTGTACGAAACGCTTCTGGGGCTTTTGGAACAGGCCAAAGTTCAGGAAGGAAGCCAGAGCGGAACGCTCAGCGTGCTCGATCGGGCGCGAACGCCGGAACTTCGCAGTCGCCCACAGAGGACTCTGATAGTGATGGCTGGAGCCGGATTTTCGATATTGTTGGCGCTGGTGTTGGCGGCCGGACTTGAGTATCTGCGGCGTCTCGAAGAATCGTCGGTCGAAGACTACCGGCGCGCAATACAATTTGTCGACGCTTTTCTTGGCTGGTTGCCGGGAATGCGTAAAAGATAATCCGGTGCGGTACTCTGCATCGCAGGTATAAGGAAACTATATGACTGGAACAGTAATAGCAGAGTCGGCCAGATTAGGCGCCGGAACCAAATATGGGTGCCACTGCATAATCGGCGATAACGTATCAATAGGCGTCGGATGCGAGATCGGTCACCATGTGGTGATACACGACGGCACCACAATCGGCGATTCGGTTCGTATTGATGACGGCGCGGTGATCGGCAAGCGTCCGATGCGGGCGGCTAATTCAGCCGTAACTAAAGAGCAGGATCTGCCGGGCGCGATCATCGGTCCCAATTGCATCATCGGCACTCATGTAGTTGTCTATCGCGGCTGTACTATCGGTATGAAAGTGTTAGTTGCGGACCTGTCGACTGTGCGTGAGAATGTCTCCATTGGCGATTTCACGATTGTGGGCCGGGGTGTGGCGGTGGAAAATTTCTGCAAAATCGGCCGGTATGTAAAACTTGAAACGAACGTCTATATCACGGCGTATTCGGAAATCGAAGATCGAGTGTTTGTAGCGCCCTGCGTGGCGACCTCAAACGATAATTATATTGGCCGAACCGAAGATCGTTTCAAGCACTTCAAGGGTGTAACAATCAAAAAGGGTGGTCGCGTGGGTGTCCATGCCACCGTTCTGCCGGGTATCACCATCGGCGCTGACGCACTTGTCGCGGCCGGAGCGCTGGTTACCAAAGACACGCCGGCAGGAAAAATTGTCGCCGGTGTACCGGCAAAAGTTTTTCGCGATGTCCCCCCAGAGCAGTTGCTCGATAAACAGGGGTGGAAGGAATAATTACAGGAGAAAATATGGCAGTTCCATTATTGGATATGAGCCGGCAGTACGCCTATCTGAAAAGCGACATGAATAAGGCGGTGCTCGATGTCTTGGCTCACGGCAAATTTGTCCTCGGGCCAGAAGTCACAAAGCTCGAAGAAGAACTGGCGAAAGTCTGCGCGGTTCCGTACGCGGTCGGCGTTGCTTCGGGCACCGACGCGCTGTTGATCGCGCTCAGAGCTTGCGGTGTTAAACCGGGCGACGAAGTTATCACCAGCAACTTTTCGTTTTTTGCCTCCGCCGGAGTGGTGTCGCGTTTGGGTGCGCGTCCCGTGTTTGTCGATATTGACCCGGAAACTTACAACATGGATCCGGCTCTGATTGAAAAGGCCATCACGCCAAAAACCAAAGTGATCATGCCGGTACATCTGTTCGGTCAGCTTGCCGACATGGATCCGATTATGGCTATCGCCCGCAAGCATGGGATCAAAGTAATCGAAGATTCCGCGCAGGCGGTCGGGGCAGAATATAAAGGACGTCCGGCCTGTTCAATGGGCGATTTCGGTTGTCTGTCTTTCTATCCGTCGAAGAATCTTGGCGGCGGTGGCGACGGCGGCATGATCTTGTGTCAAACCGAAGAAGACTACAAAAACTGTCGCTCACTCCGGGCGCACGGAGAGAATCCCAAGTATTTCCACCGAACGATCGGCTATAATTCGCGCCTCGACTCCATTCAGGCCGCCATCCTATTAGTCAAACTCCCGCACTTGCGGAAATGGTCCGAGCAGAGACTTGCCCACGCCCGGGTGTACAATCGCGAATTGGCAGGAATTGCGGGGCTCAAACTCCCAGCCATTAAAGACTATTCCACGTTGCACATATTCAACCAGTACACGCTGGCCTCACCCCGACGAAAGGAAATCGAGGCGGCCCTGCAGCAAGCAGGAATTGGCATGATGATTTATTACCCCATGCCGTTCCACAAACAGGATTGTTTCGCCGATCTGGGTTACAAACCGACCGACTTTCCGTTGTCGACCATTGCCGCCGACCAAGTCTTTTCCATTCCAATCTATCCGGAAATGACCGATGCGGAGCAGGCGGAAGTCATATCAGTCCTAAAGCGGATAATCGCCTGATTTTATTTCAGGCAGGACAGTAGGCAGTCATGTTGGCCGATAGAATTCGCGCCATTATCGGGATGTCGGCGGTGATTCTCATCTCGCGACTGCTCGGGCTGGGTCGTGAGCTGGTGGTGGCCGCTCGTTTTGGCACCTCGCATGAGTTCGATATCTATCTGATCGCGCTCATGTTTCCGGCGCTCGCGTACAGTGTCATTAACTTTGCCTCGTTTTACTTGCTGGTTCCGTTTTTCTCCAAACATCTCGTCAAGTCGGAAGCGGATTCGCAGTCGTCGATAAACTGGCGCGTCACTTGGCCATTAGTCAACCATCTGACTATTATCAGCGCGGTGGCAACAGTACTACTTGCAGTGGGAGGCCCGCATCTGATAGGGCTTTGGATGCCCGACCTCTCTGCCGCACAAGGTGAGCAAGTGGCCCTGTACAGTCGGATGCTTTCCGCTATGGTTTTGCTTGGAGTGATCGACGCTTTCCTTCGCGCCGTACTCAATACTCAGAGAGTATTCGCGTACACTGCCGGCGGACCGGTCATGGAAAACCTTGTCATCATCGGATTTGTTGTCGGGTTGTCATCGTTCTGGGGAGTCGGCGCGCTGGCCTACGGAATGCTGGCGGGGATGCTCGTGCAGAACATCTATCTGTTGGTGCGGGTTCTGCGTTTCAAACCATTCGCGCAGTTCACCTGGTCAATCTTTTCGATTGAAACCAAATCACTACTTTTATCGGCCGGTGTGCTGGTGCTGGTTGAACTAGTCAACCGCTCGTATTTTCTCATTGATCGCTATGTCGCGCTTCCGTTTGGCGATGGCATCGTGTCAGCCCTCAATTATGCGCAGATTATTACTCAGCTTCCCGACTCAGTGATCGGCTTGGCTATCGCGTCGGTACTTTTTCCATTATTTGCCGAATCGGGAGACCGCCTCGGGCTGGGCAGATTCGGCGACATCTATAGGCGCGGCGTGATAGGTGGGCTTTTTATCGCCCTGCCGATGGCGCTCATTTGCCTGACCTTTTCCCATGAACTGGTGTTTGTTCTCTTGCATCGTGGTCAGTTTGATTTGGAATCGGTTGAAAAGACCGGCGCGCTATTGCGCATGCTTGCCCCCACGGTCGCAGTCTTGTTCGTTATCTCGACTTCCATTCGCGCCTGCTATTCGTTGGGCATGACCCGCATTATCTTTTGGCTGGCGCTGGCCGCGTTCGCGCTCAAAGTAGTCGGCTCATTTGCGCTGGCAGAGTTGTTCGGATATCCCGGGATTGGTTTGGCTACGACACTCTCCATGACCGGATACGCGGTTGCGCTGGTTCTGCTGATTATTCGCCGACTTGAAGCGATTCACCGTGCCGCGATTATCAAGAGTCTCGTGAAACTGGTGCCGATAACGGCGGTCCTCTGTCTGATCACATTCCTGTTCAAGCCGCTGGTGGGAGAAATCACCGAAGAGACCATCTGGGGTGAGATGTTTCTGAAAATGATCGGCACAATCATCGGCACGCTCGGTTTGTTTGCGCTTCTCTCTATTCCGCTGGGACTGGGAGATTATGTGAAAGAGCTTCTCAGTCGCACCGGCGCTACCCCCGAAGAAGTTGAGGCGTACGACGACGCCCACATGAGGTGATTATGTCGCGTGGGCGTGTTGTCATTTTCGGCTGGGCGGATTCATCACACATTCAGCGATGGGCGATTGGGTTATCGAAGCGCGGTTTCGATATCAACGTGATTTCGGTCGGAGGGAATCCGATTGAGGGAATCCCGACGATCATTTACCCTCGAAGCGACAAGGGGGCGTATTTTCGATATGCTATGCGCGCGGCGCGTGACGCCTCAAATTTCAAGCCCGATCTCGTACACTGTCATTATGCCGCGGGGTTCGGTCTCTGGACTCTGGCGCTCGGATTTCGACCGACGCTGGTATCTGTCTGGGGTTCGGATGTGATCAATATAGGAGGAATATCTCGCTTCATTGTTCGACGAACCCTTGCGCGGGCCGACTGGGTTTCCGCAACCGGCGATTTTTTGAGCGAGACGGCTTGCGATCTTGTGAAAGGAATATCAAAACGAGTAAGTGTTATTCCTTTCGGCATCACACCACTGGATAATCCAATCCCGCTTCCGGAGGGACCGGTTCAACTCTGTTTTCTTAAGGAACATCGCCCGATTTACGCCCCTGATCTTCTGCTTGAGGCCTTTTCACTCGCCCGGTGCATGATTCCGGATATTCGCCTATCGTTGGCGGGGATTGGCCCGATGACCGAGTCACTCAAAGCGCGAACTTGCGAGCTGGGGCTTGAAAACGCAATAGACTTCCCAGGATATTTGGACTATCGAATGGTTGAAAGTTTTCTCTCCGAACACCATATTCTGGTTATGCCGTCGCGGATGGAATCATTCGGGGTGGCGGCGCTTGAGGCCTCAGGATGTGGTCGCCCAGTGATCGCCACACGGGTAGGAGGTATTCCAGAGGTAGTGCGTGATGGCGAAACCGGACTGTTGGTTGAAAAGGAGAATGTGTCATCGCTTGCCAACGCCATCGTTCGACTCGCGACTGACCGCGAGTTGATGAACCGTATGGGGCAAGCCGGACGGCGATATGTCGAGCAAAAATACCTATGGGAAACCTGCCTCGACAAGATGTGCGAACTCTATGGCAGACTGATATCCAATGCTAAAAAACATCCCATTCTATGATCTGAAACTCGCCGCCTCGACTGCGCGGTTGGTCGGCAAGACTTTGAAATCGGGGTGGCTGACCACCGGACCGGCAGTCGAGCAATTCGAATCCGGCCTCTCCAATTTGCTACACATAAAACATACGGCGGCGGTTAATTCGGCGACATCTGGACTCACATTAGCTCTTCGCGCTGTTGGCGTAAGGCCGGGCTCCGAGGTGATCACGTCGTCTTTTGCGTTTGTCGCAGGAGTAGAATCAATTCTGAATCTCGGCGCGACACCAGTGCTGGTCGATATCGATCCCAAAACGCTGAATATTGATCCTAAAGAAGTCGCCCAAAAAGTCACCAAACGAACTGTTGCCATTCTGTCGGTTGATATTGCCGGATTCCCGTGTGACTATAAAGGGCTTCATCATATAGCCAAGGAACATGGCGTGTCGATTGTGTCGGACTCGGCTCACGCGCTTGGGGCAATGCTTGACGGTAAATCTATGCCGCACTGGACCGATCTTTCGGTATTCTCGTTTCACGCCACCAAGAATCTCACCTGCGGCGAGGGAGGGATGGTCGTATCGCGGGACAAGAAACTAATAGAACGGATTCGACTCTGGTCGAAACACGGTATGACCGCCAGCGCCTATGAGAGAAAGAAACAATCGAGCTGGTCGTATGATGTCGTCGAACACGGATTCAAAGCGAACATGTCGGATATTCTGGCCGCGGTCGGGCTGGGCGAGTTAAAATTATTTACGACCAATCAACGGCGTCGTGAACAATTGGCAATGAGATATTTGGCAAATCTCGCTGGGGTCGAAGATTTTGTGTCAGTTCCACAACTACAAATCGGACCTCACCACGCTTGGCATCTTTTTATTGTTCAATTAAATCTGGGTCGACTGAAAATATCCCGGGATGAGGTGATCAACAAATTGAAATCGGCTGGTATTGGATGCAGTGTTCATTACCGCCCGATTCATACCCTTTCATTCGCCAATGGTGTAATCAAAACCGCGAAGAAACTGCCAAATGCTGAGCAGGCGGGACAATCGGTGATTTCGCTGCCGTTATACCCGCTGTTAAAACCGGTTGACGTCGAAAATGTCTGCGACCGCATGGTTTCAATCCTTCGGCGTCATTCCCGCTAACAGTCCCACTTGCAGTATACATACGATATGCCAGCCAACCTACCGCCGCAATACTACGAACTGGAACGTGAATTCCGCGCCGAGAGGGATCCCCGCGAAAAGCTCCGCATGGCCGAAGAACTCTTGGTCATGATGCCCAAGCACAAGGGGACCGACAAGCTTCAGGCCGATATGAAGACTAAGATTTCAAAGCTCAAAAAGGAAGTTGAGCAGAAAGATCACCAGCACGGCGCGGCGCACGTTGTCGCGCACGATCATATCGAAAAAGAAGGAGCCGGGCAGGTGATTTTGATAGGCGCGCCGAACTCTGGCAAATCCTCTTTGCTGGGAGCGCTGACCAAGGCGCATCCGGTGATCGCCGATTATCCCTACTCCACCCGTGAGCCGCTCACCGGGATGATGCCGTTCGAGACCATTCAATTTCAACTTATCGATACGCCACCGATTTCCCCTGAACTGTACGAAAACTACCTAACCAATCTGATACGCACCGCTGATATCGTCGCGCTGGTGTGCGATCTGTCAGATTCACAAGGCGTCGAGGCAATGCGGTATGTGGTGGAGCAACTTCGCGAAAAACGGATGCTCTTAGGCGAGGTGGGAGACCCGGTTACTGACGACATCAGGTTCGTGCATAAAAAAACAATCGTTGTCGCGCACAAGGCGTTTGAATCCGACACCGATCCGGCGGTAGCGAAAATTCGGGAGTTATTTCCGAAAGCGCCGATTGTGCCCACCTCGATTCTCGATGACAATAGTATGAATAATTTCAGGCGAGCGGTATTCGACATTCTCAGGATTATCAGGGTGTACACCAAGCATGTTGGCGAAGAGGTTAAGCTGGAATCGCCGGTCATTTTACCGGTGGATGGTACAGTCGAAGATGCCGCGGTGGCGATCCACAAAGAGTTTGCCGCGAAGCTAAAGTTCGCACGGGTGTGGGGCGAGGGGAAATTCGATGGTCAGCGCGTTCAGCGGGACTTCAACCTTTCCGACGGCGACATCGTGGAGTTCCATATTTAACCTTCTTGCAGGACTCGGCCTGTCTCCATTATTCTTGACAACCAAGCCGCGTCGGGACTAATTACAGGGATGAATTCAAAGCCATATTACAATCTACTCGATGCTGTGCAAGCTCCGGCCCGCGCGCTTTCGGCCAAGCAGATTCTGCTTATGGTTGTCTCTCTCGTTGCAGGGCTGGTTGTTTTCGACATATTCCGATATCTGGCATATCTTGAGCAAGGCGAAAATCTCGGACTTGTTTTTTCGATGTACGATTTTTTTCCGTTTGATTCACCACCCCACGGCCGGATACTGGCCCAATTGCTGTATGCGTGCGGAGTTGGCGGGGGAGCGCTGTGTGTCATGTTCGGATTATTCGCCGTGTCAGCAATTCATGTCGAGGCAATTCGCGGTAACCCGTTTCTGTCGGCCAGCAAGGCATTTCGATTCGCGCGTAGTCGCGTAAAACAGATTGTCTTGTCCGAAGTGGCAGTTGTGTTATTTGTGGGACTAATTGTTCTGCTGTTTGTCCTTTTTGGGTTGATTGCGCGTATTCCGGTGCTGGGCGGCCTGATCTACTCGGTATTTTTTGTCATCCCCAATTTCATCATCGCGCTTTTTAGCGTATTCATCCTGTTTGTCCTGTCTCTGAGCATCCTGCTCCTTCCGGCGGTGGCCGCGGCCGAGAGGGAAGGAGAATCGTTCGGGGTGATCCTCGAAACCTTTTCGACGCTGATTCGTCAGCCCGCTCGCTGGATCGGCTACACTGCAATTGCGGTAATTTTGGGCAAGGTTTGCAGTTTTGTCTATGCCTATTTCGCCTTTCGTGCGGTGCAGTTTATGATCTGGTCGTCGTCGCTGGGCGGCGGCGAAAAAATTGAACGATTGATAAACTCCGGCCTCTCACACCTTCCAGCGCAGTCCCGTCTGGTGCGTGAGACCTGCACCGTTCTCCCCGGCGTCAAATGGTCGTTTGGACTCGGACGCTGGGACGGATTTGCCGACAGTGGCATTGCGGGGCATCTGATGTCGCTCATGCTGTTTCTGATATTTGCCTCGGTGATTGGATATTTTCTGGCCATCCTTGCTACGGCGCAAACCTACACCTACGCGGGCATCCGTCTTTCTAAAGACGGCCACGATATCGCGTCCGAAAAGCCGCTCCTTTTCGAAGACGAGCATGTAAACCCGGAGATTGATCCCGTTAAAGGCCAAACCAACTGAATGCGCGTCGTTCGTAAAATCTCCCAGATGCAACGCCTCTCCCGTCAATTCGCGGCGGCAGGGAAAACTATCGGTTTGGTCCCCACTATGGGATATCTCCACGACGGACATCTGTCGCTCATTCGTAAAGTAAAACGCCGCGCCGATCTGGTGATCACGAGCATATTCGTCAACCCATTGCAATTCGGACCGAAAGAAGATTTACGACGCTACCCGCGCGACGAAAAAGGTGACATTCACAAAATCCGTTCGGCCGGAGGCGAGATCGTTTTTATCCCGAGCGCTAAAGAAATATATCCGCCCGATTTCCAAACTTGGGTAACGGTAGAGCATTTGACCAACTCGCTTGAAGGAACAGTGCGCCCAACACATTTCCGTGGCGTGACGACTGTGGTTACCAAACTGTTCAATATCTGTCGGCCAGATGTCGTGGCGTTTGGCATGAAAGATTTCCAGCAGGCGATAGTTCTACGCCGCCTGACCACCGATCTGGGATATCCAATCAAGTACATCATCGCGCCGACGGTGCGTGAGCGCGACGGCCTGGCGATGTCCTCTCGCAACGCCTATTTCGATGCCGAGGGGCGCCAAGAAGCGATCTGCCTCCATCGCGCGCTTATGACTGCCCGCTTTATGGTGCGTGCCGGACTTGCGCAGACACGAATCATCGAACGCGAAATGCGGGCCGTAATTACCGGAACAGCCCCATCCGCTAAGATCGACTATATCGCGTTCACCGATTTCGACACGCTCAATCCGACGACAAAAGCGGGGCGCGGCACTGTCTGTTCTCTGGCGGTTCGGCTTCGGGGCGTGCGTCTAATAGACAATCTCAAACTAATATAGCCGCGAATTATCCAGTTTTCCGCGCCGATTCCTTGTCAAGTTGAAGCGCGAACGGTATATTATTTGTCTATATGATTTCGTCGTCACAAAGATTAAGACTATTCGGAGTCGCCTTCGTTTTGGCGTTGATCGGGGTCTCTAACTCCTTTGGCGAGGTGTTCCGTGTTCCGGAAAGGGCTGGAACAATTCGATTGGCGTTACAGTGGGCATCAAATCAGGATACGATTCTTGTAGCGCCAGGCACCTACTATGAGTTACTCAACTATCTGGGCAAAAACGTAGTGATTCGAAGCGAGTTTGGCCCGCAAGTCACCACCATCAAACCGTTAGATCAGTTCGCTCCAGTGGTGACCTGGGTTAGTCGAGAATCAAGCGGCGCAATCCTCGACGGTTTCACGGTCACGGGATATAATGTCTTTTCTCCTACCGATACGCTGTCGATGTTTGAGTTGAACAAATTGGCAAGCCCACGTATCAAGAACTGTATCATTCGCGATAACCACGGTGTCGGTATCGCCCGGATTATGGATGACGGACCAGTGTTTTTACGTTGCCTGTTCTACAACAATACCGGCGGACCGGTGATGGCGGTTTACGGCGGGGTAGTGTCATTGCTCAGTTGCACTATTGACCGATGTGAATTCGGAATCTATTCATATAACGCTGAGATTGAAGTTCGCAACTCAATCATCAGCAATTGTACCGGATATGCCGCTCGAGGTCGAATCTCTCAGTTTGATTACAACAACATCTGGAACAACGCAATCGATTTGGACAGTGGCGCGATAAACGGACCGCACAATATCAGCATCGACCCGAGGTTCATTGACGCTCAGGGTGGCGACTATCGCATCTTGGCCGAGTCCCCTTGTATCAACGCTGGCGATCCTATGTCCTTCTTCAATGATCCCGACGGTAGCCGTGCCGACATGGGGGCGATTCCATATCAGGCGACGACCGATCTCGATGAGTCAGATATCCTGCCGACCGGATTTTCGCTTTCACAAAACTATCCCAACCCCTTTAATCCAACAACGCATATTACTTTTTCACTGCCATATCGTTCAGGTGTGAAACTCGAAGTATTCAATGCACTTGGACAAAAGGTCAGGAAACTTTTGGACCACGACTTTCCAGCCGGGGAACATGACGTGGAATGGGACGGCCTGACAGACATACAGGTGCCGGTTTCGTCAGGGGTGTATTTCTACCGCCTTGTGACCGATGATTTTTCATCCGTCCGACAGATGGTTTTGGTGAAGTAATAGATATTCTTCCACGTCATAAAGTCTTCGTAGGTCAATCCCGTCCGCCGCCGGCGGATCGGGGTTGACCTTTTGCCCCTACGCCTCCTCCGGCGCCGCTGAGTCGCCTACCTGTTCGGCGAGTTGGTACCGTTTGTAAACTCGCGCATAATGTCCGCCCTGAGCCATCAGATCATAATGGCGGCCCGATTCGATCACCTTGCCTTCTTCAAACACATAGATCATATCGACCCGTTCAAGCGTATCGGGGCGGTGGGTTATCAAGATCGCCGTCATGTCAGGCATGACTTCGTGCAGTCGCTCCCACAGACGCCCCTCGGTGCGGGCATCGAGCGCCGAAGTACAATCATCCAAAATGAGCACGCGCGGTTTTCCGACCAATGCCCGTGCCAATGCCAACCGTTGTTTCTGACCACCGGAAATCGACATCCCGCGAGTACCGATGGCAGTATCCAGTCCTTTCGGAAACAACGCGATTTCGTCTTTCAACTGGGCGACTTCGATGGCCCATTCAAGCACCGTATCGGAGATCGCCTCGCGTCCAAAGACGATATTGTTTCGCACCGTATCGCTGAATAATACCGGCTCCTGCGGTACATACCCGATGCTCGTCCGCAGGTCTTCGAGTTTGTAGAGTCGCAAATCGCGGCCGTCGAGCTTGATCGCCCCTCCTGTTGGGTCCACCAATCGGGGGAGAAGATTTATCAGCCAGGTCTTGCCCGATCCGACTTTTCCGACCAGCGCGACTTTTTGTCCCGGCTTTATGACGATGGAAATGCCGTTAAGTATGTGGCGTTCTGAATCGCCAAACTTGAACTGCACATTTTCAATCGACAGTTCACCGTGCACATCGCCATTCCTCGGATCGGCGATGTCGTCGGTGACCATCGGCGTGACTTTTTCAAGTTCAACCAAACGATCAATCGACACCGCCGATTGCCTCGACTTGACCAAAAACTGCCCGATGTCGAACATCGGAAATACCAGATAGACGACGTAATACACAAAGGCCACCAGTTCGCCAACAGTAAGATCACCGCCTATCGCCATCAGCCCACCGGCCAGTGTAACGATGATGATCCCGATTTGCCAGATGTAGAAATACATCGACTCGACCGAGACATTGGCTTTGATAGTGGCGATCTCCGCTTTTCTGCGATCGGCCAAGGCGAGATCGACTTTGCCAAGCTGAGCCTGCTCGCGGACATACGCTTTCACCACACGGATACCCGAAAAGCAGGCCTCCATGACATCGGTAAAATGCGAGATTTTCTTCTGCAACTGGTCATACCGCTTGTCGAGCAGGGACGACGTCTTGAAAAAAATCACTATCAGAATCGGCAATGGCCCTGCGCTATATAGCGCCAGCCGGGGGTTGATACTGACCATCATCGCAACCGCAAAGGTGACCATCAGCATTGCTTCATAGAACCGAAAAATTCCAGAACAGGCAAACCATGAGAGTTTTTCGGCGACATCGTCGGTCATGCGGGTTACAAGATCGCCGGTCCGAAACTTGTTGAAAAAATCCGGCCCTTTGAGAGTAACACCGTCGAATGATCGTTGTCGGAACAGCCATTCCAGCTTAATGTTCATCCAAGTGCGATGCCCCTGCACAACGATGTACATAACGGCCGAGATTAAACCCAAAAGAGCAACTGACAGGGCCAAACTTAGTGCGGCAGATAGTCCGAGTTGATCCCCCCGGTTTACCAGCCATCTGGCGATAGGGTGATCGGCCACCGAGCCGGTTTTGACAAAATCGACGGTGAATTCGATCAACCGCGGAAGAAAAACCTGAAGCGCCACCTGCACCGGTGTCAGCGCCAACAGGACAATCAGCACATACTTGTAGTCTCTATAATATTTCCAAAGCCAACGTATTTTATCACGCATAATTTGTCGCTCCTGAGCCGGATTTGAATTGCAGGTGGAACAGCTTGGAGTAGTAACCGTCTTTCTGCAGGATCAATTCGGTATGGGTTCCCCGTTCGATTATTTCTCCACGCTTGATAACAAGAATCTGATCGACATCAAGTATTGTCGATAAGCGGTGGGCGACAATGAGCGAGGTTCGGTTTGTCATAAGTTTCTTTAACGATGCCTGTATCGTGCGCTCAGTTTCCGGGTCGACTGAACTCGTGGCTTCGTCCAAAAGCAAAACCTCCGGATCTACTACAAGAGCGCGCGCGAAGGACAGCAATTGTCGTTCGCCCCGGCTGAAATTGCTTCCTTTCTCGGAAACCAGCGTCGCATACTGTTGCGGTAGTCGCGCAATAAAGCGATCGGCCTCGACAGTGACGCCGGCCTCTTTTATCCGGTCGGTGTTCACGGCCTCGTCTTCGAGCGAGATGTTTTCGGCCACCGTTCCGGGAAACAGAATGATATCCTGCAAGACCAGCGCGAATTTTCGGCGAAGGTCGGCCTTGGCGAATGAGCGAATATCAATTCCGTCGATCAGAACGCGACCCTTCTGCGGGTCGTACATCCGGAGCAACAGCGTGATGATTGTCGATTTGCCGCCGCCGGTTACGCCAACAAGCGCGACCCGTTGTCCCACTGGAATGTCAAAAGAAACATCCCTGAGTACCCAATTCTCGTCATTGTTGTACGAAAACCAGACGTTTTCAAATCGTATCGACGACGCAATCGGCGGAAAATTCAGCGGGGTACTGGGATCTGGGATAGTTGACTGTTCACCTAATAATCCCACTATCCGCCGGGCGCCGGCGAATCCTTTTTGAATCACCGATAACTGTTCCGAAGTTCGGTAGATTGGGTCAAACGAACGCCAGATCAACACAACAAACATGCTGATAGTGCCGACTGTGATCACACCTGACTCTTTCCACAGCGCACCGAACAACAGCACCGTGGCCATAGCCGCGTACTGGAAAAAACTCATCAAGTTGAAAAACAGCACAAAGCCTACATGCACAAATAGTTCATCGTCGAATTTTGCTTTGTTGGCCGCATGCAACCGAGCACGGGCATAGGCCCCTCGGTGAAATATCTGGATGATCGACATGCCATGAAGCATCTCGGTCAGTGTGGCAGTTACCTCGGCCATTTTCTTGCGTACCGCAAAGAATCGGGGCGTGGTTACGCGTTGAAAGATGTACACGCATAAGAGCACCAGCGGCACAAAGCAGAGTAGCACCGAAGCCAACTGCCAGCTGTAATGGAACATGAGCGCGAAAATGCCGACTATCAAAAGCATATCGCCGACAATCAGCACCGCCGCGTTGGTGAACAGCATGCGGAGGGATTCGGTGTCGGATTCCACCCGCGAGAGGAGGCGCCCGACCGGATTCTTGTCGAAATACGAATTGTCGAGCGACAATAGGTGCGAGAACATTCGGCGTTTCAGGGCTACCATGACCTCCTGTCCGATAGTCTCCAGACGTATCCGCTGGATGACCTGAAGGACCAGCGTGATAATCTGGATAAGCGCGATCTGAGAGACAGTCCACACCAGCCCTCCGACATCTTTGCCGGCGATATCGACATCCAGCGCCTGTCTTAGCAGAACCGGCCAATACAGCGACAATGTTGTGGCAACAGCGAGAATACCCAGACATAGCGCCAATCCCCATACGTGAGCACGTAAGAGTGGCCGGAGGGCACCAAAGGCCTCGCGGTTGGTTATCTTTTGTTCATCCTTGCCGTTTGGCTCGGATTCGTAGAAATCTGAAGTCATTTTTTGTCAGTCCTTTTATTGTCTCATTTACCGGCGGGTGTTTAGTGTTAAAAAAAATCCCGCCGAAACCTCTGGTTGCGACGGGACAAATTGCCGGTAATAGACGTTAGTCTAAGGCAAAGATATACTCCCGCCGCAAACAGTGCCCGGTTGTACCAGGCAGAATTTGACATCAATCATTGTCATGAGTATTCCTGTTTTGCCTTTCAATGCGGTTGTCTCTTCTGATTTCTTAGGTCTGTTTACCTATAATTGTTACCAGTATGGCACACGGTTTGTCTGCCGTCAATAGTTTTTTTGGGAGTATTCGAAAAAAGTGATCCCCGCGCGGTCGGCCTTTTGTTGTGAGCGAGACCAGATTGCTTGCCGCAGGGCCTTGCCGGAGTGTATAATGCGGGTGTAGATTGGAGAAGCATGAAACGAACAGTATTGACAATCATTCTGGTGTTGCTCCACCTTGCAGGATCAACCGGAGCGGCACCCAGAAAACCTATCCGGGTGGGATTTTTCGAGGCGGGGGAGTACTATTCTCATTCCGTCGTCAGAAATATGTACCGAGACGCGCTTGAGCATCTGGTTCCAGAGCAATACCGGGTGATCTATCTTCCGAACGGCTTCAAGACGGCGGAATGGAAACGCGACTTGTGCAAAGCCAAGGCCGCTGAGTATGTTCGGGATACTTCGATAGATATGGTCGTGGCTATCGGCCCTTGGGTAGTAGGGGATTTACTCTCGGCCGGATATACGCGTCCGATTATCGGACTGCTTCAGCATGACGCGGTCTCTGAAGGACTTTTGGATGTGGGCAGACGACCCATTGCTGATAATCTTACTGTTCATATTCAGCCCAATAAAATAAAGCAGGATTTCGGCGCCATAGTAGAGCTATATCACCCCAAGAGGATTGGAGTGTTGGCTTTTAATGACGGCATTCGCGACACCGCTTTTTTCCAAAAGTGCTGGCAGACCGGTAAGGCAGTCGGTGTTGATGTTACTTGGGCACAGGCATACGGTGCTGGAGGGACGTATGCCTTTTTCAAAGCATTCAACAGTCTGTCAAAACATATTGATGTTCTGTATGTGTCGCCACTCTGGGGGTTGACACTGCCGATGATCGGGCAGTTTGTTGCCAATGCTCAGAATGACGATTTCGTTCTTTTTTCGTCGGAAGGAAGATATCTGGTTGAGAAGGGACTGTCAGCGGCCGGGTCAATTCGGGGCGAGCAAAGTATGGCATTATTTGCGGCCTGGAAAACCTCTAAGATTATAGCGGGGGCTATTCCGGCCGATCTGCCGGTTGAGTATCCCGAGCAACGCGGGTATCTGATAAACAGATCATCGGCGCTGGCGCAGGGACAGCGGATTGCTCCCGAGATACTGGCGCAGGCGGATATCCTTGACGAATTTGTGGTTTCTCCAGAGACTGAGATATTAACCCAAGCCGATGCCTTATCCCGCGCACAAACTCAAAACCCCGGGTATCAGGCAGTCGGGTCAAGTATAGATGCCGCGGAGCGTCGTTTGGAGCAGGCTCGAAGCGGATATTTTCCCGCCATATCTTTTGATGTCGCCGCGACTGCGGCATCAGCCGGAGCTACAACAAATTCGGCGGGGACGGTCTCGCGGGAACGGTATAGGGCCGGGCTATCTGTAGAACAACCGCTCATTGCTCCCTCGATTCTCAAATCAATAAAACTTGCCCGAGATCAGCGTTCTGAGGCAGAGGCGACTGTAGTGCAGGCAACATCCGATTTGGGGCTGGCAGTAAAGTCAACATTCTTGGATTGTCTCTCAGCGCAATACCGTGTGGCAGAGTTGTCCCGGCTCCGAGATCGAGTAGAGGAATTCAGGGAAATTGCCAGATTCCGTGCCTTTACCGATCCGAAGAGCCCAGACGACACTCCACGCTGGGAAAAAAGTCGGTTCGATATTTTACGCCAGTTGATTGAAGCACGGCAGGATTCGCGCATCACGCTGAGCGCATTGCATACCCTCATGGGACGGCCGCTGTTGGATTCCACGCTGGCTTTGGATTCGGCCGGGTGCACACAGAATGATTTTCTCGATCAGTTCGTGCCGCTCCGGTTGGTGATGACCTCCGAGCGGTTTAGCGCAAGTGCCCTTCAATTTCTTGAGACCGAAGCGGCTCGGAATAACGGGGGGATGAAACAGAAGTCGGCGCGTGTGGCGGTAGAAGGAGCGCGGCTTGATTTTAGCCGTTCACACCGCTATCCGACTATCGGATTGCGCGGCTGGTTCGGGTTCGCGGATTCACTGTACAACCGGGTCGGATTTCAGGAAGAACACAATCTGTGGTCGCTGTCGGCCCAGATGAGCTGGCCTCTCTTTTCCCGAGTGACGGGGAAAAGTGAGAGCCGCGTTGCCGGAGCATTACAGGATCGTGCCCAGTTTGAAAAAGATTCGGTTCGACTTGAAGTTGTAGCGGCGGTACAAAACGAATGTCGTCGGCTCTTGGCGCTTGGCCTACAAATGCCGATCGCGGCAATGGCGGCGGCGAAATCCGAAGAGTATGTCGATAGTGTCCGTTTTGACTACATGACGGGAAGAAGATCGGTGGTTGAAGCGCTCGATGCCGTCCAGGCAGAGAGCGACTCCCGCACGACACAACTGACTATTAGGAATTCGTTTTTTCAGACGACCAATTCGCTGTTTCACTCGCTGGGGTGGTCTTCGCTTGATCAGGCAGGGCCGGCCGGTGTACAACTGGCCAATCGGATTCAGGAGTATCTTCGGAGTACCATCACCCCGAAAAAGTCGCCCTGAGTCGATATGGTTCAGTGACCTGAGCTCTCAACCGATCTTCTCAGCAAACCAGACGGCGATATAGACCAGCAGAATCAGCGCGGCCGCGCCGACTCGAAGCTTTTGACCTCCGCGTTTTTCATCATAGGGGGGCAGGGACTCGCCGCCAAACACTTTGATGAATACGAAGAAATAATCAATCAGCGAAACAAAGCATAGTGCGAGCACACAAACGCCGCTCAACAGTTCGCCAAATCGATACTCGATCAGATAACTGCCGAGCAGAATGACGGTGCCAAAAAATAAGTATTTCCCGTAAAGCCGGGCAGGGATAGTATCCCGTCCTTTGCGCAACAGAATGATTCCGCCTAATAGAAGCAGTAAATCTCGCCCGATCATCACGACCGCCAACCACACAGGAAAATCTCTGAATAAAATAAGAAATACCATGAACAACGCGGCAAACACCTTGTCGGCAATTGGGTCGAGCGCCGCCCCCAGTAGGCTCACCTGTCCGGACTTTCTCGCAATATCTCCGTCCAAGAAATCGGTGACTCCGGCCAGAACCAGAATGAAAACCGCCACGATGGTTGCGTTTGTGGTTTGCAATGCGAGGCAGTAGCCGAGCGGCAAGGCAAGGGCAATTCGTCCCAGCGAAAGAAGATTTGAAGCCCAAAGTAAATGCCGCCAGCTCATACTAATCGTTATTGTCCTCTGTTTATCAACCCGAGCGGTCGCGCCACTTTTATATAGCTCTGATCCGCACTTATTTATGAAGATACACAGAGTCGGAGCCGTTGCGATAACAAAAGATGTATCCGTTGGAGAGCATTCATGCCTCTATCTTTTTCGGGAACGGGTTTCGGTAGTTTTTTCGGCTGGGCTCGATCGAAATAGCCAGCGGTCGATTTTCTCATTATTCGTTAGAACAAATATGGTGAAGCGATTCGACTAAGACTCGCAACAAAAAAAGAATCTGGGTAGACTCGCGACATTCACAGGGATAAATGTCGCAAGCTACCCAGACCGGCTTTAGCGGTACGGGGAATCGAACCCCGGTTTGATGGCTGAGAACCATCCGTCCTGACCCCTAGACGATACCGCCAAGTCAATGCGCAATGCTAAGAAAGCAACGAGGGTATTTACCCAGTTCAACAATATCTGTCAAGAAAACTTATTGTATTGCGTATCAACGACTTACGAGACGAGCCTTTGTTAATCCCAAGTCGTGAAAGCGATTGCGGGACTCAACTTTTTTTGAGAAATGCTTCACATTTAGATTACTATTAAAAAGTTTCAACGAATAATAATGCCATTATGGCATAATTGTATGGCTAAACTGTCAGTTGCAGGTGGCAAAAATCGGTGAATAAGCTGTGGCAGTCGATGTATGGCAACGGGTTAGCGGGAGCATATTGACGTTGCGTCAGGTCCTAGACGTCTGGAGGACGGCGAGACCTGACGCTTGATTATTTCGTGGGCGGCAGACGCCCCCGTCTGCCCCTCTTGTAGCGTGCACACGTGGGCGTGTGAAGCGCACGGAAATTAAATTGTCGGCTTTCGGATAGAAGAGTTTAGGAAGGGGTGGGAGCGTGCCGAGGCGGGCTGTAGGGCTGGCATGTCTGGCTTTTTTTTTTGACCCTATTAATCTTATAGCTGGGCTTGCGTGTCTTGTAAGCAGAACATGAAAATTTGCGATGAGCGATGACCCAGTCTGAAACAAGTTTGCAGTGCACGCCCAACCGGGCGATCGCAGGGCATTTGGAGAATTGTTGAGGCGACTTTTGAATGCGGTATCGGTTGTCCCAAAGAAACAATGGCTGAATCGGGGAAAATGTCGTATATTATCCCTAATGAAGTTCCGGGCCTGTCTTTTTGTTGTCACTTTCCTCGCCGTTGCATTTGCGGACATTTGTGCTCAGGACTGCGTTTTGGTCACGAATGCGTACAGCGCGAGAGTTGGCAAGGTAGCCACTACTCCACCCTTATACCTGACTTTTGTGTCACACAACGAGGAGGGCCTCCAGCCGGGGCAACCCGATTATCTAAATAACCAGCCGGTCTATTTGCAGAACCGTGTAGCGATCCGACAACTGGCGCAGGTAATGAAAAGCAAGAACGCGATGTGGAATTTCCAGTCCGACTGGAATTTCCTGCAAGCAGTCGCGCGATACGATACGGGCGCGGTGGTGGGGAACACCAACGGGAAGAATATCGTTCGCTGGTTGGTGGAAGACATGGGATTCGAAGCCGATCCGCACGCTCACGAAACACAGTACAATTATGGCGATGTGGCCTATCTTCACACCCAACTGGGCGTAACTCCTTCGAAAAATGTCGGTGGCTTTCTATACGATCCGCCCGACAATGCTCAGAGGTGGGAACAGCATGAAGCGGGAACGTGGGGCCTTGTTTATCCCTCCTATTTCTGGAAACCCGACAATCTTTGGGGAGCCGCCACCTACCTGCATCAAGGGAACGATGACGCCTCCACCGGAGTGTGGAAACCCAAAGACCGGTATAATTTCTATGTCCACGACTCCACGAAACATCTGGCGTATATCGGCGGCGGATGTGTCGGCGGTGTCTCGGCACAGGGTGGGGGGCCCTTTCCGTCGGTAAAGGCAATGCTCGACGCCATCGCGGCGCGAGTGCCCTCGCCGCTGGACTACTATACGGCCACCATGTTTATCCCGCAGGCGGAGTTGAATCTGACTATGATCAACACGATTGCGCGAACGATCGACTCGATTGCGCCGTATGTGGCGCAGGGACGGGTGGTCTGGAGCTCGCTCACCAATACCGGCAGTCGCTGGCGAACCAACAACGGCGTCCAACCGTTTCGGGTTGCTTGCGCCGATATGAATCAGGGAAATTGTTGTGTGGGACTGACCGGAAATGTTGATTGCGACCCGAGTGACGGCGTTGATATTTCCGACCTGTCGGCCCTTATCGATCACCTGTACATCACGTTTTCGCCGCGATGTTGCGACAAGGAGACAAATATTGACGGCGACCTGCTGGGTGGGGTTGATATTTCCGACCTGTCGGCATTGATTGATTACTTGTACATCAGATTCACTCTACCGTCGGCCTGTTTATAGCCGATTGACCGGAACCAACGAAGCAGTTGTTATATAACCAGACCCCATAAATGGAGGGATCAGAGGCGTGAAAACAAATACACTATGGCTTGTAATTTTTTCGGTTTTTGCCGTTCGTTGCGCAACTGCTGGTGAGCTTCAAAGAACCGACGGCCATTCGGCCGACACTTCCAGGGTAGTCTACGTACTTTTCAACAATCATATTGAAGGTCAACCGGGGTCGCCGCTTGGGGGGCCGGTGTGTTTAACCGATACGGTGTATCAGACACTTCCCCCACCCCCAATTGGCTCGCCAATTCTTCGTTCTTCCTTTGCGGTTGATTTACTTGGAACAAAATTGCTCAATGACCGCACAATCCTATTTAACGACAGCTATGGCGGCAAACCGAAGTGGTTTCAATGTCCAGTTGGTGAGTTCTGGCAGACGGAAGTCGACCCGAATTATGGCGGGAAATTGTTTACGATGCTCGACTTCTTCTTGGCAGGACATGAGTTCGGTGTGCAGGGCCATCCGATCTATTATTCCGGTCAAAACTTCTGTTGGTATGAAAGCTCCCACACAGAGGAAGGGATTCAATGGAAGTTTCGCGACATGCATTATTTCGCCGACCTTTCGTATCACAACGGCCTGAAAGTAAATCACGGGAGAACGTACACAGGAGGACACAAGGCTGAGTCGCCCGCCCTCGGCGCGGCGACGGCGGAGAGAATGATTGACAGCGCGGCATACGCGCTGGGCTACCGAATCGCATACGAGGATCATGACGGACACATTGAAGATGAGCCGGCGGGAGTGAACAACGCGCGTGCGTGTTATTACCTATATGAAGCGGAGCACTCCAATGGTGTGAAAATCTTGAAAATTGACATGAATGGATCAATCACTGATGCCTGTCAGGGGAATACACCCCGATGCGAGACACCTGATGAAGCTGTCCATCGTTTTGACAGCGTCGTGGCGGCGCGACTCGCTGATCCTGATTTGAGCCGTATTTATTACTATGCCGGGGTAGTTCACGCCAACGGTTACTTCTCCGGCAAGCACGCGGAACTCTCCGGACTACCTCAATCTCCCGGCGAATACGGGGCCTTCAATCGTTTTCTCGATTCTTTGCAGGCGCGTATCCAGTCTGGTGTCAACGTCAAATTCGTCACGCCGACGGAATTGTCGTATCTCTTCTATCCGGCTGGGAACTGTTGTGTTGCCTTGACCGGCAACGTCGATTGCGATCCGGGTGACGGCGTTGATATTGCCGACCTGTCGGCCCTTATAGACAATCTCTACATAACATTTACGCCTCTCTGTTGCCCTCCGGAGGCCAATGTCGACGGCCAGACCGGAACAGATATTTCCGATCTGTCGGCATTGATCGACTATATGTACATCAGTTTCACTCCACCTGCGGCGTGTATGTAGGCAGGGGAAAGCTACTACGGACCCCGTTCGGCTCGAATTGGAACAGTCCCGTAGGGGGTTCAATCCCGTCTTCGGGGTTGACATGTCTTGTGGCTGGCGTACGGTCCCCCGTGCGCCAGCTTTTACATGCGCGGCACACGCCCTCGCCTGACCGTCCACGGAATGGCAATTTCACTACAAAGCTCGTGGTTCTTGCCACCTGGCCCAATGTATGAAGAGCCAAACTGATATGGCGGGAGATGTGAAAAAGCAAAACGGTGTCAAACGAAGCCAAACCCCCGCGTCTTCGCGTGTGACTCAACAACTTGCATGGATCCCGGTAAAAAATAAGAAACCGCTGTGTTACAAACCCATTTCTTGTGGGCGGCAGACGTCCCGTCTGCCCCGTGTGAATCCCTACACGCTATGACGGCCACCGCGCACGGAGTCCCGTAGGTCAATCCCGTCTTCGGGGTTGACATCTTGAATCATATGCCGGACGTCACCCGCGAAGACGCGAGTGACCTACGATGTATGAACTCGGTTAAACGTTGTTTGTCGCCAGCCAGAGGGAATATATTGGTCTCACATCAAGATGGGAGACCGACGACAATGGCAACTTTGAAGAAAAAAGTCAGAAAATATCGCGAGCTTACTCTTTCGGATATAGACTACCGCGTAAAGTTCATCCCCCCGGGGGCGAAAACTTCAGAGGATATTGCCCCATCAAGCGACATCATCGGGCAGGAACGAGCGATTGAGGCGATCAAGGTCGGGCTGAATGTCTCCAGTCGCGGATACAACGTATTTGTTACCGGGATGTCAGGTACGGGGCGGAGCGCCACGATAACTCAACTACTTGAACGGCTTGAACAGGCAGAGCCGCGTCTGCAGGATATCTGCTATGTTAATAATTTCAAGAATATCGATAATCCCCGGGTTTTAATTTTCAAGGCGGGGGATGGTAAGCGGTTCAAGAGGGATATGAAGTACCTGATCGATTCGCTCCGCAAGGTAGTGCCGAAGATTTTCATGTCGGAGGACTACAAAGACCGCCACTCGCGGATCGTCCGCGAATTCGAGAATCGTCAGAAAGAACTTGTTCAGACGTTTGAGGACAAGTTAACAGCCGCCGGGTTTGTTATGGTGCAGATTCAGACGGGGATGGGCGCACGGAACGAGATTCAGCCGCTTATCGATAATGAACCCGCCTCACTTGAAAAACTGGAGAGATTATCCAAAGAAGGTAAGTTCGCAGTGGCTCAGCTTGACGAATTAAGTCGGCGGTGGGATTCGCTGAGGCGCGATTTTGACCTGACGACCGTCGAATCCAAGAAATTATCGGGAAAGTTTGAAGACGCACTCGATAAACTCAATCACTCCATGGTAGCGCCGTTGGTTTCCGATAAGGTAAGTCTTCTCAAGAAGAGATATCCTGACCCGAAAGTCGTGGTATATCTGGAAGAAGTTGAGGAAGCGTTGTCGACCGACGACGATAGGTATAGCGAAACTCAGGCGCGGAAAGGCGAAGAAGAAGCGCCGGCATTTAGACGTCGCGAGCCATTCGAGGAGTTTTCGGTCAACCTGCTTTTGGACAACAGTTCGGCCAGGCAAGCGCCGATCGTGCTGGAAAAATCCCCTTCATACAAGAACTTGTTCGGCTCAATGGAACGAGTGGTAGACCGATACGGCTACTGGCGGACCGATTTCACGCGGATTTTCTGCGGCTCGCTTCTCAAAGCATCCGGCGGTTTTCTGGTCGTAAACGCTTTGGATTTGGTGAGCGAACCGGGGGTGTGGACTAATCTGAAGCGAACGCTTCGCAACGGCGAAATGGAAATCTCCGGATATGACCCGTTTTATATGATGGCCGGATCGGGAATCAAGCCGGAGCCAATTCCGTTTGATGTTAAAGTTGTGCTTATCGGGGAGCCGTGGGTGTATCGCACGCTCTGGCAAATGGACGATGAGTTCAAGTTGATTTTCAAAGTAAAAGCCGAGTTCGACAGCGTGATGGCGTATTCCAGCGCCAATGTGAAAGAGTATTTCAAGTTTATTCGACGGATCATCGATGACGAACACCTGCTGGCTTTTGACGTTTCCGCTCTGCAGGCAGTGACCGAATACGGCCGTCGAATGGCTGGGCATCGAGAAAAGCTGACGGTGCGATTCACACTGGTGGCAGATATTGCCCGCGAGAGCGACTATCAGGCCCGCATGCGAGGCGCTCGGACAGTGTCTCGGGGGGATGTAGAAAAGGCAGTGATCGCGCGGCGGGTTCGAGTAAATATGGTTGAGGATAAGTTGCAGGAAATGTTTGACAACGAAATGCTTTTGGTAACGACTACCGGCGCCGCGGTCGGACAGATCAACGGACTGGCGGTCTATAGTTCAGGCGAGTATTCATTCGGTCGACCAAGCCGGATTACGGTCAGTACCAGTCTGGGTAAAGCCGGGGTGATAAATATCGAACGTGAAGCCGATCTCTCCGGGCCGATTCATACCAAGGGTGTGGCGGTTTTGACAGGGTATTTGCGCGACATCTTCGCGCAGGATAAGCCGCTGGTTATGTCGGCCTCGATTACATTTGAGCAGTCGTATGGCGGCGTCGATGGCGACTCGGCGTCATCGGCCGAAGTCTACGGTATCCTGTCTTCTCTCATCGGAGTTCCGATTCAGCAAGGGATTGCCGTAACCGGATCGGTGAATCAAAAGGGCGAAATCCAGCCGATCGGCGGCGTGAATGAAAAGATCGAGGGATTCTACGATGTCTGCAAAAGCCGTGGGTTGACCGGCAAGCAGGGGGTTATGCTCCCGCATCAGAATGTGCAGGACCTGCTGTTACGTCCCGATGTCATTGAGGCAGTGACCAAAGGTCGGTTTCATCTCTGGCCGGTGAAAACGATTTCAGAAGGAATCGAGATTCTAACAGGCAAGCCGGCTGGCGGGCGTCAGAAGGATGGCAAGTTTCCCGCCAGGACGATATTCAGATTGGTCGATGACAAACTTCGCGAAATGGCTCTAGCTATCGACCGTTTCGGCCACGACGAGAAAAACAACAACGGCCCGAACAACGGTCGCTCCGGTGATGAAGCCGCACGGCGGAAACGGAAAGTTGTTAAGACCGCAAAGCGTCAGCCGCGACGACGCTAAAATACCCGAACAAGCGATCAGTTGAAGTGTCAAATGGCGGTTTGTGGGAATACCGCTTTATCAGTCCATTCATTTTTCCCTTGACAGTGGTATCGCCGAGTGTTTGAATGCCTGCGGATTTTGATTTGCGAAAGAGGTTAGTGCGCAACGCTAAGAAGGTCACGCGCTGACTCGCACGACGAGCAGAGTCCGGTCGGAACGGGATACTCGAAGCCGAAGTTGACTGAGACAGGGAAATCGGAACGAGATCGCCGACGATGCGCAATGGACAAAAGCTCACTCTTAAAGTGGCCGACATCCTCATTTTCGCACAACGCAACCTGCGAGGGTTGCGTTTCTTATTTGGGGAAATTTCAAGAGTAGCGGGGCAAGTCGAGACCCTTGCGAAGTCCTGAGCTCCTCGAAGGGTGGCCCCGACAACTCGTGCGGTCAGCTGCCCCACCTGACCGATGATGATTTAGAAATCGGCGCCCAGCGAAAAATAATGCGTCGGGCGATCGGAGACTTTGTCGAAATCAGTCGACCATGCAACATCGTATCGCAAGAGGGCCAGCCCGCCGACATTCAGTCGCATGCCACACCCGAATCCGGTGTGGATATCCTGAAGGCGCTTGTTTCCACCCTCGGAGGTTCCGCCTTTGAATGCGCTACCAGTCCATGCACCGCCCATATCTGCAAAAATCGCTCCCTGGATATTTTGAAAGACCAGCGGAAGGGGATACTTAAAGGCCAGCACTTGCACCAATGGGAAACGGAGTTCGGCGCTGACCACGCCATATCGGTTTCCAGCCCGACCATAGAGTGGCTGACCACGAAGCGGGGTGATAATATCGGCAAAGTACAGATTTTCGACTTCATAAACCGGAGCATCCAAATCGCGCGATCCAATCCAATTACTGACACCGCCGACAAAATATGTTTTGGGTGTGCGGCCAAATGAGGCGCCTCCCGCCGCACGGACGGCGAACGACACCGCTTTGCTGATATCCCAATATCGGCGATAATCCATATCTGCCGCATAAAAGCTGATGTCTTTGCTGTCGAACAAGTTTCTGGCGGCGTCGAAAGTGAGTTTGAAGCGCTTGCCGTTTATCGGTCCGGTCCATCCCCAAAGCACATTGTCAAACACATACGAGGCCGATCCATAGGTGATTTTTGTGCTCCGGTCTTCTCTGGGGTCGTCGAACTCATAATACTTGCGATCGATGAAAATCTGCGAGAGCATGCCATCCACACGGCTGAAGATCGAGAAGGGGTGTTCGGCGAAAGCGGATACGCCGTAGTACCGGTCAGAGAAGAGAAAATTATCAGCATCCTCATAGAAGTTCTTGGTATGGAAGAAGCCACCCCCGAAATGAATGCGGCTGGCGTTGTTGACATAAAAGGCCTGGACATACGACTGATCGATCGTATTGACTATATCGGTGGCGATTAGTATTTGATGATTACCAAGATAGTCTGAAAATACAAATACCGACTGCCCCCGAACGCCGAAAAACGTGTCGTAGGCAAATCCGCCGCCGACATAGTCGGGCGTGAATTTCACTTTGTATTTGTGAATCGTGTATTCACCAGTTTCGTTCGGCGAAGGGATAGAGTCAAACGAGGCGGGCTCTTTGAGCTTCTTGAAATCCCCAATCGAATCGCCGGGGATAGATCGCAATAGAGAATCCATCGGGTCAACTGGATGATTGCTGACAAAGACAAAATCTTCTCCGTGGATTCCGGTTTCGGTAATGATCGAATCTTTCACGGGTTTTGCGGCTAAAGTAGAATCGGCGGGGATTGCTGAAGTTGAATCCGAGGTCGCGGATACCAATGACTGGTGGGTGACCAGCGTCGAATCACCGACTCTGGCGACGGCGTCTTTTGAGTCGGATTTCTTAAACGGATTGTTGTATTTGCCGAGCATGAAATCAGTCGGTTTGAGCACGCCGTTTTCACCAACTGGCACAAAGTCTTTCATTACGAAGACATCAAATCCGCCGTTGTGGAAGGATGAAAAGGCAAGCTTATGGCCATCGGGGGACCAGGAGAGATCACGGATGCCCGTGAGCACGTCGGTTACTGCGTAATATTTTACCGAGTCCATGTATCCCAAATAGATGTTATCGATGCCATTTCGGTTGGAAACGTACGCCACCATTTTACCGTTGGGCGAAACCACTGGACTGCGATTGGAACCGAGACCAAAGTCGACCGGGCTGACAGACAGCGTTGCCAGATCGAGTTTGAATAAATTATAGACACCGTATTCAAATCCTCCCGGGGTGGGGAAAGTCGAATCGTTCACGGCTTGTCAGAAATTGGTCATACCGGATTTGACGGAGTGCGGTCGGTCGGAGGAGAAGATCAGTGATTTGGAATCGGGCATCCAGCTCGGTTCGACATCGTCATGCCGGTCATCCGTTAACTTGCGGACATCACCGGTTGAGAGCGAATAGACATACAGATCGCGATGATCCTCGGATAAAGCCGAGAACACGATATGGTCACCATCAGGGGCGAACATCGGCGAGAGCACATTATGAAAGTCGAGTTTGACGCGCTTAACGATTTTCTTGCGTTTCACATCAGCGAGGTAAATGGCGTCTTTGCCTTTTGTTTTAGCGACAAAGGCGAGTTGTTTGCCATCGGGCGAAAACGACATCCCGCTGAAATACGAGTGCAGTGATTCCATATCGCCAGAGCGCTGAGCTTTTACTATTCGGGCTAGTTCTTCGCCGGTTGTCGCTGATAGCAGAATGATCTCGTCGTAGCCGTGGCGGTCGGAAAAGATCGCGACTTTGTCTCCCTCGGGCGAATAGGCCGGGCGCTCATTAAAGTAGGAACCGTCTTTGCGGGCTTTGGTCAACTGTTTGCCAATATCGGGGGATTCCTTTCGCGCCGATATCTCCGGCCAGTATCGCCGTTTCATTTCCTTGGAAAACTCTTCGAACAATTGTTTTTCTTCGATGCCGATAGCCGATTTAAGCGCGCGATTCATCGTAAGATGGACTTTGCCTTTCTGGAGGATCTCGCCAAGCTTGGCCTCGCCGTATTTGTCGACGATGTATTTGACCATCGCCTGCCCTTGCTTGTATGCCAGAAATCCACCCAGATAGTCAGGCGGCGCTAGGTAGCCATTGATGGTAGCGTCGCGAACAAACATATCCGACCAGTAATCCCATCCGTAACGCGAGGAAAATTCGGCGTACCCTTCAGCGTACCAGAGTGGCAGATCGAACAATCGTTGACGAGATAAAAGCGAAGTAAACGAATTCCCGAACAAAATATCGTACACCACCGCGTGGGTAAGTTCGTGGTGGAGCACATGGCGAAATTCTTCGTAGGAGCCGGTGAAAGGAATGACTATTCGGCTTTTGAAGGCCTCGGTGAACCCGCCGACTCCTTCGGGGAGGAGTTCCGGCGTGATATTGGTCTGCTGAAAATCGTTTTGCGAATTGTAAACAAACACCGGCACTCGCCGCTGAATTTTGTAATCCATTTCGCGGCTGATTTCGTTGTAGGCGTCTTCCATGACAGCGGCGGTGAATTTGGACGTAGTGTAGGCGTCTTCGTAGAAATAGACATCGAAATGGCGAGTCTGAATATACTGCCAGTCGTATTTCTTGTACTGCACCTTGTTCTTACCGAACGAACGCTCCTGAGCAGGCGAGAGCGATGAGAACAGGATTACCAGAGTCAGCGAAATGAGAAAATGCTTTTTCACAGGGTCGTTCCTTTACATTCAGGACGAATCATGGCCGATCTCTGTTCAGCCGTTCGTTGTTGCCGGGCGTGGGCGAACCTATTCAAGTATTAAGACAAGTATAGGCAGATCCCGGATTAATCCTTCTCGCGTGTAATATCAGCTCCAAGCGAAGCCAACTTTTCTTCCAAGCGATAATATCCTCGGTCTACATGGTACACACGGAGAATTTCCGAGCGTCCGCGTGCTCCCAGACAGGCCAATACCAGTCCGGCCCCGGCGCGAATATCGGGAGCCATTACCGAGGCGCCTTCCAAGTGGTCAACGCCCGTAATGATAGCCTCATCCGATGAGATGGTAACCTCGGCTCCAAGTCGCCTCATTTCCATCGTATGCGAGAATCTATCATTGAAAACAGTCTCTTTGATGTGAGAAGTTCCCGAGGCGACACAGGCGGCGGCCATAATACAGGCCTGGAGATCGGTCGGAAAGCCGGGAAACGGGAAAGTTGTGATCTGAACGGGGCCGAGTCGTTTGGGAGTTTTGAGAGCTATGGATGATTTACGGGCGGCTATCTCGCATCCCATTTCTTTCAATTTGTGAATGACAATAGTCAGGTGGTCGGGGTTGATCCCGGTAACTTCGACCGAGCCGCCGGTTACCGCCGCGGCACACAGGTAGGTTCCGGCAACCAATCGGTCGCCCGATACGGTATGCTCGACTGGCTTAAGTTTTTTGACTGGTTCCACGACGATATTGGGTGTCCCGACTCCGTGAATTTTTGCGCCCGCTTTGTTCAAAAATTCGGCGACATCAACGATTTCCGGATCACAGGCGGCATTGGTGATTACCGTCCGCTTTTTTGCCATTACAGCGCCATATAAGATGTTCTCGGTGCCGGTGTGGGATGGCTTGTCGAAATAGATATCGCCGCCAATGAGCTGTTTAGCTTTGGCGATGACATAGCCGGATTCCTCGGAAATAGTGGCCCCCATAGCGGCAAACGCCTTGATATGGTAGTCGACCGGCCTTGCCCCAAGCGAACAGCCGCCGGGGAGAGAAATCCGGGCCTCGCCCATCCGAACAAGTAGCGGCCCAAGAACCAAAAATGATGCCCGCATCTGACGCATCAATTCATACGGCGCCGTGTTCTCACGGACACCCTCGGCATTGATCGCCATAGTTTCTGACTTCGGGTCGTATTTTACCTTCGCCCCGACAAACTCGAGCATCTTTACCATAGTATCGATGTCCCGTAGTGGCGGGATATTATGAATGACCGGCTGGCCTTTTTCAATTAAGAGAGCGCCAGCGATTATGGGGAGAGCGGCGTTTTTAGATCCGTCGGTCTTGACTTTTCCCCGAATTTTCGCCGGTCCGGCGATTACAAATTTGTCCATCTGTTTCCTTTATACCGAAAACCAAGTGTTCGTGGTCCCATGTATTTTTATCGAATAGTGAATCTGCACAGATTATGCGGTGAAAGGAATCTAAAAACGGCCAGTCGATCCTGCGGCTTGTTGAAAAACACCCAAAGGCCGTCGTTGCGAGGAATGACTTCACCCTGAGCTTCCAAGGCCCTGAGGCGACGCCGCAGGGCCTATCCCTCGTCGTTCCCTGCTGCCGCGCATCATGTGTTAGTGCGTGGTGTACGTCCCCGTGTACCACGAAAGACTAAGGCTTCGGTGGCCCACAGCTTGCTGTGGGTTCACCAATATGACACTATCGTTTTTCCGCCGTTCCGGCAGGTCTTGCGTAGAACAATCGATGAGATTGACCGGCGTGTGACCTGCCTGAAGTTGTAAGTGAGAAGTGACCGCCTCTATAATCTCCTTTGATTATCCATTTTATCAGCTATCTTGGGGCTAAGATATATTTCGTACTTGCCGTTACATAGTGAGAATAGAATTATTTTCAATAAACATTCAATCAAGGCGTATCTAAATGAAAACGATTAAGTTCATCGCAGTGCAGGCACTACTTTTTACTATCGCCCTGTCTGCTCTGGCCGACGTTCCCAAACTGATAAATTATCAGGGACGGTTAACCAACCCCGCCGGCGCGGCCGTTGCAGACTCCACATATTCCGTAACTTTTACGATTTACAATGACCCGTTCGGTTCGACTTCTCTTTGGACGGAAACCCGACCCATTACCACCACTGATGGGTTATTTAGCACTAATCTGGGGGCTTTTAATACGCTGTCTGATTCTGTTTTTAGCAGTAGTCTAACATGGATGGGGATTCAAGTGCACCCTGATCCCGAATTGTCACCGAGAGCCAAACTCGTTTCGACTGGCTATAGTTATCGGGTAAGCTCAGTGGATGGCGCTTTGGGAGGGGAGATTCTCTCCAAAGTTTCCATCGGACAAGGGAATATCAATACCGGAACCCAGGCCTTCGTAGCTGGCGCATATAACGTTGCCCGCGGCGATTATTCAGTAGTCAGCGGCGGCGGCGGACCAACTATTGCCGACTCCAATTCAGCGCTCGGAGATTATTCTACTATTGGCGGGGGGATAGCCAACAAAGCGAGTGGTAACTACTCTATGGTCGGCGGGGGAGCCAGCAACTCCGCGAGTGGTATCTACTCTACGGTCAGCGGGGGCACTACCAACACCGCGAATGGTTACATTGCTACGATATCAGGGGGCCTCGCCAACACCGCGACTGGGAGCAGGGCTACAGTCAGTGGCGGCGAAGGTAATAGCGCTGGCGGCTGGTCTGCTACTGTCCCGGGTGGTAGTGGATGTAGCGCAACCGGCAATTTTTCTCTGGCCGCCGGGCGACAGGGGAAAGCCATTCACGACGGCTCATTCGTCTGGGGTGATGGAACCGATGCGCCATTCAGTTCCACGGCAAGTAACCAATTTTTGATCCGGGCAACAGGCGGGATCGGGATTGGAACCAACACCCCAGTCACAGCAACCGGTGGACAAGTGTTGCATGTGGACAACCCAACCGGCCCATCGGCTTTGAGATTGGGAGATGGTGCGGTGAACGGGAAGCAATGGGAGATACAATCAACTGTTATATATGATGGCGCCTTGAATTTCAGCAACGTGACTGACTTGACCAATCCCATGACTATTTGGGCTAACGGAAATGTCGGAATTGGAAAGACGTCTCCCGCTCATCCTTTGCACATGGCCAGCGGCGCGTACGTTTCAACCGGCGGAGTCTGGACTAATGCCAGCTCCAGAGAACTTAAGACCGACATCGAGCCGCTAAAGGATAAAGAATACACCGAGATTCTCGAAAAGCTGGAAGATTTGGATGTGGTACATTTCAAATACAAAGCCGAGCCGGATGTTGAACATATCGGCATGATTGCTGAAGATGTCCCGGATGAAATGGCCAGCGTCGACCGCAAGGGCATTCCCACCGCCGATGCCATTGCTTTTCTGGTAGCGGCAGTGAAGGCACAGCAAAAGCAGATCGTAAAGCTCGAAAAGAGATTGAAGGAAGTCGAGAGGAAGTAGTTCTGCTATGTGCCCCTCTGCTTGGGGCTTGTTGAAAGAGTCTCGCCAAGGCCACAAAGAACCTCTCCCCTGCCCCTCTCCCAGTGGGAGAGGGTGGCGCGAAGCGACGGGTGAGGGTTTTTCAACAAGCCCCAAGCTGTGGGCCACTAGACGGCGGGATTGCGATGCGATGTCAGCATCAGAACGGCTTGCGCAAGTATGACCAATCGATTGTCGTACAAATAGTTGCGGTACGACAAGATTGCGGGGTTGCGGATTAGTAGCAGACGTATATATTCTGGGAGCTTTTTGACCAACCAGATGTTGATAGATTGCTGATATTGATATTATGATGATTACAGTTTTTAGATCCAAGATTCACCGCGCCACGGTGACCGATGCCAATCTCAATTATGAGGGATCGATCACGATTGATTCGGAGCTGATGCGTCTGGCCGATCTGGTGCCTAATGAGATGGTGGCAATCGCCAACATCAACAATGGCGAGCGATTTGAAACCTATGTCATCCCGGGCAAAGCTGACTCAGGCGAAATCGTGATAAATGGAGCGGCGGCGCGCAAAGTGGCGATCGGTGATCTGGTCATTATTATTGCCTACGCTCAGATTGAGAGAGAAAAAGCCACTGATTTCAGGCCGGTCATTGTTCATGTCGATGCTAAAAATCGCCCCGCAAAATAAGACACCACAAAACCATTCAACGAATCCTTATCTGTTTTGAAAAACAAAATCGCCGCAATCGTCCTGGCCGCAGGGAAAGGGAAACGGATGAAATCCGATCTTCCCAAAGTGCTTCACCCTATTCAAGGCCGCCCAATGATAAAAATCCTTTTGGACACCCTCTCGCAATTACAGGTCGACCGGACAGTCATTGTTGTCGGGCACAAGGGAGAAGAAGTGCAATCAGCGCTTTCTGATTACCCAGTTCAAATCGCGTGGCAGAGGGAGCAACTCGGCACCGGTCATGCCGTGATGATGGCGCGTGAATCGATGGCTGATTTTGATGGCTCAACACTTGTTGTGGCTGGCGATGTTCCTTTGTTGTCGCTGGCCTCGATTCGTCAGTTGTTTGAAGTTCACGAACGAACCAAAGCGGTGGGCACCTGCCTTTCGGCTGTTTTCCCTGATCCGAAAGGGTACGGACGAATTATCAGGGGCAGTCAGCCGGATCAGTTGCTCGATATAGTTGAGCACAAAGATGCCTCAGATGAGATTCGTAAGATAGCCGAGGTTAATTCAGGGACATTTTGTTTCGATAATAGGTCACTCTTTGATGTGATAGATAAGCTGGGAAATGACAACGCCCAGAAGGAATACTACCTGACCGATGTCGTTAAGATTTTTAACCGCAATGGGTTGCGAGTTTCAGTGGTGAAGGCCTCTCGACCCGAAGAAGTCCTTGGTGTTAATTCGACTGAGGATCTTTTTGACCTTACAGCAAGATTCCCTAAGCCCTGACCGATATTCTTTGATATAACCACGCGTTTGGCGTGTTATAATAGAATACAGGAAACAAGCCGACCGTCGGACTTTGGTTGTACCAAGCAATTGATTTTGGTTGACGAACGACTGGCTGAAGTGTTAACTGACTGAACCGAAAGAAGAAATCGCTTATGAAAAAAGTAATAATACTCGTAGTGGCGCTCCTCTGTGGAGTTTCAGCGTCTGCCCAACATATTGATCGGGCGGTGCTTCAGCAGACCTCGACAGCTAATCCTATGGGCATCAAACCGAGTTCCAGCTTGTTCTCGCTGATTGATCTTTCCAAGATACACTGGTCGAACAGTTATTCGGTTTCCTATCTTTCGGGCGGCGCTTATAGCGGCTCGATGGGTATGTTGCACACAAGCATGCAGTACCCGATATCGACAAAACTGAATCTGATGGTTGATCTTGGACTCGCGCACGGCATCAGTGGGAATCTGACCCAACCGGGCCAGAATGTGAGTGTGTTACCGAGTTTCTGGCTTGATTACAAGCCGAGTAAAAATGTATCGATGTCGCTGAGTTTTCAATCCATTAATGGTCGCACTTGGCCGTTTACAAATCGAGGAGTTGGTTACCCAGAAAAACTAATCAGCCCGGAGTGATCGCACTCTGCGCCTGCCCCCCGCCTTTCGCTTACGAATGACTTCACACCACGACGATTACCAGCAAGAATCACCTTCACCTGTCCCCGAGACGCGCACTCGTTCGGTTTGGCGCATGGGTTTTGATACGGTGTGTATCATCTTGCTTGTGGCGGCGGCTGGCTGGCTTGGGTGGTTTGGGATTTCCGCAACTCGATCAGTCTCGCGCTCATTGGCCGGACCAGAAACAGTGGTTCGTCTGCAAATTGTCAATACCACCTCGGACCCGACATTGGGAAAAGCGGTGGCAGGTCTGTTGACACAGACAATTGATTACCGGATGAGCTTCGCGGTAGTGGATACGACGCGATTTACCTCACGAAAAGTCAACCGCTCGTTTGTGGTGGCTCGTGAAGAAGATAGGTCAACAGCCGACGCGGTCGCGCGCAGACTGGGAATGGAGGCCGACCGGGTGTCGGTACTTCCGCTTGAATATAACGACCGAAATGTGTCAATAACGCTGGTACTGGGTGACGACTATCGCACGCTGTCGCTTGTCCCTGATGCCAGCAAGGAGACCAATAAGAAAACTTGAGAAAGCAGTCCGCTCTGTCCCTCGCCCGCCTCGCCGGCCGACTCGCCCTGGATAAAAAAGGGTTCGACGTCAAGATCCTGAAATTGAAATCGCTCTCCTCAGTGTGCGATTATTTTGTGATTGCATCAGGGAACGCCACTGTGCACGTGCGCGCGATTGCCGAGGGAATCGAAGACGGCATGCGGCAGGCAGGGCATAAACCGATGGTCATCGAGGGCGCTCGCACGGGGAACTGGGTACTCTTGGATCATGTAGATTTTGTAGTGCATATTTTTTATGAACCAACACGGCGCTTTTACGCGCTCGAAAAATTATGGGGAGACGCCCCGGTTGAACTGCTTGAAGATGAACCGGTTCAACCCAGTGCTCGCAAAGCTCCCAAAGTTAGTAAGACTCGTAAGAGAGGGTGAGTGGAATCATGGCTGAGAATGTTGAACTGACTGATCTGAAGACAAGAACGATCGCCGAATTGCTTAAGACCGCCGAAGATCTGGATATTCCGGGGGTGTCGGGTCTGCGCAAGCAGGAACTGATTTACAAAATTATGGAGAGCCGCTCCAACGCCAACGGCGCGATTTTCGCCGAAGGTGTGCTTGAAATCATGGAAGAAGGGTACGGCTTTTTGCGTTCGCCGGACTATAATTATCTCCCGGGTCAGGACGACATTTATGTGTCTCCCTCGCAGATAAAACGCTTCGATATGCGCACTGGTGACACGATCAACGGCCAGGTGCGGCCGCCCAAAGATAACGAGCGGTATTTTGCGCTTCTCAAGATCGACACGGTCAATTACGAAAATCCCGAAGTCGCCAAACACAAGACACTGTTCGATAATTTGACGCCGCTGTATCCGAATGTGCCGTTTCTTTTGGAAGCAAATCCTGATGACCTGACGACGCGGATTATCGACCTGATGTGTCCGATCGGCAAGGGCCAGCGCGCGCTGATTACTTCGCCGCCGAAAGCAGGCAAGACGATTATCCTTCAAAAGATTGCGCAATCGATAACCGCCAATCATCCTGAAGTGAAATTGATCGTGCTGTTGATCGATGAGCGCCCCGAAGAAGTTACCGATATGCGCCGTTCGGTCAAGGGCGAGGTTGTTTCTTCGACCTTCGATGAACCGGCCGAGCGCCATGTGCAGGTGGCCAAGATGGTGCTTGAAAAAGCCAAACGGCTGACCGAACACAAGCACGATGTGGTTATTTTGCTCGACTCGATCACCCGTCTGGCGCGCGCCCACAACTCGGTGGTGCCACACTCGGGTAAAATTTTATCGGGTGGTGTCGATTCAAACGCCCTGCACAAACCGAAACGGTTTTTCGGAGCGGCGCGAAATATTGAAGAGGGCGGTTCGCTATCGATTATCGCCACTGCGCTTATTGAAACTGGTTCGCGCATGGACGAAGTTATATTTGAAGAGTTCAAGGGAACCGGCAACATGGAGATGGTGCTTGATCGCCGTCTGGCCGACCGCCGTATTTTCCCCGCGATGGACATCAACAGGTCTTCGACGCGTAAGGAAGAACTGCTGATTCCTGAGGACACGCTGACAAAAATCTGGATCCTTCGCAAATTCCTCTCGGAGATGAACCCGGTCGAAGCGATGGAGTTCTTGATTGATCGTTTGAAGAAGAGCAAGACCAACAAGAAGTTTTTGGCGTCGATGAAGGATTGACGTGTTTTGTCTTTGATTGCGACAAGCCCGGTGCAAGCCGGGCTTTTTTTGTTGGTTGTCGGGTTCTGTGGGCGACAGACCTCTTCCGTGCACGGCAGGTATCCTACCTGCCGCCCACGAAAGATCGTGTCGGGTGAGGACGTCCGTCTGCACCAAAGGGGATGTCGGGACCACAAGGGTCGCCGACATGCTCCATTATTTGATCTGTTTCCAAATCATCGCGCCTTTGGCGCCGACCGCCCAGATTCGATTACCCGATTTTACCATCGCTAAAATATCACAGGTGATCGGAAGCTGTTGGCGGCTCCAAGTACGACCGCCGTCGGTGGTGTTGTACAGACGGGACTCATATCCAGCGATAAAGCCAACTTTGTCGTTCAAAAGAAGAGCTGAAGTAAAATGGGCGTTTTCTTTTGGTATACCTACCTGTGTCCAATTTGCGCCGTGATCGGAAGAAATAGCTACTTGTCCGAAATTTCCGGCCATGATGCCCGTATTTCCCCTGACATCGAGAGTTCGACCGGGTTTGCCTCCGGGGAGTTTTATCTGGGTCCAATTTGCGCCGAAATCGTTGGAAGAATTTAGTCCACCCCATGAGAGGAATCGGACAGTTTTGTCGGGGGTCACCTGAAGTTCGCCGAAGCCGATTCCGGTAACGGGAAGACGAGTCCAGGTGTGGCCGTCGTCGGTGGAACGCATCAGCACGCCGACGATGTTATTCGCAGAGTCGTGGGTAAGGCCGGCAGTAATAAGCGAAAGCGGCGTGACCCGCCGGACACTCAAGAGCGTGATACTTGTATCAGGTACGGATCGGTCGACCCAGTTTCGGCCAGCATCCTCAGATTTGAGGAGAAGCCCATTCCCACCGCAGACATAAGCGGTCTTGGCATCGGAGAAGTAAATATCCTCAAGCGGGTATTTAGAGATCTGGACACCGCCCCATGATTTGCCGGAATTAGTGGTTCGGGCGACGGTCCCTGAGCGGGTGACAACATAGCCGGTGTCGGGAGTTGGAAAGAATACGCCGGTCAGGTTGTCCTGAGTCGGGAAGTTTACTATCTGCCACCCCTGTGCTCCAGCAGTTGAGCTAAGTAAAAACAGAGCAAAGGATAGGGCTAGGGTAAGCTTTTTTGTTTGCTGTATAAGTGGTAGAAACATACAATCAGTTATATGCATACGGGTGTTCATTTGATTCAGTCTAACGTACGGTATCGGCAAATACTTGTCAAACCGACAGGAGCAGTTTGAGATGCTACGGCCATCCGAATGCCTTATCGAAATGCACAATGTCGAGCTGAGGTCGGATCGTGGTCAACCGGTATTCAAGGACTTGTCGCTTTCGCTCGAACCGGGGGCCTCGGCGATTATCGCGGGGTCTTCGGGCTCCGGCAAATCGAGTCTTTTGGACCTTGTGCTTGGGCGAAGGTTCGCCAATTCGGGATCTGTAGAGATATTCGGCAAGGCGCTAACAGCTCGTGGCAAGAGAAAGATTAAGAGTATTCGTCGGCGAATAGGGGGAGTTGGTGGGCCGTTCGAGTTGATCCCGACGCTGACTGTGGCGGACAACATTTTATTACCGCTGGTCATCTCCGGGGAGCGAACTACGATGCAAAAAGAGCGGCTATTCAAGACGCTCTCGGAATTATCGCTCTTATCCCTTGCCGCTGACTACCCGGGACGACTTAGCCGGGTGCAGAACACACTGGTTCAGGTCGCGCGATCAACCATCGCCAACCAGCCGCTGGTACTGATCGATGAACCTTTGGCTGGGCTTGATCAAGAAACTTCGGCGCAGGTGTTTGAGTACCTGTTTCGCGTCGCAGTATCGGGCCGCTCGCTGGTTATCGTATGCTCTGAATTGCCATCACATGAATTGCCCAACAGTCGGCAGTACCGGTTGACTGACGGAGCTCTCGTATGACCCGATGGTCGTTCGTATGGCGCGAACTTGGGCGCAATATCCTGCGTAATCCCGGAACGGCATTCAGCGCGGTGTTGTCGCTGGCGTTGCTGTTTGTCTTGTTCAATATGTTATGGGTGGCTACTCGCTCGACCGATGAATTGTACGAGTCGCTGATGGCGGACATGAGGATGGAGATATTTCTCCCCGATAGCTTGGCCGATTCCTCGGTAGCGCAAATCAGCGCGCGGGTACAGACAATCCCTGGAATTCGATCCAATAGCTATGTAACGCGGGAAGCGGCTCGCGATGAGTTGGTCAGTCTAATGGGCGTTGATCTGTTAGCCAACGACACCCTCAACCCCCTCCCACGGTCGTTTGTGCTCACCTTTGTGCCTGAATATTTGACAATCGAACGATTGACCGGAATTGAGAACCAATTGGCACTGGTGACGGGCTCGACACAAATTCAATATGGCCGGAAATGGCTTGAGAATACCGAACAGACCAGGGGAGTTATACGCAAAGTTGGAGTGATCATCGGGTTTCTTATTCTCTTGGCGACAGTGGTAAGTTCCTCCAATAACATCCATCTGATGAGCCGGGCGAGAGTCGGCGGATTACTGCAGATGCAGTTGCTGGGCGCTGGAAAGGGATTGATCGCGATGCCGTTTGTGCTCGAAGGAGCGCTTGTGGGCGCGGTGGCATCGGGAATCGCCTGGGTTGTTGTTATTTACGGACACGCACAGCTCACGTTTGTGAAAATCGCCATTTCTATGCCGGAGACCTCAGATATACTCATTTTTTGCCTGCTCACTTCTCTACTGGGCGCGATCAGTGGGTATTATGGTGTACGGCGACTTCTCGACTGATGTGATTCATATGCGAAAAACCACGCTGATATTCGTTCTGGCGATCGGCGCAGTCGTTTCAGCGGGCGAAAAGGACGATATTCTCAAGAATAGGAATAAGCTCGACAATGTGAAGCGAGATGTCGAACAGGGTCGGAAAAAACTCGACTCGCTGAAAGCGGAAGAGACGCGCTTGCAGAAAACGTCGGTGAACTATGATCAGCGGATTAGTTCGGAGAAAAAGCTGGTGTCGCGTCTTGGGTCACAGCTGACAAATCTTCGTTCGACAATCGCAAATACCGAGAAAGAACAGACATTTCGCCAGCGGGAACTCGATCATTGGCGCTTCCGCTTTCTCGATAATATCCGGCAGTTTTATTGTATGTCGCGCTCACCGGAGCATCTTTCGTTATCCGATCCCAATTCCGAGGTCTTAGCAAGCCGTCAGGTGGCGTATCTCACCGCAGTAACGGGATATCAACAGGGGAGCATTCTGTCGGCCACAGAGCAGATAATTAAGGCGAAAGAAAAACTTACCAATCTCAGCGGAAAAAGCGCGGAGTTGGAGGCGCTCAAGCGACGCCGTGAAACGAACGTGGCGCTTCAACAGACAAAACAGGAAAAGGCCGAAAAGGCGTTGGCGCGGGTTCGGCGGCTCAGCCGTCAGCAGGCCGACCGACTGGTGTCGCTTGAACAGTCGGCCTCTGAAATGGAACGTATAGTTTCGCGACTCGAAGCACAACGAAGGGCGTCCGCCGCCAGTAAGAAAAAGGTGGCGGTGTCTTCTTCGTCGTTCGCGCTCAAGTCGGGAAGTTTGCCGATGCCGTATAAAGGAGAAATTATCCAGAGTTTTGGGCCGTCGGTAGACCCGGTGACAAATCTACGGTCTTATTCGCCGGGGATTTCTATCAAAGGAAAAGCCGGCGCTCCGGTGATCGCGGTTGCGGCGGGAGAGGTGGCTTACGCAGGTGATTTGCGTGGGTACGGCAGATTTGTTATTATCAACCATGACGATCAATATTACTCAACCTATGCAGGGTTGGCCGGTTTGACGGTGAGCGTTGGCGACCGGGTTGTTGACCGGGCGCGACTGGGGGAAGCTGATCAGACCGGACTGGTCCGTTTTGAACTTCGCAAGGGTGGAGAAGAAATTGATCCGGTGACTTGGTTGAACGATGAATGAGTTTGCCGCCATACAAGCCCAAAGCCGGGTTTGGTCGATTGTCGCGCGTTCGCATTCTGCGGGACGACTCGGCTCGGCGTATCTGATTTGCGGTCCTGAAGGGTATGGCCACTGGCCGGTGGCTTTAGCCATTGCCGCGCTAATCAATTGCGAACGTAATCAGTCAAAATCCGGCCCACCGCCCTGTGGCGAGTGCCGCTCCTGTCGATTGATAGCGGCCGCAAATTTTGAAGGGCTTCAGATAATCGGCCCGATTAAAACCCACAAAAATGCGGGCGAGGCGATTGAACTGACCGCCGCACTTATCGAATCGCGACGCAAAGAGCCGTTCACGCTTCTCGATGCTTCGACGCCGGTAACTATCCCGATCGATATGGCGCGTGAGTTGAAGCGGTCGTTGTCACAAAAAGCGCCGGAAGGTACGCGCAGGGTGGTTATCATATATCGAATTGATCGAATGAAACCGGAAGCAACCGATTCTTTGCTAAAGCTGGTCGAGGAACCGCCGCCAGATACCACATTATTGCTAACAGCCATTAATCCCGAAGCCGTCTCGCCGACCATTCAGTCGCGGTGCCGTCAGCTTACGCTCGAACCGATTCCTGAATCATTTATAATTGAGTACCTGACTTCTCGCCACAATGTCTCGGCTCCAAGCGCGAAGCTTCTGGCGCGTATTTCCAATCGCGATCTGGGGCGGGCAATCTCGCTTGTCGGAGCAGAGGCCAACGAGGGATCAGAACGCGCGGTTGGTCTGCTTTTGTTTAAGTCGCTTTTTGTGGAGTCATCACCATCGATAATTAGTCGACTGACCGATCTGATGGCTGAGGCAGACCGCGGGCAGGTCGAGGAGTTGGTTAGATTGTGGAGTTCGCTCATTCGCGACTGCACCGCGATGGCGTCAATCGGCAGTGAAGACGATCTGGTCAATGTCGATTTCACCGCCGACATCAAGAAATTGTCGCGTCATTTTACCGACCCCGAGGTCGCGGTCGCGATGACAAAGGCGCTCAAAAACACGCTTGCCGATCTCAGACTCAACGTGCATATTCATCCGACTTTAGCGGCGCTGGCACTGAGACTGCAATCTGTAATAATAGTTCAAGCGTAAACCAGTCGAGCGCGCAGACTCCGGAGACCGACCCATGGCAGAACTCTATTATGTAGTTGAATTCAAAGGATCACGGCGCGCGCCGTATCATAATTCGTTCCATCACTCGCTCCGGGTGAACGACTATGTAATTGCGCAGGTCGAACAGGGGGAGGACATGGGTTTATTGGCGCGGCGGATTGATCCAGATGTGGTTTTTCCGGATTCCGAAAAACCGCGCTCGATTTTGCGTCCGGCCACCAAAGAAGATCGGACACGGTTCGACCAAAATCGAATCAACGAGCAATTATACAAGCGCGAAGTTACAGGGCAGGTCCGGCGTCACGGGTTGCTCATGAAAATTGTCGATAGCGAAATTCAGCACGACGGCAACAAAATCACTTTTTTCTTCACGGCTGACCATCGAGTCGATTTCCGTTCGCTGGTGCGTGAGCTGGCCTCGCGTTACCGGACAAGAATCGAGCTTCGCCAAATAGGCGTGCGCGATGAGGCACGTCGGGTTGACGGGTACGGCATCTGCGGAAAGCGACAGTGCTGTAATACCTTTATCAATGAGTTTGCTCCAATTTCGACATCACATGCCCGCGAACAAGACCTCGGTCTGAATCCTTCAAAGATTTCCGGTAATTGTGGCCGACTGTTGTGCTGTCTTCGATACGAAGTCGAGCAATATGCGGCGAACCGAAAGAAATTCCCGCGCCCCGGATCGCAGGTGGAGACCATTCACGGTCCTGGCACGATAGACCGTATCGATTATTTCCGTGAGGAAGCAGTGTTAAGCAATTCAGAGGGTGAGTCATTCCGCGCCAAGTCCGAGGAGATTGTGCGTGTCCAAACACCTGCCGGCGGTCGCGATGCTACCAGACGACCTGCTCGCGGAACTGCCGAAAATGGCGAACGCTTGGATGAAGAAGCGCTCAAGCGATTGGACGAGCCGGAAGACTTGAACTAACTATCCCACGGGAAACTCCATGTCGAAACCTTTCTATGTTACCACGCCTATTTATTATGTAAATGACCGACCACATGTCGGGCATGCCTACACGACCATAGCCGCTGATCTTTTGGCCCGTCTGCACCGGCTGGCCGGACGAGAAGTTTTTTTTCTTACCGGAACCGACGAACATGGGACAAAAATTGCCGAGGCGGCCGCCACAGCCGGTCTGACAGAAATTGTCTTTTGTGATAGGACAGTGGCAACATTCCAGGCGGCGTGGAAAAACCTCGACATTCAGTATGACGATTTTATCCGGACAACTTCGGATAGGCACAAAAATGGGGTTCTCAAGATTCTCGATGCCATGCGCGCCGCGCGCACTCCGGACGGCCAAGAGGTGGTTTATTCAGATTACTACGAAGGGCTGTACTGCCAGGGGTGCGAGAAATTTTTGACAGAGAAAGAACTGGTCGACGGTCTCTGTCCGTATCATAAAACGACGCCGCAGAAGATTAAGGAAAAAAACTATTTTTTTCGGCTGACCGCCTTTGCTTCGGAAATCCGCAGGAAAATTGAATCGGGCGAACTGAAGATTCTCCCTGAGGAACGTCGCGCCGAAGTTCTTGGTCTGATCGGGCAGGAGCTTCCCGATTTTTCACTGTCGCGCGAGCGGGTTAAATGGGGGATTCCGTTATCGTTCGATAAGAGCCAGATTGCGTATGTCTGGGTCGATGCGCTGACAAATTATATCTCCGCAATCGGGTACGCCGATGATGCCGCGAATTTCTCCAAATGGTGGAATAAGAGCGAAGTTGTTCACTTGATGGCCAAGGATATCCTGAAATTTCATTGTCTCTATTGGCCGGCGATGTTGATGGCGGCCGGATTGAAATTGCCCGACACGATGTTTTTGCACGGATTTTTCACCGTCGACGGAGAAAAAATGTCCAAGTCGCTTGGCAACTTTATCGATCCGAACGACATGGTTCCGGAGTTTGGTCCCGATGGAACCCGGTATTTGCTATTGACACAATTTCCGTTCGGAATTGACGGCGATATCCAAGCAAAACGGTTTGTGACCCAGTACAATTCTGATTTGGCCAATGATCTGGGGAATCTGTTGTCGCGGGTTTGCAAGCTGATAGACACGAATTTCAACGGCAAACTCCCTGAACCGCATAAAACACTTCCTGGGCTTCAATCGCTGATAGATCTTGCCGAGGCCATGCCGGGAGTGTCGTACGAACACGCCCGCAATTTTCGGATATCGAACTCGATTGCCGAACCGATTGCGCTGGTGCGCGCGGCCAACAAATATTTCACTGACACCGCGCCGTGGATATTGGCCCGGGAAGGAAAAACGCAGGAACTCGGCGGAGTTCTGTATGCCTGTTGCGAGATTATGCGGATAGTCTCAATTATGCTCTATCCGGCTATGCCGCGCAAGATGACGGAGCTTCGGTCGGTCTTCGGACTGGACAATTCGACCCTGACGCTTGAGCGGGCGCAGATATTCTTCGATCTGGTCCCGGGCACACCAGTCAAATTCAGCCAGCCACTTTTCCCGCGTCTTGAGCCAAAAACCGCTACGGAAGTCAAGGCGGAGCCGACAAAGGGGAAAGAGCCGGACAATCTGTTGGATATTTCTGAGTTTGCCAAAGCCGATCTCCGGGTTGCGAAAGTCCTCGAGGCCGAACGAGTGCAGGGTGCCGACAAACTGCTGAAACTTCAGGTAGATCTTGGACCTGAGAAACGCCAGATCGTCGCCGGTGTGGCGCAGTTTTATCCACCCGAAAAAATTGTAGGCATGAAAATCATTGTCGTGACCAATTTGAAACCGTCGGTGATTCGCGGCGTGCAATCCAACGGGATGCTCTTAGCCGCCAAATCCGGTTCGCAATTGTTTGTGCTTACCCCTGATGGGGACCTTCCACCCGGTTCCAAAGTCAGTTGATGATCGACTCTCACTGTCATTTGGACGATCGAAAGTTCGAAGGGGAAATTGGTCGAATAGTCGCTGAGGCACAGCAAGCCGGTGTGTCGACTATTGTAAACATCGGCACAGATCTGGCGTCATCGGAAAAAGCTGTGGCGGCGGCTCATAAGTTTTCGTCCGTGTATGCCACTGTCGGCACTCATCCCCACGATGCCCGGGCATTCAACCCACAGACAATCGAGCGGTATCGGGATTGGGCAAGAGATTATAGAGTTGTCGCGATAGGCGAGATCGGATTAGATTACTACCGTGATTTGTCGCCGCGACCGATACAAAAAATAGTTTTCGAGAAACAGCTTCGGTTAGCGGTCGACGTGAAACTTCCAGTGGTGATTCATACCAGAGAATCGTTTGAGGACACGCTCGCCATTGTAGGAGAATTTGCCGGCGATCTTGTCGGCGGCGTTTTTCACTGTTTCCCCGGCACGATCGGCGATGCGCTCCGGGTGATTGAACTCGGGTTTGTTGTTTCAGTGGGCGGAGTTATTACCTATCCGAATTCGGGAATGGCAAAAATGGCGGCTGAAATACCGCTTGATAAAATCCTGCTTGAAACCGACGCGCCGTATCTGACACCGGTGCCGCACCGTGGAAAAATCAACACGCCTGCGCTTATCGGGTATGTCCGCGACAAGCTGGCCGAAATTCGCGGTATGTCTCCATCCGAAATTGAGAAAATTACCGACCGGAATAGCCAAAAGCTCTTTGGTCTGGCCGAAATTTGCGGAGGATAGACGTGGCAAATCATCGCCCGCAGAAGCGGTTTGGCCAGCATTTTCTTTCCGACCAGAAAGTGCTCGACCGAATTGTGAAGATCATCAACCCCTTGGAAGCATCTACTATTGTAGAAATCGGTCCGGGTGAAGGCGCGCTCACGTTGCCGTTGGCGAAATCAGGGGCTCAGGTGGTAGCAGTGGAGTTTGATCGCGATTTAATCCGGCCGCTTGAGAAGAAACTATCGACGTTTTCCAAAGTACAAATTGTCCGACAGGATTTTCTTGAGTTTGTGCCCGATCAATCGCTCGGCCGTTTTGTATTAGTTGGAAATATCCCGTACAACATTACCTCTCCGATTATCGAGTGGTGCACCCGATTCATCGACCGTACAGAGCGAGTAGTTCTCATGATACAGCGCGAAATGGCCCGTCGAATCTGCGGCAAGCCCTCTACAAAAGACTGGGCGCCGATTTCGATTATGACGCAACTTCATTTTGACGTCACCTACGAATTCGAAGTGCCGCCAACTGCCTTCACCCCACCGCCCGAAGTCCACTCGGCGGTGATCACGCTCACCCCGCGAGAGAATCGGCCAGTGGTTGATATGCCGCGTTTCGACCGATTGCTCCGGGCCTCGTTTGGGCATAGGAGGAAACTTCTCGCGAACAATTTAGTACCCGAAATCATCGCGACATCAGACGAGCATGCCCGGTATCTTGAAGCAATAGGCGCGCGTCCCGATTGTCGGGCCGAACAAGTAACTATAGAACAGTTTATAGCGCTAACCGAGATGCTCATTCGCGACGGGCGACTATAGCAAATCCAGTTGCTGACAGCTCGTTGTCAATCATGTATCTTGAATCTTTAGGCAAACAATATGAGTCCAGCTAAGAAAACACCAAAGCTCAAGACCGTCACCGTATCGGAAGGTGAGGGCGGTCTTCGGATTGATAAATATCTGGCGGCGCGCGAGGATATCGGTCTGTCGCGGACAAAAATCGAAAAGCTGATTGATGACGGCAACATTTTGGTCAACGGCGATTCAGCGGTTTCACGATACAAAGTGGAAAGCGGCGACACGATCACGGTAGACATCCCGCCACAGCCGCCCTCTGATCTGATAGCCGAAGATTTGGCGATCGAAATTGTGTACGAAGATGAGTATCTCGCGGTAGTGAACAAACCAGCCGGGATGGTTACGCATCCGGCGGCGGGAAATCAACGTGGCACACTTGTCAACGCGCTGTTGCATCATCTCAAATCTCCAGCCAAGGGGGGGGATATTATGAGGCCGGGGATTGTGCATCGGCTTGATAAGAATACGTCAGGATTACTGGTTATCGCAAAGACCGAGGCGGCGTTTGCGATCTTACAGAAGGCGATTGCGGAACGCGCTATTGTGCGCACCTATTGGGGAATTATCTGCGGGCACCTGAAAGAAACCGAAGGAACAATTGATCTACCTATCGGGAGATCAATCCGTGACCGCAAAAAAATGGCCGTTACACCAAAAAATTCGCGCGAAGCCCGCACACACTATAAAGTAGTGGAGCGGTATCGCTCGTACGACCAGTTGGAGATTACGCTTGATACTGGTCGCACGCACCAGATCCGCGTGCACCTGACGCATCTGGGGCATCCGGTGCTGGGTGATCCGGAATATGGCGGGCGGGAGAGTTGGCACAAGGGGTTGTCTTCGCCGGACCGTCTGATCGCCAAACAGATTTTGGATAAGTTAAGTCGTCAGGCACTTCATGCCGTTCGGCTGGAGTTTGCACACCCGGTTAGCGGGAAAATGATGAAGTTTGAGGCGGCGTTGCCAGAGGAGTTGGTGGCGGCGCTTGGGGCGTTGGGTTGAGCGGTCGAAATAGACCGTCAGGTGACACGCCCGCCTTCGGCGGACGCAACACCTGACGGAACAAAGTGCGCCTAGAGGGACTCGAACCCCCAACCCTCTGCTTCGAAGGCAGATGCTCTATCCAATTGAGCTATAGGCGCAGGTGTTTGGCTTTCGATGGTATTATAATTGACTGGTGGCTTGGGGGCAAGTATCTCTGGCTTCTTACGAGTATAGCATCTCGACTACGCTCGATACGGCGTCAACCGCGAAGACGCGATTGACCTACGTCGGAAAAGATGTCGAAACCTCTCGCTGTGCTCGATCCCCTATAGGGACAAGGGATTTCGACCTACGGGAGCTACTGTTGGTATTTCGTGGTGCACGGGGACGTTTCAAATGTTTCGTCAGGTCCTTTTTGCGATTTATCGCAAATGAGACCTGACGGGTTACTCCACTCGCAACAGGTCTTGCCGCCCTTCGGACGACTAGGACCTGTCGCAACGTGTAAACAAGAAATCAATCAGCGCGGCTATTCACTCTGTCTTGAACAAAGAGATTGACAATCTTTCAATGAACTCCCATCCATGTCATTGCGAGACCGCTTCGGGCGAAGCAATCTCGCGGGAAATCTATGATCAAGCAGGGGTATGTATATATTCTCACTAATGCCGGTAGAGTGGTACTTTATACCGGTGTGACCTCGGACCTGAAGGGGCGGATTTGGCAACAAAGGTTCACGAATTGGTGTATTACGAAGTTCACGGAAGTATGTACGAGGCGATCGTGCGCGAGAAGAAGCTCAAGGGGAGTTCGCGGCTACGGAAGGCGGATCTGATTACGAAAATGAATTCGCATTGGCGGGATTTGTACGATGAATTGTGAGAAGGCGAGGCGAGATTGCTTCGGTCCCGCGAGGCGCGGGACACTCGCAATGACTGGTTGGGGGGGGGTTTCAACGGGGCCCAACTGTAACCACCAGTTCGGTTGACTTGACCGTTTGTGTCCCCTACCTTTGGGCGCATGACCGACCCGAAATCAGCCAAACTCAGCTACGCTCAGGCGGGCGTTGATATCAAGGCGGGAGATGAAGCTGTTGCCCGCATTAAAAAACTCGCCCGCTCGACTTTCAACTCCAGCGTCCTGTCCGAAATAGGGTCGTTCGGCGGATTTTTCAAGCCGAATTTCGATGGTATCACCGCTCCGGTACTTGTGTCGTCGTGCGATGGGGTCGGCACCAAACTGAAACTGGCGTTTATGACTGGTAAGCATGACACGGTCGGCGAAGACCTTGTCAATCACTGTATCAACGATATTCTGGTACATGCGGCACGACCGCTCTTTTTTCTCGATTATGTGGCGACCGGTAAGTTACAGCCCGAAGTGATCGGCGAGGTTGTCTCCGGATTAGCGCGCGGATGCCGTAACGCTGGCATTGCTTTATTGGGCGGCGAGACGGCAGAGATGCCTGATTTTTATACTGCTGGAGAATACGATCTGGCCGGGTTTGTGATCGGCGTGGTAGACCAGAACAAAATTGTTAATGGTACGGCGATCCGCGAAGGGGATATCTGCATCGGGTTGCCTTCAAACGGCCTTCACACCAATGGATACAGTCTGGCGCGGCGGGCGGCGTTCGATGTTGCCAAACTGACGCCGGCATCGCAGGTGGCAGAATTGGGTTGTACTGTTGCCGAAGCGCTTATGCAGGTGCATCGATGCTACGCGTCTATCGTATTCAGATTGCTTGAGAAGTTCGAAATTCACGGCATGGCGCATATCACCGGCGGCGGGATACCGGGGAATCTGAATCGTATCATCCCCGATGGACTTGGCGCTGTAGTGAATAAGAATAGCTGGCCGGTTCTTCCGGTATTTTCGTGGATGGGGAAAGCAGGAAATCTGGACGCCGAAGATATGTACTCGGCTTTCAATATGGGAATCGGATATGTCATGGTGGTCCCGGCGCGTGACGCTGATAATATCATAAGCGCGCTTGCGGGAATGAATGAGACCGGGTATAAGATCGGAACGATCGAAAAAAGCGCCGAAAAAGTGAGACTGATATAATTATGAAAGTCTTGATGTGCATCCTCGACGGCTGGGGGCTTCGCGAACCAACTCCAGATAACGCTGTGGCCGCCGCTTTCAAACCGCATTACGATCAACTTTTGGCAACCTGTCCCTGGACTAAATTAGACGGTTCCGGGCCAGCGGTGGGGCTTCCGGTCGGACAGATGGGGAACTCCGAAGTGGGGCATCTGAATCTGGGCGCCGGGAGAGTAGTCTATCAGGACATTTCCCGGATCGATAAGGCGATTGACGACGGCACGTTTTTCAACAACGAAGTAATACTGGCCGCGATGGATCGGGTAGCGGCGAATGGCACGGCGGTGCATCTGTTCGGGCTTGTTTCGAACGGCGGTGTGCACTCGTCGATGAATCACCTGTTTTCCTTAATCGACATGGCCAAACAACGGCATGTGAAAAATCTGTTTCTTCACGCGTTCACCGATGGCCGCGACACGCCGCCTGATTCGGGACTCAAATTTCTCAGGCAGGTAGTCGATAAGTTCTCATCGGTCGAACTCGGACAGGTCTCTACAGTCATTGGTCGGTATTATGGTATGGACCGCGACCGGAGATGGGATCGCACGGACCAGGCCTACCGCGCCATTGTCTATGGCAAATGCGAGTATTTTGATGATCCCCTGACAGCGATACAAACTTCTTATGCCAACGGGATCACCGACGAGTTTATTAAACCCTCGGTGATGGTTCTTGGGTCGCTTGAAAACGGGCGATTGCGTACCGGCGATGCGGCGATCATGTTTAATTTTCGGGCTGATCGCGCGAGACAGTTGTCATATATGTTGGCAGGCAATGAAATCAAGGGGTACCCGCATGCCGAAGCGCCCGATGTTGAACTGGTAACGATGACGAATTTCGATCAGTCGTTTTATCGCGCGAAAGTCGCGTTTCACAAAGAAGGAATCAAAAATATTCTTGCGGAAGTCCTGAGTAAATCCGGCAAGCGACAACTGCGGACATCGGAGACTGAAAAGTACGCCCACGTTACCTATTTCTTCAACGGGGGCAATGAAAAGCCGTATTCAGGCGAAGACCGCGATATGATTTCGTCGCCGAAAGTGGCGACCTATGATCTTCAGCCGGAGATGTCCTCGGTAGAAGTTACTGACAACGCCGTTCACAAATTACAAAGCGGGCAATATGATTTTGTGCTACTCAATTATGCCAATCCGGATATGGTTGGACACACGGGCGATTTCAGCGCCGCCAAGAAAGCAATTGAAGCGGTTGACCGGGGACTCGGGCGACTGCTGTCGGTAATCGAATCCCAAGGGGGAGTGGCGTTGGTGACTGCCGATCATGGCAACTCCGAAATGATGATTGATCCTGCAACGGGCGGACCGTGGACGGCCCACACGACCAATCTCGTTCCATTTATATTGTATGACCCGTCAGGAAAGATTTCCACGCGTGACGGAAAGGCGATTACACTTCGCGATGGCGGGAAACTTGCCGATGTTGCGCCTACGATTTTGGAAATCATGGGAATGCCAAAGCCCAAAGAAATGACCGGCGAATCCCTCATTGTCAGGGGCTGAGATTCCGTTGACAATACTCCGAAAGATTGTCCGTTTTGTGGTGCCGGAGAGCATCGATCTGCGAACGCGCAGACTGGAACTGCTTATCTGGGCCTTTCTGCTTTCGTTTGCCTATTACCCGATACCGTTTGGTTTCCTTGCCTGGTTTTCGCTTGCCCGACCGCTGTTGATTATCTCGCGGCTGAAAGGTCGCGAAGCGTTTAACGCTTCCTATTTCTTCGGATTTTTCTTCACGCTGTTTTCGCTCTACTGGCTCTGGATGGTAACCCCCCCTGGCATGATTGCGACAGTATTCATTCTTGGATTCTACTATGCATTTGTGCTCATGCTGTTTAATAAACTGCATCATCTGAGGCCGATACTGGGTTGGGTCGCGGCGCCTTTTCTTTGGGTAGGGCTTGAATATTTTCGAACGCTTGGTCAAATCGCGTTTCCGTGGTCGGATTTGGGCTATACACAGTCGTATTATCTTTGGATACTCCAGATTGTGTCGGTCATATCCGTTCACGGACTTTCGCTTTTAATAGTCGCTGTGAACGTGCTGATCGCGCAAACTATCCGGCTAGAGTTACGCCCTGATCGACGCCTGACCGCTTTTTTGGTCTCGCTGGCGGTCGTTTTCGGTCTTTGCGCTTACGGCTGGATAGAATTGCCGAAATACAGCAAGCCGGGGACTTGGCCGGTCGCGTTGCTTCAAGGTTCGATTCCGAATGAAATTAAATGGGGAATAGACACCGAGTCTCGGTCGTTCCGTGTGTATGATTCGCTGTCGCAATCAGTGAGTGACAGTGGCGCTCTGCTCTATGTCTGGCCGGAGACCGCCGCGCCGGCGTATCTCTCAAGCGATCTGTATCACCAAAAAATGGTGGGGGATATGGCTACCCGGTCGTTTGGGTATCATCTGGTCGGTTCTATGGGGGACGGGATTCGCGAGGGAAAGAATAGATATTTCAATTCCTGCTTTCAGTTCAATCCCGGCGGACAAGTCGAACAGCGTCAGGACAAAGTCCATCTGGTGCCGTTCACCGAACAGGTTCCTTATCAGGATGAGCTTCCGTTTCTTCGGCAGGAGTTTTTGGTCAAGTACCTGACGTTTATCAAAACTATGGAAATCAACTGGTGGTCGGATTTTTATCCCGGTGATTCTTCTACGCTCTTCAAAATGCCTGACAAATCGTACGGTGTGCTTATTTGTTTTGAATCGACTTTCCCCGACTATTCAAGAAAACTGATTCGCAAAGGGGCCGATTTTCTGGTTGGGATCACCAACGACAGCTGGTGGGGAACCTCGATCGCCCTTCACATGCACTCGCGTATTTTTGTGACCCGCGCGGTGGAAAACCGGTGTTGGATTGCCCGATGCGCTAACAGTGGCTTGACCTATACTGTTGATGGGTACGGCCGAATCCACGAGGAGCTTCCGGTTGATGTTGTTCAGGCGTTGATCGGGCGGGTAAATCCAGTGGACGGGTATTCGATTTTTGTGCGGATAGGCGATGTCGCGGGTCGGGGAGCGTTCTTGATAACCCTGCTTATTTGCGCTATACTGCCTGTACAATGGGTAGCAAGCCGTATTATGCGAAGGTAATCGCAGTTGTTGGATCAGTATTCCTGATCTTGTCATCGGCTGTGACCATTTCTGCCGAAATCAATTGGACAACGCTGACTTCACTGAAAGATGTCCGTCGTATGCGGACCTTTCATGATTCTGTGTATATTGCAACCGGAGGCGGGCTATTGATAGTCACTGACCCGAAGGCGCCGGGGAAGATATTTGACAATCTCTCCGATTTACAGGCGACCGACCTGACAGACGTTATAGAAGCGTCCGACGGACAAAAATGGGTGGCGGCGCAGGGACGACTTATCAAGTTTGGCATCGCGCAATCGCGGGCATATCCGTTTTTCGACACCGAAGGAAATTCAATCCGCCTGCTCTGTCTGGCCGACGACGGCGACAATCTCTGGGTGGGAACATCAATTGGGTTGGTTCTTTTTTCCAAAATCAACGACGGCGGACAAATTCAAGACAGTTATGTCATGTTCGGTTCGCTTGATCCATCGCCGGCAGTGAACGATATACTTTTGGTAGGCGATTCAATCTGGTTGGCGACTTCGGCTGGTGTGGCGGTCGCAAACAGGAGCGTTCCGAATCTGCTCAAAGTGCCTTCATCGTGGACAACCTACGGTGCGAATGTCTATCCGGAGTTAGGATCCGCACAGCCGAGGCGGGTAGTGTTATTCGAATCGAAATATTATATCGGCACGAGTGACGGCCTTTTTCGACTCGACCGCGCGCCAATTGACACGCTTGCAAAATTGGCTTTTGGAATACCGCCCTGGGTTACCGAGCTGAAAATTGAAAACGATTCGCTTTTTATTTACCTGCCCGATGGTCTGGGTGTGCTCAAGTCTGGCGCGATCACATTGCTCGGGACTTTCGGTTTGCCGATATTTCCTGTAAATGGAACAAATACCGGCTCATATCGGTGGTTGGCGTTGCTGATCGAGACTGGCCTTTATGAGAATTCAACCGGAACATTTTCGTACTACTCGCACACTGGACTTCCCGCCACCGCTGTGACCGATGTTGTTCTGGGCGGTGACGGTATGGTTACGGGTCTCTTCAAGAAAAAACGGGTGTATCAGCAGACTGACAGCGGCTGGACCTCGCTTCCATTCGGCGGTGAGCCGCTCGTTGGGGTTCTCGATTCGTCGGGGACGCCGTGGATTGGCACCATAGGAAACGGATTATGGCGTGTTTTTTCCAACGCAACTATGAACTATGACGAAACCAATTCGCCGTTGCGAGGGAATAATGATCCGAATGGAACGACCTATGTTTTCGTGCGCGGACTGGCGATCAACAGCCAATATATTTTTGCCACCGCTTATAGGGCGATCAACGGGTATCCGGTCGCGTTCGGAGATTTGTCCAATCTTGATTCACCATCAGGATGGGATTCTCTTGGCATCTCCGATGGTCTAACCGATGCCGAGGCCTGGTCTATTGATATCTTTGGCTCACTTGTCGCGGTCGGCACCAGAGCCAACGGTGTTTTTGTTATTGATTTGGGCACTACTCCACGCGTCAAGAGTGACGATACTTCGATTCACTATACAACTTCAGTCGGCCCGTTGCTTTCCAATGATGTTAATTGTGTGAAATTTTCACCCGAAGGAGACCTTTGGGTGGGAACCAGTTTCGGTGTTTCACGGCTCTTAAACGGCTATCCGCGATTTGCCACAGTCAATATGCCTTCGGGATTTGGGCCGGAAGTCAACGCCATTGAATTTGATCCGCGTGGCAATGTCTGGCTGGGTGCCGCCAACGGCCAGGCCCGTTTCGACGCCACCGTGGGCGAGTTCGAGATCTTTACAACGCGGAATAGTGGTCTTGTTCACAACAATGTGAACTCTATACGATACGAAGCGCGTACCGGTGATGTGTTTATAGCAACCGACGGCGGTCTTTCTATTGCCCGATCACAGTTTGGAAAACCAACCGCTGATGTCGCTTCGGTGCTGTCGTTTCCCAATCCGTTTGTTGTCGATTCGCCCGATGATATCCTGCGTTTCAATTTCTCGCGTCCCGGAACGGTGCGTATTCTGACTGTGGCGGGTGAAAGAGTAACGGAAATAAAAGTAGGGGACGGTTGGAGCGGCGTCAACGACAGCGGCAAACCGGTCGCATCAGGAGTTTACTTTTTCGTGATAACCTCCGATGTTGACGGCTCGATCGGCACGGGCAAATTTCTGTTGGTACGAAATCGATGACCGTGCGGTTTATTCCATGGCGCGAGCTTTCGCCAGCGCTGTTAGAACAATTAGAGCAGTTTTCGCCCTACACGTCGCCATCGTTCTTGTCGTTGCTTGAACGAGAATATCGACGCGGTGGTTACTTTATAGTAGAGAATGACAACGAAGTTATCGCGGTGATTCCAGCGGTCGAAATGTGGGGAGCAGGAATATTTGTGCGCATACAAGCACTGATCGACGGACTTCCTGCGCCAGTATGGATTTCCTCGGAAAGTAACGCCAAACCTGCCGACATACGGCAGGCAATTGTACAAGCAGTTGCCGACAAGAACTACTTCAAGGCGTATTTGACTGATTTCGACAACTCACTCGGAGACATATATGAAAATGTGGTGCCTCAAATTACTTCGCTGATTGATCTTGTCGAAGCGGCTAGCGATGGAGAGGCATTTCCGCCGGATAAGACTCTTCGCAGTGAGATCGCCAAGGCTGGTCGAGATGGAGTTCAAGTTGTTCCGCTTCATAGTACTACCCAGATGGATAGATTTATTCGACTCGTCGAGAGTACGGAAGAACGCCACGGACGCACACCCAGATACTCGTGGGACTTTTGGCAGGGATTTGCGAGTCTATCCGAGCGTGATAATCGATTTCAAATACTGGGCGTGTACGCAGAAAACGTACTTGCGGCGGCTCATGTTTTCATAGTAGATCGTGACACCGCGCTAAATTGGCAAATCTATTTCGATAAGAAATATTCGTCGCTTAAGCCGAATCAGGCGATCACCTCTCATGCTATCAAAGTATTTCACAACACCGGAGTCCGTTACTTGAATCTCGGAGCCACTCCGCCGGAAGCTGAGGGCCTTGAAGTTTACAAAAGCAAATGGGGCGGCCAAAAATATGCTTATCGAATATTGGAATTTCGCTCGTTTCTTGGCAGGTTACTTGGATGAATCGTGCGCTTCGAATACTGGTATTGGCCGATAGTCGATCGTTTCATACGATTCGATATATGCGCGAACTGCGGCATCAGGGATGCTGTGTATTGCTGGCGTCATTAGAGCGTGGGCCGGTTAGTCATTATCGTTTACGGTCTGTCGGACCGATCAGATCACTTCATTACGCTCTCGCCACACGGCAAGTCAAAACAATTACTGGGCGATTCAAGCCGGATATTATCAATGCACATTTCGCCACAGGGTATGGCTGGTTGGCGAGTCGCGCCGCGCGAAAGGATGCCCCTCCGATAGCGCTACATCTGTGGGGTTCAGATATTCTACAGGTGCCGCACAAATCGATACTTCACCACATGAAAGCAAAAGCGGCGTTGAAATCAGCAAGTCTCGTGATCGGAGATTCATTATATTTGATTGGAGAGGCGACGAAGATTTGCGCATTGCCTTCTTCGCGAGTGATTTATTGGGGGCTGGAAAGAAAATATCTGACACTGTCTGATACGATGCGTTCGTTTGCGCAACCGCTTAGTATCATCATGCCGCGTCATCATGAGCCGATCTACAACAACGAATTTGCGCTACGGGCGTTAGCGCCGATGCTCAACGCCGGGATTGTTACATTGACGGTTCCTTCGTGGGGATCGCTGGCGGAGAGATTCAAGGATCAAGTCGCGCAAATCGGTGTGGAGCACGTTTACTACTATGACCGACTTCCCAGGGATCAGTTTATGATGGTTTTGTCTCAGCACGATGTGTGTCTGTCGGCGGCAAGTTCTGATTCGTCACCGGCTTCACTGATTGAGGCGTGTGGCTTTGGGCTGGTGCCAGTGGTGGCTGACATTCCCGGCGTCCGCGAATGGATCAACGCTGAAAGCGGCTTTGCTTTTGAACAAGGTAATGAGGAATCGCTTAGACAATCGCTTGCGCGCATTTTGGAGTCGACTGATAATCTGACTGCTCTGCGTGTCAAGAACCATGAACGAGTTAAGCGTGAGGCAGTGTTTGAAAACAACGTGGCTGATACTATTACCGCTTTTTCTGAAATTGTCGGGGGATGTGCGTGAGTCGACGAGTACTGCTTGTCTGTTACTATTTTCCGCCGCTCGGTATGGGAGGGATTGGACGCCCACTCAACCTGTTTCAGGAACTCCCGAATGTTGGATGGGACTGCGATATTTTGACAGTCAAGCCGGTGGCCTATCGTGGGTTCGAGCCGGAGCTTTTGGAATTGCTGGATCAATCGCGCATTTTTCGGAGTGGATCGTACGACCCCCAGCGTATCCTGTATTTACTGGGAGCGCGCAAAATAAAAGCGGCCACCATCGAGAAAACACGCGCGGCATCAGCACGTTTTTTCCCAGATTCAAAAATCGGCTGGGTTGGACCGGCGATTCGGCGGGGAAGAAAGCTACTTCGCGACCGACCATACAGTGTAATAATGAGCACCTCACCACCGATTTCCTGTCATCTTGTGGCTCGGCAGTTGGCGCTTGAGTTTGCGATTCCCTGGGCGGCGGATTTTCGCGATTACTGGTCGGTAACACCGATTGAGCAGACATACCACGACCCGCGACAGATCGAACGAGGCAACCGATTGCTCGATGATTTCCGAAACACGGCGACTCTAAAAACAGCGGTCAACCAAAGTGTCGCCGATTATGTCGGTACATGCGAAGTAGTGCGCAACGCGTACAATGAACAACTGGCCGAACTGTGGAAAGCGCCTTCGGATAATTCGATCTTCCGAATCGGTTTAGTTGGCCATGACATCGATCAAAAATCATGGCAGTGGTTGTTAGACGTGCTGTCGGTGGCGCAAAAACTCGACCCACAACTCTTGTCGCGCACCGAATTGATTCATGTAGGACAGGCCGATGCGAGCGCGATGCAGAGTGATATGAGCGACCGTCAACTTTCCTGTCGGCTGAGTTCGCGCGGACATCTTAGCCGCAAGCAGACATTTACCGCGTTGAGTGAGACCCACATGGTGTATGTGGGGATGTTTCAACCGGAGGGGCTTCAGTTTGTGCCAGGCAAAATCTACGATCTGCTGGTATCAGGCCGACCGATTCTTTCAAACGTCAAACCGACAACTGAACTTGCGCAGATCATCACGACAACCGGTAATGGCTGGTGCTATACTGATAGCGAAATTGACAAAGCTTCGACAAAGCTGATCGCGATAGGGCGTACCGTGATAGAGGGAAATGAAATCGTCATTCCGCGGCCATCGTATGCGCTCCAGCACGGATCGCGGCGGCAGGCGGAGACATTTGCCCGATTGTTTGAAAAGCTTGTATGAACGATACCCGGATTGTCGTATCAGCCATTGTGATTTCATTTCACGGCCGGAAGTATTTGAGTGATTGTCTGACAACTCTGATAGCTGATCTAAAAGATATTCCGCACGAAATTATAATAGTTGATAATGGTTCGACCGACGGTTCTTTGGATATTATCCGCGAACTTACTCCACAAGCGCGTGTGATCGAGCATGGTTGTAATCTCGGATTCGCTCGGGCGGTCAATGCCGGAATTGAGGCGGCGCACGGGGAACTGCTTTGGATTTTGAATCAGGACATTCGGGTGCGTCGCGGGTGCCTGAAGGCACTCATGGAGCGGCTGGCACAGGACACACGAATCGGGATGATCGGGCCAAAATTTATCGGATTCGATGGTGTGCTTCAATATTCGGCGCGGGCGTTCATGAGGTATCGATATGTCATCTATAAAGCTCTTCTGCTTGATTTCTTTTTCCCGAACCATAAAGAGTTCGGCGGATGGAAAATGACCTGGTTCGATCACGAATCTGAAATGGTGGTCGAACAACCGATGGGAGCGGCGATGCTCATTCCGCGACAGGTGATTGATCAGATCGGCATGCTTGACGAGTCATTTCCGGTATATTTTAACGATGTCGATTTATGTCGCCGGATGCACGACGCCGGTTTTACACTTTTGTACTATCCGAAAGCGGTGATCGAACATTTTGTGGGTGGTTCAACCCGCCGTCGTCCGACCCAAATGGTGATTGAGTCGCATCGCTCGCTCTATCGTTACCTGCGAAAATATGCCCGGCCGCGCGAGTATCCGCTCTTGTGGTTGTGTGGCATTCTGCTGATAATAGGTATCTTGCCCCGACTGGCGTGGGCGGCGCTCAAACCGATAGAACCTACCGTATAAGCGCCAACTTCCGAGTCTCGATGAATTCCTCGCACGAGAGTCGGTAGAAATACACACCGCTGGCTACTGAGCGGCCATGCTGATCACGGCTATCCCATTCGATTTGATGAGTTCCTGCAGACAATATCCGGTCAACCGGACGGTCGATCTCCTGACCGAGGATATTCAGAATAGAAAGAGTGACTTTGACGGGTTTGGGGAGATCGAACGATATTACAGTCGATGGATTAAACGGGTTGGGGTAGTTCTGATGAAGCGCAAACTGTTCCGGTAACGCCGATTGGTCGTCGTGTATGTCTGTAGTGATTGTCGGAGTGAAAGCGGCAAGCGACCTGGTCGTGCCCAACCCCGCACAGGAGATTGCGTATTGGTGACCGTATATCAAATCTGTAGCCAGCGTGATCGTGCCGTCGTTTCTTGTAACGCCGTTTTCAATGATGCCGCTGGTATCTGACAGAGTAATAACGATACCGCTCTCGCGGCCGTGCGGCGAGGTGACTGTCACCAAACATTTTCCAGCCGAATCTCTAACCTGTGAGGTCAGTTTGCGGGGGATCGACGTGTACAGGCAGGTGAGTGGATCTCCGAAAAACAGTTGGCCATAAATCAAATCGCGATAATACCAGAGCGCTTTCTGCGAGCGATGCATTGCGGCTATTGCCGGCTCGCCGGGGTGCGCGAAGAGAGAATCGAAATAGTCCTTGTGCAAAAAGTGGCTGGATCCGACCCAACCCCATCGGCTGTTGGCGACCATCGCCACCGCGCCGCGAGTTGAGCCAAGCAAAGTACGGCTCATATTCACGCCGTCGGTGGTAAAGGGTGGGCGATCAAGATCGAAGCCGCCGTTGTCGCAGGCGAGGGAATAGTAAAATGACGGTGAAGATTCATTTCCGACGCTATCGAATGCGCACTGAACATAAGTATATCCACGCGTCAGCAGATACTGTTTGGGGAACTCATTATATCCGGAAGATTTCAGGATGAAACCGTCGAATCGTCCGTGCGCGATCACGTTTACTATCCCGTGCCCGGCGCGCGTGGCATTGGGAAGTTCGAGCGGTCCTGTATTGGTCGGGCTGGGGTCGTTGCCGTTCATGGCTTCCACCGCGACTGTTGTGTCGACACCAAACCAGGCCGGGAAAGCCAGCGCGATTCTTCGGTGTTGTCCTCCGCCGGAGTAGTCGCGCATCTGATCGGATGAATAGAATAAACTCCGACCCAGATATGACGGATCGCCGTTGCCAGGGTTGGTCTCGTATTGAATGAGCTTGGAGACAAACGCGGCGACTTCTTCGGGAGAGTCAACCGGCAGTCTTCCTACTGCGAGTTCTGGATTAATATCGGGGAGATCTTCGTACCGCTCGCCCCAGACACCGTCGGAGTCAACATCCCATTCGCCTGTCAAATCAGCAAAATACAAATCACAAACCAGTTGGTCGTGAAGCGCGGGAGGAATAGTTGCTGAATAGGGGTAAGCGTAGCGAATCGGAACAGCGTTAGCGTCACCGCCCAATAGGACATGCCGACCACCGGATTCGTGAAATGATTTCAGATAGTTGCGCAGTCGTTCGGCGTCATCGCGGCCACTGAATTGAGATACTATATCTTCGATCATAACAATCGTCGTGGGAATACCACATGATATTCGGTAGATACGAAGCGGCTCAAATGATGCGGCGAGGTGGGTGCTTGTAATGATCGCATATATAGGAGCGTTCGACGCTGATGACGAACTAAGATTTTGCAATCTCGATAGAGAGGGTTGATTAAATATTTCAAATCGAGGTTGCAGTGAAAACTCTGTCACGGAAGTATTCTCGAAATGTACTTGTATGCTGTCGATCTGATGGCGATTCCCTAATGTGTCGAACCATTCGTGAGCGATAAGAAGTTCAGCGTATCGATTTCCATCGATTATTACTTCACCGGCGATCAACAGTGGTTGTCGGCCGATCTCAAATGACGGGCGAATTTTTGAGTATTCCCCGATCTCTGCTGAAGTTGTTTCCCATTTCAGCAATGATGTATCTATGTGATCGATGATATGATCACCGAACACGGTGAACTTGATATCGCGAGAGCTTTGCCCCTGGTCTAATTTGGTCAGGTAAGATTTTGGTTCGAGAGACAAGGTCGAGGCGAGATTGCCTTGCGTCGTTTGCAATGACGAATTAGGTTTTTTTTCATCACTCCCATAAGCCGTTGAGCTAAGTGAAAGTATTGCCCCCAACACTATGCAGGTCAACAGGTTCATTCGTTTGCTCTTGTCTTTCATCTCGTTTCACCTTGAATCCTCTTTACATATGGCAATGGGTGTGCCCTGAAATGCCCGACTGTTTTGTTAGTTTTGGGGTGATAAAATGTTATGCCCCACAACGACTTGGGAGTGGTAGCTCAAACCAAGGCAGAAGTGGCGGGTGAAAGCGCGGCGATTTATGGTGGGGTCGATCCAACAAAGTCAGGGGAGAGGTGGGTAGCAGTAAGGCCGTCAACAAAAAAATGTGTCTATGTTACCAAAAGAGGGCAAGCGAGATACGATTTGTCAAAATGTATCTTCTGTTACTCGTTGAAAAACAGTCGATTAGGGCTGATATTTTTCTTAATCAAGAACTAAAATCCTCTTGACTTGGGGTCAAAAGACCTTACTTTGTGTTAAAAATTGGGTTGAAGTGGGAGAAAGTGGTAGGAACCGTGAACGGCTTTTACGGACAGTTTGAGACGACACTGGACGACAAGGGTCGGCTAGCTCTGCCTGCCAAGCTTCGGAGTGTTCGTAGCGAGAGCGACTCTGTTCTGCTCGATGGTGAGATTTATCTCACCAAAGGGCTGGAGGGTTGTTTGTCGCTGTATCCCGAAGGAGAGTGGGACGAGATTCAGAAACGGTTTGCTTCCTTAAACTTCACCCAGCGGGATTTTCGGTTTTTCAGTCGGCGGTTTTATTCCTCGGCGACGCCGATAGTGCCCGACAAAGCCGGACGAATCCTGATCCCGACCCACCTGCTGAGTGAGGCCGGTCTCAAAAAAGACCTGCTCATCATCGGGGTAAACCGATGGATCGAGATCTGGAATCCGGAGCGGTTCCGGTACTATCTGGAACAGTTTGCGGGCAGTTACGAAGATGTCGCGGAGCGGCTTTTCACCGGAAATGGACCAGCAGGAGAATAGTCATTCTGGTCATCAACCGGTTTTGGTTGATGAAGTCGTTCGCCTGTTAATCACCGATCCCGAAGGCGCGTACATAGATCTGACTGCGGGTGGTGGAGGTCATCTTCGTGCTTTGGCCTCGGCTCTTGAACCAAACGCCCGGTTGTTTGGTTTTGATCGCGACCCAGAAGCGATCCACCGAGTCAAGAAAGCGCTCTCGGGGGTATCCCAAAAGGTTCGGACAATTCAGAGTTCGTTTGACGCGCTGGAGACAGTCGCCGCCCGTGATGGAATTGCCAACTGCTCGGGAATACTTCTCGATTTGGGGCTGTCGTCGGATCAAATCGACGATCCCGATCGCGGGTTTTCGTTTCGTGTCGACGGACCTCTGGATATGAGATTTGATCAGACGGCCGGTCTTACTGCCGCTGATGTAGTGAATACGAAAACGGAATTCGAACTGACGGAGATTATCCGGACGTTCGGTGAAGATAAGGATGCCCGTCGGATTGCCCGACGTATAGTCACGGAGCGACGAACTGCGATGATCCTCACGACCCGCCAGCTTTCTGAAATTGTTTCGGCAGTGGTGTCACCGCAGTACCGGACAAAGTCTTTGGCGCGCGTTTTCCAGGCGCTCCGTATCACGGTCAATCAAGAATTGGAGAGAGTAGAACGGGTATTGCCGCAGGCGGTGAAAATACTCTCGCCGGGCGGGCGGATCGCTGTCATTTCATATCATTCGCTGGAAGATCGCGCGGTCAAACAGTACTTCCGCCAGGAGTCCACCGGTTTTTGTTCCTGCCCGCGAGAAGTTCCGATTTGCGTATGCGGACGGCGTCCTTCCCTTTCTCTGATCACACGGAAACCGCTGACACCGACTGATGTCGAAATTGCCTCGAATCCCCGCGCCCGATCGGCCAAACTCCGCGTTGCTGAAAGAGTGCACTCATGAGCCGATCCGTCCGCGCGTTCAAAGAAACAGTCGATATGCGGCAGTTCAGTCTGCGTAAATTGAGATCGCATCGGTATGTCGCGGCGATCGGAGTAGGGGCGCTCCTGCTTGCGTTGGCCTGCGCGCACATTTGGCAGCGCGTGACTGTTGTTCAATTAGCCAAGGACGTAACGCGTCTTCAGGTCGAGCATCGTGAGATGCTGGATCAATCCCGCAAATTAAATTCCGAAATATCAGCGCTGTCGATGGCCGCCCGGATTGAACTGTACGCGGTTGATTCGCTCGGGCTTGGGCCGGTGCCGACCGATCGGCTGTACACGGTATTTGCCGAAGAGAAGCAAAATCATCCGGCTCAAATCGATCAGTATGCTTCGCTGGTGTCGGCGATGAAACGGGTAGGCGATCATTTGCCGGTGTTATCGCAAACCGAAGCCAGCGCAGGGACTACCGATTCCATCAATTTTGATTCTTTGGCCAGAGGGACAGGGAAAGAGTGAACCGCACCAAACAGGAAAAGATTCGGCTTGGATTGCTGTCGCTTTCTGTCGTCATCTTTTTTGCCGTAGTCGTGGCGCGGTTGTTTGAGATACAAGTCGGCAAGCACGAATCGTACCGAAAGTTCGTGGAGCGTCAAACCAGCGAGCGTATCACTATTCCGGCGGAACGCGGTGTTATCTATGATCGAACCGGTCGATTGATAGCGAAAAACGTCGCCAGCGCTTCACTCTATGCGTATCCGGCCGATGCCGCTGAGCTTGAACTGGTGGGGACATATCTTGATCGCACTCTCAATCTGCGTGCTGGTGAAGCAATCAAACAATTTAAGCTGTCCGCAAAACGGTTTCGCTGGATAGAGCGGCATCTGGATGACACCACCGCCGCCCGTTTTGCGGTAGAGGCGCCGTCCGGTCTTCGTTTGCGGCAGGAAAGCCGCCGCGAATATCCATTTGGTACTGTTGGCAAGCAGGTTTTGGGATATACCGACATCGACAATAAAGGGCAGTCCGGTTTTGAGCTGGTCAACGATTCAATAATGACTGGTACGAATGGATGGGCCGATATTCAGCGCGACGGACTTAGCAATACCTACTCGGTAAAAGAAGAAGCGTTGGTCAAGCCGACTCCCGGAGCATCGTTGGTGCTGACGATCGACTGGCGGTTGCAGGAAATTGTAGAAGAAGAACTGAAAAATGCGGTGAATGAATACAACGCGAAATCAGCCATGGCCGCGTTTATGGATTGTCGCACGGGGGATATTCTCGCGCTGGCGCATTTTGATCCGCTTGAAGAAAATCCCGATCGACCATCAAAATCGCGGGCTATCAGTGATCAGTTTGAGCCGGGTTCGGTATTTAAGGCCTTCACGGCCGCCGCCTGTCTTGACGCCGGAGTTGTGAATTTCAACGAGTTGGTGAATTGCGAAATGGGTAAGTGGAAGATGGGCCGTAATGTTTTGAACGATGACAAGAAGCACGGGTTATTGAGTTTTCGGGAGATCATTGAGCTTTCCAGCAATATAGGTACGGGTAAATGGGCTTTGCGGGTGAACAGCGAAGAACTGTTCGACATGTATAAGAAATTTGGATTTGGCAAGAAACTCGGCTGCGGGCTTCCCGGCGAGGCGTCCGGTCGTTTGGCTAAACCGTACAAATGGGCTGAGTACACAACCGCGGCGCTTGCGATGGGCCATTCGGTAGCAGTAACTCCGCTTCAATTGGCCGATGCCTTTGCCGCAATAGCCAACGGTGGCGATCTACTCAAGCCGCGATTGATGTATGGCACGGTTGACCGTGAGGGGTTTGTCCGTGGCGCGGGCGAACGGAAAGTCATAACCCGTGTGTTCAAGAGTTCTATCGCCGATTCATTGCGGGCAATTTTGCGCGGTGTAGTCGTCAATGGGACGGCAAAAGATTCGGTCAGTTCCAAATTGGTTTCGATTGCCGGGAAAACCGGTACCGCGGAAATTCCCGATCTGGTGCGCAAGACATATTTCAAGGACAAATTCATGGCATCATTCGGCGGGTTTTTCCCCTATGAAAATCCGGCGATTTCGGGAGTGGTGGTCTTGCAAGAGTGTCGCCCGATCACTTACGGAGGACTTACTTCGGGCCCGACATTTCGTCGGATTGCGGAGAGATTTACAATTTTGAATCCGGATATGTTCATCAGTCCGGAACGTGAAATGCTCGCGACACAAATTGAAAAAAACGACGATATTCCCGACTTGCTTGGTTCAGAAATTGGCGCCGCCAGACAATTGGCCGCTCGACGGGGTATGGAATTGCGCGCATCCGCCGCAGAGGGGACGGTAGCTTGGCAGTTCCCCCCGCCCGATCGGCCGCGACTCTCGGTTGATACCAGTCAGACGCAGGTAATCCTCGCGATGTCGTCGACTTCGACAGGTCAACGTATCATGCCCGATCTCGCTGGCCTCGCACTGCAAAAGGCAACGGCGTTTCTGTTGCGCGCGGGAATTACGTGTACTGTGATGGGTAGCGGTAAAGTAGTCGCCCAATCTATTCCACCCGGCGCGCCGATTGAGCGTGGCGATGTGTGTCGTTTGGATTGCGCCGTCCAGAAAAAGGAGGTCACTCCTGACGCTGGCTGAACTGATCAAAGGCATCGACGGAGCTGTGCTAACCGGCAACCCGGAAATATCGATTGTGCAAATCGAATATGACTCCCGCCTGATAGGCGAGAATTCATTGTTCTTTGCTGTCAAAGGTTACAAGACAGACGGATATAATTTTGTTGAGCAGGCCAAAGCCAAGGGCGCGATAGCAGTCATGGGAGAGCGAGAATCGTGTCCGTCAATCGCAAACCACATACAGGTGCCGGATATGCGAACCGCTATGGCGATGGCCTCGGCGCGATTTTACGGTTTCCCGGGACTTCAGATAAAAGGAATTGGCGTCACCGGCACAAACGGCAAGACGACCACCTGCTTTCTGTTGAAAAGCATTCTCGACGCTTGTCATCGCTCCGCCGGTTTGGTGACCTCGCTTGTCTACGACACCGGCACCGACAAATTTGAAGCCGAACGCACGACACCCGAATCGCTGGATATGCAACGGTTGATGTACCTGATGAAGCGGAATTTTTGCGTACAGGCGGTGATCGAAGTTTCTTCGCACGCGCTGATACTTCATCGGGTCGATCATATCAATTTCCGCGTCGCCGTGTACACTAATTTTACGCGCGATCATCTGGATTTTCACGGCTCGATGGAAAATTATTTTCAGGCCAAGGCGCTCTTGGCCCAGCGACTGGAAGGGCCACTCAGTTACGCGGTGATCAATCTCGATGTGCCGGAGTTCCACCGTTTGTTCGGCGATCTCCGCACCCCATACCTGACCTATTCGCTTTTGGACAAGAATGCTGATGTCTACTGTCTTGAGTTCGACCTTAAACCGACCAGCACGATGCTCGATTTGGCAACCCCGGTTGGAATACGAACGATCACGCTCCAACTTCCGGGGCGGTTCAATCTGAATAATGCTGTCGCGGCGGCAACCGCCGCGCTGGCCTCAGGTGTGGATTTAGAAACAATAGTTGAGGGTTTGGAATCGGCGACGCCGATTCCCGGACGATTGAATACGATCGCCTGCGGCCAGCCATTCGCGGTGTATGTCGATTATGCCCACACTCCGGATGCGATTGAGCGACTCTGCGACACCGTGCGAGAACTCAATCCCGGGAAGCTCCATCTGCTCTTCGGATGTGGCGGTGACCGCGATCGTGGCAAACGACCGCTGATGGCGAAGGCGGCAATCAGTAAGGCCGATCATGTCGTGGTAACATCGGATAATCCGCGCTCTGAGGACCCGATGGCGATAATCGACGAGATCAAATCTGGTCTGAGTGGGAATACATATGAAATCGTGCCGGATCGGGCGACAGCAATCAGGGCAATTATAAAAAGCGCCAAGCCCGGAGACATGGTACTGTTAGTGGGAAAAGGTGCGGAGCCGTATCAGGAAATCAAGGGTGTGAAACACCCGTTTGTGGATGCCAAAGTCGCGCGATCTGCGCTGGCCGAAATCGGATACAAGGAACAGGTAGCGGTTCAATCGTGATTAGTATGGAACTGGGCAAACTGGCAGAAGTTGTGGGTGGAAAATTGATCCACGGTGATCAGGGTAGCCGTCGGTTTGTCGGTGTGTCTATAGATTCGCGTAGTATCGGCTCCGGTCAGTTGTTTATCGCGTTGCGCGGGCAGAGAGTCGACGGTCACGAGTATCTTGCGCAGGCGCTGGAACGAGGGGCATCGGCCGTGCTGGTGGAATCGAGTTCGCCACGTCTGCCCGGCATTGCTTCTTCTTCGTCGGCGATTTCTGTACCTGATACCCATGCGGCGATGATTACGCTCGCCAAGGTCTACCGCGATTCGGTTCCCGCTGTACGCATTGGTATTACCGGATCCAACGGCAAGACAACAACCAAAGAAATTACATACACGCTTATCAGTTCGGTTTCGCCTCATGCCTATCGATCATTTGGGAATCTGAATAATCTGTACGGAGCGCCGCTGGCTCTTTTTGCCATGCCGCAGGATACTAAATACGCGGCGATTGAAATGGGCGTTTCCATCCCCGGCGAAATGGCTAAACTCGCCGACATTGTCAAACCGCAAATCGTGGCCATTACAAATGTTGGCGCCACACACCTTGAATTCCTTGGTTCAGTCGAAGGCGTCGCCAGAGAAAAACTTTCGTTGATCGCGGCGTCGGATCAAAATGCCAAGCTTATTGTGAATGCCGATGACGCGCTCCTGATGAAAGAGGCCGGTCGGCTCGGTCGCGAGCTAATTACTTTTGCAGTCAATCAGTCAGCGACCTATCGAGCAGAGCGGATAGAATATCAGCCCGACAGGACAACAACTGTTGTGATCGAAGGGCATCGTTTCACGCTCTCGCTGTTTGGATCGCATCAGACGTACAATCTTCTGGCGGGTTACGCGATCATGCGGCAAGCTGGGTTGACGCTGGAAAATATCGACACTGAGGAGATTCTATTCACTTCGGCGCCGATGCGTGGCGAGATTCTGCACAGTCATGGCGTGTCGTTTATCGTCGATTGCTACAATGCCAATCCAACGTCGGTTGAATCAGGGCTCAGTTCATTTCTCCGGTACAAGACTACCGGTCGCAAAATAGCGATTCTTGGCGACATGCTGGAACTTGGCGCCGAGGCATCGTCGTATCATAGTCGTATGGGTGAACTGACAGCCAGTCCTGTGATACATATCGCGGTGTTTGTCGGGCCACTCTCGAAAGAAGCGCATAACGCGGCGCTAGCCTCGGGCCGCTCGAATGAGGATACGTTCCATTTCCCTGATGCCCGTTCTTGCGCGCGCGAAACTGCCGCTCTTTTTCAGGAAGGGGACTTGATATTTGTTAAAGGTTCGCGCGGAATCGGGCTTGAAGCTGTCGTGGAACCGTGGCGCGTAGCGGAGGAGGTGAACTGATGCTGTATCACCTTCTGTATCCGTTATCAAAATATGTGTCTGGATTCAATCTATTTCGATATATCACGTTTCGTACTGCTGGCGCGGTAGTTACGGCGCTAATTATTTCGCTCATACTTGGGCCATTCTTTATCCGCTTGTTGCAGAAGTATCAGGTCAGCGAGACGATACGGGCTGAAGGTCCGCAGTCCCACCTGAAAAAAGCCGGCACCCCGACGATGGGCGGACTGATTATTCTGGCCGGTATCATCGTGCCGACGCTGTTATGGGCGAATCTTACGAATTTTTATGTCCTGTCGGTTTTGTTGGTTACGGCCTGGTTGGGTTTGATCGGGTACATGGACGATTATCTCAAGGCGATCAAGCATCAGAAAAAAGGAATGGTGGCGCGCAAGAAAGCAATCGGCCAGGCGCTGGTCGGGTTGTTGTTCGCGCTACTCATCACGTATATGGCGCCGGGCGATCAATACGACAACACCACCGGAATTCCGTTTTTCAAAAACTATATGCTCAATCTCGGCATACTATATATCCCGTGGGTGGTGATAGTTATTACAGCTACATCGAACGCTGTGAATCTGACCGACGGTCTCGATGGTCTGGCTATCGGACTCTGCGCGCTGGCGTTTGTCGCTTTCGGCGGCATTGCGTATGTGTCGGGACGTCTTGACTACTCAAATTATTTGCAGATTGAATATTTCCCCGACACTGGTGAATTGGCAATTTTCTGTGGCGCGGCAATCGGCTCGGCGCTGGGATTTCTCTGGTTCAATTCGCATCCCGCACAGGTGTTCATGGGTGATACCGGTTCGCTGGCGCTTGGCGGGGCGCTTGGGGCAATTGCCGTTCTACTCAAGAAGGAACTGCTGTTGGTCATCGTGGGCGCGGTGTTTGTGGTCGAGGCGCTTTCGGTGATCCTTCAGGTTTTGTCGTATAGATATCGGGGGGGCAAACGAATTTTTAAGATGGCTCCGATTCATCATCACTTTGAATTACTTGGCTGGGCTGAAACCAAAGTAGTGATACGGTTTTGGATAGTAGGTGCGATGTGCGCGCTATTAACTCTTGCAACGTTGAAAATACGATGACCGCACAAGAAAAAATACGAAACCGCAAGATCGGCGTGCTGGGTATGGCCCGCTCCGGAATGGCAGTGGCGCGTCTTGCCAAGAAACTGGGCGGACATCTGTTTGTCTCAGATGCCGGCTCGGCTTCGTCATTAGCCGCCAAAGTATCGGAATTGAAGGCACTCGATATCGCATACGAGACTGATCACCACTCAGACAAACTTCTCGCCAGTGATTTTCTGGTGCTGTCGCCCGGAGTATCATTGAATATCGATATTCTTCAGCGTGTCCGAACTCAGGGCATTCCGATTTTCTCTGAAATTGAGTTCGCTTCTTGGCTGTGCCGGGGGAAAATCGCCGCGATTACTGGATCGAACGGAAAAACAACCACCACGACACTACTGGGCGAAATCTGCGCCGCCGCCGGTTTGGATACGCATGTGTGCGGAAACATTGGCGTGGCATTCGCCGATGTCGTCGAAAAAGTAACGGAAAAGAGCATCGTCGTTCTTGAAGTGTCGAGTTTTCAACTTGAGACCATCGGCGATTTTCGACCGCATATTGGCACCATTCTGAACATCACGCCAGATCATTTGGACCGCCACGGGACATTTACCGCGTACCGAAAAGCCAAACTTCGCATCGCTGAAAACCAATCGTCGGAGCAATTCCTGATAATGAACCGTGAGGATCGCGAATCTGCCTCGATCGCGCCAGATACGCAAGCCGTTGTAAAATGGTTCTCGACTTCCGAACGAGCCGGGGATAATGCCACTTGGGTGACCGGAAATTCGCTGTGGATGGAACACGCGGGAAAAGAAATACAGATTATCGCAACCAAAGATATTTTAATACCCGGACCTCATAATCTCCAGAATGCGGCGGCGGCGGCGCTGATGGCATCGCTGTTGGGGATTGACCCTGCGATAATTGCAAAAGTGTTGAAATTGTTTCCGGGAGTCGAACACAGAATAGAACGGTGCGGCACAGTGGCCGGTGTGAATTTTATCAATGATTCCAAAGCTACGAATGTCGATTCAGTTGTGCAGGCGCTTCGCTCGATTGAAACTCCGATTTATCTAATCCTCGGTGGCCGCGACAAGGGTGGGAGTTACGCTCCGATCGCGCAGATCGGCAAAGATAAAATTCGTGGATTAATAGTGATAGGGGAAGCCAAGGACAAAATATTCGCGGCCCTCGGTCGGACATTCCCGACACAGTTTTCCGCTTCACTTGAAGAAGCTGTCGAGCGGAGTTTCGGCCTTGCCTCGCCGGGCGATACGGTGCTGTTATCTCCGGCCTGCGCTTCGTTTGATATGTTCGATAATTTTGAACACCGCGGACGGGTTTTCAAAGCGGCGGTGGCCTCACTGAAAAATGGAAGAAAGAAAAATGAGACGGTTTCGGGATAAAGCCCACATCGACGAAACACTGCTGATCGCCTATCTGATAACGATGCTGGCGGGGATCATTATGGTGTATTCGAGTTCGTCGATTATCGCCGAATCTCGCTTCGGGTCGCAGTGGTATTTCCTTCGTCAACAGGTGATCTGGGGTATCCTGTCGCTTGTCGCTATGGTGGTAATCATCCGGCTCAATATCCAGCGTCTGGCGGTCTGGGCCTTACCGATTATGGGCGTTCTGTTTGCTCTGTTGGCGCTGGTGTTTTTGATGCCGGCGCGCAACGGTTCGCATCGCTGGCTGATGCTTGGCCCGTTTACGATGCAACCCTCAGAAATGTTCAAGTTCTTCATGATCATGTATCTGGCGCATTCGCTGTCAAATCCCCGTCGTAATATCGGAGACATCAAGCAGTTGATATTTCCGTACGGCCCGGTCATCGGCTTTGGACTTTTGTTAATTCTACTTCAGCCGGACCTCGGCATGACTATCGTTATAAGTATGACTGCGATCGGTATGTTGTTTCTGGCCGGAGTACGCTGGAAACACCTGTTCTACTCAGTCATCCCTCCGATTTTAATCGGGTCACTGGCGGTTTTTGTCGTCGGATACAAACGGCAACGGATTATGGACCACCTTGCCGCTATGGTAGACCCTCTGCAAGGAAGCTATCAAGTAAAGCAGGCGGCGCTTACTCTCGGCGCGGGAGGATTATGGGGAACCGGCCTGGGCGAAGGACAGCAGAAACTGTTTTTCCTGCCCTATCCGCACACTGATTTCATATTTGCCGCGACGGGCGAGGAGCTCGGTCTCGCGGGACTTCTGGTCATCCTTGCGCTGTTGTTCGTGATGATGTGGCGGGGATGTCGGATCGCCGCATTACAGCCCGATCGTTTCGGCTTCCTACTCGCGGGCGGAATGACTATCGGGCTTTTTGTAAATATCGCCATCAATATCGGCGTCGTTACTGCCATTCTACCGGTTACCGGACGCCCGTTGCCGTTTCTATCATACGGTGGCTCGTCACTGCTCATGTCAAGTTGCGCTATTGCTGTGCTATTAAACCTGTCGCGGAGGATTCAACGTGATAAAGCCAGGTGAATCGGTACGACTGGTCTTTGCGGGTGGCGGCACGGGTGGACACTTGTATCCGGCAGTTGCCATTGCCGATTGTCTGGCGAAATTGCTGAGCGAAAAATATAAGGTGGATATCCACTTTGTTGGCACTATACGAGGTATCGAATACCGCGTGAAAGAGCAGATTGGTTACCCGCTACACCTGATTCAGATGCAGGGCATTGCGCGCGCGCTCACCCTGCGAAATTTGCTCGTGCCGTTTGTCGTGGCACTGGGGCTATTGCAATCGCTCCGGCTGATGACTCAACTTTCGCCGCATCTTGTGATCGGTACAGGCGGGTATGTGTCCTGGCCGGTTCTCCAAGCGGCGTCGATGAAGGGAATTTCGACAGTTATTCAGGAACAAAATTCGTTTCCGGGGATCGCGACACGGCGTCTTGCGGGAAAGGCCAAAGCGGTCTATCTGGGATTTGACGATGCCCGCGCCCATTTGACTCCTTCGGCGAACTGTCTGTTGACAGGCAATCCGGTCCGGACCTCCCTTCGTAGCGCCGACCGGGCCGAAGCACTGAGCACGTTCAAACTCGATCCTGCCAAAAAGACGATACTGGTTTTCGGTGGAAGCCAGGGTGCGCACGCAATCAACGAAGCGGTGCTCTCCGGTCTGCTGAATAAGAAAATACCGGCGAATTACCAATTGCTGTGGTTGACGGGGAAGAGGGATTACACGGAAGTACACGCACGCGCGGGAGACATGGCCGCGTCCCACGCCCTCTTCCCCTTCGAGCATCGCATGAATTTGGTCTACGCCGCCGCTGATATTGCTATCGCGCGGGCCGGTGCGCTCACATTGGCCGAACTCGAAATGTGCGCGGTGCCAGCCATTCTTGTGCCTTTTCCGCACGCGGCCGGAGATCATCAGCGTAAAAACGCCAAATCATACGCGGCGCTCGGTTTCGCCGAAGTAATTTACGAAACCGCTCTGTCCCAAACAGACCTTTTGTCACGTGCCGTCGATTTGAACCAATCCGGACGGGCCGAAGCTATGCGAGTGGCTATCAAAGCACGCCACACCGACCAACTTCCGGCGGTCGAAATCATAGCGCGAGATATTTTGTTGCGACTTGAAATAGAAACTTCAACCATGCCGCGGTACACGCAGGAGCACTATGGCAACGCATAACGCGCCGGTCAAACTACCGCAGAAGATCACCCGATTTGTGAGCGGGAACATTATGTTTGGAAAATTCAAGCGGCTCTTCTTCATCGGCATCGGCGGCGCGGGCATGTCCGGCATTGCCGAGATCCTGCACAATCTGGGATACCAGATCAGCGGTTCCGACAGCTCTCCCAGCGAAGTAACCACTTACCTTCGATCGATCGGTGTAACTGTCTACGACGGCCACCGCTCGACAAACGTAGCCGAGGTCGACGTGATCGTCATCTCGTCGGCGATTCACGAAGACAACCCCGAAGTAGCCGAAGCGCGGCGACGCGGCATCCCGATCATCAAGCGGGCCGAAATGCTCGGCGAATTGATGCGGCTCAAGTTCTCAATCGGCGTCGCCGGAACGCACGGAAAAACCACAACGACTTCGATGATCGGTCGGATATTTCGCCAGGCGAATCTGCACCCGACTCTGATTGTCGGCGGCATTGTTGCGGAGCTTGGCACCGGCGCTACGCTGGGCGCGGGGGATTATCTGATTGCAGAGGCGGACGAATATGACCGCTCGTTTCTGGCTATGTTCCCGACTATGGCGGTGGTGCTCAATATCGAGCCGGATCATCTGGACTGCTATACCGACATTGCCGATTTGAAAAACGCCTTTCTCACCTACATCAACCGAGTGCCGTTCTACGGTTCAGCAATTGTCTCGGCGGATGATCCGAATATCGCCGAACTGAGGTCGCGCTTTAATCGGCCACACGCGACCTTTGGATTCTCTGCTGACGCGGATTATCGGGCAGTTGAAATCATCATGGTCGCCGGACGAACGACCTGTGCAGTGTACCGTCGCGGCGACTTGTTGGGTGAACTTATTTTGCGCGTACCCGGACGCCACAATGTGGCCAACGCGCTGGCGGCTACGGCCGCCGCAACAGAACTTGATATCCCGTTTGCAACCATCGCCGATGCGCTCCGCGGATTCACCGGAGTTGGACGTCGCTTTGAACTTATCGGAGAAACCAACGGAATTACCGTCATCGACGACTACGCGCATCATCCAACGGAAATCACGGCCACTCTGCGTACCGCCAAAGATGTGTACCAACGGCGGGTGATCGCGGTGTTTCAACCGCATTTGTTTTCACGCACGCGCGATTTTCTGACCGATTTCGCGAAGAGTTTATCGGTGGCCGATCATGTCATACTCACCGACATTTATCCGGCCCGCGAAGAGCCGATTCCGGGAATCAATTCCGATCGCATTCGCATGGAAGCAGAGAAACTTGGATTCACGCAATTTGAGTATGTCGGCACGAAAGAGCATGCCATCGAGGCGGTAGCGCGTGCGGCCAAGCCCGGAGATATGGTCATTACCATCGGAGCGGGAAGTATCACGCACATCAAGAAGCAAATTCTTGAGAGACTACTGAAGCCATGAAGAAATTCTTTACGCGAAACCGCATTCTGCTCGTGGTCGCGACTGTTGTTACCGTCGTGTTGGCGGTTGTTGTTAATTTCACCGAGATTTACCGTCTCAAAGCGGTCACCCTCGACGGTCAGCCGTTATCCAATTGGCAGGAGAAATACGGTTTGTCGTCATCACGATTACTAACAAACCAGCCGATCGATTTGGTCGCCACCGAACTTTTGGGATACAATGACGTGGTAAAAGTCGATGTCGATTACCAATTTCCCGGAACAATTCGTATCCGCACCAATGAGTACTCGCCGGCGGCGTTTTTGGTGGATAGGACCATCGGCGAAATCTGGGGACTGGACCAGTCGGGGCGAATTGTGCCGCTCGATAAATCTCAGGAAAACTGGGAGCTTCCGTTCTTCACCGGACTTATCGCGGGTCGGGCTTATGGTGGCTGTGAGGACCTTCGCGTTTCTGTAACGCTGAATCAACTCGCCCGTTTGGCCGAGTCGGACGCAGACGCCCACGCGACAATCGGCGAAGTTAACTTTACATCAACAGTCTATTTGTTGGTCCATCTCGATGGTTTGGCGTCGCCCGTAAAAGTTACTCCCGACGGACTCGCGCGACAGATAGCTACAGTTGTAAATTTTGTGCGCTCGTTTCATCCCGATCTATCCGATGCCCTGACGCTCGACCCACGCTTCGGCAATTTGGTTGTCAAAGAATGTATCCCGGACACGACCAAGGAAGATAGCAAATCCTCAAGTACGCGCTCAGTGGAGGCATACAACTAAAATGGCCCGGGAAAATATAGTTGCCGTGCTGGATATAGGCACCACCAAGATTCTCGCTTTGGTGGGTGAGAGCGATGAGCACGGTGATATCCATATCATCGGTCATGGTGTGTCTCCGTCCGACGGGCTTCGCCGTGGCGTGGTTATTGATATGGACAAAACGGTGAAGTCGATTCGGCACGCGGTCGACGATGCCCAGCTCGTCTCCGGTGTGCATATTGATCGAGTTTCGGTCGGGATAGCGGGCGAGCACATTTATTCAATCAACAGTCACGGTGTGGTGGCAGTCTCGCGATCAGATAACGAAATCACTGCCGCCGATGTGAAGCGGGCGATTGAAGCCGCGCGAGCAATTGCCATCCCGGTTGATCGCGAAATTATTCATGTTATACCGCAAGAATATTCGGTGGACGACCAATCGGGCATCCATGACCCGATCAGCATGAACGGCGCCCGGCTTGAAGTCGAGGCCCACATTGTTACCGCCTCGGTGACCTCGGCGCGCAATATCTACCGAGCGCTCGAACGATGTCGCCTCGGAATCGACCACATGCTGTTGGAATCGCTGGCAGTGGCCGAGATTATCACCACACCACAGGAAACGGCATCGGGATGTGTCGTTATCGATATCGGCGGTGACATCACCAATGTGTCGGTCTTTTACGATGGAACGATCCGCCACACTGCTGTGGTTGGTCTGGGCGGACGAAATGTGACAAGCGATATTGCGATAGGTTTGCGCCTGACAGTCGATCAGGCCGAGGCGCTCAAGTGTACGCATGGCGCGGCGTTGGCCTCGACCGTTGACCCCGCCGAAACGCTGGGAATACCGAGCGCCACCGACCGAAACACCCGCGACATTTCGCGCCATGTGCTTGCTTCGATTATTGAGCCGCGCATGGAAGAGATATTTTCCCTGATCGCCAAGGAACTGAAAAAATCGGTTCGACCGGAGCAATTCGCGGCTGGGATGATTCTCACCGGCGGAGGATCGCAATTGCCCGGAACGATTGATTTAGCCGAGCAAATGTTCGATCTGCCGGTGCGACAGGGGAGGGTTCGATCCTCCGGCAATATCCCCGATGATTTAACAAACAGTCGATTTGTCACCGCCCACGGTCTGTTGCGCTACGCGTTTCACCACGAACCTGAGCAGGTAACGGGTCACGGCGCGATGCGGCGGATGGTGCGGCGATTCGAAGATTGGATAACAAGGAAATTCTGATATACACAGAAGGTGGAAGGAGCAGTTTATGAGTCAACAGAGGCACCAGTTCAATTTCGCCGAGGATTTTGTCGGTTACGCCAATATCAAAGTGATCGGCGTCGGCGGCGCGGGCGGAAACGCGATAAATCGGATGATCGCGTCACGTCTCCAGGGAGTCGAGTTCATTTCGATCAATACCGATGCGCAGGTACTCGATCAAAACAAAGCCGAAAAGAAAATTCAAATCGGCCGCGAAGTTACCAACGGTCTTGGAGCCGGAGCGAATCCCGAAATCGGCCGGTTAGCGATGGAAGAAAGTCGCGAAGATGTCAAATCGGCGATAGGTCATCCGCATCTGGTATTTATCACCGCCGGAATGGGTGGTGGTACCGGTACTGGCGCGGCTCCGGTGGTGGCGGAAATCGCCAAATCGGCGGGAGCGTTGACGATCGCAATTGTTACCAAGCCATTTCGCTTCGAAGGGAAAAAGCGCTCCGACAGAGCCGATAAGGGACTTGCTGAACTCAAAGCCCGTGTTGATACGCTGATCACTATTCCCAACGAACGCCTGCTTGAAATTGTTGACAAGAATACGAAGCTCACCGATGCCTTTGCTACCGCCGACGATGTGTTGCATCAGGCGACCAAAGGTATTTCCGATCTGATCACGATCCCCGGATTGATCAACTGCGATTTTGCCGATGTCCGCACAGTCATGGCCGAAATGGGCGATGCCCTCATGGGAACAGGCCACGGAACCGGAGCAGAAAAGGCGTCCAATGCCGCCCGGCAGGCGATTTCATCACCGCTACTTGAAAATGTCTCCATCGACGGCGCTCGTGGCGTGCTTATCAATGTTACCGGTGGAGAGGACATGACGCTCTTTGATGTGAATGCCGCGACCTCGGCGATTTACGAGGCGGCAGGAGCCGATGCCAATATCATTTTCGGCGCGGTAATAGATCCCACATTACAGGACGAAATGCGCGTAACCGTTATCGCCACAGGTTTCGGTACCGAGCCGTCTTTGGCGCGAGTCGAACAACCCAAGCAGGAATCCAAGAAGCCGGTAGCTCCTGCGGCCATGTCCCTTTTTCCGGAAGAATCTCCGGCCCATGCGATTGCAATTGAGCCCGAACCTCAGCCGGTGCTGATTGAAGCCGAGGCGGCTTTCAGCAATGCCGCTTATGCTTCGTCTGAAACAAGCGGTTTCCCCAGCAACGGCAACGGCAACGGACATCGCCGGTTTCGGGTGCCGTCGTTCTCTAATGATGATCTGACTATTCCTGCTTACATAAGGAGACTGGAAGAAAATAAATAACGCTTTCAAAATATAGAGCTAAGCCAGCTCTATTTGTTCGTTCCACCACCATGCCGTCGGCCTAACTACCCTGCCGACGGCATATTTTTTTCGGAATTTTATGAAGAGTAGTGGAGACGAGTGACTTCACCCTGAGCTTGCGAAGTCCTGGGGCGAAGCCGCAGGGTCGAAGGGTGCCTTAACGTTCGTGCGTGGTGTACGTCCTCGTGCACCACGAAGTGAGAAGAAAAGCTGGCGCACGGGGAACGTACGCCAGCCACTATGCAATACTTGACTCAAAATATAACCGGGCAACAGCCCCGTCGCATCGAGCGTAGTCGAGATGCGGAATGTTGACGCAGGCCGACCGGCATCATGTCTCTCTACGCTCGACACGACGGTCGTGATGGCACGACCGGCATAATCGAAGGGTCTATCAAGAACCCCTCATTATGGCCATTCCCCTATATATTATAGCGAGCACCCGCAATGTTGGCGTCTCAGCCAGCCGAAGCGCACTGCTGGATAACTACTTACGAAGGCGGATGACTGGCATGTAAATTGCCAATAGACTAGCTCGGAGAAGGATCGAAAACGTCTATTCCATCGGGGGATGATGATGAGTCTGCGAAATATCGACGGACAATCGTACGTTAACCGCTTCATCGCGCAGTCGATGTGGAACGCCACTCGGCAGATGTCGATGCTGGCGTCCGGCGACCGCATATTTGCCGCTTCAGAAGATCCGGCAGGCCTGGTAATTTCAGAGCAGTTGCGTACGCAAATCGGATCGCTTAACGCCGAGATAGAAAACCTATCAGCAACTAGCAATAAATACTCGTATGTGTCGTCTACAATGGGAAGCATTCACGATCAACTTTCCCAAATACGCTCTCTCGCGGTAGCGGCGTCCAACGAAGCGACCAATACTCCTGAAGCGCAAGCGGCGTATGACCGCGCCGCCTCTGATCTGATGCGGCAATACAATCGGACAATTGCGAACACCGAATACAACGGGCATAAATCTCTCGATGGTTCGCGGGGGTCACTTGCTAACTTAGCGGACCTGAGCAACATAGATTTGTCTTCCGCGGGAACGGCCGCGGCATCGATTACGATGGTCGATACCGCGATGGATGAGGTCGAGCAGGCGCAAATAGACTTGGGGGCTACTCAGCGCAACGAAATGGACAGCCGCCGCTCTCAGCTTGAGATTACGAGAGAAAACCTGATTGCTTCCGAATCGCAGATTCGCGATGCCGATTTCGCGTCAGTATACAGCGACTTTGTTGGGAGTCTGATACGTGCCCGTATCGGCCTGGCGCTTTCGAGTCATGCCAAAATTGCGGGAGCTGACATCTTAAAACTATTGGATTGGTGATTTTATTCTGTGGGCGGCAGACCTCCTGGTCTGCCCCTTGTGTAGAACGGGCAGACGAGGACGTCTGCCGCGCACGATAGGCAAACTTGTTGGACAGGTGATTTTCCCCTCCCCGCCATAGGATGGCGTTTTTATCCACGGCCGCCGGTTTTTAGCTCCCCCCGGCGGTCGAATTTATTGGTCTTAAGTGAAGAATCACGAATGAGCAGATTCTATGTTCTCTCGAATAGATCGAGTTCGACCTTTTTCTCCGTCATGCCTGTGGTGCGAGCGGCAGCACAGACTTCGCCCCAACTAACAAAGTACTCATCATAGTATCGCAAGGGATACTTCCCCAGTTTTTTGATATCTTCTCGGGTAGGCAACTTCCCAATTATGCCTGCAACTCTTTTGACCTCCAGTTGCAGCGTTTTCTTTGGGATCTCGTACTTTACTGAACCAATCCGCTGAACTCGGCTATTTTTGGACCCGGGAATTCCTCTGACTTTTTCGAAAGGGTCCCTGCCGTTTCGAAGTAAGTCATGACGTGACTGCGCAATAGTATGGTAGGCTTCAGACAATTCAATACCAATGAAGCGTCGGTTCAGTGATTGAGCACAGAGAGTTGTAGTCCCGGCTCCATTGAACGGGTCTAACACTATTTCGTTTTCATATGTGAAAAGCGCAATGAGTCGGCGCATAAGAGAAGGAGGTAACTGGCAAGGGTGGTTAACGCGTCTAGAGTTGTGCTTTAGACGATGAATATCCCACCAAAGGTCGGAGATACTCTCCCTGTCAGAAATCTTCACTCGATTCCTAGATGAGACACATGATTGGCGAACACAGTAATGTTCGCGCAAAGTACTGAGTGCGCTTAATTCGCTGTAATTGTATTTCACAGACGATAGCCCAGGAAGTTGTCGAGGTTCACCCTTGGAAAAGCAGAGGATCGCATAGTGAGAAGGCATGATCATCCTTACCGGCAGGCTAAGTCCTTCCCACGCTATCCAAGACTGAAATGATAGGATTTTCATCATGCTTCTGTAATGCTCTATGGCTAAGATCGGAATGTTCAGAATGGCACAGGTACATCCCGGCTTAAGTACTCGAGCAAGCTCACCAATCCAGCGGTCACACCACTGAAGGTACTCAGTCGCGTCAATGGCGTCGTCCCAGGCATCGTATCGCTTAGCCAGATTGTATGGGGGATCGGCGAAGCAAAAATCTATGGAGTTGTCGGGCAACGTGCGGAGTACGTCCAAGGAGTCCCCATTTAGGAGGGTTGAAGGCAACTCGGAACTTTCCATGCTATTCGCTGAAAGGGCTTTCGCCGAAATTACTTCTCTTTGCTCGCAGGAATTTATACCTGTAAAGTTCACAACCTTGATGGACTTATATGGTTCCAAACCAAAAAGATCAGCCAACCGCTCTGCAACATCCTGAGGTGAATTGTGAAAGGAAAATGTTATGTCGCGCCAAACGTCCGAGAGAAGCGTCCCGTACCTGTGATATGTATGCTTTTTCCCGCCGTAGTCCTTTGTGGTTCTGTCACAAGCAGGACAATAGGTGTAGGCAATGCGAGTTTTGGTGTGGCGGAGTGTGGCATGGTATTTGGAAAGTATCAGGAGCGTAGCATGATTCCGGCTTAGCTCTCCTTCAGTTTCTTGAGTCGATTCGGAGAGTTTTACTGCAATGAATAGCTGATATTGCAAAATGTCTCTTATTTTGAGAAAGATATCAGCGGCGTTTTCTGGCCAAGTAAGTATCGCTACGACGGAACTCGGATGAAGTTGCTCTCCGAACTTCCGAAGTCTACTTGCGAACGCATAGTCCTCTTGTGCGGATGGCCCCTGCATGGACTCTGCGATGAGGAGCCAAACCTCTGGTTCCGACCCATTAGTGGATGGGAAATTGCCATTCCTGCAATCGGCGACATATTGAATCTTTAGACGCTCTGCATTTTCACTTTGATGTGACATACTTACTAGCCCCCAACTACCCTAAGTTCTTGATGAAGTCTGTCAACGCGTCCAATTCGTCATCTCTAAAAGTCATCGTGCAGTCACTGTTTTGGCAAATTGTAGCCAAAGCTGATCTTCTCTGAAAATTGCCTGCGCCATCGATCACATACGCAATTCTGTGGCCGTCGGAATGGAGAAGTGCCTTTCGTGAAGCGGCCTGTCCAGCTTTTCGCTCAATTACGCTGTTCGTGGTTACCTGAAAGCTCACTTCAATTGCGCAACACGTTCCGGCGGGCGATTGCGCCACTATATCAAAAGACATGTCAGTTCGACCTGCGTTGTGACTTACGCCTGGAATCGTGTGGCCGGAAAAATCCCATTGTGGCAAAGCCGCCTGCAATCTCTCTCTCACATACTCCTGGCAAAGTTGTCCTAGGGTATTTGTCGCGGCTCCACCCGTGATACGGCTGACGTGTATATATCGTTGTCGCACAAAGGAGTCGAGTTCCTGTTTTCGTCCTATGAGTGAGCCAACGATGCACTTTTCCACGATGTCATCAGGTAAGCTAGCTCCTGTAGATGCGCCACCGTGAATGAGCAACATTGCGACATCGAGCATCGCTGGTGTCATCTCAGCCGGGTTCGCCAAGCCTTGGCCGTCTACTTGAAGGACAGAGTTTGTCCACACTCTGCAGGCGTCCAGCGAATCAAAGAAGTGGGTGTGATCTGCATCTTTCCAGCGAAAGGTCATAGTCCTCTCCGGGAAGATGGAATTTATCTCGGTCCTATATCGTTGTAGCTTTTCGCCTCCCACGTCAGACAACACAATCAGATGTTTCAAGAAGAGATTCGCTGACATCCCAACAGTCGCTTGCATGACGTCTCGCCACGCGATTGGCGACGCATCGCCGACGTAAAGGATTCCAATGAACTTCTCCTGCGAATCAATAAGTTTGGGTATGATGCTTGTCGACTGTTCGCGCTGACTGAGCACTGTAGGCCAGAATTTTACTGCTCGTGATTCGAGGTCGTTTATGTCCCTGGTCATAGTTCTCTCAGCGTGTCAATTAGAAGCAGAGCTCACTCTAGGATTCTATGTTACGATAGCTTCCGCTCATCGTCAATCACAATCTCGCGCAAGCTCTTTTATCGGAGGCGCTTGAGTAAATCAGCCCCCCCCCAAACAAAAAAAACCGCACGGGGGCGGTTTTTTTTAATTCTATACAAAATCTAAGTGAAAATCAGGCTCTTGCGGGAAGTGCCTTTACAGCAATCGCCTTCACTGCCTTCGATCTACGGCCGTGAACATTCTTGATCACTTTGCCGGCTTTGATGCACGAGGTACATACCGACATCCGTTTCGGCACACCGTTCACCAACGCCCGCACCGGCCGGAGATTGGGTACCCAGCGGCGAGGGGTAATATTATGGGCGTGGGAAACCCGGTTGCCGAATATCGGCTTCTTTCCGCAAACATCACATACTTTAGCCATTGTCGTCTTACTCCTAACAGACTTAGCTTGTGAATATAGGGATTCCGGGCTGGAGCGCAAGTGGAATTTAGAGGTAGTGAGGAGGATTGGCAGGTCAGGCAACGAGGGCCGCCGAGGCCGCCGAGGGCCGCCGAGGGCCGCTTTGACGCCTTGCGATATGGCCCACGAGAGGGTAACTTGAAATCTATGAATGAATTGCATCAAGGGATCGTCATGGCATCGCGCGGCAAATATTTTGATGTCCGCACCTCCGACCAGGTCGTTTATAGGTGCGATGTCCGCCAAAAAGTCAAAGTCGCCGCCGATCGGGAAACACCTGTGGCGGTTGGCGACGATGTTTGCTTTACTGGTTTGGCCGATCTCACCGGTGCAATTGACAAAGTGCTACCTCGCCGGACGATGTTTGCCCGCCCTTCCAAAGGCGGAGAAAATGCAAATAAGCAAATACTCGCGTCTAATCTCGATCAACTGGTGATCATTGCCTCAGTGGTGTCGCCACCGCTGAAAACCGGCATGATCGACCGGTTCATCATTGCCGCCCGTATAGGGCAGATGTCACCAATTATCATTATCAACAAGGTTGATCTCGATAGCGCCACCGAGGCACAAATTACCGCCGAAGGGTATCGGCAGGCCGGATTTGTCAGCCATCTCGTTTCAGCACAATCCAGAGCGGGGATGACGGAACTTTTGACTAGTCTCCAAGATCATCGCTCTCTTCTGGTTGGTCACTCTGGGGTTGGAAAATCAACGCTTTTGAATGCGATCCTGCCGGGTTTGGACATCAAGACTCGCGAAGTATCCGACTACTCCAATCGCGGTAAACACACAACGACTTCGATTGAATTGTACGAACTCCCCTCTGGCGGTTTTGTGGCAGATTCGCCCGGACTTAAGGTGATGGGGTTTGAAGATGTCGATGTAGACTCTGACAGTCTGGCAGATTTCTACCCAGAGTTTGAGCAGTACCGTGGAAACTGTAAGTTTCAACCCTGCTCGCATCGCCATGAACCGGGGTGCGCTGTTAAAGCCGCTCTATTTTCAGGAAAGATCGTGCCATTTCGATATCAGAACTATGTGGCGATAGCCGAGTCATTATGAATGTAAATAGCGGGTAAGTTAAGGTATCATAGAAACTTACCGATAATACATGGAAGTATGGCCTCCCGAAATAACATAGAATTCCGCGTAGGAATCGTCGTCTTAGCCTGCCTGATTTTGGTAGCCATGTCTATCTACTGGTTGCAGGGATATAAACTCGAACGCAATTCGCAGATCATCAATGTTCGGTTTGCTGACGCCGGAGCACTTTCGGTCGGCGATCAGGTAACAGTCAGCGGCATTCTCAAAGGGAAAGTGCAGAATCTCAGCCTGGCCGAGGGTGGCGTTATCGTGGAGCTCCGGGTGTGGAAAGATGTCGTCCTGAAAAAAGATGCTGTCATTACCATAAAAAATATGGGCGTGATGGGTGAGCGGTTTGTGGCGATTCAACAGGGTCGCGATACAGCGCTTCTCAATCCTGGTGTCACGGTGCAAGGTCAATATGACACCGGTCTCCCCGAAGTGATGGGGCTTTTGGGCGAAATGATCACCGAGCTTCGCGACATGGTTTCATCGCTCAAACGGACAGTGGCTTCGGATTCATCACTGGCAAAATTTAATTCGACCATCAGCAATTTCGAATCCGTCAGCGCCTCGCTGGAGCGTTCTGTCGTGCGCAACGAAGGCAAATTCCAAGAGTCCGCCGAAAACTTCGTGTCGGCATCAAAGCGTATGAACCAGTTAGTGCATCGCAACGCAAGTCTGATAGATTCATCATCGAGTAGAATCGACCGCGCGACAGCCCGACTCGATTCTTTCACCTTCCAAATCGACACAATAGCAACTTCGGCTAGAAAGTTTGCCACGATGCTCGAAAATGAAAACGGCACACTGCCGCTGTTAATGCAAGACCGTAGGTTGTACGATGATCTGCGTAAAACCGCTGTGTCGCTTGACGAACTGGTTGCCGATATCCGCGAGCACCCGAAGAAGTACATAAACATCAAAGTAGGACTATTCTAATCATGTCAAAATTCACGCTCGCCTTTGGCATTCACAATCACCAACCGGTTGGCAATTTCGACTCTGTTTTCGAAGAGTCCCACCAGAAGGCGTACCTGCCGTTTTTGCGACTGATCGAGACGTTTCCCGAATTTCGAATATCAGTGCACCAATCTGGCATTCTGTGGAATTGGCAGAAAGAAAATCACCCCGATTATTTTGAACTGGTCGGCCGACTTTTGGAGCGAGGACAGATAGATCTGCTCACCGGTGGATTTTACGAGCCGATACTATCGTCTATTCCGGAGCGGGATGTGCGCGGCCAGATCGGTATGCTGACTTCGTTTTTACACAAACATTTTGGATTTCAGGCCGAAGGACTTTGGCTGACCGAGCGAATCTGGGAGCCACATCTGCCGAAAGTACTGGCAGAATCGAGAGTCAAATTTCTTCCGGTAGATGATACGCATTTCATGTACGCCGGATTTGAGCACAACCAATTAACCGGACCGTTTGTGACTGAGAACGAAGGGCACACAGTAACGCTGTTGCCGATTCAAAAGCGTCTGCGGTATCTCATTCCATTCGCGAAGGTCGAAGATGTCATCGCGGAACTGAAATCGCAAGCGGAGCGCAATCCCAACGGTATAGCAGTGTATGCGGACGACGGTGAAAAATTCGGCGTCTGGCCGGAAACACACCGGCATTGTTATATAGATCGTTGGTTGCCAAAATTGTTAGAGGAATTGCAACGCAACAGCGATTGGTTGCAGGTAACACCGCTGACCACTGCGGCCAAACGCCGACCGGTCGGCCGGGCCTATTTGCCCTCAGCGTCTTATGAGGAAATGCTCCACTGGGCGCTTCCGACCAGCGCATTTGTGGGGTACGAGGAATTTGAGCATTGGCTGAAAACGCACAATCGGTGGGAAATGTCCGGTCGTTTTGTGCGCGGCGGCCACTGGCGCGGCTTTTTGTCGAAGTATGATGAATCCAATTTGATGCACAAGAAAATGCTCTGGGTTTCCAATCAAGTTGCTGAGCTTGAATCTAAAAACTCCGGCAAATTAGCTGAAGTCGAGAAAGCCCGCGACCGTTTGTACGCGTCGCAATGCAACTGCCCCTACTGGCACGGCGTGTTCGGCGGTTTATATCTTCCGCATATTCGTCAGGCAGTGTACAGCGCGATGATTGAATCCTCGGCCATTTGCGCGTCACTCGATAAGACTTGCCTCGGTGTGTCTGAACTCGATTACGATACCGACGGGGAACCTGAGGTGATCTTGCGGAGTTCGCCATTGACTGCGGTTGTCAAACCGAACCTTGGCGGTATGTTGTTGTCGCTGTCGCTTAACAAGCACGGCTTTGAACTCACTGACACCCTAACCCGACGTCGCGAGGGGTATCACAGCAAGCTCGAACAGGCAGTAATCTCGGGTTCCAATTCTGGTAGCGCCAGTATCCACGATCAGGTTATCACCAAAGAAGTCGGGTTGAGCCGCTATCTCGTGGAAGATTGGCATCTCAAGCGTTGTCTGATAGATCATTTCATGCCATTGGACAGCTCGCTTGATATGTTTTCGGCCGGAACGGCAGGAGAGCTTGGTGATTTTATCCTCGAACCATATTCGGCAAAAGTCACTCAGACTAGTGTGGCGATGTCGCGTGACGGACATGTCAGCGCGTCGGATCGGAAAATTCCCGTTAAAGTCATTAAATCGCTCGAATGGTCCAAGTCAGCGGATGGATTGACGATTCTCTATGATATTCGCACGTCCGAAAAAGAAGAAATCGAAGTTTGTTTTGCAGTAGAGAACAATTTTTCGTTTCAGGCAGGTCACGCCGAAGACCGATATATACTGATCGACGGTGTCCGCCCCACGCAATCATATCTGGATTCTACCGGTAGTACGACTGCCGCTCGTACAGTTGGTATGATCGATGAGTGGAGACAGTTGGGGGTGGCGATTTCTTCCGATTGCGATGCGGAAATCTGGCATCTGCCCATTTTCACCGTTTCTCTTTCCGAGGGTGGGTTCGAGCGAGTGTATCAGGGGACAACTCTGGTGCACAGATTCCGAGTGCGGCTGTCACAACGCCCTACAGTCATTCGCCTGAGTATCACTGCCGGAGTAGCTGAGCAGGTATCCAAACAGATGCTCGCAGTCGGTTCGGCGACGGTTTCCTGACCATTCTTGTGGGCGGTGTCCCACCGACAACCGGGGACATGGAGACGTGTACCCTGCACGAACAACAGAAAGTGTCTACCTGAGCAGACGCTTAATCGACTCTGCATCCTCATTGTTGGCACGGAGGTAATCCTCGGCGCCACCAATGTCGAGCCAAAATCCTTCGTGCCGCATCGAATTAATCGGTTCATTTTTTTTCAGAAGTGTGAACATCAGATCGTCAAAGCCAAAACTGGTTTTGGGTGGGACAAAATCGAGCGTCGATCGAGAAAACACATATATCCCCATCGAGACCTGAAATTGGTAGCTCGGTTTCTCTGTGAAATTTGTCACCCGATTATCCGGCCCGGTTTGCAGTACACCATATTCAACGCAATCGACACGTTGATACGTCGCCACCGTCAGTTTGCACCCTGATTGAAGGTGGCTCTTAATCAACTCTGCTATATCCAAATCTGTGAGAATATCAGCGTTAGCAACGATAAATGTTTCGGGCAGGGATGTAATAAGTGTCAGCGGTCCCACCGTGGATAGCGGCTCTGGTTCCACAGAATACGAGATGGAAAGTCCAAACCGCGAGCCGTCGCCGAGCGCGGCTTTCATTTTGTCGGCAAAGTGATTCACCGCCAAATGAACTTTGGTCACTCCGGCAACCTTGAGTCGATGAAGAAGATATTCAATGACCGGTCGTCCGCAGACAGGCACAAGCGCTTTGGGAAGGTCGGAAGTATATGGCTGAAGGCGTGTCCCTTGTCCGCCGGCGAGAATGACAGCTTCCATATGGATTAAATCCGAAAATCAAATGTTGTAGAAATCCGACCGATACTTCGCGAGATTTTCCGGGAGCGAAAACCAATCGAGTGTCCGCCGAAGGCCGTCGTCCAAAGATACCATCGGCTTCCAACCCAACAACTCCGCCGCTTTGCGATTGTCGCACAGTAATCTGTTGACTTCACTTTTTGGTGGGCGCGCTCGGCTTGTCTCGGAAACGATATGTACACTCTTGCCCGCAATGGTCGCAATGCGCGTAACCAGATCGCCGATACAAATTTCGCTTCCACTTCCCAGATTGATAGTTTCGCCGACAGTTTTCTCATTCTCTGCCACCGCGATCAGACCTTCGACGGTATCAGCAACGTAGGTAAAATCACGGAGAGGAGTTGTCGAACCAAGCGGTATCGATGATTTCCCTGACAATATCTGCGTGATGATGGTCGGGATAATGGCACGGGCCGATTGCCTCGGACCGTACGTGTTGAATGGTCGGGCAATGGTAACGTCTAATCCATAAGTTCGGTGGAAAGACAGAGCCAGCTGATCGGCGGCGATTTTACTCGCCGCATAGGGGGATTGGGCAGATAGGGGGTGCCGTTCATCCATCGGAACACGTTGCGCCGAGCCGTAGACTTCGGAAGTCGACACATGCACCACCCGCTTAATTTTTTCGTCAAGCGCTCCCTGAAGAACATGAAGTGTCCCCGACACATTGGTGGCAATATAGCTTTCGGGGGCGCAGTACGAATACGGGATAGCGATAAGCGAAGCGAGGTGGAAGACAATATCGATATTGCGAATGAGAGCGCGGGTGCGATGCGGGTCGCGAATATCCCCCGATACAATTTCTATTCGTTCTTGAGTCTCTTTCGGCAGGGAATCCAGCCAGCCCGATTGCCCGAATGAGTTGTACAGAACAAGCGCGCGAACTTCAGCCCCTCGCGCAAGCAGGCGTTCGGTCAGGTGCGATCCGATGAATCCGTCGGCCCCGGTGATCAGGACTTTTTTTTCAGCGACGCTCACATTTCCGTCAGCAATTCCCTGGCTTTCTCCCGATACTTTGTCGGGATCCCCAGCTCCAGCGCCCGTTCCAGATACGGGCGGGCTTCGCTCTTTTTCCCGAGCATATAGGTTGCGGCCCCGTATAGATACTGTATCTCGCCCCAGTCGGCATGCTGATAGGTCAACGCCTGTGTTTCGCCGGCCGCCAAATCGTACCGACCGCTTTGCAGGTAAACATAGGCGAGATTACTCACCGTTCTCAGAGAGCCCATTTCCCAGAAATGCGCGCCTCTGGCTGTGTTTTCAGCCATTGGTAGATTTATTTTGTCGGCCGCCATCAGCGCTGATAAATATAAATTGACCTCAACATCACCCGGATATTTTTTCGCCAGATCATTCAGCTGGGCGTAGGCGGCTTCTTTCTCGCCTTTGGCGTGCAGTGCCCTGGCCTTCTGTGTGGACAGATGGATATTATCAGGTTCCAGCGACAGACCTCGTTCGGCGGTTTCGAGCGCCGACTGGGCGTTGCCATAGTCATTGTCGCGTTTGGCCGCCAGCAGGAGCGCGTCGGTGTTGTCAGGATTGAGGAGAAGCATCAGTCGTATCAAACTGCCATCAAGATCAATTCTCTCTTTGGATTCAATCAGCCGACTCATTGCTGAAACACGGTCGATATCTCCTTTGATACGAGGTAGGGCGGCCTGAAAGGCCGAAGAACCTTGTTCCACCTGGCCGGTAATGGCCAGACAGTACGCGCGATCCAGTGCTAAATCCGGAGAGTTTTCGACCAGAATGCTATATTCATCAAGGATAGCAAGCGACCTTGCGTGATTCCCCGACCGCATAAACGAAGAAGTCATGCCTCTGAGTGCCGGTACATACGTTGGGTCGGCAGAAAGCGCACGTCGGTAAAATTGTTCGGCCTCGTCGTATTTGCCGACCATCCGACTGGCCAGCGCGTCGCCGATCTGAGTTAGCCAATCGGGGTGCTTACCGTGCCCGTCTTCGATGGTCTTTAGTGTCGGCTCCAATGCTTCTTTAGCATGGAGCTTGTAAAACTGGCTTAAATACGTCACGCGGTATTTCCGCCGGTCGGCGGCAAAACCCGAAGTACTCGCTATTGCAGAGGCGAGTTCCGCCGGATCATTGACATCGGCATACCGCACCAAGACCATTCCCTCCAAATACCGGGCGAGGGCAGTGGTGTCGTTTCCTTCAATTGCCATAGAAGGGATGAGGCCGGAATTCAGCGTAACCGAGGCATTATCGCCGACTCTCATTTGCACGTCGGCATCGTTGACATAGGTCGTAATACTATTGTTTCCCCTCCGCAGAAACTGCTGATTGGCACGACTGGCGAGGAAATGGTCGCCGGCGGCCAGACCATACTGAATTAACAGTCCGGGAGAAGTAAGGCGAGTTGAATCCTTGCCGGTGATTTGAGTGATTGTCTGCCTTGCCTGCCACCAGTAGCCATGCTTTAAGCATCTTCGGAAATGAGCATATTGCTGGTCAAATCCGGCCCCCTTGCTCTTAGTCGACAGCCCGCTAAGGATGATAGCGGAATCGATCAGCCCCCGATCAACGAGATAATCCGCGGCCAATTGCAGGAGGTCAGCCGAATTTGTCGCTTTGGATATGGCTGAGCCATAGGCGGCATCGGCCGAGTCGTACTTCATCTGCTGGGCGTAGACTCTGGCACGAATCAATTCGGTCATAGTCTTGTCGGCGCCGGAAGTGTCAGCGGCCTTCAACGCGCCAAGAGCCATAATAGTTTGACGGTCATCCGCCTGAACCACCGCATATCGGGCGAGGGCTGAACCGCGAGAATCAAGAAGCCCGGAGCAGTCGAGATACGCAGCCGCCGCCAGATCTGGCTCATCAAGGTTGCGAAACACCCGTCCGATTGCGACCAAAGCCGGTGAAAAAGTGCGCTCAAATCTATTTGCCCTGAGAAACACACCCAATGCGTCATAGGTTTGGCACTGTCTTTCAAGCACCAATCCGGTACCATATAAACCCATAGGTGAGGTCGGATAGTCGACCATAAGTTTTCGAAAGGTTGAGTCAGCTTGAGCCAATTGACCCCGATCGAGCTGTTCGGAAGCGTCCTCAAAGAGCGCCTTGGCTTTATCCTTGGGTGATTGGGAACATCCAAAAGCTGAGAAGAAAATCAATAGCGTTATTATTGGTCTCATGGCACCTTTACCGTTTAGATTTTGCGTTTTCACCGATTCTTAAGAATAGGTAATGTAACTGGACATTCTACTGTCTGGAAAGAGTTTTCGTAAGAGCCAGCAAATTTCATGCTCAATTGCTAATTGGTTTTGTATAAACGTATAAACAGGCATATATTTCTTATAACTATGGCAATCCTTAAGTCCCAAAGCTTAGTCAAGTACTATCGCAAGCGGGCGGTAGTCAACGACGTTTCCATTGAGGTCCATCCCGGCGAGGTCGTTGGGCTTCTTGGCCCAAACGGCGCTGGCAAGACAACCACGTTTTATATGCTCATTGGCTTCATTCGTCCCGACTCAGGACAGGTTTATTTAGGAGAAGACAATATTAGCCAATGGCCGATGTATCGCCGGGCCGGAGTTGGAATCGGGTATTTGGCGCAGGAGCCCTCGGTTTTTCGAAAACTGACGGTAGAACAGAATGTAATGGCGATTCTTCAATTTCGCAAATTAAGCCGACGTCAACGCAAAGAGCGACTGGAGGAGCTTCTCCGTGAACTTGATATTGCCCACTTGCGCAAGAACAAGGCCTATACGCTATCGGGCGGTGAACGTCGCCGGGTAGAAATTACACGGGCGTTGGTCAGCGAACCAAAATTTATTCTGTTGGATGAACCTTTCGCGGGGATTGACCCGATCGCGGTTGAAGATATTCAAAAAAATATCTCGCGGTTGACCGAACGCGGCCTGGGGGTGTTGATAACAGACCACAATGTCCGTGAAACACTATCGATCACCAGCCGGGCGTACATTATGTGCGACGGGATGATTCTCAAAGCCGGAACCTCGGAGTTTTTGGCTAATGATCCGGAAGCGCGACGAATCTATCTCGGTGAGAAATTCAGACTTAACTGAGTATCACGTTGACTGTTGAATAAATGAACGATCTGACGAGCACAGGTGAATAGGCATAGTCGATGTACCGATAGAGAGGGTATAAACCGACACCAATCCGGCGACAGAATCGCTGACAGAAAAAAAGTATACGTATGAAACCTGGTTTAGTTCTTCGCCAGAGGCAATCCCTGGTTCTTGCTCCTCAGTTGATTCAGGCGCTGAAAATGCTTCAGATGCCTATTCTTCAACTGGAGCAAACGCTCCGTCACGAATTGGCAATTAACCCCCTGTTGGAAGAAATCGATGAACTCGAGCTGGCTCAGGAATCGCCTGAGGAATCCGAAGTCGACATATCCGAGACAAAAACCGATCAGGACAAAGAGAAAGTCGATTGGGACGACTATTTACAGGACGACGACGAGGGATACCGGGTCCGCGATCAGCGTGAAGAAGAAGAGGACCGTCTTGAGGGATCGGCTTCGTCGGCGGTAAGTCTTTATGATTACCTGATGGAGCAACTTGCCTTTTTGCGGTGGTCCGAAGAGGAACAGCAGATCGGCGAATACATCATAGGCAATATCAGGTCGGATGGGTATCTGGCGATTAGCGTAAAAGAAATGGCCGCCGAACTGAAAGTCGACGCTTCCTGTATAGAGCATGTTCTTGCGATGATCCAGCGATTCGACCCGACCGGAGTCGGCTCGCGGGATCTTCGCGAATCGCTCCTTCTGCAGTTGAAAGAACGCGGACTTGAAAAATCGCTCGCATGGCGGATTGTCGACGAACACATTCACGACCTTGAAAAGAAATCGATCCAGCAATTGGCCAAAATGCTCGGAGTGCCTTTTGATCGGACCGAAAAGGCGATGGAAGTCATCAAGTCTCTCTCGCCAACTCCGGCGCACGGGCGATTCGACGTCGGCGCGCTTTCGGTTACTCCCGATCTGGTGGTAGAACGCTACGGCGAGGAATATATCGTTTTTCACAATGACAAAAATGTCCCGCGTTTACGCATCAATTCCGGTTACAAAAACCTGATCAAACGGGGGAACACCTCGGACAGCGGTACGAAAGACTACGTCCGCCAGAAATTGGAACAGGCCCGCTGGCTTCTTAACGCCATCAATCAGCGTCGTTCCACTATGATTCGCGTGATGGAAGCGATCATTGCCAAGCAAAAAGAGTGGTTTGAAAAAGGAGAGGCGTTCCTAAAACCGCTTATCATGGAAGAGATCGCCAATGACGTGAATATGAATGTCGCCACTATCAGCAGGGTGAGTTCAGGTAAATATGTCCAGACGCCGCTCGGTGTTTATGAAATCAAACACTTCTTCAATACCGGTATCGCCATGGAAGAAGGCGACGACATGTCCAAACGGACAGTCAAACAGCGGATTGAAGAATTAATTGCCGCTGAAAAAAGCGAGATTCCCCTGTCCGATCAGGAAATTTTCCGTATGCTCAACGGCGAAGGGATCAAACTGGCCCGTCGCACAGTAACCAAATACCGCGAAGAACTCGGCCTCAAACCGGCCCGTTTCCGCAAACGCGTCGGAGTCCCCTCATAATAGGATGGCTGGCTAACACTATATCGCGCAACTGATGGCGCCCGGACTGAGACAATCTTTCGGGTGACTATTTGTTTAACTTGACGAACTTTATCTTTTGAATTGATTATAAGGTATGGGAGTAGATAACGGGACGTTCGAATGGATGTTCGAGTCGCCCCATTATCGACAGTGACTGCACGGAAAGGAGAATTTCGCCATGCTGACCAAAATTACGGCGAGACATTTTGATCTCACACCCGAGCTGAGGGAAAAAGCGGAAAAAGAATTTGAATCACTCAAGAGATTTTTTGACAACATTGTTTCAGCCGAGTTAGAGCTGGTGGTGGAAAAACACCGCAAGCTGGCCGAGATTAGCGTGAAAGTCTATAACACTACGATCAAAGCCACGGGCGAAACCGACGATATGTTTCAGTCGATAGATCAAGCGGTGGACAAAGCGAAATCCCAGCTCAAGAAGCACAAAGGCAAACTCAAAGAGCGCCAACCAGAAAAGATCGCCGCCGCGACCGAAATCCTCACCCGCCCCAAAACAAATGTCGATGAGGTGGATGTGTAGTTATTCGCGCACCAAGTCATTGCGAGTGTCACGTCACCCTGAGCTTGTCGAAGGGTCGCGCGACTGAAGCAATCACTCCTCGATTTTATTCCGTGCCGTCAGGTGTCCCCACCTGACGGCACCTCATTTTCTACGCAACCTCTGGCGGGCTTCTTACGTCTAAGATTCTATATTTATTGCTTCAAGAATCTAAAAGAGGAAGATGTGATTAACAAGACGACATCATTTCAGAACACCATTACTGCACTATTAGCCGTTGTGCTTATTGGGTCATCGGTGACACAGGCCCAGCACAATCCGGACGCGCCACGCAAACAGATGGCCGCACTCAAAGTAAACAGCCCCTCGCCGCAACTCGACGGGCGGCTGGATGATCCTATCTGGCAAAAAGCGTCGTGGGTTTCCGACTTCGCCCAAAAAGAACCGGCCGAAAACGGCGAACCAAGCGCGAAGACTGAGGTGGCGATTGTCTGGGATGACGACGCGGTTTTTGTCGGAGCGCGAATGCACTGTGAGCACCCGGAATCGCTCGCGATGTATCTTGACCGTCACGACAATCAGGGACCGGCCGAACAGTTTATAGTGTCGTTCGATTCATACCACGATCACCGGACGGCGTATGGGTTTGGTGTCAATGTAGCCGGAGTGCGGTTTGACCGGTACAATGCGGCCGACAATGAATGGGATCGCGATTTTTCGTACAATCCGGTCTGGGAAGCAAAAACAGCGCGTGATTCTATCAGTTGGACCTGCGAAATGCGGATTCCGTTTTCGCAGTTACGTTTTAATGGTATTTCCGAACAGGTGTGGGGTGTGCAGTTCAACCGGTGGATACCCTCGAAGTTTGAAGATATTTATTGGGTGGTCATTCCGAAAAACGCCACCGGGTTTGCGTCGTGGTTTGGTGAAATGACCGGAATTCGCGAGGTGAAACCCTCACGGCGGCTGGAGCTGATGCCGTATGCGGCGAGCAATGCCGGAATAGCCGGTGTAGCGCCACCTCCTGACGACCCGCTACACGATCGCGTAACGCTCGACAAGCGTATCGGCGGTGATCTGAAAATGGGCTTGGGACCGAATCTGACACTCGACGCGACGATCAATCCGGATTTCGGGCAGGTTGAGGCCGATCCTGCGGTGGTGAATCTGTCGGCGTATGAGACTTCGTTTAATGAGCGGCGGCCGTTTTTTGCCGAAGGAAACGAACTTCTGCATCCTGAAGGGCCGAACTACTTTTACTCGCGGCGAATTGGCGGCGCGCCGAGGGGACCGGCCAGTGGGAATTTTGTCAAATATCCGGAGAACGCAACTATCCTCGGCGCGGCGAAAATTTCAGGCAGGATTTGGCCGAAAACATCTTTGGGTCTGCTGGCGGCAGTCACAAGCCGTGAAAAAGCGACCGTGTATGACAGCGCGACCCGGAAAGAATCCAAAGTCGTTGTCGAACCAACTACGACCTACGGCCTTACCTCAATGCGACGGGAGTTTGGCGCCAGTGGGTCGACCATCGGGCTTTTATTGACCGGAATGAGCAGAGATTTTAGCGCCAATAGCGAACTCAAAAAGATTCTCCGGAGTCAGGCATACACGGGAAATCTCGATTGGAATCTGCGTTTCAAGGGCGGGATGTATGATATCGTAGGATACGCGGGATTCAGCCATGTGCGCGGCTCTGAGGCAGTAATTACCAGCACCCAGCGAAGTTCGGCGCATTATTTTCAGCGGCCGGATGAACAGACCCGGCTCAGGGTGGATTCGACACGGACTTCGATGACCGGATTCACCGCCCAAATTCGCGGGGGAAAACGCTCCGGAGAGCATTGGTTGTGGGGTGGAGGCGGAAATATTGAAACCCCTGATTTTGAACTGAACGATTTGGGGCATTTAAGTTCAGCTGACGATATCGGCCATTGGGGGCACGTAACGTATCGCGAAAACAAGCCGGGGAAGTTGTTTCATAGTTATTCGATAGAGACTAATTGGTATGGGCAGTGGAATGGAGCCGGGACCAATACGTATCTTGAGTTGAGTCAGTGGGGTAATTTTACGTTCAAGGGTTTTTCATCAGTATATTTTGGATGGTCGGCCTCTCCGGCGACTTTTAGCGACGACATGACTCGCGGGGGGCCGCTTATGAAGCGACTGGGAGGGCAGGAAATTAATGTCGGAGTCAACAGCCCCTATGGTCGTAGCGCTCAATATGGGGGACATTTTAAATATAGCAAAAGTGAACGGAATGGCTGGGGCTATAACATCGGGACATATTTTTCCCGACGAATCGGAAGTCGTTTGGCGGTGTCGATTTCACCAAGCTGGAACACATACCGCGATCCGCTTGCCTTTTATGGTAAAGATACCAGCGGCGGGTCGGCGACTTATGGCAACCGATACATTTTTGCCACTTTGCGAGCTAGCGATATAAGAATTGGCACACGCGTGAATTACTATTTCTCTCCGGTATTGTCGCTTGAAGTATATGTTGAGCCGTTTGCGGCGGCAGGCAATTACTCAGACCACGGTGAATTGGCGGCGGTACGCTCAAATACGATTCGACAGTACGGGACCGACAGCACGACGATTACTCACGATACGACCGGGTACCATGTAAAAGACAGAACGAGTAATTTCGATCTATCAGACAACAATTTTGGGAGTAGGTCATTTCAATCCAATATGGTGCTTCGTTGGCAGTTTGCGCGGGGAAGTGCCATGTATTTAGTGTGGCAGAGAAACCGTGGTGAGGAGCGCGAGTCGGGGCGGCAGGTCCGTTTTCGGTCGTTGGGCGACGCTTTCGCGGCTGATGGCACTGATTATGTGGCCTTCAAAATCTCATACTGGATTCCGGTAAGTTAAGTTCGGATATTGTCCAAATGAGCGTAAGCTGGCCGGACAATAAAAAATTCGCGTTCTCGGTATTCGACGACACCGATTTTGCTACGGTTGATAATGTCGGCGAGGTGTACCGGTTTCTGGCCGATTTGGGCATTTTGACCACGAAATCGGTTTGGATGTTTCGCGGCACCGAACCCGGCAACTGCCCCGGGCAGACCTGCGAGGATCCTGCATATCTCGACTTTGCGCTCAAACTCCAAAATCGTGGGTTTGAGATCGGTTACCATATGCCGACCTGGCACAGTTCGCTCCGCGATCGCACTATTGCCGCGCTTGATCGCTTTGATGAGATATTTGATCAGTCGCCATCGGTAGCGGCCAACCACTCCAGCTCCCGCGAAAATATGTATTGGGGTGCGGCGAAGATTTCCGGATCCAATCGATTGATATACAATTTGGCGACCGGGTTTCGGCATGCCAGGCGTTTTCGCGGGCATGTTGAGGGAGACCCGCATTTTTGGGGGGACATCTGTAGGAAAAAGATTCGGTATTATCGCAATCTCATTTTCAATGACATTAATACTCTGCTGGTCTGCCCGATGATGCCGTATTACGACCCGCAACGACCCTATGTGCACAATTGGTTTGCATCGTCGGAGGGGGCCGATGTCCACTCGTTCAACCGGTGTTTGTCTGAAAAAAATCAGGATCGATTGGAGGCCGAGAGTGGGGCGTGCATTATGTACACCCATTTCGCGTGCGGGTTTGTCGAGCATGGTAAGCTCAATGCCCGATTTCGAGAGCTTATGGAGCGGCTGGCCAAAAAGCCGGGGTGGTGTGTGCCGGTATCCCCGCTCCTTGACTTCTTACGGGAGAGAAACGGCGGGCATGTCATCACCGATGCCGAGCGATCGGAGTTGGAAAGCACGTGGCTTTGGGAAAAACTGCGCCGTGGCCGATCTTAATTTGCTTGATTTCTCCGCGAAACGGGCAGACTTTTCAAAATCATGAGCGTATCGTTTTCGCCCCTCTCGTCAGTCGATTGGAATCGACTTGACGCTTACCCCGATCGAACCATCTTCCAAACCAAACCCTGGCTTGATTTTGTCGCACAAGCACAAAATAGTACACCGCTTATTCTCGAAGTTCGTATCGATAACCAGCCGGTCGGATATTTCACCGGTCTGATAGTCAAAAAGTCGGGTTTCAAAATCCTCGGCTCACCTTTTCCCGGATGGACAACCTCATATTTGGGTTTCAACTTGATAGCAGGTGTGGATAGATCAGCTCTTTTGGAACCGCTCGCGCAATTTTCTTTTCAGGAACTGGGATGTTGGCATGTAGAGCTGATGGATAGACATATATCACCAGACCAGATTGCCAAGATCGGCTGGGCACACCGACTATTTCAGAATACCGAAATTGATCTTCGGGGTACCGAAGACGAGATATTCGCCAATATGAAAGGTTCTTGCCGGACCAGTATCAGAAAGGCGGAGAAGTCGGGTGTGGCTGTTGAGATTGCCACCGATGACCAATTTGCTTTGGACTATTACACTCAGTTGCTCGATGTTTTCGCCAAGCAGGAGATCAAACCGACATATTCGATTGAACGGGTTAGGTTACTAATGAAACACCTTCTGCCAACCGGGAATCTCCTGCTGTTGCGGGTGCGGAATGCCGAAGGTGTCTGTGTCGCCACCGGCGTGTATCCCGCGTTTGGTCGCACTATGTATTTCTGGGGAGGGGCGAGTCTGCGGCAGTATCAAATCCTCCAGCCAAATGAGCCGATGCAGTGGTTTGCCATGAAATACTGGAAAGAGCGCGGGGCGCATGCCTGCGATATGGGCGGGGGCGGAGATTATAAAATCAAGTACGGCGGCAAACCTCTGATCATTCCCTGGTGTCGGAAATCGCGGTATAAGTGGGTGGGTGGACTCAGGAGCATCGCTCAAAGAGGGCATGCCGCGCTCCGTCGATTCACCGGGTGATGGTGTGAACCGCATCAATGCGGAACATCGGGATATCGACCGCCACTTGTTCTTCTCACGCTTTTCAGGTATCTAAAGGCATGCCACAGCAAACCGTTCTCGTGGTCGAGGATGATCAGGACATTCGTCAGTTGATTTCGCATCATCTGACTCGTGAAGGGTATCACCTGCTTGAGGCCGCAAGTGGCGAAGAAGCCCTGAAGAAGGCAAAAGCAAATGGGGTCGAGCTGATCCTGCTTGATTTAATGCTCCCCGGAATCAGCGGTATGGAAATATGCCGAAACCTCAAGTCCGATGCCAAGACGTCGGAAATCCCGATTATCATGGTAACCGCAAAAGGTTCCGAGGCCGACATCGTTTCCGGTCTTGAGGTCGGCGCCGATGATTATTTGGTCAAGCCGTTCAGCCCACGGGTTCTGGTGGCGCGGGTGAAAGCGGTTCTTCGACGGAAACAGGCACTGGCCTCCGATCAAGGTAATTTCATCAAAGTCGAAAATCTCGAAATCCATCAGGGGCGTCACCAAGCGTTGGTTGACGGCAAGCCCATTACTCTCACACTCACTGAGTTTCAAATTCTTCACCTATTGGCCGCCAAGCCGGGGTGGGTGTTTACGCGATACCAAATAGTTGATCAAGTCAAAGGCGACGATTACCCGGTAACTGATCGAGCAGTCGATGTTCAAATTGTCGGACTTCGCAAGAAGCTGGGTGTTTGCGGCAAGTTTATCGAAACTGTGCGAGGGGTGGGGTATCGGTTCTTCGATCCCGCTTATCCTACCGAGGAGTGATTGTGGCGCGACGATCTTTATTCTGGCAGTTGTTCCCCTCGTACGCGCTCGTAGTGCTGTTATCTGTGGCGGCGGTCGCCTGGTTTATCATTCATTCAGTCAAAGATTTCTATCTCACTCGCACCGAACAGGACCTTGAGGCAAGGGCGCTACTTGTCAAATCACAGGTTGCCAGTTTTGGTCTTGAATCCGAAGCCGCGCAAATCGACTCGCTCTGCAAACAATTGGGCCGTCAAACTGCGACACGTATCACAGTTGTGCTGGTATCGGGAAAAGTCGTTGCCGATTCGGACGAAGACCCCGCCAAAATGGAAAACCACGCCAATCGCCCAGAGATCGCGCAAGCGGTTGCCGGACAGTTTGGTGTTGCTACCCGGTACAGTCACACCTTGTTCAAGTCGATGATGTACGCGGCAACCCCGATAATTGAACACGACAGGGTTGTCGGTGTGGTACGAACATCTTTACCGATTGCCGATGTCGAGCATGCTTTTGGTTCGGTCTATACGAATATAATCACCGGTGTGTTGTTGATTGCGCTTCTTGCGGCTATCGTGAGTTATCTCATTTCGCGTCGTGTCTCGCGACCACTGGTTCGCATGAAAGAGGCCGCGGAACATTTCACTCAGGGAGATTTTTTGCACCGCCTGCCGCAAGGAACAACCGAGGAGATCGATGAACTCGCTCAGACGATGAACAAAATGGCGGCGCAGTTGGACGATCAGATCCGAACAGTAACCGCACAAAAAACCGAAAGAGAAGCGGTTCTATCGAGCATGGTCGAAGGAGTTCTTGCAATCGATAGGAGCGAACGAGTCATTAGCATCAATGAGGCGGCGGCGGAAATGTTGGGTGTCGCTGAATCGGATGTTCGTGGCCGCTATGTGCAGGAAGCGCTTCGAATCGCCGACCTGCAGAGATTCATCACCCGGACACTTGGAGCAGTCTCGCCTCAGGAGGAGCAGTTTGTACTCCATGAGCGTCCCGAAAGAATTGTGCAAGCTCACGGAGCGCCTCTTCAGACCAGTGACGGCAAAAGTATGGGGGCGGTTATCGTACTGCACGACGTTACCCGGCTCCATCAACTGGAAATTGTCCGGCGTGATTTTGTCGCAAATGTCTCTCACGAACTGCGCACACCGATCACGTCGATCAAGGGATTTGTCGAAACGCTTCGTGAAGGAGCGATCAATAGCCCGGACGACGCTACCCGATTCCTTGATATTATCGCGCGGCAGACCGACCGGCTAAATTCGATCATCAACGACCTGCTGTCACTTTCGAAACTGGAACAAACCGAGCGGGGTCAAATCGGAATAGAGTCAACCGATCTTAAAACCCTGCTTGAGGAATCGGTCGATTTGTGCAGACTCAAAGCAAAAGCAAACAATATCGAATTGACTGTACAGTGCGATGAGTCTATCAACCTGCGCGTCAATCCGTCACTGATGGAACAAGCGGTGGTCAATCTGGTGGACAACGCAATCAAATACAGTAGCGCGGGGGGGATTATTGAAATTCGATCTCAAGTCGACTCTACCGGAGTTGCCATCAGTGTTACCGATCAGGGGTGCGGTATTGAACGGGCGCATCTCCCGCGTTTGTTCGAGCGGTTTTATCGTGTAGATCAGGCACGTAGTCGGGATCTGGGCGGCACCGGCTTGGGTTTGGCGATCGTGAAACATATAGTATCAGCCCACCACGGAACAGTCGGAGTCGACAGCACTCCAGGCAAAGGGAGCAGGTTTACGATTACCCTTCCACTCACGAGAGGGTAGGGAAGCTGTCACTCAGAGCTTGCTTCGCCCTGAGCGAAGTCGAAGGATCGAAGCCCCCACGTACGACCAAATTGCTTAGTGTCCCATAGCTTCGGCTTGTTGAAAAGTCTCAAAGGCGATTTGCCACAGATTGTCATTCCCGCCTTTGGGCGTGTTGAAAAAGGTGCAAAGCCCCTCGTTGCGAGGAGCGACTTCACCCTGAGCCTGTCGAAGGGTTTGGCGCGACGAAGCAATCTCTTCTTGTAGCTACACTTAGGCAGAAGACGAGATTGCTTCGCGTAGTTTATCCTGAGCGAAGCCGAAGGGCTCGCAACGACGAATCGGGGACTTTTTCAACAGGCCCCTTTGGCTGGACCACCTTCTCCCCGAAGGGACTGCGGGTTTCGACAGTACGAAGATTGCGCACGGAATTTCACGCCGTCGCCCCACTCCCATGCTCAAACCTCTTCCCTACAAAATAAAACAACACCATCACCACCGCGATCAAGACCGTCATCGCGCCGAAATAATTCCCCGGTGTCATCTCGGTGTAAAACCGCGAGAATATTCCGGCCAGCGTGTCGCCCAGAAAAACAGTGAACAGGAATACACCGGTGATCATCGACTTCATGTGCGCGGGAGCTTCCTCAAACGCAAGTTGGAGTCCAACCACCGAAATACATAGTTCAGCCGCAGTTATCAGGACATACGCGGCCGCCTCCCAGAGAATCGAAATCTTGCTGGCCGTCGCGGCATATCCAGCCACCGTCATAAGTCCCATGCAGAGCGTAACCAGTCCAAAACCGATCAGCATTTTCTTAGGTGATGACAACCGGCGGTGATCGGTGTCGGTTCTCGACCATATCCATGCGAATAGCGGGGTCATTATAATGATGAGGACCGGATTAAACCCTTGAATGGCATCCGCTGGTATGAGACCAAACGGTGTGTCGAGATTCATGTAGTCACGGGCGAATAATGTCCAGGTGGAATACGATTGATCGAAAATAGACCAGAAAAACACAATCAACAGAAACAGGCCTGATAGACGCCAAATAACCGCCCATTCTTCGCGCTTTTGCTCGGGCGTCTTGATTTCTTTTTCGCGTTTGATGACCTCGACCGGATAGTGCTTCTTCCCGACATAGAAAATGCCGAGAGCCACTACCATCAGAATTGTGGGAGCCATAAAAGCCGCGCCGTAACCGTAATGGTCGCGAACAAACGGAAGCCCCCAAGTTGTCACCGCGGCCCCGATATTGATCGCCATATAGTACCACGAGAAGGCTTGAGTTAGAAGGTGCGATTTTCCCTGCTCTTGGTACATTTGACCCATGAGCGTGCTGATATTCGGCTTAATCGCGCCCGACCCGCCCGCCAAAAGAAAGAGCGCCGTGAACAGGCCAACCTCGGTTGTAAACGTACCTAACACGATGTGTCCAAAGATATAAGGAATGGCAAAGTAGATGATCGTGCGAAATTTGCCCAAGTAATGGTCAGCGATATACCCGCCAACAATCGGCAAAATGTAACAAGCAGCGGTAAAAAACGAAACAGCCGTGGCGCTGTTGGCATCGGTGAATCCCAGCTGGTTGACCATGTACAGAAGCAAAAGGGTCTTCATCCCATAGAAACTGGCCCGCTCGGCCAGCTCTCCCCAAAAGATGAACCAGAATCCTCTGGGATGTCGGTTGTCGACGATCATTGGTGTCGCTGTTCCTACTACCTGAGCCATGCACTCCTCCGGATGTCAAGAGAATGGGGTTATGAATTAGGTAATGTGCAATGTGGAGATACCCAAACGCAAGGAAAGATGTCAGGATCGCAAGGGTTACCGACGAATCCCCCCAATTTCTCTGCGCCATATTCCGCCTTCAAGTGTATATTGTCTATATGAGGTGCGAACTGGTTTACATTGCTTTCGGATTGACCCTTTGTCTTGTTGGCGCGACATCCGTTGTCGCTCAATCGCCTTTGCCGTCAAACCTTGATCGCGAGGAGCTTCAGAGCATTATCAAGCGGGTGCTTCCGGCTACCCAGCCGAAAGGTTACACTCCGCCACAGGGGGACCCCAATCCTTCGGCCATCAAAGTCGCTCGTTTGCATTATTCTGGCGGCGGCGACTGGTACTGGGGGCCGTCGTCGATTCCAAACTTGTTGACCTATGTCCGTCAGAATACTGATATCCTCGTGGACACTATAGAGAGGCAGGTTACAATCACCGACCCGGAGCTTTTTCGCTATCCATTTCTGTTTGCGACTGGTCATGGAGCGATAAGTTTCACTGCCGAAGAAAAAGAGCGTCTGCGAACCTATTTGGCTGGCGGGGGGTTTCTGTTCGTCAATGATTCGTATGGAATAGCCGAGACTTTCAAAAAAGAAATGGCCGGGCTGTTCCCTGAACGTGAGGTTGTTGAATTGCCCTTCGACCACCCGATATACCATAGCGTATTCGATTTTCCGTCTGGCCCACCGAAGATTCACGAACACGACGGCAAACCCTCGCGTGGATATGCAATAGTAGTAGGCGGCAGGGTGGTAGTTTATTTCTTGGTCGAGGGGGATATTGGCGATGGCTGGGAGGATCCTCAGGTGCATAACGACTCGCCGGAAAAGCGGGAGTTAGCCCTGAAAATGGGCGCGAACTTGATTGCCTACGCTTTGTTATATTAACGAGTACCTGCACATTTGATAGTCGGCAGTCGATAAAACAGATACCGGGTTGACCGTGAACTTCTTACGAGGGTAACACAATGAGTGAGATTCGATCCAGTTCCGTTCTTATTGCACGGCTAAAGTCTGTCTTGTTGCGGCAACGCCTCGTTTCGTTTGTCGCCGGTTTGGCCTTTACAGGCGCGGTCGTTCTTGGTGTTTCGATTGTTCTGTCGTTGCTGGCCAATCTGGTGGCCATTCCGGTCTGGTTGAAACTGGTCTTATTGCTCGGGGCGGCGGGAGCCGCGGGCTACTATTTTATCAAACGGGCGGTTGTACATCTATTTGCCGGGACAGTCGACACTGTCGCGGTTGAGCTTGAAAACAAATACAGTGATCTAAAAGGTCGCCTTATTGCCGCGGTGCAGTTTACCCGAATGACCGATGATCCCGGATTTTCTCGCGAGCTGATTGAAAGCACTGAAAAGCAGGCGCTCGAAAAAGCCGGACTGATCAATTTCAATGCGGTAGTTAGTTATTATCCGATTTGGAAAACGGGTCGTCTGTTGTTGGCGCCGGTTGTCGTGGCGCTGGCGCTTTTGGTGATTTCTCCGGGCTTGTTCAGCTACTCATACGAAGTTTGGTCTAACCCGACGACAAAAGTTGGGCCGCCGATTTCCTATTCGCTTTCACCCTTTCCCGGATCGGTGCAGTGGATCAAGTACAAAGATATAAGTGTAGGCGGTCTGCTGGTGGGACAGCGTATCCCTGAGTCAGCGACTATTCACTACCGCTTTACCGGCGGAAACTGGCAGAGTGTCAAACTCGGACTCATGGGACAGCCACGCACTACTTCGCTAACAGCCGATTCGCTTGAGTTCACGACTACGATTCGCCAGGTCAATAAGTCGCTGGACTATTATGTCGAAGCAGGCGAACTGAAAACAGAGGTCCAAACTATCGATGTGGTCGATCGGCCCCGCGTGAACAATATCACGCTCTCGGTTTTCTATCCAGACTACACTGGTCTTAAACCGACAACTCTCGATGAAAAAACCGGCTCGTTCTCGGCGGTGGTGGGAAGTCGTGCCACGATCAAGATCGAGGCGAATTTGCCGGTGCAAAAAGCCGAACTTATTTGGGATGATTCCAGCCGAACCCCGATGACTGTTCTCGGTAAATCCACCGAGGCATCAATTGAGATAGACAAATCACGCTCGTATTACATTCGACTGGAGGATAATCTCGGTGAATCGAATCCCGACCCGATTCAATATTACGTCACCGCGATTTCCGATGAATATCCGGCCATCGACGTACTCTATCCCGGGTTTGACGCCAACCTGACCGATGAGATGTTGATTCCGTTCAAATTGCATATGGCCGATGATTATGGTTTCACATCGCTGGCGCTCAAGTATCAGATTACCTCGCAGGGCGGAAAGTCCAAGGAAAATGTCGCAGTGTTGCATTACTCCGACCGAATCAAAACCGAAGGTGATGTGGATTTCAACTGGGATATGTCGCCGCTAAATCTGTATCCGGGCGATTATGTAACCTACCATTTTGAATTGGCCGACAACGACCGGATCTCCGGCCCAAAAGTTTCGCGCACCCGGGATTATGTCGCGCGGGTTCCTTCGGTCGATGAACTGGTGGCCCAAATGGATCAGGACAGCAAACAGCGGGTGTCGAATACAGAGGAGTTGATCAAAAGCGGTAAGGATATTGTCCAACGGTTGAAAAACGCCTCACGGAAAATCGAAGCCAAGTCAAAAGACAATTCCCCCAAATCTGCTGACTGGCAACAACAAAAAGAACTCGAAGGCATCGCCGAGAAAAATCAGGAACTGTTACAGAAAATTGATACGCTGGCCAATCAGATGAATCAGTCGCTTGATAAGATGAAAGACAACGCGCTGTTGAGCCGCGAAATCATGGAAAAGATGCAACAGATTCAGAAGCTGTTCGAGGAAGTCGCCACACCTGAAATGAAAGAAGCCCAACGCAAAATGGAAGATGCCCTCAAGAGCATGGACCCGAAACAGCTCAAAGAGGCGATGGACAAGTTCCAGATGTCGCAAAAAGAGATGATGGAACGACTCGAACGCACACTGGCTCTCTTGAAAAAAATACAGCTTGAACAACAAATGGAAGCAATGGTTCGCAAGGCCGAAGATCTCGCAAAGCGTCAGGAAAGCATGAACCAAAAGACCGACCAGTCGGATCAAAGCGGTCTGCCCAAGATGAGCAAAAAGGAAGACGAACTTGCGCAGTCGCTGGAACAGCTCAAAAAAGAAGTCGACGAGTTGCAGAAACTCGCGCAGGAAGCCAAGCTCGACCAACAGCCCGAAGTAAAAAAATTCGCCGAAGCAGTGAAACAATCAGATGCCGGACAGAACATGCAAAAAATGTCGCAGGCAATGTTTCAACAGCAGAAACCGGAGGCGCAGAGCGAGGGCAAGCAGGCGCTTGCCAAACTGATGCAGATGGTCGGTGAAATGCAGAGCCAGCAAAACGCGATGAAACAGCAGAGCGACAGTCAAATGCAACAGGCGATGCGTCGCGCTTTGGAAGACGCAAATTATCTTTCTAAGAGTCAGGAAGATTTGATGAACTCAGCCGCCGCGATGGACCCGAGATCGATCGTCATGCACGATATGGCTAAATCTCAACAGGATTTGGCCGCCGCCTGCAATGGACTTAAGAGCACTGTCGCCGAGATGGCGAAAAAGTCGCCCTTTGTCGCCGCTGAACTCACAAATTTGTTGAACTCCGCCACCTCGCAGATGGAAGGGTCAACCAGCGCGTTTGATCAGAAAAATGGTTTCTCCGGTATGAATGGTCAGCGTGACGCAATGGTCAGCTTAAACAAAGCCGCCACACGGCTTATGGAATCACTCGATCAGCAGAAGAACTGCAACAAGGGCGGAAGTTGCGACAAGAACATGTCGCAGATGGAATCGCTTTGCAACAAGCAACAGAATCTAAACCAACAGACACAGAGTCAATGTAATAACCCACAGAATCAGGGTTCGAGCGGAAAGCCACAAGCGGGGCGCGAAGGGCTTGAACGTCTCGCGGGCGAGCAGGGCTCCATTAGGAAATCGATGGAACAACTCGAAAAAGAATTCGGCGGGTCGCGTCAAATTATGGGACGCCTCTCCGATATCGCCGGTGAGATGAAAAAGATTGAAGAAGAGCTGGCATCGGGTCAGTCGGGCGAAGAGACGCTTCAGCGACAACTCAAAGTATATTCGAGAATGCTTGAGGCCTCGCGATCGCTCCAACGAAAAGATTTCACGGACGAGCGAAAATCTACATCAGCTAAAACCAACACCGTCTTTGTACCGCAGGGACTGCCTATAGATTTGCTCAATGATCGAACCCCGATAGAGGATCGTCTTCGCGAATTCTTGGGCAAGGATTTTCCGCCGCAATACGAAGAGCAGATCAAGGCATATTTCCGGGCGCTGTTAAAAACCGAATCCTCGACAACTTCAACACCGGTAACACCGCAAACTCCGACTCAACCCAATCGATGAAACAGATGCGGCCAGTCACCAGTACATCTCTGCTCGCGGGTATTGTGCTATTATGGTGTCTCCCGGCCTTAGCGATGGCGGATGTGTCTGACCAGTCGTCTGGCGTGCCAGCTATTGTCATAACTGATTCCTCCGGGTACGACGACCGTATCACGACTGTTCGTCAACTGATCCGCTCCCGCAACATTGAAGGCGCTATAGCGCTCCTTGAAGTGATGTACGAAACATCTCCCACCGACCAACTGGTGATCAACCTGTTGCGCAATGCTTTCGAAGATTCCCGCAATTTTGCCAAGGCGGAACTTCTGGCAAAACGCTTGGTCGAGCGCGACTCAACCAACTTTGGCTGGCGTATATATCTAGCCGAATCTTTAGCCAAACAGGGGCAGATCGAATCAGCCGAGCAATCCTATCAAGCGGCATTCGCGCTCACTCCTCCGGCTGATTCGGGTCGGATGTACGGCTTGCTCAACAGCATGATGACATTCGGTGTGCACGACGGTGCGTTGGCGATTGTTGACTCAGCGCGCGGTCGTTCTACCAACAAGAAGGTTTATGGTTTACAACGTGGGATGATTCTTCAAATGGATCGACGCTATGCCGAATCGACGAAAGAATTATTCGAGGTCTTATCAGAGGACACCACTTACTCAGCTGGCGATGCCGAAAGGCAGTTGCTTGCCATGCTCGAATATCCGGACGCCTCGCCCGATGTCGAGAAAGTTCTGACCACAGTTACCGATAATGTGAAAAGTGTTCGCGGGCTCAAACTCCTCATGAGTTACGCCATCAAGGCGGGTCAATATGACGCCGCGTTCGGATACGCGATTCGGCAAGATTCGTTCCAAATGGGACAGGGACTGCCTGTGTACGATTTTGTGAGGCAGTGTTTTGACCGCAAAGCGTATGGCGCGGCGGTGCGTGGTTCTGAATACGCGCTGGCCCGATATCAGAGCGGGCCATTTTTTGCAGACCTTTGGTTCCGTCATGCCGAAGCTCTGGCGAAACTTGGAAGATCCGAAGAAGCACTGGGTGCCTTCCGGAATATCGTCGCCAAACTACCGACCCCTAACGACAAGAGCGAGGCCTATTGTGGCATTGGCGAGCTCTACCTCGATCAGATCAATGACCCGCGCAAGGCGGCGATGTATTTCGACACGGTGATCACGCAAGCCCCCAGAGGAATGTCGTACCTGAAGGCCATCCGGTTGACGCCGCTTTGTTACATACGACTTGGGGATTACACAAAGGCGGCCGCCGGACTCGAGAAGATCGTGGCTCAGCAGTTTTCTGAAGACATAATGGAAGAGTCGAAATATCGGCTGTGTCTGTTGAAACTTTTCGCTCATCAGTTTGATTCAACCAAGTCCTCACTAAAAAAGCTCATGGTTGATTATCCGCGCGGTTTGTATGTAAACGATGCCATGCAAATGGTGCTTGATCTGGATCAGGTGCTTCCGGACACCGTGTTACTTGTCATGTATGCCGGAGCAGTTGAATTCGAAACACGGCGTCTGTACGACCTGGCCCGAAAGGCCTTGGGTAGCTTGGCCGACGCGTCGGACAAAAAATTAGCCGATGTGGCGTTATATCGTTTGGCCACCTTGGAAGTGAGTCAGAATGACACGACTGCGGCGCTGACCGCGCTCGATAATCTGACGGCCGGGTTTCCGGAATCGTTTTACCGGCCATATGGCTTGAAACTTAAAGCTGATTTGATCGTTGATCGCGTGGGAGAACAGGAACTGGCACGACAGATATATCGTGAACTGCTTGAAAAATATCCCAATAGTCCGTTTGTTTCCGATGCCCGTAAACGACTCCGCGCTCTCGAGGAAGAAAACCGGGTCGGTTAGTAGTTCGACAGCGCTTTTTGGGTCGATTTCATCTCGGCGATCTGACGTTCCAGATCGTAGATCCTCGACTGCACCGATTCATTCTTGTGCTCCTTCCGCTTGGTAGTGGTTCGAACCAATAGCCCCAGCGAAATCAGCATGAACAGCATCGAGTTGATAGTACGAAAAATATCGCCCATGTTAAAAATAGTGTCTAAGAATGCGGCTATTCCAAGACAAAAGAGTATGGCACACCAGACATACATGAAATCCTCCGATCAGTATTTGGCCGTCAGCGCGATCGTTTTTGATTTTGACTTGAGGAACGGTTTTCCGTATCCTGCACCTCTCATGCGCTGAGGGTCTTATAGTATTATCGGCAAAGAGCTTCCCTGATTTAGAGGAGATTTGACAACCATGGAAAAACGACCAATCGACCGTCTGTATTGGGGAGGAGCGATCTTTGTCTGGCTGGGGTCGTTTATCGTCTACTGGTTGACAGTCCAGCGCTCTATCCCATTTTGGGATTGTGGCGAATTCATTGCCGCTTCGGCCATTTTGGGCGTACCGCATCCGCCTGGAACGCCGCTTTTTATTATGATCGGGCGACTCTTCGCAGTACTTCCAATCGCCGACGATATCTCTTTCCGCATCAATATGATTTCGGTCATTTCTTCCGCTTTCACTGCCATGCTTGCCTACATGGTCACCGCCCGAATGATTCGGTACTTCTTTACTGATGCGAACGATTTTCACAATCGTCTGATTACCGTCGTTGGCGCGGTGGCTGGCGGATTCTTTGTCGCTTTCGGCGCCACCAACTGGGGAAACTCGGTTGAATCCGAAGTCTATGGAATTGCGATGGCTTTGAGCATGCTGATTCTATTGCTCTCTCTCAAATATTACGATGAACGAGGGAGCGAAAATTCAATCAAGTACATGGTGTTGGCGATGTATCTGGCGATGCTCGGCGTAGGAATCCACATGACCGTCTTTCTGGTCGTTCCTACTTGCGCTTTGGTCTTTATGCTCAACCATGACGCCACTCGCCGCGACTGGCTTGCGGTTTGTCTGTTTATCATCACCGAACTGGCGCTGATTATCATGTTCTCTAATAACCGCGGTGGTGTCTCAATGTTCTACCTCCTGACAGCGGTGTTCGGGATGATTGTGCTGATCCTGACCTACAAGCGGATTAACTGGGGACGAACGATTGCTATTGTCGCGATCAGCTCGGTCATGATAGGGTTCTCAGAATTCATCACCGTCTGTCTTCCTATCGGCACGGGGTTACTACTGTTGTTTGGGTATTTAGCCAAAACGCGCGGCTGGCAGATTGACTGGCGGGCCGGACTGGCGATTATTGCCGTTGCGGTGGTTGGGTTTTCCGTTCATCTGTATATGCCGGTCAGATCGTCGTTGCATCCCCGCATCGATGAAAACATGACCTCGCGGAGTTACAAGCAATTCGTCTACGCCCTTGATCGCAAGCAGTATGGGCAGATGTCGATGACCGACCGTATGTTCAAACGACGCGGCGAGTGGTCAAATCAGCTCGGGCGTCACGCCCACATGGGCTTTTGGTCATATTTCGAAGAACAATTCTCAGCCGACGGTTGGCGGTTTGTCCCGTTTTTGGCGCTTGGTCTGATTGGGCTGGCAACCGCGATTCGAAAACGACTCGAGATGGGTCTGCCGTTTCTCACGCTCTTACTTCTGACCTCGGTCGGGCTGGTTTTGTATATGAATTTTGCCGACGGCACCAAATACGACGCTAACACTGGAGACGCCTATCTCGAAGTACGCGACCGGGATTATTTCTTTACTCCAGCATTCGTAGTATTCGGGATCGCAATGGGATTGGGTGTTGCTGGACTCGTTAGCTGGGTCAAATCGCTGGTCGGGAAAAATGAGGCAAGCCAGGCGCGTGTCGCTTACGCGGGAATAATCCTCGCCTTGTTGCCTACGTTCACGCTGGCTGACAACTGGGGGGAGAATGATCGTAGTAACAATACGATCGCGTACTCCTACGCGAAGAACATTCTGGATTCATGCGACAAAAACGCCATTCTGTTTACCTTCGGTGATAACGATACTTTTCCGGTCTGGGCCTTGCAGGAGGCCTACGGCTACCGAACTGACGTTAAAGTTGTCAACATGTCACTGCTGAATACCGACTGGTATGTTGAGCAGATGAAGTTCACTCACCACATACCGATGTCGCTCACTCGAGACCAAATCCGCCATACCGTGTTTATGATGCAAGAGAATCAGGAGTTCTCAAGGCCCGCGGAACGATTCTTCGATCGTTCGCGCAACCGGAATACATATATGATTCCCAATCCATGGGAAGGCAGAATTATGTCGGTCGCCAATATGATCATGGAAGATATAATTCTGGAAAATCGGTGGCAGTCTCCAGTCTTTTTCACTTCGCCGCCCTATGCCGAATCACCGCTTGGACTGCGTGAAAGAATCGTGCAGGTCGGAGTCGTCTATCGCTTAGATCGCGAGCCGACCTCGTCGCTAATTGACTTCGACAAGTCAGATAAGTTATTCCGGGAAACCTATACGTATGCCGGGTATCAGAATTCAGATGTGTACCGCGACGAAAACGCTACCGGCATTTTTCTCGCGATGGGGGTTGCCTCGACCAGATTAGTTGATGAGTTCATCCAGAAGGGAGAACATGATCGGGCGACTCAGTTGATACAATATATCCTTAAAGTCTATCCGGAATATTGGCAGGCGTATCTGCAGATGGGGGAAATATACTCCGCGAGTGGCGACACCGCAAAAATCACCCCGCTCTATCAAACATTGTTTGATACGCTTTCCGCGTATGTCAAAGTCAATCCTCACAACGCGTATTATCGGCAGGATCTCGGAATGATCGGCATCGAGATCGGGAAGAGGACCAAGGACAGCTTGCTCATAGAGCGTAGCGCAAGTGAGCTTTGGCGGGCTTTCGACGAAAACCCCAACAGCGCCTATGCCTTTCGCAAACTGGTAACTTCACTGGGGCAGGTGGGAAAGTTTGGCGATGTTCAGAAGGCGGCCGAACGGTTCGCCCAGTACAAAGTCAACCTGTCCGATCCCGTGCTTAATCAGATCCTCGGCCGCAATCCTTCATCGGCTCCACAGCCGTTCGAAGAGATGTAAACGACTCGCCGCGAATCAGACTCGCTTACCCGTTCAATTTGTAGTCGAGACGGCGGCGGTAATGGCCGTTCACCCGCTCCATCATCTTTTCATTGACAAACTGGTGGCGCACCTGATCGGTGTCGCCGTGGTAGCGGCTTATAATGCTGTCAACTTCCTGTTCGGAATAATGTCGCTGTGGCTCAAACTGGGCAAGAATATACTCAAGCAAATGTTTCCGGCCGTTGCGACCGATGAGTATCCTCGCCGCTTGTTCGGCCGCGCTTGAGCTGTCCGAATTGACCGTTCGCGCGCGACGGTTGGAGTTTCGTTCCAACCATTGTTGCACTGACTGCTCGGGAATACGCCATTCCTTACCGATTTTATACGCTTCGATTTCGCCGGCCTGCACTTTGCGGGTCAGCACCTGCACGTTCATTTTAAGTATTTCGGCCAACTCTGTTGTGGTGAAGAATTCGGTGTGCTTGATCATTCCTGTCCTGTACTTCCGGTTGTAGTTGTAGTATTCGGTTCCATTGAAGACTTATGCGTAGGTACACAGATAATAATGTTGAGTCAACTAATTATTGTCGGGATCCTGAATATTCCTTGAAACTCCGGACAGCTACCGATACCTTAACGCTTCACGAACAAAAAAAACTGCGATGACTATATTTGTCTACATTATTCTTTGTCTTATCTGGGGCTCCACNNATTCGATTTGCCCTTGCCATCAGTATTCTGTTAGGGATTGTCAAAGCGCGCCGTCTCCGCCTTCCCCCTATCGGTCGCGAGTGGCTGATTCACGCTGGACCGGGGATCCTTATGTACGGGGTCAGTTACGCCGCGGTGTATTCGGCAGAGCAATATATTAGTTCATCGCTGACAGCGGTTTTGTTCGGGAGTTTCCCTATTTTCGTAGCCATTCTTTCACACTGGCTTCTTCCGGGTGACAAAATTCGCGGATATGCCTGGTCGGGAATGGCACTCGGACTTGCCGGTGTGGCACTCATTTCGTGGCAATCGCTTGAACTTTCCGGCGATCTGTTCTTGGGGTCGGTGCTTGTTGTGGTGGCGTCGTTTGCTTCGGCCACCGGTGTCGTTCTCCATAAGCGGCACGCCGTCAAGGTCGATATTGTTGTAGCCGCAACAATCCAGATGATTTTTGGCTTTGTTATCCTATTATTTGGGGCAGTCGCTACTGAATCGTTTCGTGATCTCTTGTGGACGCCAACATCAATCGGTTCGATGATGTACCTTGCTGTTTTTGGGACGGTGGTCGCATTCTTGGGATATTACTGGCTCATGACGCATATTAGTGTAGTGTCGGCGGCTATGATCGCCTTCGTAACACCGCTAGTTGCCAGTGTGATCGGCATGGCGTTCTATGATGAGTCGTTTACTGCCCCGGCAATAATCGGCGCGGCGATGATTCTCTCGTCGGTTATCATCGTGAACTGGTCGCGCAGGCAGAAGCCGGTCGTGTTGCCCGCGACTCAATCCGACTAGCCGTGCGCGGCAGACGTCCTCGTCTGCCCGTGTATCGAAGAAGGTTCTGGAAGGGGCAGACCGGGAGGCCTGCCGCCCACAATTCAGGAGATATTAGTTGGAGAGGACTAGCCGATATCTACCGATCTATTCCGATGCCGATTTCGAACGGATCGGGATTTTCCGGATGGCTTTTGGGTCCGATCCATCGTCGCCCGTTGCCGGCGTACGACTCTTTATATCTGTCGTTTCCGCCGCCATCGATAAACAAACCAAAACAGCCAAGGTACTTGCGTGGGCCTTGTTCGGAGCCATTGGCACGACCAAGCGTTGTGCCGGCTTTGGTTGTATAAGTGTCGTCACCTTCTTGGTCGTGAAAAACCCCCATGCCGTTGGCGTTTCCGCCGCCAAGTGACAGGTTCGGCACGGTGTAGCTGTCGTTTCCTGATCGTTCATTGAAATAGCCGATGGAAAAATCATGTCCGGCGCCGACCGCCATATTCATAGAAGCGTTGTAAACGTCATTACCCGAAAAATCATCAAGATACCCGATAGCAAAGTGCGCCGCTGATCCCTGAACATACCAAACGCCGTTGTATCGATCATCTCCAGCCGCGTCCAACAGTGTGCCGACCGCAAACCAGTAGCCGCACCCCTGCGCAAAAAGCCCGGCCGAATACGAATCGTTCCCGTCGAGATCGGCCAGTATCCCGACTCCACCGGCCCAACTGTGACCGTCGATATAGTCGGCGCGTCGGCCGAAACCCACTCCCTGCGCCAGCGATGAATTGTGATCTTTCGTCTGTGATGAAGGGCTGAACAGTTTGGTATCTTCGGCAACGTATGTGTCGTTCCCCAGGACATTCACGAGCAACCCACATCCCCTTGTAAATCCAAATCCCTGCGAACTTGACCAGCAATACAGCGAGTCGTCACCGGCGCTGTCGACCAATATCCCGATTCCGAACACACCGCACCCCTGAGTGAAGTGTCGGCCAGAATAGATGTCTTTGCCTGAGTAGTCGATCAACACCCCAGCACCGAAAATCCCCGCGCCCAACGAGGCGTTGACCGTTTCATACAGGTCGTCACCCGATTTATCAATAAGCACATTCACCCCGATGATGGCTCCGCCGAATCCCTGCGTTGTAGAATCTTCACAAAGATACTGGTCATTGCCGCCGGCATCAATGATGACGCAATACGGCGATTGCTGTAAGAGCGTCGGGAATTTGTATATGTCATTGCCGCCACCGTCGAGGATCAATATAGGGGCTTCGAGATATTCGTATTTATCGTTTCCCTTCGTCCCGATGACAAGCAGTCCTTTGCGGGTTTTAATTTCGATTTTTTCGGACGGAAACTCGCAGTACCCAATTGAATCAGCCATCCTTCGCGCCGCCTCGACTACATCCTCGGCTCCGGCCGCCAGCAAATTAAAATCAACTTGTCCAGCCAGCTCCTCGACCAGATCGCGGTCATCGTCCTTTTCGTGCACAAAGAAATCAAGCAGGCGTCGACGGTATTTGTCCTTGTCGATCTTATCCACCGCCTGCGTAAAGGCGAAATCTTTGTCCTCGACAATTTCCCATATCAGATCGATTTTTCTGCGAAGAGGAGCATAGATGTCGCCGGTTAGGATATTTCGGCTGGTGGCGAGATCGAGATGGGGAATGCTATCGGGAAACTTGAGATATTTCTCAAGCGGATCGCCAATCAAACCGCGCCGCACCGGCAGATCGATTTTGCGCGCCGCGAAAGACGTGAGCGACGTGATATTGGAATTATCAGTCTTGAGCTGAGACAGATTCAAATCGGCATACTTGGGCATTTTGAATGGGTTTTTGTGGAGCATCGTAAAATAGCTCAATCGCCAGGTATCACCGCCCCAACCGGCCATTTCATCCTGATCAAAGCGGAAATTATCGCGGGTCATGCCGACCTGCGACAACGCGCTATCGATAAGCTCGGCTTGGTGGAGGGCGGTCTGATCGGGTACAAAAGTCTGAGCGAACGAACCGGCAGATAAGAGTATGCCCCCAAGCACGAGGGCGAACTGAGAAAGGGCTACAATCTGTCGTTGCGAGGAGCGCCGCTTTGGGCGCGACGACGCAATCTCGCTTTGTGTTCTGCATGTGGATATCTTTAGCATTCCGAAATCTCCTTTGTTTTTCAGAACCAATGATATTCTCTTGCCCACTCAGAGAATAGCTAAAACTAAGCTGTTGACGAGATGTGGCAATGCCCAGAGATCCAGACAGTTCGCCTGACAAAATCCCCACCACTTCCATGTGAAATCCGAATCAGGCCCAATTAGTATGAAGTACTACCAGATCGTCATGCCGAGCCGGTCAAAATGTAAAAACACAAAAAAAGTGAGCAAACGAACCCAAATGAAGCCCCGCCTGTTGGCCCGTAACCGGCTATAACCCAAACTGTTAGGGCGACAAATTGAATCCTGTGGCTATAGCCAAAAATCTAAAACCGAACCAAATCTTACCTGCTTTTTTCTTCGTGCGCGCCAGATATCCTATCTGCGCCTTGATCGCTTGTCTTGGTCCAACGCCGCTCAGCGCCCAGTTCAGCCATGTGGCTGGTTTGCCAACCCCACCTACAAAACGTATATTTGCCCACCATTTATCTGGAGAGAAATATGTCCGACCGTGTACAACAGTTTAATGAAGAACGCGACAAGCTCAACGCTATTGTTCTCGGACGCGAGGACCTTAATATCAAGCGGTTTTTTGGTATCGACTCGGCTGTATATCGAGCCGGGGCGCTTGATGCCAAAACCAAAGAATTGCTGGGGCTGGTCGCCTCGCTGGTTCTAAGATGCGATGACTGCATCTCGTACCACGTCATTCGGGTGAAAGAAGAAAAAGTGACTGATAAAGAATTTGATGAAGTGATGTCGATAGGGTTGGTGGTAGGTGGGTCGATCACAGTCCCGCATATGCGTCGGGCCTATCGGCTCTGGGAGGAAATGAAACAAGGATGAAACTGATATATGCGCTAGTCGTCGGGCTTATGGCAGTGTCACCAGTATTAGCAGGTGATGTTGAAATTGTTCCGCTGATGACACCGGTCAATCGTGTCAAGGTTACGCCCGATCATCGCTACCCCTGGTACAAAAAGCAGTTTCCGTACATGTATTACATGGACACGGTTTTTTCTGCTGAGTCAGAATTCTTTTGGCCAGAGGGGTACAAGCGACCCGACGAGAAGCAAATGACACCCTACCAGAATTGGATTTCGCATCTCCCGCTTTGGCACAGCCAGCGACCAGTGGGAACTCTTTATACCGGTTTCAAATTCAAGCCCGAGGAAATTGCGCGTCCGATTCACCTAACCCGATGGAAAACAAGATTTTCCGATCAGACAATCGCCTTGCATTTATGGGCGGAGTATTTGCAGACGCAAAGGCTACAGGATGATTTCAAAGTATCTCCGATGGTCGGTGATACTCTGCGTTACCGTGAATTTTTGGCAGGTACAATTGCCTTTGGATCGCGGGGTCAGGTCATCTACTCAAAATCTGACAAGCGCAAGCCAACTACCGACGAATACACGGCGTTTATGGAACTGTGCGATCAGCAGTCGTCGTACAAGAGTCTGGCTGGCAACTGTCAGCCGGTTTCACAAGACAGTTTACTTCCGGGAGATTTGTATATCACGTTCAACGAAGAAGGCGTAAAGGGTCGTGTTATTTTTCTCCTGACCATGATTGTCGATTCCGATGGGCACAAATTGTTCACAATCGGCGCCGGCTGTGAAAAGGAGTGCGATTTCTACATCCCGCTCTTGAACGACGATAAGAGCTACCCGTGGATTTCCGTCGACCAGATTGCGACGGTCTACCCGCCGGTGGATCATGCGGGGTATTTCAGGCCGAGAGTCAAGTAGACCAAAACAGGCAGACGGGGACGTCTCCCTTGTACAGACAACAAACTTGATTGCGACAACAGGCGCGACTATGCTTGGTGTATGCGCCGAAAGATTATCCTCACCATCCTGATAGTATTTTTCACTTCTTCTGAAACCTCTCAGGGCAAAGTGCTCTCAGTCGAGCGCGGTTCCAATTTACAAGCAGTGATCGATTATGCCGTCTCCGGCGACACTATTGTTCTTGGGGCCAACAAGACATTCGAGGCCAAGCCGACCAATTTTATCGACCCTCTTTGCGGAAACTGCGGCAACCCCAAAGACGGCGCCAAGGCAACCTATGGATTTATTGTCAAAGGCAAGGGACTCACGATTATAGGCACGGATAGAAAAAGCTCGCGACTGCAAACCAACGCCGGATACGGCGTTTATTTTGAAAATTCATTTGGCTCAATGCTTAAGAATCTGACAATCACCGGCGGAAAGAGGGATGTCGACGGAAACGCTACCGATGCCGGAGTAGTTGCGCGTAATTCGCGGGTACGAATCGAGGAAGTTGACATTCGTGACAACACGCACCGTATCGATTCAGTAATAGTGGGAATCGGCGGCGTACACGCCCGCGAGGGTTCAGAAATTACTCTGCACGGCTGTCATATCACGAACAACACCTGGGATGGAGTGGCGCTCTATCGCGGGGCCATGGTGACTGTTACCGACTGCGTCATAAAAGACGGCCGTGGCGCCGGAATCGGCGTAACGTGGGATGGTACTTGTCTGGCCTACCGTAACGATGTCAGCGGATTCTGGAAGGGGATCGGATCGTTCGGTACTTCAACCGTGATCGCCCGCAACAATCTGGTGCACGACAATCTCGGCTGGGGCATGATCGCTACAGGGGCTTCGACCATGGAGGCAAGCAACAATGTCGTGTACCATAATGGAAATTGCGGGATTGCCCCTTGGTCAACCGACGCCCGAGGACGTTTTATCAATAATATCATTGCCGAGAACGGCTGGCGCGATCAGTGGGTCTGTCCGTGTGTGGGCGTCTGGAATTACGGCGACTGGGCCAAGTGGAAATTCAGCAACAATGTAGTCTGGCACAACAAAGCGGGAGAATATCAGGATATCTGGGATCAGGCAGGCATTAACGGAAATCTCAATGTCGATCCAAAGTTTACTTCCGACGGTTCCTTTAATCTTATGTCAGATTCGCCCTGTCTTCATGCTGGCGACACTTCTATTTTCAATATCGACGGAACTATATCCAACATAGGATTGACCGGCGGACCGCAAGCGCGCCGCCAGAAGTAGACAATTGCCTGATGAGGACATAACCACTCATTGGACATATGGGGACCGTGCTCTACAGATTACGGTCAGTCGATAAAGTTAGTATGTACGTCCCTATAAACTTGCGTAGTACGCATATTATTGTTTTGACGCCGAACCAACTGTGCTCTATATATTTCTAACATGACCTGTACGTATTTGGTGATTCGGCTGGGATCGCTGGGTGATGTTATTCTAACGTCAGCCCCGGTTCTGAATTTGCGCCTGAGCTACCCCGACTGCCGGATAGTATTTCTCACCCGAGAGCGATTTCGGTCCGTCGTGGAGATGTTCGGAACTGTCGACGAAATCATCACGGTTTCAGACCAGCCCGGATTCGGTGAGCTGAGTGAGTTGGTTCTCTCTCTCGATGATCGCAATCTTGACACGATTATTGATCTGCACGGTAATATCCGTTCGTGGTTGATCGGCAGGGTAACTTCGGCGAATCGAAAATTAACATACCCGAAGAGAAGACGAGAGAGGGTGAGTCTGGTACGCAATCATCGTATTCCCGAATCATGGCCCGGCACGGTGGATTTATACAACCAAACGATCGAAGGGTTGGGGGCCTCTATTGCCGCAAAGCGTCCCCTATTGCGACCGATCGATTTGTCAACTCAGTTTTCCGATCTGACAACAGCAAAAATGGTAGTGATCGCGCCCGGGGCGGCTCATCCCAACAAACAGTGGCCGATTGAACGATTTGCTCAAGTGGCAGTCGAGCTACACCAAAAAAATGAATGCTATATCCTCTGGGTGGTGACCGGCGAAGACGATGCGAAACTTGATCTGACAAGTTATTTTCCGCAAGGCGGTTTCACCCGATTAGTCGATCGTCCGATAACTGAACTTGCGCCGCTGATTTCACGAGCGTATGTGACTATAGCCAATGATTCCGGGATAGCGCATCTCTCGACAGCTGTAGGTACACCGACACTTGCAGTATTCGGCCCCACTCATCCAGCGCTGGGCTTTGCTCCACGCGGAATATTCGACGAAGTCATCGAAGTATCGGAATCCTGTCGGCCATGTTCATTGCATGGCAAGCGCCCCTGTTTTCGTGAACAAAGGTTTTGTTTTACACAAATAACACCCGACGATGTGGTCTCACGGGCTGATTCTATTCTGACCGGATATAACCCGGAAGGACGCGCGCTCATTTTGGATCGTGACGGTACGGTGATTGTGAACAAGCACTATCTATCCGATCCCGATGGTGTCCAGCTTGAGGCGACTGTCCTCGAAGCTCTGACGATTGCGAAGCACCATGGTTGGAAGATTGTGGTAGTCTCGAATCAATCAGGGGTAGCCAGAGGGCTTTTTTCGGTCGAACAGGTCGAAAGGGTCAATGCCCGTATGTTGCAACTGCTGGCGGCCCAAGGGGTGCGAATCGACGGCGTTTGGTTTTGTCCGCATCATCAGACTGAGGGAACAGTTCCCGACTATGCGGTCGCATGCAACTGTCGCAAACCCGCCGCGGGGATGATCGATGAGGCTACCCGGACTCTGGGTTTCAATCCCCGACGGTCGGTGGTAGTAGGAGATCATCTGGCTGATTATCTACTTGGTCGAGTCATAGGAGCAGAGTCGTTGCTTGTGAGAACCGGACACGGCCGCGCGACCGAAGAAGAAATGACCCGACTCGGCCTCGCTACGCGCGGGATAGTATTTCCAAATTTGTTAGCCGCTGTCAACAGTCTCATTCCGCAGGTATAGAATGATTCATCCGGCACTATTTGGCGACACGAAGGAAGGAGGCGTAGTAGTTTGTCGGCTCTGTCCGGCCGAGTGTCGCCTGACCGAAGGTCAATCAGGTATCTGCGTCAGTAGATTCAATCAGGGCGGCACTCTGTGCACCGACAATTACGGCGAAGCGGTAACGCTGGCGGTCGATCCGATCGAGAAAAAGCCGCTTTACCACTTTTATCCCGGCTCGAAAATTCTTTCAACCGGCCCGAACTGCTGTAATCTAGGGTGTACTTTTTGTCAGAACTGGCTGATTTCCAAGCGGAAGACCACGACCAAATTACTATCGCCTCAGCAGTTAGTTGATACTGCAGTGGCTGAGAAATCTTCTGCTATTGCATTCACCTACTCAGAGCCGCTGGTTTGGTACGAGTACATTTTAGACACCGCGCCCATTGCCCAAAAGGCCGGGTTCAAAGTTGTTTTGGTATCGAACGGGTATATCAATGCCGAGCCACTCGAAAAGCTCCTGCCGTATGTGGATGCGTTCAATATCGACTTAAAGGGAATGAACGAGCGATTCTATCTCCGTATTTGCAAAGGCAAATTGGCGCCGGTGCTTGAAAATATTAGACGGATTGCCAATTCACCGGCGCATCTGGAAATAACCAATCTGATTATCCCCGGAGAAAACGACAGCGAAACGGATATCAGCGAGCTGGTCTTGTTTGTCGCTTCGATTTCAGACCGGATACCGCTACACTTTTCCGCCTACCATCCAGACTATGAGATGAAACACCCGCCTACTCCGCTTTCGACTTTATTGCGCGCACGGCAGATTGCATTAGAGAAACTCAAATACGTCTATATCGGAAATGTCACCACAGATGAAGGAAATAGCACTAATTGTCCGGCCTGCGGCCACCTGTTGATTGAACGGAAGGGATATAAAGTTGCCATCAGCGGCCTTAACAATGATCGCTGTGCGCGGTGTGGGGCCGAAACTCATATCAAAATCTGACCTTGCCCCCACGCCGTTTTTTCCGATAATAAAAGATGCGGCCTGTGGCCGTTGACTCTTGAATGGAAGACTGAATTGATACGTTTACAGTGATGTTGGCGTCTTAAAGGAAGGAACCTGATGGCACCCCGTTTGACTGCGCGGCAGATATGGCAATCGTATTGGTGTGCCTTTCTGCTTATGGCACTGCTTTCGGCGGTGCCTGTAGAGTCGGTCAGGGGCCAGTTTTATTTCGGTAAGAACAAGGTCCAGTACACGCGATTTGACTGGCAGGTGATGACCACCGATCATTTCCGCGTCTATTTTTACTCCGAAGAAGCCGAAATCGCCAGGATAGCCGCCCGAATTGCCGAAGATTCATATCGAGTGTTGGCGATTAGATTCAATCACGAAATATCCGAAAAGATTCCGCTCATCATTTATTCGTCGCCGACGTATTTTGCTCAGACCAACACTATTCCGGGGTTGTTGCCGGAGGGAGTCGCGGGATTCACCGAATTCATGAAAGGGCGGGTGGTTCTGCCGTTTCACGGCTCGTACCATGATTTCGATCATGTCATCCGACACGAACTAGTGCACGTCTTCACGATTTCCAAGCTCGACGCGGTCCTTTCCCGACGCAGTTCAGTTAAGTTTCCCTTTCCTCCGCTTTGGTTCACCGAAGGGCTTGCCGAATTTTGGTCAAAAAAATGGGACACCGAGGCCGACATGGTCATCAAAGATATGGCGCTCGGTGGACAGCTGATAACCATCGACAAGATGTATATGGTGCACGGGTCGTATCTGATGTACAAGCTGGGTGAGTCGATCTGTGCCTATATTGATTCGGTCTACGGCCCCGACAAGCTTACCCTGCTGTTCGACAACTGGCACAAAGGGCGCACGTTTGATGAGATTATAAAGACCACGCTTGGGGATGATCTGACGGAAGTATCGCGTAAGTGGGAATATGCGATCAAAAAACGATATTTTCCACAGCTTGGCGCGCAGGGACTGCCACGCATGGAATCGGAGCAGATTACGCACGACGGTTTTTCGACCAAGGGTGTTCCTATCTTATGGAACGACCGACGCGGCCATACGAAATGGGTGGTCTACAAGGCCAACCGGTATGGATACACCGGCATGTATATGCGCGCTCTCGATGGGCGGACCCGTACCGTAAAAACACTGCTAAAGGGAGAGCGCTCCTCCCGATTTGAATCGCTGTATCTGTTGCAATCCGGAATCGACGCTACCGATTCGGGACTGGTGGTGTTTTCCTCGAAAACCGGAGATCGCGATGTTATTTATCTCTATGATGTAAGAGTCGGAAAAATCAGCGGAGAATTCACAAGCGACAATCTGATTGCCGCGAGGTCGCCGCGTTTTTCACCCGACGGACGGCAGGTGGTGTTTTCAGGGGTGGACAAGGCGGGATTTGCCGATCTCTATCTCCTATCGCTTGCAGACAGCACATTTCAACGGCTGACCAATGATCTGTACTATGATATAGATCCGGATATCTCAACCGATGGGAAACATATTGTGTTCGCATCGGATCGATGCCCCGACGGCGCGGGCGGCGCCTCAAATCTGTATTCGCTGGAAATTAGCACTAGAGAAATTCAGCGGTTGACCTATGGAAATTGGCGGGACCGATCGCCTGACATGACAGAGCGCGGAGTGTTTTTCTCGTCGAATCGGCAGGGTTCATTTAATATATTCCTACTGGACAGCACGGGGGAGCTTACCGCGCAATCGACATTTGCCACCGCGGCATTCGATCCGCGGCTATCGCCCGATGGGAAATCACTTTTCTTCACTGGCTATCAAGATGTCCAGTTCCAACTATACCAGATGAAACTACCTGAACATACCGCGCCAATCCCGCAGGTCATTGCGGCAATTTCGGATAATTGGTCGCCTCAGCGAATAGATACGACTCATGTGAAGGGTTCGATCAAATACGACACCCGCTACTCATTCGATATTGCCCAGTCGACAGTCGGGTACGATCCTGTGTACGGTTCTGTTGGGGGCTTACAGGGGGCGGTGTCGGATGTCCTTGGCAACAAGGCGTTTTATTTTGTGTTGGCGAACACGGCCCAGACCCGGAGCGATTTCCTTTCTTCGTTTAATTTTGGCCTCACGCACGTCAACCGCGAGCGGCGTCTCAATTGGGGAGCAGGCGTATTTCATCTTTATGACGAGTACTACAATGATTATGAAGGGTATTATGAAGAGCGTCAGGCCGGAGCGCTCGGATTGTTCAGCTACTCTCTTTCAAAGTTCAGCAGGGTCGATTACACGCTCTTTGGTCGGTATACCAAGCGGGATCGTAGGTACGGTTTGCGTGACCGCGAAGCGGTGATTGTTACTAATTACTTGAGCTGGGTCTACGACAACTCGATCTGGGATATTTCCGGTCCGATTGAAGGACGGCGGTACAATCTATCGTTTGGGACATCTTATGGAATTACCGATGGCCACACCTATAACCGCCTTGGACTGGCTGACATCAGGCATTATCTGCGGCTTGGGAAATACTCCGCCTTTGCCAACCGGCTATTCGCGTTTTCGTCGCGCGGAGTGGAGCCACAGAGATTGTATCTGGGTGGAAGCTGGTCGTTTCGGGGATTCAGCCGCCGCGCTTTTTACAATCGCAATATTCTGTTTACCTCAAACGAGCTTCGCTTTCCGCTTATCAACGATCTGTTGATAGGATCACCTCTTGGCGTTGTCGATTTCAGGGGGATTCGGGGGGCGTTGTTTTTTGACACCGGCGCGGCATGGGATGACGAATTCGATCAGTTCTACGGTTCTTTCGGGGCAGGTTGCCGCGTCAATCTGGCCAATATTGTGCTGTTGCGATTTGATTTCAGCCGGACAACGGATTTTGAAACTGTCAGTTCTCGGACTGATTTCGACTTTTTCTTCGGATGGAATTTCTGATGCGCTACTTTATTGCCATTTGTCTGGCGGTTTTCTTGATCGGATCTGCCTGCGTTAAGAACGGAAGGTTTACCCCCGTCCCTCAGGAGGGTGCGCCTTGGGCGTTTCATCGTGGAACAGTATATTCTAGCGGCGCCTACTCCACGGCCTCATTTTCAGGGAAACTGAAGATTCTCTGGCAACGTAAACAAAACGACAAACCGGTCGGACCGCTTACACTCTCAGGCGGCGGGCTTTTTTATCCAACCTCTCGAAAAAAACTGAAAATATTCGACCCTGTTACTGGTAAGACCCTGGCTCAGATCAAGACATTTGGGTCTGCCCAGTCGGGAGCGGTCATGACGGACAGCGTGATATTTTTCGGAGTGGGGGCGTTTCGAAATGAACTGGTGGCCTATAAACCGAGAACCGGGAAAACTCTTTGGGAAAGTCCGATAAAGGATGCGGCGTATGGGTCGATACTATGGATGAACCGTCTGTTTATCGGAACGAGTGATCGAGATCTCAGAGCTTTTGATATTTCTGACGGTCGCAAAATTTGGTCGACTAAACTTGTGGGCAAGCCTTTTGCCCCGCCTTCGGTTTCGGGTGAGAAGATCATCCAGCCGACCGATGCCGGCAAATTGTACGCGCTGTCGTGTGACAGCGGACTCGTGCTATTTGAAGTCGATTTGGGAAGTCCGCTGATGAGCGCAGTTGTCTGTGGTAATTTGATCTGGGCGACTGATCTTGGCGGGACTGTATACGGGATCGATTCCGGTACCGGACAGACGGTGTGGAAAAACCAAATCGACGGACCGATTTGGTCTTCGCCCGCTGTGACAGCCGGGCGGTTGTTTGCCGTCAATAGTGGCGGTGATGTCATAGCCCTTGACGCTCTGACGGGAACAGAGTTGTGGCGGCGCAAAGAAGAAAATGTGATCCGAGCCGCGCCGTTGGTTGTGGGAAACTGTGTTATCGTTGCGACCCTGACCGGAAGATTGACTTCGATGAGAACTGTTGATGGCGCATTGATGGATACGTTGACGCTGGTTGGTCCAATCAGTGTCGCGCCGATAACCGATGGATCGAGAATATACGTGGCGACCGATGCTGGTCGCATAACCTGTGTTGGAGAAGCTGATGCAACCCAATCCACGACCGGTGACACAAGCGCTATTAAGCGCCGATCTAAATGACCTCGCCCATTCGCTAGCTCGCGAGCTGGCGATGGCTTTTCGCAAAGTATCAATCTACGGCCCGAGCCATCCTCTGTCCCTCAAGTCGCTCGAAAAACCGTACCTGATCTGCAATCAGTTCTTTCGCTTCCGAAAGTTTGTCTCGATAAATATCATGCGCGGCAATTTGTATGTCGCCAACATAGCCCTCAAAGATTCGGTCTTCAATACCCAGATCATGCAGTATTGTCAGATGCTTGAAATGAAGGCGATTCTTTTGGGAGCATCGATGACGTCCGATGAATTCCTCTACTTCGTCTCCACCATGGTGAATCGGGAGACCCTGTATGATGCTAAATTTTCGATGATGAGTCTACTGAAACAAAAGGGGATTAGCAGTATCAGCGTGAGCAGTGAGTTGGCTTATGACCTGTTTGAAAATCGCAAGCAGTACCGTGGCGATGTCGACGGTGATTTCTCGGTCAAGCGGATGGCGCTCGATATGATGGGCGGTTCCATCGACCAGTTGTCGCGCTTGAGTGGTATCACTGCCGACCAGCTTATGGCTCAACGAATCGACATCAATCCTGAAATCATCGCCTACCTTCTGCCAGAGCGGGTTGCCATGATACCTTGGTCTGAAATCCGGGGGTCGATCACCGAATTAGGACGTGAGATCAACGACCCCTCTGGATCTAAGTCAATTTCGGTCGACCAGTATATGTCGATTTTCAAGCTGATCGAACTTCATCCTGATCGCGAAAAAATTGTCTCCGAGTTGAACGTCCCGGCCAATCTCGTCGCCCCCCCCAAATCGTGCGATGATGCCAATAGTCGCACCGGACAGATTAGGATAGAATCGAGCCGCCGGCTCGAACAACTTCTGGACAAGTTTTTTTCACTGGCCACGCAATCCGAGGCCGCCGAAATGTCGGTGTTCATTGAATTCGGCGAGGCCTATTCACGCCTTCTCAAAACGGGCCAGGCACAAAGGGCTCACGAAGTTCTTGTGGAACTTCAGGATCGATTGTCGTCGCCCGATGCCTTTGTCCGTCAGAAATCGCTCGACCTACTGGTCTTGATTGTTAATAACTTGAATCTTTTCACCGATCGGGGAGTGCTTGAAGCGGCGGTCCAGTCGCTGGATGCCCGCTTGCGGGAACACAAAGAATCGTACGAATATTCTGAGCTGATCTGGTGTGTCGCCCGCAAATGCTTAGCCGGAAAACGCTACGATTTGTTCTCTCAGCTCGTGTCCGCGCTGGCCGGTCGTAGGCGGTCGCAGGACAGTGTCACTACCTATGATTCTATGACCATCAAGAAGGCATTCGAGAATGTGAACCAGCCCGAAGTTGTTTCTGAGCTGGTGGAGAGTCTGATCAAGGCGAGAGCCGAAGATGTCGCGCATATAAAATCTATTTTGATCGGCATCGGCTCCGAGGACATCGCGCTGGCGCTGTCGCATATCATTTCACATCCTCAACGCCAAGTGAGGCAGTTGTCGCTAAAGATTCTTGCCGAATTGGGTAAAAACTCCCTTAGAGTGTTTTCGGATATGCTGGTGGATGATTCCTGGTTTGATCGTGATAAACAGCGACATGAACTACCTGACGAGAGGTGGTATATCATCCGCAACGCGATCTTTGTACTGGGGTCGCTTCGCGATGTCGATGCCGTGACAGCGCTACGCTTGCGCATTAACGATCAGGATATTCGTATCCGCCGTGAGATTATCAGCTCGCTTGAGAAAATCGAAGGCGAGGATGCGATTGATTTGTTGATCGTGATGGCTGAGGATCGTGATAAAGAAATACGCGAGGCGGCGCTGGGGGCGCTTGGCATGGTTGGCAAGCCCGAATGTGTGCCGCTTGTGATCGACCTGACTAAGCGGAATCCGGCCGACAGTATCAGAACGGTGGCGGCGCTTGGCAAAATAGGCGGAACCGACGCTAAGTGCTTCCTCGGGAGTTTGCTCAATGATGAAGAGGCGTTAAATAAATTGGCCGCTGGCAAAGTTTCCCGCGAGGACCTTCGCGCGGCGATTGTGAGAGCGTTGGGTAATATTGGCGATGCCGATTCGATCTCTAAGATACGGGCATTCCAAGGGTCTTTCTCGGCGGCCCAAAAACTCCTGATGCGCGGGTCGACCGTCCAGAAGGCGATCGCCGAAGTCCTCTCGCGATATTAACAAAGTAGTCCGCTGTCGGGACCGCCCTTCGAGGACTCAGGACTTCGCAATGGTCCCACGAATGAAGGCCGGACAGACGAGGAAGTCTGCCGCACACTTCAGTCTCAAGTAGCCTCAAGTAGGTCAGCCTCCTTGCGAGGCTGACTCTTTTTTCCCCAAGTGAGAAGATTGTAGTCACAATATCCTAACCTTCGATTTTACAATGCCATTCTGGCATTTTTCACGCCAAATTGACAATATCAATATGACTTTATGGCGTGTTACTGTGCCGTAATGGCAGTATGCTATGATTTAGTATCTCAACTGCAAATGTAACTCATTGAACAGCAACAAGAAACAATTATTGGCACAGACTATGCAATATGCCAATATGAGTATGTTGATGAAAACAGAAAACAACAATAACAAGGAGGAAACGAAAATGAACTGCATGACTATCAGCCCCGCCCGCAATCGCTTTAGCGAATTGGACCGCCTTTTTCAGGATGTCTGGGGTGTGCCGATGTTGCGCGCCCAGCGTGAAACTGATTTCTCGCCCCGCGTGAATATCGAAGAGACCAAGGAGCATCTGATCCTGACATTCGAGATTCCGGGGATGGAGAAAAAGGACCTCAAGGTTCAAGTGAAGGACAGCGTGCTTACCGTGAGCGGCAAGCGCGAACTTAAGGACGAAAGCAACGACGGAAACACCGTCCGCTCGGAAATCTGGTCAGGGTCGTTCAGCCGCTCGTTCACTCTTCCGGAGACGATCGACCGGGAGAAGATCGGTGCGGAATATAAGAACGGCCTGCTGGAGATTCGTATGGACAAAATAGAGGAGGTAAAGCCCAAGGAAATCGAGATTTCGGTTTCATAGCAGAAACACACAGTACGACAGTTCGAATGGTTGGCAGTGGAAGGCCGGTCGCAGGACCGGCCTTTCGTATTGTTCGCCTGTGTGACAATTTCGCGTCTCGACCCTCGACTTAGCTCTATTTCCGCTCGGTCATTTCCATGCACACATCAACCTCGTGGCCGTAAGCGCCGGGGTTTTCAAGAATAATCCGAATGGACGCGTTTTGACTCAGATGCAAGTCCGTAATCAATTCCGGATTCTCTGATGCTTCCCAGGTGAAGGTCTGGCCGTCGATTGTAACCACCAGCGTCTGGGCGGGCTTGTCGTGTTCGGTTTCTGCCGAAAACTCCAAATGATAAAGTCCCTCAGCGTTGCGAAACATCCACACGATCTCCTTTTCATCACTCGATATTTCGTCGCACATTTCCTTATGGTCGTCAGAGTCGTCGTCTCCACCAATAAATACTGTATCTACGATTATCACGGTATCGACGACATTGTTCGTGTCTATTGTTATTAACGTATCAATAATTATCACGGTGTCGACGGTCTTATTGGTGTCAATAATGAAGACTGTGTCAACCCTACCCGCGCCGGGTGTTGGCACATACGAATTACTTACGTCGAGTTGATCGGAACAGCTCACCAGATATGAGATGCCCAACGCGAGTGTGCCAGTTACAAGCAGTGCGGTAAGTCTTTTCATTTCGCGCCTCCAAAAGTTTTGTGTGCTGTTATCGAAATCATAAACAGATTGTTCATATTCTTTGCCTTTGGAATGCCGGCAGTGCGCTCGGATGAGGGATAGTATGCGCCGGAGATAGAAAGAAAACTGAATGGCTCAGCTCTCAGCCCGAGTTGAAGTCCTTCAGACATGCGTACGTATTGATGATAATCCTGCGCGATTTCTTCAATGCGAACCCAACCGGCAAGGAACCCCGCGCGTAGCTTCTTGAAGGGGTAAACAATCAAATTACTCCCCACTAATCGACGCCGCGTGTTCAGGTTGACATTTTGGATACGAAATGAACCGTTCCAAAAAGTGTGGCCGACAATGCCCTCGATGTATATCTGTTGTTTCCAAGTGACAGCTCCGGAGAGAATCGGAAGGCCGCCGAAAGGCGACGAGGAAGCTCCACCGCCGATTTGCAGACCGAGATGTTCCACAAAGTCAACGCCGCCCGCTGTCTGACTTGATTGCTGTTGAATCGGAGTGGCTGATTGAATGACAGCAGTTCGTGTCGCGACTTCTTTCGTGAATTTGACAATACGCACACTCGCAAAGCGGTAGCGCGACCCTATTTCCCGGGAATCTACTGATTGAATGGTAAGTTGAGCCGAATCGACTTTGAAATTGGTAACAAGCAAATTCCGCAGGGCATGTGCTCTGCCGATAGCCAGTCCTGGGTTTTTAGCGTCGTTGTGCTGAAAAAACTTTCCGCCGTCGGCTCCGCCCGTAATAACCGCATGAGCGATTGGATATTTACGCAGGGTATCGGCGATCGCTTTCAACTGCGCGTGATACGGTTGAAATATCCCGGGATCGACACTCCCGCCGACGCTTAACGGGAAATCGGTTATGATGACTTCCTGCGCTGACCCAACTCCGGTCATCAGCGCAAGGCACCCGACTAGTAGGATCAGGTATCTGGTTAGACACTGCTTTGTTTTCATTCTACAATTCTCCAATCCGATGAGGAGGGACGCAGGCGATTGCATGGGGGGAATCCCATAGTCCAGTCGTCGTCGTGCTAACTCTTTCTATATCACCGGTTATCCTGCGAATATATGAAAGTCTTTTTATTTCGCTCCCATAGAGAGCAAATGTTGTACCGGAAATAGAAATTCGCGCTGAGCGTCAAATCACGTCCCTCGATGCGTGGGACTAAGAACTCGCGCAACAGAAAATACAGACATATAGGAGAATACATGATGCGCACGGAACCCTTCGACCCAGTGGCTTCGCCTCAGGACTTCTCAGCTCAGAGTGTAGATATACCCGAATGACGTATGTACGTTTATTTCAACAGACCCTTTGGCCAGTACCTTAAAACGATTCATCTTTGTTTGGGTACTTGCCGGAGCGAACATCGCCCAGAAATTTTGATACTGCATCAGTTATAATCGGCGGGAGATCGGCATATTCACGCAGGAATTTCGGTTTGAATCCCGGATCGCGGAGCCCGAGCATGTCGTTCGTCACCAGCACCTGACCGTCGCAGTCTGAACCGGCGCCGATGCCGATTGTCGCCATTGTTTTGAGTGATTTTGTAATTTCCGCCGCAATGCCGCTTTCCATTAATTCGAGCACCAACGCGAAACATCCGGCGTCTTCAAGCGCCAGCGCTGATTCGCGAAGATACTGCCGCGACTTTTCCTCGCGTCCCTGAACTTTGGGGCCGCCAAATCGGTGGATGGATTGCGGGGTCAAACCAATGTGACCCATTACCGGAATTCCGCATTCAACAACCCGTCGGATTGTCGGGACCATTTCGAGGCCGCCTTCCATTTTGACCGCCTCGGCGCCGGATTCTTTTAAGAATCTACCTGCATTAGCAATTGCCGTCTCGGCGCTGGGCTGATACGATAGAAACGGCATATCGGCAATCACCATGGCCTTTTCAGTGCCGCGCGATACTGCCGCGGTATGAGCCAGCATCATCTCCATCGTGATTGGCAAAGTAGAACCGAATCCGTGAATGACATTCGCGGCGGAGTCGCCAACTAAAATCAAATCGACACCTGCTTGATCTATAAGACGTGCGATGAAATAGTCGTAGGCGGTAAGAACGGTGATTTTTTCGCCCTGCGCTTTTTTCTGCAGGACAGTGTTGACTGTGGTTTTGCGACGCTTGTGTATGACGGACATGAGATTACTTCCGGATCAGATTCCCAGCCGGGACATAATATCGTTTCCCGACAATCGGCTTTTTCAACTGCTCGATCAGATCATCGAGGTGCTCAGTGTTGTGCACGAAATCGATATCGTCGGTTTTGACCACAAGTAGCGGTGTGTCGGTGTAATGGAAAAAGTAATAATCGTACGCTTTGTTCAGCCCTTCGACATAATCGATATCAATGGATTTTTCAAATGTAAAATTCCTGCTTTTGATTCGTTCGAGCAGAGTCTGAGTTGAGGCCTGCAGGTAAATAACAAGTTCGGGCTTGGGAATATCGCGCGCCAACACGGGGGCAATCCGGTTATAGAGCGCCAGTTCGCGTTCGGTGAGATTGACCGAAGCGAAGATAGAATCTTTGGCGAACAGATAATCGGCGACCACTTTTTGCGCGAACAGATCGCGAACCATGAGTTGCTGTTGCTGTTGGAAACGCGAGATCAGGAAGAACAGCTGACAGGAAAGAGCATAGCGAGATTTATTCTTGTAGAAATCGACCAGGAATGGGTTTTCAAACACCTCTTCGTTAAGGTGCACGGCATCCAACCGTTCGGCCAGCAGTTTCGAAAAACTGGTTTTGCCGACGCCGATGACGCCCTCGACTGCGATATAGTTGAGTTCAGAGGTTTCTGGCGACATAATCTTTGTGTACCACAACGGTTCGGCGAAGTTCCGCCGTGAAATACCCAGCCAGCGGTTTGCCGGTTCCGGGATGAGTCAAATCAGGGTCGATCTCAAGGAGAGTGGCCAGCGCGAAAGAGCGTTGTGTAAGGTCGCGGTGAGGAATGGTCAGCCGCTCGGTATGCAAAATTCGCTGGCCGAACATCAGGATGTCAATATCGAGAACTCGAGGGAGATGTTTCCCTTTGTCGATGCGTCCCAATGCTTGTTCGATACGTTCGGTGTGATCGAGCAGTTCAACTGGCGTGTACATGAAATCGGCCTTGACCGCCTGATTGAGAAAGGGCGGGTTTTCACCGACCATTTCGACCGCCGCGCTTTCGTATATGGATGACAAAGCGAGCAGTTCGAGTCCTTCGATTTGTCCGAGGTTGGCAACGGCAAATCCGAGATTCTGTTCCCGGTCGCCGAGATTTGAGCCGAGAAGTATGTAGACGGTTTCCGTAATCATCAGTTCTGATCCTTTGTGGCCGGCTCGCCGGTCAGTTTGCTTATGTCCCCCTGAAAACGGGTGACTTCAATTTCAACATATCGCGCCTGTCCACCGATCGGTGGGTGGAGTTTACGCACTCTCAAAGTTACCCGATAAACCGGAAAGGTGTCAAGAACCAAGGTTGCCAGCCGGGTCGCTAGACCTTCGAGTAATGAATAGGCCTCGCCTTCGACCGTTTTTCGAATCTGTTCATAGACGGCACCATAATCTACGGTATCACGAATCGAATCGGAATGTCCGGCGTCGGCCAGGTCTACCTCAAGTTCGCAGTCGACCTCAAAATGACGTCCGGTTTCTCGTTCGGCCGTGGAGACGCCGTGGTATCCGTAAAACGAAAGCCCGGTCAACCGTATGAGATCTTTCATATTGGTCGCTAAAGTAACCCCAGGTTGGGGTATTGTCAATCACACAGCATAGGCGCGTTGCGTAGGGTATTGCGGAGCGCCTTGGCGCGACGTGTCCCCCGACACTTTCTGATTCCCTTTTTCACTACAAATTCACCACAAAACCTGCGGTTTCTTCGTGCTCGGCCCCATGTATGTAGGGCCAAACGGATTTTGCGACAAGTAAATCTGTGCGGTCAGGCGTCCTCACCCGACACAACGAGATAGGCCAACGGAATGTCCTCAAAAATTAAAATGTTACCAACCGAACCCATTTACGATCCCTCAATAAATGCGTGAAAATAACAATGCTGTGTGAAACAAAGCCAAACCCCCGCGCCTTCGTGTGTACCCCAACAAGTTATGGAGGCCAATACGAAAACAAAAATATGCTGTCAAACAAACCCATTCTGTGAGGTAAAATTATTGTGGCTGGCGTACGACCCCGTGCGCCAGCTTGCCCGACTCTTTGGTGCACGAGGACGTACATTACTCACTTAGCCCCAATCAACCGGCCCAGAATCTTGGGCTGGCAGGACTGAAAATTGAATCTATCTGGGGGGCTGTACGTTATAAGAACGTAGGTATGAAAACAGAACAATATTCACAAATAGAGCTTGACAGCACTGGGAAAGGTCCATATACTATCAGGCTCAACCTTTTGGAGGGTGATGGTGGCATCTTTCCTTGTTTCCCATGAACGCAAGTCGTCCAAGGGATTGCGTATTACGGCCATGATTGTTTTTGGGACGGCGTGCGCGGTCTTTGGTATCTTGTTGTCTTCCAACATGAATCTGCCGCAACAGTCGCAGGCCCAACCGTCTGAATCGTCGGTCGGGGCTTCGTACGCCGTCTACCCTGTGGTTGAAAAGGATGGAGAGTACGAGTCGCCATTTGTTGCGGTGGTCGATAAATATGCCGATGCCGTGGTCAATATCTCGGCAAAAACCCGTGAGCATGAGACCCCCTGGTGGTTTCGGGGTGGGCAAGGGACGGGAACCTCGCTCGGTTCAGGGTTCTTTTTTCGCGAAGACGGATACATTCTGACCAATAACCATGTCGTTAAGGATGCCATCGAATTGACTGTTCGCACTTCTTCCGGCTATGAGTACAAGGCCAAACTGGTAGGTACTGATCCTGAGTCGGATTTGGCGGTTATCAAAGTTGAACCGGAAGGCAAGGTCAGCGTCATCCCGTTTGGCGATTCAGAGCATATAAAAGTCGGCGATTGGGCCATCGCTATCGGCAATCCGTTCCCCCAGCAGGGACTGGATCGCTCGGTAACAGTGGGAGTAATCTCGGCCAAAGGCCGGAGCAATCTGCGCTTCGGCGAAGAGACGCCTCTCTATCAAAACTATATCCAAACCGACGCCTCGATTAATCCCGGCAATTCGGGTGGGCCGCTATTGAATATCAAGGGTGAGTGTGTCGGCGTGAATTCGGCGATTTCCAGCCCGACCGGATCGTCTGTTGGGATTGGCTTTGCCGTTCCAATCAATTTAGCGCGAGCGATTGTGCCCGACCTGATCAAGTCCGGAAAAGCCAGCCGTGGGTGGTTGGGAGTTTGGCTCTCAAATGTTACCGAACGCGAAGCGAAACGTCAGGGTATGACATCCGTGAAAGGTGTCGTGATCGACTCGGTTTTTGTCGGATCACCGGCTGAAAAAGCGGGAGTACGCCGCGGCGATGTTATTGTGAGCTTCAATAATCAGGATATCCTAAATCAAAATCAGTTTTCAGTGGCGGTAGCGACACTAAGACATGACCAGTCGGTGCCGATTGAGGTTGTGCGAAACGGCAAGCATTTGACGCTTACGACCACTTTGGCCGACCGCGATGCGTTTTTGGCTTCGGCCGAACAAGGCAAACCCAAGCAACTAACGGGGACTGATCAGGAAACCTGGCTTGGTATGGATGTTACCGCTTTCACCGATGAACTAGCTCAGAAGGCGGGACTTGACCATATCGACGGCGTTTATGTTACCCGTGTCTATCCGGGTTCACCAGCCGACCGGGCTTCGATTGCTCCGGGAACGGTTATTTTGCAGGTGAACAATCAGGCAGTCAAATCGATCGCTGACCTGAAACAAATTGCGGCCGGGCTTCGCGGAAGTTCCGCCCGGGTTCCCTTGATTGTGCAGGAACCTGATGGTTCAATAGCGAGAAAAGTACTCCGGATGTAACACCTCTTTTTGGTGGAACATCTGTTCGAGCATACTGTTGTGAACAGGACCGGCTATGGAAGTCGGTCATTAAACATCTGTAGTAGGATGAAGGAATAGGAACGTGACACGTGGCTAAACAGTCCCTAAAATATCGCGATGAGGATCGATCGCTTGACCTCTATCTCCGCGAAATCGGGGAAACTCCGCTCATCAACGCCGAGGAAGAAGTCCGGTTGGCAAAACGAATCAAGCAAGGCGATAAACGCGCGCTTGAAAAACTAACCAAAGCCAATCTGCGATTTGTGGTCTCGGTGGCCAAGCAGTATCAGAATCAGGGCCTTTCGCTGGCCGATCTGATCAACGAGGGAAATATCGGCCTGATAAAGGCCGCCAAGCGGTTCGATGAGACTCGCGGGTTTAAGTTTATCTCGTACGCGGTATGGTGGATTCGCCAGGCGATTCTTCAGGCATTGGCAGAACAGAGTCGTATTGTGCGTTTACCTCTGAACCGGGTGGGAACCTTGCACAAAATCGGCAAGATTTCCAGCCGACTCGAACAGGGTCTTGGAAGAGTTCCGTCGCCTGAGGAAATTGCCAAAGAGCTTGAGCTTTCCGAAGGCGAAGTTTCCGACACGCTGAAGATTTCCAACTCGCACCTGTCGCTGGATGCGCCTTTCTCGGTGTCGGAGGACAACTCGCTTATCGATATTCTCGAAGACGAGTTCCAGCCGTCTCCTGATGAAGCGCTGTTGAAGAATTCACTGCGGGTTGAAATCGAAAAGGCGCTCGATACGCTCACCGCGCGCGAAGCCGAGGTTATCAATCTGTATTTCGGATTGAATCACGAAAAGGCGCTGACGCTTGAAGAGATCGGCGCGCGCTTTTCGCTGACGCGGGAAAGGGTTCGCCAGATCAAAGAAAAGGCGATTCGCCGTCTGCGCCATGCCTCGCGAAGCCGTTCGCTCCGGGCGTATTTGAACTAAGTCGAAGTGTACAGTCAGTTATGAAGAGCCGTCCAGAAATGGGCGGCTCTTGGCTTGGGAGTCTTCTATGATTGAAAGTGGCGCGTTACTGAACGCAGACGATCGCATATCCAGATTACTACGAGCGCTGTTAAAATAGTTGACGCCGTTTCCGCCTGATAGAACAAGCGCGATCCCTGCCAAGGGAAAGCGCCGCACAACAGCGCGAAATAAAAGTAGCATACACCAAGGATAGCAAGTTGCCTCCACTGACACGTGAAGGCGCTGATCATAAGTCCAAGAATAGATAACGCAAACCAGCCATAGTTGAGGTAATTTGTCTTGGCTATTCCCTCCAGCCAAGTGGACCAAGGGTTCCAGTCAGGGAGAATATCTCGGTGCAGGTAATCAATATCGTTGATGTTTGTCCATGAGAGTTTTGTGTAGGCCTTAAGCACCGCCGTGGGGTTGCTGAGAAAAGTCTCGGTGGCCCGATTTCGCAACAACCGAAAATGTTCTTCAGGAGATATGGTGGTCGTGTTGTGTGCCGTTAAATATTCCGTCACCCATTTGTCCATGGTCTGTCGGTAATTGTTTTCATCGCCCGGATGAAGACCGAGCGCGGCAATTGTAGCCGGGCCGCCGGCAGAAATAAAGGCCATTGTCGGAATGTCGTGCACGAACTTATTACGAACGATCCACGCACCTTCGATAGCCACAACTAAACCGATGGCGACGAGGCCGATTGTGAGCGAGCTACGTCTATTGCGAACCTCTGTCGAAGCGGGCCGTTGCCTATCTCGAACCATGACGATTAGAATGACGAGCATCGCAAGCGGCCAGAATTGCCCGATCGTTCGCGTCAGAGTTGCATATCCAAATAGTAGAGCCGATAGAATAGCAGGCCCGGCGCGATTCTCATCGATGCCTTTGAGGAATAAGACCAACCCCGATGTAAAGAGGAAGAAATACAAGGTGTCGGAAAGCACTAAGCAGCTTAGCATGGTTCCAGTAACCGAAATCACGCCAAGCAGTCCAGCTATAATTCCTACCGACTCGCGGTCGGTCACTCGCTTGCCCAGCAAATACAGCATGCAACAGGATAAACTTGCCAATAGAATCTGAAGTATCACGACAGGAAATGCATGAACTCCGCACAATGCGAAGATTGGCGCCAAGAATAGAGAATACCCCGGCCCGAAGGAAAACGCCACAAGTTCAAATCCGGGTGTTGCGGTAATCAGCGATTGGGCGCCGGCGACATATCTCGTTGTGTCGCCAGTGGCTGTGAGCAAGCTCTCAATGCCGATTTGGCGACCGATAGAGACCAAAACGTATACTCTGATGAGCGTCGCTAAGAAAAATATGCACAGGAGTATCTTATGTTGTGACAGGAGCAGAAATGAATTCTGAAGTTGTTTTTTCATTGTCTCAGAGATCATCCCTTCAACCGACGCACAGTATACATCTACGTTGTCTTTCATGCAACCCGCTTACTGCAAGATGGTATGTGTCCGATTATTGACAAGAGCCTGTTGGTAAGTTAGTATTCAACCATAGGAAGTATCACTTATGAGCAGTTCATCCGATTTTGGTCCCCACGATTATATCAAGACGATACAGCTAAAGCCCCTTATTGATCGGCCGCGAGTGCTTTGCATTCTCCCTGCGTTTAATGAGGCCGGAAAAATCGGGCGGGTAGTGCGAAAGGTTAAGGCAACCGGATCAGTAGACGGTATCGTCGTGGTGGACGATTGTTCTACCGATGGCACTGATGCGGAAGCGCGCGAAGCGGGGGCTATTGTCATTAGACATGAGACCAATCTGGGAGTCGGGGCGGGCATCCGGTCAGGGTTGGTGTATGGACGAGCGAATGGGTACGATGCCGTTGTCATTCTTTCCGGCGATGATCAGCACGAACCGAAAGAAATCGGCAAGGTTCTAGATAAGCTCTTTGAAAATCGCTCGAACTTCATCCAGGGTTCCCGCCGTTTGAAAGGCGGCCGGACAGTCAATGGCCCGCTTTTCCGCGAAATAACGACACGCTTGTACTCGGTGGTCTTCTCTCTCTTAACATGGCGCCGTGTGACCGATGCGACCAACGGATTTCGCGCCTTCTATCTTTCCCTGCTGGACGATCACCGCTTCAATCTTGATCAGAATTGGCTCGACACATACGAGCTGGAGCCGTATCTGTTGTATAAAGCGATCCTGTCGCGCGATATCAAGGTCATCGAGATACCTATCACGATCTATTATCACGGCGGGAAACAGCAGTATTCAAAAATGAAACCATTTCGCGACTGGTGGCGTTTGGCTCGGCCGCTTGTTCTTTTGCGATTAGGATTGCGGAAATAAAACATGACTAATTTGAATTTTGATGGCAATCGAGTGCTGATCACCGGGGGAGCCGGATTCGTCGGGTCCAATCTGACCGAGAGGGTCTGTCGAGCCGGTGGAAAAGTTACGGTTCTTGATGACCTGTTTACCGGGAAGCTGACAAATATTTCTTCCGATGTTGAATATCGTTTTATCGAAGGGTCAGTGACCGATCAAGATTTGGTATCGAAGCTGGTAAAAGAGTCTGATTTTGTCGCACACATGGCGGCCCGCAATATTATTGTGTCCACGAAAAACCCTCGTGATGATTACGCCGTCAATATCGGCGGAACGCTGAATGTCCTCATGGCCGCTAAAGAGTACGGTATAAAGAGAATCGTGTATACATCATCGGCGTCGGTCTACGGAAATCCACGGGTGATACCTATCAATGAAGACGAACGCAATGTCACCTTTTCGCCGTATTCGGTTTCGAAGCTTGCCGGAGAGAATTACTGTTACGCGTTTTATGAAACGTATGGCGTTCCGGTAACGGCCGTGCGATATTCAAACGTCTATGGCCCCAACCAAAATCCGACCAATCCATACTGCGGAGTGATAGCAAAGTTCATGGACAGTATTGCGCGAGGCGAGGCGCCGCAGATTCACGGAGACGGCGAGCAGACACGGGATTTCACATTCGTGAGCGACGCAGTGGACGCTACTCTTGTGGCGTTGTTATCGCTGAAGTCGGAGGGTATGGTATTCAATATTGGTACCGGCAAAGAAACAACGATTGTTGAGTTGGTTTCAATGCTCTGCCGGCTTATGGGCCGGGAAGTACAACCTGAACACATAGATCGACGCGATATCGATAATATTCGACGTCGTGTACTCAGTGTCGAGCTGATTCGGACTCGACTCCGCTGGCAACCACAGGTCGGCCTCTATGAGGGACTGAGAAAAACGGTCGAGTGGTTCCTGACGACAAGAGAAAAATCCGCCTGATCTCCGGCGATAGAGTCATTTCTCGAATTCTTTAAGATACTCAGCAACGTCGGGGTATTTTCCCAACATAATGTTATCAGTTTCCGCATTCCGCGCCGCCGGTCGTATTTCATACAGTCCGTCCGAATGCTTCAGCTCATAGAGATCGGAGCGTTGCGAGAAGTCGACGAGAAATTCAAGGGTGACGGTACTTGTCGGCGCATTGAAGTGTATCTGATAAAGCGTTAATTCAGTCCGTTTCGTGTCTTTGTTCACCGGAAGAAAAATGTATGAAACTGAATCAAAGTGGTTATATGCCATTGCATATGCGAAAAGATCGGGATCGTCAATTTTCGATGCAACTTGCAAGAACTGTACCCGTTCGGAATAACGTCCGGCCGGATGGACTCCGGCGCTACCTGTTGGAATGAACAAATAGAACGGAAAGTAGCAGGAGGCCTCATATTTATCGGTAAGAAATACCGTTCCATGGGTATTGGCGATCGTGAACGGTTCGAGGAATCGCAGGGGTTTTCGCGAGTTAATGCCAATCTTATAGGCGTTGTCTTCATACAATTCGGACTGCTGGTTACCTATCACAAGGGCGCACACCAGACCGACTCCTATCAGAGCCAACCGGAAATGCCGCTTGATGGCCGTACTATCCCAGATGTCCATCACGGCTATGGCCAATGGCGCGGCCGTGAATACGTGGATATAGTCAAATATCTTGCGTGATTGAAAAGAGAAACCCCAGAAATTCGTCAGGCGATCTATCGCAATAACGACAAGAGCGCCGACGAAGAAGGTAAGAATCTTAGCCCCTCGCCAGCGCTCCCAAAGTGAAAAGAACGCGATTATGCCGCCGACTATCATCAGTGAGCTGATAGATACACCCTCCCAGGCGGAAGTAAAGTCCGCGTGGCCAATCTGAAACCAGATTCCCTGTGTGGATTCCATCCCGAAAGTAAAAAGACTCATTAGCAATGGAATCCAGTATGGAGAAGAGACTAAGGCCACACCAGCAAGGACGATTATTTTCCGTCGAAGGTCGATTACCGCGGGATTCCAAGAACCGAACTCCGCTTTTCTGACCAACATTGAGAATGGGAGTGCGGCGATAGCTAAAAAGAACCAATAATAGTAGGTCATGAAAAGGCATCCGCCGATGATAGAACCTACCAACAACCTTTGCCTGTCAGATTCAGGGTTTACCCGGTCATGTGCTGTCGCGCCCTCAAAGTAATAGAGCCACCAGGGGAGAAACAATCCAGCCGAGAGATGCTCGTACCAGCCAATCTCCAGAAGTGTGTACGCGAAGAACAACGTGCAGACTACCACTGCGGCGCTGACTGCTTTGCTCACCAATTTTTGCCACAGCCAATACAGTGTCCAGGGATATATTAAAAACAAAAACAGATAACCAAATTTTATGGTCTGGTACGCTTCAATGTTCAGGAGTTTTCCGTACACAGCCATCAAGGCAAACCAGCCGGGTGGGTAGAAGCTGGGCAAACCTCTGAGATACCAGTCCTGTAACCAACTACCGTAGTGCATCATTTTACAGGTTGCCGCAATGATGACCGAATTATCTCCCCAGTAGGCATTCCAGCCGAATTCGGTTCCCCGGAATTGAAGTCCAAAAAGTACTATGAAATACACGCTGACAGCGTACACGGCCAGCAGGTGGCTCCCACTCCAGCGACGCAATCTGTAGATTGTCAGCACTGATGCACACAACCAGAAGATTGTCCAGAGTTTCAAGCCGATTACGTCACGAAAGTGAGCATTACTAAGCCACCCGTAACCGGTCGCTTGTCGATAGAGGAAGTACCCGCCAACTGCGGCAATGGTCACTAATAGTGTTACAACGAGGGACGATTTGGACAGTCTATCTTTGATATACATTGTGTCTGATGGTCAATGATAAAACAGAATAGGAAAAAAAAGGTATGACAGCAAATGATTTCTCTCTGGCGATTAGCGACGGGTTGCCTTTGGTGATCAAGCTTGTGTCTCAGGGGCGGCGAGGCAAGAATATTCCCCACTTAGACCAGAAAACAAAACGAGCGGATATTGCGACGTCACGCCCGCGAAACACGGGACAAGTCCTGATGAACAGGAACAGAATAATCGGGCACATGGGACGTGTGCCGCGCACAGGAACTGTCGGAGCAAGACCAGTCGCAACAGGAACGACAGGTGGGTGGCTTTTTCGTCATGCCCAGAGGGGTGGGAGCGGGTTAATATCCAGTAAAAACAGTCGACAATTGAATAAGAATCTTGTATATTATAGACTAAGTGGAGTTGTGTAATCAATTACTACCGACTGTTTGTCAAACGAAACGTGCCAAACTTGTTCTTGTTTTACAATAGGACTACTAATTTGAATTCAATAGTCTCTCATAAAACCTCTTATCAGGAGTACCTCATGCGCTACTTTGTTATTCTCGTTGCCTGCCTTTGCGCAATCACCATTGCGTCATCCGCCACTGCGAAAGCCAAGGCCGATTCAGTCGCATTCCAGGGAAGCCTTAACGATGCCTCGGATAAACCCGTTCCGGATGGTCCCCGCGACCTGACCCTTTCGGTTTGGACAGACTCGGTCGGCGGAACCATGTTGCATAGTTCAATAGTTACAGCAGACGTCCTCAAAGGTGTTTTCTCTACCTGCATTGGATGCGGCAGTGATTCTTTCTTTGACATCTTTACCGAAGAGTCGCTCTATCTCCAAATCCAAATAGCAGGCGAGTTGCCGATGGCTCCCCGCACGGTGTTGCGAAATACACCGCGCTCATTGGTGTCCGCGCGCGTTCGCGGCGATATAAGCACCACTCCGGGAAATGTTGCTATCACCGGCGATCCGGATTTTGATCTTCTGCGCTTGAGCGCGGGCGCCGACAGCGCGAAGATTCGCATCAGCGGTCAGAGCATAGGCGATCCGGATTTCGATCTGTTGCGAATACAGGGTGGAGTCGGTCTGCGCTCTCGCGGCGCCGCCATGACAATTACCGGCGATCCGGATTTTGATCTTCTGCGAATGAGCGCCGACGCCGACAGCGCCAAAATTCGTATTAGCGCCAAGATCATAGGCGATCCCGATTTCGATTTGTTGCGTATCGTAGGTGGGTCAGGTGCATCGCATCTGACAATGCGTAGCGCTCCTGGCGGTATGAGCGGTAGCACGACCGGAACTATAAGAATGCAGGCCACACCGGACAGCGCGGTGTCCGTTCACGAAAGCGACGCCGATCGTGACGGCATACCAGAAGCAAGCGACCGTCGGGCAGTTGCGCCGACCGGTACGCATCACACTATGTTGTCCCGAAGCGGTAGCACGACCGGAACTATAAGAATGCAGGCCACACCGGACAGCACCGGGTCCGTTATTGAGCACGATCAAGATGGCGATGGCTTGTCAGATCAGTCCGTGTCGAGCAATGTCACACCCACCGGCGCCAGTATGGCAATTAAAACAAAGGGAACCGGCGCTCAGAGGGCGAAAGGGGTTGTAAAAGGTATTGGTAGCGGCACAAATCCGTCAATGATGGTCATTCTTGAAGGAGATTTGGACGGTGATGGTCACGCCGACTACAGTCTAAATGACAGTGTTTCAGTCGAATCCGCAAGCAGAAGCATCAGCCGCGATTTGGATGCCGATGGCTTGCCGGATCACCAGGTATCAAGTAAAATTACACCTACCAGCGCCGATCACGCCATAAATACCAAGGGTACTGGCGCTCAGGCCGGGCGCGTGATCTCCGTCTCCTCTACCACGGACGAAACAGCCGCTCGATGGATACTGCGATATAGTAGCCCCAGTGGCGTAGCCACTATCAGACAGATGGCTTCACCGGACAGCGCGGGGACGGTTCATGGGCTAGACTTAAACGGCGACGGCGTACCGGAAATTAGCGCTAATGTCACAGTGCCCAAGCAGACTCAGGGCGCGACTTTTGGCGAAAGATGCGATATGAATAACGACGGCACTCCAGAAAGCCAGTTTGAGCAAACATGCACTCCTGATTCGGTATTCCAAAAATCACAAATGGTTGGCGCGACCGGCTCCTCCACGGTGTGGCAAAAGGTCGACAATTCCCAATCGGAGATACGCGCCAAACGAACGGCGGGAGGCGCAACAGGAGGAGTTGTGTTGTCCTCCTCTGACACGGCATCGTCAATTACCATCGATGAGCCGGGGACATGGAAACGTCCCGCAGGTGCAGGTATTGTCATTTCTTCCAATGCAACAGCATCCTCTATCGCAATCGATGAGCCAGGGGCACAAATCGCCATGTCCGGCAACGATGCCCGGGTTACTACCCTTCAATCGTGCACAAAACCTTGGGGAACCGGGACTTGTAATTCCTTTGTCAGCGGTGATAGCGCGGTGATGGAGCTCAAACACAATGGTAGCACTACCGCCACGATCAGGATGCAGGCCAATCCAGCCGTTGGAGCAAGACCTATTGAGCACTCCTCCGGCGCTCATCTGACTTCCGGCGGGGTCTGGACAAATGCTTCCGATGCCGGCCTCAAAGAAAACTTCCAACCGGTCGACGGCCACGAGTTACTCGAAAAAATTGACGAATTGCCGATCAATCAGTGGAACTATAAAGTTGAATCGGACGAAGTCACCCATATTGGTCCAACTGCGCAGGACTTCCAGAAAGTCTTCGGGGTCGGCGAGAATGACAAGACAATTTCGACGATTGACCCGTCCGGTATCGCTTTAGCCGCAATTAAAGAATTGAACAATCAAAATCGCGAGCTGAAAGAACAGAACGCGCGTTTGAAGAAGCAACTTGATGACCTTGCCAAGAAGGTTGAGAAATTGGCTTCACGCAAATAGTCTTGTAGCGCGAGTTGTTATTTTGGGGTCAGGCCTGCGGGGCCTGACCCATTTTTATGTCAGGAAATCGATAACTCCAGTTTAGGGGAGTGTTTCCAGATGGCACTTCAGGCAGTTTTTGACCATACGGTTATATCAAATCTTGTATCGATACCCATTCATGTAGTATGATAGGCATACATTGTTACACTAAGACGAGAATGAACGGAGATGAATCATGGGAAAAGTACTTGTAACGGGCGGAGCCGGTTTTATTGGAAGTCATCTGGTCCGCGGTCTGCTAGATCGAGGCAACGATGTTCGTGTGCTGGACAATTTTTCATCTGGCCGGAAAGAAAACATCGCGGATATCCGAAAGGACATTCATTTGGTCAAAGGGGATATTCGCGACCGCAAGACAGTTGACAAGGCGTTCGACGGAGTTTCGCACGTGTTTCACCTTGCCGCGATTGCCTCGATCCATCAGTCGGTCGCCGATCCGATGACGACCTGGGATGTGAACGTAGGCGGAGCAATAAATATGTTCGACGCGGCCCGCCGATTCGGGGTTTCGCGTCTGGTGTTCATTTCGTCGGCTTCGGTGTACGGTTCTGATACGCCGGTGCCATTTCGCGAGTCGATGCCGCTGAGAGGGAGTTCTCCGTATGCCTCGAGTAAACTTATAGGAGAGCAGTTATGCGATTTGTATTGGCGGCTCTATGGGCTTCCCACCGTGGCCCTGAGATTTTTCAGCGTCTACGGGCCACGACAGAACCCGTACTCACAGTACGCAAATGTGATTCCCGCCTTTTCCACCCGCGTGTCTCTCAAGGAGACGCCGGTGATTTACGGTGACGGCAAACAGACGAGGGATTTCATATACGTCGGCGATGTCGTTCGGGCGTTGTTGCTCGTAATGAAATTGAACCGCGTTCGCGGCGAAGTTGTCAATTTTGGATCCGGCAAGCAGACATCGATCAACGAATTGCTCAAGAGCATTCAAAAAACACTTGGGATACAAGTTAAGCCACAATATCTCCCTAAGAAAGCGGGCGATGATCCGCACACTCTGGCTGATACCGCGAAGTGTCGCCGTCTGCTAAAGATAACTCGTGTGTCTGATCTGGAAACCGGACTTAAGAAAACCTGCCCCTGGTATAAGCAGGAAGCGGCGAGAAGAAAGCGGTAGTTATTTAGTAAACTCGCGAATGTTCAGCGACTGAAGTAATCATGACAATACGGGTCAAGCTCATAACCTCGTACACGGCGATGCTACTTAGCGTGGTTTGCGTAGCCGTAGCGTCAAGTTGGACCATTGCCAAATGGCAGTCGGCGGCGGAAAAACTCACCGCGATTCGGGAGCAAAGCGTCAAAGCGGAAACGCTTCGGGTGTTGATGTATCGCCAGATCACTTACGCGCTGGATTTTCTTGAAAATGTCCCGGGATCAGTGGACGCCTTCTCCCGACTGAGGTGGGAGGTTCAGGATGTACTTGAACAGCTTCGCGACGACGCGGACTCAGGGATAGAGACAGAGCATCAAACCGGGCTTTATGAGACGCATACCGAATTGGTTTGGATAGGCGAGCGATTAATCCGAAATGTGTCAGACACCACCAAACGTGTCGATCCAATCGAGGCCAGGGAAAGATTACGGGAAATCGCCGATGAAGTTACGGACGACGTTACCGCGCTAACCCAGTATTATCAGACACAGGTTCAACAGCGAGTTGATGAGGCCACGCATCTGGGGAAAACAGCCGAGGGGGTTATTGTTGGCTCTGTTTTTCTGGCTCTCGTTCAACTACTGGCCGTTATGTTTCTAAGTCAGCGGTGGTTGGTCAAGCCGATCGGAAAAGTAAACGAGGCCGCTCGTCGAATCAGCGAAGGAAATTTCGATGTACAGGTAGCGGTGTCGGGTCATGATGAGTGGGAGGCGCTGGCTGTTACTATTAACAGTATGGCGAAGTCACTCCTTCAGCTGGAACGCCGATTACGAGAGCAGGAACGATTTGCCGCGCTGGGTGAAGTAGTCGCATACGCCGCTCACAATTTGCGGAATCCTTTGGCGGGCATTCGAGCGGCGGCGCAGGTTACTCGAATGGAGATCGGATCTCATCAGCCCGAAGCCCGAGAATCTCTCGATGACATTATAAGCACAGTTGATCGAATGGACCTTTGGATGCGCGGATTATTGCAATTGGCATCGCCCACACCGTTTCACCCTGAGCAAATCGATATAGTGGCCTTATTGGCTGATACTGTCGATATGACGAGAAAAAGATACGCTTCGGGTGGGTCGCAGTTGGAGTTGAAAGTAGGTGACGGTATTTCGGAGGCCTGGGTCGACCCGTCGTTACTTCAGCAGACACTCGCGATTCTTTTGAACAACGCTTTTGAGGCGGCGGCGCCGAACATTTCTTTGAACGCCAGTCTGTCGGATCGCGAACAACTGATAATCGAGATAATCGATGATGGAAAAGGTATTCCTGCTGAGTTGCAGGCGAAACTATTCCGCGCGTTTGTAACGGGGAAGAAGGACGGTATAGGACTTGGTCTCGCACAGGCCAAGAAGATAATAGACCTTCACAGAGGGAAAATATCTTTGCATAGCGAACTTGGATTAGGAACAACAGTCACAATAAGTATTCCGATTGATGGCGGGAATCTACCTGCGACAGGTACTGTAGAATCTGTAAAGTGAGAAACCAATGGCTCAAATTCTGATTATTGAAGATGAAGTGTTGCTGGCAAAGTCGCTCAGCCGGGCGCTGGCTATCCACGGGCACGAGTGTTCAATGGCAACTACGGCCGAAGAAGGTCTGGCTATGCTCCAGCGGGTTCCCGCAGATCTTGTGCTGTTGGATATTCAGTTGCCTGGGATGTCTGGGCTGGACGCACTCAAACACATACGGGAGATCGACCCAAATATATCGGTAATAGTGGCCACTGCCTACGGCACTATGGCCGCCGCGGTGGACGCTCTCCGTTCCGGGGCTTGTGATTTTCTGCGTAAGCCGCTGGATACAGAAGAAGTGTTGTTGGCGATAGATCGCGCGGTGGCTGATACCCGTCTGCGGAATACGGTAACGTATTATCAGAATGTCGAGGCGGGCAAATCGGGTGAAGATGAGATGTTGGCTAAATCCAAATCAATGGAGCCCATCATGTCGATTCTCAGTCGGCTCAAGTCGATGAAGCTTACGCAGGCATCTGAGTATCCATCGGTCCTTATTCAGGGAGAAACGGGAACCGGAAAAGACCTCATCGCCCGGAGAATTCATTTCCATGGTCCGCTGGGTGATCAGCCGTTTATCGAAGTGAACTGCACAACGCTGACTGCCGGATTGGAAGAAGCTGAATTATTTGGTTATGAAAAAGGCGCCTTCACCGGAGCCGATAAACCCAAGCGTGGCCTGTTTGAAGTGGCGCTGGGCGGCACGATTTTCTTAAACGAAATAGGCGACCTGTCTCGCGAAGTCCAAGCCAAGCTTCTTCAAGTAATCGAGGCGAAATGCGCGCGCCGTGTGGGTGGATTGCGGGATATGCCGGTAGATGTGCGGATTATCGCCGCCACAAACCGCGACCTCATGGATTCAGCGCGTTTCCGTCCCGATTTGTATTACCGCCTGCATAATGTTTCAATCCAAATGCCAGCTCTCCGCGATCGCGTAGAAGATATTCTCTCTTTGGCTAATCACTTCTTAGCCCGATTCGCGCACAAGTACGGAGCGTCGAAAACTCTGTCTGATGAGGCGGCTAAATCAATACTTGCCTATGATTGGCCGGGAAATGTGCGTGAACTTAGGCAAGTATTGGAGCGGACAAGCTTTTTATCGGATACCAGAATCATCACCCCCAAACATCTCGGATTGCCGCCAGTCAACGAAAAACCTGCTGTGCGAACATCGCCAAACGATATCATCGGGGAGTTCCCACCCGAAGGACTGGATATCGAAGAAGTCGAAAAGATCCTTTTGAAGAAAGCGCTTGAATCGAGCGGCGGGAATGTCAGCGACGCCGCCAGAAAGCTGAACCTTGGGCGTGAGGCCTTGCGCTATCGCCTCAAGAAATTCAATATGGAGTAGATTGGTTTATGTCATCGGCCTATTCCAACGAATTGGTTGAAATGAACCAATACTTTGGCGAACAATTGGTTTTTCCCATCGAATTGGTTGAAATAAACCAATACTCTGTTTTACTTGAATGCTTCGCTATTAGATAAATATTGCAATAACTTGTTGTGTGGTAGTGTGTTGGCTTTGGTTGTCATGTTCGGCATGCGTGTTGCTTATATTATGCACACATAACACAAGGAATAGGTGAAACGAGAGAATATGAAAAATGGAGAGGAAAGCAAAGTGAGTAAATCTAATCCGACCAGTTTGGAGAAACCACTCTCTGCTCAACAGGTTTCAACGTTGCCCCAAAGACGTACCTCTTCATCAGCTGGCGCGAAGATATGCGTCATCGGTGGTGGATTTGTCGGGATAGTGACAGCCGCTGGTTTTGCCGAGTTTGGCCATCAGGTCGAATGTGTGGAAATCAACGAACGAGCGCTCGGTCTTCTCAAGACCGGCAAGATTCCGTTCTTTGAGGGGGAATTGGAAGCACTTGTTGTCAAACACCTGAAAAGCGGCCGTCTTACGTTTACCGGCAATCTGGCGGAGAATATCGAGACTCAGGATGCCGTGTTTGTTACAGTCGGAACGCCACCATCAGAAAAGACCGGTCGGGCCGAACTGACCGCCCTCAACGCAGTGGTGGATGTTTTGTCAGCGAAGATGCGTTCCGAACAGATTGTTGTGCTTAAGAGCACGGTTCCGGTGGGGACTGGTAAATATGTGAGAGAGAGAATGCTCTCGAACAATGGTTCTCACGATATTCCGTCGATTGTGAACAATCCGGAGTTTCTCAGAGAAGGTACGGCTGTGTACGATTTCTTCCATCCACAGAGAATAGTGATAGGCGGCGACAACCCTCCGGCAATTCAACGGATAACAGATATTTACCGGCTCGGTATGGTTCAGAATGTCCCAATTGTCGTGACCAATAATGAAACCGCCGAAATGATCAAGTACGCGTCGAATGCGTTTCTTGCCACAAAAATTGGATTTATCAATGAACTCGCCTGTCTGTGTGATAGCCTTGGCGTCAATGTTTTAGAGATTGCCCGCGGTATGGGTTTGGATCAGCGTATTAGTTCGCAGTTTCTTGATCCCGGTCCCGGTTGGGGCGGTTCGTGTCTTGGTAAGGATATGAAAGAACTTACGGGGTTGGCCCGTTCACGGGATATGAACTTGATGATAGGCGAAGCGGTTTTGAAATCGAATGCGCGTCAGTTTGAATTTATTGTACGCAAAGTTAAATCTCTGGTAGGTGATCTGAAAGGAAAGCGAATTGGTGTGCTCGGTTTGGCGTTCAAGGCGAACACGAGCGATATGAGAGACTCTCCGGCTATCCCAATTATCGAACTACTTGTTAGCGCTGGCGCTGAAGTTGTCGCATTTGATCCGCAAGCCGGTCATGAGGAAGCCGCCAAATATCTTTCTGATCTTTGCCTGATGTCAAGCCCGGGCGAGGTGGCAGTCGGTTCAGATTGTTTGCTGATACTGACCGAGTGGCGGGAATTTCAGTTACTCGATTTCAAATCACTTGGATCGGTGATGCGACAGAAAAACGTGGTTGACGCTCGCAATTTGTTGATTCCAGAATCAGTTCAACGGTTTGGATTCCATTATGCCGGAGTCGGGGTGGCGTAGCAATGAGTGAGAAGGAATCCAGTCCTAAAAAATTCGCGGTTGACGGAGCTCGTGCCTTGACAATGCCAAGTGTGAGAGATATTGGCCTTGTTGAGGAGTCCCTCCCCGAGCGGGCTCCGCATCCGCGAGCCAATGTGCGGCTGATGGTGTACTCGCATGACACCTTCGGCCTCGGACATCTGCAAAGATGTCTCAAGATTTCACGGGCGCTGGTTGAATCTTATTCCAACATAGCGGTTCTGATTGTTACCGGTTCATCAGTTGTACACAGGTACGAACTTCCTGCCGGAGTGGACTATATCAAACTCCCGGCCATTCGAAAAATCGGACCGGAACAATACGAATCTCGTGCGAAGCGATTTGATTATGAGCGCACAGCTGCGTTGCGGTCTGGGATTTTGCTTGAAACGGTTGCAAGATTTGAACCTCACTTTTTGCTGGTAGACCATGCCCCCGCCGGGATGAAGGGGGAGATGCGCGACGCTCTCAATTGGTTACGGACCCGGCGGCCGGAGTGTGTCAATATACTGGGGTTGCGCGATGTCATTGATTCTCCGGATAACGTCCGGAATACCTGGCGAGAGCAGAATATCTATAAGTTGATTCACGAGTGCTATGATCGGATACTTATTTACGGAGCGCGCGAAGTATTTGATACCGCGCGTGAGTATGATTTCCCGCCGGACATTCAGTCGAAAACGCAATACTGCAACTTTGTGTCAGACCACCTTGACGATGACAACACGGTAACACCTGAGTGGCCCGGACCGGCAGGAGCAAAGCGTGTTGTTGTTTCGATCGGCGGGGGAGATGGTGCGGCTGATGTCGTGATAGGTACATTTATGGATATGCTCCTGAAGTATCGTGATAAGATTGATTTTATGTCGGTGGTGTTACCCGGGCCGTTTATTGAGCCGGACCTTTTGTCCAAGTTTAAGGAGCTTGCGATAAATCTTCCGGTAAAGATTGAGCCATTCGTGAATTCATCAAGCCCCCATTTCCGTACCAGTGATTTGGTTATTGCCACCGGGGGGTATAATACTGTGACACAAATACTGGCGCATGCCAAACGGGCGGTGATTATTCCGCGCACGTTGTATCGGGCTGAGCAAACTCTTCGCGCCAAGATGATGGCAGAACGCGGCTGGGTTCGTATGATGAATCCGGATGACGTGTCGCCTGATACACTCTATCACGAAATATTCGGTTTGTTGGCCGACCAAAGTCAGCCACTCGCGCGTATGCGCGCGGAATATCCGCATTTACTCGAAGGAACCGAACAAATCTCGGCGACTTTCGGACCACTAATTGATAAAGCAGAATCACTACAGGAGAGACACGATGTCAAATAATACACCGGGACTGAAAATTGCGTATATCCTCAAGATGTTCCCGCGGTTATCAGAGACTTTTGTACTAAACGAAATTCTCGAACTGGAGCGCTGCGGCTGCGAAGTTGTTATTTTTTCGCTTAAGAAACCAAACGAGGGACGCTTTCATCCTCGAGTTTCTCAATTAAAGGCACGCGTTTTTTACCTTGAGGATCTCGATCCCAAGAAATGGCAGTCCTGGATTGCGCCTGAGTGGCCTGTATTATCCGCCTATCAACATCGGATGTGGAATCTGATCAATGATGCGTTGCAAAATGGCGATATCGACCATATCGAGCAGATTTGGTGGTCGGCATGGATTGCCGCGCAGGCCTCCAAACTCGGTATTGAGCGGCTTCACGCGCACTTTGCCAGCTTGCCGAGCACGATCGCTCATTTTGTTCATTTGATTACAGATATCCCGTATAGTTTTACGGCTCACGCCAAAGACATTTTTGTTTATTCGCTTGATGAGCATCTCCTGCGGGAAAAACTCAACACCGCCGCGTTTGTTGTTACTGTTACGGAGTTTAATAAACGGTATTTGACAGAGCGATCACCCGAGATCGATCCACAGAGGATTCGGGTGATTCACAACGGAATAGATCTTGACCAGTTCTCCTATGTCAATGCCGACGGCCGCAAGCCGGGATTGATTCTGAGTGTCGGGCGGCTGGTCGCAAAGAAAGGTTTCGCCGATCTGCTGTCTGCCTGCGCGAATTTGAAACAGCGCAAGGTGGCATTCAAATGTGTGATTGTCGGCGAAGGCCCCGATGCGTTGGCTTTGGCCGAGCAGAGGAGTTCACTTAATTTGGAAGCCGAGGTTGAATTTGTGGGCGCGAAGAATATCGACGGCGTGTTGGCCCTGATGCACACAGCGTCGGTGTTCTGTCTCCCGTGCGCGATAGGTGAAGACAACAATATGGATGCGCTCCCTACGGTATTGTTAGAGGCGCTGGCGGCGGGATTGCCCTCTATTTCGACAACTGTTTCCGGTATTCCTGAGATTATTGAAAACGAACGCGAAGGCGCGCTGGTAGCGCCAAATGATCCAATAGCATTGTCTGAGCAACTATCGCGATTTTTGACGACGCCTGATTTGACAAGCAGGTTCTCCAAAGCAGGCAGGGAAAAGGCGGAACGAAAGTTCGATTTGCACAAGAATGTTGCCACGCTTCTTCAGGAACATATTGCCCACACACGCACTATAAAGAATCGTGGTTCAGCCGCCCAAAAAGCCGGAGTCAAGTAGGGGAATTATGAATCGCCAATTAAACATCCTCTATTTGAGTACCGATCGAGGTATATCGCTGGGAGCCGCGAAGGGCGCACCTGTTCATATACAAGAATTTCTCAATGCCTTTGGAGCGTCAGGCGGTTCGGCTACGCTTGTGATCGCACGGAAAGAAGCACACTCGCCTTCTGATCGGGGCTTTAGTATCGTTGTTCCTAAAGATGACTTTGCCGCGCCCTTTATGGATGTTGCCGGTGACCTTGGCTTGTCAGGCCCCGCCTTGAGCGCGACCAAAGATTTTTGTCGCAATGAGGGCGCACTTGGCGCGGTTAAGACTTTATTCGGAGCTTCCCGTTTTGATTTGATTTATGAACGGTATTCGCTTTTCGGTGTGGCTGGATTTCTGGCGGCTCGAAAGTTCAAAGTTCCTCATGTGATTGAGGTGAACTCGCCGTTGGTAGAAGAAGCCGGACGCTATCGCGAGCTTGGCGATGCCGAGTTGGCGCGATCAATTGAGAAGACGATATTCACCTCGGCAAGTCACATTATTTGTGTATCTGATGAAGTGCGAAAATATGTAATCGGAATCGCTCCGCAAGCCCGCGCAACCGTAGTTGCCAATGGAGTCGATACGGAAAAGTTTGCACCCGGCAAATATGTCAAGGGCGGCAATATGCCTAAGTTCAAGAATGTGCCAGTCATCGGATTTGCCGGCGCTATCAAGCCCTGGCACGGCGTTAACACACTCGTGGGCGCTTTTTCAATCATTCTCAAGAGCGAACCGAAGGCCTGCCTGTTACTGATCGGTAACCCCGGAAATGAGCGAGAAAATCTGGTAAAAAAATGCGCTCATATCGGTATCGAAGAGTCGGTGCATTTTTCCGGACCGCTCGCGCATGAGCAGGTTCCGTCGTGGCTGGCCGAAGCGGATATTCTTACCGCGCCATATCCTCAACTCGATAATTTCTATTTTTCACCGCTCAAGCTGTATGAGTATATGGCTGTCGGAAAACCGATCATTGCGTCACGGATAGGCCAAATCGAGAATACAATCTTCCACGAGAAAAATGGCCTTCTTACAAAACCGGGTGACGCCACAGAGCTTGCCGGAGCGATACTTCGTCTACTCAAAGACAAAGAACTTGCGGCGGAACTCGGAGCGCAGGCGCGAAAAGATGCCATCGCCCTACATTCATGGCGTCTGCGAATGAACGACATACTCGCTGTTTTTGAGTCGACTCTCTCTCAGTCGAAAGTAGTGGAAGCAGGCCATGCAAGTACGCTATAACCTGCCCAGCGTCGATATTTCAGCTGTTCGGAAAATCTTCCGGCGCTTTGCGCCATTGTTGAAACCCCACCGGGGCAAACTGATATTAGCCGCACTCGCCATGATTGGCACGACGCTGTTATCTTTGGCTCGGCCGTGGCCTATCAAAGTTGTTCTCGACGCGGTACTATTACCGGGAAGTCAGGCGCCGACCACTTTACTGTTTGTGCCCATCCAGAACATGACTGCCTATCAAGCCATCGCGGCGGCGGCGATCGCGGTGATTGTCATCGCGGTTCTCGAGGGTGTGTTGGGGTACGCGCATACTATTCTCTCGAAGATTGTAGGCCATCAGCTGGTTGGCGCGATTCGGCTTGAGCTGTTTTCCCATGTTCAGCGTTTGCCGCTCTCCTATCACGATTACCGTGAAACCGGTGATCTGTTGACCCGAATGACTGATGACATCACACTGCTTGAAGACCTCATGGTCAACACTATTGTGTCGGCATTCAGTCAGACGTTACTTATAGTCGGTATGGTCAGCATCATGTTTTGGCTGGACTGGCAACTTGGATTAGTCATGATCGCCGTACTGCCGCTTTTCTTACTGGCGGCTTTTCGTTTTTCAGTGAAAATCAGAAGCTCGGCCAAGAAACAGCGGGAAACGTACGGCAAGATCGTCGCCTCAATGCAAGAAAGTCTGGCGGGCATCAGCCATATCAAGAATTACAGTCAGGAAAAGACTCGTGAAAAACTGATTGGTCAGTCACTGTCGCGCGATGTCAAAGCCAACGTAAAAACGGCGCGTCTCACCGCCCACTATGAACGAATAGTTGAGATAATTGTAGCTATCGGAACCGCGGGTATTCTGTGGTTAGGGGCGGTCAAGGCATACCGCGGGCAGATTTCGGTTGGTGATCTCATGGTGTTTCTTACCTACCTGCGAAGCGCCTATCGGCCGGTAAAAGCTATGGCGAATCGTTCCTCGCACGTTGCCAAGGCAGTCGTCCGGGGTGAGAAGATTCTCGAAATACTTGAGATGCGCCCGGAAGTAGCCGATGACGATACCGGCAAGTCGGCGGCCGATATCAAGGGTGATATTCGGTTTGAGAATATCAATTTTTCCTATGTCGATAGTCGTCCCACCCTGACAGATTTTTCATGCAGAATGCCCGGCGGAAAGACAACCGTGATTTTGGGAACAACCGGCGCCGGCAAATCGACCGTAGCCAAGCTCATCCTGCGATTGTATGACTATCAATCCGGCAAGCTGGTCATGGATGGACGCGATATTCGCGAGTTCAATGTGCGTAGTCTTCGCAAGAGGATCGCACCGCTGGCGCAGGAGACATTCCTGTTTAGAACAACTATTGAAGAGAATATCAGATTCGGCCGTCGGCACTCGACTAACGAAGAAATAGTCGCGGCGTCGGAGAAGGCCAGTATCCACGAGTTCATTTCAGGATTACCGGAGGGATACAATACTCTTGTAGGCGAGGGCGGTGTCACACTTTCGGGTGGACAGCGTCAGCGTATCAGTTGCGCGCGCGCTATTTTGCGCGGATCGAACATTATGATTTTCGATGAACCGGCGACGGGCCTGGATGTTCACTCTGAAATGGCCACCAAGAACATGCTCGCTGAAATGCGAATAGGAAGAACAATGATCTTGATTACGCATCGGCTACACTTCCTTGAAATGGCTGATTGGGTTGTTCTGGTAAAAGACGGACGGGCGATCGAAGAAGGTACGCCAAGCGAGCTGTATGAGCGAAAGGGCGCGTACTATAAATTCGTAAGCGTTCAGGAAAAATTCGACTCCGGTTCCGCCGAATCGGCAAGTCGATTGAATCGCCAACCCAGTTGAACGAATCAAACAGTAGCGAGTAGAGAGTGTTGAAATACAAAAAATGTTGTCATTGTGAGAGTTACTTCAACCTGAGCTTGCCTGTTCTGAGCGAAGTCGAAGGGTCGAAGGGGCGCGAGACCGAAGCAATCTCTCCTTCTGATCTTGACTCAAATTCGAGGAGAGATTACTTCGCAGAACTCGCAATGACGTATCCGGTAGCTTTTCGTATTGCTCAATTAGGTGGCGTGAGGACATATACAGAATGAATTCCATCTCAGGGATGTCAGTCCTGACCAGTGATCAAGTCCTGCCCGGTCTAAAAACTCTTCTGAACAAGAACGCGATGAGTTCGCTTCTTCGGCGGCAGTGTGAGACCGCCGATTGTCGGTTGGTTGACTGTCGTCCGACGTATGTGCGATACAAGCCGTCTACGAATTGCATAGTTGCCTATTGCATAACCAGTGAGAATAAAGCCGGAGAGCGTCAAACTACTTACGTCTATGCCAAGTGTTACACGAGAACTGACTTTGACGCCGCGGTCACAAAAGCGCAAGGGATTGAAGAGAACCGCGAATTGTTGCTTGCGCGGCCTATGGTGGTGTCAAGTGGGTGCATAATCGTCTATCCCATCACCGAAGACACGGTAATGTGCGGACTGTCAATGATATTCAATTCCAGAAAGCTCGTCAGGATTATTTATCAAGCTCTTCCAGAGTACCCCGCCGAGCGTTGGCGGATATCGGATAGACGACTTCAGGTAAGGACCATTCGCTACAAGCCGGAGAAACGGGCTTTGTTTCGAATTACCACAAGAGCGGTAGACAATTCAAATGAAGAGCGCAAGAATATCTGTGTGTACGCGCGGGCGTACGCGGATACGAGAACTGCTGAAATTGCCGCGTTGACACAAAATTTGGGTAAAGCGGCGGCGGAACCTGGAAGGTTTACAGTTCCCGAAGTTGCCTATTTTGATGAATCGAAACAGTTGCTCTTGATGCGTGAGTCAAAAGGAACTCCCTTGACTGAAATACTGACTTCCGCCAATCCCTTTCCGGCGCTTGAGGCAACCGGGCGGGCGCTCGCGGCATTTCATCGCGCCACTGTCACGGGACTCAATTCCAAGTCGGCGACAGATATTATCGAGGAAGCGGAGGCATCGGCTGAAAGTATCACCACATTGCATCCCCGATTGTCCCAGCGAATAACAAAATTGCATGAGCGACTTGAATACCTGCGGGGAGGTACTCAGGCAACGCAGGGAGTAGTACACGGTGATTTTCATCATGGGCAGTGTCTGATCAATGACAATGGCGAACTGCCTGTTCTCCTTGATTTCGACAGAACGTATCACGGTGAAGTTATCGCAGATCTGGGGAATTTCTTTGCGAATCTCCATTACCTTCATGTTCTGGATGCCCCGATAAATGTTTTGAAACTCCAGGAAGCGGTTCTTGGCTCTTATGAAAAAGAGATGGGTCAGTCTGTCGACCGCGCGCGGCTCAAACTTTGGACCGGGCTGGGCCTGTTCCAGTTGATCGTCTCGCCCTTCAGGTTGTTGCGCCCGCATTGGCCGATTGAAATGGAAAACTTGGTGGAAAGATGCGAACAGCTACTCCCGTAATCGACATGCCGCTGGCCAATGCTGTTCAGAGAGTTTTGGACTCCTCGACGGTTCAGGCGCGCCTTGATGATTTGGTGTCAACCGGACAATTGGGCGGCGGATCGCTTGCGAGTCTCTATGTAACTCGCGCTTTTCCCAAGCACGACGGGACGCTTACCGTTCAGTACGAGTTAACCTTCAGTCGCCCGTTACCGCAGACCCAGTCTACTCGATTAGTGCTTTGCGGTCAGCTAATGCCTGCTGGAGCTCACGAACCAAAATGGGTGAAAAGTACTCCTGATAACATTCTCGCATTTGAAGATTTGCATTTCTATATTCCCATATTCCCATACGATCCGAACCTTCCGCTCCTAAAAACATTGACAAATCCAGCCACCGCAGGTAGCTTTATGACAGCCGCTATCACCGAGGCGATGCTATCAAGCCCCGCTCCTGAGTCGATAACAGCCGAGGTTTTGGCCTATCGTTTGGGCCGTCGCTGTGTACTGCGTCATCGCTGGCGCTCGTCCAACGGATATCCGACGATAACTGAGGTCATCACCAAAGCGATGAAACCTTCCGGGGCGGCCGGACTTGTCGCACGGAATAGCTGGTTGCGCGAAAAAGGAATTGGCGGCCCAGGAAGTCCCATTGATGTGGTTGAAGTTCTCTGGTCGGACGCAAAATCCGGCATAGTGATTATGAAATCAGCTCAAGGAATTCCAATTCACGATTTGACAGGATTGGATAAATTGAAATCCGGGTATTACGCCGCTGGCATGGCTCTGCGTGAACTTCACGCCCTGCCTCCGCATGGTCAGTTATTGCATACGCATGATGACGAACTTGCTCAGCTCCGAAGTCTCATCCCGTGGGTCGGTTGTGTTCAGCCCGAGCAATTACCTGATTTCCAAAAGGCGATTGATATGCTGGATGCGTCCAGTCCAACAGATGATATTCCGGTAGTGTGCATTCATAATGACTTTTATGACAAGCAGGTATTGTGGTCATCGGCTGGAGTTACCCTGCTTGACTGTGATTCAATTTCCGGAGGTGATCCGGCTAAAGACTATGGGAATTTTCTGGCCCATGCCACGTTACGATCATTACAGTCGCCCGAAGACAAAGGGAACATCGAGGGAGCATTGGAGTCATTCCGAGGCGCCTACGCGGTTTCCGACACTGATTTTGTGTCTCGTGCCCAGTGGTGGCGAGCCGCTTCGCTGTGTCGATTGTCCGTGCTTTATGCCCTGCGCCCGCGCTGGGTGTCTATCAGCGGTCTATTGCTTTCGTCTGCAGTAGTCGATAATACAAGGAAGTAAAGAAACCATCAAGGTAGAGAGGAATCAGAGATGAGAATCGTTTCACTGTTAGCAGTTGTAGGTCTGAGTTGTCTGCTTGGTTCGACTCCGGCGAGTCCGGCGAGTCCCGCGAGCTCCGCGCCGTCTGCGCCTGAGTACATGAAGATCAAGTTTGCAATTGGGCAGGCATTTGAAGTCGAAGGCCGCTGGGATTCGGTCAGCAATGTTTTTATCGCCGAAGATATTGAGGCGCTCCCACAGGCACGTCGCCCAAAACTCCGTGGCGCCATTCAGAAAATTGATCCTGCAAAACAGACACTTACCATGTACGGACTCCAGTTACAGGTGACGAAAGAAACCGAGTTCCTTGGTGATCGTCCCGGCAGTGGTTTTGATGCTTTGAAAATAGGCATGCGAGTCGAAGTGAGTTGTATGGTCGAATCGGGGCATCAATGGCAGGCGCGTAAGATCAGCTCGCATGATATAAAGAACAGTGACAAAGTCAAAGGTACTTTGTCGCAAATGAAAGTTGACGGAAAATCGCCGGATACGCTTGATCTGGAAGGGCTGAAAATCCTGCTCACCGTAGATACCGACGTCAAAAGCGCTTCCGGGAGTATCGAACAACGGGAGAATATTTTATTTCAGGATCTCGGATATCAGGAAATTGAAGATGTCAAGGGTGGAAAAATAATCGGTGATAAGATGGTTCTTGCCGCCGAGTACCGTCAGGAAATTCGCTCCAAGAGTGATTACTCGCTCACGAAAACCGTACCTTCCAATATTTCACTCTCGTTATTTGACACTCGGGTGAGTTCTCTGGGATATTGGTCATCGAATTTGCGTACTGAGGCGGAGTTAAGATTCCGCACCGACTATGTGCTTTCAAGCGATGACACTATTCGCAAGTCGAGCAAAATTTCGGGCCGGTTTATCCTGCTTAATGTGCTCCTCAAGGATATTGGAACACACGGATTGGCTCTTCAGGTTGGTCGACAGAATTTTGTCGAGCCCCGCGAGTGGCTTTTTGACGAATATCTGGACGCAATCCGCCTGTATTACTACGGCGCCGCTTCTTGGCAGGTTCAAGGCGCGTACATTCATGGTATCAATCCGGTTCAGTCGAAATATGAGAACTGGACTGATTTGTTCGGAATGGTTGATTGGTTCGTCAACTCCGACAATACAGTCAGCGCGTATTTCCTTTCTCGGAAGGATTCGGATACGACTCGGGATACTACTTCGGGCTTGACACGCGATCGCAAACCGGTCTGGTGGGGACTTCGCTGGATGGGTAAGCCAGCCAGTGGGATCAAGGGTTGGACTGATCTGTCAATTATGCGCGGTACAGACAAACAAAAACAGCTTCAGGCCTGGGCATTTGACGCGGGAGCGACGTACACTTTCCGCAGTTTGAACATTCGCCCATCGTTTGCTTTGGGGTACGCGATTGGAAGTGGCGATAGTGTCAAGAACGACGATATCGATCATCGTTTTCGCCAGACAGGTTATCAGGACAATACCAATAGTCTAGGTGGCAAGGCGTCATTCGCGTATTACGGCGCAGTCCTGCGACCGGAATTAAGTAATCTGGGAATCCTGACCGTGAGTGCATCCGCCCGTCCGATTACCGAAAGTTCCGTACAACTAATTTATCATTCTTATCGCCAGCGTCAGGTGTATGATAGATTCACGGGTAGCGACTTAGTCCTTCCAACGGGTGTACCTAATGGAACGAGCAATGATATTGGGACAGAGCTGGATGCGGTTTTCACTGCACCAAAATTGTGGAATCATTTTCAACTCACGTTGGTTTTGGGAATGTTCAGTCCCGGCGCCGCTTATACCTATCGGGATAAGGCGTTTCTCTCTCAGCTAAGCATTGAGGCATCAATTTGAGAACTCCTCTGATTAAGCAATTCCATCGAATTGTGGCCATTATGACTGGTGTACTCTTGGGAGTGCTGTCCTCCCCTGAGTTGTCACATGCTGTCAATATCTCCGGTTTCGTTAAGGATGGGGGTGGGGTGCCGGTCGCTGGGGCCGATATGGATATTGTTGATGCCGTAACCGGTGTGAAACTTGATACCGGGGGGGGTGATAATACGGGCGCAACCGGTTTATACAGTATCAATGTGCTTCCGGGAGTGTACGATGTGTATGTCGACGCGGCCCGGGGATCGCATCTGCTCGGCGCTGTCGTGCGAAGCGTAAACGCATCGGCAAATGTGGTAGTCGATCTGACGATGTCCGCCGGGCTGGTGATTTCCGGAAAAACGACTGATACGCTCGGAACAGCAATTAGTGGCATCAATATAGACGTGGATAGCATTGGCGGCGGTCGAGTTCGGACCCCTTTTGATACGACTTATATGGATGGCACCTATTGGCTGGTGGTACCTGCCGGAAATTTTCGTGTACGATACAATCCGCCTCCTGGATCACGACTAAAAGGATTTCAGTTCGACGCGGTAACTATTGCGCGCGATACCGTCATGAATGTCGTTTTACCCGACGGTTCCTTACTCACCGGACTTGTTTCCAATTCCGCACTGGTCGGTATTGACGGTGTGGTTCTTGATTTTCGAGATCAACTTACTGGGCAAAAAGTCTTCGTCTCAAACGACAAGACCGCGGCTGGCGGGCTGTTTTCGATTGCCGTTCCGAAAGGGCTGTTCCAGGTGCGATTTGTGCCACCGGCGGGCAGTCGGTATGTGGCTCAGATTCGGGATAGCGTCTTGGTGGGAGGAGATGTTACACTCAATCAGGTACTTCCCAATGGCGTGTTGGTGACTGTCTTTGCGGTGGATTCCTTGGGTATGCCGATTAAAGGCGCTGATTTGGACGTCAAACTCAGCTCGTCAGGAGTGAAACTTCTCACTCCGAACGATATCGCTGATTCTCTCGGTCGTGTAGTAACCGCTCTGTTGCCGGATTCCTATACCATTCAGTTTCAACCGCCACCCTTATTGCCCTTTGGTCAGGTGGTTGCCCTCAATGTGCCAATCATAAATGACACAACAATTACACTTGTCTTGCCAAATGCTCCGAGGATTCTTCTTTCGGGGACGGTTCACCTGAGGTCGGGGCTGGCCGTGCCAAACGCAATTATCGATGTCCGATCTTCGGTCACCGGTCTTCGCGCCAATGTCTTTGGTAACATTACTGATACCCTCGGATATTTCTCTTTCTCAGCGCCAATGGGAGGGTACAAACTGGAAGTGTCACCGCCCGCGAGTACGCGACTTGTCGGCAAACGGATTGACAATATTACGCTTAGGGTGGATACAGTTCTATCTGATATTCTGATGGACACAGGTGTGGTCGCAAGCATGAAGGTCGTCGACAAAACCGGATTTCCCGTATTCAACGTAGACCTTGACTTTTTTCAGGAAATAACTACCTTGGAGTTGTTCACGCCGTACGACAATACCGACAGTTTAGGCATAGCCAGGGTCGTGGTTCCAGTAGGCAGTTATAGAATAGTCGCAACACCTCCGCTCGGGTCTGTGTTGCCCGTAGCCGAGATCCAAAGCGCCGGCATTGTCGGGGATACCATTTTCTTGATTGTGTTGAATTCAGACGCCACTGGTGGAGAACCTTCTGACATACTTGTGGTTCAAAATTACCCAAACCCGTTTAAAGCCGGGACGACTATTACATATATAGTGATTCAGCCCACGCACGTTTCGGTTGAAGTATTCAACGCTCTGGGTCAGCACGTTACAACTCTGGTCGACGGGTATCATGCCTCGGATGTATATACCGTTCGCTGGGAGGGAGACGCGGGGAGTAATGGCGCGGCGAGTGGAGTGTATTTTCTTCACACGCACACTCCGAAGAGCACGGTGAACACGAAGATGATGTTGATAAAGTAGTGACCTGTTGGATGTGGTCAAGATGATAATAGGACTGATACCATAGGACGAGAGGAAGTGGAAAAATGAGGACGGTACTTGTAATCGCAGCGCTCCTGCTGTTAGCCATTGTTACACCGGTGAGCGCGCAGTTCGTTATTTCGGGAACGGTAACGACCGGGGCATCAATACCTGTAAACGGCTGTAAAATTCTATTGTATGACGATATCGGTGGCGCTATCGGTATTCCCCCGACGGTAACCAACAGTCTCGGTTTTTATAGCATTTCGTCTATCCCGCCTGGGACATACGGCGTTGGATTCGAGCCAAAAACCTCGGACAAGCTGATGGCGACCATCACTACGCCTGTTGTGGTTTCCGGTAACACAACTGTAGATGCAGTACTTCAGCCCGGCTTTTTCCTGACCGGTCTTGTCCTTGACTCACTTGGGGCTGGCATATTAGACATTGATCTCAACGTGTATAATCAGGCAACCGGAGTCAAATACATTACTCCCGGCGATAATACTGATCTGCTTGGCGCTTATAAAATTGTTGTTCCCGCTGGGACATTGCGGGTTCGCTTTCGGGCTGTCGACGGCCGCAAGCTCGTGCCCGTTGAAATTGAAAACGTAGTAGTTTCCGCTGATGCCATTTTGGACATCACGATGAAGCTGGGTAATTATATCTCCGGAACGGTGACAAATAATCTAAGTCAGCCAGTTGCAAATGTGAATATGGATATCGTCGATGCCGTCACCAACCTCACACTGTTCACACCCGGTGACAATACCGATGCCAATGGATTTTATCAAGTGCTGGTACCTAACGGAACTTTTCATGTTGAAGCAAAACCGCTTCCGATTACAGGTCTCGCGGCCAAGCGCATATCAAATGTACTTGTCACAAATGATGTTATGGTCAACGTGTCTCTTGCCTCCGGCTCGTTTTTATCAGGGACAGTTCGCGATATTCGAGGGGCCGCAGTAGCAGGCGGTGATTTGGATGTCTACGACGCTTCAACCGGTTTAAAATTGATCACCCCAGGCGACAATACCGATGTGGCAGGTAACTATCAGGTTGTCGTTCCCAACGGAACCTATAACGTCGTGTTTTCGGCGGCTGTTGGCGTGCCGTTGGCTACAAAGGTGATCAACGGTGTTTCGGTGATCGGGAATACAGTTCTCAATGCGGTCCTTCCGGACGGGTTTTTCTTGTCGGGAGTGGTAAGAAACTCTGCTTTGGTCCCCGTATCGGGAGTTGATATCGATGCTCTCCTGTTAGCCACCGGAACAAACATTCCGCTTGTTGGTGATATTACTGCGGTCAACGGTTCCTTTCAGGTAGTGTTGGCGCCGGGTGTATATCAGATTGACGCCGAACCGGCGAAATCACGACGTTTAGCGGCGTATCGAAACTCGTCGCTGAATCTAACTCAAAACACAGCTCTCAATATTGTTGTGGATACCGGCATGGTCATATCGGGCATTGTTGTCGATAACAACAGCCAGCCGATTGTCGGAATGGATATTGACGCCAAAACCAGTCCTTCGAATGTGGAATACCCAACAACCGGGGACAAGACGGTAGCGGGCGGAGCATACGATATCATTGTGAAAGTTGGCACCTACAATTTGGTGTACGGCCCAGAGATATTAATAGGGCTAACGGATTCGATCATAAAATCAGGTGTGTCTATTACGAAAGACACGGTGATTAATGTGTCATTTGGGATTGCTCCAAACTTGCCCCCGCTTTTGTCAGGTATCGGCACTCGGAATGTCAATGCGGGAAGTTTGTTGACCATTTCAGTGTCCGCAACCGATCCCAACAGTACACCTCTCACATTGACTACGTCGCTACTGCCGGGAACGGCCACGTTCACTGATCACCACAACGGAACGGGAACCTGTTCTTGGGCGACCAGTCTTGCTGACGTTGGAGCATATTATGTCACTTTTCGTGCCTCTGACGGCCAGTTGATCGATACCGAGAAAGTGGCTATTAATGTGGTGGATCAGAGCGCTTGTTGTATAGCCAGGTCTGGCAACGTCGACTGCGATATTGTTGACGGTGTCGACATCTCTGATCTGTCGGCTTTGATCGACAACCTATACATTACGTTAACGCCGCTTTGCTGTCCCAGAGAAGCGAATGTTGATGGAGACATTACCGGAGGGATCGATATTTCCGATCTGTCGGCGCTGATTGATTATCTGTATATCAGTTTCACGCTTCCGGCGGCTTGTCTGTGATTAAGAATAGGCGCATCGTCAAGAAGTAAGAATGAACTTTCGTCGCTGACGACTATCAGGATTTTAATGAATTGCGCGCGCGAGCCGACACCGGTTTTGCGCGCGTTATTTTTTGTGGACGACAATCTGCCCATTTGCCATCCCAGTGAATTAGTTTACATTGTGAAAGTGTTCGCGGATGTGCGCTAAGAATATAATTGGAATCTCAAATACTGGTGATGCAAGACTCAAACATAATTTGCTATTACAGAATTTTTCTCATCTTGGTGGGATTTGTTCTCGCGTCGGCCCAAATGGTAGCCAGCTCGGATACATCATCTTGGGCTCGCCTTCTTGAGGAGGCGGATAAAGCTTCGGTACAGGGACACCAAACACCTAAGCTGGTCCGACTAGCACAGGATTCGGCAATTGTTCTTGCAACACAAGCGTTGAAATCGGTTCCAGCAGGCGATGTCGATGGTATTCCATCAATATTAAATCGTTTGGGTGGATATCATTTTCTGATTGGCAATTACAATGTCGCCGATTCTCTTTGGCGAGTAGCCGCGGAATCGCAGGATAACATTGGTGGCTTCTCACTGCAAAAAGAGCAGAGTCTGCTCTGTCTTGCTATTTGTCAGCGGTTTAGAGCTGACTCATTAGATAACTCCGAGGTTTATAACGCAAGTAAAGCTTTGATGGACTCAATCACAATCGCGAAGGATTCATCGGCGGTCCGACGTTCATGGTTGCTCGCCGATCTGTGTGGGCGACTTGGGCTTTACGCGGATTTAGATCGCTTTGCCATGAACGCGTGGGGAGCGTATTTGTCCAATGGTGGCGACGCCTATTTTGCGATGCGGGCATTGATTCATGACGCGGAGCGAGTATCTAAGAAAGCGAGATCCAATACTCCCAACTCATGGATATATCAAGACTCAGCGATAAGTTTTGCGCGACTCGCGCTGACAACTGTGGAGCAAGTGTATGGATCATTGGACACCAATGTGGCCTTCGTGTTGCAACGGTTGGGCGACTACCAAATGCGTCGTGGCGATCGTTTAGGCGCGGCGTCGTCATGGGAGAGGGCATGGGGCATAAACAAGACGCAGTTGAGGCAAGAGAATATTGAATATCAAGGTTCAGTCGATCGCATGTCCAGTATTTATCGTTCGCGTGGTCAGTTTCTTCAAGCCGAGCAGATGGCTCGTCTGGCCCTTGAGCTCAGGAAAAAAACCCAGGGACCGGGACACCCGGAAACTGCCGCGATGTACTCAAATCTCGGAAGTCTGTATCAGTTGACGGGAAAGTTTTCAGAAGCGGAGCGTTGTTATCTCGAAGCGCTGAGTATTCGGCAGAAAGCTCTTGAGCGACTACCGGAAGATATCGCATATTGCTACAGCCGACTTGCCGGATTGGCCGCCGACCGGGGGAGATATTCCCATGCCGAAAAAAATTTCCAACAGGCGTATTCTGTTTGTCGCGGCGCGCTCGGTGAACAGCACCTCTACACGCTTGACATACGACAGCAAATGGCACAGTTACATCTTCAGTGGGGAGATATTGGCATCGCTGTCGAGATACTTACCGACGTGTTGGACCGACGAACAAAATTTCTTGGGGATGATCATCCCGCACTTCTAAATGGAACGCTTGAATTGGCAAGACTCAATGCTGAGCTACACAGATATGCTCATGCTAATTCTCTCATCCAAAAAGCCGAATTGATTGCTGAGAAGTCGATTGAAAAGAACAGTTGGGCATATGCCAGTTTTCTGGAATCCAAAGGATTTGCGCAACTGACAATCGGCAAAGGTGCTGAAGCTGAGCAGACACTGAGCCAGTGTCTGATTCTGAAAGAGACATTTTTGACTGCATCCGACGGTCGATTTTTGCCGATTCTCATCAAACTGGGGAAAGCCCATGAAACAACCGGAAAACTTACCTCAGCGGCCGCCGTTTATGAGCGAGCCGAGACTATTGTTAGGCGTTCCGATTTGCCGTGGGTCGCAGGCGCGGCGGATGCTATGGACCAATTGGCGATTTACGCACTGAAGCAGACAGAGTCAAAAAAGGCATTCGAACTTGCGCTGATGGCTTTCACCCGACGAATCAAGGTATTTCGCGATGGCGCCCGAATCCTGTCGGAGCGAGAGGCCGTCAGATTTCAGCAGAGTGTTCGACGATCCAGAGACGTGATGCTGAGCGCATTCTTAGGTCTACATACCCCCGATACTATGCAATTAACTGCGGTTGCGGATGCGATAATTGCTACAAAAGGGTGGGTGACCGAGGAGTTGTTCTGGCGCGAGCGTTCGCTGGCTATTTCAACTGATGCGGCTTCCCACGCTCTCTTAGATTCTCTTCAGGATGATCGGACACGCCTTGCGGGTATGTACTTGCGGGTAGTCGACTCTTCTGACAACAAGGCGCTGATCGATACGCTTACGGTATTGACGAATCGGATCAGTCGGCGCGAACAAAGACTCGCACGGACCAGTGCCGCTTATAGCTCCGGGCGAAAAACCAGCGAAGCGGTTTGTGCGTCTGTTCAGTCGGCTATCCCTGCGGGAGCGACCTTAGTTGAATATGTTCGCTATATTGATTGGCGTCAACTCGATTCAGCTGAGGCGTATGCTGTCCTAATTCTGACCAATGATCGAAGCGTTTTGGCGGATATTGCTTCAGCCAAGAGAGTTGATTCCGCCATCTCGGCGTACAGATTTCATCTCGATAAAGTAATTGAGTCGTCCCGGTTGCCTTCAGTGCAGGATGTGACGGATTATCATACTGTGGCGGCCGCAGTATCCGATTTGCTCTGGTCCGGGGTTTCGGGTGGAGTTTTAGATTCGGCGCTCATTTTCGTCGCTCCTGATGCCCAGATCCATACTGTTTCATTCGCGGGTCTGCCGGACAAGCAAGGGTATTTGATTGAATCTCATCCCGTGCATTATGTTAGAACAGGAAGAGACATACTACAAGATGTTCCAACCGCAAATACCGGACTGGTTGTATTGGGAGACCCTGATTTTGATATGGTTTTGCCTGAGACAGTTCTTGTAGTGCCGTCCGGCGGTGATCAGCCCGATAATGCTGACCCGCTTAGTGGAGTATTGAACAACTGTTCATCGCTTCGCATACGAAATCTCGCTCGCCTCCCCGGTACCCACGATGAGGTTGAAAAGGTTGCAAAATTATGGGGACAAATTCCCAACGAGACGGTGAAACTGTTGGTCGGTTCTGAGGCGTCAGAGGTAAACTTGAGGAATTACGCGGCTTCGAGTCGGGTGCTCCACCTGGCTTCGCATGCCTACCAAATCAATGATTCGTGCGGCGACGTGACCACGCGCCTCATTCTTAGTAATAATAGGTCATTGCTTTCAGGTCTTTTCTTGGCCGGGGCATCCCGACGTAGTGTTGATACCAGGACTGACGGGATTTTGACCGCAACCGAAATAACGACTCTCGATTTGCATCGTGTAAAAACCGTGATATTGTCCGCTTGTCAGACAGCTCTTGGGTCGATCGACGCCGAAGGGGTGACAGGGCTTATGCGATCATTCCAAACCGCCGGAGCACGGACAGTTATTGGGTCTTTATGGCCGGTTGGTGATAATGCGGCTGGTGCTTTTGTACAGGCGCTCTATTCGCAACCCAACTCGCCATTGCCAGCGGTAATGCGCAATTCAGCAAACTCTCAGTTGCGACGATTACGTCAGCGCGGACAACCGGACCATCCAGTGCTGTGGGCGCCTTTTATCGCTACAGGCGATTGGCGTTCGCTGAGGTAGTTTATTCGCCGGTGCGAAGAAGAAGCGGGAAATGATAGGTCTGTACGGAATCCTGCCCTGATCCAATCTCAGTTATGGTCAGATTGTATTCACCGTCAGCGAGACCTCGGCTGTCGATGACCAGATGTATGAGCAGTGGGGTTGCGAAATCCATCGATATCGAAATATTGTCAATTAAACCATTTGCAGGGCGAATTGATACCTGATACGAGAATAATTTACTATTGTGGGGCACCGGAACGTCTACTCTGACGAGGGGTCGTTCAGCAATTTTCATGACAGTCGGAATCTCCGTCGCTCCTCGCTTTAGCTCATAGAGTTCAGTAATCGCGGTTGACGTTAAGTCAGGCACGTTTTGCCGCCAAAGTCCGAAAGTAACAGCCATAACCAGAAAGATAGCCGCGATAGCGATCGTACGTGCTGGAATTCGTCGCCAAAACCAGCGATTGGGCGTGAGTTTACTTGCAGGAAGTCTTGCACGTTCAGATTCGACGGCTTTGAGCAAATCGTGTTCGAGCGAGGTCAAAAAATCCAGATCTAGGGCACAGGCAGGGCAGGAATTGATGTGTTTACGGAAGTCGCCTAGTTCCTGCTCAGTCATTGTATCGGGGGCGCTGTAGAAAGTAGCTATTTGCAAAACCGTAAGATGTCCAATTTCACTGTCGTCTTGAGTAGGAAGATTAGAAATGGAATCTTTTCGTGTAGACAGGATTTTTATTACAGAGTTCAACTCCCGGCAGGAAGCGCATTGATCCAAATGTTTGTCTACCAGCGCCTTATTCCATTCATCTAAGTTGCCGGTTGTATAATCCGACAGTAATATCCCGACTGATTTATCGTTACAATCCATATTTATCCCTGCTACTCATAGGTTACTCGATGGCTAGGGTTGTTACATACTTTGCTTAACAAAAGGGAAATTAAACGCTTTCCTAAGACATCGGGAAATAGCCGTGCTGGTGGCGTTTTTGGTCATTTTGAGATAATCGGCAATTTCCTGATCGGACCACTGCAACATGAACTTGAGCTTCAGCAGACGGCGGCATCGTGGTTCAAGAGCTGAGAATATACGGTCAGCAAGGTCCTCTGCCGCTACTCGGTCATCCACCGACCCATCCGAATTTGGCAATTCTGACGCAACGTCAATTGGAACATGGGGTTGCTGAGTCTTGAATGCTCGCGCTACATGATTTCGAACGATAGTGTACAAATAGACATTGAATGAGCTGAGGGAGGTTCCTCTGAAGGCGCCTCGTCTGAGATTCGTAAATAGAGCCATCATTACTTCCGAATGAAGCTCATCCCTATCTATTGCCGGGCCGGGCTGTCGGCTCGCTATATAAACGCCAACTCTTTGGGAGACCACACGATACACCTGGCTGTCGCCACGGACAAAAGATGCGATCAGCCCTGATAACTCATTGTGTTTCTGCTGGATAAGCTACCCCTATACCCTGATGTCTTTCGGCGAAGCCTTGGGTTGTGCGAATGGTCTCGTTTACAAACCTGTTTTGCAAATCTACTCCAAATCACTCGATTTGCAAATGAATTCTCGTGTACCCGCGCTTGACCAAAAAAGTAACTAAAAATGACAATCAAGCTCACTCCTAAATTTATTGTGTAACAGATAGGTTTGTTTTGAAACTATACGATCAGACGATTCAATGGACCTGAATCGGAGTTCGCCCGACGACGGTCAGTGGGTCAAGTATATGTGGGTTTAGTGATTTGTCCTCATGACACGTTGCCTTAGGGGAGGAGGCAAATGTCCCCTGGGACAATACCGGCGGTGGCGGTGCACGGTGTGCTCGCGCCGCCCTGCCGGTATGTATTTATAGATAATTAAATTACGAATGGGTGTGCCTGTGAGGGCACTCTAATATGAGATTAATTTTACCTGATAGCGATAGCTCGTCGGTACTCGATCTTTACTCTAACTCTCGATTCGGCGGATTTCTATAAAGCCACGAATCACTGAAAACAAAGATGACTAAATCTTCAGACCAGTTAGCGATTAAAGGTCCGCTTGCTCAACGTGTTCCTGATAGACTTTTCCTGGGTCACCCAAAACTGATGCATATTGCAGTGATCGCCCTTGTGGCACGAACACTTTTTTGTCTCAGTGCACAAGCATAGATGTAGTGGACCGTCAACCGCCTCGATAACATCGAGGAAGGAAATTTTCCCTGAAGGACGCGCCAAGCGATACCCACCAGTCACACCTTTGAATGAAGTAAGAATACCGGCAACGGTAAGGTCTTTCAGTATCTTGGCTAGGAACTCCCTCGGCAGAGATTTCTCTCTCGCGATGGTATTGATAGAACCAATTTTGCCTTTGGGGGGGGCGGCGAGAAATTGTACAGCTCTCAATGCGTAGTCGGATTTTCTTGACAAATTCATAGTAGAGTTTCCTTACTCATTTGTTTGGATTCACAGTTTAACTCCAGTGAATCCGGACATTATTGTATTCTAAGTTAAGATAAAATACTCCTGTAGGCAATGGCTTTTTGATGCTAATTTACCCACACTTGCGGACCGTTGGCGGCGGGACCGATTCATGTTCATCGTGGTATCTGGGACAGGAACCCTGATGTTTTTGGGTGCTGATTGCCCGTACTGTCACGTCAGGAGGCGTAACGGCACCTCATATTAGTTTAATCCTTTTCCTTGCCCTACTTGTCTAATGTCGGAAAGGTATCGATATTGGACGCCTATGAAACGAAAGACAATATTCTGGCTTATCAGCATTGCGGTTATCGCTACGGCCGCCGTCATCTTGTGGACCCGCAACGGAGGCAGTAAGCAAGAAACCTATCAGTTCGCTAAAATTGACCGGGGGGATATTCTAGTCGCGATCAGTGCTACCGGCACGCTCAACGCCGTGACCACGGTGCAGGTCGGAACGCAGGTCTCTGGCACACTCTCCAAACTGTATGCCGATTTCAATTCGCAGGTCAAACAGGGTCAACTGCTGGCTCAACTTGATCCGACGTTTCTTAAGGCCTCACTGAGCGAACAAAAGGCGAATCTCGACAAAGCCAACGCCCAGCTCAATGAAGCCAAGCGCAATTTCAATCGCGCCACCGAACTATTCGGTAAACAAATGATCTCTCAGGTCGAACTTGATGTCGCGACGACTTCGCTTGAAACCTCACAGGCGACTTTGCGACAAGCCGAGGCCGCGCGAGACCGCGCCGAGGTCAATCTGCGATATGCCACAATTATAGCGCCCATAAGCGGAGTGGTTATTTCGAGAAATGTCGATGTAGGCCAGACAGTCGCGGCCAGTTTGTCAGCTCCGACTTTGTTTACAATCGCCAACGATCTTTCAAAAATGCAAGTAACGGCCAGTGTTGATGAAGCGGATATCGGTCAGGTGAAAAATGGCCAGCGTGTCACGTTTCGTGTCGATTCCTATACCGAGCGGCAGTTTGACGGTATTGTCAGTCAGATTCGCCTGTCGCCGGTAGTTTCACAAAATGTGGTAACATACAATGTCATCATTGAAGTCGAAAACGCGGATCAGAAGCTGATGCCCGGTATGACGGCGACCTGCTCCATTGAAGTCGCGGAGGCCAAAGATGTCCTTCGCATTCCCTTGTCAGCGCTTCGATTTGCACCTGCAAATTGGTCAGGCGATTCGACCGGCGGTCGGAAAGCAGAGAGTGGAGCTATGGCGATGCCTTCCTCACAAGGCAGTGGCGATTCCGCGGCGGTGCACCGACCCGGGATTCGACGCGATTCACTCAAATCAGATAATGCACAGCGCGCGAAATTTTGGGTGATAGTAGAAGGGCAACTAAAGCCGGTGCGAGCTGTGCGTGGTATTCAGAATCAACGATATGCTGAACTGATCATGTCGCCACTTGCTGAAGGCGACTCGATAATTGTCGGAATCAACGGTCCGGTCGCCTCGTCGCCGGCATCAAGTACCAACCCGTTTATGCCTCGTATGCCCGGAGGTGGTGGCGGTGGCATGGGTGGTGGTGGGAGCAGAGGCCGGTAAGTCTTATGCTATTTTGGGAAACTCTTCGGGTTGCAATTGACTCGCTACTGCGGCATAAGACCCGCGCGATGCTGACGATGCTCGGTATCATCATAGGTGTTGGTGCGGTGGTAGCGATGGTGGCGGTTGGAAGCGGCGCACAGAAAGCTGTGGAAACCCAGATCGCCTCGCTTGGCACTAATTTTCTGATGATTTTCCCGGGTGCAATAGCATATGGCGGTGTCTCTTCGGGAGCCGGTTCGGCGCAGTCATTGACCGATGAAGATGTTTCTGCGATCCTCGACGAATGTCCAGCGATATCACTTGTCACCCCAAACACCCGGACAAGCCGTCAGGTGGTCGCGGGAAACTTGAACTGGAGCACCCAGATTCAAGGGGGGAACACCTCGTTTTTCTACATTCGTGATTGGAGAATCAAGTCGGGTGATATGTTTACCGATCAGGATGTACGCGGCGCGACCAAAGTTTGTGTGGTTGGTCAAACGGTAGTCAAGAATTTGTTTCCAGATTCCGATCCGGTCGGCCAGACCGTTCGTATAGCTAAACTTCCGTTCAAAATCATCGGTGTTTTATCAGAAAAAGGGCAGAACTCGATGGGACAGGACCAGGACGACCTGATCATTGCGCCATTCCCAACTGTGCAAAGGAAGCTTACCAATCAGGCATACGTGAACAACATTTTGGCATCCGCGGCAAGCGCCGACCGGATAGATGAGGCCAAGAAGCAGGTAACCGAGCTTTTGCGCCAACGGCACAAATTGACAGATTGGCAGGACAACGATTTTACAATTCGTACGCAGTCCGAAATCAGTGCCGCCGCAGGCGCAACCACGCAGATTATGAAAACGCTCTTGGGATCGATTGCCTCTGTGTCGTTATTGGTCGGTGGAATCGGCATCATGAATATCATGCTGGTATCGGTAACCGAGCGGACGCGTGAGATAGGCGTGCGGATGTCGCTTGGTGCGCGGCGAAAGGATATCCTAAGACAATTCCTGATTGAGGCGATTTTGCTCAGCATGCTTGGAGGATTGATCGGGATCGGTGTTGGCATTGGGACTGTGCAGTTGATCGCCAAATTTGCCGGCTGGCCGGTTCTGGTTTCGATAGATACTATCGCGATGGCGTTTGGGTTTGCCGCGGTGGTAGGAGTATTTTTCGGGTTATATCCAGCTGGGAAAGCCGCCAAACTCAGCCCGATTGAAGCGCTAAGATACGAGTAGATATTGACCCCTATTTTCCCTTCGAGCCGTTGATCCTGAATCTATCAGGGAAATCCGACGTGTGCAACCACTGCCGGATTTCTTCCCTTTGAAACGGCAGATACCGCCAACACAAACGCTCGAAGCTCTCAGCTGTTGTCGCGCTACCTGAAAATAGTTGTTTGCAGAAATATCTAAATGATTTATCGCCCATCCTCACTCTGAGATAATTAAGAAACAAAAGCGCGCGGTCGTTTAACACAAAGACATCTTTATAAGCGCCGACTACGTCGGCTGTGATGCTCAACAGCGGTTTTTCAGACGGCAAAAGTCGCCCGCGACTGTCTGTCCCCGTTCGTTTTTTGTCGAGATACTGCTGTTCGGTCCACTCCATGAAATTGTCGTACCAATCTCGCCCCCAGATCGCGCCTAGAGCTGGCAGGTGGAAATAACTAGGGAATCCTTCAATTGCTAACGCGTATATCGAATCGGATTTAGGCACATTGGCATTGACGAACGGATACGCCATTTCGTGTGCCAGCGCGATTTTGGCGCTCGTTTCTTCGTCGAATGCCTTCCATGTGTCCACAGCAAGACCGGTTACGTTTCCCGATGAAATATCGCCAAACTGCGGCAGTTCGAGAATGAATTGTTCACCAGTTACTGCGCGGTCGCTATAATTCGCGCGATACGAGCCAAGTAGTTTGTCGGCGAAGGCTAATACTTTGTATGCCTGCTTGGTGGAGGCATCGTCGGGATAATGGAACGCATACAACCCGCCCTTGCGTAAAATTTTCCACTTCTGTGCCGAACACTGGGCGGCGAAGAGGTCGATATTTTCAGCGGACCAAGGGGAAACACGGATACCTGCCTCAACGGTATCAATTAAATACTTGCCACAAAATACAATCTGGAAAGACGATGGTATGCGTAAGGTAACAGGCCTGAAAGTTGTCTGATAGCTCGGAGCACCGCTTTCAAGGAAGATTGGGAACCAGGGAGAATATCCATAGGCGCGAAGCAGAACACCGGCCGATTCGATCCGCATGTAATCCGAGGGCGAGCGGGCTTTCGACGGACTGAAATATCCACCGTAGAAAATTCGCAATGAATCGCGCGGGGAGAGAGAGTCAATCTGTACTTCTATTTTGTCGGCGATGAGAGAATAATCGTACGAGTAGAACACCTGCGATTCATCGAAAGCAATGGCATGACCTGCCTGAAGAATCGAATCAACCCGAAGTTCTCCATGCAGGAAAAATGTCACGCGAGTGTCGACATCTTTTTTCTTGTCGAAGTACACTCCGACATTGCCTGTCATCGTGCCGGAGTTTGGGGAAATCGATATGTCGAGGTCGTAGCGGGCAACTTTAGGAAATGGGGAAGCAGAAAGAGTAGTAGTGAGCAAGAGAAGAACAATCAAAGCGCGCATGAGAGGTCTTTCTTTGGCGGAGTCATGATGGTATTACGCACATAGACTACGGTATGTTCCACTATAATTTCATGCGGAGAGTTATTCGCCGCGATAGGTGCAGGCGGTTGCCTGTGATTCGCGGATGGTGATTTCAACAAGATCTGGCAATGCGGGTTTCAACCGTTGCCATAGCCAGTGTACGATATGCTCAGTTGTCGTGTATTGCAGATCGGCGATGTCGTTGAGATGAATATGATCGAGTCGCTTAATAACCGGCAAAGCGGCTTTGCCTATATCAGCGTAGTCCATGACAAATCCAGTCTTCGTATCGACCGCGCCTTCAATGATAAGCTCGACCCGGTAGCTGTGACCATGCAGGGGGTAGCAGGGGTGATCCGGCCCCAAATGATCAAGCCGGTGTGAGGCCTCAAACCAAAACTCATGTGATAGACGCATTTTCACTAAAGTACTCTTCCTATTTTCCGCGTTCGTTTCCCCAGGCCATGATATGCAGGCGGGGTGAATACCGAAAGCCAAATTCACGGCAGGCCTCAATCACTAATGGCATAGCGGCGGCCTGAGCCGCGGGTTGTGACCCTTCCGGCATCAGCATAACCCGGTCGCGCGGCACCAACGGCAGGTACGATGCCAATAGTTCGTCTATATCCTTGCGACAGCGGATAACAAATTTGAAATCGGCATGACCGGTGTTAGCGATTGTTTTGATCGCAGTGGTGATAATGTTTTCGTCTGCGGTCAGTCCGTTGTTGGTTAATTTCGGCGAACAGTTCCACCAGGAAATTCGGTCGAGCAGGGATGCGTCGGGTGTAATAGTGCCATTGGTTTCAATCTCAAAGAATGCAAACCCGGCAGATTTCAGGGCGTCGATTAGGTTGGGTAAACGCTTTTGATGGAGCATCGGTTCGCCGCCGGTGATGACGATATGTAATCGGCTTCGGTCGATTCCTTCCGGTAATAGCGATTCCGCGCGCGAGACAATCTCTGCCGATGAAAGGAGCGACCCTGCCTCCAATTTGTCTTTGTCCCACGTGAACCGGGTGTCGCACCAGATACAACCGAGATTACAGTAAGCTAGCCGAATAAACACCGCCGGATAACCGGCCCATCGACCTTCTCCCTGAATTGAGAAAAAAATCTCAGTCACCGGGAGTAAGTTCTGCTGGTCTTGCGGTATCGGGGCGAGATTCGGCTGGTACTTTTGGTTTTTCGTAATCATTTTGTGCTAATATAGCGGGTAGGGTCGGTAACGCCAGCGTCGATAAAGCCGCGCTGTCTGATGCGACAACTGTCGCACTGACCGCAGGCGCGGCCACCTGTATCGGGGGCATAACAGCTCATGGTGAGCGAGTAATCTACTCCTAGCGAAACGCCAGTCCGGATGATTTCGGCTTTCGACATACTCACAAGGGGGGCTTCAATGCTGATGGGCTGTCCTTCAACGCCAACCCGTGTCGCCAATCGCGCGGTTTTTTCAAACGATTCGAGAAACTCTGGTCGGCAGTCGGGATAACCAGAGTAATCCACGGTGTTGGCGCCGATCAAAATATGTCCGGCACCGAGAACTTCGGCCCACCCAAGAGCAATTGAAAGGAAGATGAGATTGCGGGCAGGGACGTAGGTCATCGGAATTTCCGAAGAAGCCGTCAGATTTCTATTGTGCGGGACTTCGATTTTATCAGACGTGAGGGCCGAGCCACCCATCGACCGGAGATCGATAGTCTGAACTATGTGTCTGCTTGCGCCGAGAGACTGGGAAATTGCTGTTGCGGCATTCAACTCCCATTTGTGCCGTTGACTGTAATCGAAACTGAGGGCAATGAGATTCCCCCCCCGATTCTTAGCCACAGCCAAGGTCGTTGCTGAATCGATTCCGCCGCTTAGCAGGACAAGGTATGTTTCATGTGCTGTCATATTTCGCTTAAACAATATATCGCTATCTGGTAGAAAGGGAAAGCTGAGGGCTGTTGATTATCGGCCTGTGTTCGGTATATTGTCAATATGAGCCAAGAGACCAGCTACGATGGACGGCAGGATGACATCCGCCAATGGAATACCCCGACGATTGAGACATTCCGAAATATCTATCCCGACCGTGATTTCGAGATTCGAATGACAACCGATGAGTTTACCTGTGTCTGTCCCAAGACAGGACTCCCGGATTTTGCCGAACTTCAACTTACCTATGTTCCAGACGAGCTTTGTCTTGAACTAAAGAGCTTCAAAGAATACCTGATGGCTTACCGTCAGAAGGGGATTTTTCACGAAAACGTGGTGAATAGGATGATTGACGATATTGTTGCGGCTATTGGGCCGCGTCGTGTCCGATTGGAAGGAAAGTTCAAATCACGCGGAGGCATTCAAACGACTGTCTTGCGCGAGTATCTAAAGCGGTAACTGGGGTTGGTGTCAACAATGGGAATGTTGCGACTCATCGGTACTGACGGTTCCAACTACTTTGCGTGGGACCTGCCACCAGGCGTCTACACGCTTGGGCGATCGCCTGAATGTCAATTCGTTGTCCCGAACAAGACGGTCTCAAGAAATCATGTCAATATAGAAGTTTCCGGGAACGGCGACCGGGCCTTGATCACCGATCTTCAAAGTCATAACGGCACTGTGGTCAACGGCACGCGTGTTTCTGATTCGATTTCAATCAAAGCGGGTGACAATATCGTGTTTGGGCAGGTGGAGTTCCGTTTGTCGACCACCGGCGGGACTATTGCCGCCACAGGCCGTCCGATTGCCGCTCGTTTGTCGACGGTCGAGCCGGAGAAGTCCGTTTTTCTGTCCATAAATGAAGCGCTTAAACCACTTCCTTCTAAAGTAACTGATCTCCCGGAATTTCTACCGACCTTGTCGGAAATGGCTCGAATGTTGGTCCTGCCAGAACCAAAAGAGGAAATGCTTCATCGGTCGCTTACGCTGGTGTCCAAAGTCATTCCGGCGGAACGGCTGGCAGTGCTGTTTACTTCCGAAGACGGCTCCGAGGTGTACACAGCCGCTTCAATCCTCCCTAACAATAAGGACCTCGGATCATTCACGTTGTCACGGACAATTGTGAATGAGATACTTACAAATAAGAATGCAATTCTTATCGGCGACCCGTCGGATGATCCCAGGTTCGCGGCCCAACAATCGATCATCATGTCCGAGATCCGCTCGGCGATTGCGGTGCCGCTTTTCGATGAGGGGAAAGTGCTTGGTATTCTCTACGCTGATACAACTAATCCATTGCATCGATACAATAATGATTATCTGCGGCTGTTGGCCTCGTTCGGCAATATCATCGCCGCGCGCCTGACGAACTACACGCTTTTGCACGATCGCCAGGAAAAACAGCTGATTGAACGGGAACTGGAGCGCGCCTCGCTGATTCAGAGAAATCTTCTGGCAAAGGAATCGCCCGAAATTGACGGTTACGAAATTCACGCTTTTCAGCAACAGTGTCAGGCGGTGGGCGGTGATCTGTATGATTTGGCGTCGTTGCCTGATGGACGGGTTATCTTTTTGCTTGGCGATGTCTCCGGCAAGGGTATGGGGGCGGCTCTGCTCATGGCCAATATCCTTGCGTCATTCAGGATATTACATCATGAAAAAGATTTTTCGCTAGCCCTGGCGGTCAAAAAGATGTCAATGCTGTTATTCCGCTATTCGATGCCGTCGGACTTTGCCACTCTGTTCGCCGGTATCATCGATCCTCGCACCCATATCCTGACTTTCGTCAATGCCGGACACAATCCCCCGGTTTTGGTGCGTTCTGATGGTTCGATCGAGCATCTCGAACCAAGCGGAACGATGATCGGCGCCTTTGATTTTACCGAATGGACAGAGGATACACGGACATTCAATACCGGTGATATGTTGTTCATTTATTCAGATGGTGTGCCCGAGGCACAGGGGAAAGAAAATCAGTTCGGTGATGAGCGTATGGAACAGCTGATTGTCAGTTTGCGTCGGGATTCGCTGCCAAGCGTGACCAAACGACTCATGAAGGAAATCGAAACATTTGTGGCGGATACGCCGCGTTCCGATGATATCACCATGCTGTTGCTTAAGAGGGAATCATAATGCTGAGGCCGGGAACACAATTGGCTCAGTTCAAGATATTAGAGAAACTGGGTGAGGGGGGAATGGGAGCGGTGTTTTTAGCGGAGGATCAAAAACTCCATCGAAGAGTAGCGTTGAAAACCCTCTCGGCGGAGATGTTCGAAAACCCCGAACATCAGGAACGGTTCGTTCGTGAGGCGCGGACAGCGGCGCAGATATCCCACGGCAATGTGATGGCTATTTTCGATATCGATTCGGCGCCCGATCCGGTGACAGGGAAACAAATTCAGTTCATAGTCATGGAATATGTTCAGGGACAGTCGCTCACCAATTATCTGAAATCTACACGGATCGACATCGCCGCCTCAGTCCGATTAGCCGAAAAAATCTCGGGCGGGTTGGCCGCCGCGCATAAGCTTCGCATTGTGCATCGTGACATCAAATCGGACAATATCATCATCGACGAACAACATGAACCCAAGATTCTTGATTTTGGTTTAGCTAAACCGCTTGATCCGGTTCAAATGGGCGGAACAGGTGATGCGACCAACACGGTCTCGCAGGAACTCACACGGGCAGGGAAAATCCTCGGAACAGTTTCCTACATGTCTCCCGAGCAGATCAAAGGTGAGCCGATTGATACCCGCTCGGATATATTTTCCTTTGGTATCCTTTTATACCGGATGACTACCGGCGAATCGCCTTTCAGCGGCGGAACGCAAGTATCGACTCTGGCTAAGATTCTTGAAACTGCGCCCGAGCCACCTCACATCAGAAATGCCGAAATACCCGCGGAGTTGGAACGGATTATCGACAAGTGTCTGCAAAAAGATGCCAATGACCGGTATCAGGATACTCGCGATCTGGTGGTCGATCTCCGTAACTTGCGTAAGTCATACGATAGCGGGTCAACAGATACCGTGTCGGTGATGCGAGAGCGGACTGATAATAAGAAAAAATCCGCCATCTTTGGTTTTAGTTTGGGCTGGAAAGGCATGGTTATCGCCCTGTGCGGAATGATTCTGCTCTTCGCATTGGTTATGGAGTTAATCAAAGGGAACGGATCGCGCCGAAGTCAAGGAGTGAGTGCCGGTGAAACGGGAATTGCAATATTGGAATTTGACAACAAGACTGGCGATACCTCGCTAAACTGGCTTGGGACGGGGCTACCGGAAATTCTAATTACTGATCTGGCACAGAACCCGTCACTCAGAGTCATCAGTCGCCAGCGTCTCCTCGATGCTATCGAATCCAAGGGAAACGAGGTTTCGGATGACGAGCTCCGTAGCGCCGCAGTTGAACTGGGAGCGGTCAATCTTTTGACGGGAACGTATTTCAAATTAGGCGATCAGGTGCGTATCGACGCCCGGCTTGAGGATATCAGTTCGGGAAATATCATTCTGGCCCAAAAAGTGATGGGAGCCGATCCGTTCAAATTGATCGACAGTCTTTCGCAAAAAGTACGAGCGGCGCTTAATCTCGAAGCAACCTCCGCGGGCCAGACAAGTGTCGCGCAGTTGACATCTACCTCTCCGGAAGCGTATAAACGATATTTGGATGGTATGCAGAAATTTAGCGCCGGCGACTACGACTCCGCTATTGTAGATTTTGAGCAGGCCCTGGCTGTTGATTCTTCGTTCGCTCTAGCCCACATGCGCATCGGCATGGCGCTGACCTTTTCAGGGAAGCAACAGAAAGGGATGTCATATTTCGCTACCGCGCGGAAGTTGCAGGATCGTTTGCCTGTGCGCGAGAAGAGTCTGGTCGATGTCTACGCCAATATCTGGCTGGATCGCCGCTTCTCTGAAGCTTCCGCCAAGCTCAAAGCGATGGTCGCCAACTACCCCGACGACAAAGAAATTCGAGCCGTGTCCGGTATCTTTCTGGGTCAGCTAGAACGTGACACCACTGGTGCCTTTGCGCAGTTTGATTCCGCACTTCAGATTGATCCAACGTACCCGTTTGTTATCAGTCTTTACGCCCAAATGTATTCCCAGATACAAAACTGGGACAAAGCAGTAGAATGGTCAAAGCGGCTCCTCCATGTATCCCCATCGGCAAACGCCCATCGCACGCTGGCGGTCTACTTATCTCGACAAGGCCGCTTCCCTGAAGCGGTCGCCGAATATGAAAAGGCGATTGGACTAGAATCCGGAAATATTGACAACTACTCGTCACTGGTGGCCCTGTACCTGCGCTTGGGTGATCTTGAAAAGGCGACCGAAATGCTACCGCGCGAAAAGCAATCGGCCGGCAGTGATCCTTATCGATTAATCGACTACTACGATGACGAATCTAATTTGCATGCCTGGCACGGCCGTTTCTATTCTTCGCTGAAGAGCGAGAATGAAGTCATACGCAATGCGGGAAAAACCAACGACAGCTCGCTCATATTCACCGCCCTTACGTCTTTGGCGTTCAGTTTCGATCGCCTCGACTGGAAAGATTCAACTGCAAAATATTATGCCGACGCCGACCCGTATGCCAACGTATTCCAGAAACTAACCTATCCGATGTCGTTGGTCGGTATCGATCGTAAGAACGAAAAAATCGCCCGACCACTTCTTGCCGAACGACTAAATGTATTCAAAGAAAGACTTCCAGCGGCAATGTGGCCGATCGCCGACGCGCTCCAGAATATTTTTGATGCGGTGTGTTTGGCTGATTCTATCGCTCTTATCGCCGCCTATAAAGATATCATCAAGGCCCAGAATCAACCCAATTCGGGCAACAATCTCGAACTTGGATTCTTGTTGGTCACGCGCGGTGAATTTGCAGAGGGGAAGGAACAACTTGGGGTGTTGGTTGAAGGTCCATTACGCAGTGTCTCCGGGGTGAATTATCCACTAATCGTCTACTATCTGGGAATGGCCGAGGAGGGTCTCGGCAATCGCCAGAAGGCGGTTGAGTATTATCAGGAAATGCTGAAATACTGGAGTGGGGCGGATATTCAAATTAAGGAAATCAGGGACGCCAAAGCGCGACTGGCCAAATTGACCGGTTGATCTTCACGAAGAAGCTACAAAGAGAAAGGCCGCCGGCGTTAGCGGGCGGCCTTTGCGATTTCTATCTGAGCAGAGCAATCAGTGACCGTGCCCCTCGTGGGCATCCTTTGGGGCAGGTATTACAATTGAAGCTTCTTTGGTCTGTTTATCGAGAATCTTCAAATACTTAACCGGGTCGGCGGCAAACTTGGCCGGGCAATCTTTGTTGGAAAAGTAAACTCGTCTTCCGTCATAATCTGTGAAAATTTCTTTGGTGACTAACGCCTTCCCGCTTACCGGACACCGTTTCTGAATATTTTCAAAAATCACTCCCTCCTCGGCGGATTTCTTGAAATACTTGTCGGGATCGGCCACAAGCTTTTTCTGACACCCACTACAGCAATGATACACCCGCTGTCCCTGAATGTCGGTGAACTCGGTCGAATCAATCTTACCGCCCATGACTGGGCAGACACTCTGATGTTTTGGCGAACCGTTTGATTTTGAGCTGTCGACCGGATTTTCTCCTGCCGAGACTCCGGTTGCCAATAACAGCATCGCCGCCGAGTTCATCAGAAATTGTTTCAAGTTCATTCGCATAGTCTCACTCACTTTCTTAGTTGGCATTGTTCTTACTTTACTTATGTCATATACAGAAAGTATGCCAATTGGAAGAAATGACGTATTGTATTGGTGTGTATTTGGTTACGCGACGGTTCGTGGTTGCTGGATAAAATATGTTTGAATAATTGTATCCATCAGCATTGAAAAAGTGTAGAATATTCTCAGATATATCGATTTTTAGACAAATGCAGGAAGTGTTGAAAAAGTCCCCGACCAGTCATTGCGAGTGTCCCGCGCTTCGTAGGACCGAAGCAATCTCTCCTTCTTCTCTTGACTTAAGGCAGAGGAGAGATTGCTTCGCAGAGCTCGCAATGACGTAGTGGTTGGCCTTGTTGATAGCCCCCATATCGAATGAACGTATGACCATTTTGAAAGAAAATCGCAGCAAGATACTGGCGTTGATCGCGGTGGTTACGCTCACGCTGGCAATTCACTACGGCTGGATTTTTCAGCCGCTATTTGGACATCAGGAATGGGTGCATGCCTTGCATCGTCGGTTTTGTTACATACCGATTGTTATTGGTTCCGCCTGGTTTGGTCTGCGGGGAGGTCTTGCGACCGCCAGCGCGATCGCATTGTTTGTTATCCCGTATATCTATTTGAGTTCTCACGCCGCAGATCCATTCACCGAATACACCGAGATCGTTTTCTATTACGCGCTCGCGCTGTTGGCCGGTGGATTGGTCGATCGTGAACTCAAAATCCGACGTAAGCACGAGCAGACGCAACTTGAGTTGGAGAGATCGAAACGACTCTCACTTGTCGGGCAGTTGGCGGCCGGAGTTGCGCACGAAATAAAAAATCCGCTGGCGTCGATCAAAGGAGCGGTCGATATTTTAGCCGATCCGACCACTTCTGCTACTGATAAGCAGGACTTTTCACAGATCGTTCAAACCGAAATCAAGCGGATAGACGCAACAGTCGGCGAATTCCTTACTTTTGCCCGCCCGCCGAAAACTGTTCTGACAGAAATGAACTGGTCGTTTTCGCTGGCAATGACCATTCGCCAGTTTGAAAGTCAAGCGAGCGCGCACGGTCTTACGCTGGTTCCCAAAATATCCCCTGATATATTCATAACTGGCGATGCTCAGAAACTGCATCAGGTTGTGCTCAATCTCCTGCTGAACGCAAAAGAAGCGTCGACGGTAGGTGACTCAATCATTGTCACACTTATGAAAAGAAACGACACCTTGGCTGAGTTGGCAGTAACTGATGCAGGAACCGGAATCGACGAGATCGAGCAAAGTCGGATATTCGAGCCGTTTTACACCACCAAGAGTTCGGGAACCGGGCTGGGCATGGCGATTGTCAAATCAATCGTCGACGATCATCGCGGTGTCATTGCTGTCGCCAGCCGTCCGGGAAGCGGCACTACCATCACACTCTCGCTGCCGATGGAGGAATAACCGATGCCATTTAGGATATTGTTGGCAGATGACGACTCCGCGCTCCGCAAAGTGATTGGCTACAAACTGAAGCGGCGTGGATTTGATGTTGTTGCAGTGGAGAACGGACTCGAAGCGCTCGCCATGATCGATACCCGCGCGTTTGATCTCCTCCTGTCCGATATGCGGATGCCAAAGATGGGGGGAATAGAGCTTCTTTCAGCGGCTCGAAAGAAACAGCCCAACCTTGAAGTTGTCCTGATGACCGCCTACGCTGATGTTTCACAGGCGGTCAAAGCGGTCAAGCTCGGCGCGTTTGATTATCTCACCAAGCCCTTCGATGATGACCTGCTTTTCATGGCGATTGACAAGGCGCTCAAGTTTCGAAAACTGGAAGACGAAAACCAGAAACTTCGCGAGCAATTGGACAGACAAGCCGGTCCGCGCGTGATTGGTGTCTCAAAACCAATAAAAGAGCTATTGGCGATGGTTGGAAAAATAGCCCCTTCGGAAGCCACGGTCCTATTAACCGGCGAGTCGGGTTCTGGCAAAGAAGTAATCGCGCGTCTAATTCATCATAAGAGTGCAAGGCACGCCGGACCATTCATCGCAGTTAATTGCGCGGCGATACCCCGTGAGTTGATCGAGTCGGAACTATTCGGGCATGTCAAGGGAGCGTTCACCGGCGCGGTGCGCGACAAGAAAGGTAAGTTCGAACTGGCCGAAGGCGGCACACTGCTATTGGATGAAATTGGCCAACTTGGAATCGAGTTGCAGGCAAAATTGTTAAGAGTCATACAAGAACGCACTATCGAGCAGGTCGGAGGGGAGAAGTCGATTGAAATCGATTTCCGTCTGCTGGCCGCCACCAACGAAAATCTGAAAGACCGTGTCGCGCACCGGACTTTTCGAGAGGATTTGTTTTATCGCCTGAATGTTATTCCGCTGGTGGTGCCGACACTACGAGAGAGGCGAGAAGATATCCCTCTGCTAATCCAGGCGTTTCTAAGTCGATTCAGTCCTGAGAATCGACTCGAACTGGATTTAGCTCTTGTCGATAAATTGAAATCACTGGACTGGCCGGGGAATATCCGCGAACTTGAAAATCTGGTAGAACGGATGGTGGTATTGCGAAAGTCCGACTGTTTGACGCTTGAGGACCTTCCCGCCGAATATCTGTCGACGATTAGCTCAGCCAGTATTCTCACTGAAGAGATCGGTTTTCACGAAGCCGAGCGTCAATTGGTGATGTCTGCTCTTGAAAGAAACGGATGGAACAAATCCAAAGCCGCGGCACAATTGAAAGTCCCAAGACACATTCTCATTTACCGCATGAAAAAATACGACATCAAACCACCCACCCATGACTGATCACGAAACTGCCCGTGGCCGACAAGCCACACTCTTGCTGATTCTCGGCGCCTCGTGTATCAGCTTTGCGCCGATATTCGTGAAACTGATTGATCCGAACGGTCTAGGGCCGACCGCTATCGGATTCTGGCGGACGCTTTTTGGCGCGGGTGTGTTGTTTACTTGGAGCATTTTGGCACGCCGGCCGCTTTTGATTTCGCGCGCGAGCGCTCGATACGCCGCTCTTGCCGGGTTCTTCTTCAGTCTCGATCTGGCCTTTTGGCATCGCTCGATAATTTACACCGGAGCGGGGATGGCCACAATCTTGGGGAACACGCAGGTGTTTGCGACTTCGATATTCGCGTGGTTCATTTTCAAAGAACGTCTTTCCACCCGATTCGTTATTGCGGCAGTTACTGCCATAGTGGGTGTTTCATTATTGGTGGGGTTATGGAACCGCGACATTGTCTTCTCGCCTCAATATCTGGTGGGAGTGGGATTGGGATTGACCACTGGAATCTGGTACGCCTGTTTCATTCTGAGTCTCAAAGCCGCCGCCCATTTGGAGACTCCATCCGACCCGGTCAGTTTTATGGGCTGGGCTTCGATTTTCACAGCGGCATTCATGGGCATTGGTTCAATGTTTGAATCGCATCCGGCAGTTCCGCCGGATTTGTCTACTTATGCCAGTCTTATCGCGCTGGCCGTGGTGGCGCAGGCGGTGGGGTGGCGGGTGATAAGCGGCACACTGTCGCACGTGCGGGCCTCGCGCGCGGCGCTGATTTTACTGCTTCAACCAACATTGGCGACACTCTGGGGCATTCTAATCTTCGGCGAATCATTGACCATTTTGCAGGGGATTGGCGCGGCTGTCACTTTGGGCGCAATTTATTTTGGGTCGTTGCGGAAATAAAAAAGGGTGGCCAACATGAGGAAATGTGCCGCCCACAAGAATACCCCCTCATCCCCCGTCGGGGATTCAGAGGCCTCATCCCCCCTTCGGGGACCTTCTCCCAGTGGGAGAAGGAGCTAGTGTCGGAGTTATTGGTGACTTTGAATTCATCTTCCTCTCCTTGGGGAGAGGATGTCACGAAGTGACAGGTGAGGCCTCCGAATCCCCGAAGGGGGGTGAGGGGGGGCTTAAGAAAGTGCAGGGTGAGGGCACCCGACACCATGAAAGTTTTAGTGCGTGGTATACGTCCTCGTGCACCACGAAAGACTAAGAACAGCTGGCAGACGAGGACGTCCGCCACCCACAACATGTTTCGTCAGGTCCTTCTTGCGGCACGCCGCAAGTGAGACCTGGCGAGCCGAGAAACGAGCAACAGGTCTTGCCGTCCTTTGGACGTCTAGGACCTGTCGCAACGTGAAAAAGAAAGTGTCGGGTGAGGGCACCCGACACCATGAAAGTTGAAACAATCAGTCGATCAGCACTTTTTCGAGTCGTTCGACGATATAATCGGCCTCGCTCTCGCTGATAATCAGCGGTGGCGAAATGCGAATCGTGTGGCCATGTGAATCATTCGCCAGCAAATTCAGGTCCAGCAATTTGCGGCAGTAGAGCATGGCATCGCCATTGTTGACTTCGATGCCGATAAACAAGCCGCGTCCGCGAACTTCCTTGACGTGCGAAGATTTTTCGCACACCGCCTGAATGCGTTTCTTGAGTGTTTCACCGACCCGAGCTGATCGGGCGGCTAAATCTTCGCTGACAATCACATCAAGGGCCGCGTTGCCCGCGACACAGGCAAGCGGGTATCCACCGAAGGTTGAGCCGTCGCGTCCCGGTTGAAAGACCATATCCATGACCTGTGCATTCGTCGCAAAAACAGATAGAGGAACCAGTCCGCCAGCAAGAGCTTTTCCAAGGATCAGACCATCGGGGATCACATTTTCGTGTTCAAAGGCAAACATCTTTCCGGTGCGACCCAGGCCGACCTGAATTTCGTCGAACACCAGCAATAGATTGTGTTTATCCGACAGTTCGCGCAATCCCTTGAGAAATCCGGGTTTCGGGATGTGCATACCGCCCTCGCCCTGCATCGGTTCTACTAAAATGCCGCAGGTGTTGGGAGTGATTGCCTTCGCAACTGCGTCCGCATCGCCGAATTCAACCGTAACAAATCCGGGAGTCAGCGGTCCAAAGCCGTTTTTATATTTTGGTGTCGGTGAGAATGAAATGGTAGTGATCATCCGGCCATGGAAATTATTGCTAAAGACAATAATCTCCTGCTTGCCATCGGGAATCCCCTTGGCTTGGTGACCGAAAGCCCGCATGCACTTGATAGCCGTTTCAACGGATTCGACACCACCGTTCTTCGGAAGCACTTTGTTGTTGTTGGCGCCGAAGCGAGGTCCGAGCTGTGGAATCAGCGTTGCCAATTTCTTCAAGAAAATACCGAGCGCGTCGCTATATACCACGTTGGAGACCACAGAACCGTAGCTTCCCTGAAGAGCATCGACAACCGCCTGTACAATTTTGGGATGATGGTGACCCTGATTGGCGGCCGAATATGCCGCCAGACAGTCGAGGACCTGCCGTTCGTCTTGAGTTGTGAGCCATGCACCCTGGGCTTTTCGCACTACCAGTTGCAGACGGCCATAATGATGAGCGCCGAATGTTTGCTCAAAATCATAAATCTGATTGTCAGGAATCTGGGAAAAGCCGATGGCTTGTCTTGTGAGACTTGTAGTATTAGTCACGATCTACCTCCATTCGATTATCGCCGATACGAGAGTTTTCTTTGTACTCCAATATATAATACTAACGGCAAAATTTCGCAGAAGGTTACACAGTGCTATGAATTAGTTAAGGCAATGCTACACAATAAGTTGCCGGAGAATATCCTTCGGTGCAAAAGAACAATTAATGGTCAGGGTTGTGTCGCGGGGTTAAATCGTCGCAAAAATAGCCCTATCGCCTAATATCCTTCATGCGATTAGTCATGCGAGAATCGATTTCAAGCACTTCAGGCACTGTAGCAGAAGTTGCTATAGGGCGAACTGACCACGGGTGAAGATTGGCGCGACCATCAGAAGTTCTGAATTTATTACCGTTTTGACTGGCAGTTGCTTGCTCGATCAGATATTCCAGTTCTGCGGAAACCTCGGAGAAGTTTTTGGCGCTCACGGTATGTCCGGCGATTTCGAGAAGGCGATAGAGAATGTCGAATGTTGTCTGGCCGTTGGCAGGAAAACCTATCGGTGTAGTCATCTGCCGACGTCTTTCCCAATTGGTCAGATGTCCCGTTGATTCCAGGTAATGCGACAGTGGAAGGAATACATCGGCCATTTGCGCAGTGTCAGTCAAATACAAATCAGCGACTACAAGAAATTCAAGGTGATTGAAAATAGGATTGTACGCCGGAATAATTCCGGGATTTTCGCCAAACACAAAAGCGGAGTGAAATTGGTTATTGTTCAATTTTTGCTTTACGTCCAAATCGAAACTGGAAATCAGTTTCGCCATATCCGTTTTCCAGATGGCGCCGACTTCACGAAGCATACTCGCATCATCACAAGTCACTCCGCCCGGCAAGAGAGAGGCGTCGCATCCGGCCAATCGCGCTCCCTCGGAGTTGGACTGTGAAGTCATTAGCGCCAATCCGTTTCCATCGCCGCTGATTTTCCCCACCAGAAGAAGCAGTTCCACAAGCGCTTTGAGGTCGTTGGGCGAACGTTCCGCGCGGCTATCGAGATTATACCATGCCACGGTTTTCAGCGACGGGTCTGACACTAACTCGACAATTTGTTTTATTTTTTCCTGAGAGACGCCTGTGACCGAAGATACTTCTTGCAAATTGATATTGGCGATTGCTCCCGCAAATCGATCGAAACCGGAGATATGTTCGTTGATAGACTGTTGATTCATTCGCTTGGTTCTGATGATTTCAGCGATTACACCAGTCAGCAGAAGAGCGCTGGTGCCACGGCGGGCGTCCGCCCAAACCTCGGCATATTGCGTCAGATCGATCTGGGCGGAATTGATGACGATGCCGCGGGCTCCCTGTCGCAGACGGCGTTTCATTTGCCAACCAAGCACGGGGTTGTCAGACGTGGGATTGCCACCCAAGAACAAATAGAGATCGGCCTTGGCTACATCATTTGTTGTAGCAGTGGCAGAGGTGCATCCCAGCACACGATCCAGCGCGTTGTAGTCGGCTTCAGAAATCAATCGCTGGAAGGAGGTTAGGTTGTTGGTTCCCAGGGCGGCTCGGGCCAAACGTCCGATAAGATATAATTCTTCATCAAGTAATTTAGGCGAGGCGCTCACCAGAATAGAGTTCGGCGAGTGCGCTGATCGTATTCGGCTCAGGCCACCTTTGATCGCGGCGAAGGCTTCATCCCAGGTGGCTTCGACAAGTTGGCCGCCCTTGCGAACCATAGGTAGGGTTTCGCGGGAGCCATCGAGGAACTGCTGGTAGCCGAAACGGCCTTTCACGCACAACTCGCCGTGATTAGGTTCCATATCAATCGGCGCGCCGGTGACAAAGTAAATGTCGGGGGTTTTTACTTTCAGTGTGATGTTGCACCCGACCGAACAATAATTGCAGACGCTAAAGTGCGAATCCATTTTCCACGGCCCCGAACGACGGAAGGGCATTTTTTCGACGATTGCCCCGGTGGGGCAGACGTCGATGCAGTTGCCGCACGACACACAGTTGGTTTCGGCGAGCGGTTTTTCAAGCGCCGGTTTGACGATAGTGCGGAAGCCGCGATTGACAAAGCCAAGAGCTGATACGTTCAGAATTTCAGCGCAGGTATTTACGCACCGGCCACACCGAATACACTTATTCGGGTCGAGCTTAACAAACGGATGTCGCGAATCGACTTTGTACCGGTTGAACTCGCCAACAAACCGCTGTTGTTCGACACCATATTCAGTGCAGTAATCCTGTAATATACACGACAGGCCGACATCACAACCACACTCGGCGCAACGGAGCGCTTCGGTGAGAGCGGTGGTGTCATCGTAGGCGTCCTCAACTTCTGTAAACGAGGAGACTCGTTCCATCACCGATTTTTCGGGGGCATGATGACGATCGGCATGCTCCAGATTTGGTAAATCATTTGGCTGAAGTTTGTGGAAATTGTCGCGTTTGCTTTCGAACCGGTCGGTACATTTTTCAACTATTCCGGTGTGGATATATTTTTCAATCGCGCGAGCCGCCATCCTACCCGCCGCGATAGCGTCGATAGCGTCGGCCGGGCCTGAAACCACATCGCCGCCCGCAAAGACACCCGGACGGTTGGTGTCGAATGTCCCTTTTTTCGCTTCGATAGTTCGCCACTTCGAGACTTTGATTTTCTGATCCTGGTCGACACCATCAAGGTCGGGTTCCTGCCCGATAGCTGAGATAACCCAGTCGCAGGCGAGCGTATAATCCGACCCCTCTTGCTCCACCGGGCGTCGTCGCCCCGATGAATCCGGCTCGCCCAGAGTCATGCGGATACAGGTCATTGAAGAGAGTCGGTCGTTTTCGACGTTGACGCGAACCGGAGCGGCCAGAAACTCCAGCTTGATTCCTTCATCATCGGCCGCCTGGATTTCCATCGCATTGGCTGGCATTTCTGCCCGTGTGCGTCGATACAGGATCATTACTTCGTCAGCGCCGAGCCGCAAAGAGGTCCGCGCGGCGTCGAGTGCGGTATTTCCGCCACCTACAACAACGACTTTACCGTGAATTTTCGGATTGGTCTTAAGCTGAACTTGTTTGAGAAACTCAACGCCGCTCAATACGCCGTCGACATTTTCGTTTTCGACCTGCATCGGCTTGCCGATCTGAGCGCCGAGCGCGACAAAGACCGCGCGGTAGCCGCGTTTGAACAAACTATCGAGAGTGAAATCCTTGCCGAGAGTCTGATTCAACTTCAATTCGACACCCAGATCGAGTATCCAGTTGATTTCTTTATCGAGAATCTCTTTCGGAAGTCGGTATTCGGGTATGCCGAATCTCAGCATGCCGCCCGGTTCTGGGAGCGATTCAAAAATAGTCGGGCGATACCCTTCAATGGCGAGATAATAAGCGCAAGTAAGTCCCGCCGGGCCCGAACCGACAATGGCGATTTCCACGCCGTTGTCCGGTTTGGTTTCCGGTTGCCACATTTTGCCGATCATGTCCTGATCGGAGGCATAGCGTTTAAGGAAGTCGATACCGACCGCGCCTTCGAGCAAAGTTCGACGGCAATTAATTTCGCACTTACGCGTACAAACCCGACCGCAGACCGAGGGAAGCGGATTCTTTTCTTTAATAAGCGCGACCGCCTCTTTGAATTTACCGAGGGCGATAAGCGACATGTACCCTTGAATATCAACGTCGGCTGGACAATTCAACCGACAAGGCCCAAAGCAATCGGCGTAGTGATCAGACAACAGCAGTTCGAGACAAGTTTTGCGGGCACGCACAACTTTTTCTGAACGGGTTGCGATTTTCATTCCTTCCGCCACTTTAGTCGAACAGGCGGGAAAGAGCCGCGACTGACCTTCGACTTCTACAACACACAAGAAGCAGGAGCCGAATGGAGGCAATTTGTCGTCGTAGCACAAAGTCGGAATCGAATCCAGATTCTGATCCCGACAGACTTGCAAGATTGTTCGGTCAGGTGAGGCGGTGATTTCGTGGCCGTTTATAGTGAGCTTTACCATTCGACTATTCCTTCAGCACCGAATCAAAGCGACAGACCGTGAAGCACTTCCCGCACTTGATACATAGGTCTTGGTTGATAAGATGAAGTTCTTTTTTATTGCCGGCGATCGCGTCAGTCGGGCAGGCCCGTTTGCAGACCTCGCATCCGGTGCAGTTGTCAAGAATCGAGTAGGTGAGAAGCGACTGGCAGACATGAGCCGGACATTTTTTTTCTTCGATATGGGCGATATATTCTTCGCGGAAATATTTAAGGGTCGTCAGCACCGGGTTAGGTGCCGTTTGCCCCAATCCACAGAGCGAGGCCATGCGAATCTGATCGGAAAGTTCTTCGAGATTATCCAGATCGGACATTGTCCCCTGGCCAATCGTGATACGTTCGAGAATCTCAAGCATCCGCTTGGTGCCGACTCGGCAGAAAGTGCATTTGCCGCACGATTCGGCCTGTGTAAACGTCAGAAAAAATTTGGCGACATCAACCATACAGGTGGTGTCATCCATCACGATCAGTCCACCCGATCCCATGATCGCGCCGGTTTTGTTGATTTGCTGGTAGTCGATTGGGAGATCGCACATATGAGCGGGAATACAACCGCCCGAGGGTCCGCCCATCTGTACCGCCTTGAATTGGCGGTCATTTGCGATTCCCCCACAGATATCAAACACGATTTGATTGATCGTAATTCCCATCGGGACTTCAACAAGTCCGGTTCGTTTTACTTTTCCGGCCATCGCGAAAACTTTGGTGCCCTTGCTATCGGGGGTGCCGTAGGAGGCGAATTTTGCTCCGCCGTTAAGAATGATCCATGGGATATTTGCGAAGGTCTCGACATTATTGATATTAGTCGGTTTACCCCAGAGTCCGGAAACCGCCGGATAGGGCGGTCGAATCCTCGGCATGCCGCGCTTGCCTTCAATCGACAGAATCAGTGCCGTTTCTTCGCCGCACACAAATGCGCCGGCACCTTCTTTTATTCGGATATCAAAATTGTGATTCGATCCAAGTATCTTTTCGCCTAACAAACCGCGCTGTTTTGCTTGGCTGATGGCCTGACGAAGTCGGGCGATCGCTTTGGGATATTCGGCGCGGCAGTATATATAGGCCTCATCCGATCCGATCGCATAACCGCAGATAATCATCCCTTCGAGCACCGAGTGCGGGTCGGATTCCAGCACCGAGCGATCCATAAATGCGCCGGGGTCGCCTTCGTCGGCGTTGCAGATGACATATTTCTTGTCCCCCTGCGAGTCTTGCGAGCCTTGCGAAGCTCTCGCAAATTTCCACTTAGTTCCGGTTGGGAAACCGGCTCCGCCACGTCCGCGAAGTCCGGATGTGATAACCTCGCTGATGACCTGATCTGGAGTCATCTCCGTCACAACTTGTTTCAGGGCGTCGTATCCGCCGCGAGCGATATAGTCTCCGATGGAGCCGGGGTCAATCTGGCCGCAGTTGCGCAGGACAATACGAGTCTGGTTTTCAAAAAATCCCGTCTCGCGACCTTCTACAGAGACAAGCCATTCATCAACCGGCTTGTTGTTCAGAATTTCATTTTCAACCAACTGTGGCACTCGTTCGGGAGTAACCTCACCGTACAGTCGGAGGGTACCGTCGCCATTTGAGATTTCAACCAGCACTTCGCGATAGCACATACCGATACACCCGGTCTCGCTCAGCGCAAAAGTATCCGGGTGCTTCCTCAACTCATCTTCGAATGCTTGAAATACTTTTTCGCCGCCAGCTGATATGCCGCAGGTGCCGAGTCCGATGGTCACTTTTTTCATCGGTTAGTCCTCTGCCTCGGTTTTAGCGGCGCTTTTGGCCTTCATTTTTTGTTGGCGGATGATCTTGCGGAGTTTTGGCGGTGTCAGACGGCCGAATGTTTCAGCGTTAATCGTAATAACCGGCGCAAGCGAGCAACAGCCGATACAAGCCACAGATAAGAGACTGAAAGTTCCGTCGTCAGTCGTTTCTTCGTAATTTATTTGCAATTCGTCTTGAATGACCTCGTACACACCTTTGGCTCCGTTGACATGGCAGGCGGTGCCGTTACATACGCGAATGATATTCTTCCCGAGCGGTTTAGTGCGGAATTGCGCGTAGAATGTTACGACGCCGTAGATTTCCGCCGCCGGAATACCGGTTACATGACTGATATAGTCGATTGCCTTCTCAGAGACATACCCATAGGTGTTCTGCGCTGACTGCAAAAGCGGGATGAGCGCTCCGGCGTGACCGTCGTGCTTCCACAGGTCAACATTGAATGATTTCAGTTCGTCGGCGGGTTTATCAGCCATGCTATCCTACAATGAGGTCAGATTGATTACTCGGTTGCGCTTCAGTCGGAGGAGACCGTCAAGCGGTTGAATATTGTTAGTGATGATACGATCTACTTCATCAAGAGTCGTTCCCGATACCAGCGCGATTAGATCGCATCCGCCGCGAGTTTCCGCATTCATCACCACACCTTCGGTCGAGGCAATTTTATTCCGAATCGCCGTCATTTTTTCAGGTTCCACATCCGCGAAAACCCAGGTGTAGCTGAGGTCGCTCGAAAGAACGGGCGGCAAATTGGCTTCGGATACTACCTCACATAACGAAACCGTCGTTGCCCCTGCTGTCCGATTGAGATGATCTAAGAACGGCTCAGATGCCCCCTGTAACAGTACAAGCAAATTGACGTGACCGTCGACCGCATGCCATGAGATCACACCCTGGACTTTCCCTAATGTCTGCACAACAGGCACAAACGTACTATGGTCTGATATGCTGGCGAGCAGGAAAGCATTACTATTCATGGGTTAATTTGCTCCATCAAATTTGTGTCTCTCATATCAATATCGGCACATTGAGAATAGCAAAGACATTGGGAAATCTTTCACAAACAACTCCAAAAAATACGGCCACTCAAGGCCGTGCTTTTATTCAACTGTCGGTCGGGAAAATACCCTACAAGAGGTGGGCTGTCAATGATTAGGGACAAAAAAGGTTTAGTCTCGATTACTGTACTTTGGTGTATTATATTAAGTTACTATAAGTGAGGATAGGGGAGTAAGCCCGAAATAGTCGTGTGAAAACTCAGTAAGTATGCTAATAAACTCTGCCAAAGTTAAGGAAATCGCCTTTGCCTCAGGTTTCGACTTGTGCGGTATTACTACACCTGAGCCGATTCCGGAAGCCCGGACACGGTTTGAAGATTGGATCAGTTCTGGATTTCATGGAGAAATGACTTGGCTTGCAGGATCTGCCAACCGCCGGACAGACCCTAAACAGGTAATGGGCGGGGTTAGATCGATTATCATGCTAGGAATAAATTACTTCCAACCAAACACCGAAGATACTCCGGTCGGTTTTGGACGAGTTTCCCGTTACGCGCGCGGCCGAGATTATCACAAAGTCATCGAGAAAAAGACCCGTGGTTTTGTCGAACGTCTGAGAATCGAACTTTCAAATTTCTCGCACCAAGCGGCCGAACAGCTTGAGTTGAAATGGTGGGTTGATTATGGGCCGATGTTGGAGCGGGCATACGCGGCCAAGGCGGGGCTTGGATTTATCGGGAAAAACGCCATGCTGATAAATCGGCGGTTTGGTTCCTGGATTTTCTTATCGGAGGTCATCACGAATCTGGAATTGGAGCCGGATAATCCGCAGGCAGTTAATCATGGCAGGTGCGGTACCTGTCGCCGGTGCATCGATGCCTGTCCGACCGGCGCTATTGTCCAAGATGGGGTGGTGGATTCCCGACGGTGCATTTCGTATCTGACTATCGAGCGACCAAGTGATGTGCCCGTTGAATTGTCTGATAAAATGAGAGATCTCATCTTTGGATGTGATATTTGCCAGGAGGTTTGCCCGCACAATGGCCGTGCGGTATTGACCTCACACAGTGAGTTCCAGAAGCCGTTTGGGGTCGGGGAATTTGTCGATGCCAAAAACGTCATCCGGCTCCAGACCCGCGAAGAGTTTCTCAAACTGACCGCTGGCACACCCCTCACCCGACCGCGCTTGGAGGGGCTTAAGCGAAACGCGGCGATAGTGCTGAAAAATGAGGGAGATCGATTCGGCGGAGGGAGATCGATTCGGCGGATATGATAACAGGTAGCTCACCGCTCCGCGGTGAGGATTATGAAATTCCGATGGATACCCACCGCGTAGCGGTGGGCTACTCACAGCTTCGTGTAGCGCTCAACCTTTCGCCCTGCCTGCCGAAATAGTATGATACACGCTTGGCGGCGGGTATCAAAGATTATTGACGATTTTAGAAAATAGGGTATAATTGACCGTAAATAATTACTGGCTAATATTCAGTAAAATCCAAATCATCCTGTGTTTCTCTTAAGGAGACCCTGCTTGAAAAAACTTCTGCTCAACGCCGCGCTACTGTTCCTTTTCAGCGCGACAACAATCCTCGCCTCGGCTCCCCGGTTGTTCAACTATCAGGGACGGCTGACCGATGGCGCTGGAAATCCTGTCGCCGATGGTTCCTATGGGGTAACATTTTCAATCTATGACGTACCAAGCGGCGGGACAGCTCTCTGGACGGAGTATCAGAGTGTCTCCACAGTGAATGGGTTGTTCTCTGTTTCGCTCGGCGCAGTCACGTGGGTGCCCGATGTTGTAGTGAATAGCAGTATTCGGTATCTCGGGATAACGGTCGGTCCAGCTCCAAACCTTCAACTTGTCCCGCGCCAGCAACTGACTTCCGTGTTTTTCGCGGTGAACGGCGGGGGATGGATCGACGCCGGGACCTCGATTTACACAGGCGACCTTTCCGCCAAAGTCGGCATTGGCACGGCGACCCCCATTGAGCAATTACAGATAACAGGCAATATGGAACTTCCGCTAAGTACGGCAACTGCTGGCGTGATCAAATCAGGCGGGACGCCTTTCATTCACAATTTTGGAGCTAACAACACATTTATTGGCATCGGCGCGGGCAATTTGAGCATGACTGGCAACTTTAACACCGCCAGCGGCACCTCGGCACTCACGAGCGCAACCAGCGGTAGCGCCAACACCGCCAACGGCGTCTCTGCGCTCATGAGCAACACAACTGGCCAAGATAACACCGCCATCGGGGTCAATGCGCTCATGAGCAATACCACTGGTAACGGTAACACCGCCAGCGGGAGAAACGCGCTCACGAGCAACACCACCGGCAACGCGAACACCGCCAACGGAGTCAATGCGCTCATTTATAATACCACCGGTAACAATAACACCGCGGGCGGGTCCCATGCGCTCTTCCAGAACACCACCGGCTCAGGAAACACCGCCAGTGGTCTGCAGGCGCTCAAGAGCAACACCACCGGCGACGCGAACACTGCCAGCGGGACCAATGCGCTCTTCAGTAACACTACCGGCGTATCTAACACTGCCAGCGGGAATGAAGCGCTCTACAGCAACACCACTGGTAATTCCAACACAGCCAACGGGAGCGGTGCGCTCTACAGCAACACTACCGGCTACTGGAACACCACCAGCGGGACCGAAGCTCTTCACTCCAACACGACCGGTAACTATAACACCGCCAACGGGGGCAATGCGCTCTTCAATAACACCACCGGCAACGAGAACACCGCCAGCGGTTTCAATGCGCTTTACAGCAACACCACCGGCGTCGAGAACTCCGCTAACGGGAGCGGTGCTCTCAGGAGCAACACCACCGGCGACGCGAACACCGCCAACGGAGTCAATGCGCTCATGAGCAACACCACCGGCTCCGGAAACGCCGCCAGCGGGCAGGGGGCGCTTTTCTACAACACCACCGGCAGTTACAACACCGCCAACGGGCATGTGGCGCTCTACAGCAACACCACTGGCTTCGAGAACACCGCCAGCGGGACCAGTGCGCTCTGGAACAACACCACCGGCGACTCTAACACTGCCAGCGGGACCAATGCGCTCTACAGCAACACCACCGGCAACGCGAACACCGCCAGTGGGAGCAGTGCGCTCTTCAGTAACACTACCGGCGTATCTAACACTGCCAGCGGGAATGAAGCGCTCTACACTAACACCACTGGCAATTCCAACACCGCCAGCGGGACCAGTGCGCTCTGGAACAACACCACCGGCATTGAGAACACCGCCAGCGGGATGGAGGCGCTTGCCAGCAATACCATCGGTCGCTATAACACCGCCAGCGGGAACGAAGCGCTCAGAAGCAACATCACCGGCTGGTATAACACTGCCAGCGGATTCAGGGCGCTCTGGAACAACACCACTGGCAATTATAACGCCGCCAGCGGGAACAATGCGCTCTGGAGCAACACTACCGGCTTCGAGAACACCGCGATTGGACGCAGTGCTGATGTGAGTTTCGGCGACCTTACGAATGCCACGGCTATCGGCGCCAATGCGAAGGTAAATGCCAGCAACAAGATTCGTCTGGGCAGTTCTGCTGTCACAGTCATCGAAGGTCAGGTGGCGTATACTTACCCCTCCGACAAAAACGAGAAGGCCAATTTCCAGCCGGTGGATGGTGGCGAAGTGCTCAAAAAGATCGGAGCTCTCGACATTTCAAGCTGGAATTACATCGGCCATGACCCGCAGAAATTCCGCCATTATGGTCCGATGGCGCAGGATTTCTACGCGGCCTTCGGACACGACGGTGTGGGAACATGCGGCGATTCAGTCAGTATCAACTCCGGCGACATGGCGGGAATCATGCTGATCGCGATTCGGGAGTTAGAAAAAGAGAAACAACAAATGAGGACGACGAACGATGAGCTTCGAGCCGAACTTGATGAACTGAAAAAAACAGTCAATCAACTGGTAGCTCAGTCTCGTCAAAGCGACACATTACAATACGGTCGGAAATAGATTTCGTGGTGTCGGGTGCCCTCACCCGACACGATGCAATGACTCCAACGGTCAGTCTTGGTAGGTCGAAATCCGCTTCGGTTTCGACATCTTTTACCTTGTGGCTGGCGGACGTCCTCGTCTGCCAGCTTCTCTTGTCTCGGTGGCCCACTGTTTGGGGCCTGTTGAAAAAGCCCCCCACTACGTCATTGCGAGTGTCACTCCTTTGGGTGACCGAAGCAATCTCTGCTTCTTACTTTGACTTAAGATAGAGGCGAGATTGCTTCGCGTAGTTTATCCTGAGCGAAGCCGAAGGGCTCGCAATGACAGGATTCAGGGTTTTTCAACAAGCCCTTTATCGTGGGCCACCAAGGAGAAGAGCGTCTGGTCAACGAACACCAAGGCGAATAGGTCGGGCCACCGGACGTCTTCTTTTGACTTCAGGCTGAGTCTGCTTGCCCCGTGCGAAGCGCGCGGGTCGAAGCCTCAATACAGTCTACGCAGAGCGTGAGTATTTATATTGCTCTCAACACCCTCTGACCGCAAATTACCACAATGCCGCTCATAGCTCCATCAGTACTGGCCGCCGATTTCGCGCATTTGGCCGATGATCTCCGCAATGCCGAATCCACCGGGGTGCGACTGTTTCATTTGGACATTATGGATGGGCATTTTGTACCAAATATCTCGTATGGACCGTCGCTGGTTAAGACGATAGACGGGATCTCAGATTTGTTTCTTGATTGCCACCTTATGCTCACCGAGCCGGAAAAGTACTTTGAGCCGTTTGCAAAAGCCGGCGCCGATAATATCACCTTTCACCTCGAGGTCCACCCCGACCCTCGGCCGCACGCTAGACGGTTACACGATTTGGGAATCAAAGCAGGGATATCGATAAACCCCGATATGCCAGTGGAGAAAGTATTGCCGTATCTCGAACATTTTGAGTATCTGCTTATTATGTCGGTTTTCCCCGGTTTCGGAGGGCAGGCATTTATTCGGGAGGCGTTGCAGAAAATAAAAATCGCCCGCGAGTTTATAGATAAAGCCGGACTCTCGACTCAAATCGAAGTTGACGGGGGAGTCGACGCGACCAACGCCGGTGAAGTGATTACCGCCGGTGCCGATATTCTGGTAATGGGCACAGCTTTTTTCAAAAGTGCCGATAAGAGAGCTTTGATAGCGACTTTTCAACAATGAGGCATCTAAAGAAATGAAACCTGCAAAATCACAATCGACATTGACTATTCGCCCGGGTGTAGTCAGTCGCGAGTATACCAAGCTGATCGCGGCAGGCGCCCGCGCGAAACTTCTCCCCGGGATCATGGCTCGAAGGGCGGAGATCTTTACCAAGAAGACCGACATCCGAGCTCTGATCGCCAATCGACTTGGTTGGGTGGACATTGCATCGTCGATGTTGGCACGTATCGGTGAAATCGAAACCTTTGGAGCGAGTGTGCTGGCCGACGGCCTCACTCAAATTGTAATCGTTGGCATGGGCGGCTCATCGCTGTGTCCGGAAGTTTTCAAATTGATATTTGGCAAACGAGCCGGCGTAAAATCAATTGATATTCTCGATTCGACTGATCCGGCGGCAGTACTATCTGTGGTCAAGAAGCTCGACATAAAGAAATCATTTTTCATCGTCGCCTCAAAATCAGGCGGAACAGTTGAAACCCGGTCGCATGAAGCATATTTCACCGAGAAGTTGAGAAGCGCCGGAGTTACCGATATTGGTCGTCATTTTTGCGTTATCACCGACCCCGGTTCTGAACTTGAGAAATCGGCGCGTGAAAATACCTATAGACAGGTGTTCGTTAATCCGGCCGATATCGGCGGAAGATATTCAGCGCTCTCATTTTTTGGCCTTGTTCCCGGGTGGTTTGCCGGTGTGGACCTGAAAAAACTGCTCAAAGACGCCGTCTCAATGGAACCGATTCTTGGGGGGCGTAACGATGAATCCAATCCCGCATTAGCTATTGGCGCGCTGATGGCCGCGGGGGCGAAATCAGGTCGCGACAAACTTACTTTTGTGGGTTCCAAAAAAATTGCGCCGTTTGTGCCGTGGGTCGAACAGCTTATCGCCGAATCCACCGGAAAACTCCGTCAGGGAGTCATCCCAATTGAAGGCGAGCCGAAAGCGGCACTCTCTGAATATGGCAAGGACCGGGCGTTTGTCTTTATGCGTTTTTCGGCTGAGCGCGACCTGAAGATTACTAAGCTACTCAAGCAATGCGAAAAGGCGCGAATTCCGGCGGTCGAAATCGTACTTAGGAACAAGCACGAACTTGGCGGTCAATTTCTTATCTGGGAAGCGGCCACCGCTGTGTGCGGAATATTCCTGAAGATCAATCCATTCGATGAACCGAATGTTACCGAGAGCAAGAATAACACGCAGGCAATTCTCAAGGCCTTTCAAAGTTCCGGTCATTTTCCGAAACAACCCCCGCAGAAACGCTGGGGCAAACTCTCGCTCATCGCAATAGAATCAGCCCGCAAGCCCGGCGAAAAGGACTGTCTCACACTCGAAAATACTCTCAAGCATTTTTTCAAGGATATCAAGGCGCCTCGGTATCTGGCAATTCTCAATTATTATGAAAGCAATTCTCAGACCGAAAAGACAATGGCGGATGTTCGATCTGTTGTTCGCAATAAATCCGGTTTGACAACTCTGCGAGGTTACGGCCCCCGATTTCTTCACTCGATAGGACAATTATATAAAGGCGGCCCGCTTACCGGCGCCTTTATTGTCTTGGTGAGAGAACACTACGAAGATATGGATATCCCCGGCCGGTATTTCTCGTTCGGGGATTTGATTCGGGCGCAGGCGATCGGCGACACGCAGGCGCTGGTCTCACGAAAATTGCCAGTCTTAGTGCTGGGCGTAACGGGAAATCCCGCCGCGGCTCTGCGGCAACTGGAACAATCACTGAAAAAAGCGCTGTCGAAGCGAAAGGAATAATCGAATGAAGTTCAATCCCTGGCGTGGATTCTCAATCCCCAAACTTTCCGAAGACTGGCAGTGCAAACTGAGCGAGATGGCCCGTGTCTGTCGAGGGAACATTCTCAAGATGACCACGGTCTCCGCTTCCGGGCATCCGGGTGGATCGATGTCCTCGATTGAAATGTATCTGACACTGTACAATATGTCCAATATCGATCCGGAAAATCCGTGGCGCGATGATCGCGACCGTATCATTATCTCTCACGGCCACACCTCTCCCGGTGTGTACACTGCTCTGGCGTCGGCGGGTTTTTTTGATATCAAACCGGCGCTCCACGGATTTCGTCAGGGCGGTTCGCCTTTTGAAGGACATATCGAACGATGTGTGCCAGGGATTGAATGGGGAACGGGAAATCTTGGACAGGGACTATCAGTAGGTGTCGGTAAGGCGATCTACGCGCAATTGTCGGGACAAAAATTCCATACCTGGGTGCTGATGGGCGACGGCGAACAGCAAAAAGGACAAATTATAGAAGCGCGGCATATTGCTGTCAAATTCAAACTCTCGCGCCTGACTGCCTTCATCGATTATAACGGCCTCCAAATATCCGGAAAAATCGGCGATGTCATGCCCCAGCAGATCAAAGCGGAGTGGGAAGCTTCGGGGTGGCAGGTTGTCGAGATCGACGGTCACGATTTTAATAAGCTATACGAAGTATGTCATCGCGCGGTCAACAATACTGGCGCGCCGATCATGGTTCTTGCCCGAACGATTATGGGCAAGGGCGTGAGTTTCATGGAAAACAAAGAGGAATATCATGGCGCGACGCTCAAGCTTGATCAGATCGACGCCGCACTTGCCGAACTTGGTGGCATTGAAAACGATGTCGAGGCCTTGATAGCACGACGTAAACAAGGCCCTCCGCCGCATTTCAGTGTGCCGCACTTGCCGTATCCGGAAGTAAGCCCTGGTCAAGCTATCACTTTAGGCGCGGCTGATAAATCGGATAATCGCGGAGCGTTTGGCAAAGCATTGGTGTCGGTTGCCGATGCCAATATGAGCACTCCCGGATTTGTCATGGCGGTATTTGATTGCGACCTTGCCAAGTCGGTCAAGACCGACGGATTCGCTAAGAAATACCCGAACAATTTTCTGCAGTTTGGAATCGCCGAACATTCTACTGCCGCAAGCGCTGGATCGCTGTCAGCCGAGAAGGCGATTTCTGTCTGGGCCGAGTTCGGTGTTTTCGGAGTCGACGAAACCTATAATCAGGCGCGACTCAATGACATCAATCACAGCAATATGAAACTATTCTGCACTCATTCGGGCGTGAATGTCGGCGAGGACGGCAAGACTCATCAGTGTATCGACTATTTCGGATTGCTCAATTCCACCTTTGGCTGGAAAGTAATCACCCCAGCCGATCCCAATCAAACCGATAGAGTCGTGCGACACGCGCTGAGTACCCCCGGAAACTTCGCGGTGATTATGGGACGAGCCGTGGTCGCGACCATCGTTGATGAGTCGGGTAAGCCGTATTTTGGCGAAAACTATCGCTATCGCTACGGGCGCATGGAAACTATCCGCAAGGGCGAGTATCTGGCGCTGGTGTGCGCAGGAAATATGATCCCATACGCGCTTCCGGCGTGGAACAAACTCAATCAGGAAGGCAAACGCATATCGCTCATTTCGGTCTCCGACTGGTCGGATTTACACTCCGATGATTTGAAAATGCTGGCGCAACACGAGCAGATTGTTACGCTCGAAGACCATAACATCAAGACCGGTTTGGGAAATGCCATCGGCGCGACGATGTTTGAAATGGGGCTGTCGGCCAAATTTACAAAAATGGGTGTGTCTGGCTACGCGCCCTCTGGTACGCCGGACGATTTGTACCGCCTGCTTGGCATAGACGCCAACGGGATTGAACGAACAATTAACGCAATCTTGCAGGAAGCGCGAGTGGCACGATGAAGATTGGATTTATCGGATTAGGGAAAATGGGTTTCAATATGGTCACCCGGCTAATGCAGGGAGGCCACGAAGTTGTCGCGTATGCCCGCACCGCGTCGGTAGTTGCCGAAGCCGAAAAGATCGGAGCCAAGGGAGCATCGTCGCTGAGCGAATTGGTCAAACAGTTACCCGCGCCCCGTGTTGTCTGGGTCATGGTCCCCTCGGGCGAAACGACCCAACAGGTTATCAACGATGTAGCGGGATTGCTCTCGCCGGGAGATATAATTGTCGACGGCGGTAATTCCAATTTTCACGATACCAAAGCCAGAGAAAAGCAACTTACCGAAAAGAAACTCCTCTATCTTGATTCGGGAACATCCGGCGGAATCTGGGGACTCAAAGTGGGATACTGTCTGATGATCGGTGGAGACAAGCGGGCGTTCAGTGTCGTGGAACCGGTTTTCAAGACGCTGGCGCCGCCAAACGGATATATGCACTGCGGACCGAGCGGCGCCGGACACTATGTAAAAATGATTCATAACGGAATCGAATACGGGATGATGCAGGCCTACGCCGAGGGTTTTGAAATCCTCAAGGCCTCTGAATACTCAATTGATCTGGCGGCAGTCTCTAATCTCTGGAATCAGGGTTCGGTCGTTAGGTCGTGGCTTTTGGAATTGGCGGCTAGAGCTTTTGAAGAAGATCCGAATCTGGATAAATTAAAAGGGTATGTGGCCGATTCCGGCGAGGGACGATGGACAGTCATAGAAGCAATCGACCGTGATGTCCCTGCGGTAACACTGACCTATGCCCTTATGCACCGGTTTCGCTCGCGGCAGGAAGATTCCTTTGCAGGCAAAGTTCTGGCCGCTTTGCGCAACCAATTCGGCGGACACGCCGTGAAAGAAACGAAATGACTGGGGAAACCACAGTGGCCGACAACCCGTTTGCGTCTCAACTTATGCAGGCGCGTCAGGCGGGACCGTTTTCACTTGTCATTTTCGGCGCCTCGGGCGACCTGACCAAACGCAAACTCATACCGGCGATGTTCAATCTGTATAAGGAAGGGTATCTCTCTTCTCCATTTTCGATAGTCGGTTTTGCCCGTCGCGAAAAATCCGACGTAGCATTCCGGGAAGAGATGGCTCAGGCGATTCTGAAATTTTCACGCCGCCGTCCCGACTCCGATGAACAGCTCAATCAGTTTGTCGCCAATTTGTCGTATGTGCAGGGGGAATTTAACGATGAGGCGGCGTTCGCCCGATTAAGCGACAAGCTCAAACACGCCACGCTGGCGCGACACTCTGCGCACAATTGCATGTATTACCTGGCAACCCCACCGGACGCCTTTGAACCAATTATTTTCAATCTCAAATCCGCAGGGTTGGTTAGCCGATCAGCCGACAGTGACGGCTGGTCACGGCTCATTATCGAAAAACCGTTTGGCCGCGACACGAAGTCGGCCTGGCGACTCAACGGCGTTCTGCACGGCGCGTTTTCCGAATCTCAGGTATTTCGCATTGATCATTATCTCGGCAAAGAGACCGTCCAGAATATTCTTGTCTTTCGTCTCGGCAATTCGATTTTCGAGCCGCTCTGGAATCGTCGGTATGTCGACCATGTGCAGATTTCGGTGGCCGAATCGATCGGAATCGAATCCCGCGCCGGATATTTTGATTCAGCCGGAATCATCAGGGACATGGTGCAGTCGCATATCATGCAGGTCTTCGCGTTGATAGCGATGGAACCGCCCGCCTCATTTGAGGCCAGCGCCATTCGAGATGAAAAAGCCAAAGTGCTCCGGTCGATGCACCCGTTCGAAGGTCAGGAACTTGCGAGCCGAGTGGTACGCGGACAGTATATCCGTGGATCAGTTGGCGGCGAGACGGTCAACGGATACCTCGAAGAACCGGGAGTACCGGCTGGATCGACCACCGATACCTTTGTCGCAATGAAATGTATGATCGAAAATTGGCGTTGGTCAGGTGTGCCGTTTTATATTCGCGCTGGCAAGAGACTGCCCAAACGAGTAACCGAAGTTTCCATCGTCTTCAAAGCGCCGCCACTAGCTCTGTTTAAACAAGCCGAAGGAAACGGTCGCACACCGAATGTGTTGCGACTGCGCATTCAACCTTCGGAAGGGATTTCTTTGTCGCTGGGCGCCAAAGTACCGGGGCAGGTATCGCGGATTTCTCCAGTTCGCATGGATTTCATGTATAGCTCGGCGTTCGGAGTTTCATCTCCCGAGGCATACGAGCGACTCATTCTCGATGCGATCACCGGCGACGCCACTCTGTTCGCGCGCGAAGACGAAGTTGAACTCTCCTGGCAACATATCGACCGAATAACCAACCATTGGCAGACACTTCCACTGCATTCGTACGAGGCCGGCGAATGGGGACCGTCCGCTTCCGACCAAATGCTCGAAGCCGATGGTCGTGCTTGGGTCAGGTTATGACCACCGCTCCTGATGTTATTCTTGAGGGCGGGTATCTTCCGGTCAGCGCCGAACTGATCGAAAAGCGGCTCAATGAGATTTGGATGCAGGGCGCGGCTGGATCGGATGAAAAGCAGTTAGTCAAACTCTGCCTGGCCACAATATTGATCGTAACCGATGCCAATGGCAGAATCGACGCCGAGCATCTTGCTCAGCAACTGGCGACTCGACATCCCTCGCGCATTCTCCTCATTGTCATCGACGAAATACTTTCGACCTACAGCGCGTTTGTCCGGACCGCCTGCGAATTCGACACCGAACGAAACGCGTTCGTCTGCTGGGAAATTGTCGAGATACTTTCAGACACAAAACGTTCGGCGAACATAGCGGGAGCGGTTCGGTCGCTATTGATTGACTCAGTGCCGGCTATCACGATCGATTTCCGCGCCTTCCAGAGTACGCCGGCTTTCGACGCTGATCTTCACCAAATGTCAGACTACTATTTTGTTCAGGCCGAGGTCGTCCCCGCCACTGCGCGGTTTCGAGGGATGATGCCGCTGAGCTGGTACCGGACACTCGTTGTCCGCGAACTACTCGGAACAGTTTTTGCCTGTCTAAACCAAAAGGGCAGAAATACCACGCCTCGCGAAATTGTCGTTTGTTATGATCAGACACGCGAACGAATAGACCCGCTCCTCGCAGGATGGCTTATCGGCCGACTTGCCGACAAGGGTGAATACACCACCGGTGAGGGAAAGGTTCGCTTTCATCATCGTGGAGCGGCGGTTAGATTGCGATGGCAGGTTGCTTGCGATGAGAACCCTCAAGAATTGAGGATTCAATTCGAAGACGGTCATCAACTGGACGTGATATTTAAGCGCGATGAAAACGGAGAAATCGAACGAGCCGAGGCGCGTTACAACGACTTGATTTTTGTTCGCCAGACCGACCAGATCGATCTGCCCGGATATATTCTTGCCGCCACAGGAAATGGCAACGAATTCAGTGAATATGCCGCCGTTCAACGGGTAAGTGTACGGTTGCCGATTCCATAAGGTCGGTCGTCGATATAATCACTTAATGAAGGGAAGCTCACAATGCTAATAGTCACCACTAACAATGTCGAAGGTAAGCGGGTTACCCAGTGTTTGGGCTTGGTCACAGGTGAAGCGATTCTTGGGGCTAATATCTTCAAGGATATATTCGCCAACATTCGCGATATCGTCGGTGGTCGCGCTGAGGCGTATGAACACGAATTGCAGAAGGCGAAAAATATCGCCCTCGAAGAAATGACCGCGCAAGCCAAACAGCTTGGCGCCAACGCTATCTTAGCTGTCGACCTCGACTATGAGACCATCGGAAACTCGATGCTCATGGTGTCGGCGGCAGGAACCGCAGTTGTGCTGGAATAATTACCCGAGATACGGAAATCAGAAACGGTCGGAAATGCCCGTCAGAGAAATAGTCGTCTGCGCCGATAAGAGCGCCTTGGCTCACGCGGCGGCCCAGTTTGTGCTGGGGGAGATCGAACGAAAAGAATCAGGCAAGTTCTTGCTCGCGCTCTCAGGAGGTTCAACCCCCGCCGCTCTGTACGATGTCATCACGCAAAATCCTGCGGCGCGTGAAATCATTAACTCTCGTTGTGAAATATTTTTCTCCGACGAGCGAACCGTCGGCTCCGATCATCCAGACTCCAACTTTCGACTTGCTCGCACACGATTATTTGAACCGCTTGGGCTTGAAAATAGTATCATTCATCGTATGGAAGGTGAAGCCAGCCAGCTCGATGTTGAAAGCTCGCGTTACTCCGATCTCATCAGGCGTCTTGCTGGAGTAAAATCCGGCGAAATGCCGAGATTTGATCTTACTATTCTCGGTATGGGAGCCGACGGACACACCGCCTCGCTGTTTCCCGGATCTGATTTTGAGTCTACGGATCATGACATTATTGTGTCTCCGTATGTTCCAACAGTCAATTCCCGACGGCTCTCGTTCAGTTTGTCGCTAATCAACGCCTCAAAAGCGGCTCTTGTATTGGTTGCCGGAGGAGAAAAAGCGGAGGTGGTAAAAAAGGCGCTCGATTCGTCGATACAAGAGAATACGCTCCCGGTGGCACGGGTGATGGCGGAACGAACAGTTTGGATGCTTGATCTGGCCGCGGCTCGACAGCTAAATTGGACTGGGAAAGTGTTGAGTTTATGAAAGAATATCTCACCGGATATATTAGCGGTTCATCGGTCGATCTGGCGCGCGTCAAAGAGCGCGGGGGGAATCTTGATCTGCGGGAATTTGTCCGGTACCTCAGCCGCGATTTTCGTGATTTTGGCTCTATCCTAGAATTGTACCTGAAAAAGCACCAGCGAGACTATGCCGCGGCTTGTTTCGGAGTGGCCGGACCGGTGATTCAGAATGAAGTTACTACTACCAATTTGCCCTGGCATATTATAGGCACACATCTCGAAAAGAAATTCAATATCCCGCAGGTAAAACTTATCAACGACATTGTGGCCACAGCCCATGGCCTTCCCCGGGTTCAGGCCGATCAGTTTTTTACTATCAACGGTGGGATAAAGAGCAAATCGGGTAATCTGGGATTAATTGCCGCAGGCGCAGGTCTTGGCGAGGCCCTTATCTATGCCGAGAATGGCAATATCCATCCGTACGCATCCGAAGGCGGGCACGCCGACTTCGCTCCGGGAAATCAACTTGAGCTCGAATTGTGGGAGTATCTGTACGCCGAAAACGGGCGAGTAGAAGTCGAGGATATCGTCAGCTTGCGCGGACTTGAGAATATTTTCAGCTTTCTTGTCGATACGCGCGGAATGACCAAACCCGATTGGTTTGAGAAAGCCGACCGTCCAGCTACTATCATTGAAACTGCCCTAGCCGGGACCGATGAAACTTCCGTCAGGACTCTCGATATTTTCATCGATTGCTATGCCTCCGAGGCGGCCAATCTGGCGCTGAAGGGAATGACGACCGGCGGGATTTATGTCGGCGGACTGATCGCTCCGCAAATTATCACCGCCCTTGAAAAAGGACGATTCATGGAACGATTTGTGAAGCGTGGCAAGATGGAGGCGCTCCTTGCGAAAATGCCGGTGGGTGTGATCATCGAAGAAAAAACCGCGCTACTCGGCGCCGGAAGTCTGGCTTTGACGCTGTAATTACCCCATGTCCTCATTCATCCTTTTCCTGCATGGTCGCTATACTGCCTCCGGTTTGGCATTTTACAAACGTCTGGCGAGAGGGAAAACCAGAATTGCGGTCGATGGCGGGCTGGCATTTTTCGTTAAGGCGGGATTACGCCCCGATATGATAATCGGAGATTGTGATTCGATTAAACGCGACCCGCGAAAGAAATATCCCGGCGTGAATCTCGTGGTATTTCCAGTCGAGAAAGACAAGACCGACACGCAACTTGCGGTCGAACATGCAATTCGATCCGGAGCCACCTCGATCGATATCGTACAGCCGATTTTCGGTGAGGCCGATCACTTTACCGGCAACCTGATGCTTTTAGCTTCGCTGGTCGAGCGTGCCGCGCTTGGCGCTCTTCATGTTCGGTTAATCAATACTGCCTATGAAATTATCTTCCTTCGTGATCAATCCTATGTTATTTCAAATGCCCGTGGAGATACGGTTTCAGTTGTCCCGCTAACGAGTCGGATTTCGCTTACCTGCTCAGGCACGGCTTTTCCGGCAAATGACTTGATCGTCGGAAGAGGGGAGACCGTGGCATTACGCAACCGTGTGACCGCAAAAAAGGCCTCTATTCGAGTGACCGGCGAAGCATTTGTCTTTCACCAATTTTCAAAATGATGCGACAGCCGCGTTATCTCATTGACAAATGTTGCCGATAGATGAGTGGTGTAAACCGCGCGTTGGTCTCACGGTCAACGCTTGACACTGCTTTTCATACTGTTATATTCGGACTCGATTTAGGGCCGAACTGCAGGGAAACCCGCGTAAGACCTGAAATCAATACCGTATTCTGGGAGATCGTCCAACGGTAGGACATACGGCTCTGGACCGTAGAATCGGGGTTCGAATCCCTGTCTCCCAGCTTATTTATTCAATTTATTCTAAATAACTATTGTTCAATAGACGCGGAGTGTTCGTGTCTAGCGCAAGGACGGGGACTGTTCGCAAAGACGAAAAATACCTAGTCCACGCCGCCTATCTCCATCCAAATAGCATGGTCTCCGAAATGGGCTAACATATTCGAGGCAGTTGTTCGCCTATCGGCATGTCTACAATGCGCCAACTTCCAATTGCCGTGCGTATTGAGACAATCTTCGGTCGGTCGGCAGTAACTTCGCCTAAGATCACTGCCTGTCGTCCAAGCGGGTGAGTTTGCATCGCCGCAAGAACTGTCTCAGCACATTCGGGAGCGACGACGGCAATTAGTTTACCTTCATTGGCTACATATAACGGATCGATGCCAAGAAGTTCACAGGCGCCACGCACCGCTGGCGCAATCGGGATACTGTTTTCATCGATGTTCATCCCGATATTTACCTTAGTCGCAAACTCATTGAGAGTTGCGGCGACTCCTCCGCGAGTAGGGTCGCGCATTGCATGAATTCCAGAGCCACCCGCGATGAGCATTGTTTGCACCAGCGAATGCAGAGCGGCGGTGTCGCTTTTGACATCAGATTGAAAGGAAAACGCGCCGCGCGCCGCAAGGATGGCAATTCCGTGGTCGGCGATAGTACCGCTCAATATTATCCGGTCGCCCGGTCGGATCGACGCCGAAGATATAGCATAGGGATGTTTTACTACTCCTATTCCCGCGGTTGTTATGTAAACTTTGTCGCCCTTGCCTCGATTCACTACTTTGGTGTCGCCGGTTACAATTTGAACGCCCGCCTGCAACGCCGCAGTCTGCATGGTTGTGACAATCGGTTCCAAAACGTCAAACGGGCAACCTTCCTCCAGTATGAACGCCGTACTGAGATAAACTGGAGTCGCGCCACACATGCAAAGATCGTTGACTGTACCATTGACCGCGAGATCACCAATTGTGCCGCCCGGAAAAATGATCGGATCCACTACGTATGAGTCGGTCGTAAATGCCAAACGCACGCCACCAATTTCGATAACTGCCTGATCTTCCTGCGCCAAAAGTGCTGGATTGGAAAACGACTTTAAGAAAAGTCGCTCGACAAGATCGTGCATGAGCTTTCCGCCACTACCATGAGCAAGTTGCACTATACCATGATCCGTGGCGGAAATCGGACAAGCCGTGCTATTCGTGTTATTGCGTTCGTCGTTCATAACAAATTCTATGGGGTTGTAACTGTAGGTATGATATGTCTGCGGTAGGAATAATACGCCGCACAGGCACCTTCGGCGGAAACCATAGGCGCGCCAAGCGGTGTGAATGGTGTGCATTGAACACCAAAAGCCGGACATTGGTTCGGCTTGAGGATTCCCTTGAGAACATCGCCAGCCTTGCAAACACCGGAGTCAGCAATCGGATTCGCTTTAATATTGAAAACTCGCACGGCATCGAAACTGGCATACTCATCGCGCAGGGCAAGCCCGCTGTTGGGGATCACTCCGAGACCCCGCCAATTACGGTCACACACTTGATACACCGTATCCACCGCCATCTTTGCCCGCTCATTTCCATTATCAAGGACAACGCGGGCATAGCTGTTTTCGACCCGACAGGTACCGGCTTCGAGTTGTTTCACAACCGAAAGAATCCCTTGTAGCAAATCAGTTGGTTCGAATCCGGTTACAGCCATTGGTGCGCTCAGCTTGGTCGCCAGTGATTCGTAAGGTTTCCAGCCGGTAACCGTACAAACATGACCAGCGAGCAGGTATCCATTAACGCGATTATCCGGCGCGCTTGCCAGAGCTTCAATAGCCGGAGGAACCAACACATGAGCGACGAGCAGAAAGAAATTGTCCAGTTTTTCACGCGCCGCCTGCAAGACCGCGAAAGCGGCGTGGGGCGCGGTAGTCTCAAAACCGATTGCAAAGAAAATTACTTTTCGGTTACGGTTTTGACGAGCAAGCTGGACTGCTTCGAGAGGAGAATACACAACTCGGACATCAGCGCCTTGCGACCGGGCTTGAAGCATATCCTCGGCACTTCCGCGAACTCGAAGCATATCGCCGAACGAGGTCATTATGACTTCTGGTCGTCGTGAAAGAGTGATGGCATTGTCTATTAGGTCGGTCGGTGTAACGCACACGGGGCATCCGGGACCGTGAATTAACTCAATCTCTGGCGGCAAGAGCTGAGTGAGACCGTTGCGCGCCAGTGCGTGAGTTTGGCCGCCGCAGATTTCCATTATCGCCCACGGGTGGGTTGTTGTCCGTATGATTTCATCGAGAAGCAGTCGAACTATCTTTGGGTCCCGGTATTCATCGACTAATTTCATCAGTTACTCTCCGCTTGACCGGGATTTTGTTCGGGGGGTTGGGTCACGCCGGCGATGAGAGCAAGGGATAAACGCGCCTCGTCTTCGTCGATGGTGTTCAGTGCGAATCCGGCGTGGACGATCACATAGTCACCCACAGAGGCATCGGGGACAAACGCAAGGCAGATCGGCACGATGGTGCCTTCAAAATCAACCTTGCCCATTGGGGTGCTATTCTCATCGAACAACTCAATGATTTTTCCGGGAACGGAAAGACACATAATCAGTATTCCTGTAGCTATTTGTTGGTTTCGCTCTTCGCAATTGCATCGGCAACTATTATTTGGCCAAGAGCCAACCCGCCATCGCTTGGCGGGACTTGCTCATTCGTGAAAACCTCAAAGCCCTGTCTTAATAAACGCGCTCGCAATCCATCCAGTAGAAGTTTGTTGTGCATGCAACCACCGCTGAGCACAACGGACGATAATCCGGTTTTGGCACGGACATCTTCGGCTGATTTGGCAAACATTGCTACTACAGTATGGTGGAAGCGCAACGCGATCGCATTGAACGGAATAGTATTGCGGATATCACGAACAATACTTGTGAAAAGCGGGCCAAGAGGAATCGGACTCTGGGGCATGACTGAAGACCCCGCCTCCTCATATTCTATTTCCTCGGATTCACAAGATAGAGCGAGCGCTTCCAATTCGATTGCCGCTTGAGCATCATATGTAATTTCGTTTCGCACATCGAGCAAAGCGGCGACAGCATCGAACAATCGACCGCAACTTGAAGTCAACGGGCTATTCACACCGGTCTCGATCATACGGAGCAGAACTTCTATTTCCTGCGGCGACCGACACCCTATTGGCTGTAACTCACACTTGCCGATATCCGAACCGAACGCACGATACAGGTGCGCCAGCGCCATTCGCCAGGGTTGCCTGATGGCGGCAGTCCCACCGGGCATAGGTGTCGGCTCAAGCCAGGCATGGCGCGTAAAGTCTGCCGCTGTGCCTGAGATGACCTCACCTCCCCAAATAGTGCCATCGGTTCCGTATCCGGTACCATCCAGAATTATGCCAATCGCCGGGCCATCCAATTTGTGCTCAGCAAGGACACTGGCAAAATGCGCATGATGATGCTGGACGGAAATCACACGAATACCCTGTTGTTCCCTCGCCCATTTTGTAGATACGTATTCGGGGTGCAGGTCGCAGGCAATAATCTCAGATTCAATTTCGAAAATTGTTTTCAGGTGAGCGATAGTCTGCTGAAAAAACTCAAACGCAGATGGATTATCCAAATCACCGATATGCTGGCTTAGGAATACCTTGTCGCCGCGTGAAAGGGCGATACAGTTTTTCATCTCACCGCCACAGGCAAGTATGCGGTGAGCAGTAGAGTTTTTCAAGAGTATTGGCGACGGCACAAAACCACGGGAACGGCGAAGATGCTGTCGCGTGCCAGCTGTTACTTGCGCTACCGAGTCGTCGCATCGCTGTCGGATGTCCCGATCGTGAAGAAGGAAGGCGTCGACGAGCGGGGATAGTCGTTTTTTTGCCTCATCATTGTCAATGACAATCGGCTCTTCCGCCAAATTTCCGGAGGTCATGACAAGCACAGGAAGCCCCTGCGATAAAATCAAGTGATGCATCGGTGTGTAGGCGAGCATCCAACCGAGCGTAGTGGTTCCCGGAGCGACCGATGCGGCGATGGAACAGTCGGGTAGCTTTTCCAAGAGGACAATTGGGCGGGCAGGGCTACTTAACAACTCAACTTCCCGTTCCGAAACTCTACAATATTGCCGCACAGTTTCAAGATTGGCGGCCATCAAGGCAAACGGTTTGTCTATTCGGTTTTTGCGTGAGCGTAGTTTTTGTACGGCCTCATCGTTGAATGGGTCTGCCGCCAGATGGAATCCGCCAAGACCTTTGATCGCCAAGATATTTCCATCCTTGAGAAGCGAAACGCTCTTCTCGGCCGCCTCTTGCCGTGACGCCACTTGCTCACCCCCGATTTCCAGCCACACCTGAGGGCCGCATATTGGACAAGCGTTTGGCTGGGCGTGGAATCGTCGGTCAGAGGGATTGTCATACTCTGTTCGACAATCCGGGCAGAGAGTAAATTTGCGCATTGATGTATTCGCGCGATCATATGGAATGCGATCGGTGATAGTGTACCGGGGACCGCAATTCGTACAGTTGATGAAGGGATAGTTATAGCGTCGGTTGTCGGGATCCCGCATTTCATCCAGACATTCCTCACAAAAGGCGATATCGGGGGAAATACAGGTATCAGCTCCGGCTCCGGATTCACTTTCAAGAATGACAAAATGTTGATCATCACGAAGCGCGAGCCGTAAGGAATCGACCGCTGTGATTTGAGCGATGCTCGGCAATTCTGTCATCAAGCGGTTACGGAAGATTGCCAGCGTCTTATCGTTCCCCTCGATTTCGATCTCGACGCCTTTCGAGTCATTGCGAACAAAACCAGTCAGGCGCAGTTCAGTAGCAAGGCGGTACACAAACGGGCGGAAACCGACACCTTGCACGATTCCGTTGATTCGCAGACCAATTCGCTGACGGCAACCGCTTTCACTTGTGGTTTGAGTTGAATTCCCGTGCACTATATGATTCTCATGTTGCATTGGTACGGGCGTTCAAGATTCTGCGGCGAAGCCAATCGTACCACAGGTCTATTCCCTCACCGGTTAACGCCGAGAGTGTAATGACCTCAAGATCGCCGTTGATCGACAACGCGTTTCTGCGCAGTTCATCAATCTTGCAGGGGCAATGAGGCAACAAATCGGTCTTGCTGATGATCATCAGGGAGGATCGCCGAAACATGCCCGGATACTTTAACGGTTTATCCTCACCCTCGGTTACACTAACGATAACAACTTTGGCATCTTCGCCCAGATCGTAGCTTGACGGACAGACGAGATTTCCGACATTTTCGATAATAAGAAGGTCGGTGCTCTCCAATGCGATATTTGACAGGGCATCGCCGACCATTTTGGCATCGAGGTGGCAGGCGCCGCGGGTTACAATCGACTGAACCTGTCGGCCTCCCGCGTGAATAAGTCGGTTGGCGTCGTTTTCGGTTTGAACATCGCCGGCGACAAGTGAAATTCGAAACTCATCGTTTAAGCGGGTAAGGGTGTGTTCGAGCAGAGTTGTTTTGCCCGCGCCGGGTGAGCTAACCAGATTCAGGCTGGCGATGCGATGTTCTTTTAACTGCTTTCGAATTACCGCGGCTCGCTGATCATTTTCCGACAGAACCTTGCGGCCGATTTCAACTTTTTCAGTCATGCGTTTGCTTTCCGGATTAATTGTCATCAGCGATATTCAACCAGGCGATTTCCAGTTCCTGTCCTGACAGAAGATCGACTGACAAACTGCCACAATTCGGGCAGATGAAAACAAAATTGTCATATTGACTTGTCGCGTCGCACTGTCGGCATTTTCCCGTGGCTGGAACCCGCTCTATTGATAGTTCGCACTCGGCCAGCGACGTGTTAGCAACGAGACACTGATATCCGAACTGAAGAGAATCGGGGTTTATATCGCTGAGATCACCGATCCTGACGCCAACGCCAACCACCGGGACATCACCACGTAGGGCGCGTTCCTTTTCGATAGCGGCGATCAACGACTGCGCAATGGCGACTTCATGCATACAACACCCTTCCGACCATTATAGTAATATTCAATCACAACTTACGACTGTATTTTGAGCAAACATACAAACTTTTGTTTATCAATCTTGGTTGGTTCTTGTTTCGGGCTTGAAGGCGAAATCCTTCATGCTCATTGATTCGGGGACTGGATAACAGGCGCCGCACTGCTGTGTGGCAGAGGCCAATATCGATGGCCAACCGAGAATTGATATCTGTGCGGTCAGGTGCCCTCACCTGACCGTCCGCACAATTGACAAGTGTCGGGTGGGGGCACCCGACACCACCGAATGACAATTTCACTACAAAGCTCGTGGTTCTTGCCGCCTGGCCCAATGTATGAGGAGCATAACTGAAGCAAACGATAGCCGAACCGTAAATGAAACCGCGTGAAAAAGCAAAACTGGTGTGAAACAAAACCAAACCCCGCATCTTCGCGTGTGTCCCAACAACTTGTAGAGTCCAGCGTCAAAATGAAAAGCCGCTGTGAAACAAACCCACTTCACCAGCCAAGCATGAACTGACCCCTCCCCCGGTTTAGTGGACAGATCGAAAGGATAGGATTATGTTGATGTCCGGAGGAGTTCACATGTCAGGAACAGGTAAGCGTCGGCGGATAATGACCTCGCGTCAGGTCGGTTCGGCAGTTCCGGACCGAGGACCTGACGCAACGTAGCAATATGACTTTTTCAACTGCTGATCTTATTCTCATATCATCTCTGCTACTCTTTGTGGCGGCGTTGTATTCATCCGTTGGGCATGGCGGGGCTTCGGGATATTTGGCAATTCTGGCGCTGTTTGCTGTGCCACCACAAACGATGTCCTCAACCGCGCTCATACTTAACCTGCTCGTTTCGGGTATCAGTTTCGTGGCATTTTCAAGGTCTGGCTATCGGTTGACGAGTTTGACTTGGCCGTTTATCGTCGGATCTGTTCCAGCGGCGTTTGTCGGTGGTATGCTTGTAATTCCCACCAATTTGTACAGTATTTTACTGGCGGTGGCTTTGGTGATCGCCGCAATTCGTCTGGGAATGAGCGTAATCGGTCAGAAAGATTCATTAGAACCGCGAAATCGTCCCTCTATAATAGTGGCCGGACTGATTGGCGCGGCTATTGGTTTGTTGTCGGGGATTATCGGAATCGGCGGTGGGGTATTCCTTGGGCCAATACTGTTGTTGATGAACTGGTCAGAAGTCAAAGAGACTGCCGGAATCTGCGCCGGGTTTATTTTTGTGAACTCACTTGCCGCACTGGCAGGAAGAGGGTATCAGGGGACTATAGAGGTCAGCTCGCTGGTCCCGTTTTTAGCGGTTACTTTTGTAGGTGGGGCAATAGGATCCTACTTCGGGGCCAAGCGACTCCCACCAGTGATTCTTCGCCGACTACTCGCGCTGGTACTAGTGATTGCCGCAGTTAAGCTACTGGCAATCTGGTAGCACTACAAATCCCGAAAAGTGTCATGCCCACCTTGAGCGGAGGTGACATAAGCCCTCTGCGGGAATGTCGAACCTGTCAGTTCACCAATCCCTGGTCGGGGGTGAAGGGAGAACTGAGAACTGAGATCGATTACTGCTGGCGCATCCGGCGCATATCGGACCAGGTCATTCCGAACACCACGATGGCGCTAATGACTGCGGCCACGATTACCAGCAGGAGCAAGGTTAACCAAAAACTCATACCACACCTCACCAGTTATACTAAGCACTCTCCGGCATACCGCATTTGGATATGCTTCTGAGCGCGTCAGTTGTGCGCCTATAACATCAGCATCAACGATTTCAACCCCAGTCCCGAAGGAGCATAGGGCATCGCAATGCGTGTACTGCAACGTATCTGGCAAAATTCAGTCGAGATGACAACCACACGCGCAACCAATTCACAGTCGCATAACCGGAATCGATCGACTCAGGTCGCGCATGGAGAAAATAGTCTGATAAAGTTATTGACTTACCCGACCATCTTTGTGTAGAATATAGAAAATTATTGGGAATATGCAAGAAGAAAAATACAGATGAAACCCTCTCGAATTCCACAACAGGTCATTCCACTTGCGGTCATTTTTGTCGCCGGCATTGGTGGACTGATACTGGTCAGGCAACTATTGATCCCCGAATCTTTTGGCCAGTATGGTCACTATAGGGCCAAGGCGGTCGACGAAATTCAAGTGCTTCCGGCTTCCTATGCGGGTTATCAGGCTTGCGTCGATTGTCACGATGACATTTATACTGCCAAACAGGCATCGTTCCACAAGGGATTGTCCTGTGAGGTTTGCCACGGCCCAGCCGCCAAGCACATTGAGGATCCCGAAACAATCAAACCTGACAAGCCCAAAGGACGTGATTTCTGCATCCTTTGCCATGGGTACAACATGTCGCGGCCCTCAGGATTTCCTCAGATATTGCCAAATTCGCATAACCCAGGCAAGCCATGTAGGGGGTGCCACGATCCTCATGCGCCAACCACGCCCCGACCTCCGGGAGAGTGTTCGGCCTGCCATGCCAGTATCGCTAACCAAAAAGCAGTCTCGCACCATACCGATTTGGCTTGTACCACTTGTCATGAGACGCCTAAGGATCATTTCATACAGCCCCGTTTGATTCGGGCTGAAAAGCCAAAATCCAAGGAAGTGTGTGGTTCATGCCACGCAAAAGAAGCCACTGTCGCATCCGAGGCCGCAAGAGTAGATATGTCTACTCATGGTGGTCGGTATATGTGTTGGGACTGTCACTATCCTCATGACCCGGAGATCCTGAAATGAGTTCGCAAAACCTAGATATGCCACGTCGCGAGTTTTTAGATTCGGTGGCTCGTACTTTTCCCGTTTGGCTCTGTTTTCTTTCGGCTTTCAGCCCTGAAAATTTGCTGGCCGACGAAGCCGCCTCGACTGATTACGACCCCACCAAACACAACTACGCTATGGGCGTGGACATTCATAAGTGTATAGGTTGCGGTCGATGCGCTAATGCCTGCAAAACCGAGAACTCTGTCCCTCGGGAACCGTTCTTTTTTCGGACCTGGGTTGAGCGGTATATAGTGCCGCCGGATGAAGAACCGGTCGTCGACTCGCCTAATGGTGGAATAGACGGTTTCCCCGAGTATAAAGGGGATAAAGAAGTTCTGCGGACATATTTCGTTCCCAAACTTTGCAATCATTGCGAGAATCCTCCTTGTGTGCAGGTCTGTCCGGTTGGGGCAACATTTGTTTCCCGCGATGGAGTTGTTCTGGTGGATGAATCGTACTGTGTCGGATGCCGCTATTGCATTCAGGCCTGTCCCTATGGCGCCCGCTATCTGCATCCTGAAAAGAAAACTGCTGACAAGTGTACATTTTGCTATCACCGCATCACGAATGGACTGTCGCCGGCTTGCGTGGAAGTCTGCCCCACTCAGGCGCGGGTGTTCGGCGAAAAAGGACACCGAAGTTCGCCGATCTGGCGGTTTATGCGATTGGGCAATGTTTCCGTTCTTAAGGCCTACCTGAATACCAAGCCGAAAGTGTATTACTCCGGCGCTGATAACGAGGTGAGATAGTTTATGGATATGCACGCTCTGAGTAACATCGTTGCCGAGATTCCGCAGGCAACCGGATATATGTATCCCAACGAGTACGAACTCCACTGGAGCATATTGATTGTCATTTATCCCTATCTGACCGGATTGGTCGCGGGTGCGTTTATTTTGGCGTCGCTTGAACGAGTCTTTAATGTCAAAGTATTGCAACCGGTTTATAGACTGTCTTTGCTGACCGCTCTTTCATTTCTCTTGATCGCGCCTCTTCCACTATTGGGGCATCTTGGAAGGCCGGAGCGATCCTACGAAATGTTTCTTACTCCTCACACCCAGTCGGCTATGGCCATGTTTGGCTTTGTGTATGCCTGGTATCTGATGGTCGTTCTGCTTCTTGAAATCTGGTTTGACTATCGAAGCAGTTTTATCGATTGGTCAAAGACCAAAAAAGGCGTCATGCGCTGGGTGTACAAAATCCTCTCGCTTGGTACCACCGATGTTTCCGAGAAAGCGCTGGCGTTCGATAACAAAGTCGGACGCATTATCACGATCATCGGAATTCCCTCGGCTTTTCTACTTCACGGATATGTCGGGTTCATTTTTGGTTCGGTCAAAGCGAACCCCTGGTGGAGTTCAGTTTTGATGCCGATCGTGTTTTTGTTTTCCGCTATTGTGTCGGGGATTGCGATGGTGCTCCTCATATATATGATCACCAGCATGTTCCGTCTTAAGGAAATCAACATGCCCTGTCTCAATCGGCTGGCGGAATTATTGTTTTACGCGATGGTCGTCGATTTCTCTCTGGAACTTTTGGATTTTATTCAGCGCTTGTATGAATCAGAAGAATCGATACACATACTCGCCGATATGGTCTCCAACCGGCTGTTTATCAGTCTGATTATTTCGCAGATTATTCTTGGCACGATTGTACCGATGGCCGCAATTGTTGTGGCAAGATTCGGGCGATTCCCCGATGAAATGAAGCGGATCATGTTTTTGTTTGCCGCACTGCTGGTTCAACTTGGCATTTTCAGCACTCGCTGGAATGTGGTGATCGGCGGGCAACTCTTTTCCAAATCACTTCGAGGACTCACAACTTATAAACTCGAAGTGTTTGGGCTTGAGGGGCTACTTACAGCCGGGATTCTTCTACTAATGCCATTTGTGATTCTTATCGTTCTGTCAAAGATATTGCCTCCCTGGACAGAAGCTAGCCATAACGTAAAAACGTCTTGAGTTTCTCTGATCACGTGTGTCAGGGCAGGTAGCCCTGACACGTACTGGTCAATCTGGGATTAACCGGCGAAACTTCTAACTTCTTGTTACGTCTATTCTTAGCTGTGCGGAGCGACTAGTTGGATTCAAGGTGGCGATTCTAAAGCAAACTAAGTAGCAAAACACGACAGCGTTTTGGCTGAAATTATACTATTATTAAATGACAGTGCCTGTTGCGGAGACAGGTTGATATTTGTTCTTCACGCGACACGGCCAAACTTTAGCCCGGAGGTGTGCAGTGAAAACATTTGTTATGATGACCAAGCTGGCCTCAGCCGACGCTCTTTTGGTCGACCTTGGCTCGAAGATGCAGGACCATGCCCGCAAAGGACGGACATGGATCGAACAAATCAAAGAAAAGTGCCCTGAAGTACAATTTAAAGCGCATTATGCTTTGCTTGGGTACTGGGACTACATGGATATCTACGAGGCACCCGATGACGAAACGGCGGCGAAAGTTTCGCTCATCAGCCGAAGCCATGGAACTCATCAGGTGGAAAATTGGGTGGCTATTCCGGCCGACCGGATATTGAAACTGACTGAGGGCATCGGCGACGATGATGCGTAAATCGTGACCGGTTCTGCCGAATCCTTGCGCGTGCTTTTTATCTGTTGGGTGACGGAGGGGGGGGATCAGCGCTGTCAGAAAAGTAAATGGTTGTTAATCCTGTTCCCCAAATGGGAACTTGTGCCTGACGCATCCCGCTGTAGTACAATCTAAATACTTGTTCTCCGTTCTCGGTATCCCAATACCCACCGGCGCGATAAATCTGATTACCATCCCACGAAGCGCGGTCAACTGCGTGGTCAAGTAGCCACGTGTCGTTTACTATCCAAGTCGTCCCATTGTCAATGCTCGCGGCCAGTGTGAGTCGACAGTCTTTCCCTGTTGTAGCTGAATCAGTAAAAGTGAATAGCCCAAGTAATGCGCCATCAGGCGAAGGAATTACATTGAGATGCCAGATATCAGCGCGCGACGGTCGCTCTGCGCCAAGATCGGTTGAGTCGATCACATGCCATCCTGATATCGCCGATTGTGACTGAAGATGATAAATCTTATTTGGCGTGCTCTGAGCATTGACGTACCAGAGGTGAAACATCGAATCGATATGGACAAACGACGGGGACAGACCACCGAGAGGGTAACACATGTCTTGTTGTTTCAGTCCGGAGAGACTAACTACGGGAGTGCTCCAGTTGACTCCGTCGTGGGAGTTGCACGCGAGTAGAAAAACAGTATCTGGCTGTGTGCCCAATTTCCCCCGATAGAAAAGCCACATCGTCTGATTTTTTTCTAACAAGAGGTCAGGATCAGACAAATAAGAAAATCGCCTGGAACGGGTACGTGTGTCGATGGGGTTTTGAATGTTATCAAACCGACCGGGGCCGACGTGAGAGTTCCAATTAACTCCATCGTCGCTACACACCACGTGAGGGTTTTCGTTTCCCATACCCGAGACCAAGTGAGGATACGGTGAAAACGATGCCCAATACCGGTGTCCATTCCAGCCCTGTGAAGCTACAACAAGATCAGGATGGATCGCCGACGAATAAACCGTCATCTCGGAATCTGCTTTAGCTCTCGATCCGGCTGTTGTGTCGACCATGATACAGGGGAAAAACAACGAAGAGCTTACATGCGCGCACCGCGCCACCGGAAGTGCGCGCAACAGATCGAATGTATCCCCCGCTCTCACTGAAGTCGATAGACCGAGAGTCAAGGCAATCGAAACTATAAAGGCGAAAGGTGTTCGCACACGTTACGCGCGAATCAGTTTGCGATAGCGGTTTCGCCGGTTATCAAATTGATGTCCGCCGGTTTCCTTGATTCGCATTTCCTCGTATTCGCGGAAATTCCCGACATGCCAGCGCAATTTCCCTTCACCCTCGAACACTAACAGGTGCGTGCAGATTCGGTCAAGAAAATACCGGTCGTGACTGATAACCAGCACGGTGCCGGTGAAATCGAGGATTGCTTCTTCGAGCATCCGAAGCGTATTGACATCGAGATCGTTGGTCGGTTCGTCGAGCAGGAGCACGTTCCCGCCGACTTTAAGCAATTTGGCCAGATGCGCCCGGTTGCGTTCACCGCCGGAAAGCTCACCGGCCATTTTTTGCTGATCGGACCCTTTGAAGCCGAATCGCGCCAAATATTGTCGCACGGGAACCGAGTACTTGCCTATGACAATTTCAGCCGCGCCGCCGCTCACTTCATCGAGCAGGGAAATATCAGTTGCCAGATTTTCACGGTTTTGATCGACATACGCAATCTTAACGGTTGAGCCGATTTCCACTTTTCCCGTGTCCGGCTGTTCCTGTCCTACCACCATCTTGAATAACGTCGTTTTTCCAGCTCCGTTTGGTCCGACCAAACCGACCACGGCGTTGCGGGGGATACTGAATGTGGCGTCGGTAAACAATATCTGGTCGCCATATTGTTTGGCGACATTTTCGAACTCGATGACTTTACCGCCAAGCTCCGGGCCGGGCGCAATCTGGATAACTGAGGCATCGTCCTTTAGATTAGCGGTTTCGCGGGCGACCAATTGCGCGGATTCCGCAATTCGAGTGCGGGCCATCGCCTGTCGGTCGTTGTTGCTCATTTTGAGCCAATTGAGTTCACGATCAAGAGCGCGGGCGCGGGCAGAGTTCTTCTTTTGTTCGGCTGATAATTTGGAAAGTTTCTGCTCCAACCATGATGAATAATTCCCCTGCCAGGGGATGCCCGAGCCGCCTTCAAGTTCCAAAATCCACTTGGTGATATTGTCCAAAAAGTACCGGTCGTGCGTTACTATAATGACCGTGCCGGGGTAGTCTCGCAGTTGCATTTCCAACCAGTCAACGGTTTCTGCGTCCAAGTGGTTGGTTGGTTCGTCGAGAAGAAGCAGGTCGGGCTTTTCCAACAGCGCTTTGCACAAAGCTACTCTTCGGCGTTCGCCGCCGCTTAGGGTGCCGACAATTCGGTTGTCATCAGGCAGACATAGGGCGTCGGAGGCAGTGCCCATCATCTGGTCGAGATTCCAGGCATCAGCGGCATCCAGTTTGTCCTGCAATTCGCCCATCCGGTTCATTGCGGCGGTCATGGCGTCGTCCGACATTGGTTCTGCCATGCTTGCCGTGACGGCGTCGTATTCTCTCAAGAGGCCGGTAATTTTCGCAAAGGCATCTTCGAGTGTTTGCCGAACTGTTTGCTTTGAATCGAGAAGTGGCTCCTGCATCACCAGTCGTGACTGATATCCGGGGCTGATAAATGCATCTCCCTGAAAGGCATCATCGAGTCCAGCCATGATCCGAAGCACGGTCGATTTGCCCGCGCCATTTTCACCGACAATACCGATTTTAGCGCCCGGAAAGAAGCAGAGGTTGATGTTCTTGAGCACCTGTCTTTGGCCGTAGAACTTGTTCAGCCCGAGCATTGTGAAAATGTATTTGTCCGCCATAGTCTCCTTGTCGTCTTTGTAACCGTCTTTGAGGGGGATAAGAACAGCGACTTGAGGCAACAAGTCAAGTATGGAAGTGAGGTTAAAGGTGGCAATTCTGCCTATGAGATTTACATACGTAATTGATCATCGGTAGCTCGCCGCATTCTTTAGTTTGTCACTCCGGTAAAGGGATTCGCAAAGCGAATTTCGCTGAGGCCGGAATCCAGTCTTGTCTTCCAAGAAGTTAGGACTGGACCCCGTCCTTCGACGGGGTGACAATGCAGTGGATTAACTGCGAAAAGGGACTTTTTCAATAAGCCCAATGGGCGGGTTACCCTGCCTACCGTGCTCTGAGCGCCTGCACGATTCGCAGTCTTGAAGCGCGGACCGATGGCAAAAATCCACCGATTAACCCCATGACAATTGAAAAAATGAACGCCTGGATCGCAATGTCGCCGGACATTTTAAACGAGAACGCAATTTCCGCAAACGTATCAAAATTCGTCGTGGAGATTTCAAGGTAGCGCAGAAATGTTGCCATAAAAATTCCTATCGCCCCGCCGGCAAACGAAATAAAAAGCGATTCGGTAAGAAATGCCAGGAGCACTGATGGGCGGCTGAAACCAAGCGCCCGAAGGGTCCCGATTTCAACCGTTCGATTGGCCACCGCCGCGTACATGGTAATCATCGCGCCAACTACTGCGCCAAGCGAAAAGACTATCGCGATGAACATGCCGAGTATTTTGATAAATGTCGAAAACGCCGCCGACTGCTTTCGGTAATATTCTTTCTCTTTCAGTACCTCAACTGTTATTCGTCGGTCAGACTCCAATCGATTCTTGAACGCGACAAAGTCCGTTTCAGGCGCGATTTGAAAAGTCAACGACGAAAGCGTAGGCCAGTTGAAAGCCGCCCCAAGTTGATCAACATCAACCCATATTTCAGATTCAAACCCCGAACCAGCCGCCTCAAAGACGCCGACAATTGTCCAGTCGCGTCCGCCGAAAGTCAGCTTTTCGCCTTGTCCCGCTCCCCAATACCCTTTAGTGACTTTTGAGCCAACGATGACCTCAGAAGACCCCGGTCGAAACATGTTCCCCTGCGAAATCTTAACCGCAGGGCGAATCAATAGCGATGCCGTCGACCCACCCCGCACATTGACATTCACCATATTGCTGTCTGATTTCTTTGCCAGACCGATCAGCGCCACCACTTCACCAGTGAACCGGGGAGTGCCATCGGCCTCACGCAAAATCGCAGGGTCGGATTTCACAATATCGGCGTCAGCCCGGTTGAGTATTGACACAAGTTCGGTGTTGGCCGATTTGCGAACGGCAATGACATTGTTGTCGCTTCCGGTGTCCGCCAGAGTTTGTTCAAGCCCATTGGCAAGCATCAGCACGGCGCAAAAAACAAATACGACAAGGGCAATACCTGCCACTGTCAGCGTGCCAGTGAGTTTGCGCGCGAAAGCGTTCTTCATCGAATAGGAAAAAAGTAGGGGCATATCAGTCCAGCATCCTTAATCCGTCAACAATTGAAGTTCGCACTGCTTTGATAGTCGGAAACACAGCGGACAAAAGTCCGACAAGGAGCGCTGATCCGACGCCGAGAATCAGCGTCAAAGAGGTCAGTCGGACTACCGGAAGGAAGTCTGATAAAGCCGCTTCAAGCAGTGGTATGATGGCAAAGGCCGTGAGCAAAAGCCCGACAACTCCGCCCGCAACCGCTATCACTATTGATTCTCCGACGATGAGACCGACTAAATGTTGGGGCAAAAAGCCGAGTGTTTTCAATACGGCGTACTCTCGAATCCGTTCGCGTGCAGTCATCGCCATAGTATTGGCAAGCACTAAAAGAATGATACCGATCACGAGCACTGATATGATCCGCAGGCCGTCGAGAATAGTGCCGGACATCTCAACAAAACTAAGGGCGAAGGCCTCTTCAGTCTGAGTCTTTGTTTCGGCTGACGAGTTTACAAATAAATTATCAATTCGTGCCGACATCTCGGCGGCTCTTGAAGGGTCGGCGATCTGGATGATCAACCAGCCAATCTGACCGGCTCGCGATGGCGCGACTTCGCGCATCCGTTCGTCCAGATAGTCGAACCGTGCAAACCAATTCAGTTCATTGGTTGCGTCTGTTTCACCCGTATAAATGCCACGAACAACATACTCCCAGTCACCCGGATATATGTCGCCCGTAATGCGAACGACATCGCCGAGTTTCCAACCAAATCGATCGGCCAGTTTCCGCCCGACGATTACGGCGTTACGCTCTTTTTTGAAGGCCTCCATTTGGTCGGGAGGCACAACCCACTGGGGATACAGATCGAAATAGGTGTTGTGGTCAACCACGAACTTTGCGAAGAAATTCTTGGGATCAATGTAGGTCCCCCCAAACCAACTGGCAAACGATACGGCGCTAACTCCTTCGACCTTCTTCGCTTTCTCAACTGAAGAAATTGGCAACGTGAAAACCAGCGATACGCGGTTGAGGGTTACCAGTAAATTCGGAGAAGTTGCCCGCGAATCAGCATACCAGGCATCGATCGTAGTACGAATGACACAGAACGCCGTTACGGCAATCGCCAATCCGATCACGGTTAGCGAGGTCCGGAGCGGATGCCGCCAGGTGTTCCGGATAATTAGTTTCAGAACTTTCATTCGGTCGCCAGTTCGCCTTTGTCCAGTAGCATGATTTTGTGCGCCTTTTCCGCGGCTCGAGGATCGTGCGTTACCATTACAATAGTCTTTCCGAACTCTTTATTGAGGCGGGTGAGCAATGACATGATCGCCTCGGCCGATTGCTTGTCAAGATCGCCGGTTGGTTCGTCGGCTAATAGCAGGTCGGGATCGGTTACGAGCGCTCGGGCAATCGCCACGCGTTGCTCTTGTCCACCGGAAAGCTGGTTGGGGTAGTGATGCATCCTATCGGCCAGACCAACGATGGTCAGCGCTGTTTCTACTTGTTTACGTCGTTCGGCCTTGTTCATTTTCAAAAGAAGAAGGGGAAGTTCGACATTTTCAAAGGCGCTAAGTACCGGGATGAGATTGTAGAATTGAAAAATGAAACCGACATGCCCCGACCGCCAGGCGGCCAACCCACCCTCGGAGAGTGTCGAAAGGTCGGCCTCGCCGACCCGCACCCGTCCACTTGAAGAGCGATCGATTCCGGCTAACAGGTTCAATAGCGTCGTTTTGCCTGAACCGGAAGGACCCATCAATGCGAGAAATTCGCCTTTCGGTATTTCGAGATTGATATTGTACAATACCGGAATCTCAATCGAATCGCGCCAGTACGATTTCGAGACTGCTTCCACACGGACTAAAATTTCTGCCATTAGTACCTGATCTATTGAGTAATCGTTATTTTTTGACCTGAGATCATTTTCCCCGGAGGCGAGAGCACAACACGGTCGCCGAGATTGACACCACGGATGATTTCGATTTGTGTGCCGATTTCTTTACCGGTCTCTACCGGGACCGCTGTCGCGATATTTTCACTAACGCGGAATACCACTTTACCGATTTCACGCGTGGTAACGGCATCTTTCGGCACGGTCAGCATTGAAGCATTCGAAGATTGTTTTAGGTCGGTCGAGTCGGCGAAGAAACTGACTCGGGCCGACATCTCCGGCAGAACGCGCTCATCAAGTTGCGCAAAGGAGACGCGAGTCAGCACCGTGGCGCGGGCACGGTCGGCGGTGGGAACGATCTTTTTCACGGCTCCCTGATAGCGCAGGGTCGGGTAGGCATCGAGCACAATTTCGCACGGGCGCCCCACTCGTACACGTTCGAGATTTGATTCGGCAACATCGGCCTCGACTTCAAGCGAAGACATATCCGCCAGTGTCACCACTGACCCTTTCGACGATGCCGACGAAGCAAACGGCGCGACAATTTCACCGACATCGGCATTCTTGCTCAACACGGTCCCGTCAAATGGCGCCCGAATGTAGGTGTTATCCAAATTAACTTCAGTCACCCGAACATTGGCGTTGGCCTGTGCCACAATCGCTAAGGCGTTCTGATATGCCGCCTCTGCCGATTCCAATTCGGCGTCGGTGATCGACCCTGATTTGAAAAGCGACTGCGCCCGACGATATTTGCGTCCTTTGTCGAGCGAATCTATCTCGGCCTGTCGCAAGCCCGCTTTGGCCAGTTCGAGTGTCGCAATAAAGTCTTTGTTATCAAGTCGCGCTATAACCTGACCGGATTTTACGAGGTCGCCTTCTTCAAACGCGATAAACTCAAGCCGTCCGGTTGCTTTGGAGGCGACTTCGGCTTTCCGTTGGGCTACCACATATCCAGTTGCGACCAAATTGGCGGCGGCATCGTTGCCGCTTAACATTGTGGCGGTTGCAATCCGCACCGATGTTGCCGGAGTGAGCCTGCTACGCAGAAGAAAATATCCAACCACCAGCGCGACCGCGATTCCGGCGAACACCACCCATTTCCAAACGCCACTTGGCGGTCGGTCGGATGACTTTTTAGTGCGGTCTATGCGCAATGAAGAGAGATCAGCGTCAGTCATCTTTCTTGTCCGTTTTCATATACTCTACATACAAACGAAAATAGCTGTTAAATGTTACAGGTAATATATTTTATATATCGCAAACCCACAAGGGCGAACGAGGATGTTAGAAATATGTATGAAATATGTCAGATCACCAAATGCCGAGCTGGTCTTTGGCGAGGTCGGAGGCCATTTCCTTGGGATCCCAGGGCGGATCCCAGACAAGGACAACATCACACTTCGTTACGCCTTCGAGTAGCTCCACTTCGCGTTGGCACATTCGAATAAGCATTTCGCCATACGGGCAGGCGGGTGTTGTGAGGGTCATTTTGACTTTCACAACGCCTGTTTCCGAAATTATTGCGTCGTAAATCAAGCCGAGGTCGACGACACCGATGCGTATTTCCGGGTCTTGCACCGGTCGGAGCGCTTCGATCACGTCTTGTTTAGAGGGGAGAGCCATACTTTTTACGTCTGTGTTTCCGGTTCGCTGTCTTCGGTGGAGATGACAGTTTTGTTATCCGATTGGCCATCGCGGAATTTGCGCAGACCTTCTACCAAAGTTACCCAAGCCAGCAAAGCGCATTTCACCCTCACTGGAAATTGGCGCACTCCTTTGAGGGCGTCCAAATCGCCGAATTCATCGGGAATATCCGCCGACTCGCCTTTGAGCATTTTTCGTACTACTTCGGCAAGCTTTTCGACTTCATCAAATGACTTCCCTTTTACCGTCTCGGCCAGCATCGAACCCGATGCCACAGAGATGGCACACCCCCGACAATTGACGTGTACATTCTTGAGCACACCTTTGTCAATCTCGACCTGCATTGATATTTCATCGCCGCAAGAGGGATTCATGCCATCGGAGGCGAAGTCGGAATGCTCCAGCGGCTTCTTACCGCGAGGAGCGCGGTAGTGATCGAGAATAATCTCCCGATACATGTCGTCAAGTGGATGGCTCATACTCCGAAATATGTCCTCATGTCGAGTAGGGCGTTGTAGAGGGCGTCGATATCGTTCCTATCATTATACACATACAATGAGGCGCGCGCGGTCGCTACTTTGCCAAGCGCACGGATAAGCGGTTGGGCGCAATGATGCCCGGCGCGAATTGCAATTCCCTTGGAATCCAGATACGTGCTGATATCGTGCGGGTGAATATCCGGATCGGTGAATGAAATCGCGCCGCCGCGAAGTTCCGCCTCCTGCGGACCCTGAATCTCAAGCCGGGAGATAGAACCGAGTTTTTCAAGCGCGTATTTGGTCAATTCCATTTCGTGGGCACGGACATTTTCCATGCCGAGTTTCTCGAGGTATGTCAAAGCGGCATCGAATGCCACAACATCGGCGATATTGGGCGTGCCAGCTTCAAATTTGTGCGGTAGATCATTCCAGGTAATCCGATCGTAGCGTACCTCGCGGATCATTTCACCGCCGAAATTAAACGGCGGCATAGTCAAAAGCAGTTCGCGCCGACCCCAGAGCACACCGACTCCGGTCGGGCCGAGCATTTTGTGCGAGGAAAAGGCATAAAAGTCGGCGCCCAGCGTTTTCAGATTGACTGGCATATGGGGAGCCGCCTGAGCGCCGTCGACCAAAACGACCGCGCCATTGCGTTTTGCCACTGCGGCAATTTCAGAGACCGGAACAATTGTGCCGAGCACGTTCGACATCTGCGTTATCGCCACCAATTTGGTTCTCGAAGTGATCAAATCTTCGATACCACTCAAATCTAAGTGTCCGCAGACGGTGATCGGAATTCGTTTCAGCGTCGCTTTCTTGCGTTGAGCCAAGATCACCCACGGAACAAGGTTGGCGTGATGTTCCATATCAGTGATGACAATCTCGTCACCTTCCTTGATGTTGACTTCACCCCAGGTATAGGCAACAAGATTGATCGATTCGGTCGCGCCGCGAGTGAAAATGATTTCTTCAGGCGACACGCCACCCATAAATGAGGCGATATGTCGTCGTGTCCGTTCGTATGATTCAGTAGCGCGCTCGGCAAGAGCGTGCAACCCCCGGTGGATATTCGCGTTGCTTTTGCGATAAAATTCGTTGATGGCGTTGATGACCTCGCGGGGTTTCTGAGAGCTTGCCGCGCTGTCCAGATAGACCAGACGATGGCTGTTAATTCGTTCGTCGAGAATAGGGAAATCGGCTTTGATCCGGTCGACATCTAGTCCGGCAGGTTGGGAGTTTATCGCCGGGGTATTTTCGCGGGTATTTGGTGTCATGTGTTGTGCTTTCACTGAAGCTCTTACTCCAGCCAAACCTGAATATCGGTACCATCGACCTTTACAGTCAAGATATCAATCGGGACAATCGCAGGCGGCGCGGTAACGGCGCCGGTTTTGATGTCAAATCGGGCGCCATGGCGAGGGCAGATAATCTCTGCTCCGCGAACTTGACCAGAACTGATCGGCGCGGAGTCATGGGTGCATTCATCAACCACGGCAAAAAAACCGTCGGTTGTATGGGCTATGACAAATTTCTGATGACCGACCACAAACGCTTTAAGTGTTCCCTGTGGAATATCGTTGGTTGTCGCCACCCGGACAAACTGGCCCATTGATTACATTGCCTCCAGGCGGGTTTCGACGAGAGAGGTAACCCGGTCACGAATTTCTTCGGGGACCAGTTGGAGTGTCTTGTTAAGAAATCCGGCGACAATCATCCTGACCGCCGTGGCGTGATCGATCCCGCGACAATTCAGGTAAAACACCTGCATCGGATCGATCGGACCGACTGTCGCCCCGTGGGTGCAACTGACATCTTCATTCAATATTTCGAGTTCGGGGACGGTCTCGGCGCGAGTGCCCGGGTTTAACAGCAAGTTACGGTTTTCTTGATACGCCTGACACCCGTTGGCTGGGTGATCTATCCGTATCAGGCCGGTATATGCCGAGGTTGCCGTGTCCCGCAGTACGACTTTGAAATCGATATTCGAAGTTGTCGGGCCGGCGGCGTGATGGTGTAGGGTGTGATTATCAAATTGTTGATGCTGGGTGCCGAAGGCCAGTCCGAATATTCGGCTGTCCGCGCCCTTGCCGTTTAAAATCACCCCGAAATTTTGTTTGGAGAGATTAGCGCCGAATGCCAGCGGAATAGTTACAATTTGCGCGCCACTTTCGATACGCGCCCGATGGGTCAGATACGAATTCATTCCGGCGGACTGTCGTTGCAAGGTCAGATACTGAATTCGGCTGTCGGATCCGGCGAAAATTTCGACCGCGCCGTGTGAAGTGCTCACGCCTGATTCGGTATCGCTTGCTCCGCCGCTGTACTCATCGACCAGCGTGATCTGTGAGTTGTTGCCGACCACCACAAGCAGTCGAGGAAATTGGCGCGAAGCGCCTATTCCCGCCTCGCGCAACAAGTGAATGGGCAGGCAGACCGTTTTGTTGTCCGGTACAAATACGAAAACGCCGTCGTGCCAGAGTGTGCCATTGAGCGCCTCGAATTTGCCGGTCTGATTATTTATCAATTGATACAAGAGTGGTTCGACAATTGGCGCGTGGCTCGATACCGCTTGAGCCAACGGCAATATGATCACACCCAATTTTGCCATTTCATCAGATGTGTTTACTGAAATTTCTCGACCACCCCGATCAATGACCAGAGCCGCAAGGTGTTTTTCTTTGAGTTGTCTCAACAGTTCGGCTTCGGTTCCTGCGAAATTCGGCGAAGGTGTGAACGCCACCGAGGCCGATGTGTCTGCAACAAACTCTGATGGATCCGTGTAACGCCACAAGTGCAGACCACGTCGGGGGAGAGGGGTCTCGTTAAAAGTAAGTCGCAAAGAGTCGCGCTTTTCCACCAGCCATTTCGGTCCTTGCTTTGATTCGAGAGGGAGGGTTGGAATTTTATATTCGCTCGTGGTCATCCTATTGAACCTTCCATTTCAAGCTGGATCAAGCGGTTGAGTTCGACCGCGTATTCAAGCGGTAGCTCCTTCGTGAACGGCTCCATGAAACCGTTGACGATCAACAAACGGGCGGCGTCTTCCGTCAACCCGCGGCTCTGCAGATAGAATAGCTGTTCTTCAGCAACTTTCGATACGCGGGCTTCATGTTCGACACTTACTTGTTCGTTGTCTATTTCCATTGTCGGATAGGTATCGCTTCGCGCGTCTTTTCCGATCAGGAGGGCATCGCATTCAACGGAAACTTTTGAATGGATCGCGTTCTTATGAATCTTGACAAGCCCTCGATACGAGGCCCGTCCGTTGTCCTTGGAGATCGACTTCGAGGTTATCCGCGACGACGTATTTGGCGCCGCATGAATGACTTTCGCGCCGGCATCCTGATGCTGATCGACGCCGGAAAAGGCCACCGAAAGAATTTCTCCCCTAGCTCCTTCGCCGACCAGTTGAATGCACGGATATTTCATGGTCAGTCGCGAACCGAGGTTCCCGTCGATCCACTCAACCGTTGCGTTCTTGTGAGCAGTCGCCCGTTTGGTTACGAGGTTGTAAATATTACGCGCCCAATTCTGGATGGTCGTATAGCGAATGTATGAACCCTCCATCGCGATAAGTTCCACCACTGCCGAATGAAGCGAATGACTGGAATAGACCGGCGCAGTGCAACCTTCAATATAGTGTACGCGCGAACCCTTGTCGGCGATGATCAGCGTTCGCTCAAATTGTCCCATATTTTCGGCGTTTATGCGGAAATACGCCTGAAGAGGAACAGTTACGTTGACCCCCGGCGGAACATAAATAAACGATCCGCCCGACCAGACCGAGGTATTCAGCGCGGCAAATTTATTGTCAGTCGAGGGGATAATCGTGCCGAAATACTTCTGCACGATTTCAGGATACTCCCTGAGCGCGGAATCCATGTCCAAAAATAGAATGCCCTGTTTGGTCAGATCTTCCTTCATGGAGTGATAAACGACTTCTGACTCATACTGAGCCGAAACGCCTCCGAGGAAATTCTTTTCGGCTTCGGGTATTCCCAGCTTGTCGAACGTTTTCTTGATATATTCCGGAACATCGTCCCAATTTCCTTTGGTGGAGTCGACCGATTTCATGAAATAGTAGATGTCGGCGAAGTCGATTTCGTTGAGTAATTCGGTGTTCCCCCAAGTTGGCATCGGCTTTGACAAAAAGATATCGAGTGCTTCGTGACGGATATCGCTCATCCACTTCGGCTCTTTTTTTAGTTTGGTGATCATCTCGACAGCTTCGTGATCGATACCCTTCGCTCCCTTGAAATAATCGACTGGATCACGGAAACCGTATTTGGTCGCGTAGTCGCTGTTGAGTTGCGACAGGTCTTGCTTCTCGTTGTCAATTTTGTCAGACATTATTTCGCCATCGCTTTCCGGCCATTTTCTTGCTCTACCCAGTCGTACCCCAAATCTTCAAGTTTGAGAGCAAGTTCAGGGCCGCCTGATTTAACAAACTGTCCATTCATCATCACGTGGACATGATCTGGCTTTACATAATTGAGTAGGCGTTGATAGTGGGTGACCATCAGAATTCCATTGGAATCATTATGGAAGCGATTGATACCTTGCGAAACAACTTTGAGTGCGTCGATATCCAGCCCTGAGTCGGTTTCGTCGAGAATCGCCATTTTCGGCTTGAGCAGGGACATCTGCAAGATTTCTATTCGCTTTTTCTCTCCGCCGGAAAATCCGTCGTTTACATACCGGGTGGCGAATTGGTCTTCAATTTCGAGTGCGGCCATTTCGGCTTTGAACAGCTTGCGAAAATCCGACAGGTCGGCATCTTTGCCGCGATGCGCTCCGAGGGCCGCTCGCATGAAATTAGCCACAGTCACTCCCGGTATCGCCAAAGGGTATTGAAACGCAAGAAACAACCCCGCGCGCGACCGCTCGTCGGCCTCCATTTCCAGAATATTCGTGCCGGCAAGGAATACTTCGCCTTTGGTAATCTTATATGAAGGATGCCCCATCAAGGCGTTCGAAAGCGATGATTTTCCTGAACCGTTCGGCCCCATGATCGCGTGAACCTCGCCCAAGTTGATTTTCAGCGAGACTCCCGCCACCACCTGTTTCCCTTCCACTTCGACGTGCAGGTTTTTGATCTCCAATAAAGTTGTATGCGATGTCATCGGACAATCCTCTCTCTATGTTCTATCAATCACGCGCCAGATTCGGGCGAATGTTCGGTTTCGGGTAATTCGTGTTGCAAAGCGATCTTGTCCAACACCACTAAATCGCGCTTTGGAAAAAAATGCTGTTGACTGCCCGGGGCGCTGATGACGTCTCGGAGTGTAGTCCGGGTCAGGAAATCCTGTACCATGCCCGCGAGACCGCCGAGGATGTCGTGCATTGAGCAATTGTTGATGTGCACACACTCGTCATGCTGGCCGGAATATTTTTGGCAGTGGTTGGGGTCGATTAGTGGTCCACCCAACGCGGTCAGGACTTCATACATGGTGATCTGAGCGGGATCACGGGCAATGCTGAAACCGCCAGTTCGGCCACGCGCGGCCCCGACCAGCCCGGACTTGCGAAGAATACCCAATAGTTTTGAGGCATAGGGGACAGAAAGACCTTCTATTTCCGCTATTTCCGATATCGATAACTGCCCTGCGGTTCCTTCCTTGGCCAGGGCCAAAAGACACCGGAGGCCGTATTCCTCAACGGCAGTGATGCGCATCTATGATACTCCCTTCATTTCCATGTTCTGCCATAGTATACGAATACTATACCATACTGTAAAGTATCATTTTAACTCTTTGTCGGTCATGATAGTTCCATTTTTCACATTGTTATGTTATCGCCACTATGCCGTTTCCATATTCAGTTGACAGACAAGAGGTTGTCTCGTATTGTTGCTAAACGAATAAGAGTCCCATAAAAAAGAAATAGCATTTGGAACTCACTTCAATACTTGGTCTGGCATTCGCGCTTGGATTTGATGCCTTCGCCGTTGGGATAGCGGCGGGGATCAAACTCGGCAAGCTGGATCGATGGACAGTATTTCGATTGTCATTTCATTTCGGGTTCGCACAGTTCGGGATGCCGTTAATCGGGTTTCGAGCCGGAGAATATCTCTATCAGGTCATCGGCGAGTGGGGGAACTGGATTGCCGCGGCAATTCTCTGCGCAATCGGCGCGCATATTATCTGGCAACAAATTTACCCCGACAAGCTGAAGTTCAAAGGTGATCCGACACGCGGCGCGAGTTTGTTGATGCTCATGTTTGCAACATCAGTCGACGCTCTCGCGGCTGGAATTTCATTGGCGCTGGTCGGCGTCGAGATACTGCGCCCGGCTCTGACTATCGGCGTGGTCGCTTCGGCGGTGACAGTTCTTGGTCTGGTCTTTGGTCGTTTCCTCGGACTACGGTTCTCGCGTGCGGCCGGATTTGCCGGTGGACTGCTCTTGATCGGACTGGCAATTAAGACGGCGATGTGACACGGTAGGCCTCCGAAAAGCCAAATAACGTGGCAGACGAGGACGCCCGCCACACACGAAGTGGCCCGACACACTCAAGAAATCCCTTGCATAATGGGATAAATTGGCTATTCTTTATCCGAATAGTCCGCTACTGCTAACGGCAGGTGTGGGTGGTTTTTCAGACCGAGTCGGTTCTCTACAAGACTATTAGTTGATGGTCGAAATATATTTCTTAAGATTTCAACTGACATCCATTGAACAAAGCATAGAAGTATGTACGATCCGATTGAAACGACGAGCACAAAACAGAGCGTTGTGGAGAGGAGTTTTCAATGAGGTGTAGTTCATGGTTTCTGGTAGTTGTGTTATCGCTGACCGCGGCAGTAACCTTTGGGTTGGAAGAAGACATGAGAAACCCGTTTGCGGGTGTCGAGGTTACCCCCCTGGCAATCGATGGACACGATCTCCATTCGGGGATTGCGCAAGTCCCGCAGGCCGCCATGCCACTTCGGACAGAACTCAATATACGAGAAGTGGGGAGCACTCTGTGGAGTGGGATAAACGCCATGGTGTCGGATGGCAACTACCTGTATGTCGCAATGTTAAGAGGTCTGATAGTCTTGGATGTCAGCACGCCATCGGCTCCCGTATTAGTAGCGCAGTTTCCACTGCCGGGTTTGGGGGGGAGGCGTATGGCCAAGACAGGGAATTTGGTCTTTGTGTCGCAGAGCATCGAGAATAAACTTTACATAGTCGATGTAACTAATCCCGCGGCTCCGGTCCTTGTCACGAGCTTTGGTACAGGGCTGGTCAGTACGATCACCGCAAGTGGATCATACGTGTACTTAGCGGTAGACTCGTGGAGGGATATGGTAGAAATAATAGATATACGTAATCCGTCCACGCCAACATTGGTATGGAGAGGACAACCATTCGACAGTTCTCCCGTTAATTTATTGCAGGTATCTGGCAGTACATTATGGGTTGGCAATAATGAAGTGTTGGTAACCTATGATGTTTCCAATGCACAATCACCGGTACAAATTGGAAGTATGCCTTTGTCGGGGAGCACACGCTCAATTATTGTATCCGGAAACTACCTTTTTACAAGTGGCACTCCGACGAGAGCCATCAACGTTGCCTCCCCGGCTTCGCCAATATTAGTTCTCTCACTACCGGGTGGCGATGGTGGCCTTGCCGCCTCCGGCAATCTCATGTATATGGCAGACGGGGGCTCGGGGATAAGTATTGTCGATATCAGCAACTCAAATCTCCCGATCACGGTAGGCGGGTACGACGCGAAAAACCGTATTATTGGAATGGCTGCTAAGGGTAGTTTTGCCTATCTGGTGTTTGACGACGAAATCAGAATCTTGCGGGTCAGTGATCCCTCATCGCCGATAGCTGAAGGATCGTGGCCTATCGTGCACTGGTCAACCGGTGTGGCGACACAAGGAAACTACGCGTATGTTTCGTCTGATGGTAAAAGGTATGGGATAGTGGACTGCAGTAATCCGGCCGAACCGCGGATGGTTGGCTCGGGAGTATGGGACTGGCAGCAAGAGGGGATTGCAGTTGATGGAAATTATATCTACCTCGTTGGACTCCGGGGATTGATGGTTGTTGATGTTACAAACCCCGCGTCCCCAGTAGCCGTCGACAGCATATACATGCCCATGACCTCGCAAGCACAGGATGTCGTGGTGTCGGGCCGCTATGCTTATATTGCGAACGGTAGATTTGGTTTGCAGATAGTTGATATCTCTGATCCAATGGATTTGCAATTTGTGCAGGACTTTGATATAGAGAGTGACATCTATGGAGTTGCGGTGTCGGGGAACATGGCATTCGTCGCCGGAGCATTTCCATGGCGAATGTATGTGATCGACGTATCAGACCCTAGCTTACCTATCTTGATGGGGAGTTGTGCTGCGGGAGGTACAAATATTGAAGTCGTGGGGAACTTCGCTTACGTAGCGGGCGGCATGGAGGGGCTAATAATAACCGACATATCTATTCCATCGAATCCGGTCATCGTGGGTAAGTACGACACGTATGGATACGTGGAGAAAGTTGCAGTAAAAGGCAACTATGCGTATGTAGCAATGCGGTGGGATGGATATTATGAGACTCCCGACCTTGAAATTGTCAATATTGAGAACCCCAGATCGCCAAAACTGGCGGGACAGAGCAACGACGGTCTCTTATGTCGTAGTGTCGCATTCGTGGGTGACAATATTCTTGTAGCAAATCTTTACAGTCTTCAGGTGCTTCGAGTTGATCCGTGTTGTGCAGGGTCAACCGGAAATGTTGATGGCGATCCCGGCGATCAGGTTGATATCAGCGACCTGACCGTTTTGATTGATAATCTTTTCATATCCTTTGCGCCGCTGGCCTGTGATCCTGAGGCGAATGTCGATGGCGATCAGCTGGGTGGAGTTGATATCTCCGATCTGACGGCCTTGATTGACCATCTCTATATCAGCATGGCCGCATTGCCGGCGTGCCAATAGGGTTTATACACCCCACAAATCCCCTTGCCCTTTATCTCGTTTTCCCCTATATTGTGAAGGAATTCACATGCGTCGCGTGAAGATGTCGAAACCGCGGGGGGGCGACGAAGAGGAGATACAACATGGCTGAGCCAGGGATAAAAGAATTACTTTCGGGAAATGAAGCGGTCGCGCGCGGGGCGTACGAGGCGGGCGTTAAACTCGCCGCGTCGTACCCCGGAACGCCGTCGACTGAGATACTCGAAACACTAGCCGAACAGTACCCGAGCATCTATTCGCAGTGGTCGCCCAACGAGAAAGTGGCATTCGAGGTCGGGATAGGCGCCTCGATCGGCGGGGCGCGCACACTGGTCACGATGAAACATGTGGGCTTAAATGTCGCGGCCGATCCGTTTATGACATTCGCCTATACCGGAGTCGGCGGCGGGTTTGTGATTGTGTCGTGCGACGACCCCGAAATGCATTCCTCGCAAAATGAGCAGGACAACCGATTTTTCGCCCGCATGGCCAATGTGCCGTTTCTGGCGCCTTCCGATTCGCAGGAAGCCAAGGATATGCTGGTGACCGCGTATGAAATGTCGGAGATTTTCGATACGCCGGTCATGCTCCATATGACTACCCGCATTTCTCACTCGAAGGGTGTGGTCGAGCTTGGGCCGATGACACATGGTTCAGAAAAGAAATTCACGAAAAATCCGGACAAATATGTGATGATCCCCGCCAACGCCCGCAAACGGCATGTCGTGGTCGAAGAGCGGTTGGAAAAACTGCGACATTTCGCGGAAGAGACACCGCACAATAGAATTGAGAACAACGGGTCAGATATCGGGCTTATCACTGGCGGGGTGAGTTTTCAGTACTGCAAGGAAATTGCGCCGGGTTTTGATTATTTCAAGATCGGCATGGGATACCCTCTGCCGTTTGAGACAATCGAACAGTTTATCAAA